>Ga0163155_10000001_pt1 | contig 658128 bp, 653 predicted proteins | sample OliLakLV19SP4G1_FD_148611 | JGI IMG/M metagenome (GOLD analysis project Ga0163155, IMG submission 148611) | Freshwater microbial mat bacterial communities from Lake Vanda, McMurdo Dry Valleys, Antarctica - Oligotrophic Lake LV.19.SP4.G1 | ecosystem: Environmental > Aquatic > Freshwater > Lake... | reverse complement strand
CACCCGTATTGTCGCCACGCTTGGCCCCGCTTCCAGCGATGCCCAAATGATCGCCGACCTGTTTGCCGCGGGCGCAGACGTCTTCCGCCTCAATTTCAGCCACGGGAATCACGCCGACCATATCGCGCGGCTGAAAATCATCCGCGACCTGGAGGCCTCGGTCGGTCACCCTATCGGCGTGATCGGCGATCTGCAGGGGCCGAAATTACGCGTCGGGCGATTCAAGGATAAAGGCATCGACCTGAAGGCGGGCATGATGATCCGCTTCGACATGGACGACACGCTGGGCGACGAGAACCGCGTGTGCCTGCCGCACCCGGAAATTATTTCGGTCGCGGAAAAAGGCATGATGCTGCTGGTCGATGACGGCAAAGTGCAGCTGGCAGTGCGCGAAAAATCCAAAGATCACCTGATCGTGGAAGTAATTTCGGGCGCGCGCATGTCGGACAACAAGGGCGTGAACGTGCCCAATATGATTTTGCCGATTCCGGCGCTGACCGAGAAAGACAAGGTCGACCTGGTGGCGGCGCTGGATATGGGGGTCGACTGGATCGCGCAGAGTTTCGTGCAGCGGCCGGAAGACATCGCCGAGACGCGCAAACTTTCCGGCGGGCATGCCAAGGTGATGGCGAAGCTGGAAAAACCATCCGCGATCGAACGCGTCGAAGGGATTATCGAGCTTTCGGACGCGATCATGCTGGCGCGGGGCGATCTGGGCGTGGAAATTCCGCCGGAACGCGTGCCGCCGGTGCAAAAACAAATCGTGCGCAAAGTGCGCGCTGCCGGCAAGCCGATCATCGTCGCGACACAGATGCTGGAATCTATGATTACGGCGGCGACGCCGACGCGCGCGGAAGCCTCGGACGTTGCGACCGCCATTTATGACGGCACGGACGCGATCATGCTTTCTGCCGAAACGGCATCGGGCCAGTATCCGATCCAGGCGGTGCAGATGATGAACCGTATTGCCATTTCTGTAGAGGGTGACCCGCTGTACCGCCCGATCATGGATGCGGAACATCCGGAAATTTCGGGCGATGATGTATCGGATTCGATTTCAGCGTCGGCGCATTATATTGCCAAAGATTTAAAAGCGGCGGCCATCGTTACCTTCACCATGTCAGGCTTCACCGCGCGGCGCGCGGCGCGGCAGCGCCCGGTTGCGCCTATCCTGTGCCTGACACCCGAAGAAGAAACCGCGCGGCGCATGACGCTGTCATACGGCGTGCACCCGGTGCATTACACCAACGTGATCGATTTCGATGATATGGTGGCGCGGGCGACCGAGATTGCAAAAACCGAAGGGCTGGCCGAAAAAGGCCAGCGGCTTGTGATCACCGCGGGCGTGCCGTTCGGAACGCCAGGCTCGACCAATGTTTTGCGCATCGCCTGGGTGGATTAAGGCGTCTGCCGCCTGCAAATCCGCCATTTCATTGTTTTTTCATGCTTTAGCGGCATAATGCGCTGACGATGGTTTCCGCTTTGACCCGCGCTGCGTTTCTTGGTGCCGCCCTTTTTTTGTCAGGCGCGGACAACGCATCAGCGCAGAATACGGTTTACACGCCGAGCTTCCCGAACAACCAGACAGCCCAACAAAAAGCCGCACTTAAAAAAACAATGTGCGAGACGTCACACATCGTTATCGGCGATACGCAGCATAATAATCCCGGGATTGTTGCCGCGGTCGCATCAGCGGATTTCATGACTGCCGCACAGGAATGCGGGGCCCGGCATCTGTTTCTGGAGTTGCGCGTAACGGGGCAAAAGCACATCGATGCGCTGATCGCCGGCACCATGACGAAGGACGCGTATGCGAAAGAAATGTCCAAGAGCGGCTCGTTTTCCAACACGCAGGATCCCAGAGAAATTTTCCGAAAATGGCGCGCTTATGCCGACCTGATCGTCAATGCGCATAAGGCGGGCATGCGTGTTTACGCATCAGACCCCGGCGGCGGCATGAACGAAATCATGGATGCCGTGACCCATTACAACATGGCCGCCATGGCGTGGCGCCTTGCGATGCCAAAAGAACTGCATCCCGTCATCGATGAATTCATCGCGGGTAAGCCCACAGACCGCTGGAACGAAGCGGAAGAATGGGCCAGGGCGCATGCCGATCATCCACGCATTATCGAAGGCAATAATCTGTTTGCGAAGGGTGCGGAATTGATGGACCGCGGCGTGGCGCTGCGCACCGATGTGCAACTGGTGAAAAATATTCGCGAGATCGTTTCCCAAAAACCCGGCCTTTCCCTGATTTTGATCGGCAATGGGCACGCGGTGAAAAAAGACGGCGTCGTCAACCTGCTGGCGCCGGATGTGCGGTGGATTGTGATGACGGGTTCCGGCTCGCTGCACACCAAGGCCGAGCACAGCGTCGCGCCCGCGCTTGTTATCGATGCGCGACCCTTTGAGCCGAAAGTCAAAACGCCGGCTTTGCGCCGTTAGTGCGTGGTGACGGGGCGCTTTTTGTGGAAGAGCGAGAACGAGACCACTTCCGCGCCTTCGCGCGGGCGGGTCAGTTCGAAGGGCAGCGGGATCTGGTCAGGGATCGGGCGTTGCGCTTTTGCCGCAGCCTTGGCTGCCTTGGCCATTCTATCCAGATCGCCCACGAATTTATCGGCCAGATCGGCGTGCGATTCCGCCTGGTAGTAAAGCGTTCTTACAGCGTGCAGCATATCGCGCATGTCGCCGTTTTCTTCGAGCGCGTCGCGTAATTCCATGAAGATGGAGGTCATGATGCGCAGACGATCGGGGATCGAGCCGATGACTTTGGAATCGGATTTGGGTTCGGGCTTGATGCCGTGGCAGATAGAATCGAGCCAGAGCCTGCCCACATTCATAAGATTGTCTTCAGCGCAGACGATGAGTTCGCGCAGGATCGGGCCGCAATAGCCGTCTTTGAGCACATGCGGGAAATCGCGCACGACGATGAGGCCGCACAAAGAGAGAGAGATAAGCGCCAGATCCGGCGTCTGATGGGAAATGGAATCGTGCACGGCGATCTGCGCCGGTTCGCCCCGCGTCTGCCCCTGAAGCAGGTCGTCGAGTTTCAACGGCGCTTCGGTCTGCACGTAAAGCTGTGCCAGGTCCTGTTCAGACAGGCGGCGGGGGGCTTGAGATGACATAAGATAGAAAATCCGGAGAGGAATCGGTTACGACAAACTGATTCTATCAGAGTTTTCAGTTGGTGGATAATGGTCTATAACACATTAAAAGAACGAAGAAATACCTGTGAGGGGTACTTGCGTTTTCTGGTTTTCATCGCGGCCTTTATGATTCTTTCGCAGGCATCGCTTCATGCCACTGACGCGCCGGATATCCGAATCCATTTCGGCAGCTATTGCTGCGGCACCGATATCGATACCGAAGAAAAAATCATGGATTACCTGAAATATTCGGACGCGATCCGCAGCTGGAAACGATCCAGCGCGCCGATGGGCAAGGAAGGCGAGCACACGGTCGATATCAACCTGACACGGGAAGCCGACCACGCGATGATTTACGAGGACCTGCGCAAACTGATCCCGCGCTACAGCGACGACGCGCCGACATCAATCGAAGGCAAGGGTTTTGCCAAATTCGAAACCGGGCGGTATCCGCCGGACAAAAAAGGAAAGCCATGACAGCGTCTGTTCAGACCGTTGCATTTTCCGGCATCGATGTTCTGCCGATCGAGGTGCAGGTGCAGATCGCATCGGGCCTGCCGGCGTTCACCATTGTCGGTTTGCCGGACAAGGCGGTTGGTGAATCGCGCGAGCGTGTGCGCGGCGCGCTGCATGCGATGGGTTTATCGCTGCCAGCCAAGCGCATCACCATCAACCTGGCGCCGGCCGACGTGGTGAAAGAAGGATCGCATTACGATCTGCCGATTGCGCTGGGTACGCTGGCGGCGATGGGCATTTTGCCGAAAGAAGAATTGCAGGGTGCCTGCGTGCTGGGCGAGCTTGGGCTTGATAGCGGCATCCGTTCTGTCAGCGGTGTTTTACCGGCCGCCATTCATGCGAGCGCGAAGGGCATGAGCCTGATCTGTCCGGGCAGCTGCGGGGCGGAAGCGGCGTGGGCAGGCGGCATTGATATTCTGGCGCCCAGCGATCTGCTGCAACTGATCAACCATTTCAAAGGCACGCAAGTTTTGCGCACGCCGGAACCGCGCATGGCGGATAATGACAACGCGCAGGGTCCGTGCCTGTCGGATATCCGCGGTCAGGAAAGCGCCAAACGCGCGCTGGAAGTGGCGGCGGCCGGCGGCCATAATTTGTTGATGATGGGCCCGCCGGGATCGGGCAAGTCGATGCTGGCGCAGCGCCTTGCCACCATTCTGCCGCCGCTGACGCCCAAAGAGGCGCTGGAAATTTCCATGATCCATTCGCTGGCCGGCAACCTGCCGGAGGGCGGTATCGTGCGCAGGCGTCCTTACCGCGATCCGCATCATTCGGCATCGCTGCCCGCACTGGTGGGTGGCGGCAGCCGTGCCAAGCCCGGTGAAATTTCCTTAGCGCATCACGGGGTCCTGTTCCTGGACGAGTTGCCGGAATTCGCGCGCGCGTCTTTAGAATCGCTGCGACAACCGCTGGAGAGCGGTACTGCCGTCATTGCGCGGGTGAACGCGCATGCGTCATGGCCGGCACGATTCCAGCTGGTTGCAGCCATGAACCCATGCCGCTGCGGCTACCTGGGCGATGCATCACAGGAATGCACCAAGGCCCCGCGCTGCGCTTCTGATTACCAGAGCAAATTATCAGGCCCGCTGCTGGACCGGATCGACATGCATATTGAAGTGCCGGCTGTGTCGATGAGCGATCTGTCGGCGCCAAAATCATCGGAGACAAGTTCCGCGGTTGCGGCGCGTGTTGCGCGCGCGCGCCACTTGCAAGTGGCGCGTTATAATGGCGAGGCGATCAATGCGAGCATTCCGGTCAATGTGCTGGAAGATGTGACACCGCTGTCGGCGGACGCAAAGGCATTGCTCGATCAGGCGACGGCAACCATGAATTTATCGGCGCGCAGCTATCACCGCATGCTGCGCGTGGCGCGCACCATTGCCGACCTCGATGACGGCCAGGTGGATATCGGGCGGGCGCATCTGGCGGAGGCGCTGTCTTACCGGCCGCATCGGTACTTAAATACGTAAGGTTCTGTCTTTTTTTCGCCACATGCTTTTTGGATGATCGCCTCCATGAAACAATATGTACGACCCGCTCTCTGGCTTCTGGCGATCTCGCTTCTGATGGTGCCGCTGGTTGCCATGCAGTTCAGCGACGAGGTGAACTGGGCCATTTCCGATTTCGTTTTCGCGGCCGTACTGCTGATCGGTACAGGACTCGCGTTCGAAGGGGTCCTGCGCCTGACGCAGGACCGGAAGAAGCGCCTCGCGGCCGCGGCAGGCCTGACACTTGTTTTCCTGCTGATCTGGGCTGAAGGCGCGGTCGGTGTTTTCGGTCCGGGGCTAAAACCTTAATACGTAAATCCCTTCATGCGCATGTCTTTGAATCCGTTCGAAAGAATCGGATTCCATGGGCAAATGGCTATGAATCACCTATATTAAGGGTATGAGAGATCTTCTTCGCCGCCGTATCGATCCGACCGAGCCCCTCTATGATGGGCAGGCTCTGGAACGTGACGCACTGGCGCATCTCACGGCATCGTCCAAAGCGGCCAAGGCCCCGGTTTTAAACCGCGCGCCGATCGCCGTGGCATCGACAACCCGCCGTCATCGCCCGTTCCGGACCGATTCGCGCGTGGGGGGCACACGCTTTTACCAGCCCAAGGCCCGGTATGCCGAAGCCTTCCGCACCAGCGCAACGCCGCCGCAACTTGCACCGAACCGCAATCTGAAATTCAGCTCTGCGCTTTTGATGGCCGGCAGCACGCTCAGCCGCCGCAGACTTTCGCCCCGCGCGGAAGCGCTGTTCACCATCCAGAGCCGCGCCAAGGCGCAAAATGTCATCAATACGCTGCGCCATCGCTGGAGACGCGTGAACCGCGTTGACCTGGCTGACCGCGTTGCCAACAATTATCATCTGTTCAAGCATGCGCGTAATACAAACCCGAACGGCAAGCTCGATCCTGCTGTGGCTGCGGTTCTAGCATATGGCTAGCGTTTAATTGAACGTGTTTGGGGTACTAAGAGCGGCATCTTCGGGTGCCGTTTTTGCGTTCTGGCGCTTAAGGGAGAAATATTTCTGGAAGCCGACCGGGATGGAGAGCGCGTACATTGTACCCATGACCATAAGCGTTGCCCAGGGCATGTGGATGAGCGCGGCCAGGAACAGCACCGCCACGATCAGCAGCGGCACGGTGGAGACCGCGGGCAGCTTGAACTGCTTGGTCGAGAGCGTGGGCAGTTTGGAGACCATAAGCCCGCCTACCAGGATAACCCAGACACCGATCAGCGGCGTCCATGATGGCATGTTGGAGAGTTGGGGAAATTGCAGCTGGACGATCAGCGGCAAAAGGATGAGACCGGCCCCGCACGGTGCCGGAACACCCATGAAGAATTTACGGGCCCAGACGGGGCGCGGGTCAATTTCCGACATTGTGTTGAAGCGGGCGAGACGCAGCGCCGAGCACATGGCGAAGATCAGCACAGCGATCCAGCCGATGGGGCCGGCCTGATGCAGGGTCCAGAGATAGAGAACAAACGCGGGAGCGATGCCAAAGCATAAAAAGTCGGAGAGCGAGTCGAGTTCGGCGCCGAATTTGGATGTGGCGCGCAGGAGACGCGCGAGGGCGCCGTCCATGGTATCGACGATAGCGGAAAATGTGATGAGAAGGACCGCGTGGTCCCACTGGCCGTTGATGGCACGTTGAATGGAAAGAAGACCTGCGGAGAGCGCGCAGAGCGTCAGGAAGTTGGGCAGGAACCGGCGCAACTGAAAACCGGGCTTGGTCGGTTCGCCGGGTGAATCCTCGATGAAATAGTTTTCCAGTGAATCGCTCATTCCATTCTGCCTTCGCGCGGTTTGTCTTTCGACTTCATGTCGAAGAGCACCGTTTCGCCTTCAATAATTGTCTGGCCGATCGATACCATCGGCACTGCGTATTCAGGCGCGTAGACATCGATGCGCGAGCCGAAGCGGATGAGACCCATGCGCTGGCCGGTGCGCACGGCCTGGCCGGGCATCAATTGGTTGATGATGCGGCGGGCGACCCAGCCGGCGATCTGCACGAAGGCGACGTCGACGTCTTTGCCGCCATCATTCACCTTGAGCAGGGTTGCCGACATTTCGTTGTCTTCGGAAGCCTTGTCGACGGCAGCGTTTAAAAATTTGCCGGCGCGGTAAGCGGTCTGCACGACGGTGCCTTCGATAGGCGTGCGGTTTACGTGCACGTCGAAGACGGAGAGAAAGATGGAGATGCGCGTGAAGTTGAAGCCGGTATCCATCGCCTGGTCGAGTTCGGGCGGGAGTTTCTGGTCGGTCACAACAGCAACCACGCGGCCGCAACCGGGCGAAACAATGAGGCCTTCGCGGGTAGGGATAGCGCGGACAGGGTCGCGGAAGAAGAACAGGCACCACAGGGTCAGCACCAGACCGATCCAGCCCAGCGGTTCCCACAAGAGAGCCAGCAGAATGGAAGAGACTGCGAAAATGGCAATGAACGGCCAGCCCGCGGGGTTGATCGGCAGCAGGACCGTGCGGCGGATCGTTTCAAATAAATCGGACCAGTGGGGGGTGTCTTGGCTCATATCGCATCCTTGTTAAGGGTATTCATTTAGCAAAGAGCCTCTTGAAGGGAAAGGCGTAACAGCCTAAAACATCTGGCCATGACAAAGATTTCAACGGTTTGCGTGTATTTAGGTTCCTCTGGAAAATGCTCGGAGGGGCATAAAAAGACAGCTTATGACTTCGGACAGCTGATGGCCAAGGCCGGTATGAGCCTGGTTTACGGGGGCGGGCGCGTTGGCCTGATGGGTATTCTGGCCGATTCCGTCCTTAAGGGTGGCGGCAAGGTTATCGGCATTATTCCCGAACATATTTCCCGCCGCGAGATCAGCCATGAAGAGCTGACCGAGCTGCATGTCGTGGACTCGATGCATACACGTAAGCAAATGATGGTCGATAAATCCGACGCTTTTGTCGTGTTGCCGGGTGGTATCGGCACATTGGACGAATTATGCGAAGTGATGACCTGGAAGCAGCTGGGCATGCATGACAAGCCGATCGTCATCGCGAATGTGAATCAATACTGGTCGCCGTTCATGGCGATGATCGATAATGTGATCAAAGAAAAATTCATGCGTGACGAGGACCGCCGCCTGATTACGGAAGTCGACAATATCGATGCCGTGATCAGAGCGCTGACCGAGGCGCCTGCGGAAACGTTCGACCCGTCATCCAAGTGGATTTAATTTTATTTAATTCCATAACTAATATGTTTTAACTGCCTTCCTCTCTTAACGTCAGGGTAACAATCACCTGCTAACAATAAGGGATATGTGATAAATTTTTCACATCGACGGGGATTCCATTGAAGTACAACCACTCACTCGAAAAAGCGAAAGCGTATGCCGAAAAGGCACTCGCACGCATGGCGAAAGGCAAGCTACCGCCGTCGCCGTCTATCTTCGAGCTTTGGTATGTCTACGAAAGCGGCATGGATGCGGAAGTCACCCGGTCCATCGATATCATGATCAAGGGCGGTCACGAGATGTCGGAAGACCGCTGCATCGAACTGCATAACCGCCTGCTGAACACATCGCTGCGTTCTGAAGAAGCGCTGACCAAGACCGAAGGCCTGGTCGCGGAAACAATTTCAAACGTGTCGGCCGCTGCTGCCGCCGTTCACACAAAGACCGAAGCGCATGCCGGCGCCATCGCCAATACGGCGGGCGCCTTCGCGCTGGCCAAATCGCCGGAAGAAATGAAGGCCATCGCCGAAATGATGATGAATCAGGCCAAGAAAATGGTCGACGAAAACAAAGCGCTGGAAACCAAGCTGACGCAGTCGGCATCGGTGATGCAGCAACTGCGCGAAGAAATGGAATCGGTGCGCAAGGAAGCGATGACCGACGCGCTGACCGGCATTTCAAACCGCAAACTGTTCGACGTTGAATTTTACCGCATGGTGAACGAGGCGCATGTCGAGAAAAAACCGCTGACGCTTTTGATGATCGATATCGATTTCTTCAAATCGTTCAACGACAGTTACGGCCACCAGGTTGGAGACCAGGTTTTAAAACTGGTTGCCCGCACGCTCAAAGACGGCGTCAAAGGCCGCGATTTGCCGGCCCGCTATGGCGGCGAAGAGTTCGCGGTCGTGCTGCCGGAAACGCAGCTGGAAGGCGCGGTCAAACTGGCCAACGCTTTGCGTGAAGCGGTTGCCGCCAAAGAAATTCTCAATCGCGCCACGGGCACGAAGCTGGGGCGCATCACCATGTCGATCGGCGCCGCGCAGCTTTCTATCAACGAGAAAACGTCCGAGCTGATCGAGCGCGCGGATATGGCGCTTTACAAAGCCAAGGGCAATGGCCGTAATCAGGTTGTCGCCGCTGAAGCGCCCCGACAAAAAAGAGTTCAGCTGAACCATTAAGTTTTGGGGCCTCGCCGGCCCCCTCACTCCGTTCGCCCCCGCCCGCTTGCATAAGCTCGCGGCTCGCCAGTCGGCTCGCTTATAAAGAAACGGCCCCTTTCGGGGCCGCTCTTTTTAATTCGCTATCCGCTTTATTACTCGCGGTTGCCAACGAGGCGCAGGATGAACTGGAAGAGCATGATGAAGTTCATGTACAGGCCCAGCGCCCCCAGCGTCGCCATTTTGGCGTTTGCTTCGGTGCCATTGGAGACCGCGTAGGTTTCCTTGATGTTTTGCGTATCCCAGGCGACAAGGCCGGTGTAGATGAGCACGCCCGCGCAGGAGATGACGAAATCCATCATCGTCGATTGCAGGAACATGTTCACGACCATCGCGATCAGCAGGCCGATCACGCCCATGAACAGGAAGCTGCGGAATTTGGAAAGGTCGGACTTGGTCGTATAGGACCAGGCCGAGGTTGCCGCAAAAGTTGCAGCAGTGATGAAGAACGCGCGCGCCAGATCAGCGCCCGCATAAATCATGACCAGTGGGGTCAGACAGAAACCGAACGCGGCCGAGAAAATATAAAAGCGCGTGTTCAGGTCGGCTGCCGACTTGTTCATCAGGGCATTGCCGTTAAAAAGCACCATGCCCAGCACCAGAGGCAGGAACGCGAAAACAATCGCGAACATGGGCTGGGTGAACAGAGCCGCAATCGCCGGCACCGAGGCACAGACCATTGCCACCAGGCCGGTAAGGACCAGACCCAGGGACATGGTGTTGTAAACCTTGCGGAAATGGCTGCGAAGGCCTTCGTCGTAGGCAACGGCCGTCGAGCCGGCCGATACAGGATTTCCAGAACGATCTAACATTTTCAATTCCCTCCTTGGGAGTGTTTATTCAGGAAGTAATAATAAGGTCACACCCCCCGATTTCAACTGAAAACGGTTCGCAACTGTGCTACCTAAAAAGGGCATGAAAGCGGCTGTTTTGCAGACTTCGTCAGCATTTGCGTCTGCCTCGGCCAGCGGGGCCGACTGGCGGGAGGTTGGCCGCAAAATTCTGGAGGCGCTGGAAAGCATCCGTACCGAAGCCGACCAGATGAATATCGGCTTTCTCTATACGACGGTCGATCTGACACCCGACCTGCCCGCGCTTTTGTCGCTGCTTAAAGATGTCACGCGCATTGCGCACTGGTATGGATCCACCGGCCAGGGCATTTGCGGCAACGGGTTGAGTTATGCAGGCCAGCCTGCCGCTGTTGCGATGATCGGTACATTACCGCCGGATTCGTTTCACGGCTTTTCGTTACCCGACGATGCGCACCTGCCCGGCAAGCTGCAAGACTGGATGAAAAACCGCACGCCGAGCGCCGGTTTCACACATGGAATTTTATGCGCGCAGGCGGCATCGCGTTTGCGGGTTTTGCGCGAGCGTGACGGCCTTTATGCGATTGGCGGTTTCGCCGGCGGGCCGGATGCATGCCATATCAGCGACGGTTCAATCGTGCATTCGGAGACTTTGTCCGGCGTTTTCGTCGACTCGTCCGTGACGCTGATGACTGCAACATCATTCGGCTGCGCCCATGCGGGAGGCACGGGGCGCATTACCAAATGCAGCGGCAACGTGATCGAAGAGATCAACCACAAGCCGGCCTGCGAAGCGCTGCATGAAGCGATCGATTCCCTGCAACTTGAAAGCGGGGCGTCGCGATCAGGACATGTGCATGCTGCGTTTCCGGTGCCCGGCTCGGATCACGGCGTTTACCTGGTGCGCAACATCACCAATGCCGATGAAGAGACCGGCCATTTAAGTGTCGCGCATCATTTTGAAGAAGGTGACGCGGTGCGTTTTGTTTACCGCGACCGCATGACCGCAACATCGGATCTGACGCAGGTGCTGACAGGTTTATATGGGCGCGCGGCCGACCAGTTGGGCGCCGCCAACACGAAACCCAAAGCCATTTTATATTTCGGCTGCGGCGCGCGCATGCCTGAGGACGGCGATGACGAGGCGCAACTGATCAAAAAAGTCTTTGGCGATGTGCCGATGGCCGGTTTTTACACCGCAGCCGAAATCTGCAACGGGCATGTCTTCGGATACACTGGCATCCTGGCCGTGTTCCTGTAGAATAATCCCATTCAAACCGGAGAATTCATATGCGCCGTTTTCTACTCGTCCTTACATTCATCTTCAGCGTCCCTGCCCATGCGCAGCAGCCCGCAACCCCGACGCCAGATATGCCGGCATTCCTGCTGGACCATAAAGCGCGCGGCGCGCAGGTTTTTTATCTGGGCAAGTTTGATACGCTGGATGGCTGGACCATGATCCGCGAAGGGCAGCCGGAATTTTATTATGCGACACCCGGCAATAACGCGCTGGTGATGGGCCTTTTGTTTGATGGCAATGGCGAGCTGCAGACAGCGGACCAACTCAAAAATCTTTCTCTGGGATCCGAGTCCGGCCTTGTCGACATGATGGCCTCGAAGATGGAACCGGTTGCACCGCCGGCCGCTGCGCCAGTTACACCAGCACCAGCACCGGTTGCGCCCGCCCCCGCGGCTGCCGTCACCCCGCCGGCTGCGGATACGTTGCCGCCTGTTGCCGCGGCACCGGGCGCCTTGCCGCCACTGGCCGATACGCCGGCTGCGAAAATGTACGCCGAGGTGCAGGGCGGCAGCTCGCTCACCTGGGGGCAGCCCAAGCCCAACATGATTTATGCGTTCATCGATCCGAACTGCCCCCACTGCCAGCGTTTTCTGATCGAGATGGAGCCGCTGGTGAACAGCGGACAGGTCAGCGTCCAGGTTTTACCGGTCGGGTATAACGACCAGTCATTGCGCCAGGCTTCCTTTGTGCTGGGCGCGGGCGATGGAATGGCGCGCCTGGTTGCCTATGCCAAAGGGGCAAAAGACCAGTTGCCGGATGCTGCGGGCCTGTCCACCGATGCCGCCGAGCGGAATTTAACCCTTATGCGGACATGGGGATTTAATGCCACACCCTTTATCGTCTACCGCCATGGCACAACGGGCGAGGTTCGGCTGGTGCGGGGCGAGCCGGGCAGCGTGGCTGCGCTGGTGCGCGATGTGAATGGCCAGTAACCCTTTAGAACCCGCGTCAAACCGCCCTTTTCAAACAAAAAGACTCGACATTTAGACTTTCATAACTCTAAATGTGGATAAAATAATAAAAAGGGGATGTGTCAAAGGGTTATGTCAGATTATGGGGTTTCTTTTACCCCTCTTCTAAAAGCTCTTTGCCCCTTCTAACTGGCGGACAATAATTGTTCTATGACTCGTGAATCGAAACAGGCGCATGCTCTGCTGCGCGTCTTCGAATCTTTGGGCGTACCCTTGATCGGGGCGGTCGATGAGTTATTGGCATGGCAGGGTGCTGCCGCCGACCCTTCCCCCGAAGATGCCGCCAAACGTTTCGCCGCCCTTCTTTCAGCCTCCATCGGCACCGGCACGCAGCTGGCCCAGCGCCTTGCGCCGGCCACGCAGGAAGATGCCGAAGAGGTGCGCCTGCGCGCTTCCACCCTTGCCGGCGCGGTTATCGCGCAGCATTACGTTCTCTCCGGTTCCCTGCCTGACGATGCGTTCAACCGCCGTCTGGCATCGGCATTTGACGGCATGCTTTCGCTGGCCGATTCATTCCCGCTTCTGCCCGAGGAAAATCCGGGGGAAACCGATCTGGTTGCAGCGCGCGTCGAAGCGCTGACGCCTTTTCTTGCCGCCGTCATGCGTTTCCCGTTCGGGCAGGAAGACAGCCTTGTCATCCGCCGCCTTGGCGAATCCCTGTGCGACCGCGCATCGGCCCTGGCCGACGCTTTTTCAGGCGGGCACCAGCCGGGGCCCGATTTATACGCGCAGCGTGAACTGGCTTTCCTCAAAGGCGGGGCAAAATTGCTGGCGCGGGCCTGCGAAGTCGAAATGGACCGCATGCAGCATGCAATATCCAACGGACAGATGGCCGAACCGCCGGCGCCGGATGTTCTGGCCGAGCGCATCTGGCAGCGATTCGAAGATGCGCTGGATATTCTGCGCGGCGTGATCGGCTTCATGGCTGAACCTGCTTCGCAAGGATCATCGGCACCGCGCGCGCCTGCGCCGCAGCCGCCAGCCGCGGAAAAAACGGCAGCCAAACCGCAAGGCACGCCCGGCAACCCGATGTCGTTCTTCGTGAAGAAGGAAGACAACAAATCGGGCGAGGCGGCATGATCAATCATCTCTTTGCCGCCTGCCTGATGATCGCCGCGCAAACCTATTCGGTGCCGCCGCAGGTGCTGGTCGGCATTCTGCATGTCGAAGGCGGCCGCATCGGCCAGCAGGTCGCCAATAAAAACGGCTCTTACGACCTCGGCCCCATGCAGATCAACACGATCTGGCTGCCGGAACTGGCCAAAAACTGGGGCGTGTCCCAAAAAGTTGCGCATAAATGGCTGCGCGACGATGGCTGCACCAATGTGAACGTTGCCGCCTGGATCCTGCGCCAGCATCTGGTGGAAACCGGATCCCTGGCCAAAGCGGTCGCCCAGTATCATTCGCGTACCCCCTCAAAGGGGTCGTCCTATAAAGCCAAAGTCGTCGACGTCATGCGCAAAAAAGGTTTGCTGGCCAAGGCGGAAAACAAGAACGCGGGGATTCAACCCCCGAAATCGCCCGGAAAAATGATGAAGATCGGCCGGACAGACAAGGACCCTGAGGATAAGGGGTAAATAACCAGCGATCATCCTTGGCAGGCCCGCCGGATGGTCTTTAAGATTCGCAAAATGGGCAAGGAGTGTGTGCCGTTGCATAAGTTTGTTTTCAAGTTTTCGTTCCTGAGTGCCGCGTTGATCGCGGCAACTGCGCTATCCGCCTGCGGCACTGCCGGTTTTGGGGGGCGCAATAACACAGGCAAGCCCCAGCTGGTGGCTGAACCCGACCAGACATCGCTGATGATCGCCGATGCGGCCGACCGCGCCACACGGGCGCTGGAATCGCTGGCTGCCGTTGAAACGGTGCGCACGCCATCGGCCGCCGCTGCGGCAGCGACCATTCCGAATGCGCCGGCTGAACTGCAGCGCGCTGTCACGTTCAGCTTTGCCGGACCTGCCGAAGACGTCGCCCGCGACATGGCGGCCCGCGCCGGTTACACATTCAACACGGTTGGCGACCAGCCACCGACACCGATCATGGTGAGCATGAGCATTTATAATCAACCGATGGTTGAGGTTCTTCGCGACCTGGGCCTGCAGATGGGCACGCGCGCCGATCTGAAACTGGATGCGAACCGCCGCACGGTCGAAATCATTTACGCGCCCACCGTCAACCGCCCGACCGCAAACAGCAGCACCACGGGCAGCTAAGAGATCATGGTCCACGGGTTCATCCGCACCGCGCTTTTCATCGCCGCTTTTGCGATGGCGCCTGCATTTGCCGAATCCGGAACACAACCAACTCTTGGCGATGTTTTCAATCAATCCATCGGCAAAGCGCCGCCAACGCTGGACGAGCTGATGATCATTCCGCCGCCGGATGGTTCGACGATCAAGCCCAGCGAAGAAAACACGGAAATCCGTCAGCAGGGCCTGCGCGAGGCAGCTTTGTCTTATGGCGCGCGCGGCGGGTTAGCGGCCCGATCTTATGAGATCCGCAAAACGCTGCTGGAAAAAGAAGCGTATCTGGATCGCATTTATGATTTCAAACGCCTGTTGATCACGGCGCCTTCGGGCCTGATGCTCGAGCCGCCGGTCATTTCCGAAGCACAGGATGCGATGCTGATTGAAAGCGACGGACAGACCGCGGCTGTCGCCGATATGATTTACAACATCAATGTCGATGCCAAGATCGTCGCCGCGCCCCGGAACTGGCGCGCCTATCTGGAACGCGACTGGGGCGATGTGGCGCCGCCGCCGTCCATTCTGTATCCGACCACCAAGGAAGAAACGACAGCGTGGCTCGCTTCCCTTCGCAAGGGCTGGGATGAAGGCATCAAGCAGGCCAATGAAGTTTTCCAGGCAGACCTGGATCGCCTGAATGCGGATTTCCGCGGCATGATCCGTTACCGCATGTTGCTGGCGCAGGGCGTTGTCAGCGCGCCATATACATTACAAACCGACCGCGGCGTGACTGGCGGCGGCAGGGAAATGCGCGTGGGGGATCGTGCGCTGCAAATTACGGGACCGTCCGAACTGCAGACCGAGGCGTATCAATGGCGACCCGCAAGCCGATAAGCCTTATGAAGGGCCAGGGTGGCGCAGGCCAGACATGGCCTGCCGAACCCACGCGTTTTCAGGAAACGCATATCGACGACTTTTTGCTGTGGTGCGTGCAGCAGGGCTCGTCCGACATCACCTGGCAGACCGACCGTCAGGTTTATAACGAAATTCATGGCAAGCTTTATCCCGGCACGTTCCGGCCGATGGATGCCGCAGACATGGCTATCGTGCTAGCGAAAATTTACGGGCCGGAAGCGCAGGCGCGTCTGGCTGGCGGCGATGACCTCGACGTTTCTTACGAAATACGCCCCGACCGTTATACGCGCCATCGTTTCCGCGTGAACATAACCGCCATTCTATCGAAGGGCCGCGACGCCGCCCAGGTCACGATGCGCGTTTTGCCGCATGAGCCGCCGACGATGGAACAACTGAACATCGAAGCCGATATCGTCAATAACTGGTCGCAGCGTCAGGGCATGGTGGTTATCACCGGGCCTACGGGTTCCGGTAAAACAACGTTGCTGGCATCGGGTTGCCGCATGCTGCTCGAAAGAAAACACGGTTGCGGCAAGATGCTGACCTACGAGGCGCCGATCGAATTCACCTACGATACGATTTCGTCGCCGCACTCGGTTGTCGCGCAGACGGAAATTCCACGCCACCTGCCGAATTTCGCCGCCGGTGTGCGCAACGCCCTGCGCCGCAAACCCAACATCATTCTGGTTGGCGAGGCGCGCGACCGGGAAACCATTTCTGCTGCGATCGAAGCGGGCCAGACCGGTCACGCCGTTTACACGACCACGCACACGACCGGCGTCTCATCCACGATCCGCCGCATGATCTCGACATTCGAGCCGGAAGAAAGATCGGAACGCGCCTATGCGCTGATGGAAACATTGCGCATGGTGGTCACGCAATCACTGGTGCCTAAAATCAGTGGCGGACGCGTGGGTGTGCGTGAATGGATGATCTTCAACGACGTGGTGCGCGAAAAACTGCTGGATATGGATTTCAATCTCTGGACCACGGAAATCCAGCGCATGATCCCAAATTACGGGCAGACGCTGAACCAGTCGGCTGCCAAGCTGTTCGAGGCCGGCATCATCGAACGCCGCTGGTATCTGACGCTGACACAAGCGGCCGGCGTCACTTAATTTTAAACGGCTTTGTAAATTTGCTTTTTTTCAGGTTGCCCGCTTATAAACCCGGGTATGAAACCTCACTTCCGCAGAGCCATTGGCATCGCCTTTATAACCGCCGTCGCGCTTCACGCCGCAGACAAGGCTGGCGAAATTTACGCAGGTCAAAACGAACGCGGCTATCTCGAGACGTTCAACCGCCTCAGATACGACGCCAGCCCACTCATAAAAAAATGCAGCATGGAGGCGCGCCTTACCAATCTTGTCCAGGCGTGGTGGACCGGCACGCGCACAGCATTCGATTTTTACCAGCAGGGCCAGATGCGGCAGGCTGCCATGTCGGCTGCGGCACTGCCTTATATCGGTCTGGCTTTTGCAGAAGGTGCAGACCGCGGATTTGTCCGGTATTGCGCGGCACCTATGGGGCCGCCGCCGCCCAAGCCCGACCTGCCGCCCATACCGGATACGCGGGACCGGTTTGAGCTGGACAGCGTGCCCCGTGAGCCGCGCCGGGGTTTTAACATTTAAGCTTTTCCGTGCTATTCTTGGTTCATGGCCAATATTGAAACCCAAGGCGACTGGCACTGGCGCAATAGCATGAAACCGGTGCGGTTCTTCGCGCTGGATGCCCGCGTGGCGCTGTTCTTCCTGTTATTCCTGGTGCATATGCGGCCCTGGACACTGTCTTTGTTTTTCGTCGTCGCCATGCTGTTCTGGTTTCTGGAACGCAAAGGCTTAACATTCGACGCCGCAATCCGCAGTTTCCGGACCTGGATTCTGGGGGCCAACCGCCCCGGCCTGTTGTGGCACCGAAAGCGCCGCCTGAAGGACTTCGGTTAGGGTTTTCAGTGCATTGAAACGCTTGTCATTTATGTAACTCCCCCCTAAACTTGGCGGAAAATAAGGCGTTCGATTCGCCGCGTATTTTATTGGTAAGGGGTTTTTATGGTTCGTCGTCTTCTGGTTGCAGCATCCGTCGTTGTTTTGAGCGCGAGCGCTGCGCAAGCTGGTTTCCAATGGACCGCGCCGGCCGGCGGCATTCCGCAGGCAGCCGCGCCCCGCAGCAATGAAGTGATTGTGCCGCGCAATGGCGGCGCCCCCCGTGAACTTCCGCCCCGTGCCGCCGCTGCGCCCATCGCGCCGGTGATGACGGAATCGCTTCCCGGCAATATCGATAACATCCAGGCCGGCAACCCGGTCCGCACCACGCCGGACGGCCCTGCAGCCGCCGCGCCGATTTTCGGCAACGGCATGACCAACGATCCGATCACCTGGAATCAGGGCGCGAACGCGCCAAGAGGCCCGCAGAACATTATGCCCGCTGAAACCGTTTCGCTGTATCCGCAACCGGCCGGCATGGCGACGGGCGTCGTGCCAGTGCCTCCGGCGACCGCAATGGCGCCGATCATGGCCCCGCAACAGCTTTCACCGGTTGCCACGACCATCACGACAACCACCATGGCGCCCGCCCCTTCCGGGTACGGCATGTATGAAATGGCCGAAGGTTTCGGCCGCGACCTGCCGCTGGTCATGGCGATCCGCCAGATCGTTCCCGCGCAGTATGGCTTTGTTTTCGACCAGGGCATCGACACCAACACCAAAGTATCTTGGCAGGGTGGCCAGCCGTGGGACATCGTGCTGCAAAATACCCTGGCTGCTTCCGGCCTCAGCGCTAAAATCAACGGCAACGTGGTGACCATTGCCCGTTCGACCACGCAGGTCGCTTCGGCCGGCATGCTGCCAGGTATGGGCGCCCCCAATATCGGCGTTCCCGGCGGGCCGGTTGTGATGACGGATGTGGTTCAAACCACAACCGTCAAGGAAATGACGGCAACCCCGGTTGCCATGACCTCAGCCGCGCCGATTGTCGATATGGGCGGCATGGGCATGGGTTACGTGAATGCCGCGGCCCCCCGCACGGCTGATTTGCTGAGCAATTCCACATGGTCGGCGCCGCGCAATTCATCGCTTCGCTCGATCCTGGAACAATGGTCCGAGCGGGTCGGTGTCGAACTGTACTGGGCATCGGAATATGACTACCCCATCCAGTCGGCTGTCAGCCTGCAAGGCACGTTCGAGGAAGCTGTTCAGACATTGCTGAAGGGCCTCTCCGAATCCAAGCCGCGCCCCATGGGCCGCCTGCATCCGAATGCGCCGAACGGCCCTGCCGTTCTGGTGATCGAGACCCGTCAGAATTCCATGTAAGCCGTTCGTTTTGGTTGGTCGGCCGCGCTTACCGCGACCTCCATTGGCGGCCCTGCCGTTCTGGTGATCGAGACCCGTCAAAACTCAATGTAAGCAGGGATTTGGCCCGGCTTTGCGGCGCTGATTTCGCTTTGCGGGGGGTTACGGTTCACTTACAATTTGAGTCGTCATAATGCAGGCGCGATTCGCTCGCGTCCCTCTCCTTTTTTAACGCTTTCTTTCCACGCTGGTGGCACGCTCAAATGATGTCCTCCCTTAAAGGTTTTCACAGGCTTGTCCTGATCCTCGTTCTCATTGCGGGTTTTGGCCTTGCTTCCTGCGCCGAGAAAAAAATTGTTCAGGAAAAGGTCGCTTCATCGACCTCCGAAGCCGATCGTGCCCTGCAGCAGATCAGCCCCAAATCCGCTGTCGCCCAGCCGCTGATGATCGACCAGCGCCCGTATTACGGTTCCGCCGCGATCCCGATCGCCAATGGCAGCCCGCTGCCGGCGCAGTTCGAACAACCCAATTCCATCGTCATGACCTTCGCGCGTCCCGTCACCATGTCGGAACTGATGCGCATGGTGCAGGCCGTTACCGGCATGCGCGCCGCAGCGTCCACCATGACTGTGAGCAGCGAGGGCAGTGGCGGAAGCGCTACAGCCACGTTCATTCCCTCTGACGGCGAACAGGTCGCCGGTGGCCGCGTCGTGTGGCAGGGCCGCCTTTCCGACCTGCTGAACCAGGCTGCCGATGTTTTCGGCGCCGACTGGCGTTATGACGGCACCACCATCGATTTCGCGCAAGCCATCACGCGCACTTTCATGCTGCATGCGCTGGCATCGGAAATGTCCGTCACGGGCACCGTAAAATCGGGCTCGTCCGGCGATTCCTCGTCGAATCTGCCCGAAGTTGAAGTCGCGCAAACGTCTTCGATGAAAGTCTGGGAAGAAATCAAGGAAGCCGTCGGCACCATCATGGGCGACGGCGGCAAGGCCGCCTTCTCGCCTTCCACCGGCACGATCACCGTTTCAGGTTCGCCCGATGTCGTGCGCCGCGTTGAAAGTTACCTCAGCCAGCAAAACAGCCTGCGCCTGCGCCGCGTTGCGGTCGCCGTCAAAGTCATTTCGATCACCGCATCGAATGAGCTGGATTTAAGCGCCGACCTGAATGGAATCATTCGCCGCGCCTTCGACCAGGCCAGCTTACGCACCGTGGGCGATGCCGCATCGGGCATCGCGATCGGCGTGCTCAAGCGCCCGATCGGCAGCGAAACCTTCACCCCCGGTGACGGCTCTGTCGGCGACCAGATTTCATCGGACCGCCTGCTGGCGGAACTGCGCGCAAACAAAGCTGTCGACCGTGCAGCCGTGACGCATTCTGGCGCTATCGTGACTCTTTCGGATCAGCCGGCGCCGCTGCAGGTGGGCCGCCAGATTTCGTACCTGAAGCGCACGTCTTCCACATCCGGTGACTCGGGCGGCTCGGTTTCTCTTGAGCCGGGCTCGATCAACACTGGCCTGATGATGACGATTTTGCCGCGCATCGTTGAGCAAAACCGCGTTCTGATGCGCGTATCCGTTGCGATCACGGATGCGCAGCAACCGTTCGCCACGTTCGGCTCAGGCTCGGGCGATACCCGTACTGAAATTCAGCTGCCGGAAATCGAAACCACCGGGTTTCTGCAAAATGCTGTCATGACCTCGGGTGAAACGCTGGTTCTGGCCGGCTTTGAGAAAAGCCTGAATTCGTCTTCTGAAGACGGCACGCCGGGCACATGGGTTCTGGGCGGATCCCAGGAGACCAACCGTTCGCGTGAACTGACCGTTCTGTTACTGACGTCGGAAATCCTGCCGGAGGATCCGATCACGGTGATCGGCGGCCAATAAGGAACACTTATGGCCCGTGGCGACAAAGATCAGGATAAGGACTTTCTGGACATCGATCTCGATGAGCCATTAGAGCCGCTGGATGACAGCGAGCCGATGGTTGCGATCGAGGACGAGCGTATCAAAAAAGGCCCCGTCATCTCGGCCGGTGACGGCATTCTTCTCTACGATAATAAAAAATACGCCGTGGGTTTAAGCTGGCTGATCGCCGAGGAAGAAGGCGATACCGATCTTGCCAGCAAGCGCGCAAAAGAATTCAAAGCCGATTTTTACGCCCTGCGTCAGGGCGTGGTTACACAACATGCTTTCGGTTACCTGAAAAAAGGGCACCGCATCGGCCTGCCGGCGCTGGCCGGCATTGCCGGCGATACGCTGGTCGGCGAATGGCATGGCGTGTTCGTCGCCGATAACGGCTGGTGGTATTGCGCGGTTCACTCCGACAACATCGCGCCGGATGGCGACCAGCTCTTCACCTCGGAAGAGGCTGCCTACAATCATTTCATCCAGGAAACTGAAAAATTCCGCTGGCCGCGATCCTATGCGCCGGAAAGCTGGAATATCCCGGAAGCCACGGGTGAAATTCCTCTCTCCAAAATCGTCAATGAATCGCCGCCGCCCGTTTTAAAACCGGCGTCTCTGGACGCGATTTTCTCGGGCAAGCGCAACAAGAACCTCGCCGTTGGCGCCATGGTCATCATTATCGGCCTGATCGGCGTCAGCCTTGTCGGCCAGCAATTATTGCCGTCGCTGGTGCCGGAACAGGCGCAGGTGCCGACCCCGAACGTTCAGGTATCGGATATTCTGCAGGCGCCACCCAAAGAGCCCGCGCTGGAAGACGCCGGCGGGCAGCAGGGTGATTCGCTCACCAACCTGTCTTTGGTTCAGCCAAGCGCTTTGATGAAAGACTGCCTGGACGGTTTTTCGCTTGTTTCCATTCCATTGCCGGGATGGAAAATAAAAACCCTGCGCTGCAAGGAAACGTTCGTCGAAGCGTCATGGACGCGGGAAACAGGCACGTTCGAAATGATCGAGCCGTACTTATCCAGATTCCCGGAAGGGGTAAATAAATCCTTCACCGACAGCAACACGCTGGTGGCAACGCGCCGCCTGACGGGCAAGCGGTCCTATGCCAAGAACAGCACCCTTTATGAGCGGAATTATGCTATCATTGTCCTCAGCAAGCGTTTCGGAAATCTGGGGCCGCTCGATGTGAAGGAGGTCGTTCCGCCGGCCAGCCAGCAGCTTTTGCAAGCGACTGAAATGATGCAGCAAGCCGGTTTCCGTGGCGGTCAGAACAAGACTGAAATTCGCACCCTGAACCGCGACGACCTGCCCTATCTGTCGTTCAAACTGGTTTCGAAAACGCCGCCGAACATGATTTCAAAATATTTCGATATTCCGGGCTTCATGATCACAAGCGCGGCCGTCGAAACCGGAAACGGGGAGTGGCAATACGACGGCAAACTGATTCTGCAACCGGACAAGCGCCTGATTGAAGCCAACAATAAAGCAAAGGCGATGCAGCCAATTCGCTAGAGGTAAGATATGAACCGCAATTTTTTCACATCAATGATTTTGGCGGGCCTGCTGATGGCCGCGCCCGTGTCTGCACAGGAAGCGGCACCGCCGGAAACTGCATTGCAGACACCGGCATCGGCCATGCCGGCCACTGCGCCGCAGCCGCAGGCGGTCAGCAATTCCGGGCCATCATCCAGTGGCGACCCGTGCCCGGCACCGCAGGGCGCACTGCAGAATTCACCTGATGATCTTGCCAAGGTGCAGGAAGAAATCGACCGTTTCACCCTGTGCGTCCAGCGTGCGCAGTTATTAGAGCGCCTGAATGAAAGCGCGATGAAAAATCAGGAATCGACCGATTCCGCCCTCGGTTACGCGCCTATTCCGGCCGGGGCCGGACGCGGCATGATGCCCGGCATTCCAGGCGCACAAAGCGGACCCGCCGGTCTTGCACCCCTGCCTGCCGCAGCGCTGGCGGGCATGGATGTTTCACCAGTTGCCGCCGCCACAGCCGCAAGCGATGCCGCCGACAAAGCGGCAGCCGCGGCAGAAGTGGCCGAGACGGTTGCGAAAGAAGAGGCGAGCGTAAGCGCCTCGTGGACGATCCGCGAAATTTTCGGCAGCGGCGATGAAGTTCAGGCACGCCTGATCAGCCCGGAGGGCGACGAGGTCAAAGCCCGCAATGGCATGAAACTGCCGGACGGAAAAACTACTGTTGTGCGCATCACGCCGGCTGGCGTCACGGTGCGGACAGGCACGGGCGCAAAAACACTGGAATGGGCGAAGAGCTAAAACATGGCTTTAGGCGATCTTCTCAACCGCAAGAAAAAGGTCAATGACGACTGGGATTCGACCGTTCCGCTGACGGCCGAAGGCGGTCCGCTGGACCGCGGGGCGCAACTGCGCCAGATTGCTGCGTATTATGCCGACGGCAAGCTGATCGTTTCGAAATCGGCGCGCAATTCTCCGCATATTCTGTCGCTGATGATGGAAGCCAAAATCGCCGGCTATCCTGAACCGCAGGTCGAGCTGGTTGAACTGAACCGTGTCGCGCTGTGTTACGAGCGCGCGGCGGGGACATTCGATTTCCGCACCAAGCAGGACGAAGTACGAATGCGCCGCGAGGTGTTGAACCTTGTCGGCGAGATGTCGAAAAAGCGCGTGTCGGATATTCACGTGGTTGTTTATGAATCAAGCTGCCTGGTCCGCGCGCGCGTCGCGGGCGCAATGGAATACGTCGCCGAATGGCCGCCGGATTACGGGCACAGCTTCTGCGCCGCCGCGTTCACCATGGCCGATGCCGCCGACGTCAACTACCAGCCTTACGAATACCAGGGCGCGCGGGTTTCGAACCGTAAAGACCTGCAGCTGCCGGAAGGCGTGATTTCGCTTCGTCTGCAGTTCAACCCGACCGTTTACGACGGCCGCGCGATGATCTTGCGTATTCTTTACAACACCGACGATAAAACTGCCGGTGACGTTGCCGCGCTGGGCTTTACGCCCGAACATCTGGAAGATTTCGAATTCCTGCGGTCCAAGCCGTACGGCATCAACGTGGTTGCGGGACCGACCGGTCATGGCAAATCCACGACGCTGCAACGGAACATCATCGCGATTTTGAAAGAGTATAATTACAACATCGCGTTTTACACCGTGGAAGATCCGCCGGAATACCCGATCCAGGGCGCCGTGCAGATGCCGGTGACCAACGCATCAACGCAGGAAGAACGCGCGGCGCAATTTACCAAAGCCATTGCAGCAGCCATGCGTTCCAACCCCGACCGGATCATGATCGGCGAGGTGCGCGACGCCGCATCGGCCGGTCTTGCCTTTGAAGCTGCCATGACGGGCCACCAGGTATGGACGTCGCTTCACTCCAACGATGCCATCACGATTCCTTTCCGTTTGCGCGACTTGCAGGTTGAAGAATACAAGCTTTGCGATCCGACGCTGATGACGGGCATGATCTCGCAGCGCCTGGTGCGTAAGCTGTGCAAGGCTTGCTGCCTGCCGGTCGAAGAAAAGGACATGAACTACAACCTGCTGGCGCGTCTTGAAACAGCGCATGTGCCGACCGAACGCCTGCGCAAGCGCAGCGCGCAGGGTTGCCCGAAATGCGGCGGAACCGGCTATACCAGCCGTACTGTCGTCGCCGAAATCATCATTCCGGACGATACGTTCATGAGCATGGTCAAAAAAGACCAGAAGCTGGACGCCGAGCAGTACTGGCTTACACATCTCAACGGCCGCAACATGATGGAACACATGGTCGATCGCTTACGCGCAGGCGAGGTTGATCCCGGTGACGCCGAACGTGTTGTGGGTCCCATCATTCTGCCCAAACGCGGCGGCTAGGTCTAAAGGGGTATTACGTCGATGGCAAAAAAGAAGAACGATCCGTTCTTCAATCTTTCCGTTAAATTCGAATTTAACGGGACACAGCGCCAACGCTTTTACATCAAGCTTGTGCAGCTGCTGGAAAACGGCGTGTCTCTGGACACGGCGCTTGGCCAGATTCAACGCATCGCGAGCCGCAACAAACGTTCCAGCCTGTGGAAACTATACCGCAAATGGCGCAACGACGTCGCCGAAGGCATGAACTTCGGCGTGTGCGTCGCGCCTTATGTGCCGTCCGCCGAAGCTATTCTGCTGGAGACGGGCGCGAACTCGGGCAAGCTTGTCCGCTCGCTTCATAACGCGGCGCAGGCCATCGAAAACCAATCGAAGGTAAAGAAGGCGATCATCGCGGCGGGCGCTTACCCGGCCGTGCTTCTGATGATGCTGGCGGCAGCCATGGTGCTTTCGGCTTACAAGGTCATTCCCACTTTCGAACAGATCATTCCGGTCGATCAGTGGACCGGCATCGCCTATTCGGTCGCGATGACCTCGCAGTTCATTCGCAACCAGGGCATTACCATCGTGATCACCCTGGTCCTGGGGATTTTCTTTATCAGCTATTCCATGCCGCGGTGGACGAACTCGGCGCGCATGTATCTGGATAACATACCGCCGTGGTCGCTTTATAAAATGTGGCAGGGCTCGTCATTCCTGCTGGCCATCGCGTCGCTGATGTCGGCCGGGGTCAAGCTGGATGAATTGTCGCTCGCGCGGATTTCGCGCCAGTCGGACCCCTATCTGAAGCAGCGGGTGCGCGGCATGCAAAAATACATCGCCGCCGGCGAAAACCTGGGTGATGCGCTTTACAACTCGGGCTATAAATTCCCGGACGTCGAAATCATCGGCGACCTGCAGATCTATGCGAAACTGCGTGGATTCGACCAGAACCTGATCCGCATCACGCAGGTGTGGGTCGACGGGCTGGTCGAGCGGGTCAACGTGGCGATGAAAATCGTCAACTTCGTTATTCTGGTGCTGATTACGGTTGTTATCGGGTGCCTTATCATCTCGTTCTATTCCGTGTTCCAGCAGATCCAGGGCCAGCAGCAATAAAGGGCCGAATCGCCGTTGACAGGACCCGAAAACAAGCCAGAATAGACAGGGAAAACAGGGCCCTGATGGGTTGTTAACCATTTTCGCCTACACTGAACGCTTCAAGGAGATACAGATACATGACAACTCAACAGTTTGCCAAACGCGGGACCAAAGGTTTCTCGCTTCTGGAACTTCTGCTGGTCGTGGCTGTCGGCGCGGTTCTTATCCTTGCCGGTTTGGGCGCATACCGCCTTGTCACTGAAAACAACAATACCAACCAGGCAACCCGCCTGATCACAACGCTGAAACAACAGATTCAGCAGGCTTATCAGGGTCAGGCTTCGTACGGTAACGGCAACATTCTGCAGGATCTCGTGTCCTTGCGCGCCCTGCCCTCGGACCTGGGCGTTGCCGGTTCGTCGGCGACCGTGGCACGCGGCATCTTCGGCGATATCACGCTTACGGCTGACGGCAATACGTTCTCGATCGAAATGGCTGATGTTCCGAAGGGCGCCTGCGTCCGTCTGGGCCAGCAATTCACCCCGCAAAACGCCAACGACTTCGTGTCGCTCAGCGTTGCCGGCACCGAGTTCGACCAGACCGCGACCAACATGAACCAGCAGACGATGCTTTCGACCTGCTCGGAACAAACGTCGCAAAACACCATGATCTGGACGTTCCAATAAGAAAATCAAAGACTTAAAGATTCAAGGCCCCCGCAAGGGGGCCTTTTTCTTGATGAGCCATAACGGCCCTCATGATAGAATCGGATCAGCGATTTTAACGATCGCTTCATTAGTCCTTAATCCTATTGATTTATCATAAAATTATCATGATTGCGTCCCTGGGCAGGGCCTCATACAGGACCCCATTTTTGACCCGGCTTGGATCGGGCCGATCACAGCATGGCGTTTCGCTTTTGCTGGCGCTCATTTTCGTGACTTTTTTCGGCGGTATCCTGGTGACGCTGGCGCGTTTCAATTCCTACGAAATCCGCATTGCCGAAGCCCGTGTGGTGGGGTGGGAAATTGTCGAGATCGCGCGGGCGGCGCGTCTTTATGTGCGGGACCGTTACTCCGTGGACCCAAGCCTGCGCATCAGCGCATCGACACCAACGCGCATCAGCATCAACACGCTTAAAAACGCGGGCTACCTGCCCAGCAATTTCGGGCGTGAAGTTTCAGGCAATGATTTAAGCGCATTGAACCAGCAGATCTACGTGATCATGGTCAACTGGTCGGGCGCGGGCGCGCTGGGCGGCCCTACAACAGACACAACAACCGTGCCGACGGCCTTCGTGTATTTCGATGCGAACGGAAAGACGGCGCCTGACCTGATGGTCAACGCGATTGAAACCGCGCGCCGGCTCGGCGCATCGATCAACGGCGTGCTGTTCGACCGCGATGGCAACAACCGTTCCGCCGATTGCCGTGGCGATGGCCCGGGCGTCAGCATCTGGGATACGGGATGCCTCACCAACACAGAATTCCAGGTGATGGCTTCCGCCATCGGCATCGATCCTGCTTTCGCGCCCGGCAGCCTGATTATCCCGGCATGGAAATCGGTGCAACCTGATCTGCGCGCGGTTTTACGTTTTCCGCAGCCTGAGAATCCCGGCTTTGCGACCATGCTGACCGATCTTGAGATGGGCACGCCGGTCGCCACCTGCGGCAGCGCTGCGGGGCAGGTTTCGATCACCACCGACACGTCGGGCGGAACCGTGGGCCAATCGACCGGACTTTGCAATGTCATCAGTGATACGGCGACGGAAGATCGCCGCTTCAATATCGACCGCATCGGGAATATCCAGGCGCAGCGCATGATCACCGAAGGGCAGAGCACCGATTACCAGGTCGATGTGGTCGAAACTTCGAATATCGGCACGGCCGACGACGATACAATGCGCATTTCGGGCACGCTTGTCCTGAATAATGATTTGCGCGTGTTCAATGAGAAACCGATGCCGACTGCCGGCACAAACGTGCCGTCCCACCGATTTTCGGTGCCAAGCGCGCAGCTGGTTGTCGAACGGAACAGCTATCTGTATTCGACGGATGAAAACGGCAGCCAGACCAGCCCCCGTTCCGGCCGCGCCACGATCGGCATGGCAACCGCGCGCAACCTGGTCAGCGACCAGCTGGATACAGCGAATTTCAATTCGACGGTCGAGGGCCTGACCATTGATCCGCTTACGGGCGATCCTGTCGCGCCGCAGATCAGCGTCACCGACCGCACCGAGCTCACCAACAATCTATCCGTGACCGGGCACATATCCGAACTGACGGGCGAGCCTGACGCGGAACTGATTACCGAAGACCTGATCGCCAGCGGCGCGCATATCCGCGCCACCGACGACACGGGCGAGGTGCAGGTTGGCCAGGTGCTGACCATGAATCCCACCAGCACCATGAACGTGAATGGTTCGGGCGATCCGATCAATTACGCGGCTATCGTGGGCGAGATGACCAATTCGCAGAACATCGTCGTGACCGGCCAGCCGTCCGGCCCGTTGGGTCCGGACCTGCGCTTCATGAGCAACAATGCGTCTTTAAGCACGCGCACGACTGCCGGTTATACCGGGGGCACGCCGATGCCGACGATTTCGACCACGCGCTGCCTGGAAAGCGCGGACCTGGCCGGGGGTTGCCCGGAACGCCAGTACTACCCGCCGAATATCACGCCATGATGATGCGCGCACGATCATCGTCCGGTTTTACGCTGCTGGAATTGCTGCTTTCCATCGGGCTTCTGGCGATGCTGCTGTCTGGCATGTACAAGATCATGGATAGCTGGATGCAGCGCGCCGTGAACCGCACAGCTGCGGGCGACATGATGCGGGTGCAGAATGCAGCGCAGGATTACGTGCTGGCGAATTTCGAACCGCTGAAGCTTGAGCCGGTGGACCAGTTCATTGAAATGGATATAGAGGATCTGAAGGAAGGCAATTACCTGCCGACCGGGTATCAGCCGCGTAACACTTTCCGCCAGCGGATTCGTGTTTTTCGCCGCAACATTGAAGTGGACCGTTTGAATCCGGATGGCACCGTGTCGCTCGATCCCGATGGTGATCCGGTCAAGATCATCACCATTGAAGTGGTGACCGTTTCGGACAACCCATCCGGGGATGTTCTTCGCATCGCCAACCAGCGCCTGATAGACACGGCGCAGGCCGGGGGACCCCGCATGGGCGTCGTCAGCCAGATGGTTTACCCGGGCCGGTCTTATAGCGGGCTTGTCACCAGCCCGTTCAATGAATGGTATATCCAGCTGTCCGATCTGCAGGCGGCCGGATACAGCGCAAGCCCAAATGCCCTGGGCGGTTATCTTGCGGCCTACGGCCTGGTCAACGCCGAGAAAACCGACGTCAATGACCGCTGGCTTTATCGCGTCACCATCGACAACCGCCCCGAGCTGAACCGGATGGCGACAAACCTGAACATGAATTCGCACCGCGTGGAAAATGTGGGCACCATGATCGCCGACAAGGTGAATGTTACGGGCAACGCCGTCTTCCGCGGCGCAAGCCAGGGTGATCCGAACAACGATACATCGCAGGCCATGATGGTCGAACAGGCCTTCCGCGCCGACAGCGATACGCGCATCAACATGCGCAGCACAAATGCCGCCGGATGCACCATTGCCGATGACGGTTCAGGCAACGGCAACCGCACGCTCAGCCCCGGATGCACCATTGCCGATGTCATGGGCGGCGAATTGCAGGTTGTCTCGAACAGCGCCTCGGCGGACGCGATCATGACCATCGGCGAGTTGCGGGCGGATGGCAGCGTCATCACCGACTTCACCGATGTCGACCAGACGACGCATAGCCGCGGTGTCACATCCTTCACCAACGTGAACGGGCAGGATATGGCCATCAGCACCACGGTGCTGGCGCCGACCACGCGCGTTATCGGGACGCCGGGCAATTCGCCGTTGCCCGCGCAGGTGCAGACCGTGCAGATGCAGACGGCAACGATGGGCCTTGCCGGCAATGCGTCGGTGGGTACCGCGGGCACGCCTAAAATCAAGCTGGTTGCAGCGCAGATGAATACGGGCGGCTTATCCAATGGCAATGGCCAGACATTCCAGACGCAGCAGATGGATATCGCGAACGCTGCAGAAATTACAGGGGAAACCCGCGCTGCCGGAATCGCCATCACGGGCGGCGTTGATTCCGGCCTGTATGTTGAACGTGTGGTTCCTGCCGGTTATACGGATGCCTATCTCAACCGCACGGTTGTTTGCACACAATATGCGCCCCCGTCGGATCCGAGCCGCCTTCGCACCTATTGCGAACCCAATGGGCAGACTTACTGGCAGAGTGGGAATTTCCGCGAAAATTGCAGCATTACCGCCAATGGCTATACCTGCAACCATTACCGGTTGCTTGCCGGTGTATACACCTATTATGGCCGATGCACACATACGCGCGACCTTGGTGAATCGGGTCAGGCCTATCATGATACGGTGTGCACACCATGATGAAGACGCGCGCCGCATCATCCGGTTTTTCGCTGCTGGAATTGCTGCTGTCCGTCGGCGTGTTCACGGCGATCATGCTGGCTGTGTTCAACCTGCTACAAACTTACGCCGAGCGCGAGCTGGCGCGGTCCACCACCAAGTACATGACGACGGTGGCGGAAGCGATGGACCAGATCCTGGACAACATCGACAATTTCAACGCGCTTTATAACGCGGCCATCGCTACGGGGGGCGGGTATCAACTGATTGCGGATTCAGCAGCGCCCGCAGGCGATAACATTGCTAAAACTTTCACAATCGGCGGCACGACCATTCAGGCATCGCGGCTTTTAAACCGGCAGTTCCGCATGGTTTCGCCGATTCGCAGCGAAGTGCGCATCCTGTTACGCGTGGCGGATGACGAGACCAGCACTGCGGATACACCAGCGCTTGATGTGATCATCATCACCGCAACGCCGCGACCCGACCCGATCGTTCGCCGCGCGGCCAGCGATTCATCCTATGCGGGCGGCGTTATCCGGACTTACGGATCCAAGTCTACTGCAGAAATCGTGCATTCTTTCGGCAGCTGGCGCATACGGCCGTCTCAGGGTCTGCAGGCCACGCCCTGGTATACGAACGAGCTGCAAGGAAGCCTCGATTCCTTCACGGATGGCAGTTATCTGGCCTATTACACTTACGCCAATATCGAGAACAAGGCGGGAGACTATCTTTACCGCGTGCCTGATCCCGACACCATCAACCGCCGCCGGAATACGATGTATGGCGCGTTCAATCTGGGTGGCAACGATGTGATCGGCATCGACGATATGAATATCGGCAATGCAACGCCGGTGCCGTTCGTCAACGGCGAGGCCAATGTGCCTGACGACTGCGAAAACAGCGTGCTGTGCGTCAACGGTACGGCGGTTCTGAAAGGATCGGGTTCTGTGGCCGGGACAATGACAACGAATGGCAGCGCGCTGATCTCGGATTCTTTATCGGCCCAAACCATGCGCGTGCAAAACGGCCTTGATGACGACCAACGCCAGGATTTCGGGGCGCAAAGCCTGTTCGTCGTGGATGGTAACGGCAATGACGGCGGCGGCGCGCAGGATACCGTCCATGTCACAGGCGACGCGGTCTTCGAAGATGGCGGCACGGTCAGCCAGGGCAACCTGGTCTCGACCGTCGGCACGACGGTGACCATGCCGGATGGCGGCGAGCTGCAAACCCACACCATTACCGACACCAACCGGATTTCTGCCAATAATATCCAGGGCGGGACACTGACCGTCGACGACCAATTGCGCGCCGGCGTCATTTCAGGCGGCAATGTCGCCGTTACGGGCCGGACCGGTGTCATCGACATCAATGACAGCACCAATTTCCAGTTCGGCACGGCGGCTGTGCCGCGGTCCATTCCTGCCTACAAGGTCAACGTTCAGGATTTGAGCATCTCCAATTTCGGGGCCTGCACGGTGGGTTGCGGCCAGTATGGCAGCGGGCCGTAAGCCAGTTGTCGGCAACGCCTGTAAAGATTACAATAATGTGAAGGAATCACATTCATGACACGCCGTCCGCTCATCGCCATCTTTGCCCTGATTTCCGCCATTGTGGCGATATCCCCGGCGCATGCCCAGCAGCAGACCCCGGCCTTCTCCCTGCCCGGCGTTATTACGTCCGATGAAGTCGCCGCCCTGTCGGTGGATTTTGATGAATCGTTCGCGATGATTGAAAACCAGTATCTGGCCGATACCCTGAAGCTTAATTACCAGATCAGCCTTCTTGAAAAACTGGTCGCGCGTGAAGCCGAGCTTGGCAAAATCGCTGAATCTTATGACGCCATGGGCGTGGCGTTCAGCCCGCCGCCGCCGCCACGCGGCATCTGCGCCCAATTGCCAGCCAACGCGCCGTGCCTGAAATATCACCCCGATCTTTATGATGCACTGGTGGACGAGCGTAAGGCTTATTACGAAGAACTCGCCGAGCGCGCCCGCCGTGCTGCCGAACCGCCCCGCAAAGAAGGCGAAACGGATAAAGAAGCGGAAGCGCGCCGTAAAAAAGAAGAAGCCGAGAAAGCTGCCAAGGCTGCGGCACGCGAGCGCGACAACCGCTACCGCTGGACGGAAGTCACCTGCAGCGGACAAAATTGCCATGGCGTGCTGGTTACGTCAGCCAATGACGGTTATCGCGCCACAGTACGCGAAGGCGACCGTCTGAATGACGGCACGGTTGTGCAAGCCATCACGACCCGCGGGATCCGCGTTGCGATTGAAGGGCAGGTAGTCAATGTCCGCCCTGCGCCCGGCGAAGGCGCAAGCGAAGACGGGCTCACCGGCGAGGCTGCCGAGCTTGCCAATAAACTAGAGCAAACAATGGCGAATTCAGGTATCAGCGGATCATCAGGATCTACCGGACCCTTGAGCGAAGCGCAGGTCAATGCGCAGACACAGGCCGCTTCCGGCGCCGCTGCGTCGGTTGTTGCAAATGCGACCGCGGACGGTTCGTCCACGGCAGGCACGGGTGACGCCGCCGGGCAAACGCCAGCAGCCAACAGCGCTGCAGGCGCAGGCGGCGCAGGCCAGTCCACAATGGAACCAGCGCTTGGACCGTCGGGACTTTTCTAGCCGGATATTTATACGTTCAGAAGACGGGCCAGGCTTAACTGGCTCAGGATGGCCGTTGCACGGTAAGACGCATCCAACTGGGTCTGCAACGTCTGCAAACGGATAACCGCGTCCGTCACATCGGCTGCTTCGGTATTTTCAAGCACGCGCTGCAAATTCTGGCGATCGGTAATGTGGCCCTGTTTTACAGACTCCATTGATTGAGACGCTGCTGCCAACTTGCTTGAGTCAGAACGCAGACCGTTCACGCCCTTTTGCACTTTTTGATACAGAACGTTGAGCGCATCGTAGAAATTGTCCTTGGAGGGCTGGTCGACGTTTTCAACCGGCAGTTCCAGGTTTTCGATGGCGCGCAGCCCGTTGACCACGTCCTGGAAGCCTTTGCTGTTGGCGAAAATCGTGTAATCCACTTCGAATGAATCGTCGGCCCGGGTGAAGATCTTTTTCGCGGATTGCAAAGAGGCCGAATAACCCATCTGCGACGAGGTCACGCCGTCAATACCTTCCAGAAACTGTTCGGTGGTGACCGTGCCGTCCAGCCAGTCATTGACGCGCGCCTGCATGTCCGCGGTTGCACCCGAAGGATTGCTGTACGGCTTATTACCAACATCAGAGCCCGCAAAAATATAGCGGTCGCCAATCTTGGTGTTCATGTTTGTTTCGATGATCTGCAATGCAGCCTTGGCGGCGCTTTTGATATTGGGCAGATCGAATTCCGAACCGCGCGCCAATTGAACGCTGATCGCAGATAGAATATTTCCGGCCTGTTCCATGACTTCGTCGATCGAGCTGCTCATCTGCTCGACCGTGACCTGTGAGGTTTCTATGTTGTAAACATAGCCTTCGATATTGACGAGGTCGGCGCGGTAGCGCTGAATGCGCAAAGAATCCGGACCGTAATCTTTGTAAGAGTCGTGCTTTACGCCAGTAGAAATTTCCTGCTGCGCCTTCGACATGGAAATTTGCATTTCCTTGACGCGGTTTACGAGACCGATTTGCTGACCCAGGGTTGAGATATTTGCAGCCATAATTTTTCTCCTTAGCGGATCGTGTTCATCAGCTCATCGAGCATTTGCTGCACGACGTTAACTGTACGCGCGGACGCGTTGTAAGCGGTTTGAATGGAAATCAGCAGCGCCATTTCTTCGTCCAGATTGACGCCGGTCGTATCCAGCATCTGTTTTTCCAAAGCGGCGCGGTAGGTGTCTTCGGTATTGAAGTTGACGTCGTTGGTGGCGCCGTCCTGGGATTGAAGACTGACTGCCTGCGATGCGTAATCATGCAGGGTCGTGCCGGTCTGGATGCGACCGTTTAAATTTCCGCCCGGGCCGAGGTTGGCCGAATTAAAGGCAGCATGTTTGATATCGTTAACACTGATGCCCAGCGCATCCAGTGGCGCGCCAAGGCCGTCGACCAAGGTAATGTCGCCACCTTCTTCTGGCTGGATGAGAAGAAAACCGTCCGGCGATGTCAGCGTGGCATCGAGGCCGACAATGTTGTTGAGTTTTGTCAGCAAATCCGCCGCCGTGTCGGTATCGAGAATTTCGATCGTCATCATGTCGTTGTTACCGACAGCAATCTGGAAGGACGGTGGCACGGCCGCCGTAACCCCGGTCTGAAGACCGAGTTCAGCGAGGCCGGATGCGCCTAATGTTCCGGCACCGATGGTAATGTCGTCAGTACCGGTCAGAATAAGCTCGCCGCCCGTGCCCAGCTTCGCCGTGCCAGGTATCGCCGTATTGATGGCGGTCACCAGTTGCCCGGCGGTCATGCCGGCGGTGATGGTGATGGTCTGGGCGGGCGCGGCCCCAACCTGCAGGGTAAAGGTATCATTGGTACCGGGATTGATGAACTGACTGGTATCCAGCGGGTTCAAGGATTGAATATTGGTTGTGCCCAGCAGGCGCGCCTGGCCGCTAATGCCTAGCGTGGTGAACAGAGGCGGCACCGGGCCGGTTTGCGAAATATCCGCCGTGCCGCGCGCTTCCTGGTATGCGACGCCGCCAAATGCGAATTCAACAATCTTGCGCAACACTTCGTTCGAGCCTTCCTGAACGGTCGAACCTGGCGTTGTGCCTTTACGCAGCAATTGAATATCGGCCACGATGGCAGGGTTGATCGTAACGTCCGAGGCAAAACCAACATACGATGTCGGAATGTTGGCGGGCACGGTGCCATCAGGCAACGTGAACAGGCGCAGGCCCTGGCTTTCGAAACGCATGGCCATTTTATGGGCCAGTTCGTCAATCTGCGCGTTATAAGTCGGCAATGTTTCGTCACGCAGGCGCGCCAGTTCGCCGAGGCGGCCGCCTAACGTGGTTTCTGTTGTCAGGTCCGTGCCCGTGACCGGGTTGCCCAGCATGATCGGGCTTGCTGAAACCGGATAATAGGTTTGCGGACCCTGCGGCGCCTGGTTGAAATAGAGCGGCGTTGCATTGATGTCGGCCAGCAGCTGGCCTTCGCGTGTCATGACGGTTACGACGTTGTCGGATGTCTTGTAGTAAGAGACATCGATTTCTTTGGCCAGTTCGCGGATGGCCAGGTCGCGCTGGTCTTCCATATCGGCGATGGGGCGATCCTGCGACGATGCAACTTTGATGGCGCGGTTGAGGTCGGCAATCTGCCCGGTCAGGGCGTTGATCGTGTTGACCGACTGTGTGATCTCGCTTTGCGCGTTGTTGCGCATTTCTACAATGCGGTCGGAAAAATCATTGAACTGCTCAGCGATCTGCGTCGCCTTGGTATAAACGTTTTGCAGCGCAAACGGATTTTCCGGTGCGTTGGTCAGCTGCGCGAAGGAGTCTTTCAGGCGGCCCAGTTCGTTCGAGATAGCCTGTTCGGCATCCGGCGGACCATGAATTTCCTGGATCTGGTTCATGTAATTGGCGCGCGTCTGCAGCCCGGTGGTGAGGCTGATCTGCGTGCGGTAATCCTTGAGGAGAATATCGTTGATGCGGCGCTGAACCTGGCCGACGGTTGCGCCGGCACCTTCGCCGCCAATAACCTGTGAGACTTGCGAAAGCGTTTTGCGGCTATAGCCATCGGTTGCAACGTTGGCGATGTTGTTGGACGTCACGCTCAGTTGCGACTGGGCCACCTTAAGGCCCGAGAGGGCGATGCTAAGCGGGTTAACCGTAGTCATGACGATTTATTCCTTTAAATTCAAAACGGTGGGCGGTGTTCGTCCACAGGTTCAAATTTGCAAGGATCATGCCAGCGGGGCCCGAAGGCCCCGCTTTAAATATTATTTATATATATCAATTGGTTAGTTGCCGGCCGAAATGGACTGAACCTGGCCTTCGATTTCTTCCTGCTGGTCGCGCAGCAAGACGCTGCCAATGTTGCCCAGAAGCAGGTTGGTCACTTTCAGGGTCTGGCGAATTTCGAAAAGCAGGGTCACCGTATCCATCGAACGGTGAAGGATGGTCATCATCGTGTTGCCCATGTTTAGGGCAGAATCCTGATTGAGTTGACCACGCAGTTTTGGATCGTTCATCCATTCGACATAGCGGACCATGTCGGCCGCCTCACGGGAGATTTTTTTCTGTTTGACGTATTTTTCTTTCAGATCAGTCGGGAAAGCAAGCTGGTCCAGCACGCCTTCCAGCGCCTTGGCGGCATCCATGCCTTCAATGGGTGAGCGGTTGCTGATTTCCTGCGCGAACGGATACATGAATAATGATGTTCGGGAGTTGTAGCCGACGCGCTTCATGAAAGCTTCGACGGCGGCGTTGTCTCTTTGCTCAAGCTTGTCGGAACGCACTGCGGAAACGGAACGCCGGTCGAAAATGTTGTTTTTCCACATCTCTGCCAATTTGACCGATTTTGGCGTCTTGGGCTGATCATTCAAAGTCGGCGTGTTCAGCAAAGTATCGGCGCGCTCATCCCCATCGGCAACACCTGCTGCGCCTGCCTCACCACCGCAAAGCTTGATGCTATTGCCATCCTGGCCTTTGCAGAAGACGGCGCCTTCCTGAATTTTAAGGTTCAGCGCGGCCGACCAGTATTCGCCGGGACCGCGCGCGAAGGCAGGCATGTCCGAACTGCCGCTGTTTTGTTCGGCGATGGCGGCCATCGATGCTTCGGTCTGCTTATCCGCGATAGCGGCCATGACCGAGCGGGAACGGATAACCGAAAGCTCTTCGCAGGCGCCGCGTTCACGTCCGAGCTGGTTGGCGGCGTGGGATACGGTGCGGTCTTTGACCGTCTGGGTGTAATTCTGAATGCCCTGACCTTCAGCGGTTTTTTGCGCGAGGGCGGCCAATTGGGCCTGGAATTGCTGGCTGCTCATCTGCATGCGGGCCGCAAGAATCGCGTTGAATTTACGGTTGCATTCCGCCTGCTCGATAACGCTTTTGAAAACCTTGTTGGCGCAAGGATCCTGGATTTTCTGGCCGTCGACGGTGCCGAGATCCACCGCTGTGCCGACCGTACCGACACCAAGAGCGGTATTGATGCCGAGCATCTGTTTTGCAAACTGGATGACCATCTGGGCGAGCGAGGTCGGGTCGTGAACGATGTAGGCTGCGCGTGCGGGACCCGTTGGAACGGCCAAAACAACCAGAAGACCGATGACCAAGAAAAGCCTGTAAAAGCCGCGCATTCATTGCCCTTTTGGAAGTACTTTTTTGCCCTGTAGCCTCTATTTTACCAAAAAAGCGCCCCTCTTAGCAAAGCTTCATTTTTGGAAGATTAATCAGGGATTTGGGCCTTAATCGCCGCGATCACGTCCTGGGTCGGCTCGTGGGCGTCGTAGAGGTCGATAAGCCTTTGATCGGGGCCGCGGAAATAGAGAAAGGCGGAATGGTCCATCATGTAGCCGCCCTGCTCATCCGGGACTTTGGCGGCATAGATTTTCCAGTCCCTGATGGTCTTTTTGGTGACGTCTTCCGTGCCGGAAAGGGCCGTGAAGGACGGATCGAACATGGCCATGTATTCCTTGAGCCGGGCCGGGGTGTCGCGCGCGGGGTCGACGGTCACGAAAACAGGGGCGGTTTTTGCCCGTTCGGCGGGGGACAGGGCCGTCAGCACCGTTTTCATGCGCAGCAATTCGGCCGGGCAGATCGAGGGGCAATTTGTGAAGCCAAAGAATACGAGCTGATATTTGCCAGCGAATGTCCTTTCGGTGACCGGATTGCCGTTCTGGTCCAGCATGCCTTCGAAATTGTTGCCGATCCGGGTGCCGGCAACGCTTGCGGGGGCTGCCATGTTGCGCGTCTGCGCATACGCAATCAGGGCCGCCAAGGCGACCCCGATCACGACTGAGATAACAAGACGGACCGGGCGTTTCATGCCCGATGTCTTAGAGCACCGCGAGCATTTCCGCAACCAGCGGGTGACGCACGATATCGCAAGCCTTCAGGTTCACAATGCCGACATTCCCGCACTTTTCCAATTTATGAGCGACCTGCGCCAGGCCGGACATGCCAGGCAGAAGATCCGACTGATCCGGGTCGCCCGTTACAACCATCGTCGAATTCCAGCCGAGGCGCGAGAGCAGCATTTTCAATTGCTGGAAGGTGCAGTTCTGCGCTTCGTCGACGACAATGAAGGCGTTATTGAGCGTGCGTCCGCGCATGAAACCGATCGGCGCGATTTCGATCGTGCCGTCATCCATGTACTGTCGCACGCGCTTGCCGCCGAGACGATCCCCAAGAGCGTCGTAAAGCGGGCGTAAATACGGCGCCATTTTTTCATGCATGTCGCCGGGCAGGTAACCGATGCTTTCACCGGCTTCCATAGCAGGACGCGAGAGAATGATGCGGTCAATTTTTTCGTCTTCCAAAGCTTCGACTGCGGCGGAAATGGCAAGATAGGTTTTGCCCGAGCCTGCAGGGCCGATGGCCAATGTCATGGCGTGCTGCTGGATCGATTCCATCAGAACTTTCTGACCCTCGGTGCGCGGTTTGACGCGCTTGATGTAGGACTGATCGCGGTTGCGGTCGATCTCAGCTGCCATAGGATCCCACGAGTCGTCCACCAGATGGGAGTGGCCGGTCGGCTTGCCACCCTTGATGCTGCGGAATTGCTGATGCTTTTCTTTCCGGGACATTCTCGACATGGGTGGTTCTCCTTTTAGCGGGTTGAACTAGAGGATGGACTTAAGAGACAAAAAAACCTCCGAGATGGAGGTTGCAGAAAAACTGGCTGGCTGAAGAAGCACCGGAGGTGCAGGGCATTTCGGGAAGGCCGTGAGACAGAAGGGTCAATGGCGGGGAATCCGAAGGGAGAATTTTGAACTCTTGTCTGTAATCGTATCTGATTCGCGGACGGGTTAGCCAATATTCCGCGCACGATTAACCCCTGCGCGAATTGACGCAAGGAAACCATCGCCTTTTTCAAGGGCGATAGCGCTGATACCGTCAGCAGTCAGCCGGTCGAGTTCGCGGATGAGGTCGAGCAATTCCGTGCGGTCGAGATTAAGCGCAGCCTGATCCAGCGCACTGGCTGCCGGCGCTGTTGTCGGCGGCGGCGGTGGTGGCGGGGCACCAGTTGCGCGGCGCTGATAGGCGCCCATCGCGGCGGCGGCCTGCGGCGACGATGCCTGGCGATGCGCGTCGTGCGATGGCGCCGGATGATGCGGCACATCCGGTTCCATTTTATCGAGCAGACCCAGCAAAAAGTTTTTAAGCGCAGGCACTGACACATCGGCGAGATCCTCGTAGGGATCCTTGAATCCGCCCTCTTCGCCTTCTTTCTTTTTGCGTTTTTCAAATTCTGGATCGTGACGGAGGATAGCCTGGCGCGTATCGGTTTCTTCAGTGCGGCGCGGCGTTGTCGTCGCAGGCGGCACAGATGGAGGGTCGATGCGCCCGGTTGTCATTGGACGCCTTTGAGTTTGAGAAGGCTTTCATCCTGTTCAGGCTTGTACCAGTCGGCGCGATGCATCCAAAGCAATTGCGGGTTGTCGTTCGACATGTTCCAGAAACGGATTTCGCCGATTTCAGCGAGCAGCAGCCAGTACTGGATACCGGCCTGCACGAAGGGCGTTTTGGCATCGGCCACGACAGGCTTTAAAATCAACTCGGCTACCGCCTGGCCGCCGCCGGTTTTCTGCAGCATCTCTTCCATCTGCGTTTTATCGATCTGGATGGCGCCGAACGTGGCAATGTCGTTGGGGACGATGGCTACGTTCTGGCCGTAGATGTTGTATGAGAAAAATGTCTTGGGCGTGAATTCGCTTAAAGTGAGCGTTTCCTGCAGCGTGGAATATTCGTCGAGCTGAATGCGCGTCTGGACAATGATGGGGGTGGTAAAATCGCTTTCCACCCATAGACGCTGGAGGCGGTTTTCTTCGCGGCCGATGATGCTGACATGGTCGACGCGTTTTGCGTTTTTCAGGAAAGGCGAGATGCGTGCCCAGGCGCTGAAATCAGGCTGGATACCGGCCATATGATTAAAGGTGAGGATGACGCGCTCGGGATGGGTTGGGGTCAGCTGCTTGAGCATCAGAAGCGGGGGCGCTTTTTCCAGATCCTGCGCGGATACAGGCAGGGCGGCAACGCCAAACAAAAGGACCATGGCCAGGACAACGCGAAACATGCTTATACTTTCGTCATTGGATCATTTTATCATACGTCTATAGCAGGAAACTGGCCAGTTCCATGACAGGCAAAGACAAGTCACTCACAGGGGAAGATGAGGCGCTCTGGGCTTTCATTGCTGCGGACGTCACGCCGATGAAGGGCAAAAAAGCGCCGGTGCCCCCACCCCCGCCCATTAAAGCAAATATTGAAACAAGAGGGCGCAGCATACCGACCCCGCCTCAAGACAGCGGCAAAACCAAAGCGCCGGCAGGCCGGGATCTGGACAAGCGCACCCGCGAGCGTTTTGAAGGCGGAAAAATGCCGATCGAGGCCCGGCTGGACCTGCACGGCATGGACCGCGGCAATGCCCGCGTCGAAGTGCGCAGCTTCCTGATGGATGCCTGGCAGCAAGCGATGCGTTGCGTCCTGATTGTTACCGGCAAGGGCCGCACGGGTGAAGGTGTCTTGCGGTCTCACCTGCCGGATTGGGTTAAAGAACCGGGAATGGCTTCGATTGTTCTGGATATTGCGCCAGCCAAAAAGCATGGCGGATCAGGCGCTTTTTACGTTCTGCTGCGCCGGCAGAGGCTTTAGCCTATTGTTTTTATTGAGTTAAATATTAGATAGACCCTCTAAGAAACTTGTTTGGCTATTTTACATAGCGTATATATACAGCCATGGCACGTCCCGATCGCACTCATTGGGCTAAAGATACCACGCCGATGCTGATCGCCGCGCTGGTCGATGACGATGGCAATCTCGTCAAGTTCGTGCGCGCGCATGACCAATACTTTCCCAACAAATCACCCGATACCCGAATCAGCAACATGTTCGCGCTGTGCGGACTGCCGGAAGTTTATGCGCCGACGCAAAACAACCTCAGGCTGCATCTGAAATGCGCCAATTCCCAGTGCCGGGCTAAACTGAACTACGTGGCCAGGCATGCTTATGAAGACGATCTTGAGCAAAACCGCGCCCATTTCCGTTCGCGCAAAATCAGCGATCATGTCAGCAACTGCGCTTTCAAAAATCCGGCACGGGCGCACAACAAAAAACTGACTTTAAACCAGGCCATTGCCGATGACGATGCGCCTATTTTCGTGAACATCCATCTCAAGACGGGGTTCCAGGGTAAAGCGCGCATCGGCAGCGATTACCTGAACGATCATGCGCGCTGGCAAATGGCGCACAAGGGCATACCGCATGCGGTTGTGCCGGTAGATTCCCTCGAAGGTCTGATCAAACTGCGCGAGCGCGTGGCGAGCGGCGGCGAAGACAAGCTGGCCAAGCTTTACTACGGCAAAAATACAATGGTGCTCACGCACGAACATTTCTGGCTTGCGCCGCAAACCGAGCACGATCTCGTGCGCGCGCGCGATAATACGGGCCGACCGGATATCGCGCCGTATATCAAGGTTTTCAAGGAATTGCTGCAGGAAGCCGAAAAACCGGAAAATCGACACCTGCGCGATTCCACTCGTGAAGCCCGGCTTTATGGCATGACGCGGGTCATTGCGTTCCACGTTGCAGGCGCGCCACACGATTTCAATGCGTCGAGCCGCACCGTGCACGGAAGACCGATCGACCTGCGCGGCACATGCCGGCTGCAACAGGACATGCGCCTTGAGTATATGACAGGGCAGGTCTGGAGCACTGCCGATGCCGAAAAAAAAATAACCGAAAAGCTGCAGACGGGGCGGCGTTTTCTTGTCGCGGCATCGCCGTCGATGGAATTTTCAAACAATCCGATGGAACGCGCCCGGCAGATGCGCACGCTGCGGGCCATCATCGACGGGGGGACAATCTCCATTGAAGATGCGCGCAATCTCAAAATCACGTGGCACGTCGTGGATGAAAAACAAATCGTTCATCAGGCCTATCCACAGCGCGCGATGAGCAAGGAATTCAAAAGCGCCATCATCCGTTATGGCGATTTGCCGTATGACCAGGTGGCGGGACCGCGTGCGTCGCTTGTGCCGGAAAAAATTACCGGCAAACGCAAAGATCCGGCTAGCGAGCCCATCGCCAATAGTGGCAAAGGTTATCAGCTGAAATTGCTATGATTTTCAGCTATCGCTGCAGCACAACATCAAATTGATTCAATCGTTTTCTTTTTTTTCACTTTTAATGCGCTATCCTTATTCGGTAATGGAAAAATCAGCCCAACAGAAAACAGCCGCGAATTCCCTGCTGGCCGTAGACCTTGTCAGCGGATCCATTCTGGAAGCGGACTTGAACGATCTTTGTGATGCGACCGATGCGGCCATCAAAGCCGGCGGGGGTTTTGGCTGGGTGACGTTGCCTTCCCGCGATGTGCTGGAACGGTTCTGGCAGGGCGTCATAGCCATGCCGCTGCGCATGCTTTTCGTGGCGCGGCTGGACGGCGCGGTCTGCGGCACCTGCCAGCTGATCAAAACGCCACAGAATAACGAAGCCCAAAAACATGCCATGCAGCTGACCGGCCTGTTCGTGACGCCATGGGCGCGCGGGCGCGGCTTATCGCGCATGCTGCTGGATCATGCCGAGGCGGAAGCCAGAAAACAGGGCGCGTCGGTCATTAACCTCGACGTGCGCGAAACCATGGAAGCGGCCATCAAATTGTATGAAAGCGCCGGGTACAAGCAAATCGGCGCGCATCCATACTATGCCAGGGTCAATGATGCGTTCGTCGCAGGCCGGTATTACACGAAAAATCTGGACGCTTCTTAAAGGCGCGCGGGCCCGCTATATTCATCGGGCATGATTCTTAAAAACACATCATCTCTTTTTGCCAACGAGGTCCTGCTGCTGGCGGACTATGCGGCGCGTGACAGCCTATGGAAACCTGAAGCCCAAAAGGCGCTGGATGCCTATACACGCGATCTCTTTGCCGATGACGCTATCGCCGCCATTCAAAAAGCACGCCGCGTGATCCGCATTTTTGTAGCGGGCCGGGAAAATGACGCGGCGTTGAAAGACCGCCTGTCCAGCGCAGCGCTGACCAACTGGGGCGACTTTACCGAGCCGCCTGCCCCGCGCGCGTTACAGGATTCCCTGACGGATATGCTGTATATCGTGCGCGACCGCAACGAAGTTCCTTTGATCGAGCTGGGCGATCAGGCGCGGTATATCGGTGTGAAACTTTTCGACCGGTGCGTGGCAGAGCATCTGACTTTCGATGTCAGCGTGCATGATGAAAATTTCAGCACGCTGCTTATGGATGCCTGCGATGAAGCCGGGATTGGGGCGCTGGCTGCGCATACCATCAAAACGCGCGAGAACATCACCACGCGCATTCTGGTTCATCACAACCTGCCGGTGTGGGAGGTTATAAAACCTGATGAAACCAAACAACGCCTTTACCGCACGCTGCTCGCGCCGTGGCGGGAGAAAGTTCTGTCCGGCAAACTGAGATCCGTACTGACGTCCATTCCGACAACCAAAGACGCGGAGGTGGACCAGATTGATTACAAAGAGTATGCCGAGCTTTATTTCCGCATGTGCGATCAGCCATGGGATCTGATCAAAACCGCGCAATACGCCCTGATCGAAAAACTGAATGCCGGCAAAATTTTACGGTTTACGAATAGCGACGGCACCGATCTGAAAATGAATATTGACGGGTTCACCTTCTGCAACAGCGTTGTCGCCCGCAATATTCCGGGATCAGAAGTCTTCAGCGCGCCTGCGATCAACTCCACCAATGGCACTATTGCCGCCAAGGGCCGCTTTTCCAGCAAGGAAGAGGCCGGCGCGATCATGGAAGACATCACGCTTGTTTTCAAAGACGGTCTTCTGGTATCTGCCAGGGCCGAAAAGGGTCAGGCCCATCTGGATCAGGCTTTATCCGTCGATGCCGGCGCAAAGCGCATTGGCGAAATCGGCATCGGCACCAATCCGTATCTGAAGCGCCACGTGGCCAGCATTCTGCTGTCGGAAAAAATCGGCGGATCGTTCCACGTCGCATTGGGCGACGCGTATACGATGACGGATTATCTGGGCGATCCGGTTGTCGTCGACAACGGCAATCGCAGCCATCTGCACTGGGACATCACGACCATGCTGGTGGGCAAGCAGGGCCGCATCACTCTGGACGGCGCCGACATCATGATAGACGGCCTTTTTACGGATCCGGCGCTGGATGTGCTGAACCGCGGCTGGCAGGCGATGCCATTTGACCAGCGCCCTGCCGAATGGCAAAAAATTTACCCTGATGCATGAGGTGCGCTATGACGTATGACAACAACAACATCTTTGCCAGGATTCTGCGCAAGGAAATTCCCAACAGCACGGTGTATGAAGACGAGCACGTGCTGGCCTTCAACGACATTCACGCGCAGGCGCCCACGCATATTCTGGTGATTCCAAAGGGCGCTTATATTTCGATGACGGATTTCGCGCAGAAAGCATCGGCGGCCGAACAGACGGCATTTTTTGCAGCGATCAGCAAGATCGTGGCTGAGAAAAAACTGGATGAAAACGGTTACCGCGTCATTGCCAATGCCGGATCAGACGGCGGACAGGAAGTGCCGCATTTTCATCTGCATATATTGGCAGGCCGCAAGCTTGGCAAAATGTTGCCGACTGCTTAGCTGGCGCGCGCCTTGGGCGTATTGCGATCGATCAGGGGACGGATTTTCTGAATTTCGGCACGCATATTGGCGCGCGCAGCCTTATCCAGTTTTTCGTGCATCAGGCCGGTTTTGAAGATGCGGTCTTTTTTCAAGGTGTCCTGCAAGAATTTGAGGCGTGCGGGGTAGAAAACCTCATCCGGAACCGCGCCGAATTCCTTGCGGATAGCAGAAACGTAATCGCGATAGATTTGTGGCTTTGATCCAAGGATCGACATGTCCAAATCCAGGAATAAAGCGCCGTTGTAATCTTCCTGCGGGTCAATTTCATGCGTGCGCGTGGCATCGACACGCTTGATGAACGTGTCGACAAATACATCGGGCGCCTTGATCGCGCCTAAAAACTCAACACCCCGTGCACCGCTGAGATATTCGTTTTTACGGTAAAGGGCCTGATTGGCCGTTACATACACAATATCGTGATAGATTGCAGCGGCGCGCATTTCTGCCAGCGCAGCTTCATCCAAATCCAGTTTTTCGATGGCGCGCAGCATATGCGCGATATGAGCAAGGTTGTGGTAATGACGATCGGATGCGCTGTATGCCTTGCGAATGGCGACCCATTCTGACTGCACATCCAGATCCTTGGCGGCGCGATTGAAATGACTGCACAGCGCAATAAAATGCCGCTCGACGACGGCGATGTCGGAAGATAGCGGTTTGGTGCGGTCGCGTTGCATTAAACGCTGATGCCGGCGTCGGGCACAGTCATGCCGCCCTCTTCTTTGACGTCGTCGCGCGTTTCTGCGACAAACCAGCGCGGATCCTGCGATTTGACGTCGCGTGTGAAGGTCCAGATATCGGTCATGGTGACGATGCGGTCCGGGTTGCCGGCGATTGTCGTGCCGTCTTTATCGGAAAGCGCGTAGGTTTCGTCGGCCACGAAGCGCAGGGTGACGGACGCTTTGCTACCGTCCAGTCTGGCTTCGATGATGCTGGCTTCGCGCACCGAGAGAACTTCGGTGAGCGCCTTCTGTCCAGCCTTCTCGCGCGCGTCGATGGCGCCTTCGAAGCTTTTGTAGACCTCGTCGGCAAGAAGATCTTTCAACGTCGCCTTGTCGCCGTCAGCGAAAGCGGTGACGACAATGGCGAAGGCGTCTTTCGCGTTGTCGACAAAGCGCGATGGATCAAAAGTGCGGTCGGCGATGGCGATCTGGACCATGCCCGCGTCGGCATCGGACGAAGCGGTTTTGATGGCTTGCACAGGTTTGGCGGTCATGGCGTTCGGGTCTGTCGCTTTCGGGTCGTTGGCAGAGGCAGCAAAAGGATTGGGACGCTGGCGCTCGGCGCCGTGACGGGTGCCCAGGACATTGCGCAGCCACAACATAAGGCCGGCAGCGATAATCGCGTAGATAATGACGTCCGTGGGGATGTTTTCCATGCCTTTAAGGGCCCTTTGCCTTGTTATCCAGAATGCCGCATGCTACAGCACTTAAAACGCAAACACGACTTAAAAGACCATGACCGAGACGCAAAACAAAGACGAAATCCCGACCATGACCGCGCGCACCGTGCCGCTGACCATACATGCTCAATATATTAAGGATTTGTCGTTTGAAAACCCCAACGCGCCACAAAGCCTGCTGCCGGGCCAGTCGGTGCCGGGGATGGATGTCACGGTTTCGCTGGATGCCAAGAAAATCGAAGACAACAATAACCCGCATTCTGTTTATGAAGTGATCCTGCATGTCGAGGCAACCGCCCGCCGCGGCGCGGACGTTGTGTTCATGGCGCAGCTCGATTACGCGATCCTGGGATCCGTGAACAAGGATGTGCCGGGGAACCACCATCATCCTTTGCTGATGATCGAAATTCCCAAACTGGCGTTTCCGTTCGCGCGCCAGATTTTGTCGGATGTCACATCGCAAGCCGGCTATCCGCCGCTACTGCTCAACCCCGTCGATTTCGAAGGCATGTACCGCCAGGAATATCTGGCGCAGGCAAAAGCGGCCAATCAGAAAGCCGTTTAAGCGGTTTTGTTCCAAAGAGGATTCTTGATTTTTTCGACCATCGCCGCGTGGGCAGCGAGTTCGTCTTCTGTGGGCGGGAAATGGCGCAACGGGCGCGGCAATTTGCTTTCAGCGATCTGGATCTCGGTTTTCGCTTCGGATTTGAGCGTGGGTTCCAGCGTCAGGCCGTGCTGGCGGCCGCCGAGCAATTCCAGATAGACCTCGGCCAGAAGCTGCGAATCCAGCAAGGCGCCGTGCAGCGTGCGTTCCGATGCATCAACGCTAAAGCGGCGGCACAAAGCATCCAGCGACGCGGGCGAGCCCGGGAATTTGCGGCGCGCCATGGCGACCGTATCGACCACGCGCTTGCCCGGAATGGGTGGGAAGCCAAGGCTTTTCAATTCCGAATTTAAAAACTTCATATCGAAGTCCGCATTGTGCGCGACGCAGATATCGTCGGCGATAAAATCGATAAATTTGTCGACCACTTCGGCGAAGGTCGGATGTTTTTTCAGAAACTCGTAGGTCAGGCCGTGAACGGCAGTTGCCTCGGCGGGAACTTCGCGTTCCGGATTGAGGTAGAGGTGCAACGTACGGCCCGTGGGGATGTGGTTGATCAGTTCAACGCAGCCGATTTCCACGATACGGTCGCCCATCGAAGGGTCCATGCCCGTTGTTTCGGTATCGAGAATGATTTCACGCATAAGGGCAGTATAAACGGGATTTCATATGCTTTGCCAAGGCAAAACGCGGCTATTCACATGTTCGGAATGCGGCCGAAAGCGACAGCCGTTTTGCGGTTCGACGACAGGAAGACGGCTGCTTCGCTTGAATTTTTGATCATGAGGTCGGTCAGTTCCTGTTTGGTATAACGGTGCGAAATGGCGCAGATAATGCGATCGCCGCCACCAATCCCGAGATCCGTATACGTGTAGCGGAAGATGAACCCAACCTCAACCCGGCCCTGGTTAAACTGGACGTTGTATTCGAGATGTTCCGGCAAGACTTTCAGGTTCTGCAAGGGGCCATAGGCGAAGTCCCGCATCGGCCTGTTCCAGTAATGCTGGCGGATATCTTCGACCTTGTTGTCGTCGGTGATGAGTTCGGAGGCAATGCCGAACCATGCGTCGCGTCCGCCGATTTTTTTCATCAGGTCCAGAATTTCATCGGGTGGAAAATTCATGAACGTAAGGCCTACAAAGGTCATGGAGGGGGTGTACAGGTCGGGGCGCTGCGCGCGGGCCCGGGCAAAGTCGCAGAACTTGGCGCGAATGCCCTGCGCGCGTTGCGCGAAGGGCGCGCCAGCGGCCTGCGCCATGCGCATGTATTTTTCGTTGATGTCGACCGGCACGTAGACAGTCTGCACTCCGGTTTCTTTCATCTGTTTTAAAATCGGCAGGGTTTTGTCGGGGTATTCGGGGCCCAGGTCGAAGAGCATCCATGGATTTGCATGCTGGCCGAACAATGTGCAGATAGGGGCTTTATGCTTTTCGATCACCTTCACGGTGTCATCGTGAAAGCTGTTATAATTTTCATCGGACTTCGCGTTGCTGTAGCCGGCTGCCTGATCCGGCGTGAGGTACAGAACGTGCGGCGAATTGAGAATCCAGGTTCGGTCGTTCACCTGGGCCAGGTGGTTTTTGGTTTCGGTATAAAAATCCATGCGGACGACTATACGAAATCGTCCCGGTTTTTCGCAAATTTAAGAAAATCTCAAGCGACGTCGACCAGGGGCTGGTGACGTTTTTCCAGCAGTTGCGGCGCCACGTCCGCAAGCCATTCGCAGAAGAACTGGCGGTTCTGGTTTTTGAGCATATCGCCGTATTTATGTGCTTCCTCGCGCATGGAATCGACGGTTTTTCCGGCTTCGTGAATGTCGCCAACGAGACGCGCGTACCAGCGCTCGAGCTTAACCTCTGTCACTTCAGGGTGGAATTGCAGCGCCAGCGCGTTATCACCGAATTTAAAGGCCTGGTTCTGATATTTGTCGGAGGACGCGAGCAGCGTGGCATCCTTCGGCAGATCGAACGTGTCGCCATGCCAGTGGGCGACGGTGCATTCAGACTGATCGAGGTATTTGAGCGGGGTGCGCATGCCAGACGCATTCACGCTGATCGGGTTCCAGCCGATTTCCTTGCCCTGCACGCCCTTATAGACTTTCGAGCCCAGGGCCTTGGCCATGATCTGCGAGCCAAGGCAGACGCCCAGCAATGGCTTGCCCAGCGCCATACGCGTTTCCGCGAAACGGATTTCGTGGTGAAGATGCGGATACTGATTGGCTTCGTACACACCCATGGGGCCGCCCATGATAATAACGAGATCGGGCTCGGCCGGATCGAGGCATTCGATATCGCAGGTGCCGGTGAGGAAGGTTTTGGGACGAATGCCGTAAGAACGCAGCACATGTTCGAATGAACCCAGATCTTCGTGGGAGACGTGGACAAAGGCCCAGACCTTCGGTGCGTTTTCAGACATCATAATTTTAAGGCGCGTCCCTTTCGCGCAATTGCTTCAAAATCTTTTTAACCGATCCGAGACTGCCGCGGTAGCCATGCGCCGTGTTAACGACGCTGTCTGCCTTGCGGCGTTTGATCGCGTCGGGCATCTGCAGCTTGAGTATGGCTCGCAACCGTTTTTCGGTCATGTTCGGCCTTGAGAGTACGCGCCGACTTTGGACAAATTGTGGCGCGGTTACACAAATAATGTGGTCGAAGCGGCCTTCCTGCCGGGTTTCGAACAGCAGGGGAATGTCCAGAACGGCCAGTTTTCTGCCCTTTTGGCGCTGACCCTGTAAAAATGCTTCCGACGCCTGACGAACCAGAGGGTGAAGAATTTTTTCCAGCTTTCGACGGGCGGCCGCATTTTCAAAGACGATTTCGCCCAGGATTTTGCGGTCGATTCGGTTGCCCTTTTTTGCTGCGGGGAAAGCCCGGGCCACGAGTTCGACCCCTGCCCCGTCCGGGCCCAGCAATTTATGCACCGCTTCGTCTGAGGAATGGACGGGAATTCTCAAGGACCGCAATTGCCGCGCCAGCACCGATTTGCCCATGCCGATGGATCCGGTGATGCCGACAACGATCATGCCAGCACCTTTGCGCGTAACTCAGAATCAACTTCCGGCAGAATGCCGTACCAGGCCTGGAAGGCGGGCCGGGCCTGATGCAGCAGCATGCCGATACCGGTGACGGTGCGCAGGCCAAAAGCCCCAGCCTGTTCGAGCAGCGGCGTCTGCAGCGGCGTATAGACGATGTCATAGACGACGGTGTTCTGGTGCGCGCGGGTCAGTTCGATATCCAGCGGCGGCTGGCCGGTCATGCCCAGCGATGTCGCATTCACGATCAGCGAGGCGTCCTGGATGATATCGGGAACGCCGTCCCACATATGAGCGGAAGCACCGGGGAAAGAGCGGGCGAGATCTTCAGCGCGTTTCAATGTGCGGTTTACAAGGCGCACGTCCCTGATGCCTTGCCCCTGCAGGGCGTGCACGAGCGCGCGGGCGGCGCCACCGGCGCCGAGAATGACGGCAGACCCTTCGAATTTAAAATCCGGCTGTTCTTCCTTCAGGTTTTCGATGAAACCGAAGGCGTCGGTGTTGCGGCCTTCCAGGCTGCCGTCGCGATTGATGACGACTGTATTCACGGCGCCGATGGCCTGCGCTTCCGGGCGCACAATGTCGAGGAGATCGAGGATCTGTTCCTTGTGCGGCACAGTGACGTTGAAGCCGGCATAACCTTCCTGCACCAGTTTCTCGATGCCTTCGCGCAGATGGTCGGCGTGGACGGGCCGCGCATCGTAGCTGCCGGCGATCTGGTAGTTTTTCAGCCAGTGTCCGTGAATGATCGGTGATTTTGTATGCTGGAGGGGCCAGCCAATGACGCAGGCTTTTGTCACAGCAACATCCGGTCGGGGTGATGACGGTTGAGCAATACCATGATCTCAGCGGCGGTTTCCTCGACGGACCGGCGGGTGACGTCGATGACCGCCCAGCCATGCGATGAAAACAGTTTACGCGCTTTTTTGATTTCGTCGTCGACGGCTTCGAGCGAAAGGTATTTGCTTTCAGAAAAGCGCTGGTCCAGCAGCTCGCCGCTTTTCAGACGGTTCTTGCGGATTTCAACGAGGCGTTCGGGCGCTTCGGTCAGGCCGATATAGAGCGGGCCTTTATATTCGAACGCCTCGGGCGGGACCGGCACGCCGGGAACGAGGGGAATGTTCGCCGTCTTGATGCCGCGATTGGCGAGGTAGATGGACGTCGGTGTTTTGGATGTGCGCGATGCGCCGACCAGAATGACGTCGGCTTCATCGATCGTGTCCAGCGACTGGCCATCGTCGTGGTGAAGCGCGAAATCCACGGCGTCGATGCGCTCGAAATAGGCAGCGTTCAGCTCGTACTGCGCGGCCGGTTTTTCTTTTGAATCCTGCCCCAGATAATGGGAAAGGCCACGCAGGACCGGATCGAGCACCGGCACGGCGGGCACCTGCAGCTTGGTGCAGGCATCGCGCAGTTTGCGGCGCAGATCTTTTTCGACCAGCGTGAACAGCACCGGGCCCGGCGCTTCGCGGATGCCTTCGATCACCTGGTCGAGCTGTTCTTCGGTGCGGATGAAATTCCAGAATTTTTCAAGCGGCATGGCCCCTTCGAACTGGGCCAGGCATGCGCGCGCCACACCGTGCAGCGTGGTGCCGGTCGCGTCGGAAACGAGGTGGAGGTAAAATCGGCCCTTGGTCATGTGCGCTTAGTTTACGCGCGAACCAACATGTCAGGGAAGAGACGTTGCGCCAGTTTAAGGTCGCGCATCTGCACATTGCCGACGCGGGTCGATCCGATTTCATCCATGATCTGGATGAAATGCGCCTCGGCGACGGGGTTTTCGATGCTGCGCCATGCCGGGTTGCCGGTGATTTCAGCGGCAACGGGACCCAGATAGGACGCGCCCGATATGGGGTCGATGGTCAGGCATTTGATGGCGCCCTCGCCAATCTGGCCGCGGCCATTCGTGGTCAGGGCCGCGAGATCGGCGTCCATCTGGTTCAGGGTCTCAAAATCGCATGCGGAAACGCGGGTGTCTTTTTCAAACCATTGCAGGAAGCAGGCGCTCATATCGCCGTTGCGGGCAAAGGCCATAGCCATATCGCCGGTTTCGTCGCCCAGCGCATGGCGCCAGACGGTTTCGATCTCTTCATCGCGCAGCTCATAGGCCATGCGCACGGTCATGGCCGCGATATCCGCCGACAGGACACGGTTCAGAAGCGGCCAGACGTCGATGCGGTGCATGGCGAAGGCGTCGTCCTCGCGTTCGGCCTGCCAGGCCGCGCGGAGGGCGGCCATGGTGCGCAGGGTCATGATATTCTGAAAATAGGCCGAGCGCTGGATGGCGGCATGGGCCAGACCGCCGGTATCGACGGTGATGACCATGTCTTCTGCATCGATGCCATAGCCTTTGCCATCCAGATCCGCGCCCTGCAGCAGCCAGCCGGAATCAAGGTCGAACAGCAGGTTTTCCGCCGTTTCCGAGGCAAGCACGATATCCCTGACGGGCCAGCCGGCCAGCAAGTCTGGGTGTTCGTTGCAATCAATGAGGCGTGGCGGGAGGGTTGCCATGGCGATCTTTCAAACGGGCGTCGTTATACACCAGTTCCGAACGGAAGGCGATTCGTTGTTAACGAATTGTGGATAAAATTTAATCTCGCGTTCAGCGTTGCGTGACGTCGATGAAGTGATCGATGTAGTACACGGTTGCCATATTGCCGGTTCCGTTCTTACGACCAGACACGGCACCGGACGGCGCTTGAACGCCTTTAAACGCAATAACGTCAGCCTTTTTTGCATTTTCAGCATGATTGGCCTGCTCTTTCGTTGAGGCGCCTTTGATGGCGCCTGCGGGGACAGCAGGAATGCCTTGCAAATTCTGTTCCAGATTGCCCTCTTCCGATGCGCGGAAAGAGCGCTCGAATTTGATGAACCAGAGGAAATTGGCGTTGGAACGGTCGCGCACTTCGGTGAAGAGCGGGTCGGAGAGGATGATATCGACCGATGCCGAGAGATAGTTTTTACCCTGCGGCATGTCGCCGGTGCGCGCGATGATGTCGGCGGTGACCATTTTCGACACTGCCGGATTATCAAAGACCAGGCCATGGTGATCGGCCAGCATCGACTGGATGAGTTTGCGGTCGGTGTCTTTGCAACGGCCGGAGAAGAACCAGCGTTCGAAGGTTGCGTGCGCGGCCGAGCCGTTGGTGAGGCTGCGGAAATCGGAGATCGCTTCGCGGGCGAAACCAACCGCGAGATCGTATGCAGAGCCCGTGAGGATGCGGGCCCAGGCGTCTTTATTGCCCGACAGGTTCAGTTCCCAAGCGGTGCGCATCATGGCGCAGATCTGGTCGGCGTTCTGAATGCGGTTCAAAAGAACGGCTTCTTCCGGTGCGAAATGCAGCGGGTTGATGAGCGCGCCGTTGATGTGCAGCCAGGCCTGACGCAGCGAGCGTGCGGCCATCAGCGCAGCGAGAGGCGCCGAGAGGCGGGGATTCACGTGGATCGCAATCTGGTCGCGGTCGTAGAAGGCCGTATCGACCGAGGCGTTGGTGTGGATGGTCAGGCCGCGCGCGGCGCAGCCTTCGAGCAGGGCCGAGGTAAAGCCGGATTGTTTTAACGCAGCAATAATGTCGTCCGACGAAATTTCTTTTTCGCTTCTCAACTGGCTGGCAACGTCGAAGGCAAGTTCGACGTTTTCACGCGCATAACCATCGATATGGGCGCAGGCGCCTTCCAGGCGGCTCATGCGGCGGCGCAGCTGGTCGATATTGTTGGCGTCGAACTCGGTTTCTTCGCTCATGAGCAGATTCATCGGGTCGGCAAAGTCGGCTTCTTCGGCGTCGACATAGTCAATGTAGAAGAGCGGCTGGTCGCCCAGAATGTTGCAGAGGGCGGAGGCCTTGAAGTCACCCATGTGGCACGCCATGCGTGCAGCGAGGGGGCCGCTGTAGGTGAAGGCGTCGTCGGTGAGCATGATATCGTCTGACATGGTTTTTCTGGTGCCCTTAAGGGGGCTGTTATGTTGTTGTTCGACCTCAATCATTTTGACATCGGCCGGTTAACAACTTCCCAAGAAAACCCTAAGAGAATCTTTAGGTATTATTGAAAATCATTTGAGGGTAAAACCCAGGTATTCTGCGGGTTTCCGGGCAGGTCAGAATCCCGTTAAACCGTCGGAAACGGTCAAGCCTTCCGCAATTGTATGCCGGCTGGTGATGGTAACTTTACCGTTCAGGGTGGTTTCCAGCGTGCAGTCAAAGAGGGTGTCGCGGAACAGGATGCAGGCCTTGAAGACAAAAATATCGGCGGATTCATCGACCAGGGTCAGCGGCATCACGGCTTTGGCGAGGGATTTGCGGGCCTGTGGCGTGGGTTCTTCCCGCCAGGGCATATCGTCTATCGCCTCAACCAGGAGGAAGCGGTCGGACCCGGATCGCACATATTCGAACCAGAAGCGCATGTAATCGCCGGCGGAATCATAGTCCAGCAAAACGCCGTTTTTGCCCGCGAAAGAGGGGATGAAATCGGCATTGAATTCCATTGGCACGCAATCGGTGCCGTTATCCAGCGCGACACAGCGTTTTTCGGGGATTGTGGTGGCATCGCCGGCTTCGGCCAGCATCCAGTCATTGGCGAAAGACAGCGGCCGCGCATGAACAACGGTGCGGGTCGCATCGAAAGGCGAGCCTTTCCACGTTTTATTGAGGCGATCGATGAACTTTTTGTGTTTCGAGCCTTTGAGTTTTTCAAATGCGTGCGCGGACATAGATTCGGGTGAGCTTTCGTCAGTTATGTCGTGACGGGCTGTCAGCGACTCTGTGGGTAAGGAGGTCCCCAAACCTGTGGGACCGGACGAGGTGCATTTTACCCCCACTCGCGACTCTATACCAGCAGCAGGGTTCCGAGTCTGAGAACAAGATTTTCTGGCTGGTGTGGGGAATAGAATTTTCCGGTCTTGCGACTCGCCATGGAATCTCACGGGACTCGAGGAAATGCGGGTCTGCTCGCAACTCTGTGGACTGAATCTTATCCCCGACTCTCACAGGCCCAACTACAACAGGTAACTGATTCTATTTAAAAGAATTATTATTGATTGGCTTGAAGGTTTGCGTATGGTCATCGGCATGTCGATTCCATCCATTGTCAAAGCCTGGAAGGGCGAAAAACAAACCGTAACACCGCTGTGGCTGATGCGCCAAGCTGGCCGTTACCTGCCCGAATACCGCGCCTTGCGGGAACAGGCGGGTGGTTTTCTGACGATGTGCTACACGCCGGATTTTGCGACCGAGGTTACGCTGCAGCCGATGCGCCGGTTTGATCTGGATGCAGCGATTATCTTTTCCGACATTCTCGTCATTCCGCATGCGATGGGCCAGAACGTTTATTTCGTCGAAGGCGAAGGTCCGAAACTGGACCCAATTCCATTTTCCGAACTGATTCTGGATCCAACCACACTTGGTCCCGTTTACGAGGCCATTGGCCGGGTTCGCGCCGCATTATCCAAAGACAAGGCCCTGATCGGTTTTGCCGGCGCACCATGGACGCTGGCCAGCTACATGATCGAGGGCGGTGGCGGCCATGATTTTTACAACGCCAAGAAATTCATGTGGGAGAAAAAGGCTGAATTCACGGCACTTATCGATCTTCTGACCGATGCGGTAATCATGCATCTGCAGGCGCAGATCGACGCGGGCGCCGATGCGGTGCAAGTGTTCGAATCCCATGCCGGGCAGCTGCAGGGCAGTGATTTTGCCGAGTTTGTTGTTCGCCCGATGCGCAGAATTGTCCAGGCGCTTGGGCAAAAAGTGCCGGTGATCGGTTTTGCCCGGGGCGCCGCGCAGGATGATCTGCTGCGTTATGCGATTGATACAGGCATCGATGTGATGGGCATCGACCAGATGACGGATATGGCCTGGGCGGCGCGCAATATACCACCGCGCATTGTTTTGCAGGGCAATCTGGACCCCGAGACGCTACGGTCCGGCGAAGGGCTGGAGGGGGCCGTGGATCGCATCAAGACGGCGATGGGAAGCCGCGCCCATGTTTTCAACCTTGGGCATGGCGTCATCAAGGATACGCCGCCGGAGAACGTTGCGGCATTGGCGGCAGCCGTGCATAAAGGGCAGGCATGAACCAGCCAAAAAACATCGCCGTTGTCCTGTTCAATCTGGGCGGCCCGGATTCACGGGAAACAATCCAACCGTTCCTGTTCAATTTCTTCATGGACAAGAACATCATTCCGCTGCCGAAATTTCCGCGCTACCTGATTGCCAAGTACATCGCCATCACGCGTTCCAAAAAACAGGCTGGCGTTTCCTACGCGCGGCTGGGCAATAAATCGCCGCTGCTGGATAATACCCGCGCGCAGGCGCAGGCGCTTGAAACAGCCCTCGGCGAAGGCTTCAAGGTGCATGTGTGCATGCGCTACTGGCACCCAATGGCGGACGAAGTCGTGGCGCGCGTGAAGGCCGATAACCCGGACCAGATCATTCTGCTGCCGCTCTATCCGCAGTTTTCAACGGCCACCACGTGGTCGTCCTTCGAGGTCTGGGATGAGGCGTCGCGCGCGGCTGATCTGGATATTCCCACGTCGTTTATCTGCTGCTACCCCACGGAAAACGGTTTTGTCGACGCGTCGGCGCAGCTGGTGCGCAGTTATTTTGATTCTTTAAAAATCGATGCCGAGGCAAAAGGCCTGAAAACCCCGCGCGTGTTGTTCAGCGCGCACGGCCTGCCGGAAGAGATCATCCGCAAAGGCGATCCGTATCAATGGCAATGCGAGAAAACGGCAGAAGCGATTGTTACGCGCATGAACATGCCGGGGCTGGACTGGGAAATCTGTTACCAGTCGCGCGTGGGACCAAAAAAATGGATCGGCCCCTCGACCGAAGAAGCATTGCACAAGGCGGCAAAAGACGGCGTGCCGGTGCTGGTTTACCCGCACGCGTTTGTGTCGGAACACGTGGAAACGCTGGTCGAGATTGAAGAAGAATACCGCGAACTGGCGCAGCATATCGGCGTGCCATTGTTTGCGCGCGTGCCCACCGTTTCGGTGCATGAGGTGTTCATCAAGGGCCTGGCCAACATGGTTTACAGCCGCATGGGCGTGGTCGGTGTGGGTTCGAACGCGCTTGGCCGCCTGTGCCCATCCGGTTTCACGCGCTGCTGCATGGGGCAGGGTCTGCATCTGGAAGGTGCGCGGTTATGCGATGTGAAGGTGCCGCAGGTGCGGGTGGGGGTTTAAGATGCAGGAGTTTATTTACACGCATTACCTGTGGTTCAAGGCCGGGCATGTGATTGCCATGGTCGCGTGGATGGCCGGCATGTTTTATCTGCCGCGCCTGTTCGTTTATCACGCCGATGCGCCTAAAGGCGGCGAGCTGTCGGAAACTTTGAAAATCATGGAAAGACGGCTGCTGCGGGCCATCATCAATCCGGCCATGGGGCTGACCTGGCTGTTTGGGCTGTCGCTGCTCTGGGCCAACCCGGCCCTCATGCAGGAGGGATGGATCCACGTGAAACTGACAGGCGTTCTGCTGCTTACCGGGCTGCACGGGATGCTGGCCCGTCACCGCAAACAATTCGCGGCAGACGCCAACACCCATTCGCACAAGTATTATCGGGCCCTGAATGAAGTGCCGACAGTTTTGCTGGTTATCATTGTCATAATGGTAGTTGTCCGCCCTTTCTGAGCCTGATTGATTCTCAGAAATGGTTTGTTGACAAGGGTTTACCTGCGGCGTTATAGGTAGAGTGTCTTTTTAAAATACCCTTCACGAAATCCGATATTTTACTTTTCGTGAGCGCGACACCCGGCGCCGTAATCAGGGTTTCCACCACTTACCAACGAGTATCGAATTTGGCGCATCGTCCCCCGATGCCATGCATATAAACCCAGCATCCGCTTCAGCCGGATCTCAACCCTCGCGTCACCCCCCATGGATCTTCAGGAATTAAAAACACGCTCGCCCGCCGAACTCTTAGCTTTCGCGGAAGAGCTCGATATAGAAAACTGCGCCTCGATGCGCAAACAGGACATGATGTTCGCCATCCTGAAGCAACTGGCCGAACAAGGCGTGCCGATTTCCGGCGCCGGCGTGCTGGAAGTGCTGCAGGACGGTTTCGGCTTCCTGCGCTCGCCTGAAGAAAACTACCTGCCCGGCCCTGATGATATTTACATCAGCCCCTCCCAGGTGAAGCGTTTCGGTCTGCGCACCGGCGATACGATTGAAGGCGAGATCCGCGCCCCGAAAGAATCCGAGCGTTATTTCGCTCTCGTCAAAGTGAATGCGATCAACCACGAAGCGCCGGAGAAACTCCGCCACCGCATCAACTTCGACAACCTCACCCCGCTTTATCCGGAACGCAAAATTACGCTGGAACTGCCGGATCCCACCAAGAAGAACTATACGCAACGCATTATCGAACTGGTTTCACCGCTCGGCTTTGGCCAGCGCGCCCTGATCGTCGCCCCGCCGCGCACCGGGAAAACCGTCATGCTGCAGAACATCGCGCATTCGATCGCGGCCAACCACCCGGAAAGCTATCTGATCGTTCTTCTGATCGACGAACGCCCCGAGGAAGTCACCGACATGGCCCGTTCGGTCAAAGGTGAAGTTGTTTCATCCACCTTCGACGAGCCGGCCTCGCGCCACGTCCAGGTTGCCGAGATGGTGATGGAAAAAGCCAAGCGCCTGGTCGAACACAAGCGCGACGTTATCATCCTGCTCGATTCCATTACGCGCCTTGCGCGTGCTTACAACACCGTCGTGCCGTCATCCGGCAAGGTGCTGACCGGTGGTGTTGACGCCAACGCCTTGCAACGTCCGAAACGTTTCTTCGGTGCGGCGCGTAACATCGAACAAGGTGGCAGCTTAACGATCATCGCAACGGCCCTGATTGAAACCGGCAGCCGGATGGACGAAGTCATCTTCGAGGAATTCAAAGGCACCGGTAACGCGGAAATCGTGCTGGAACGTAAAATCGCCGATAAGCGCGTGTTCCCGGCCATCGATATCCAGAAATCCGGCACGCGTAAGGAAGAGTTGCTCGTTCCGCGCGATCAGCTGCAAAAGATGTGGATTTTGCGCCGTATCCTCAACCCGATGGGCACGATCGATGCGGTCGAATTCCTCATCGACAAGCTCAAAGATACGAAGACCAACGACGATTTCTTCAATGCCATGAACGGCTAATCGAAACTGATCAAGAAAAAGGCCCCGCGAGGGGCCTTTTTTATTCCGCGCAACAATTGCGGACGCTGGACGCACCCAAGGCGATTACGCAACAGCCTGCTTAAAACAGGCTCAAGACACCTGTCAGAACAATAAAGCCGATCGCTATCGCCGCGATACCAAGCCATAGCCACAGGCCGGGCACGCCGGGTTTGGGCAAGGGCAGGCTGCCGCCGGCGACAACGCCCAGACCTTCGAGCACGACACGTAAAGAGCGCTGCGCGATCAGGCGGATGGCATGCGTGCCGCCCAGCCCGAGCATGATGACGATCAGAATATCGGACGCCCATGCGAAAATGGTCGGCCAGCCATTGTTTTCCAGCGCCGATGCGATGCCCGAGCGGCCGCCGTACAGATAGAAAGCGGCCAGCACGAGGAACGAGACGATCAATGACGCGACCATTGCCATCGAGCGCGGCCAGAGCGAGAGGCGGCTAAGCGCGGTTGATGCATCCTTGATAATCGTGCGGCTGAAAGTCTCAGACATGCCCAGCGGATAAGCATCATGGAATGATTTCAGAACGCGCTTGGGCGCGGCACGGACAAGGCCGCGCAGAACATCGCCGAGCGCGCGATAACGCGCAGCCGAGATAATCATCTGCGATGCGCCGGCGCCGCCCTGCGCGGCATCGGCCAGGTGCTGCGCGCCGGTACGCAGCAGCGCGTCCATGAAATCAGGCACATCGACAAGGCGCGATTTATAACCGGCAAGCTTGGGTTTGATCATCGCCTTGCCCATTGCAATATCGAGTTCGGCGAAAGGCATCTCGGCGCGGTAAAGGAACCACAAACCGGCGCCGGCTTCGATATCGGCGAAGCGGCGGAATTCTTCAGCGTCTTTGCCCGTCAGCGGCTGGATTTTTGCATGCCCATCCGCGGCAAGACGCGCGCCACCCACACGGTCGACCAGCGATACAAGCGATGGAGGCAGGCCGCGCGTGCGCATCTGGAAAGAGGGCTCGGCGTTGAGCGTTACGTTCCAGTTGCGCGTGGTCCAGCCCTGGCCTGCGCACGGTTCGCAGATTTTTTTGCCGTGGCCCGAACATTCCGGGCAGGTGATCAGGCGTTGCCCGTGGCAGACCGGGCATTGCGTCATGCCGCGACCGTGACAGGCATGACACATGGCGGCGCCCTGCGGCGTCAGAATTTGTCCGCGGCCGGTGCAGGTGACGCATGTGATACCGCCCTGTCCGTGGCACCGGTAACAGGTGACGCGTTGCTGGCCGTGGCAATTGTGACATGGTGTGCCGCCCATGCCGCGGCATGCGCCGCACGCTTCATGGGCTACGAAATTGCGCGTGACCTGCGGCAAGGGAATGGCTTCGCCGGCGACGCCAAAGCCGTGATCGGGCCGCGATAGAATGGTTTCATGAACAAGCCCCAGAACGCCGCGGTCGGATGCGACGCGGCCGATGAATTCCTGGATGGATGCTTCGATCTGATGGGACTGAATAATCTGTCCGTCGCTGTGACGGCCGGCGCGCTTGCCTTCCTGCACTTTGGGACGCAGGTGCACGGATGTCGTGCCGAAGAAGGAGTAAACCTGCCCGGATACGCCACGCAGTTCGACAGCGGAGGGTTTGAGGCCGTTGCCCTGAACCTGTTTGCGGATACGCGCGACAGCGCCTTCGGCCAGCGCGAGGTCAACCTCCACCGCGCGGGAGGGCAGGTCTTCTTCTGGAAGTGGCGGCATTTGCGGGGGCTGTTGCACTAGTATGCTTTCGGCAAGCCTGTGGCGATAATACTGCGAGTGCGAGTCATGGCTGGTCTGTTATCGGCGCTCAAATCTGCATACGTCATTGTTTCACTCTCTCCAGGACCGCTTTATATCCGTGGTGCGGTTCCTGCTCTAAAAATCTGGCGACGCGGCCTATCGTCGTTGTGCTGGCGCCGGTCAGCGCCGATATGTCCCGATACGATAACCCGCCCTTATGAAGAAGCCGGGCGATGAGCCAGCGTTCGCCAAAATCCTTCATCTCGCCCGGGGTGCACAGATCGACCAGGAAGCGTTTGACCTCGTCTTCTGACTTAAGGCTCAAAATCGCTTTGCACAGCGCGGCGAAGCGCTGATCCGGTGTTTCGTTTTTAGCGGCCATAGGGCGCACATTAGGACCTATAAAACCGTGTGACAAGCTGGTAAGACAGTGGTTTACAGTCCAAGGAGAGAGCGATGAAATTCACGATCAATTGCGATTGCACGCCCGAAGAGGCGCGCGCATTTTTCGGTTTGCCCGATTTCCAGCCCATGCAGGAAGCCCTGCTGACCGACATGCAGGAAAAGATGCAGAAAAATATGAATGCGATGGACCCGGAGAATCTCATGAAAATGTGGTTCCCGCAGAATGGCCCTGCAGCCTTCGGGGGCGGCATGCAGGCCTTTACCGACCTGCAGAAAACCATCTGGGACCAGATGATGAGCATCGCCGCTACCCCGGATGATACCAAGAAACGTAAAGCCTAGATGACCGATACGATTTACGCGCTGGCTTCCGCCCCCGGTCCTGCCGGGGTTGCGGTGGTGCGTGTGTCGGGGCCGAAAGCGTTTGAATCCCTGCTTTCCCTGTCTGACCCGCTGCCTTTGCCGGATCCGCGGCAGTCTTCGCTTCGCCGACTTCGTAATCCATCAACCGGATCGGTGATCGATGAGGCGGTGGTGCTGCGCTTTGCCCAGCCTCACTCCTTCACGGGCGAAGATGTTGTCGAATACCACATTCATGGCGGCCGGGCGGTGCTGGATGCGCTGATGAAGACGCTGGCCAGTTTTGAAGGTCACCGTATGGCAACCGGGGGTGAGTTTACCCGCCGTGGATTTGAAAACGGACGCATGGACCTGACCGCGGCGGAGGCGATTGCTGACCTGATCGCCGCGGAAACCGAGGCGCAGCGCGAACAGGCGCTGGCGCAGATGGGCGGATCGCTCACCCGGATATATGACGGCTGGGCTCAACGCCTGACCAAAACCCTGGCGCATTTGGAAGCCGAAATCGATTTTCCCGATGAAGGTCTGCCCGACGACGTGGCGACCAAGGTGAAGCCCGTTATCCGCCAGGTTGCGTTTGAAATTCAGCAGCATATTCATGACGGCCGTCGTGGCGAAATTCTGCGTGAGGGCGTAAGGATCGCCGTAGTTGGCGCACCGAATGCCGGCAAGTCCTCCCTTGTGAACGCTCTGGCGCAACGAGATGTGGCTATCGTTTCCGATATGCCGGGCACAACCCGCGATATCATTGAAGTTCACCTGAATCTGGGTGGATACCCGGTTATTCTGGCGGATACGGCGGGTTTGCGCCCCGACCAGATCGGCCATTCCGGCCATGACCGGATTGAGCAGGAAGGCATGCGCCGCGCGATGCATTACGCGCAGACGGCCGATATCGTTTTATTGCTGTTCGATGGCGCAGGGCTGCCCTCGCTCGACCCTCATACGCTCAAACTTGTGGATGAACGAAGTGTGGCTTATGCGACCAAAGCGGATATTGCCCGGGCGGCACCGCGCGTCCGGGGTGAATCCCTCCCCCTTCTTTCTGTTGCGACAGGGGATGGCATCGACCGGCTGATCAAAGATCTTTCACGCCGTGTGGCCGATGCGGTGGGGGCGACTGACCGCCCCTATCTGACCCGCGCCCGGCACCGGGAAGCGCTGGAACAAACGCTCATATCTTTGGCGCGCGCCGACGATGCGATGCTGCCCGAGCTGATTGCCGAGGATGTCCGACTGGCGTTGCGATCCATCGGCCGGATTACGGGCCGGGTCGATGTTGAAGACCTGCTCGATATCATTTTCCGGGATTTCTGCATCGGTAAATAAGCGATGCTGTTTACCGCGCCCGAATTTCTTTTTGCCTTTCTTCCTTTTGTTTTAGCTGGTTTTACTGGAGTGGCCGTCTTTGGGGGGCGCGAGGCCGCCTTTACGTTTTGCCCAGGCCTTCGTGCATGCGCTTGGGGCCGTAATCGAAATCACCCCAAGAACTGATCCGATGCCGCTGACTCCCTGGCCTGATCCGTTCGGGTGATCCGTCCGGCTGACTCGTGGTGCTGACTAGATTCTTTTGGGGTGGTGCCAGGGCATCATCTTTGGGTATTTTTTACGCATGACGGCGTAATCGTCGTCGTCTTCAACGGGCCTGATCTGACTTGGCGTATGGCTCTGAGGGGCCGGCGCGCTGGGTAATTTTTCAGGGTGGCTGGCGCGGTCGAAGGCGGCGGAGAGCATGGTACTGATCCGTTGCTGAAAGATTGGTCAGACTGATCCGGCAAGATAGTGCTTCCCTGGCTAATGCCTATGGCCGGATTTGCATGGGTGGTTCTGCTTTTGCATCAGGAATGCTGGAAATATCCACAAGACCCGCGTATAACCACGCACGCATGGAAAATAACCAGACATTCGACGTTATTGTCGTTGGCGGCGGACACGCCGGGACCGAGGCGGCCGCTGCGGCCGCGCGCATGGGTGCAAAAACAGCGCTGGTCACACACAAGCTGGCCACGATTGGCGTCATGTCCTGTAATCCGGCCATTGGCGGTTTGGGCAAGGGCCATCTGGTGCGGGAAGTTGATGCGCTGGACGGGCTCATGGGGCGGGCGGCTGACCGCGCAGGAATCCAGTTTCGCATGCTTAATGCTTCAAAAGGGCATGCGGTGCGGGGCCCTCGAACCCAGGCCGACCGCAAATTGTACCGGGAAGCCATTCAGGATATTCTTAAGGAATATCAAAATCTTAGCATGATTGAGGGGGAGGCCGATGACGTCATAATCGGCGCGGATCAGACCATAGCTGGTCTGAAATTGTCAGACGGACGCATTCTGAACTGCCCTACAGTCGTACTGACCACCGGGACCTTTCTGCGCGGTGTGATCCATCGCGGTGAAGAACAGACGCCAGCGGGTCGATTGACAGGCGATACGACGACCGAGGCGCCGTCTGTGGGTCTGGCTCTGACCCTCGAACGCCTGGGCATGCCTCTTGCCCGACTGAAGACCGGGACCCCTGCCCGTATCGATGGCCGGACTATCGACTGGTCAGTCATGGAGATGCAGGAAGCGGATCCAGTGCCGACCCCCTTCTCTTTCCTGAACGACGCGATTCACGTGCGCCAGATTGCCTGCGGTATGACCTATACCAGTAAAGAAACCCACGAGATCATCAAGGCGAATATTCACCGGGCACCGATGTATTCAGGACAAATCCAGTCGCGGGGACCACGCTATTGCCCTTCTATCGAAGACAAGGTTGTCCGGTTTGCTGATAAAGATCGCCACCAGATTTTTCTTGAGCCAGAAGGACTAGATGATCCAACGGTCTACCCCAACGGGATATCAACCTCCCTGCCTGCCGATGTACAGGCCGCTCTCCTGAAGACCATCCCTGGTCTGGAAAAAGCTGAGGTATTTCAATGGGGATATGCGGTGGAATATGATTATTGTGATCCGCGCGATTTGAAAGCGACACTCGAATCCAAACGTCTTTCAGGATTGTTTTTAGCTGGTCAGATCAACGGTACAACCGGTTATGAAGAAGCTGCAGCACAGGGATTGATGGCGGGTGTGAACGCTGCCTTGCAAGCGATTCATGTTTCACGTGGATCCATGAACGGGACTGTTTCACGTGGATCCATGAAGATGGTGGGGGAAGCGGTTTCACGTGAAACCGCGCCGGTTTTTGTCCTCGATCGCGCGCAAGGGTATATCGGGGTGCTGATTGACGACCTTATTACCCGCGGGGCGCCTGAACCTTACCGGATGTTTACTTCGCGCGCCGAATATCGATTGACGCTGCGGGCGGATAACGCCGATCAGCGGCTGACTCCTTTGGGGATAGTTATAGGGTGTGTAGGGGCGATCCGGTCAGCAAAATGGGCGGGAAAGGCTGTTGAATTAGAGAAGGCGCGCGCCTTGTGCAGCCAGCTTATGGCAACTCCTAACGCATTGAAAAAACACAATATTATTGTTAATGAAGATGGTAAGTCGCGGAATATTTTTGAAATTCTACGGTATCCAGAGGTCACTTGGGATCGACTCCTGACTATATGGACTCCCTTGGCTGCGATCCCTTCTGCGATTGCCGAGCAGATCCAGATCGATGCCCAATACGCTGGTTACATTCAAAGGCAGGAAATGGACATCGAAGCCTTCCGGAAAGACGAAGGCCTGGCCCTGCCCTCCGATCTCGATTACGCGGGCATTGGATCTTTGTCTACCGAGATCCGTAACCGCCTTGCGGAAGCCAAGCCGGTTACCCTTGGTGCCGCTGCCCGGCTGCCGGGCATTACGCCAGCGGCTATAGTCGCCCTTTTGCGTCACGTGAAGCGCCAGAAGACCGAAATGGCTGATTCTGATGCAGCCTGACATAAGACTCAAGCTTCAGACCTACCATGACCTGCTCGTAAAATGGCAGAAATCCGTCAATCTAGTGGCCCCCTCCACTATTGGGGATGCCTGGAACCGGCACTTCGAAGACAGCCTTCAAATGGTCGACCTCATCCCTTCGGGTGCCAAATCACTGGTCGATATCGGGTCGGGCGCGGGTTTTCCCGGGCTGGTGATTGCACTGGCGCGACCAGATTTGAAGGTAACCCTGCTTGAATCGGATGGGAAGAAGTGCACATTCCTGTTGGCTGTTTCACGTGAAACCTGTGCACAAAATGTGAATGTGATTCAGGGGCGCATTGAGGACACCCTGCCCCAAGGTCGATTCGATGTTGTGATAGCGCGGGCTCTGGCCTCCCTGCCCGATCTTTTGACGCTAACTGAATCGCAGTGGAACTGTGAATCACCCGCGACTCTTCTATTCCCGAAAGGGGAAGACTGGGAAAAAGAAGTAGAGCTGACCAGACGTGACCAGTTTTTCGAATGGTCTGCAAAACCCAGCAAAACCGCCCGTGGTGCGGCTATTTTGTGCATCAATTCCGTGAAACCGCACGCTTAGCTTGACGTGTTTCACGGACGTCTTTAGCCTTTGATTCATTCCACAAGCGATTCTATCGATAGGGCTCTTTCCATGACTTCGCGCATTCTTGCTATCGCCAATCAGAAAGGCGGTGTCGGCAAAACGACCACCGCAGTGAACCTTGCCACGTCACTGGCAGCGGTGGGCAAGTCCGTGCTGCTGGTCGACCTCGATCCGCAGGGCAATGCTTCCACAGGGCTTGGCATTTCGCGCCAGCAACGTTCCGTGAGCACGTATGATCTGCTGTTTGGCGGCGTTACAGCGCGTCAGGCGGCCGTGCCGACGAAGGTGCCAGGGTTAAGCGTGGTGCCGGCTTCGGTGCACCTGGCGGGCGCTGATATCGAGCTGGTGACGGCGGATCGCCGCGAATTCCGCCTGCGCGAGGCTTTGCGCGACCAGACCACGGGCTTTGACTACGTTCTGATTGATTGCCCGCCCAGCCTGTCGCTGATCACACTGAACGCGCTGATCGCAGCGGATGCCGTGCTGGTGCCGCTGCAGTGTGAATTCTATGCGCTGGAGGGTTTGAGCCAGCTGGTGCGCACCATTGACCGCGTGAAGGGGCATTTCAACCCGAACCTGGAAATCCAGGGCGTGGTTCTGACAATGTATGACAAGCGCAATAATTTGTCCGAGCAGGTGGCCAACGACGTGCGCGCGTTCTTCGGCCCCAAGGTCTACACGACGATAATTCCGCGCAATGTGCGCGTATCCGAGGCGCCAAGCCACGGTTTGCCCGCGATTGTCTACGACATGCATTGCACGGGATCGCAGGCTTATATTCAACTGGCGAAAGAGATGCTCAAGCGCGAACGCGGTCTTGAGCAACCGGTCGCCGCATAATTTCAAAACGAGAGAAAAGACATATGGCACAGGCAGCAGAGCAAATGACCGATGACAGCAAAAACGTTCTGGATCTGAAAAAGAAAGGGCTGGGCCGGGGGCTCAACGCCCTGTTCGGCGACGAAGAAGATACGAGCGCTCAGGCGAGCGAAGGGCAGGGCAATGCCGGCTCGCGCCGCATGATGCCGATCGAATGGCTTTCAGCCAACCCCAACCAGCCGCGCCGCATCTTCCGCAAAGAGGCGATCGACGAGCTGGCGGATTCGATCAAGATGCACGGCATGCTGCAGCCAATCCTGGTGCGACCGGTTCCGGAAGCGGGCAACCGGTATGAAATCGTCGCCGGTGAACGCCGCTGGCGCGCCTCGCAACAAGCGCAACTTCACGAAGTTCCCGTTACAATTCAGTATCTTACGGATGAAGCGGTTCTTGAGCTCGGGCTTATTGAGAACCTGCAGCGCGAAGACCTGACCGCGCTGGAAGAAGCCGAGGCCTACGAGCAATTGATGCAGCGTTTCGGTCACACGCAGGAACGCGTTGCGGAAGCGGTCGGCAAATCACGCAGTCATATCGCCAACATGGTGCGCCTGCTGACACTGCCGGAACCGGTGAAGGTTTATCTGCGCGAAGGCAAGTTGACGGCTGGCCACGCGCGCACGCTGATCACGGCGGACGATCCGGTCGCCATGGCGCGCGCGATGGTGGAGGGGGGGCTCAACGTTCGCGAGGCCGAGGCCTTCACCAACAAGCAAAAAGGCAAGCCTGCGAAAGGCAAAGCCAAGGTCGGGTCGCAAAAAGATGAAGACACTGTCGCGCTGGAACGCGAGATGACGATGGCGCTGGGCATGCCGGTTGCGATTGAAAGCAAGGGCAAGGGCGGCACGCTGACCGTTTCTTACGGCAACCTTGACCAGCTGGACGATATTCTCAAGCGCCTGTCGCGCTCAGCCTAATAAAAAAAGCCCGCTTTTCGCGGGCTTTTTTAAATTTCATTTTCGTATCAGTCGTTGAGGCGGTTCATGCCCATGTCGTGAACTTTCACGTCGGTATTGGCATTCTCATAGACTTTTGCGGCTGGCTGGTCGGAGAAATAATCGCCTTCCGCTTTTTGCGTTTTCAGATCTGCCACAGTATCGGGCACGACAACCTGCTTGGTGTCGAGGACGCCGTTGACGGTGCGTTCCATCGTAACGCCGCCGGCGACCTCAGATTTTTTCGCGGGGTAGGGGCGGCCGCCAACCAGGCCGACTTTGCGCGAGGTGACGGTGTAATTCGTCTCCGTCGTTTTTTCGGTGGTCGTGGTGCTCGCGCCCGTCAAGGCAACCGGCGCGGTGCCGGTGACCGGCCCATCAACCAGGGTAACGGCTGCAGCATTTGCGGTGGCGCGGGCCGGGGGCGCGTAGGGCGCGTTCGGATCGGCCGGGGTGGCAGCGGCAGGGTTGTTTTTCGCGTATTCTTCGTATGCTTTCAATTGTGCGGCGCGCTCTTCTTGCGTCAGGCCGTCCGATTGCACAGCCAGTGTGGCAGAGGTGGATCCGCCTTCGATGACCGGCGTCATCTTGTTTTCGTTGACGACCAGGGGCGCAGCAACGGGGGCGGTTTCGGTGGCGGCCGGGACGGCCGTATCCGGCAGCGAGCGCTGGCTCAGGCCCTGCGTTGAAGACGTGGGTTGCTGAACCATGGCGGCTGCATCGGTTGTATCAGCCGGAATGTTGGTGGCTTGCGTGGATGTGGTGGTGGTCGTGGTGTTGCCGGTCTGATCAACGGTGGTTTCCTGCGTCACCATGGCGCCGCCGTTGCTGTTGGCGTTGTACAGCTCCAGCTGGCGGGCGCGCTCGGCATCATCCATTGCCAGGGCTGCGGTGGATACGGTCAGCATCAGGGCTGCCATCATCAATTTCGTTTTCATCGTCGTTCTCCTTAAAAGCGTTACGCGTATGTAATAGGCCCCGTGTGGCCTTATTGTGTCAATGTTTAAGCCGCCATTGCCGTCTTGAGCAGGATCTGCGCGGTCAGCGTTTCTGCGGGCATGCCGGTGGTTTTTGTTTGCGCTTCCACGTTATTCAGCGCGTTCATCAGGTTTTCGATGCGGGCCCGCGGCCAGCGGCGCATCTGGGTGACGAAGGCATCTTCGTACTTCCAGAAGACGGGCGGGTTTAATGATTTCATCGCCGTTTTGGGATCGAGCCCGTCATCCATTTTCAACTGGCATTGGTAGAGGCGGCGGAAATGACCCTGAACGGTGCGCAGGATCGCGACGGCCGGCGTATTTTCCCGTTCCAGCGCGGCCAGCGATGCGGAGAGACGCGCAACATCGCCCAGACCAGCGGCATGGACGAGTTCATCAAAGGTGCGCGAACGCACATCACCGGAACACGCGTCGACATCAGCCAGGCGGATGGTTTTGTCGGTGTCGGACAGTTTGTAAGTGATCAGCTTTTCGAATTCGTTGCGGGCGATGGCGCGGTCACCGACCAGGCCCGCGGCAAGGGAAGCCAGCGCATCGCGGTCGATGCCGTAGCCGGCCTCTTTTGCTGCATTTTGTAAAAAGCGCGTCAGTTCCTTTTCGTCTTCGACGTAACATGGGACGGCTGCAGCGTTTTCGGCTTTTTCGGCAAGGGCCCGCAAGGTGGATTTGGTGCCAAGTTCGCCCGCCTCGACCAGCACAAGCGTGTAAGCGCTTGGGGCTTTCAAATAGTCTTTAAGCAAGGGGGTCAAAGAATCCGCGCCGTCCTTGATGTAGACGAGACGGTCGCCGCCCATAAGGCTTTGCGCGAAGGCCTCGTCGTTGAGGCGGGCGGGGTCGTCGACAATCTGGTCGCCGGTCAGCTGGGCGACATTGAAGGGATCGTTGAGGTCAGCAACGATTGTTTTGGCCATGGTCTGCGCGCGCTCGGTGACAAGGCCCTGATCGGGCCCGTAGACCACAATCACGCGCGCGGCTTTGGCGGGCTTTGCAACGAAGCCCTCGATGTCTCGAAATTGCAGTTTCATTGTGCGGCCAGTTTATTAATCGTAAGAGCCAATGTCACGATAAGGATCGCGCAGTTCCTCGCCTGATTTATTGATCAGGTGGCGGGCCTGTTCAGGTGTTTCCGCGTCCGTTTCGGTTTTTGGGGCCGGGAAGGCGGAGGGATTTGCGAAATACAGTTCCAGCATCGTGGCGATCTGGTTGGCCATATCCTTGATCGTCTGGTCGCGGGCGTCTTCCTCGGTCACGAGGGTGGTGTACTGGCTGGCCAGAGTGTTGAAGGATGAAATGGCGCTGATATTCCGCTGCAGAAGCGGTGTGGACGGGTCGCTGGCGCGGGTCAGGATCATGGTCGCATTCTGCTTGATCTGGCTGCGGGTCGCGTTGGCGTCTTTTGAAACGCCCAGGCCGTAGATGCTTTCGTAGAAGTTGATGACGCTCAGGCGGTATTGCGCGTTGGCGGCATTCTTGTTGCCCGATTTGTAGAAGCGGTCGACCAGCAGGTTGCGCAGCTTCTGGCCCGAGCGGTCGGGGATGGTGTTGATGTAGATGCTGTCCAGCGCCTGGCTGACCGTCGAGTTCGGGCCGCCATTGGCATATTTGCCGTGAACGGGGGAGAAGCCGCAGGCCGCAAGGGCGAAAGCGGTGACAATCAGGGTAATGACAAGACAGGCGCGCGTGCTCATGCCCTAGACGCTAGGCAGGACGGGGCCTCAAGTCAACGGGTTACGAAAGGCCTTTTGGCGTGGGCGGCGGGCTTGCGCCGTGCAGATGGTAGATTTCGTAAAGCGCGTTCATCACCCTGCATTGCGAGGCGTGGCGTGTTTCCGGGCAGGCATTGTCATAGGGGACCGGGCGGACGATTTTTTTGCTGCGGTCGAGGATGACTACCTTCGCGTTGCCGTGGCCGTCGTCAATCAGGCGGGGCTCGTAGGCGGCCATGATGTCCTGCCAGCGCCCGATGGTCTTCTGGTGTTCCCAGACGGGGTTGCGATCCTCTTCCAGCAGCACCTGCCGCGTGGCGCCATCGAAAAAGCGCATCTGCGCGTAAATCAGCGGCCGGGATTTCAGATCACTCGTAAAATAATGCACGTATGGCTCAAAGAAGGGGAAAGGCGAGGGGCCCTGCTCGGCCAGCGTGGTTTTGAGATAGCGCGCGGTCTGGCGCACCACTTCCTCATGGCCTGTTCTGCGCGATTTTTCGGTGCTGCCATCCCAGTCCACATGAGCGAAAGGCATATGGCGGTCGCGCAGCATGATGCGTGGCCGGAACCGGTTTTCCCGCGGCTCGATGACGGAGAGGCGAATGTTCTGCAATGCGTTCCAGCGATCGCGCAAAGCGGACGGATCCAGATCGGCGCGTTCCAGATACATCTCACGCGTCTGGCCGCCCAAGGTCACGCCAACATAAATGGAACGGTCGGCGCGGTTTTCCGCAGCTATGGCGACATAGGGCTGACCCGAAATTTCCGGGTCAGCGTGCAGAGTAAAGGCCTTGCGGACAGGCTGGTCGATAACAATCGCTGACATGTTCAACCCAATGTGCGGCGCAGAAAGACCGGCTGACCCACCTTGGGCGGTGTAAAGCTGGCCGGCGTTTCGGCCGGGCGTTTACGGATCGTGGCGATCATGGGCACGGTTTTACCGCCGAACACGCGGCTCGAGGATTCCTTCGCCAGTACGTTCTTGCCGATGCCGGCGTCAAACAGTTTTGGCGCGACGACTGCTTCGTAGGATCTGGCTGATCTGGAATCGTTCGAGCGAGCGAATTCGATGGTTTCCCCGCCGAAAGCAAACAGGACTTCCGGCGCTTTTTCCAGCAACTCGCGGTCGGATGACGACAGATAGAGCTTCACGTTCTGGAAGTTATCGGTTTCCAGCACATGGGTGATGTTCGGCACGTCCGGAATGAGGGCATCGATATCCGGGACCGCGACCAGATCGCCGGATTTAATCAGCCTGTCGCGGGCATCCTTGTTGCTGAAAGCCACCAGGTGCTCGGGCAGGATCTGCAGCGAGCGGAACTGGCTGCCCAGCTTGTTGGTGGTGGCGAGTTCGAACAATTCGCGCACCCGGGGCTTCACGTAGGACAGCTCAAGGCCATTCAGCGTGCCGCCTGCGATGATGCCTTCGCCCAGATCAGCATAGTAAAAACTGGAACGGGCGTTGTTTTTATCGCCCTCGTCTTTTTCAGCCGGGGCGCAGTTCAAGCCCAGGAACAGCTGGTCCGGGCGTTCGGTGTTGTGAATGAGTTCAGATGCCGCCACGCCGATATCGAGCGTGTTGTGCGCGGGCACGACGTCGACATGCGCATCGCGCACGCCGTAAGCGCCGGCATGTTTTGCGTAGGCTGAACGGATTTTCAAAACCGCGTTGCGGTCCGTCGTATCGGTGATCTGAACAATATGGGTACTGGTATACGGGTTCGACATAGCGAAGCTTCCTTTTCAAAAAGATGGATGATGCGTGCGTAGGGGGATGGCGCATTACGCGGCCATCACTTCGATGCGACAAGATGCTGGCGAAAAGCCTTAAGCGATCCTGTCGCCGCGCATGGACATGTCTTTTTGGGACATGCGCGCCGTCATCAGCATTCGTTTGGAAAAGAGCGTCAAAAGACGCAGGGATGGCTCGGGGCCATGCTGGCTAAACATTTCTACTACTCCTTGTTTTGACGGATAAAGGGAAGGTCCGGGAGACAGCTGCCGTCTCCATTTTTGGCATTTGCAGCTGTATATGAAATAGCGCCCAGGGGGGCGCCATGTCAAATTTTTAAGAAAAAGGCCGGATTTCGCCCCTTTTTAAGCCGCCGCGACGATGTTGACGATGCGGTTGGGGACGACGATGACCTTTTTAACGCTGAGACCGGTGAGGGCTTTTTGCACGCCTTCTTCGTTCATGGCGGCGGTTTCAGCATCTTTCTGCTGGGTGTCCTTGGGCAGGGAAATGGTGGCGCGCAGCTTGCCGTTGACCTGAACGGCGATGGTCACAGTGTCGGAAACCAGCAGGGTTTCATCAACCGTGGGCCAGGGCGTGTCGGTCAGCAGGGTTTTGTGGCCAAGCTGTTCCCAGAGTTCTTCGCACAGATGCGGGATCATCGGGTTGGCGACGCGGACAAGGGTTTCCCAGGCTTCGCGGTAGGCCCATTTGTCGCCGTCATCCCTGACATGGAAGCTGTCGATGGCGTTGGCGAGCTCGCGTATTTTGGCGACGGCTTTGTTCATAACGAAGGCGTTGATATCCTCCGCCACGCCTTTTGCGGTCCTGTGAGTCTTGCTGAGTAACTCCTTGGATGAATCCGAGAAATCGGCAGTTTTCGGCCCGTTCACTGTGGATAACTTTGCTGCGTTTTCGGTCAGACCGCGATGCAGCTTGTTGATGAAACGCCAGGCACCTTCGATGCCGCCTTCGGTCCATTCCAGGTCGCGCTCAGGCGGCGAGTCGGAAAGGATGAAAAGGCGGGCTGCGTCCGCGCCATAGGTCGTCAGGATGTCATCCGGATCGACCACGTTTTTCTTGGATTTGGACATTTTCTCGACGCGGCCAAGCGTGACCTGGGATTTGTCGTCGGTCTTCACAGCCCTGCCCGATTCGTCGACATCGACTTCAGCGGGATAGAGCCATTTGCCGTCTTTATCCTTGTAGGTGACGTGCGTGACCATGCCTTGCGTGAACAGGCCGGTGAAAGGTTCGTCCGGCACCGTGTAGCCGCAATCACGCAGCGCGCGCATAAAGAAGCGCGAGTAAAGAAGGTGCAGAACCGCGTGCTCGACGCCGCCGATATACTGGTCGACAGGCATCCAGTATCTGGACTTGGCCGGGTCGAATGCTGCGTTTTCGTTTTTCGGGTCGAGATAGCGCAGGAAGTACCAGCTTGATTCGAAGAACGTGTCGCAGGTATCGGTTTCGCGCTGGGCACTGTGTCCGCATTGCGGGCAATTGACGTGTTTCCAGGTCGGGTGGCGGTCCAGCGGATTGCCCGGGGCATCGTAATTGATGTCGTAGGGCAGTTTCACGGGCAGGTCTTTTTCCGGCACGGGCACGATGCCGCAGACCTCGCAGTGGATCATCGGGACAGGGCAGCCCCAGTAACGCTGGCGGGAAATACCCCAGTCGCGCAGGCGGAACTTGGTAACGCCCGTGCCGATTTTAAGGTCTTCGAGTTTTTTGATCGCGGCGGTTTTCGCCTCTTCGGTCATTTTGCCATCGAGGAACTGCGAATTGATGTGTTTACCGTCGTCCGTGTAAGGCAATTTCGATTCAGCCGGGCCTTCGACGACCTGAATGACCGGCAGGTTATATTTATTGGCGAATTCGAAGTCGCGCTCGTCATGGGCAGGGCAGCCGAAGATCGCGCCGGTGCCGTAATCCATGAGAATGAAATTGGCGAGATAGACCGGCAATTCCTTGCCCGGGTGGAACGGGTGCGCGACTTTGTGGCCGGTGTCGAAGCCGATTTTCTCGGCCTGTTCGATGGCGGCTTCGGAGGTGCCGGCGGCCTGGCATTGCTTGATGAAATCGGCATAGCCGGGTTTGTTGCCGGCCAGTTGTTTTGCCAGCGGATGATCAGGAGCGAGGCCGATGAAGCTGGCGCCGAAGAGGGTGTCCGGGCGGGTGGTGTAGACCTCGATCTCGCCCTTATCGGTGATCAGGTCGAATTTCAGTTGCGCGCCTTGCGATTTGCCGATCCAGTTGGATTGCATGATGCGGACTTTTTCGGGCCAGCGGTCGAGAGTCTGAATGGCGGAAAGCAGTTCATCGGCGTATTTGGTGATCTTGAAGAACCACTGGTTGAGCGTGCGGCGTTCAACCGGGGCGCCGGAACGCCAGCCCTTGCCGTCAACGACCTGTTCATTGGCGAGAACGGTGTTTTCAATCGGGTCCCAGTTGACGATCGATTCCTTGCGGTAGGCGAGGCCTGCCTTGTAGAAATCGATGAACATTTTTTGTTCGTGCTTGTAATATTCGGGCTCGCAGCTTGCCACTTCGCGCGACCAGTCGATGGCCAGGCCCATGGAGAGCAGCTGCGCTTTCATCTGGGCGATGTTGGCATGCGTCCAGTCCTGCGGGTGGGTGCCGCGTTCCATTGCTGCGTTTTCGGCAGGCAGGCCCAAAGCGTCCCAGCCCATCGGGTTGAGCACATTGTAGCCATTGGCGCGCTTGTAGCGGGCGACGACGTCGGAGAGCGTGTAGTTACGAACGTGCCCGACGTGAATGCGGCCCGATGGATAGGGCAGCATGGCCAGCACGTAGGCTTTGGGTTTGGATGTGTCCTCCGTGACCTCGAACGACTTCTGGTCGGCCCAGACCTGGCGCCATTTGGCTTCGGTTTCACGGATGTTGTAACGCTCGGTGCTCATATCAATCGCCTTTGGATAAGGCGTTATTGATAGCGGCTCGGGTTACAAAATCAAGGAATTAAGGGGTGACGCTGTGGCAACGGGCGCCAGACTGCCCACCTTCGCAGAAATAGGTCGCGGCGACGACGCCTTGCGGATTGATGCAGGTGGCGGAGGATTCACCGCCTGATTTGCTGGCGGCCGTGTAGGCCAGAGTAAAACAGGATTGCAAGTCGGGGACGAAGGGAAAGCGCAAGGCGCGGACGGCATCAGGGTCACCAGGCTGGGCGATCGTCACGATCGCCTGGGAGGTATCGAGACGTTCGATGTCGCCGGGCGACAGAAAGTCACGCGCTCCTGCCGCGCCGGGGAGGGCGGCACACAAAAGGGCAAGCAAAAGAAGCGCGTGAGCTTTCATACCTTACCAATGCGGGAGGGCGGCGATGCGTTCCATGCTAAAAAGCCCAGAGATCCGGGGGCTTTTAAGTCTGATTTTTTGCCGGTTATTCTTTTTCGTTGTTGGCGATGCGCAGTTCGCGGGCGCGGGTCAGGATCGCATCTTCGATGTCCGTGTTCATTTTCGGATCGACGGCCACATCCTTGCCGTTGCGCTGTTTGAACATGGAGACTTTAACCCCATCCGAGCGCAGCTGGCCGCCCATCACGAAGATGTTGAGCTTGTAGCGCTCGCCCGGCGTTTCCGGATTGGTATACCAGTCGGTGAGGATGACCCCGCCGAACGGGTCGACATTGGCCAGCGGCATGAAGTTGACGGTATCGAGCGCCGCGCGCCACAGATAGGAATTGACCGTGATGACATCGGTCGATCCATTTTTGCTGTTGCCCAGAAGATTGAACCCGTCTTCCCCGAAAATGGAATCACCTTTGGAATAGATGTCGTTGCCAGTGCGCGAACGCGAGGCGCCGGTCGGGTATTTGGCTTCCGATTCGATGCCACCACCACAGGCGGACAAGGTTGTAGCGGCAATCATCGTTATGGCAACAAGTGAGAAGCGTAGCATCTTCATCTTTCCGTTACGTGAAATGTTACAGGTATTTAGCATCCTGTTTGCCGGGCCTCAAGCCCATAAGGGTTAACCTGACCCGGTTTGATGTCGGGAATAAGGCTGTTGCAAATATGCCACGATATGCGAAAAAGCAGCCGGGCGGGTTCCCGGACGGTTGACGCTGTGTGGCGTGAATGGAATTCTCCAGCTGTAAATCAATGACTTAGCCAAAAAGACTTTCATGAAAAACCTTCTTCTCGCCAGTTCCTTTGTCATTCTTTCAACGGTTGCTGCGCGTGCCGATGAGCCCGCATTGCAGCTCGGCATTGGCGGGCATATTTCGACCTACGGCGTCTATACGGACCAGGATGAGGCGCCGGGCGCCGCGCGGCGCGCTTTCGATTTCCGCAAGGACAGCGAGGTGCATTTGAAAGGTGAAGTTGCGCTGGATCATGGCATCACGGCAGGCGCGCATTTTGAATTTAATGCGGATCGCGAAGACACGCTCGAGACAGAGGAATCTTATTTTTATCTGTCGAGCGCCTATGGCCGTTTCAATATCGGCGAGGATAACGGGGTCGGTTACCTGCTGCAGGTTTCGGCACCGTCGGCGGACGATAATATCGACGGTGTTAAGCCTGAAATCAGCGCTTTCACCGCTGCCAATGGGGGTTTGCGCAATTATGCGATGGATGAAACATCGTATGGCAACAAGGTTTCCTACCTGACGCCGTCGCTGAGCGGGGTGCAGGCGGGCGTATCGTTCACTCCCAGCCTGGTGAGCTCGGCCACGGCCGGTAATATTACGGTGGGCGCTTCGGGTGACGTGGACGGTGTGACGCCAGCGGTCGGCGATGACGATGCGGGCGATATAGGCAATGCATGGGAAGGGGCGATTCGTTACGAAGGCAGCTTCCATGCGCTGGACGTTACGCTGGGCGCAGGATTTCTGCATGGCGCACTGGAAGCGGACAACCCGCCTTTTGTTGCCGATGATCTGCAAAGCTGGAACGCGGGCGCGACCATCGGCTGGGGCGCGTTCAGCATCGGCGCGGTTTATCTGCGCACGAACAATGCGCTCGAAAATGCGGATACCGATATCCGGGTGGTAGGCGTGGATTACAAGACAGGCCCGTATAAATTCGGCGCGTCTTACTACAATTCACAAAGCGAAGAAGGTATCGCGCTTGCCGGCACGGAAGAGCAGAAAATCGACCGCTGGACGGTGGGTGCGGTATACGAATGGGGCCCGGGTATGAGCTTCCGGGGGGCTGTTCAGCACCAGGAAGCGGACAATGCGGGGGCTGTGGCCGGGGCGGATGGCGCCGGGACACAGCTTACCTTCGGCACACAGATAGAATTCTGATTATTTTAATTATTTCATTGGGTTAGGCGTCAATAACGCGCTCATAAGCGATACGGTAGTTTATTTCAGGGGTGTTTCGGAACCGTTAACCATGTTGCAAAAGTGCAACAAGTGGCAGAAAAGTGACTCTTTCAGGGCAGTGCCAGCGTTGACCGTTGACTTCATCTTATGAGATTTTCGTCTCCGGTACTCGGGTGACCGAGTTTTCAAATCGCTCTTGGACAATGCCTGACAAGGTCACTGCCAAGGGTTTATGGAGGAACTATCAATGAAAAACATTCTGATGAGCACGGCCGCTATCGCTGGTCTGGCCCTCGTCGCTGCCGCTCCGGCACGCGCTGATGAGCCGGCACTGCAACTCGGCCTCGGCGGTTACATCAGCGGCTACGCTGTTTACACCGACCAAGATGATGCTGCTGCTGAAACCCGCGAATTCGATTTCCGCAAGGACACCGAAATTCACCTGAACGGTGAAGTCGCTCTGGACAACGGCATCACCGCCGGCGCCCACCTCGAAATTCTCGCTGACCGTGCAAACGACAGCGAAATCGAAGAATCCTACCTGTACATGTCGTCATCCTGGGGTCGTGTAAACCTCGGTGAAGAAGACGGTATTGCTTACCTGTTGCAAGTCGGCGCTCCGTCGGCTGACGACAAAATCGACGGCATCCGTCCGGATATCGGCACGTTCACGACTGGTCTCGGCGGCACCAACAACAACGGTGGCACGATCGACTACGCTCAAGATCCGACCGGTTATGCTAACAAGCTGACCTACATCACCCCCGTCTTCAACGGCTTCCAGGCTGGTGCTTCGTTCACCCCGTCTGTCACCGATGCTGACCTGGATGGTCTGTCCCCGGCTGCTATCAGCGACGACGGCGAACTCGAGAACGCATGGGAAGTTGCTGCGCGTTACGAAGGTTCCTTCGACGCGATCGACCTGGCTATCGGCGCTGGTTACAGCAAGCTGAGCACGGAAGACGGCACTGTTGCTGGCGATGACGATCTGGATGTCTGGAACGTTGGCGCGAACATCGGCTTCGGCGCATTCGGCTTCGGCGCTGCATTCATGAACTCGGAAGGTGGCCTTGCTGCTGCTGACGACGAAATGGATACCATGGTTGCCGGTATCGACTACACCACTGGCCCGTACAAACTCGGCGCTTCCTACTTGAACCTCGACGGCGACGTCGGTGGTGTTGATGTTGAAGCTGACCGTTGGACCGCTGGCGTCATCTACGAATGGGGTCCGGGCATGACGTTCCGCGGCGCTGTTCAGTTCCAAGATGCTGAAGCTGGTGCAGCTGACGGCGAAGGCACCCAAGTTACCCTGGGTACCCAACTGGAATTCTAATCCTTCACGGATTGGATAAAGTTTTTGAAAGGGCGGCTGCAAAGCCGCCCTTTCTTTTTGCCATTCACAACGCCTGTTGTTTTTTTGACCATAATAGTGCCAGACTCGAGGTATGCCCTTTTTGCGCATCTTTATCTGCTGGCTGATCCTACTGGGTTCTGCCGTGGCCGCCGAAACCCAGACTGCGATTTTCGCAGGGGGCAATTTCTGGTCGCTGCAATACGCGTTTGAGCGCGTGCCGGGCGTAACCAATACGGTGGCAGGGTATATCGGGGGAAAGATCGCCAATCCCACCTATGAGCAGGTTGCAGACGGCAGCAGCGGGCACCGGCAGGCGGTTTTGGTGACGTTCGACCCCAAGCGCATTTCATACGAGAAGCTTTTGAACGCCTATTGGCACAATATCGATCCGCTGGATGCGGGCGGGCAGTTCTGCGACCGCGGGCTGCCATTCATGAGCGCAATCTATTTCAGTGATCCGTCACAGCTGCAAATTGCGGCCGATTCGAAAATGCTGCTGGAGGCGGATATCCAGAGCATGAATGGCAGCAGCGTTGCCACGCATATTCAGCGCGCGACGCCGTTTTACCCGGCGGAAAGCCATCACCAGGCCTATTACCGCAAGAATCCGCTGCGTTTCAAGTTTTACGAGCGGCAATGCGGGCGGGCGCAGCGCCTGTTCGATGTGTGGAGTCGTTAAGCGTCGAGACCGAGCGCGAAGATCAGCGCATCCAGCCCGTTATAAAGAATGTGATTGGGCAGGGCGTCGCGCAGAACCGGTTTGGAATGAAAACCAACGCCTAGCCCGGCGGTTTCCAGCATCGGCAGATCGTTGGCGCCATCCCCGATGGCGACTGTCTGGGCAAGGGTCGCTTCTAATTTTGCTGCGTTTTCTTCAAGGCATTGTTTTTTGAAATTCTTGTCCAGAATGGGGAAGTTGACGGTGCCGGTGAGCAGGTCGCCGTTCAAGTGCAGAATGTTGCCGTGATTGGCGTGGAAGCCCAGTTTTTCGGCCACTTTTTTGGTGAAGTATGTGAACCCGCCGGACACCAGAACGCAGTGCACGCCGGCATTGCGCAGAGCAGCGAGCAGATCGGCACCGCCCGGTGTGAAGTGCATGTTGGCCGCGGTTTTTTCAAGGGCGGTGACGGGCAGGCCTTTGAGGAGGCCAACACGTTCCTTGAGGGCCTCTTTGAAATCCAGTTCGCCGTTCATGGCGCGCGCGGTGATAGCGGCGATCCTGTCCTTGATGCCGGCGAAGGCGGCCAGCTCGTCCAGAGTTTCTTCCTCCACCATCGTGGCGTCCATGTCGGCGACAAAAAGACGTTTCTGACGGGTGGCAGCGTCCTGGCAGATCACGTCGATTTTGTAGGTATCGCGAATTTCGTCGAGGATTTGCTTTGACGGAGGCGCATCGGAGACTAAGTCAACGGCACGGCCTGATTTCAGGACTTTGCGGTCGCCCTCCAGCGCCATCATTTTTAAAGGCCCTTCTTCGAAAAAGGGGGCTTGGCTTGGGGAGACGAGTGTGATGACGTAGGGCACCTTGAAACACCTAACAAATTTGAAACCGCATGACAACGAAGCCTAACACCAAACCGAACAATCCGCTCTTTTCCTCTGGTCCGTGCGCCAAGCGCCCGGGGTGGACACCCGATGCGCTGAAAGACGCGCTGATCGGCCGCTCGCATCGCGCGGCGCCGGGTAAGAAAAAGCTGCAGGCAGCCATTGAAGGCCAGCGCAAACTGCTGGGCATCCCGGCTGATTACAAAGTCGGCATCGTACCGGCGTCGGATACGGGCGCGGTTGAAATGGCGTTGTGGTCGCTGCTGGGCGAGCGCGGAGTCGATCTTGTGGCGTGGGAATCGTTCGGCATGGAATGGCTGAAAGACGTGACCAGCCAGTTGAAGCTCAAAGACGTGCGCGAATTCACCGCCGATTACGGCCAGATCCCGGATCTCAACGCCGTCGATACGGACCGTGATGTGGTTTTCACCTGGAACGGCACAACGTCGGGCGTGAAAGTGCCCAATGGCGACTGGATCAAGGCGGACCGCAAAGGGCTGACCATCTGCGACGCGACGTCGGCGGTGTGCGCTTACGATATGCCGTGGGACAAGCTCGATGTTGTCACATGGTCGTGGCAGAAGGTGCTGGGCGGTGAGGCCGCGCATGGCATGCTTGTTTTGTCGCCGCGCGCGGTGGCGCGTCTTGAAAGCTATAAGCCGGCCTGGCCGCTGCCGAAAATCTTCCGCATGACCAAGAAGGACAAGGACGGCAACATCAAGCTGCAGGAAGACATTTTCGAAGGCGCTACGATCAACACGCCGTCGATGTTGTGCGTGGAAGACTGCCTCGATGCGCTGAAATGGGCCGAAACGGTGGGCGGTCTGCAGGGTTTGATGAAACGCTGCGACCAGAACCTGGCGACAATTGCCGCCTGGGTTGAAAAATCCGACTGGATCGATTTTCTGCCGGTGTCCAAAGATATCCGTTCCAGCACCTCGATCTGCCTGAAGGTGAAATGCGCATGGTTCAATGCGCAGCCCAAGGATGCGCAGGAGGCGATGCTCAAAGCGCTCGTCAAAATGATGGACGAAGAAAATGTCGGCAAGGATATCGGGTCTTACCGCGATGCGCCGGGGGGCCTGCGTATCTGGGGCGGGGCGACGGTCGAAAACGCCGATATCGCGGCGCTGCTGCCGTGGCTGGATTACGGTTACGCGACGCTGAAGGCGCAGAGCGACAAAGCGGCGGCATAAATCATGGATACGACAGTTCTTATTGTCGGCGCGGGGCCAACGGGCCTTGCGCTGGCTTTAAGCCTTGAGCGGCAGGGCATTCCTTTCCGCATCATTGACCGCGCTGCGGAACCTGGCACGGCGTCCCGCGCGATTGCGGTGCAGGCGCGCACACTGGAGATGTACGACCAGCTTGGGTTCGCAGACGAGGTTGTCGCCGCCGGCCTCAAGCTCAACAAACCGACGATCTGGACCAAAGGGCAACGCCGCGCGACGATTCCGTTCGGCGATTTCGGGGCAGGCCTGTCGCCGTATCCCTATGTTTTAATGTATCCGCAGGATGCGCATGAGCGTTTGCTGATCAGCCATCTGAAAACACAGGTCGAGCGTCCGGTCAGTTTGACCGCGTTCACGCAGGACGATAGCGGGGTTATTGCCAAGATCTCGACCGGGGAGACCATCCGTGCCAAATATCTGGCCGGCTGCGATGGGGCGCACAGCATGGTGCGCGAACAGATCGGCGCGAATTTCCCGGGCGGGACGTATGAACAAAGTTTCTATGTTGCTGACGTTACGGCGATTGCCATCGATCACCGCGATGAATTTTATTTTTTCCTGCGCCCGCGTGATTTTCTGCTGGTGCTGCCCTTGCCGCAGCGCAACCGGTTTCGCCTTATTGGCGTGGTGCCGCGGGAGATACAGAAAGACCAGCTCACCTATAACGATCTTTCGCCTTTCGTGGCGGGTGAAACGCCGCTACATGTCACGGAATGCCACTGGTTTTCGACTTACCGTGTCCATCACAGGGTGACATCGAAATTCCGCGTGGGGCGCGCGTTTTTACTGGGCGATGCTGCACACATCCATTCGCCCGCCGGCGGGCAGGGGATGAATACGGGCATCAGCGACGCGTTCAATCTGGGCTGGAAGCTGGCCCGCGTTACCCGCGGCGCGCCGGATGCGCTGCTCGACACCTATGCCACCGAACGGCATGCTTTCGCAGAAAAGCTGGTGGCGACGACAGACCGGGTTTTCACACGCATGGTGGGGCGGTCGCTTTTATCGCGGCTGATCCGCACGGTCATCGCGCCTAAAATCATTCCGTTTCTGATGCAGATGGATTTTTTCCGCAAATTCGCTTTCCGCACCGTGTCGCAGCTGATCGTCGATTACCGCGGCAGCGCGCTCAGCAGGGGTGAAACGGGCAACCTGAAAGGCGGCGACCGCCTGCCATGGGTTGGAAACAACTTCCTGGCTTTGCAAAGCATGACATGGCAGGTGCATTCCTACGGGCCGGCGCATCCCGACCTTGTCGCTTATTGCAGCCAGAAAAATTTGCCGCTGATCGTGTTTCCCGAAACCAGAATCGGCGGTCTGGCTGCAGGCGGCATCTATCTGGTGCGGCCTGACGGGTATCTGGGCTATGCCGGATTCGAAACGACCGCGCTTCGCGCTTATGTCGATCAGTGGCGGATTTGAGCCGTTTGTAAGGGTGTTTCACTTCTTCGTAATAATATTTCGATTAAAAATGTTGCGTCGCAGTTTCTTCATACGTAATAATCGAACCCATGCGTAATACCGCCGCCATCAGCGCCAATATTGTGGTGCTTCTTGTTAACCTCCTCGTCGTACTCGGCAAGGGGGCGCAAGCGGCTTAAGGTCATACAGCAAAGCAAAGACCAAAGTTACGCTAAGAAGCGCCCTCCGGAGGAACCACCGAGAGGGCGTAAATTTTTGTCCAAAACCAAACAAGAGAGTGAAAAAAATGAGTACCGCCGTCATGAATCGTCCTGCAGAAACCGCAGCCGAAAGCCCGCGCTTGCAGCTTCAGGTTGCCGCGCAGCCGCATGCGTCTTTCGAAGATGCGAATACGGGTGCGCAGAAAGATCCGGATTCTATCGGCATGTATTACATTCACGGCGCGGCGCTCATGAACCGCCCGGCCGATGAAGAGGGGCGCTGCACCTATCTGCTGGAGGCGTACCGCATTCCTGATGACAAGATGCCGGGCCAGGTGCGCGACATGCGTTTCCACCCGCGGGAAGCGGAATACATCGTCTACCTGGGCAATATGAAAGAGGATGGGCCTTTTTCGCAGCGTGCAAAATTCGATCCGCGCGAATACCAGGGTCTGGTCGTAGGCTACATGGAACATTGTTTCGTGGATCGTAAGATGCAGGTTCTGGGCACGGACACACCTGTCGTAAACAGGATGCGTTCGGTCATGTACCCCCGCCCGCGTATCGAGATCGACTGGGATCATCCGCGTTTTGGCAATTATGCAGGGCTGGTCGCGACGCCGGAACAGCATCGCTGCATCATGGAAGCGCGTGAGGAAATGTGGCTCGACCGCCATCCTTACCAGCGCAAAACTCAAAAAACCGGCCTGAAATGCCTGGGTGGGAAATAATGCCTGCAGCGGGATTTTACGGTGGGGTTCAGGAGAATGACGGATTCAGCGCCTTGTTTACGACGAAAAGCGCGAACCAGCCGCTGGTTATCGTTACGCTGGATGAACTGAAAACGGCCGTTCAGCCGGTACAGCGTGGCGGCAGGGTTGAGTTGCGGCCTGCCAATTCGCCCATCTACGACCGTCTGACACAATCCGGCATAGGGTTCGATGAAATCGCCAAGGCGGTGACCAAGCTGGCATCCAGTGTTGCGGCGTTTCAGCGCAGCGGCCAGGGAGGCGGCGCGCATGCGTCTATGGAAGACTGGCGCCAGAATTACCGCAGCCGCCAAAAGAAGGACGCACCGGAACCTGTGCGGATCGGGCGCGCTACGCACCAAACAACCCTTTTGAGTCTAAGGTATCGGGATGACGAGCAACGGCAGTCTTTCCGTCGCCCGCACCGCTTCTAAGCCGCTAAAATCGGGCTTTACACGGCTGGCAACAGTTTTACATTGGCTGTTCTGAAAGAGGAGTGGCCAATGCCGAAAGTACTGATTGCCGACAAAATGGATGCTGTATGCGCCGAGATTTTGAAATCCAAAGGCGTTGAGGTGGATTCAAAGCCGGGCCTCAGCCCGGAAGAGCTGAAAAACGCCATCGGCGATTATGATGGCGTGGCGGTTCGGTCCTCCACCAAAATTTCGGCGGAGGTCATGACCGGAGCCAAAGCGCTCAAAGTGATCGGCCGCGCAGGTATCGGCGTCGATACGATTGATGTTCCGGCGGCTACGAATGCCGGCATCATTGTCATGAACACGCCGTTCGGCAACTCAGTGACGACGGCCGAACACACGATTGCAATGATGATGGCGCTGGCGCGCCAGATTCCGCAGGCCAACGCGTCGACGCATGCCGGCAAGTGGGAAAAATCCAAATTCATGGGCGTTGAGCTTATGGGCAAAACGCTGGGCGTGATCGGCTGCGGCAATATCGGCGCGATCGTCATCGACCGCGCGATCGGCCTGAAAATGCGCGTTATTGGTTTCGACCCGTTCCTTACCGATGGGCGCGCTGCTGAAATGGGCATTGAAAAGGTCGAGCTGGATGACCTGTTCAAGCGCGCTGATTTCATCACCATTCACACACCGATGACAGACAAGACGCGCGGCATCATCAACAAAGACGCCTTCGCTAAAATGAAGACCGGCGTGCGCATCATGAATGTCGCGCGCGGCGGTTTGATCGTTGAAGAAGACCTGAAGGCGGCGATTGAATCCGGCAAAGTCGCGGGCGCTGCGCTCGACGTGTTTCAGGTCGAGCCCGCGACCGAGAGCATTTTCTTTGGCATGCCCAATGTTATCTGCACGCCGCATCTGGGCGCTTCCACCTCGGAAGCGCAGGTGAATGTTGCCGTGCAGATTGCCGAGCAGATTGCCGATTACCTGCTGACCGGCGCGGTATCGAACGCGGTCAACATGCCCTCGATTTCGGCGGATGATGCGCCCAAGCTGAAACCCTATATGAAACTGTGCGAGCAGATGGGCAAGCTGGCGGGACAGATTGTCGATGATCCGATTACCGGCATCGAAGTCATCTATGAAGGCCAGGTTTCAAACCTGAACGTGAAGCCGCTGACGGCAATTGCCATGGCGTCGCTGCTATCGGTCAGCCTTGAGGGGGTGAACATGGTTTCGGCCCCTGCCGTCGCCAAGGCACGCGGCATTGCCACCACGGAAAGCAAGACAGATACTGCCGGCGATTTCCTGACGGCGGTGAAGGTGAAGGTCAAAACCGCGTCGGGCGAGCTGGAAGTGATCGGCACGCTGTTTGGCGGCGGTCATCCGCGCATTGTCTCCATCGACGGCGTTCCGATTGAGGCGGCATTGAGTGAAAACATGCTGCTGGTCCGCAACAAGGATCAGCCGGGCCTGATTGGCGGCGTCGGCACCATTCTGGCGGATGCCAAAGTGAATATTGCAGAATTCCGCCTTGGCCGCGTGAATGCGGGGGGGCATGCGATCTCGCTTATTTCCGTCGATCAGCGTATCGATGATTCGACCTGCGATAAGCTTTCCAAGCTGCCGCAGGCGGAAAGCATCAAACGGTTGAAATTCTGATTTAAAAAAGGCCCCGATGACGGGGCCTTTTGTTTTAATACGGGTTGCCGCGGATTTCGCCGCTGGACCGGCTGGTATCGTCGTGGCGCAAATGCGTATCGGCAGCGCAGGCCGAAAGGGATACGGCGACAATGGCTACGAAAGCGAGCAGAACATAACGGGCGGACATGAAAGAGCCTTTGGTCAGGGTTTCCATGAAAACTGCCCGGGCCGGCTTAAAGTTCCCTACCGGCCAAAGGTGAAGGCATACACTTCCAGTCCGGGCCGGTCTGAGCGCAGTTCCAGGACAGCGGATTTTTGCGGTTTATCGGCCAGAGTGTAGAGTTTTGCTTCCCGCACGGTCAGCGTACGCTGCGCTTCACCGTCGATTCGTACTTCAACCTCCACCGGCTGCCCGTCGCTTGATCCCATCACCAGGTGCGCTTTGCCGGCCGTGTAGTTCAGGCGCAGGGCCGCATCTTTTCCGGCGACGGATTTTTGTTCGTGCACAGTCCACGGGCCCTGCAACGCCCATTGCCCGTCCCGCAGTTTTGCGGGGTAGGCGTATTGCGATTCCGCGTTCCGGGTGATGCTGCCGGCAAAGTTTTTGGCGCGCATAAAGCCCAGATAGGTTTCGTGGGTCTGGCCTTTGGTGTAGGCGGGATCGGCCGCTTCGGTCACAGCGCCTTCAAGCCCCAGAAGGCTGCGGATATTGGCTTCAGTGACATTATAGTTGCCTTCGCCGAAATGCGTGTAGACCACGCGGCCCTCGGGATCGATCAGGTAATGCGCGGGCCAGTATTTGTTGTTGTAAGCTTGCCAGGTTGCGAAATTATTATCGAGCGCGACCGGGTAATTGATCTTGAAATCGTTGACCGCTTTTTCAACATTTTCGCGCTTTTTCTCGAACGGAAATTCAGGCGCGTGCACGCCGATGACAACAAGGCCGTTATCTTTATAGGTGTCGTACCAGCGGGTCACATGGGGCAGGGTGCGAATGCAGTTGATACAGGAATAGGTCCAGACATCGATCAGCACCACCTTGCCACGCAGCTGGGCCAGGGTAAGGGGGTCTGAATTGATCCAATCCGTAATGCCAGTGATCTCGGGCGCGGGATATGGGTTTTTAAGCCCGCCGGTGAAGCCTGAAACGGTTTGCTCATGCGGCATGACCCGCGCCTGCCAGGCAACAAGTTTGAGATCCCAGCCGTTGTAGATGGCCAACGCCGCGAGAATCATGATCGCGCCGATGGTCCGGCGGATCGTGTTGCCGTGTTTTTTCAGGAACGATGTGCCGCGCATCAGGCGGCCACCGAACAAAGCGATCAAGCCCATCGGAATGCCTGCGCCCAGCGCGAAAGCGGCGATGGTCATAAAAGCCTGCAGGGTGTCTTTTGTCTGTACGATCTGCAAAACGGCCGTGGCCAGGATAGGGCCAGCGCAGGGGGTCCAGACGATGCCGATCAATGCGCCGATGCCGACGCCACTCCAGAAGCCTTTTCCGCTGATGCGGTTGATCACCCGGTTGCCGCGATCACCGAGGGTATGAAACGCATTTGCCCATCTTTCGGAAAGGCCAGGCAGAAGCATTACCACGCCGAACAGCGCCAGCAGAACCAGGGAAGCATTCCGGATGATTTCCGCATCAATGCCGGATGCCAGAATAGCCTGCCGGGAAATCACTGCGAAAACCTTGAAGGCGAGCACGAAGCCGCCGACAATGCCCATGGCGCGGGCGCGGCCACCATTGATGGAGGCGCCCAGCATGAGCGGCAGGACGGGTAGAATGCAGGGGGACAGAATCAACGCGATGCCTTCTGCGAAGGCCAGGGCCAGGGGGCCGGGGGATATCAAACGTTGTTTCTCCTTATTGTTTAAGCGGCAACATTATCTGATAATACTTCGCGAAAGGGCCATTATAAGGTTACAGATCAAAAATCTTTTTGGCTTTTGTAACCTTCAGGGCGGGATAAACCGTATCTTTATGGACAAGTACAACCTCGACCAGCTGGTAAAGGACGTGGCTGCGGGCGATGCCGGGGCTTATCGCCGCCTGCTGGAAGCGTCGGCGCGGCTGGTGCGGGGCTATGTGCTGGCAAAAATGCCGGCCAGCCATAAGGGCGACGCCGAAGATGTCGTGCAGGAGACGTTGCTGGCCGTGCACCTGAAATACAACAGCTACGACCCGGCTTTGCCGTTCATGCCATGGCTGCGCACGATCGCGCACCACAAGCTGGTGGATTTCTGGCGCAAGAAAAATATTTCCGGCGGCGTGCCGCTGGAAGAAGACGTGGTGGATGCGCGCGGAGATGAATCGGCCAATACAGATGCGGCGCTGACGCTGGAGAAACTTTTAACCGCATTGCCGGACAAGCAGCAAAGCATTGTGCGTCTGGCGCGCATCGACGGCAAATCGATGCAGGAAATTGCGGACGAATTGAAATTAACCGTCCCTGACGTAAAGGTGACATTGCACCGCGCGCTGAAGAAACTGGCCGCAAATGCGCAAGAAGGAGAACTGCATGCGTACCGATGATCTTATCTGCATGATGGCGAAAAACCCGCCCTGCTGCACGCACAAGCGTAACATCCGCATCTGGATTTCCGTTGCCATGCTGCTGGCGGTTTTTGCGACCATTGTCGCCGTTTTTATTGGCGTGCGGGACGATTTCGCGCTTATCCGTTATGACGCGCAGATGATGTTTAAATATGCGAGCCTTGCTGCGGCTACAGTGGGAACGGGCCTGGCCTGGTGGTATAGCGGTCATCCCGGGCGCAGCTGGAAAATCTCGTTTTACGGGCTGATCTTTCTGGCAGGGCTGGTGCTGGCGGCGACGCTGCGGGCGGTTAATACCGAAGGTACCTCCATGATGCCGGAGGTTTTCAACAAGGCAGCGTTTTTATGCGTCGGGTTCCTGTCGGCGTTCGCAGTGCTGGGATCGGCGTTTTTAGTGCGCATTTCTCAATGCATGGCGCCGACCAATTGCCGCACGCATGCGCTGATGACGGCTTTATTCGCAACCAGCCTGGGCGCATTCGCCTTTGGCCTGCACTGCACGCAGGATCATCCGGCTTATTTAATGCTGTGGTATGGCGGGACGATGCTGGTTTACGCGCTGATCGCGGTGCCGGTGCTGATGAAAAAACAGGCCTGGTAGAATTCTATTTTTTTACTTCTTCGTCTTTGAGCGCCCGCGCCTGCGACTGCATCATGACGGGCACACCATCCCGGATCGGGTAGGCCAGGCGAGCCGTATCGGAAATCAATTCCTTGCTTGATGCATTGTAACGCACGGGCATCTTCGAGACCGGGCATACCAGCAACTCGAGAAGTTTCGGATCAACATCCATATTGAATTCTCCTGATTAGTGGCAGCAGCCTTCTTCGTCGGCGCACCCGGGGTGCGATACGGCCATTTCTATCATGGCCAGAAATAATTCGGTACGGCGCTGGACATCGGACGCTTCGAGCAGCGCCTGTTTTTCAGACGGCTTCAAGGGGCAGATCATTTCCAGCGCGGTGAGCAGGTCCGTATCGGCTGCGATATCGACCTTGTCCCAGTCGCAGGACATTTCCTGCTGGCGGAAATAAGACTGAAGGAGGCGGTTCAGCTTGGCGCGATCGACTGCAACGGTTTTAGCCTGGGGCTGCATATCGGCCTCGAAGGCGGACCAGTCGGGTGTGACGCAGCGATAAGCCTGTTTGCCCGGCGCGTCGTTGCCGATCTTAAAGCGGCACATGCCGGCCAGTGTTATCAGATAGCGCCCGCCTTCAGCCTCGGCAAAATTAACGATGCGCCCGGCGCAGCCGATGTCGTAAACAGGCGCGCCGTTTTTTTCGCGCGGCTGGATCATGCCTATCAGGCGATCGCTGGCCAGCGCGTCATCAACCATCTGCAGATAGCGCTGTTCGAAAATGTTGAGCGGCAACTGACCGTGCGGCAACAGCAGCACGCCCGCCAGGGGAAAGATCGGCAGACGTCCGGGAAGGTTTGCAAAGGTCATATTGCAGCTATGCATGTTTATAATCTAACCGCGGTTTGACGGGCTTCAAGCGGCATCCGCACCATTTGCCGCGTTGCGGGGAAATTTGCTCAGGTCCAGAAGTTTAGGGCTGTGCCCGATGGAATCAAGGAAACGCAACAAATCAGGGCCGCTGATCGTCACGGACATCGTGTTGATCATGGGGTGCACGCTGACCGCACTCGCTTTTGCCGCGGTTTCGTCCACGATAACCTCAACTTCGTTGCCGGTATCATTCATGGCGGCAAAAGGACATACCGACCCCGGACGCACGCCCAGATATTTCCAGAGCCTTTCGGGTGAACCAAAAGAGATGCGGTCCAGACCGATGGCGGGGGCAAGGGTCTTCAGATCGGGGTTGATTTCATCCGGCAGCACGACCAGGCGCATGCGCTCTTTTTTATCGCGCAGGAACAGGTTTTTGATATGCACGGCCGGGATAATATCCTTCAGGTGCTGCCCTTCAGCGGCTGTAAATATCGGCTCGTGATGATACAGGGTATAGGGAAGCCCAAGGGCTTCCAGCCGGGCCATAAGGGCCTCCGGGGCTACTTTACAGGGCTCTAAATCAGTCATTTATCCTATAAAGCAGATGGCACTTGCGTTGGGAAGCGGGTTTGGCTAAAACATGGCCGAAGTTAAGGCAAGTTGCGGGTGTAGCTCAGTGGTAGAGCACGACCTTGCCAAGGTCGGGGTCGCGAGTTCGAGCCTCGTCACCCGCTCCAGCCTGACACGCGCCTTAGGGCGCGTTTTGTTTTTAAGGCCCTTTATCGCGGGTGTAGCTCAGGGGTAGAGCGTCAGCTTCCCAAGCTGAATGTCGCGGGTTCAAATCCCGTCGCCCGCTCCAGTTTTCTTCATAAAGTCCTTTATTCCATTGTACCCGGAACTATCAGCCCGAAATCCCGTTATTGGCTCTGGATGGGGATGTGCCCCAGCAACTTTCAACAGGACACTCACCATGAAAAAACTTCTTCTCGCGACTGCGGCGGTTCTGGCTATCGCCCCTGCCGCCCATGCCCAGGATAAATCCTCCAGCTCATACGAACGCCAAACGACAACATCAACTTCCACGGTTACGCAGCCGGTGTATTCGAATAATACGGCATCGACCGCCACGACTTACAGCGACGGCGTTGATGATCCGTTGACCGGTCTGTATCTGGGCGCATACGGCGGTTACAGCTGGATCGATGCCGATACGGATGTTGCGGGCGCAGATTTTGAGATGGACGGGGCTGATTACGGCCTGTTCGTCGGCTTCAAGGTCGATCAGTGGCTGCAGCAAAGCATGGGCATGACCGGCGCGATTGAAGCTTTCTATGGCTGGTCAGAGGCTGATGACGACGTTGCGGGCGCCACCATCGAAAAAGATCACGAATGGGGCATCAACTTCCGTCCGGGTCTTTCGTTCCTGTCGATGGGCACGGCTTTGAACCCGTACGGAATCATCGGTTACCGCCAGACGAATTTCGACGCATCGTTTGCCGGTCTTTCGGATGACGAAGATTTCAACGGTATGGATGTCGGTGTCGGCACCGAGCTGATCGCCTGGGGCGATATCGGCATGCGCATCGATTACACGCATACATTCTATGAGGAAAAAGGCGGCATTGATCCGGACGAAGATAACGTCCGCGTCGGCCTGTCCTATCACTTCTAATAAAAAAGGCCGGGAAACCGGCCTTTTTTATGTTCGTCCATATGGGTAGATTAACTGCACGGTATGAAACTCAGGTCTTGTAGTAGGCTTTGTACCAATCCACGAATTTGGGAATGCCGGCATCCAGCGTGGTTTGCGGCTCGAAGCCCAGAACATCCCTGGCAGCGGTGATATCCGCGCAGGTCTCGTACACATCGCCTGCCGCCATCGGCGCATTTTCGCGGGTGGCTTTTTTGCCCAGAGATTTTTCAATTGTAGCAATGAAATCACCCAGCATCACGGGGCGGTGATTGCCGAGATTAAAAATGCGGTGCTTCGCATCGCCAATGCGGTAGCGGCTTTTTTCGGTCGGTGGTTTGTCGATGGCCTGGACCACGCCGTACACGATGTCGTCGATATAGGTGAAGTCGCGGCGCAGATCGCCGTTGTTGAAGACCTTGATCGGCTTGTCTTCAAGAATGGCTTTGGTGAACGAAAAATAGGCCATATCCGGGCGGCCCCATGGGCCGTAGACGGTGAAGAAGCGCAGGCCTGTCGCCGGAAATTTGTATAGTTCGCAATAGGAATGGGTCATCAGTTCGCCCGCGCGTTTCGTGGCAGCATACAGCGATACGGGCTGGTTGGTGCGCGCAGTTTCCGGGAAGGGCGCCTGCGTGGCGTTGCCGTACACCGATGATGACGATGCATAAACGAAGTGTTCGAGTTTTTTAAGATTGCGGGCGGCTTCCAGCATGACCAGTTGACCGGCCAGATTGCTTTGGGCATAAGCGTGCGGATTTTCCAGCGAATAACGCACTCCTGCCTGCGCGGCGAGGTGGACGATGGCTGTAATGCCGGGATTGCCGCTGACGATCTGTCCGATCGCTTTTGCATCGGCGATGTCGGCCTGAATAAAGGTGAATGCCTTATGGTCTTTAATCTGCGCGATGCGCGCCTTTTTTAAAGACGGGTCGTAATAGTCGTTGAGGCTGTCGACGCCGATGACGGCCATGCCGCGCGACAGCAGTTTTTTGGCAACGTGAAAACCGATGAAGCCGGCTGCGCCAGTCAGGAGGATCATGGGGTAAAGATGGCCTACGGATGAGCCTTTGTCCATGCCAGCAGCGTGGCCAGCGCCCAGAGGCGGCGCGCGGGCTCGTTATCACCCGCCAGGAAATGGTCCCAGTCTTCTTTGAAGGGTGCGGGATCATCGATGCCAAGGCGCACATAGAGATTCGCATTCATCAGGTTCTGCATTTTGGGACGCAAGGGGCCGCGTAGCCAGCCGGCAATGTCCGCCGTGCCTTTGCCCGATGCGCAGGGCAGGCCAAAATCGATGGCCCGGGCATCGGCGAGCGGCACGCGCAGATCCATGTTGAGGGATCCGGCAATGCGGTCCAGGGCGGGCAGATGGCCGCGCGTGAAGGCGTCGGTAAAATCGTAGAAGGCGAGTTTTTCAGCCAGCGACATATCCATGCGCGGCTCGATGACATCGGGCGCTTCGTGAAGCCCCGGCCAGAGCGCAGCGCGCGCAGCGTAGGCGCTGGAAGCATTTTTTGCCAGATGCGCGTATTTCGCGGGCACAAAGCGGCGCAGGAAAGACGGAATTTTTTCGATGACGCGGCGGGCGCGGGTATCGCGTTCGTCTTCCGGTGTCGGGCGGGTCAGGGCAGTTGCCACCAGGGCCACGCTGCTTTCGGTGCCGGCGCGCTTCATGGCGGCGAGCCAGGCAGGCGCCAGCGGGTCGGATACAGGTTCGGGCAGTTTTGCCAGCGCGTCGAAGCCTGTCTGCAGGGATGCGCCATCCAGCGCATTCATCACATAGGTTTTGAACGGACGGTCGCAGACGTGGTCGAGGCGGGTGCGCAGCATGGACGATGCGGCGCTGAAATCATCGAGAAAAGCGAAGCTGGAATCGAGACGGATGGCTTCGGCGGTCAGCGCGGATGCCAGGCGGTCGAGGCGCAAGGATTCGTCGCCGGGTGTCTTTGTACGCAGCGCCAGTTCTTCCAGCATGCCTGCAGCCGACCAGTAACGTTCGGGTTTTGGCAATTCCGTATCCGATCCGCGCAGCATCAGCCGGTGACCGGGAGGCAGGGCGACCACATCGTCCCACAAGGCCAGCGGTGGAATGACATGGCCGTGGCCGAGATAGCATGCAACAGCATCTTTATTGATGGCAGGCGTAAAATTTTCCAGCGCGCGGAAGGCGCGGTAATCGGAGGCGAAGGCAAAGGCGTCACCGGTCATGGTGACGTAAAGCGGCTTGATGCCCATGCGGTCGCGCACCAGATGCAACGCTTTGCTGTCGGCATCCCAGAGGGCGAGGGCGAAAGCGCCTTCCATTTTTTGCAAAAGACGGTTGAGGCCCAGATGTGCGGCGCCGGCGGCCACCAGTTCGCTGTCGCCGTGGCCGTGGAGGCGAATGCCCGCCTCTTCCAGTTCGCGGCGCAGGTTTTGCGCATTGGCGACATATCCATCGAGAATCACGGCGACGCGGCCATCGGCCGATTTGACCGGCTGGGCACCGTCCGGAGTCAGGTCAAGCGTGCGCAAGGCTCTCGACCCCAATGTCACGCCGCCCTCCGCCCAGACGCCCGTATCGTCGGCGCCGCGGCTGGAACCGGCATCGACCAGCGCCCGGCCAGCCCGGCGCACGGCGTCGGGGGTAGTCGGAATTTGGCGGAAAACAAGGCCTGCGAGGAAACTCATTAACGTCCTGCCCTACTGGAAACAAATGCCAAAAGACGCTAAAATATATGAAGACCAAAAACTAGGACAACTTCCATGCAAATCGACCTTTTATCGACTCCCGGCGGCGAGCTCGGCCTGGTCAGCAATCGCAGCTTCGACAGCAAGGTGTCCGGCGTCATTTTCGATGTCGGCGAACATTCACTCACGCTGGAATTCGGCGCGTCGATGGATTCACTGAAACTGAATATCCCGGTGGGTGATGACTTCATGGGCCTGCTCAAGTCGGCGCATTATCTGCATGTCTGCGCGATCGAGAAAAAGAAAATGACCCTCGCAACGCAGGTGCCTTTGATGAAGGTGTCGATGGAGGAGGAAGATTATGTGTCCGGCGCGATCAGCCAGGGTGTCAGCCCGTTGCAGCTGTGGCTGGCCAATTCGAAATTCGCGCAAAGCGTTCATCGCGACAATCTGGCCGATACGGGTTCGAATGGCGGGATCATGAACCGCGAAGGCTTGAGCGCCGCCACAGTGAGCGTTGCGCCGCAATTGCAGCAACAACTGGTCAAGGAACAACAACTGGCTCAGAAGGTCCAGTTGCAAAACGCGCCGCGCATGGTACCTCCCTCTCTGGGGCCGGGCGGCGGCTCACCACAAATCGGGCTTGGCCGTTACAGCCCCCGCGCACCGGACGGTTCGGAGAAAAAGGAATAACATGAAACAAATCGATACGAAAAAACGCAAAGTCATCGTCGAGGGCCTTACCGGCGTCCTGGCGGATACGTTCGTGCTCTATTACAAAACCCACGCCTATCATTTCAACATCGAGGGCGAGGATTTTCACGAGTATCACCTGATGTTCGAAGGCCAGTACACCGAATTGTGGAAGGCCGTTGACGAACTGGCGGAACGTATCCGCTCGCTGGATGCGTATGCGCCGATCTCGCTTAAAAACCTGCTGGGTCACGCTTCGCTGAAAGAAGCCGGTCAAAACCGCGATTCGCGCCAGATGGCCAAAGACCTTGCGGATGACCATGAAGAAATCTCGCAATCCATCGCAGAACTGATCAGCACGGCTGATGACGCCAATGATGCGGCGACGGCTGATTTGCTCACCAAGCGGCTTGGGGATCACGAAAAGACAGCATGGATGCTGCGCTCATCCACGAAATAAAAGCGACGGACCTTCTTTCCGCTTACCGCGCCGGCATCTTTCCGATGGCGGAGGCGTCGGACGATCCTGACATTTTCTGGATGGCGCCAGAGATGCGCGGAATTATTCCGCTGGATGATTTTCACATTCCCGCCAGTTTAAAAAAGACTCTTAAAAAGCAGCCTTACCGGGTCACGATCAACCGGTCATTCGAAGCGGTGATCGAATCCTGCGGGGCGCAGACGCCGGTGCGGGCCGAGACATGGATCAACCAGCAGATCCGCGAATGGTTCATCGAACTGCATCATATGGGGCATACGCACAGCGTTGAATGCTGGGATGCTGCCGGCAATCTTGCGGGGGGTCTGTACGGCATGGCGATCAACGGCGCCTTTTTTGGCGAGAGCATGTTTTCGCAGCAGACCGATGCCAGCAAAATCGCGCTGGTGCATCTGGTTGTGCGCTTAAAAAAACGGGGTTTCAGCCTGCTGGATACGCAGTTTGTGAACGATCATTTGCTGCAATTCGGCTGCCGCGAAATACCGCGCGACGATTATCACTCGCTGCTGGAAGCGGCGTTGTCTTCGACGGGTGTTTCGTTTGTTGATTCAGCATCGGCCGCGGGTTCTTCCGCCGGGGTTTCGGGCGCTACTTCTTCGCCGGATGCCTGTGTTTCAGGTGCCGTGATTTCGCTCGATTCCGAGGTTTTAGCTTCCGATTGGGCGTCCTTGACGGGATCCTTGCAGTCCAGAACGCTGACATCGTAAACCGGGTGGTCCATCGCCGAGAGCGACGGGCTCGAGGCAAACATCCAGCCGGAGAAAATCCACGCCGAGACGCCGTCCGGCTTTACTTCCCAGATCTGCAGGAAGGCGGCGTCTTCGGGCGCGTCGAGCGGCGATGATCTGCGGCAGGCGCGCGGGCGGATGCGGATATTAGCGTAAGCCACCGTGCGGCCGACATTGAGGATATAGGTCCGGCTTTCGGCGCGGACCTTGTCGAGAATGCGCAGCTCAACCTGCGGCTGGTCTTCGTATTCGGGCGGTTTGGGTTCGATGGGTTCGTCCATCACCTCGGTCGGGCTGCCCTGGGGCGCGGTTTCGATTGTGTAGGCGCCTTGCGATCCGCCGCTCATGCCGTCGTCATCGATGACCGGTTGCATGGTTTGCGCGGGAGGCTCTACGGGTGCGGGGACGGTATCGGTGACAATACCTTGAACATCATTCAGCGGTTCGGTGATGACAGCATCAGGAAACGCTTCCGCGTTTTCCTGAGCATGCGCAACGCCGATGCTCAGCGCGAGAAGAAACGTATAGAAAAGGGCGCGGCTCATTACATCGACGGCAGCGGCGGCGCAATTGTCGCCGGAACGCCATCGTCATTTTTAGGGGCTGTCTGCGGCGCGGCAGACGCTTTGGCCGGGGCAGAATCAGAGGTTTTACCTTCGTCTTTGCCTTCGTTCATCGAGAAGATGAATTTGCCGAGCAGGGTTTCGAGATTTTGCGCATCCTGCGTGTAAACAATCTTGCCGTCAGCCGGAATGGTTTCCTCGTCACCACCGACATCAAGGGCAAGATAAGTGCCGCCCATGATGGATTCGGACGACACGCGCGCTGCCGTATCGGCGGGCAGTTTCACATCGTCCTCGATGGAGAGTTTGACGCGGGCCTGGTAGGTCTGCGGATCGAGGTCGATTTCCTTGACCGAGCCGATTTTGACGCCGCCGACGCGTACATCAGCGCCGTTTTTCAGGCTGCCGATTTCATTAAAATTCGCGGTGATGTTGTAACCTTCGACCGTGCCGGCCGATGTTGCCGAGGTGCTGTAAACCAGGAATGCGCCCGCGATGAGCAGGACGATTGCGCCCAGAACAGTTTCGATGATGTTGCGTTTCATGAGAGATCCTTATTCTGGTTTCCAGGCCTGGTAGTCGCCTGTTGCAGGGTCACGTTGTCCGCCGGATAACTGGTGGCCGGGCGGACGGTATGCGAGATCGGTGCCCGTCAGGTTCGGGCGGTGCGGTTGCTGCCATTGCTGGCGGTACGATGCGCTGCTGGCAGCGGGGACGGCATCGGTCTGATGGTGCAGCCAGCCATGCCATTCCGGCGGGACCATGCTGGCCTCCGGCGCGCCTTTATACAGAACCCAGCGCTGTTCGCGCTTGTAGCCCTTGCGCGGTTCGGCGCGGTAGTAACGATTGCCGATCTGGTCCTCACCGACGTATTCGCCCTTGCGCCATACGGTCAGCAAAAACGACATGGGGGAAAGGGCACCGAGAAGATTGGTGATCAGCTTTTTCATGCCTCAATAAGTGGCGGAAAAATGCGGCCAAATCAAGATGATTGGCGAAAATTATGCAACCGCGCGGATGACGGCTGCGGCCGCGTTTTCACCGCCGCGGTTGAGATGCGGGCTGGCCGATGCCTCAGCCCCGTAGCCGCAGACAACCAGGTTGGCATAAGGCACATGGGCCCCCAGGCCGTGATGGCCGAACAACCCGCCGAAAAGCTGGGTCAGGGGGTGGCCGCCGCCCAATGCCTCGCGGTTGATGGGGCCGATGGTTTTGGTCATGTTCTCGCCCATATACACGGCGGCCGTGTCGACCAGTTTGGAAAAGCCGGGGGCCACGGTTTCAAGTGCGCCGTAAACAGAATCGGCAATCGCGCCCCAGTTGTCGGGGTCGTTGGGCAGGCCCGGTTCGTAATACTGGGCGATCAGCGATGCGACATGCTTGCCGCTGGGCGCCAATTCGTCGGATGTCAGCGAGGGGATGATCATCGATATGACCGGGCGGTGCGAGCCGCCATCGGTTTTGGAATCGGCGCGCGCGGTTGCGATATATTCGGTCGAAGAGCCGACCAGGATTTCACCGCCCATAACCGTGTTGTTCTGTTCACCGGCGGACGCGAATTTCGGCAGGCCATTCAGCGAGAGTTTCATACGCACGAAGCCTGCGCCCTGACGCAAAGGTTGCAGACGGGCCTGCATTTCAGCGGGCAGGCGGCCTTCGCCGATCATCTGGTCGAAGAGGACCAGCGGGTTCATGTCCGCGATAACCACGCCCGCTTCGATCGGTTCGCCCTCGGTCAGCGCAACGCCGGTGATGCGGTCTTCGGCGATTTTGAAGGCGGTGGCGACAGCGCCGGGGAAAAACGCAACATCACGGTCGATTGCCGCCTGGGTGAGCGCGCGCAGGTAATGGTGCAAAGACCCGCGCAAGGGCTGCCAGTCGCCGCGATAGGGACGGTGACCGCCCAGGCTGAGCATGTACTGGATCAGCGATGCGGCAGAGCCTTTGCGATTGGGCGCAGTCATGGAAGCCAGCGTCGCCTGCACGGAAATAAAGCCGCGCACCGCGTCGTTTTCAAACATGTCTTTCACGGCCGATTCCAGCGATGAATTCATGAGACGCGCGAACATCAGTTGCGCGGCTTCGCCGCCTTCGGCCAGCAGGCGGCCGGTTTCGAAGACGCCCCAGAGGTCTTTCCAGCCATCCTGCGTGTAGGGCGGGAGGCCCTGCGCCACCTTGTCGAGGATCTGGCTCAGATTATGAACCTCGTCTGAAAAGGCCATGAAGGTGTCGGCGTCTTTTTGCGAAAACTTGGCGATCTCGCGCTGCGTGGCGGCGCGGGAGGAGGTCGCGTGAATGAATTGCCCGTTATCCAGCGAGGAGGGCGCGAAGGAGGATGTCTGTTCCGGCTTCATGGTGAAACCGCGTTCTTCAAGGCCCAGCCTGTCAGCAAGGTTCTGGTCAACCGGCACAGGGGCGTGGGCGCAGGGGCCGGTGCGGAAACCTTCGGCGAAAACATCATACGCCATGCCGCCGGGGACGGGCGATGCCACGTCGACAACGGCGACAGACAGGCCGGCCTGGGCCAGCAAATTCGCAGCAATCAGGCCCTGATGGCCCATGCCAACGATAACGGCGTCATATCTTTCAGTCATTCGGTCTGATTGTCGCGGTTTCGGCGCCATGCGTCCAGCGGTTCCTGCCACGATTTACCATCGATCTGCAGGTTATCGGCATAGGCTTTTTTGCCCATAAGACGGGCGTTCACGGTAAAAGTGTTTTTGCGCCCGAACATCATCTCCTGCAGGTCCCAGGCATGGCCTTCGGGCAGGTAAATGCGGCCGATGCCGGGGAGGTCCCTGATATCCACGCCATCCGGTTTTTGGGATTTCGGGTCTTCCCACACATAACGGAACTGCAAATATTCGCCGTAGACCAGATCGCGCGGGTCGTAGCCATCGATCACCACCGTGTATTGCGGCGCCGATGTGCGGTGCCATGCGTGGCGCGCGGCTTCCGCGCCCAGAAAGACCAGCGGCAGCAACAGGGCGGCGAGGTAAACAAGCTTGCGGCCCATCATGCGCTTCCCTCTTTGAGGCGTTTGTCCAGTTTGCGGGCGCCGATCACCAGACCGATAAGTACAATGCCGCCGACGATAAAGCCCAGGCCCGACATCATCATCGAGCCGAACAATTCGATAAAGCCTGCGAAGAGGCGCAGCGTGATGATGGTGACCGCCAGCGATACCAGGCGATTATGCTGCGCGTTCTGCCAGATCGTGCCGGCCAGAAGCCATAGCGCGATGAAATGGACCATCGCCATCAGACCGGATTCCACCATCACCACGAAAGGCAGGCAGATGAACAGGCCGCAGAGGCAGAGCAGATCGATCGTATCGCGTTCTTCGCCGGTCCAGCGCGGCAGAGATTGCAGCAGGAAACGGATTACGATGACGGCCAGCGCGTAAAAAATGGGGATCAGCGGGCTGAATGGATCGAAACTTGGCGCGTAGTAAATGATGCTGAGCGCGGATGTGCAGACCGTGGCCATGAAGACTGCCACTTCGCGCAGGGCGCCGGCCATGACAGGGCGCGCCGCAACAAAGCGCGGCCACGATCCCGCCAGCCACATCAGCAGCGGGATACCGATGGCGGTTTCGAATGCAATGGCAAGGCGCAGATTGTCATTCTGCGTCAGATCCTCGATCTGTTTGAGAATATCGAAAGGCACATAGCAGACGAAAACCAGCGACCAGAGGCGGGCCGTAAAAGCATTGTTGGTAAACAGCAGGACCATCGGCGTCGTTATCCAGAACCAGACGCGCACAGCATCCAGGGCGTGCCCGCCCAGCTGGAAGACCTGGCCGATAAGGGCGATGAGCGTCAGCGTGAGGCCCCAGAGAATAAACAGCGCCACTTCGCGATGCTTGTTTTTGAGCGCATCGTTGCGCCATTGCCAGACCAGCCAGATCAAAACGCCATTCACGGCGAAATGCGCGGCCAGCTTCAGTTGCCAGCTTATATCCTGCCAGTTGGCGGCGACGATGAGCGCGACGCCGAGAAGAATGGAGAAAAGACCCGCGAAGACAATGCCATGTTTCCAGCGGTCGCCGGAATGATCGGCCTCGTGCGCCAGAATCCGCGTTTGTTGGTCGGATGAAATCAGACCGGCATCAACCCATTTCTGGAGTTTGCCGTTCAGGCTCATGCGTCTTGCGTCTCTTTAGAGGCGTCTTTGGATTTAGGCAGGGCCTTGGGACCAGCGTCCGGATAATTGAAGGTAATTTTCTCACCGTCGTAATCGATCTGGACCGCGCCGCCATCGGCCAGCTTGCCAAAGAGCAGCTCGTCGGCGAGCGGTTTCTTGATTTTTTCCTGGATAAGACGCGCCAAGGGGCGTGCGCCCATGGCAGGGTCGTACCCTTTTTCACCCAGATATTTGCGGGCCTTGTCGGACATCGAGATGGTGACGTTACGGTCGGCGAGTTGCGCTTCCAGCTGGATGACGAATTTGTCGACGACGCGGGCGATCGTTTCGCCGGCAAGCGCTGCGAAGGGCACGACGGCGTCGAGACGGTTGCGGAACTCCGGCGTGAACATGCGATTGATCGCCTCCACGTCTTCGCCGGTGCGCACTTCCGCACTGGAAAAGCCCATCGGGGCCTTGGCCATGGCGGCAGCGCCGGCATTGGTGGTCATGATCAGGATAACGTTGCGGAAATCGACGGATTTGCCGTTATTGTCGGTCAGCTTGCCGTAGTCCATGACCTGTAACAGGATGTTGTAAATGTCGGAATGCGCTTTTTCGATTTCATCGAGCAGCAGCACGCAGTGCGGTTGCTGGTCGACCGCGTCGGTCAGCAGGCCGCCCTGTTCGTAGCCGACATAGCCCGGCGGCGCGCCGATGAGGCGCGATACGGCGTGGCGTTCCATGTATTCCGACATGTCGAAGCGCTTGAGTTCAACACCCAGTGTTTTCGCCAGCTGGCGGGAGACTTCGGTTTTGCCGACGCCGGTGGGACCTGAAAAGAGGTAGCAGCCGATCGGTTTTTCCGGATCGCGCAGGCCGGCGCGGGCCATTTTGATCGCGTCGGAGAGGACGGCAATCGCGGCATCCTGGCCAAAGACCATGGTTTTGAGATCGCGTTCCAGGTTGCGGATGACTTCGCGGTCGTCTTTGGAGACGGATTTGGGCGGAATTCGCGCCATCATGGCGACAACAGATTCAACGACATCGACATCGATGACCGTTTTGCGATCCGCTTCGGGCAGCAGCATCTGGCTGGCGCCGGCCTCGTCGATCACGTCGATGGCCTTGTCTGGCAGTTTGCGGTCGTTGATGTATTTGGCTGAGAGTTCGACGGCGGCGCGGATCGCGTCATCGGTGAATTTGAGTTTGTGATGGGCTTCGTAAACGCTCTTCAGGCCCAGCATGATCTTGATCGTGTCTTCAATCGTCGGTTCTATGACATCGATTTTCTGGAAGCGGCGCACGAGGGCGCGGTCTTTTTCGAAATGCTGGCGGTATTCTTTATAGGTGGTGGAACCGATGCAGCGGATCGCGCCGGAAGACAGCGCGGGCTTGAGCAGGTTGGACGCATCCATCGCGCCGCCGGATGTGGCGCCGGCGCCGATCACGGTGTGAATTTCATCGATGAAGAGGATGGCGCCTTCGGTTTTTTCGACCTGCGTGATGACCGCTTTCAGACGTTCCTCGAAATCGCCGCGATAGCGCGTGCCGGCCAGCAGCGTGCCCATGTCGAGGGCAAAAATAGTGCAGCCTTTCAAAACATCGGGCACCTGCGATTCGATAATGCGGCGGGCGAGACCTTCTGCAATCGCGGTTTTACCGACGCCGGGATCACCCACGTAAAGCGGATTGTTCTTGGAACGGCGGCAGAGAATCTGAATCGTGCGCTCGACTTCCTTCACGCGGCCGATCAGCGGATCGACTTTGCCGTTTTTGGCTTTTTCGTTCAGATTGATGCAGTAGGCCTTGAGCGCATCGGCGCCTTTTTTGACGTCCTCGTTTTCTTCTTCAACGGTAGAACCGGCCGCGCGCGGGGTTTTAGGGGCGTCGACGCCCGCAACTTTGGCGATGCCGTGGGAAATATAGTTCACGGCGTCAAAGCGGGTCATGTCCTGTTCGGTGAGGAAGAAGACGGCATGCGATTCGCGTTCGGAGAAGAGGGCGACCAGAACGTTGGCGCCGGTCACTTCTTCGCGACCCGAGGATTGCACGTGGATGGCGGCGCGTTGCAGGACGCGCTGGAAGCCGGTGGTCGGCTTGGCTTCCTCGATGCCGGGGTTGATGAGGTTCATCAGTTCGGTATCGAGATAGCGGACCAGCTGTTCCTGCAGGTCGGATACGGCTGCGCCGCATGAGCGCATGACGGCAACCGCATCGGGGTCGTCGGTCAGCGCCAGAAGCAGATGTTCGAGCGTGGCGTATTCATGGCGGCGCGCTGTCGCAAGATCGAGGGCGCGGTGCAATGTGGCTTCAAGATTTTTGGAAAGCATTTGAAGAGTAATCTAACCTTTCCGTTTTTGAGAGCTTTCAATATAGCGCAAAGGGCCGATTTTTTCTACTGCAACGGCCTTAAAAGCTTACGTCACGCCCTGTAATTCAGGGGCCCACAAATTGGGATTGAATTCAGTGACTTGGTAATCGGCAAGACCTTCCTGTCTGAAGGGGTCGGTTTCGATCCAGGCGTCGAGTTTGTCGCGGGGCATGCCGCGGGTCAGGATAATGCCGCCGGTCGGCGGGTTCTGGCGGCCGGAGGCGAGCAGCATGCCACTCGCATATCCGGCTTTGAGCCATTCAAGATGCGCGGGACGGTACTTGTCCATCACGTCGAGGCCGACTTTGTAGTGCAGGCTGATGACGTACATTTTACTCTTTCTCCATCGTGCATTGCAGCGGTTGTTCGTGGGCGCGCGCGTAATCCATCACCTGGGTGACCTTGGTTTCGGCAATTTCGTAGGTGTAGATACCGCAGATGCCAACGCCGCGGCGGTGGACATGCAGCATGACGTCTGTCGCTTCAGCGCGGGTTTTGGAGAAAAACTTTTCCAGGATATGGACGACGAAATCCATCGGGGTGAAGTCGTCGTTCAGCAGCAGAACCTTGTACATGGCCGGGCGGCGCGTCTTGGGGCGCGCCTTGATCATGACGCTGGAATTGGCGTCGCGATCTTCGCGGCCTTCGTCATTGCCCTTGTCGGGCGGCAGCATGGGGTTGTCGTCGTCGCTCATGTGGAAGCGTACTATAGGCTAAATCGGTCTTTTTACCAAAAAAGAAGCAAAAATAAGATCTTAGTCCAGACCGCCCGCACCAAAGAAGCTGGCGCCGGCATTGGAATTATAGGTCATGGCGGCGACATCGGAGGTTTTGGGCAGGACATAGTCGTAACCCGTGATCACGTTGCCCGAGCGCACATCGATGAGGCGCAGATTGACCAGAACCGTCGTGGCGCCCACCGAATAGGTGCCGGTGATGACGGCGCCGGCCTTATGTTCGCCGGAGATGTTGCGCACGTCGCGGGAAAGCAGGTATTCGCCCGAGGATGCGGCGCTCATCTGACCGCCGTTCTGAACGCTGATGCCCTGGCGCAGTTTGACTTCGGCGACCTTGTAGCCTTTTTGCGCCAGGCGGGTGGAGAGCTGCTCGGTGATGGTGCGGCCCAGCGTGGAGGAGGTTTCGACGTTGTTCACGTTGCCGATCGTGCCCACCAGCATGGGCGTGTTTTTATTGAGCGCCTTGCCCGCCTTGGTCATCAGCGCGTCAACGCCGGCATAGTTGTATGACATCAGGGATTTATTGGAAATCGCGTAGCCATCCGGCGTGGTGGAAGAGCGGCAGGCGGCCATGGTGACCGACAATGCAAGCGCCAGAAGAAGAGTGAGAAAACGCGACATGAAACCCCTCGGAATCAAAATGTTCATCCGATGATACGGTTGCGAATCACGAGGGGCAAGGGGCTTGAACCGCGCGACGGTTCAATTCTTGCCGGCCTGTTCGCGGGCGCGTTAGGTGGAGGCGTCTGCCAGAGAGCGTCCGCGCGGGGTGAGCCAGCAGATGCAGCGTTCGCGGCCATCGCCCGAGAAGGGCAGGCGGCGGTGTTCGAGGATGCCGTCATCGATGGCATCCCAGACGGGCTGTTCGCCATAAGCGGCGATCAGGTCGGATTCGTACTTCACAGCGTTCTGCGGCTCGAAGAACTGTTCCATCAGGAGCAGTTCCTGCAGTGCGGTCAGTGGTAAATTCGTTGTTGTGGTCATTTGGCCATCCCCCAATTTGTCTTTTTTTGTAAATCCCAGACTGTGAAGCCTGAAAACGATTCTCAGATGATTCGATGGAGGACGCAATATCTTGTGGTGGAGGACGATATGCCTACGATATGTTGTGTGTCTTGTCGGTTAAATCGTTCAAAAGCAACGCAAAATTTGTTTGAGGGGATAAATTGGGGGACGGTTTGGCAGCCAGTTGGGTATTTTGTCCCCACACCGGGATGGTGCCGGCCATACGTGGTGCCTGGGGTTTGCGCTTGCCCAGAGTGATCGAAAAATCCGGTTCATCTGCCGCCGGCCCGGTGCCCCGGCCAAAGAATCCCATCATCGTATCGAGGCTGCCTTTGCCTGTCTGTTCGCGGGCGGCTATGTCGGTAATAGAGGCTACAGCCCCTAACGGGCCCCCATAAAGGGTGGATCCTATAAACTGAGCTACGGGACTTATTTCATCTCCCGTGGCTTTACGGTAGAGGTGGCCGACCAGCGGAATATGCTGTAAAGGATTGATAATATCCACTAAATCGCGAAATCCGGGTTTATGCCCCGGTGCGATTTCGGCACTGACTATCTGACTAGGTGCAAAATTGGCCGCTTCGACTTTCCGTTTCCAGGTCGGCACCGTGCCGGCCATCCTGTTCACAGAAAAACGGTTCTTCCTGGGGGCATCGCCCGCGGTGGCCGGATCCAAAAAGCTGGTATCGGAGATACGCATACCCTTTACAAGTGCAAAGCCCATGCCATGCTTGCGTCTATGTCTCTCATGCATATCCCGGTGCGCGTGATCGCGCAAAATGCGGCTGAAGCCCAGGCTTTCGCTGATATCCTCAATGGACAGGCCGGCGTGCTGTCCTTGGCTGGGGAAAATGAGACCCCCCTGGCCATGTTGGTCTGCCCTTCCGGCGATATGGCATCTGTTGGGAATCTCCCAGTCATCTTTTTGGGTGATCGTAGAGAGGAACTGCCTGAAGGCGCCCGTGTTGTGCCTATGCCGGCCCGTGTCGCGGACATTCTGGAAGCGCTGGAAGCGGTTGCCAGCGAGCGGGCGGGTTTCACAACGCCACGCACTTACAAAGGCTGGGCGCTGGACCCTGCGCGACTCACCTTCAGAACGCCACAGGAAAGCGTGGTAACGCTCACCGATACGGAAGCGCGTTTACTGGCATGTTTGCTGGATGCGGCCGGAGAGGATGTTGAGCGGGATGTGCTGTTGCAGCGAGTTTGGGGTTATCGACCGGGGCTGGAGACACATACGCTGGAAACCCATATCTACCGTCTGCGTAAAAAGATCGAGGCTGACCCCGCCAACCCTTCCCGCATTGTCACCAGCGGCGACGGTTATAAGTTCGTTGCCTGAAAACGCCTGGTTATTTCGCGGGACAGCATGACCTTGCCTTAAATCGATTCTATAATTGATTCACATGAGCCTTTACTCCCCCGATCTTTGGACGAAATCCTATGCGCCCGGCGTCAGCCAGACGATGGATATTCCCGCCTATCCCATTCATCAGCTGCTGAGCGACGCGCACGCCAAATACGGGCGCGCCATCGCGTTCGATTTCATGGGCAAGCGTTACACCTGGGGCGATCTGGAAGCGGTCTCCAATCACGTCGCCCGGGGCCTGCAGGACCGCGGCCTGCAAAAAGGCACGCGCGTTGCGCTGATGCTGCCCAACTGCCCGTTCTATCCGGCGTTTTACTACGGCGTGCTCAAGGCCGGGGGTACGGTTGTGAATCTCAACCCGCTTTATTCCGTGCGCGAGATCAAACACCACATCGAAGATTCGGACAGCACCTGGCTGGTGACCTTGGATCTGGAAGCGCTGTTTTCCAAAGCGGCCACTGTCATGGAACAGACGAAACTGGAAAATATCATCGTCTGCCGATTCACCGATGTATTGCCGTTCCCCAAAAATCTGTTGTTTCCGATCGTGAAGTGGAAAGAGGTTTCCGGCGCGGCGCATAACGGCGATTACCTGGCGTTCGATGACATCGTTCATAACGACGGCAAGCCGGCACCGGTCGATATCGACCTGCATGAAGATATCGCGTTGCTGCAGTATACCGGCGGCACCACGGGCGTGCCCAAGGCTGCGTGCCTGACGCACGCCAATATCACTGCGAATGTCGAACAATGCCGCGCCTGGTTTCCGGGCGCGAAGGAAGGCCAGGGCAAGATGCTTGCGGTCATTCCGTTCTTCCATGTTTTCTCGATGACGGCGTGTCTGAATTTCGCGGTGCGGCTTGGCTTTGAGATCATCGCGACGCCGCGCTTTGATATCGATGATACGTTGAAGATCATCGCCAAAAAGAAACCGACGCTGTTTCCGGCGGTGCCCGCCATTTACAACGCGATCAGCCATAAGGCGCTGCATGCCAAGTATGATCTGACGTCGATTGAATTCTGCGTTTCCGGCGGCGCACCGTTGCCGGCGGAGGTGAAAAAGCAGTTCGAGGAACTGACAGGCGCGGTTGTTGTCGAAGGGTATGGTCTTTCTGAAACATCGCCGGTCGTGTGCGTCAACCCGACGGCGGGGCCGAACAAGCATGGCTCGATCGGTTTGCCGGTGCCGGGCACGATTGTCGAGCTGGTTGATCTTGAGACAGGCGAACTGGTGCCGCTGGGTGAAAAAGGCGAGCTTTGCGTGCGAGGCCCTCAGGTGATGAAGGGGTACTGGAACAAGCCGGAAGAAACCGCGGCCGTTTTAAAGAATGGCCGCCTGCATACCGGCGATGTCGCGGTGGTGGACAAGGATGGTTATTTCTCCATCGTCGACCGGATCAAGGACATGATCATCATCAACGGCTTCAAGGTTTATCCCCGCAATGTCGAGGATGTGATTTACGAATTTGATGGCGTGGGTGAATGCATCGTGGCCGGCGTGCCGGATGCGGCGCGCGGTGAAATCGTGAAAGCATGGGTGGTTGCCAAGCCCGGCAAGTCCGTAGATGCCGATGCTTTACGCGTTTACCTGAAAGAGCATCTGTCGCCGATTGAAATGCCAAAGGCGATCGATATGCGGGACGAGCCGTTGCCGAAAACTTTGATCGGCAAGTTGTCGCGCAAGGATCTGCTGGCTCAGGAAGCGGCCAAGGCACAAGCCGCGAAGAGCTGATATATTAAAAGCTACGGGGTTTTGGTTTTGACCTTGATGCTGCCGTGTTCGCATCGGCTACGCGCGTTATCCGGGCGCGGCCCTTGCGGGCCATGCTACTCCATACATCGCCATCACCCTGAATCTCTGAGAGCACAGCAGCGAGCATTTCGCGTTCGTCGTTATAATTTTTCAGGCTAAATTCTTTGTCGAGCGTTTTACGATTGCCTTCACCCTCGCCCCCGCTGATCCAGAGGCTTAATGAATCCTTGTTTCCCTGGAGATTGATTGTGCCGTAAGCCTCGCCGCGTTCGAACATGAAGCCGGTTTCAGTGCGCTTTAACTTTGTGGATGGGGGGAGGGCATTTTTGCCGAGAGCCATAATCCGGAAAGCTTTGGAAATAACGCCCTTTGTATCAATAGACACAGTCATGGAAAGCCTCTTGTTTTTCATAATATAAAGACTTTGCATATATCTGTCAAATTAGACCGTCCTTATAAGGCCTTTAACCGCGCATATGCAGGGTTTGGGCGATATCAGCATGACGAACCGGACGGATGCGGCAATGGCGCATTTCGGGGTTTTTTTGCAGTTCGCTGATCTGGTCGGCGCGGACCTGGGCGCCAAAGTAATATGTGTGTTTGGCAGTGCCGATATGGTGGACCGTATCCGCCACAACACCCGCATTGGCAAACAAGGTGTTCAGCACTTCGGGAATGCGGTCATCAATCTCGATCTGCCAGTTTCTCTGGTGGTACTCAATATCGTCGGGGTCGGTTGATTGGCGGATCATCTGTTCATCGGCGGGATTGCGCAGGGCAATCAGACAGGGAATGTGGATCCAGGTTTGCGGTTCCGGCGCTACGGCATATTCACATGCCACGCCTATAAAACGGTTGGCCAGCTTTTCGCCGGTCATGTTTCCCAGTGATGCCTGCATATCCCCTCCAGGCTTTTTTAAAGTCTAGGAAAGGCCGTCAGACCTGGCAAAGGGATGATGTGCTGCACGCGCGTGCAACAAAGAAACCAAAAGGGCGCAAAAAAACGGGAGTGCCGATTCCCGACATTCCCGTCCTTGCTGCCTTTCGGCAAACGCCCTCATGGGCGGACCTTGTTCTGTACTGACAGTCTATCAGTTGAATACGAAGATGTAGAGCAAAATAATGACAGGGATCGGAATCCCGACCATCCACAGCAAAATACCTTTCATGGGGCATATCTCCTTCTTATGAATTACCTACGCGCAGGATAAGGTTATTGTTCCCGCGCCAAGGCAGCTTTTCTTTGCCTAAGCCAGTCGAGCAGAAGTTTGATCTCCGCCGCGAAGAGCAGGACGGCGAAAAACAGGAAAGATCCGGCATATTGTTCACCCCAGGTGCCGACTTCCTGATAGCGAATCCAGCCAAGGACGAGGGCGATCACGCCCAGCACTGCGGCGACCTGGGAGATGATCAGTTTCTTATGTTTTTCGAATGTGGTCATAAAGCCATGTAAGCATGAAAAAACCCCGGCGCAAAGGCCGGGGTTTTATCTATTGCTGCCATAAAACGTGTTGCGGTAAACGCGATGCGTTTACTCAGCGTCTTTTTTCTTAGCGGCTTTCTTGGCCGGCTTCTTGGCTTCGCCGGCGGCAGCGCCACCGTCTTTGCCAAGGGCAGCGCCCAAGATATCGCCCAGGGATGCGCCGGATTCGGTCGAACCGTATTCAGCCATCGCTTTTTTGTCTTCGTCGATTTCACGCGCCTTGATGGACAGCGAGACTTCGCCGTTCTTGCCTTTGGACAGAACCTTGGCGTCGACTTTTTCGCCAACGGCGAAACGGTCAGGACGCTGTTCGGAACGTTCGCGGGAAAGATCGCCACGTTTGACATAGCCTTTCGAACCGTCGGACAGAGCGACAACAATGCCGTCTTTCTCGACTGCCGAGACCGTAACCGTAACGACTTCGCCTTTTTTGCCTTCGCCAGAAGCTTTTGCTTCCGTCGGGGCGCTTTCGGCTTTGCCAGCTTCCGATTTCTTCGCACGCGGGGCTTCGATCGCACCTTCGGGTTTTTCCGTCAGTTGCTTGATGCCCAGAGCAACGCGCTCTTTCTCGGGATCCATCTCGAGGATTTTCGCTTTAACGGTCGAACCCTTCTCGATGGTCTTGATGGCGTCTTCACCGGCTTCGGTCCAGGAAATATCCGACATGTGAACCATGCCGTCGATTTCCGCACCCAGGGCCACGAACGCACCAAACTCGGTGACGTTGCGGACTTCGCCTTCGATGAGGTCGCCAACTTTGTGGCTATCAGCGTAGGCTTTCCACGGGTTGTCCTGGCATTGTTTCAGGCCAAGCGAAATGCGGCGTTTTTCCATGTCGACATCCAGAACCATGACTTCGACTTCCTGAGAGGTCGAAACGATTTTTCCTGGGTGGATGTTTTTCTTGGTCCACGACATTTCGGATACGTGCACGAGACCTTCAACACCGTCTTCCAGCTCAACGAATGCGCCGTAGTCAGTGATGTTGGAGACGCGGCCATTGAAGCGCTGACCCGACTGGTAACGCTTCTCGGCGCCTTCCCAGGGATCTTTCTCCAATTGCTTGAGGCCGAGTGATACGCGGCCCGTTTCCTTGTTGTAGCGGATGACCATGACGTCGACCGAACCGCCGATTTGAAGAACTTCGGACGGATGATTAACGCGTTTCCACGAAATATCGGTGACGTGGAGCAGACCGTCGATGCCGCCGAGGTCGATGAACGCGCCGTAATCGGTGATGTTTTTGACAACACCTTGCAGGACGCGGCCTTCTTCCATGTTGGCCATCAGATCGGTGCGGGCTTCCGCGCGCGATTCTTCGAGGACAGCACGGCGCGATACGACGATGTTGCCGCGTGCATGGTCCATTTTCAGGATCATGAAGGGCTGCGGCGTACCGAACAGCGGGCTGATGTCTTTAACCGGACGGATATCAACCTGTGAACCCGGCAGGAACGCGACTGCGCCATTGAGATCAACGGTGAAACCACCTTTGACCTTGCCGAAGATGATGCCGTTAACACGCTCGTTTTTGAGGTGTGAACGTTCCAGTTCGGACCAGGCTTCTTCGCGCTTGGCTTTTTCACGCGACAGGACGGCTTCGCCCTGGCGGTCTTCGACGCGTTCGACGAACACTTCGATAATGTCGCCGACTTTCATCGTGTTTTTCTGACCGGCGAAACCGAATTCACGCATCGGAACGCGGCCTTCGGCTTTCAGACCAACGTCGACGATCACGTCATCGGGAGTAAAGCCGATGATGCGGCCTTTCACGACAGTGCCTTCGAAAGCGGTCTGCGGTTTTACTGTTTCTAACAAGAGCGTGGCAAAATCTGACGATTCCTCACGGTCTTTCAACTGTGCTGCAATACGAGCCATTTTAAATTTTCCTATTTTTTAATCGAGATGTCCGGCAGTGCGCAGTTGTATTCCAGCCCCCCACTTAAGGGTGTGACCCAACGCAAACCGGATGTCAGGCAAGACCGGGAAAACGATCGCGGACGATTTCGAGTACTTTTTCGAGCGCCGCGTCCGCATCCAGATCCGAGGTGTCCACCGTTGCCGCATCTTGTGCCGGTCTCAAGGGTGCCACTTCCCGGCTGGCGTCGCGTGTATCACGCGCTTCCAAATCCTGCAGGACGGCCTCGTATGTAACGTCTAAACCCTTGGATTGCAACTCTTTCGTGCGTCTTTGGGCCCTGATTTCAGGACTCGCCGTCAAAAACAGCTTCAAAGGCGCGTCGGGGCATACGACCGTGCCCGTGTCGCGTCCGTCCAGAACGCTGCCCCGGTAGGGCTGGGGCGGGTTTTTGGCCAGGTTGCGCTGGATATCCAGGAGAGCCATGCGCACGCCGGGGTGCTTGCTAGAGCGCGATGTCGCATCGGCGACGAAATCGTTGCGGATGGCAGGGTTGTCAACCATGGCCGGGGTGAAATGGGCGGCGAATTTCGATGCCTCGGCCGCGCAGGCGCGGGGGTTATCAGGGTCTATGCCGTTGTTCAGCAGATGCAAACCCAAAAGGCGGTAGATCGCGCCGGTATCGAGATAGAAGAAATTCAGCCGCGCGGCGAGGTTTTTGGCCAGCGTGCCTTTGCCGGAGGCCGAAGGGCCGTCGATGGTGATAATCTTTTTGCTCATGCTAGGCCTGTTGTAGTCCGCAACTGCCGGTCATGCAAACGGGCAAGGGTCAGCAAGGCAAGAATGGCGCCGATGCCGGCGCAGAGCATGTCTTTCTGGGTGTCCCAGATATCGCCCTGCGTGCCGAGGAAGGATTCTGCGCCTTCACCCGCCACTGCGGCAGCCGTCCATTCGATGATTTCGTAGAGGGCTGCGATGCCAAGGCAGCTGAAGACGATAAGAGCGAACATCCACTTGCCCCATTTCAGCGGCGAGGTGCGCAGCAATAATTCGCGGATGATGATGGCGGGAATGAAACCCTGCGCGAGATGTCCGAGGCGATCATAGGGGTTGCGGTCCAGATTCATGACATCGCGCAGCCAGTCGCCAAGAGGGGTCAGGGCGTAGGTCGTGTGCCCGCCATACATCAGAACAGCGCAGTGAATCGCGATGAGACTGTAAGCGAGCGAAGTGAGCGTGAATTTTTCGTAAGTAACGGCCAAAAGCGGCAGCGCGATGAGCACGGGCGCGACTTCGGCAAGCCAGGTCGGATAGTCGTGCGGCTCGATGCCTGACCAGACCAGCAGAGCTGTGACCGCCAAAGCCAGTATTGCGGGCAGGCGCGCGACCGTCATTTGATGTTGGCGCCCAGGCCGTTCATCAGGGCTACAAAGCCCGGGAAAGACGTGGCGATGGCGGCTGCATCGTCGATGGTGACGGGGTTGCGGGCAACCGCGCCCAGCACCAGGTGGCTCATGGCGATGCGGTGATCGAGATGCACCGGCACGGTCATGTCACCTTTGGGGGGTTCGCCTTTGCCAAAGATCCGAAGGCTGCTTTCGCCCTCTTCCAGCTCGACGCCGCAGCTTGCCAGATTAGCGGCCATGACTTTGAGGCGGTCGGATTCTTTCACGCGCAGCTCTTCCAGGCCGGCTGCGTAAAACTCACCGCTTGCGCAGGATGCCGCGACGAAGAGCACGGGAAATTCATCAACCATGCTGGGCACGCGGTCTTCGGGAACGGTGATGCCTTTGAGGCTGGAGTATCTGACGCGCAGATCGGCGACCGGCTCGCCACCAATTTTGCGTTCATTCTCAATCGTGATGTCGCCGCCCATATCGCGCAGCGTATCGATCAGGCCAATGCGGGTTGGATTCATGCCGACATTCTGAACGGTGATATCCGACCCAGGAATGAGCAGCGCGGCAACAATGGGGAAGGCGGCGGATGACGGATCGCCGGGCACGTGAATGATGTCGGCGGGCGCGACCAGCGTTTGCTCGCCGTCGACGGCGATGCGATCGTCGTAGACGTTACACACACCGCCGAAGGCGAGCAGCATGCGTTCGGTGTGGTCGCGTGATGGTTTGGGTTCGGTCACCGATGTGACGCCATGGGCGCGCAGGCCGGCCAGCAGCACGGCGGATTTCACCTGCGCGGATGCGACGGGCATGTCGTAATGAAAGCCTTTGAGATTGCCGCCATGAATGACGAGCGGCATGCGGCCGCCTTCGTTCGATTCGAATGTCGCACCCATGTGGGAGAGCGGATCCATCACACGTTTCATGGGTCTTTTTTGCAGGCTGGCATCGCCGGTCATCGTGGCGGTGATCGGGTAACCGGAAATGATGCCGGCGATGAGACGCGCGGATGTGCCGGAATTGCCGAGGTCGAGAATTGTTTCCGGGGTTTTCAGGCCCTTGCCGCCGACACCTTCGACGATCCACCGGTTGTCTTTCTTGGTAACGGTCGCGCCCATGGCCTGCATCGCCGCGGCGGTCGCCAGAACGTCTTCGCCTTCCAGCAGGCCTTCGATGCGGGTCGTGCCTTCGGCCAATGCGCCGAACATGACGGCGCGGTGCGAAATGGATTTATCGCCCGGCACCTTGATGGCGCCGGTGAGGGGGGAGGCTTTGGAAGAGGTTAGCGTGGTCATGATCAGTGTAGTCATGGCAGTCTTTTACTTCGAATCCAGGATAGGTACAATCAAGCATGGATCAGAGCGTGCTTGAGCAAGTGCTGCATTGGGTTGATTACGCGGGGGTGGCGGTCTTCGCCATCACGGGCTGTCTGGTTGCGGCTAAAAAGGGGCTGGATGTCATCAGCTTCATTTTGCTGGCCATCGTTACCGGTATCGGTGGCGGCACGTTCCGCGACATGATCCTCAATCGCCCGGTTTTCTGGGTACAAGAGCCGGATTACCTGATCATTTGCGCGGTCACCGGCATTCTCATGTTCTTTTGCGCGCAGCGCATTCACGCTTACGGGCGCTGGATCATCTGGGGAGATGCGGTCGGCATTTCCGTGTTTACGGTCTCCGGGGCGGGCATCGCCTTGTCGATGGGGGCGCATTGGAGTGTGTGCGTCACTATGGGGGTCATCACTTCCATCGTCGGCGGGATTATCCGCGATCTTCTGGCGGGTGAGCCAAGCCTGATCGTGCGCAAAGAAATTTACGCCACGGCCTGCGCGCTGGGCGCACTTACATTCATTGTTGTGCGTGAATATTTTCCCGGGTGGGGCGTGCCGGCCGGCATGCTGGCGACTTTCAGTTTACGCGCTGCGGCCATCAGCTATCGTCTGCATCTGCCGGGGTATCACTGGTCGGATGGCGGCCAGCACCGCCGCAAGAGCGATCAACCATAGCGACGCTATTAGTTTCTCAGAAACTGCACGAAATCATCCAGAGTCGAGAAGCTGTTATTATTCAACTTATTGGTTGATTTATTTTTATTGGTGGGGATATAGGCGCGTTTGAAGCCCAGTTTCTCCGCTTCTTTCATGCGCAGATCCGGCTGGGGAACGGGGCGGATTTCGCCGGAAAGTCCGATCTCACCGAAGATGATCGCGTCGTTGGCAACCGCGATGCCGGAAAGCGCGCTGCACAGAGCGGCAGCGACGGCCATATCCGCGGCAGGTTCGGATATTTTCAGACCGCCGGCTATGTTCAGATAGACATCCTGACCGGAGAACATGACCCCGCAGCGGGCTTCCAATACCGCCAGGATCATGGAAAGGCGATTGGAATCGTAACCGACAACGGCCCGCTTGGGCGCGGAATAGGTGGTGGGTGCGACAAGGGCCTGCACCTCCACCAGCACGGGACGAGTGCCTTCCAGTGCGGCGAGAACGGCTGAGCCCGATACTTTTTCGCGGCGCTCAGAGAGGAAAAGGGCGGACGGGTTGGATACTTCCGTGAGACCGAGGCCGCCCATTTCGAAAACGCCGATTTCATCGGTGGGGCCGAAGCGGTTTTTGACGCCGCGCAAAATCCTGAACTGGTGTCCGCGGTCGCCTTCGAAATAAAGCACGGTATCGACCATATGCTCGAGCACGCGCGGGCCGGCAATCGTGCCTTCCTTGGTGACGTGGCCCACGATGAGGACTGTAATATTGAATGTTTTGGCTAAACGAATGAGTTCGGATGTCGCGGCGCGGACCTGGCCAACGGTGCCGGGGGCGGATTCAATCAGGTCAACGAACATGGTCTGGATGGAATCGATGACAACCAGATCGTAAGGCGGTTTGCCCCCTTTGGCGGGTTCCAGCGTGGCGACGATATCGCGGATCGATGTGGCTGCGGCCAAATGGACGGGCGATTGCTCGAGGCCCATGCGGCGCGCGCGCAGGCGCACCTGATCGACGGCTTCTTCACCACTGATATAGGCGCAAGTCATGTTTTTGTTGCTGAGGGCGGCGACCAGCTGCAAAAGCAATGTGGATTTACCGATGCCGGGATCGCCACCGATCAGTGTGACCGATCCGGGGACGAGGCCGCCGCCCGTGACGCGGTCCCACTCGCCGATCCCGGAGGATGCGCGGGGCAGTGGGGCATTCTGGCCTTTGAGATCGACGAATTCGACGACGTTGTTCCGGCCGGAAGGTTTGCTTTTCAGGCTGTTGGCGGGGCCCGTAGCGATGATCTCTTCCGTAATGGAATTCCAACTGCCACAGGCATCGCAATGCCCGGACCATTTGGAATGGGTGGACCCGCAGGACTGACAGACGAAATTAATCTTAGGCTTGGCCATGGAGGTATTGTTCTATATTTGTTCTCATTCGTCAATAGGGGTTAAGCTATTGTATTCTATCAGTAATCGACACGAACAAGATAAAGGCCGTCCGATGGGGCCGTGGGGCCACCCTTGGTGCGATCGCGGGCTTCGAGAGCCGTTTTCACATCGTCAGGTGTCCATTTATTATCACCCACCATCATGAGGGTTCCCACCATGTTCCGGACCTGGTGGTGAAGGAAGGACCGTGCCTCGGCATGAAATCTGATCTCTACGCCGCCATGGGCGTCGTAGGGCACTGTTTCGATATCGAGCCGATCCAGCGTCTTGATGGGGGACTTGGCCTGACAGTCGCTGTCGCGGAAGGTGGTGAAGTCGTGATTGCCGAGCAGTATTCTGGCGGCTGCACGCATGGTCTCCACATTCAGCGGGCGGCGATGATGCCAGGCGCGGCCCTTGTCGATTGCGGGCGGACCCTGCCGATTAATCACCCTATAGGTGTATAGTTTGTTCCTTGCATCGTAGCGCGCCTGGAATTCCGGAGGCGCTTCCTGCGCCTGTAGTATGCTGACCGCATGCGGGCGGACCAGGGCATTGAGCGCCTTGGTCAGATCAAAACCTGTCACGGGACGATCAACTAGATCAAAATGCGCTACCTGTCCTACCGCGTGCACACCGGCATCGGTGCGCCCGGCAACATTCATCGTCACATCCTGGTTACAGAAAGACTTAACCGCGTCTTCCAGCACATTCTGGACCGTGGGCGATGCATCCAGCTGGCGTTGCCAGCCATGGAAGCGCGAACCATCATATTCAATGGTGAGTTTCCAGCGCTGCGTGCTCATGCCAGCACGCCGCCAACTTTGAGGATGTGGCCATTGATGGCAGAGGCGACGTCCATCGCTTTGCCCCCGTCCGGCTGAATGGTCATCAGTTGAATGGCATCTTTGCCGCAGGCAACAATGCCGGCGCGATTGAGGATTGTCCCCGGCGCGCCCGAGCCGGCAGCCGGCTGCGCAGTTAAAACCTTGACGCGTTTTTTATCTGCATGGGTGAATGTTCCCGGCCAACCGGCCAAAGCGCGGATCTGCCGGTCGATTTCTTCGGCGCTGTCGGCCCAGTTGATCTGGCCCATTTTTTTTTCAAGCATCGGGGCGTAGGTGGATTGCGCATCGTTCTGCCTCTCGGCCTTGAGCAAATCGTACTTTGTCAGCGCCTCCATGATGAGGTCGCCGCCGATGGCAGAGAGGGCGTCGTGCAAAACGGGCGTCGTAGTTTCGGCTGTAATGGGCACGCTGCGTTTCAGCAGCATTGGCCCGGTATCGAGGCCCTGTTCCATCTGCATGATGGTGACGCCGGTTTCCTTGTCGCCCTTCCAGATCGCATGCTGAATGGGCGATGCGCCGCGCCAGCGCGGCAACAGGGAAGCATGAATATTCACACATCCGTATTTGGGTGCGTCGAGCACAGCTCGGGGCAAAATGAGACCGTAAGCCGCCACAATGGCGATATCCGCTTTCATTGCGGCGAATTGATGCTGCTCAGGTTCCTGTTTCAGGGATTTTGGCGTGAAGACGGGGAGGCCGTGTTTTTCGGCGCATTCCTGGACCGGGCTTTTTTTGACATCATAGCCGCGGCCCGCGGGACGGGGTGGCTGCGAATACACGGCAATGACTTCATGCGCCGCCATCAGCTTCTCAAGGGCAGGGACAGCGAAAGCAGGCGTGCCCATGAAGATGACACGCATCCGGCTCACAGCATGTTCTCCGCTTCTTTTTTAGCCTTTTCCAGGCGTTTTAAAATCAGCTCGCGTTTGATGCGCGACAGGTAATCGATGAACAGTTTGCCATCGAGGTGATCAATTTCATGCTGGAGGCAGGACGAACCAAGACCCTTGGCCTCGATTTCCTGCTGAGCGCCGTTTTTATCGAGATAGCGCACCCGGACAATCCTGGGCCGTTCCACGTCGGCATACTGGCCGGGGATTGAGAGGCAGCCTTCCTTGCAGGTCCACATTTCTTCGGATCGCCAGATGATCTCCGGGTTGGCCATGGCTATGGGGTTGGGAGTGTCGTGTTCGCGGCGGGACGTATCGACCACAATGACGCGGTTAAGCATGCCGATCTGGTTGGCGGCAAGGCCGATGCCTTCGGCGGCGTACATGGTGTCGACCATCTTGGACATCTGCGCGCGCAGGGCGTCGTCGACACGGTCCACCGGCTGCGCCAGCTGGCGCAGGACGGGTTCGGGATGAATGATGACTTTGTAGATATCCATGCAGGACTAAATAGCCTTACGCGGCCTTATCGCCAAGTTTTGAATCAGCGGGGTTTTCCTCGTCGCCGACGATTTCCAGCATGAGCGGGTTTTCGAGCGCCTGGTTGGAGGGAACGGCCTGCAGATCCTCGAATTTACGGGCGGCAGGCAGAACACGGGATTCCAGCGAGGAGACAGCGGCGTTGTAATGCTTGAACGTGGTCAGCATGGTGGCGCGGATTTTCATGAAATGGTCCATGAAGGTTTTCATGCGCTTGTGCAGGTCGGCGCCCAGTTTACGGATTTCCTCAGCGTTCTGGTTGAGCGATTGCTGGCGGCCCATGGCATGCACCATGCGCAGCAGCCCGAAAAGAAGCATGGGGGAAGAGAGCACAATGTTGTGCTGGGCGGCGTAATCGATCAGGTCGCGGTCGGTATCGACAGCCAGCGCATAGAGGCCGTCACCGGGCAGGAACAGGACGGTGAAATCCACGCTGCCATTGATGGAGTTGTATTTCTTGGCAGAGAGCGCCTTGATATGGGCGCGGACCTGCTGGGCCAGTTTCTGGGCGGCCAGGGCCTGGGTTTCAGGGTTTTGCAGCTCGTCCATCACATCGATGAGCGGCGCCTTGCAATCGATGACGACGCGCAGGCTGTCTTTGAGTTCAACAACAAAGTCGGGACGGATATCACCGTCGACGACCTGGGTGCGGTAATTGATATCGCGCAGCAGACCGGCGTGCTCGAACAGGCGCTCGAGCAGCATCTCTGCCGAACGGCCCCGTTCGCGCGGGTTGTTGAGGGCGCCGGCGATCCGCGCGGTTTCTTTTTGAAGGCCGGAGATCTGCTCGGCCAGGGATTTATCGGTACCCGAAATCTGGTTGATGGCGACGTTGAGCGCTTCGAGGCGCTGGGTCATCGGTTTGACCATTTCATTGATGGCCAGGGTGCGTTTATCCAGGTCGCCGGCCCCGGCGGCCTGCAGGGTCTGGAAGCGGGTCTCGGCCAGTCTTAAAAACGCTTCGGAGTTTTCATTCAACGCTTTGGCTGACAGGCTTTTGCCGAACCAGGCTATGGCGAAGCCGGCCGCGAGGCCGATCAGCAGCGTGATCAGGGGCAAGATTGTTTCCATACGCCGACCCTAGCACGGCCCCCGCCAGATTTGCTAGACTTTGGCGGCCCTTAAAAGGAGTGGCATTCATGACCAATTCCCGCCTTTCGCAAACCGGCAGTATTCTCATTTACGTGCTGATCGCCACGGCCCTGTTCGGCATGGTCACTTTCGCGCTGACGCGGCAGATGAACAGCAGCGGCGCTTCCAGCACGCTGGACAGCAGCCGCGCGCGGCTGAAGGCGGAAGAACTGATTACCTATGCGACAGCGGCACGTTCGACCGCCGAACAGATGCGCACTCTGGCCAATGTGCTGCCCAACGAATTCAGTTTTGTGATGCAGGGCGAGGCCGGGTACGACACGGGAGATCACACAGGAAAAATTTTTCATCCGGCTGGCGGCGGCCTCAACGTTTTCGTGCCTTCGGATGAATTGTTTGTTGAAGGATCCGCCAAGCGCGGCTGGGTCGGACAGGTCGGCACCAATGTCGAATGGTCACAGACAGCGGGCAGCGACGTCATTCTCTCTTTCCTGGATGTTCGGCCGGAAGTGTGCGCCGCGATCAATGAACGCATTCTGAAAGACAATGTTGTGGATACAACGACCCTGACCAGCGAGGCCGTGTTTATCGGCGGCGGGGTTGATGCGGATTTTGAAATTTCAGACTGCGCATCATGCAATGGCCGCAACAGTTACTGCATCACGGATGATGCGGGCGCGAACGTCTTTTATAGCGTCATCATTTCGCGCTAGTCACGCTTCAGGCCAAGCGTTTCGGCGATGGCTGTGCGAAGATCGTCCATGCCCATGCCTTTGTGCGCGGACGTCAGAACGGGCACCGGGTGAACGGCCGGGTATTTTTTCAGAAGCGGCGTGATTTTATCCAGCATCTTTTGGCCTTCGCCGGATTTGAGCTCATCGGCCTTGGTCAGAACAATGCGGGTCGGCACGGCGGCCTCTCCCAGAAGCTTGATCATTTCCTTATCCGAATCCTTGATGCCGTGGCGGGCGTCGATCAGCACGCAGGCGAGGCGCAAGGTCACGCGGCCGCGCAGATAGCTTTTCAGAAGTTTCTGCCATTCTTTTTGTTCGGCCTTGGATACTTTGGCAAAACCGTAACCCGGCATGTCGACCAGCGCGAATCTGCCGCCGATATTAAAGAAATTCAATGCGCTGGTCTGGCCGGGTGTGCCGGAGGTGCGAACCAGACTTTTGCGGTCGAGCAGGGCGTTGATCAGCGATGATTTGCCGACATTGGACCGGCCCGCGAAAGCGACTTCCGGCAGGTCGGCAGGGGGCAGGGCGTCGGGCTTTTCAGCACTCCAGTAAAACTCGCCCAGGTTGTAAAACAGCTTGTCCATGGCTGTTCTTTAGCATGGTTTGGGGGTAGAATCTTGGATTATGAGCATCAAATATAAAGTTTCCGACGAAGACCTCGAGCACCTGATCCACAGCTATTGCCGCGACCTGACCGCGCTGGCGCAGGAAAACCGTTTCGACCCGATCACGGGCCGCGATACCGAGATCGAGCTGACCACGCTGATTTTGCTGCAGAAGGGTCGCAAGAACGCGATGCTGCTGGCGCCGGCGGGGGTTGGTAAAACGGCTTTGGTCATCGGTCTTGCGCAAAACGTCGCGCGTGGCACGGTGCCTGATTACTTAAAGGGCGCGCGGGTGCTTGATGTCGATCTGGCATCCATGTCGGCAGGCACGGGGTCCATTTCCGAATTCCAGGGGCGCTTCATTCCGATGGTGAAGGGGATTGCCGAGCGGTATCACGATCCGAAATATCCGAAATACGTTTTGTTCATCGATGAAATTCACACGATCATGCCATCCTGCGAAGGGTCTGCTTACAAGGGGCTTTCGGAAGTGATGAAACCGTATCTGACGGTGGGCGACCTGAATGTGATCGGCGCGACCACGAAAGACGAATACCGCGTTTATGTCGGCGTTGATCCTGCGCTGGATCGCCGTTTCCAGAAGGTTGAGCTGAATGTGCCCGATGACAAGGCCACGCTGGTCATTCTCGAAGCCATCAAAGGCGGATATGAAAAGCATCACGGCGTCAGTATCCCGAGCGATATCTGCGAGATGATCGTGAAGCTGACGTCCGAACATATGCGCAAGCGCAACCAGCCTGATAAATCCATCATTGTGATGGACGGCGCCTGCGCCAAGGAAGTTATGCAGAACGGGCGGGGTGGAACTTTAAGCCGCGAATCCGTGTTCTGGGTAATGTCGTCTGAAACTGGCATTCATCGCGGTGCCTTCGGCTAAGGAGGTCTTATGATCGCACAACAAAAACGTATTATTATTCTGGGTGTCGCCGCCATCTTTGTGATCATTCTGGTCATCGCGGGCGTATCGCGCACCCCGCAGCCGGATCCGGTTACTGCTGTTGAAACGCAAAACCAAAGCGGCGAGGCAACCACCAGCGCGCCGATCACTGCTGACACCGTCGATTCTGATGACGCTGCCAGTCTGGAAGCCAGCGCCTATTTCGGGACATGCGCGATGCCGGGTGGCGGGCTCATGTATGGCACGGTCATGGATGTTAACGGAGATCCTGCCGCGTCTGAAAACGTCAGGCTTCGAAACAATACCTCCGGCGAGATTCTCACGTTCAATACCAAGGCATCGGCCTGCCGGTTCGAGAGCGCTCAATAGAAAAGGCCCCTTTTCGGGGCCTTTGTTTTAGTAGCGGTAATGGTCCGGTTTGTAGGGGCCTTCTTCGTCGATGCCCAGATACTTCGATTGCTCGCCCGTCAATTTGGTGAGCTTCACGCCGAGTTTTTCCAGATGCAGGGCGGCGACTTTTTCATCCAGTGTCTTGGGCAGAACGTAAACGCCGACCGGGTATTTACCCGGGTTGGTCCAGAGCTCGATCTGCGCGACGGTCTGGTTGGTGAACGAGCAAGACATCACGAAGGACGGGTGGCCGGTGGCGCAGCCCAGGTTCACCAGACGGCCTTCGGCCAGAACGATCAGGCGTTTGCCGTCGGGGAATTCGACTTCGTCGACCTGCGGCTTCACGTTGTGCCATTTGAGGTTGCGCAAAGATTCGATCTGAATTTCGGAATCGAAGTGGCCGATGTTGCAGACGATCGCGCGGTCTTTCATCTTGCGCATATGGTCGATCGTGATGACATCGACGTTGCCGGTGGCGGTGACGAAAATGTCACCCTTATCGGCGGCGTATTCCATGGTGTTGACTTCGTAGCCCTCCATCGCGGCCTGCAACGCGCAGATCGGGTCGATTTCGGTGACGATGACGCGGGCGCCCTGGGTGCGCAGACTTGCGGCAGAGCCTTTGCCGACATCGCCGTAGCCAGCGACGACGCAGAGTTTGCCGGCGACCATGACGTCCGTCGCGCGCTTGATGCCGTCAACAAGGCTTTCGCGGCAACCGTAGAGATTGTCGAATTTCGATTTGGTAACCGAGTCGTTGACATTGATGGCGGGAACTTTGAGTTCGCCTTTTTTATGCATTTCATACAGGCGGTGAACGCCGGTGGTGGTTTCTTCGGAAATGCCTTTCACGTCTGCAAGCAGCTCAGGGAATTTCTGGTGCATCATGAGGGTGAGGTCGCCACCGTCATCGAGGATCATGTTGGGGGTCCAGCCATTGGGGCCCTTGATGGTCTGCTCGATGCACCATTCGGCTTCCTCATTCGTCTGGCCCTTCCAGGCGAAAACGCCGCCATGGTCGCGCGCGATGGCAGCTGCTGCCTGGTCCTGCGTCGAGAAGATGTTGCAGGATGACCAGCGGACGGTGGCGCCCAGTTCGATCAGGGTTTCAATCAGCACGGCCGTCTGGATAGTCATGTGCAGGCAGCCGGCGATGCGGGCGCCCTTCAGGGGCTGCTTCTTGCCGTATTCGGCGCGCAGGGCCATGAGGCCCGGCATCTCGGTTTCGGCGATGCGGATTTCCTTGCGGCCCCAGTCGGCCAGGGTTATGTCCTTGACTTTGTAATCATTTTCAACGGGTTGGAGGGATGCGCCGGCCATGATTTCAGGTATCCTTTTGTTAATCTTTCGCTGGTACAAATAAAGGGAAATAGTAGCAAAATCAAACGCTCATATAGTCTTCGCATGCCCTTCTCCATCGCTCTCACCGATCAGGTCTCAGACCATTTTCGCGAAGCCACGCAAAGCGCGCCGGCCATGCTGACCATTGTCGATCGCAAGGACGGCGTGGAAATTCCGGTTGCGCATTTAACGCCGTTTTCGGGCGTTACCGCCGAGCAGATGAAATGCCTGGCCATCGACATGGTCGATTATTTCAATAGTGCCCGTCCTTCGCGTTTTTTTGGCGAGGCGGGGCAGGAGTTAAAGTACAGCCCGATCAGTGAAGACGCGCCGTGGGGCAAGGGCGTAATGTTCCGGTTGTATTCAAAAGACGATGCAATACCGCCTACAAAAGGCAATTCCACTGAGGCCGCGCTTTTCAAAATGCTGCCGTCCTATGAAGCGATGCTTCAGGGTAAAATGAATAATGACTTCGAAGGTTTTTTAGCCGTGGTCAAAGCCGGCAACAATAAAGAGCGCCGCGCCCTTGTGCGCGAGCCTAAATCCAACGCGCCTTTTGGCGCACCCAGCAATTCGTCTCTTTAGCTTAGCGCATTTGTTAGTCATGCTTGATGCTATGAATTATGCATCAAGCATGATGCTTTTGAAAGGCATCAAGCATGATGCAGTGGCATCTGCTGTTCCTGCCCGTGGCGGATGGGGAATTCGTTGATGTTTGTATAAAAGTGCAGCAGGTCGACAAATTCAGGCAGGTTTTCTTTTTTGAAATAACCGGCAGCGTTTAGCGTCTGCGCATAAATCTTGTCGTCTTCGCGACCGGAGGTGGTGAGCATGAAGGCGATGTTGTGGGAGAGGCGCTTGTCATTGCGCACTTCTTTCAGGAAATCCAGACCGTTCATGCGCGGCATATTGATATCAACCAGCATCAGGCAGGGTTGGGGAAAGGATTTATATCCATTTTCGCCGCGCAGCATTTCCAGCGCTTCGACGCCGTCATTGGCGACGTGGAGAATATTGTGATCCATGCCGGCCCGTCGCAAGCTGCGGCGCACGGCTTCAATATCGACTTCATCGTCCTCGACGAGCAGCAGGTGCAGCGGATCGGGCATTTGTGAGGCGCTCATGATCAAGATCCTTTCATTGTCTTGGGCCAGGTGAATTTAAAAGTAGAGCCCGGACCGCTGGATTCCACCGAAACGGTGCCGCCATGGATAGCCAGAAGTCTGCGCACAAAGGCGAGGCCCATGCCGTTTCCCTCGTCGTTTTTGGATCCCAGCTTCTGGAACATCTCAAAAATCTTGGCGTGATATTCCTTTGCAATGCCGGGGCCGTCGTCGCGGATGCTGAAAAGGTAATGATCATCCGCTTCCTCGCAGTCGATCCAGACATGACCCGCAGGATTGGGATTATGCTTGATGGCGTTGCCGATCAGGTTGGTGAAGATCAGCTTGAGCGGCATGCGTGGCAATTCGCGCGGGAGAGATTGGGCGATGATTTCAACACGAAAACCCGGCGGAATATCCATCAGGTCCAGGGCATTTTCGATCAATTGCCTGCCGCTTAGCCAGTCATTCTGACGGCTGTCCATTTTACGGTCCAGCTGGGCATAGCTGAGAATATCGTCCATCAGACGTTCCATGCGGCGCACGCGCTGGCGCAGTGTCAGGATATGCTGGCGGCTTTCTTGGGAAAGAGCGGGCCCGGCGTCCTCCTCGATCCAGGCGGAAAGATTGTCGATCGAGCGCAGCGGCGATTTCAGGTCGTGCGATGCGATCCAGGCAAAGCGGTTCAGTTCTTCATTGGATTCCTGAAGCGCTTCGATTTTTTTATGCAGCTGTTCATATAGATCGACATTTTCCATCGCGACGGATGTCAAGTTGGCGAGATTTTCCAGGATGGTGATTTCTTCAGGCGCGGGCACCCGGTTTCGGGCCCAGTAATTGCCGATGGCGCCGATGGGCGATTCTTTACGGATCGGCACCATGAGCAGCGATTTGATGAAGGTCGGACGATAGGCATCTTTGGGGATGCGTTCGTCCTGATAGATGTCTTCGATGAACAAGCTCTGACCATGCATCATGACCCAGCCGCTGATGCAGGCCGACATCGGGAAGCGCTGACCCTTCCACAATGGCGCGATGGCATTTTCTTCCGCATAAAAGCAGCGATCCTCATCACGCAGCACAAAGGTGGCGCCGTCCGCCCCGGTCAGTTCTCGCGCGGCAAGGCGTACTATGCTCATGATTTCGTTCAACGACTTGGCGTGGGAAAGGTCCTGCACGACCTCGACCAGATGCTCCATGGAATCGACATACCACGACGGATGGCGAGCCGGACGCGAATCCATCGGTTTTTTAGGTATGGTGTGTGACCCAGACATTTTTCGAACTCTTTCAAGTTAGAGTTTGCCCTTAAAATATCAACGAAACGCTGTGATTGATTGTTCCATGATAGCGGGCAGAATTTAGGAAATTCTTACCAAGGGCCCATCTGATTGCGTGCGCATGCTGTGCGATTATTCGCCTATGTCGCGATGGCGAAGCGAAACCGCGTAGTTCATGCTTTTGATTTTCTTTGATAATAGTTCAGCAATATAGACCGAGCGGTGCTGACCGCCGGTGCATCCCACGGCGAGGGTGAAATAATATTTCCCCTCGTCGGCGTAGCGGGGCAAAAGCAGGGTCAGCATGCTTTGCGTATGTTTCATGAAATCCTTGAAGTCAGGGTCGGCAGCGACATGCGCCTGCACTTTTTTGTCGAGGCCGGTTTTGTTTTTCAACGCCGGGACCCAGTGCGGATTTTGCAAAAAGCGCACATCCAGCACCATGTCGCTTTCGCGCGGCACCCCGTTCTTGAAGCCGAAGGACATAACCGTCACAGCCAGTTTGCGTTTGCTTTCATCAGGGTGGACAGACGCTTCCATCACGCGGCGCAAATCGTGGATGGAGAGATCGGAGGTATCGACCAGAAGATCGGCGGCATCCATCAGGGTTTTCAGCCAGGTGCGTTCCTGGCGGATGCCATCCAGAACCGGGCGGTCCTTGGCCAGCGGGTGCGAGCGGCGCGTCTGCGAGAAGCGTTTCTGCAGGTCCAGATTGCCGGCGGTCATGAAGATGAGCGTGATATCGAGGTTTTTATTGGCGCGCAGTTTTTCAACGGCGGCAGAAATCGTCTTGGGCGAAAAGCCGCGGCTGCGTGTATCGAGGCCAAAGGCCACAGGCGTGCCTTCGTGACCTTTCTGGTCCAGCAGCGGCGTCACAAAGTCGAGCGGAAAATTATCGAAGACTTCGTAATCCAGGTCTTCAAAAATCTTTAAGGCGCTGGACATGCCCGCACCGGAAAGACCGGTGACGATGATGACTTTGCGCTGTTTTTTCTTAGCCAAGGGCGTGCAGCTCTACGGTAAAGCGTGCGCCTTTGCGCGCGCCGGTTTCGTCGATGATGTTCTCAGCATAAATCTCGCCGCGATGCGCGTCCACGATCTGTTTGGCAATGGAAAGGCCGAGGCCCGAGTGACGGCCAAAGGCTTCGCCTTCCGGCCGTTCCGAGTAGAAGCGGTCAAAGATGGCCGAAAGCTTGGCGTCCGGAATGCCCGGCCCCTGATCCTCGACGATGACTTTCCAGACGCGGGCGGACTGGTCTTTTTCAGCGCTGATGGTGACAACCGCGCCATCCGGCGAGAAGGACAGGGCATTGTCGATGAGATTGCGGAAAACCTGACCGAGGCGGCCTTCAATGCCCTGCACGATCAGGATCTCGGATTCCGGCGGCAGCGTCAGGATGACTTCGTTGGTGCGCATGCCGGTCGCCATGTAGCTGTCGACCATGTGGGTCAGCAGCGGGCGCAGGTCGACCAGGCCCATGTCTTCGCGGGAGAGTTCGGCATCGAGGCGCGACGCGCCGGAAATATCGCTGATGAGGCGATCGAGGCGCTGGATGTCGTGCATGATGATGCCCATGAGCTTGTCGCGATCTTTTTGCTCTTTAACCAGTTGCACGGTTTCGATGGCGCTGCGCAAAGAGGTGAGGGGATTTTTAAGTTCGTGCGCGACGTCAGCGGCGAAACGTTCGATGGAATCAAGACGCGCGGCAAGCGCGCCGGTCATTTCGCGCAGGGCCTGGCTGAGATCGCCGATTTCATCGTGGCGCGCGGTGAGGTCGGGAATTTCAGCCTGGCGCGATCCTTTGCGCACATGTTCGGCAGCGCGGGCCAGACGTTTGAGCGGCCTGGCGATGCCCGCGGCGAGATAGAAAGAGAGCACGAAGGTGATGGCCAGTGCGATGCAGAACAACTTGATGATATCGAGCTTCATCTGGCGGATTGATTCCGCGATCGAAGCGCCGTCGCGCGTGACGTAAACAACGCCCAGCACCTGCTTGAGATGCTGAACCGGCACAGCGGCGGATAAAATGATGTCGTGGTTGCCCGATGTCCATGCCGTGGATGACGCGCGGCCTTCCAGGGCTTCGCGCACGTCGGGGAAATTGTCGCCACGGCGGCGGGTGCGGGGCCCCGGATCGTCCGGGTATTTTTTGAGACGAAGGCCCGATGGCAGCCAGTCGATCACCGTTTCCGTGATGTTCTGCGCGTAGCCCTTGCTGGTCATCGGGGCGAGCGGCGTGACACGGATAATGCCGCCGGCGCCGCCCAGAATATCGGAATCGCCCATCATGCGGCCCTGGTCGTTGAAGACGCGGATGCGGTTGACGGTGGTTTCACCCAGGCGGCGCACCATGTTGCGCGTGCGTTCACGGGAAAGACTATCGCGCACCATCACGCCCATGGCTGGGTCGGGCGCGGTGATAAGGGATGAATAACGCGCGGCTTCGGCGATGGCGCCCGAATAAATCTGGGCCTGGCGCTCGAGGCTGTCGAGTTCGCCCGTGATCAGTTCCTGCTGGTAGCGGCTGATGTAAAGAAGCCCGAATGCCAGCACGATCAGCGCCATCACGTTGACGGCGAAGATGCGCAGGCTCAGACGGCTGACCCAGCGCTTGCGCGTGGGCACGCTCGCATAGCGGCGCAGCAGGCGCAGCGTGGGCTCGATCCGGGTTTTCATGGGTTTAACTAATCAGAACAGGCTTTTAAGGGGAAGCCTTATTCTATCACTCTTTATACCGGTAGCCCACGCCATAGACGGTTTCGATATGGTCGAAATCGTCATCGATGACTTTGAATTTCTTGCGGATGCGTTTGACGTGGCTGTCGATGGTGCGGTCGTCGACGTAAATGGTTTCGCCGTAAGCCTGGTCCATCAGCGCGTCGCGATTTTTCACATGACCGGGGCGCGTTGCCAGTGCTTTCACCAAAAGATATTCCGTTACGGTCAACGGCACTTCGTTGGTTTTCCAGGTGCACATGTGACGTTCGTCATCGAGCACCAGTTCGCCGCGTTTCAGGATTTTGGCGGCATTGCCCGAATCCGGACCCTGCGCGCGCAGCTGCTCGCGGCGCAGGATGGCGCGGATGCGTTCGACCAGCAAACGCTGGGAAAAAGGTTTCGTGATGTAATCGTCTGCGCCCATCTTGAAGCCGAGCAGCTGATCGATCTCATCGTCTTTGGAGGTGAGGAAGATGACCGGCATCTGCGATGTCTCGCGCAGTTTGGTCAGCACTTCCATGCCATCCATGCGGGGCATCTTGATATCGAGCACGGCCAGATCGGCCGGCGAAGCCTGCAGGCCTTTGAGCGCGGACTCGCCCTCGTTATACGTTTTCACGTCGTAGCCTTCCGCCTCGAGCGCCATGGTGACGGAGGTCAGGATGTTTTTGTCGTCGTCGACGAGAACGATTTTGGATGCGGTCATAGAACCCTCTCTTTGAACTTAGGAAGGACTATAGAGTGACGATATGTCTGAAAAAAGGCCCCAAGTGGGAATAAAATGTCCCAAATTGCCACAATTGGCAGAAAAGGCTATTATTGAGCAGCGAGGACCGGACTGCGCAGCGTCTGGCGGCGGAGGCGGGACATGACTTTGCGGTTTTCAATCCAAGCCGAACGCTGTTCTTCATTCAGCTGCGCCGGCACGGTGTGTTTGACGCGGCGTTCTTCCTGGCGGCGCAGGTGTTTGGCCTGGCGTTGCTGGCGCTGCTCTTCGGCGGCTTTGCGGCTTGCTTCGGTCATCGGGAAAGAGTGGGCATTCATTGCGAGATAAAGGCGCATGAATTGCGGGCGGCTTGAGGGGCGACCATTACCACCGGATTTGCCTAAAACAGCGTGCCTGTATGTTACAGACAGGTTCATGGCAGTCACGGCTTCGAATGCGCGGGCAATAAAGATTTTGCGGCGCGGGAAGGTGATGGTCGGCAGGGACTGGTTAATTTGTGTCATTTGCTTCTTTAGAGGCCAGTATTTAGGCCGTTTCCGGGCTGTTTCCAAGTTAAGTTGTCGGCTTTATATATTTTTTATGAAAACTCTGCAAGAAATATTGTTGCGCTAAGTTGTAAGCAATAAAAAAGGCCGGAAAAACCCGGCCTTTTGAATTGGTTTTGGAATTTTAGAACCCCGACGTGTTCTGAAGCGTCGAGACACGGCTGATGTTGCGCGCGCGCTGTGCGGCGGCTGCTTCTTTTTCTTGTGCGTTCAAGGGTTTAGCTGGGGCTACCGTTTTCTTTTTACGCGCTTCCGTAGCGGCGGCATAAAAGCCTGCTTTGGTCTGGCCTGCGGTGCCTTGGGTAACATCGGTCATTGTATCGTACTCCCTCTATCCGTTTAGACAATATGAAAATAGCAATTCAAGTACTCTCTGTCAAGAACTAGTGACTGAAGCGGTCTCTGTCTTGCTCTTTTCTTAAAATATTATTTCGTTTTTCCTAACTTCGACCAATTTCTGGTAGAGATATAACGATCCCGCAACCACGTTTCTGACCGATTTTTCTGAGATTACAATGCTTTGGGTTAAATCGGGCTTAATATTGGCAGCGATCCCCGGAATTTTCGTTTTCAGCGCCTCGGCGCTTTGCGGCCTGCGGGCTGCAGGGAGGTCGATGAGGGTCAGGGTGTCATAGGTGCCTGTCAGAGCGCCGAAGAAGGCCTGCTCGTCCTTGTCAGCGGCCAGGCCGACAATGAGGTGGATGGTATGACCCTGCTCTTTCCAGCGGCGCAATTGGGCCGCAAGGGCAAGAGCGCCGGAATCGTTATGGGCAGCGTCGAACCAGATATCCGGATTGGCGCTGACCTGCTGCAGGCGGGCGGGCCATTGCGCGGCGGTGAGGCCAGCGCGTCTGGCAGTTTCAGAAACGCCGATGATATCTGCCAGCGCCATCGCGACGGCGGCATTCTCAACCTGGTGGGCACCTTCGAGGTTGGGTTTGGGGTAACCCTCGGGCATTTTTGCAAGGATCAGTTTCGCGCCTTTGGATTCGAAGACAGGCATCACGGCTTCTGAATCCATCTGCGCGCCGATCACACAGGGAACCCCCGGCTTGATGATGCCGGCTTTTTCGTTGGCGATGTCCTGCAGCGTGGTGCCCAGAAATTCGGTGTGGTCGAAGCTGATCTTGGTGATGGCCGTTGCGATCGGATTTTCGATGACGTTGGTGCAATCGAGGCGACCGCCCATGCCGACTTCCAGCAAGGTGTAATCCGCCTGATTTTCTGCAAAGGCAATAAAGGCCATGGCTGTAGTAAATTCGAAGAAGGTAATCGCGTCATCAGCGTTCGCGGCGTCGATACGGTCATAGAGATCGATCAGATATTCGTCGCTGATGAGTTTGCCGGCGATGCGGATGCGTTCGTTAAAAGTGATGAGGTGGGGCGAGGTGTAGACGTGAACGGATTTTCCGTCCGCTTCGAGCATGGCGCGCAGAAAAGCAAGGGTCGAGCCTTTGCCATTGGTGCCGGCGACGTGGATGACCGGCGGAATTTTTAAATGCGGATTGCCCAGGCGCTGCAGCAGCGCGATGTAAGGCGAGTTGCCGAGCCGAAGGTCGATATCGGTGCGATGAAGCGTGTAGATGCGCTCAAGCCGCTTCGCGACATCCGGATTGGGATGCGCGGAATCGGCATGCATTAGCGGGTTGCGGCTTTCTTGCGCAGCGACACGACGTTTTCGTTGACCGGCAGTTTGGCGACTGCGCCAGCGGCGCGGGCTTTCTCGGCCGTCAGTTTCGCTTTGGCGGCGGCGGTTGCGGGCATTGTGTCTTTGCCGCCTTTGCGCTTGCTGCCGCCGGTCACCGGCTGCGTGAAGAAGCCGATGAGGCGGGAAATGGTCGCACGCTGGTCGGGGCGCGGGAGAACCATGTCGATCATGCCGTGGTCGAGCAGGTATTCGGCCGTCTGGAAACCTTCCGGCAATGCTTCGCGGATCGTTTCCTGAATGACGCGTTTGCCGGCAAAGCCGATCATCGCGCCCGGTTCAGCCATGTGAATGTCGCCAACCATGGCGAAGGAAGCAGAGACGCCGCCCGTGGTGGGATCGGTGAGCAGGACCATGTAAGGCAGGCCCGCTTCGCGGACCATTTGCGTGGCGATGATGGTGCGCGGCATCTGCATCAGCGAGATGGCGCCTTCCTGCATGCGCGCGCCGCCGGATGACGGGATGACCAGCAGCGGCAGCTTGCGCTTCACGGATTCTTCAGCGGCCATTACGATGGCTTCGCCAACGCCGGCGCCCATGGATCCGCCCATGAATTCGAAATCAAACGCGGCGACAACGCATTCGCGGCCTTCGATGGTGCCGATGCCGACAATCATGGCGTCCTGGCGCTTGGTGTCATCGCGCGCTTCTTTCAGGCGGTCGACATATTTTTTGCGGTCCTTGAATTTCAGCGGATCAGCCGGGACCCTGGGCAGTTTGAGGTTTTCGTACTGGCCACCGTCGAACAGGTGCTCGAGGCGCTCTTCCACCGGCCAGCGCAGGTGATAGCCGCAGTGATTGCAGGTGTTGAGGCGTTCTTTGAGGTCGCGCTGGAAGAGCATGCCTTCGCAGGAGGGGCATTTGGTCCAGAGATTGTCCGGCACTTCTTTCTGGGTTTCGACCAGCGAGCGGATTTTCGGACGAATGAAATTGGATAACCAGTTCATAGCGATTCCCTCTTAAAACTTAAATTTGGTGCGGATGCCGATGGTGCGACCGTCTTGCGGCGTTACCAGCCAGGCCCGGGAAAAACCCGTCCGCGCGTCCGACCATGAGATGCCCACGGGCGGGTCCCGTTCGTCTAGCGCATTATCGATATAAAATCCAGCATAGGCATTGCCCAGTTCCACCCCGGTTTGAAGGTTTAAGAGGCTGCGATGGCCGTTTTCCGCCAGATTTCCGTTATCCGTGTACTGGCTGGACTGGAAAGAAAATTGCGCTGTATTGACCCATTCCAGGTCGTCGGTAAGGGGGCGGCGATCCTCGATATCGAAACCCACATGGTGGGGGGAGTACCGGGGCAGGCGGTTGCCGCTGACATCGCCGTCAGGGTCGAAGCCCTGGATGGTGGCGAGGTCGGGGTCGTTGTATTTCACGAAGCGGGCATCGGCATAGGTGTAGTGCAGGCCGAGGCGGGTGGTATCGCCCCACGTCCAGTTCAGCGCGGTCTCTATGCCCTTCACGCGGCTCTGGGCGCTGTTGCTCAGGAAGAAATTGTTGGTGGCGCCGGCAGCGGAATAGGCGAGCACCTGCTGGTTTTGCCAGTCGATGTAAAACGCGCCCAGATCGGCGCTGAGATTTTCGCGCAGCGGAATGTTTTTCATTCCCAGTTCGTAGGTCCAGTTATGCTCGGGGCCGTAGGCGCGTTCGTTATCGAAGAGGTTCTGTCGATCGTTGAAGCCGCCGGACTTGTACCCCTGGGCAGCAGAGGCATAGACGAGCAGGCTTTCCGGATTGCGCTGCCAGCTTATCGTGGCTTTGGGTGTAAAAGCGGACCATGAATCTTTCAGATCGAGCATCTCGCCGGACGGATCGCGGATGGTGCTTTTGAAATCCTTCCATTCGATCTGATAGCGGCCATCGAGGGAGAGCGTGACGTTATTCCGCAGCGGCACGCTGATATTGCCGTAGAGCGCGGCGGTGTCGGTGAGGGCTTTTGAAATAGCGCCGCCGGGTCCGGTTTGTCCGAGGACAATGTATTGGTCGGCGCGGGCGTTGTGGTTGTTGAAATGATAAAGGCTGACGCCGCCGAGCAGGCTGAAATTGCGGGCATCGGGCTGGTAGGTCAGGCGCGCGTCGCCCTGCATGTCGAAGCGGCGCGTGTTGATTCCGGCGATGGCGGCAGGCGTGGATGAAAAATCATCATCACGCGCGAATTCGGAATTTTCGGTCGAGCCGCCGAGCATAACGAAAGATGTGAGGTTGTCGTTGATCGTTTGCGTCCAGTCGACGCTCAGGCGCGTGTGCATGCGCTCATAGCCGTTGACCGGCGCGTCGGCGCTGTAGGGTTCATCGCTTTCCGGAACTTCGCCGCAGTAATAGCGCAGGACGTTATCGGGAATGCGCGGACCGCAATTGGCGGGAACAAGAAAACCTTTGGGCTGGCTGTCATGGTCGTGAATATGGGTCAGTCGTAAGACGACATCGCTGTCCGGGGCTGGCGTGCCCCGCAGGGTGATGCGCGCGGCTTGCGTCTGTTCGCGGCCGATCTCGGGGCCATTGGGATTGGCGTTGTCGAAATAGCCGCCCCAGTCGCGCACATAGGCGGCGATGCGGGCCGAGAGTTTATCGTTGATGGGTCCGGAGACTACGCCCGTGGCCTGCATGCGGTTTTTTTCACCGGCGGTGATGTCGACGTAGCGTTCGGTGTTCTGCGTGGGCAGGGCGGAGATGGCGTTGATCGCCCCGCCGAAGGAATTGCGGCCGTAGAGGGCGTTCTGCGGACCCTTGGCGACTTCGATGCGTTCGAGGTCGAAGCTCAAGGAATTGATAGAAGAGCGGCCGGAGAGATACATGCCGTCGTTGAAGAAGGCGACGGAAGGTTCATCACCCAGGCCCGGCTGAATCAGGCCGCGCATGGAGGGCGCAGGGTTAAAGCGGCCGAAAGGATCGTTAAAGGAAAAGCCGCTGACAATGGCGCTGAGATCTGTGGGGGATTGCAGGCGCATCCGGCTGATATCGTTTTTCCGGAATGTCTGCGTGACCATGGGGATGGATTTTTCAGCTTCAGCCTTTTTGCGGACAACAACGAGGATGGGCTCATTGGCATGGCTTGCGTTCGTTGCTATATTGCCATCAACGATCGCAAAGGGCCCTACAATGACAAACGCACAGGCATATTTAAGAGCGCATTTCAAAAAAGCAGAACTGACACGGGCATTGGCTTTCGTCATTGCTGTTGCTTTGCTGATTGTTTCCGCAAAAATTCAGATACCGTTCTGGCCGGTGCCGCTCACGATGCAGAGCGCGGTGGTGTTGATGCTGCCCTGTCTGCTGGGCGTTCGCGCGGGTATGTTGGCGATCATGACCTATCTCGGTTTGGGCGCCGCAGGCTATCCGGTTTTTGCCAACACGGCAAACGCAGTGATGGGTTTGGCATATTTCACCGGGCCGACGGGCGGATACCTGCTTGGCTTTGCGGCGGCGGGCATCATGACCGGCGCGATTTATGAGAGATTCAAAGCCATGAAGACCCCGGCACTGATCGGTCTCATGCTGGCGGGCCATGCGGTTATTCTGGCCTGTGGTGTTGCGTGGCTTGCGTATCTGAGCGGCGTGCAGCAGGCGATTGCTTTGGGCCTGACGCCTTTCGTCTTCGGCAGCGTGGTGAAAAGCGCGCTGGCCGCGATGTGTGTCAAAGGGCTTTCGCGAGCGAAGTAACGAAACCGGCGACATCGTCATTCGCGATGCGTTTGACGATGGCCGAGCCGACGACAACCGCGTCGGTGATTTCTTTGAAGGCTGCGACATCTTCAGGCGTATTGATGCCAAAACCGGCTGCGATCGGCAGGTCGGTGTGTTTACGGATCATATCGATTTGGGCTTTGACCGATTTCATATCGGCGGAAGCGCTTCCCGTGATGCCGGTGATGGAGACGTAATAGAGAAAGCCGGAAGCCTTGGGCAGAATTGTCTTGAGGCGGTCTGCCGATGTGGTCGGCGTGACCAGCTTGATGAGATGGATGTCTTTATTTTTCGCAGCGCTGTGCAGGGCGTCGTCTTCTTCCGGCGGGAGGTCGACGATGATGAGGCCATCGACGCCGGCGTTTGAGGCATCAGTCACGAAATCGCCGTAGCCATATTGGAAGACCGGGTTGGCGTAGCCCATCAGGACGATGGGTGTTGTGGTGTTTTCCTTGCGGAAGTCTCGGACCATCTGCAGCGTGGTTTCCATGGAAGCGCCGGATTCGAGCGCCCTCAGGGCGGCGGCCTGAATGGTCGGGCCGTCGGCCATCGGGTCAGTGAAAGGCATGCCGAGCTCGATGATGTCGGCGCCGGCGGCGGGCAGGCTTTTGAGCACCTGAAACGATTTTTTCAGGTCGGGGTCGCCGGCGGTGATGAAGGTGATCAGCGCGGGGCGGTCGAGGCTGGCGAAGGTTTGATCGATACGGTTAGACATGATTATTCCTCGGTCGAAAGCCGCCGGTGATGAAAGGCACGCGCATATATTGCCCATGCCTCATCTGCGGTTTGATTGTGATGACGTTGCCGGATGTCTGTTCGATCGGCCATTGCAGGTTTTCCAGCCGGTCTTTCATGGCGTTGATTTTAGAGGTGGTCAGCGTGAGATTGCTGATGCGGTTCGACCCGCCGAATTTAAGCGCGATGATATGATCGATCGAGCAATTCAGGCGCTCGCCGAGCGTATCCTTCGGGAAGAAACCGGAATCGCGCATGCGGTCGATTTGCGTGTGCGGAACGTTCATTTCTAACAGCTCGCGCGCATTGTGTGTGCCGACATGCCTGATGAAACGAAACTTGGCTTTTCTGTTAAAATTGTTGCGGCGGTTGCGCACGCGTTCGGGCGTGGCGCGCACAGCTTCGATGCGTTCGAGCTGATAGGTCGCAGGCAGGGAAGCGACATCGTTGAAGAAGTTGGAGGCTATTCGCGCGCGGGCGCAGATTGCGTTGACTTCAGCCAGCAAACGTTCAGGCGTATCGGGACGCGCGATATGCGGCGTGGAAAGAGCAATGACTTCAGAGAGGCTCATGAAACAAGAGCCTTGCGCGCGTAGCCAGCGGGAATAAAGGGAACAGGATCGCCTTCGCTTTTTGGCACGATGGTGATGATTTCGCTTTGCGGGGCGTTTGTGAATTGCGCGATTTCAAGATCGTTTTTGGTCTCGTTCCATTCCTGCGGCAGAAGCATCAGGTTTTTGAAATCATTATTACCACCGAGATTGAGAGACAGAACATGGTCGACGGTTGCGAAGGCTGTTTCTGCGTCGTGGGTAGAAATTTTGCCGTCCTGTTTCATCAGATTGATAGTCTCATCATCCAGATACATGTTGCGCAGGGCTGTTTCCTGGGTGGCGCCAACATGGCGAAGAAAATCGGCGCGCAAATGTTTTTTGAAATCGGCGCGGCGCTTGTCGAGGACGTGTTCGCCCGCGCGGTAATAGGGAATGCGTTTGAGAGTCAATGAGCCGGGCAGGTTTTCAAGGCGGGCCATCAGTTCTTCGCTGATACGGCCTTTCAATTCTTTCAGCAGGTCGTTCATATGCTCTTTTTGCTTCACAGCGTGACCCCAAAGCGTTCGGCGACGGTGAAGATATCTTTATCGCCGCGGCCGCACATGTTCATGACGATGATCTGGTCGCTGTTCATTTTCGGGGCCATTTTCATGACCTGCGCGTAGGCGTGGGCGGGTTCAAGGGCGGGGATGATGCCTTCGATTTTGGTGCAGAGCTTGAAACCGTCGAGGGCTTCGTCGTCGGTGATGGAGACATACTCAGCGCGTTTGGAATCGTGCAGCCATGCATGTTCGGGGCCGATGCCGGGATAGTCGAGACCGGCGCTGATGGAGTGGGCTTCATCGATCTGGCCGTCGGCGTTTTGCAGAAGATACGTCATGTTGCCGTGAAGAATGCCGGGGCGGCCGCCGGTGAGGGAGGCGGCATGTTTTTTATCTAGGCCGTGACCGCCGGCTTCGACGCCCTGAATTTTGACGGAAGGATCGTCAAGGAAGGGATGGAACAGGCCCATGGCATTTGAGCCGCCGCCGATGCAGGCGATGAGCAGGTCAGGCAGGCGGCCTTCGCGCAGTTGAATTTGTTCGCGTGCTTCGCGGCCGATGATGGATTGAAAATCACGGACCATGGCAGGGTATGGGTGCGGGCCTGCGACGGTGCCGATGATGTAGAAGGTGTCATGCACGTTGGTGACCCAGTCGCGCATGGCTTCGTTCATGGCATCTTTGAGCGTACCGGCGCCGGAGGTGACGGGTTTGACTTCGGCGCCCAGCAATTTCATGCGGAAGACGTTTGGTTTCTGGCGTTCGATATCGGTCGCGCCCATGAAGACGGTGCAGGGCAGGCCAAAGCGCGCGCACACGGTGGCCGTGGCGACGCCGTGCTGGCCTGCGCCAGTTTCGGCGATGATGCGGGTTTTGCCCATGCGCATGGCGAGCAAAATCTGGCCGATGGTGTTGTTGATTTTATGCGAGCCGGTGTGGTTGAGCTCGTCGCGCTTGAAGTAAACTTTCGCGCCGCCGAGTTTTTTGGTGGTTGGTTCGGCAAAGTAGAGCGGCGAGGGGCGGCCGACATAGTCGCGCATCAGTTCATCGAACTGCGCCCAGAATGCGGGATCGGCTTTGGCGTCACTCCACGCTTTCTGAACGTCGAGGACGAGCGGCATCAGGGTTTCGGCGACATAGCGGCCGCCAAAGGGGCCGAAATGACCGCGGTCATCGGGCTGGTTTTTGAGACTGTTAAGCATGCTGCACACTATCAATAAAGGCGGTTATTTTTCCAATGTCTTTTACGCCGGGCGCGGATTCGACGCCGGAGGATACGTCGACGGCATTGGGCTCAAGAATTTTGAGGGCTTCGCGGACGTTTTGCGCGTCCAGTCCGCCGGCGAGCATCCAGGGGCGCAGGGTTTTGAACCCTTTGAGGATCGACCAATCGAAATTCTGGCCCATGCCGCCGGGCAACGCGGCGCCGGAGATTTTGGCGTCGAAGAGCAGCCAGTCGGCTACGCGGGCGTAACTGTCGATCGCCATGAGATCGTCTTTGGTGGCGAGGCGGATGGCCTTGATGACGGGCAGGCCCGTCAGTTCGCGCACGGCGACGACGCGGGCGGGGGTTTCGTTGCCATGAAGCTGGATCATGCGCAAAGGGACGATGTTGGTGACGCGGCGCAGAAAATCGTCCTGCGGGTCAACGAAGAGGCCGACGGTTGTGAGGTTCGTCGAGGTGACGAGGGATTTTGCTTCTTCCGGCGCCACGAAGCGCGGGGATTTTTCGTAGAAGACGAAGCCGGCGAAATGGGCGCCTGCTTTTTCCGCGGCCTTGAGCGCGGCGCTGTCTTTCAAACCGCAGATTTTGATGTCGGTCATAGGCGATCCTCGATAGAAGTGGTTGTTCTAGCAGGGTTTTTCGAGTTACTCAGTTTGTTTTTCAAATTTTTTTATTTTTTGCCAAGACCCTGTAATTGCTTGTAAAATACTAGGATAATAATCCTATCAAAGCAAGGTATTTAAATTATCCATATTCATGCAATTTTTAAGGCTTGAAGCGTATTCTTTCGGTCAGAGGTTTGATTGGGTTCAGATACACCACAGGCAGGGCAGAATTTTACCGATGCGGGGCGAGCACGCACGTGCGGGCTGGAATTTCATGGCGCGGTGGGGCCGGAGTTTCGCCGACTGGCGCAGGCAGCGTATGAAAGCCTGAGGCCGAGCGTGCGCGACTATCTGCATGCGCAGGGCGTGCGGTTCGCGGCGGGGCAGATTCAAAGCGATATTGTGAAGCTGGATGAAAGCGTGGGTGCTGTGAAGGATGTTCGTGACCGTTCGCATCCCAATCAGGATGAAGCGATTTTTTATGCGGCGCATGAGGTGATCGGCATTGCGGAGTATTTTCATGTTGTCGCCTCTGTTCCCGTGCATACGGACAGACCGGACGTGGAAAATTTTGATGCCGACGGGCCGTGGACCAGGACGGCCGTACGCCGGGTTACGACGAACCTTGCGAATGCGATGTATCATGCGCTGGACAAGCGTCTGGGGGATGTATCGCAAAGCGCCGAATTCAGTGAAGCGTATAGAAAAGATGTGCAGGGGCTTGGTGGCGTGGACGCCGGGTGCGACATGGGGTGGGATTATTTTCTGAGCGAAGGTGGCGCGGGACAAAGACAGGTTTTTGCTGCTGCGGGTGAGGCGATGCAGGGACTGGAAAAAGATTCCTTACGTAAGGGGGAGTACCAGCATTTTGCTGAGTCATTTCCCAACAGCTTTGCGTGGGTAAATACATTCGTGGCCAAGCTGGATGCGGTGTATTCCGAGCTTGTGACAACCAGCCAGAAGGTCACGGCCAAGAGTCCCGGTCTTTAAAAGATTAAAGGCTGGCCATAATTTCAGCAGCAGCTTTGGCAGGATCGGATGCCTGGGTAATCGGGCGGCCGATGACGAGGTGGGTGGCGCCGGCATCGATAGCCTCTTTGGGGGTCATGACACGCTTCTGGTCATCGTTGGCAGCAGCAGGGCGGATGCCGGGGACCATGGTGATGAAATCGGGGCCGCAGCTTTCCCGGACAATTGCGATTTCGAGGGGCGAGCAGACGATGCCATCCAGGCCGCAGTCTTTCGTGAGCAGGGCAAGGCGTTTGACCTGATCCTGAATCGGTAATTGCCAGCCGACGGATGTGACGGCGTTATCATCCATCGATGTCAGCACGGTGACGGCAAGAAGCTTTGGCGTTTTGATGCCGCGTTTTGCAGATTCTTCACGCAGGGCATCGAGGCCTGCTTTCATCATGTCGGGGCCGCCGGAGGCGTGGACGTTGACGAAGTCAGGGGCCAGACGCGCGATAGATCGCAGGGCACCGGCCACGGTGTTGGGAATGTCGTGATATTTGAGATCGATGAAGAGCGAGGCTTCGGGGTGTTTTTCGCGGACCTGCGCAATGCCTTGCGGGCCGTTGGCGTTGAAAAATTCCATGCCCAGTTTGATGCCGCAACCCGCGGGAATGACTTTCTCCGCCATCGCAACAGCGGCGGCGACATCATCGGTATCGATAGAGGCGTAGATGACAGGCATGAGTCTTCCTTGCAGCGGTTAGAAAAAACCCGGCTTTCGCCGGGGTTTGTTTTTTTAGAATTTGTCTTCGGCGTTTTTGTCGACTGTTTTGCCGTTGAGGCGGTCGCGCAGTAATTTGCCGGTTTTGAAAAAGGGCATCGTCTTGGCGCGGACCTGAACGGCAGAACCGGTACGCGGGTTACGGCCGGTGCGCGCTTCGCGCTTCTTGACGGAGAAGGCGCCAAAGCCGCGAAGCTCGACACGGTCACCGCGCATGAGCGCCTTTGTAATCTCTTCGAACACTGTGTCGATGACCCGCTCCAGATCGGAGAGGTACAAATCGGGATAGCGTTCGGCCAGACGGCGGATCAGCTCGGATTTGGTCATGACCTCATAACCCCTTGTTTGCGTTTTTAGATTTCTAAAACCGACACTGCACCAGCAAATACCCCTTCGTCAAGTTTCGATTTCCACTTTTTTGTTTACTTTCATACCCTTGCCAAACACGCGCCAGCGTTCCATCATCCTTTCCATGACCTTAGGACGCGGCACGGGCTCAAAACCCAAAGATTTAGGCCATGAAAAGCCCATTATCATCTCCATCAGCGGGGATCTGGGCTCGGGCAAGAGCCTTCTGGCAAATGCCCTGGTCGAGCGGTGGATCGCCGACCGGTACTCGACCGGGATGGTCCAGCGCCGCATTGCCGACCGGATGGGCATCACGACCCTGGAACTGAACCGCCGGGCGGAGACCGACCGGTCCATCGACGAGCAGATCGATTCCGTTTTCAAGAACCTGGCCAAGACGCCCAAGAACCTGGTCGTCGATTCCCGGATGGCGTTTCACTTTTTGCCGATGTCTTTCCGTATCAAGCTGGAAGTGCACCCCAAAGTGGCGGCAACGCGGATCCAGAGCGACACCAGCCGGATCGGCGAGGGGCAATACCAGGACATCAACGAGATCGAAGCCGCGATCGTGGCGCGCAAGGCGTCGGAACGGGCGCGGTTTAAAAATTACTATGATGCCGATATTGAAGACCATGCCGGGTATGACCTGGTCATCAACACCACGGGGTGCGACCCGCAATCGGTGAGCCAGGTGGCGAACGACGCGATCGCGCTTTGGAACAAGGGCAAGACAACCGAGAAATTCTGGATCGCGCCCAAGCAGCTATATCCGCTGGCGGATCCGGAGAGCATCGACCCCGCGCTCGCCGAGCGGCACAAGGTGAACTGGCCGGTGACCGGCGGATGGCAGACGGATACGGTACGCGCCACGCGGTCGGGCAATGTGTTTGTCGTGACGCATGGCGCGGACTGGGTCAGCGCGGGCATCAAGGCCAGCAAATCGCTGGTGCCGGTGACGATTGACCCGGGGGCGACGGAAATGCCGGACGCCGCCATCACGGCCAAGTGGGAAGCGACCCACAATTTCAAACATTTCTAAAGTTCGTAAGCGGCCAATGTTTCGCGGATGATCTGGCGCAGGCGCAGCGGATCGTAATACCGCACGAGCGGCAGACGCAGATGCGCGATGCCCGCCTTGCGCAGGGCGCGCGAGACGAACGTATTTTTCTGCAGACGTTCGGAGGCGTTGACGGAGTCCTGATCCAGCTCGATGCAGAGTTTGACGTTGCTGGTCATGCGGTCGACGAGCACGAAGTCGACGACGTAGTCGGCCAGATGCGCTTCCACCGTTTTGCCGGTATGCGCATCGATGGCGGAGACGATGTCGAGAAGGCGGACCTTGAAGGTGAGAATGGTGTCGGCGGGCAGGGCCTGCATCAGCGCGGTGAGGAAGCGCTGTTCGTTCAAAAGAAGCAGCTGCCCTTTTTTGCGATAGACCGGTTTTCTTCGTGAAGCGAGGACGACGACCATTGCAGCCAATATCATCAAGGCCGCACCACCGCCGAAAAGCAGTAAATTATCTTCCAACACTTATGTGCCCACACGCGTCAGTTTTTGACGTTCTCTTATGCACTTATGATAGCAGAAAATTCGTTAATTTTATACGAGGGCCCATGAAAGCCGCGCATTTCCGCCATCGGCAGTGAGGCCGGAGGGCAGGGGCACGACGGACCCGGCTGGCGTATCCTGCGGCGCAATAACGGATTCTTTTTTCGCGAGCCGGAAGGTTGCGGTTGCGGTTTTCAGACCGTAGAAGGCGGGGCCGTTGAGAGAGAGGAAATTTCGAAACGCGGAGGATGCGGGGTCGGCGCCGGATTCTTCAAAAGCGGCGGCGTAAAGCTGCGGGGCGATGCCGCCGGTGTAGCAGCCTGCCGCGCAGCCGCAGGGCGTGACTTTTTTCACATGCGGGGCGGAATCGGTGCCGGCGAAGAATTTTTTGTTGTTCGCATCGGTCACGGCAGCGCGTAAGGCGGCGCGGTCATCTTCGAACTTGATCAGCGGCAGGCAGAAGAGATGATATTTGAAACCCTGCACGAGATGGCCGGTGGTGTAGAGGAGATGCTGCGGCGTGACCGTGGCGGCGACGTTGCTGCCGGCTGATTTAATGACATCGACTGCGATTTTGGTGGTGACGTGTTCGCCGACGATTTTAAGGCCTGGGAATCTGTCGATGGCTTGGGGCAAGCGGTTTTTGTAGAAATATTCCTCGGCATTCGTCTCACGGCCGAAATAGGCTTCGCCACTGAGGGCGTGTTCTTCGCCATGAATATTGAGGACAACGTTGTTGTCGGCCATTGCGGCAAAGACGCCGTTTTCGATGTAATGCGCGAAGGGCGCGCCGAATTCGGAACCGGTGGTGCCGTGCGGCGGGTAATATTTGGCAGCGCGCAGAAGGCCGGATTTCGCGCCGGCCTCGATCATCTGCGGGGTGGTGGAGGCGGTGAGATAGAGAGGCGCGATGATGTCGTCGAACGCATCGGCGCCGGCAGTTTTTAACATGTCGATGTATTCTTCGATCGACCAGGAATCGCCGTCGTCTGATTTTTTAACTTTGGCGACCGGCGGCTTGGTATTGGGCATGGCCAAAATGCCCGCGCAACCCATCTTTATATGGTCGGCGACGAGGGATGGCATGATATCCCCCTGCCGGAAATGGGCATGAAGATCGTACCAAAGCGGGAGTTCAATGAGCGATTCCATTTTTTACCTGTCTGCTTTAATACCTTTCTCATGACTTTGCCGCAACCTGCCATGAACGAAGCGCCGTATTTATCCGGCCTGAACCCCAGCCAACGCGAGGCTGTGGAGGCGCTGGACGGCCCGGTTCTGGTGCTGGCCGGCGCCGGCACCGGCAAGACGCGGGTGCTGACCACAAGATTAGCGCATCTGCTGCACACCCGCCGGGCATGGCCGAGCCAGATTCTGGCCGTGACCTTCACCAACAAGGCCGCGCAGGAAATGAAGCACCGCGTCTCGGCGGCGCTGGGCGGTCAGCCGGTGGAAGGCTGGTGGCTGGGCACGTTCCATGCGCTGGCGGCGCGGATGCTTAGAGCGCATGCCGAACTGGTGGGGCTGACCCGGCAATACACAATCATCGATGAGGACGACCAGATCCGCGTGCTCAAGCAATTGATGGAAGCGGACAAGATCGACACCAAGAAAAATCCGCCCAAGGCTTTGGCGGCGGCGATCGGCCGCTGGAAAGACAAGGGGCTGACCCCGGACCAAGTGCGCGATGCGGGCGAGCTGGCGGGTGGCGCTGCGATCAAATATTACCGCGCGTATCAGCAGCGTCTGAAAATGCTCAATGCGTGCGATTTCGGCGATCTGCTTTTGCATGTGATCACTATTCTGCGCGACCCGGCCAACGCGAACATCCTGGCCGATTATCACCAGAAATTTAAATACCTGATGGTCGATGAATATCAGGATACGAACGTCGCGCAGTATCTGTGGCTGCGCCTGCTGACGCCGCCCGGCACCCACAATATCTGCTGCGTGGGGGATGACGACCAGTCGATTTACGGATGGCGCGGGGCGGAGGTCGACAACATCCTTCGCTTTGAAAAAGATTTTCCGGGCGCCAAGGTGGTGCGGCTGGAACAGAATTACCGCTCGACCGGGCATATTCTGGGCGCGGCGGGGGGCGTCATCGCGAATAACGAAGGGCGGCTGGGCAAGACTTTGTGGAGTTCGGGCGATGCGGGGCACAAGGTGGAAGTGCATGCGCTGTGGGACGGCGAGGCGGAAGCGCGCTGGGTCGGCGAGAAGGTTGAAGACCTGAAACGCTCGGGCGTGGGCCACGACCATATGGCGGTGCTGGTCAGGGCCGGTTTCCAGATGCGTGAATTTGAGGACCGGTTTTTAAAACTGAGCATTCCATATCGCGTGATCGGGGGCCCACGATTTTACGAACGCGCGGAAATTCGCGATGCGCTGGCATATCTGCGCATTATCGCGCAGCCGTCGGACGATCTGGCGCTGGAACGGATTATCAATACGCCCAAGCGCGGCATTGGCGATACCACGGTCGAGCGGCTGTACGCGCATGCGCGGGCGCGCAATATCAGCCTGAATGCCGGCATCATCGAATTGCTGGGCACGGATGAATTGCGCGGCAAAGCGTTTGGCGCGTTGCAGAACCTGATGATGGATTTCGCCAAGTGGCGCGGCATGATGACCGATACGCCGCACCCGGTGCTGGCCAATACAGTGCTGGAAGACAGCGGTTACATCGCGATGTGGCAGGCGGAAAAAACGCCGGATGCAGCGGGGAGAGTCGAAAACCTGCGCGAGCTGGTATCGGCGATGGCGGAATTCGAGACGCTGGCGGCATTTTTAGAACATGTGTCGCTGGTCATGGAGAATTCGGAAAATTCGTCCGAGCCCAAAGTGACGCTGATGACGCTTCATGGCGCGAAGGGGCTGGAATTCGATGCCGTTTTCCTGCCGGGATGGGAGGAAGGGTTGTTCCCGTCCCAGCGCAGCATGGATGAAAACGGCAATGCGGGGCTGGAGGAAGAGCGCCGCCTGGCGTATGTGGGCATCACGCGCGCGAAGAAACACGCCTTCATCACGCATGCGGGCAACAGGCGCATTTACGGCAACTGGACGCAATCGATCGCGTCGCGTTTTGTCGAGGAATTGCCGGACGAGCATATCAGCGTGTCGAGCGATATGGGCCTTTATGGCGGGGCGCGCAGCCTGCACTGGGATTCATCAGGCCGGACGCGGGTTTCCAGTATCGACCCGATGCCGAAATTGCCGGAACGCATATCCAAGGGCGGATTCAATGCGGGATCGCGCGTGCATCACGAAAAATTCGGCCCCGGCACGGTTGTCCACGTGGATGGACAGAAGCTGGATGTAAAATTCGACCACGCCGGACTGAAGCGCGTGATGGATAGTTTCGTTACAGAAGCCTAAGCCGCGCGATGGCGGAGCGGGCGGTTGCGGCGGCGCATGGTCTGCTGGCGCATTTCGACATCGAGATCGCCGCGCGCCGGGATGGTGTGATGTTCCACTTCGGCGCGGACGTGGCGGCGCTGCAGTTCAGGGGCGACGATGGACCAGCTGATTTCTTCTTCCAGCTTTTTCAGGTCGTGACGTTTGCGGTTTTCGATCCAGGATTTTATGAAGTCGCGCTCGCCGTTTTCGGGGTCGCCAACGCGGGCATCATAGAGCATGGCGCGGCCCTGATCAGCGTAGAGAAATTCGCCAAAATCGCTGAGCGCTTCGGATGTGTCGGCGGCGACGCATTGGTGGCGGGCGGCGAGGTAGCCGGGATCATTTTCGGGCAGCGCATTGAGAGAAAGGCCGCGCAGCAGGGTTTCGCCGTGGCTGGTGATGCCATAAATCTCGCGGGCCATGTAGCGGGCATGGATATCGGCAAAGGCGTTTTCGAAGGGCGCCAGATCGGGCAGGGCCAGCTCGGCCAGGTTCATGCGGGTCTGGACGATGCCTTTCTGGCAGCGGTCGAAGGAGACAGGCTGCTTCTTAACCTTTGAGCCTGCCCAGGCGGCCAGCATGCGGGTGAGGTCGCCGGTGAGGGCGGGAACATAGATATGCTGATAGGTTTGACGGATGTCTGCGGCCTCGAGGACGGGTTTTGTGCCTTGCGCCCAAAGGACCGCCAGTTTTTCGCGGCCAAATGCGGAATGTCTGTCCATGGTAAACCTGCCTGTTTTAAATTGATTTTTCTTTTATTTCGCCCCACTCTGCGGGCTTACGTCAAGGCAAGAAGGCCAGTTATCCATGCAGCAAAAAATCGCAACCGTTTTTGGCGCTACCGGCTTTATCGGCCGTCATGTCGTCCGCGCGCTGGCCGATGACGGATATACGGTGCGGGCTATTACCCGTCACAAGAAAAAGGCCTACTTCCTTCAACCCTACGGCAATATCGGCCAGATAGTTCCGATGGAGGCCAATTTAAATGAGCCGGCCAGCGTGGACGCGGCAATTCGCGGTGCGGATGCGGTGGTGTTCCTGCCGGGCGTGCTGACGCCTAAGGGGCGCAAAGGTTTCGAGCAGGTGCACGCGCTTTATGCCGGGCAGGTGGCGGAAGCAGCGATGCGTTTTTCGGTGCGCCGCCTGGTGCATATCAGCGCGTTGTCTTGCGACAAATCGAAATCGAAATACGCGCAGAGCAAACGCGCCGGTGAAACGGCCGTGCTGCAGACATTTGCGCGGGCGACGATTTTGCGCCCGTCGATCGTTTTCGGGGCGGAAGACGGGTTCTTCGGAAGATTTGCGAAGCTGGCAAGTATCTTGCCAGCGCTGCCTCTCATCGGCGGCGGCAAGACGAAATTCCAGCCGGTTTATGTCGGCGACGTGGCACGCGCGGTGCTGGCTGCCATCACTTTGCCGTCTGTGGGACCTAAAAACCCGGAAGGCCGCGTTTATGAACTGGGCGGCCCGGATGTTTATTCGTTCAAGGACCTGATGAAGAAAATTTTCGAGCAGACCGGCGTTACCCGCCCATTGATGACGCTGCCATTTATCGTGGCGGCGGCGCAGGGGGCGATCCTGCAGAATTTGCCGGGCGCGATGCTGACGCGCGACCAGGTGACGTCGCTCAAGACCGACAATGTCGTCACGCAGGGCGCGCGGACTTTGAGCGATCTTGGCGTCGAGGGCACGGCGCTCGATAGTATTTTGCCATCGGCGATGGCCCGTTTCCGCGAAGGCGGACCCGCATCCAAAAAGAAAAAGGCAGCCTGATATGCGTACGCTTCTTATCCTTTCCATGTTTTTGATTTTGGCTGCTTCGCCCGCCGGTGCGCAGAACCGCGTGGAGGGCATTGCCGCTGTTGTGAATGAAGACATCATCACGACGACTGACCTGAAGGACCGGGCGGAAATGCTGCTCAAATCATCAGGCAAGGGGGCCAACCCCGAGATGATCAAGCGCGTGCAGGGGCAAGTGCTTGAAGGCCTGATCGCGGAATCGGTGCAGTTGCAGGAAGCGCGCCGCCAGGGCGTGAATATTTCCGACGCGGACGTGCAGGAGGGTTTTGCCAAGATTGCCGAGAGCAATAAATTCAGCATCGAGCAGTTCAAAGGCATCCTGCGCAAGCAGGGAATCCGCGTCTCTTCGATCGAGCGCCAGATCAAGGCGCAACTGGGCTGGGGGCAGGTGATCCAGAAGGTTTTGCGCCCGCGCGTGATCGTGGGTGAGTCGGAAATCGCGGCGGAACGCGCGCGCATGGCGGATTCATCAGGCAAGAAAGAATACCAGGCAGCGGAAATTTTCCTGCCGGTTTCATCGCCTGACGATGACGCGAAAGTGCGGGCACTGGCGCAGACGCTGGCGGGAGAAATCCGCAAAGGAAAATCTTTCCCGGAAACAGCGCGTCAGAACAGCCAGTCGGCATCGGCCGCGCAGGGCGGGATGATCGGCTGGGTGCAGGAAGGGCAACTGGAAAGCGCGCTGGATAAAGTGCTTGTGCGGCTGCAGCCGGAAAAAGTCAGCGACCCGGTAAAGGGCGAAGACGGCTATTACCTCTTATATGTGCGCAATGTGCGCGCGCAGACCATGGCATCGCCGGATGATGCGGTGCTTGGCCTTCGGGAACTGATGATCGATACAACCGGTCTGCGCCAGAACCAGGCACAGGCGGAAGCCGAGAGCATTGCCAAAGATCTGACGGGTTGCCTTGCGATCACGCAGAAGGCGGCATCGGATAAACGCTACAAGCTGGTGGAACGCCAGGTCTCGATCAGCGAGCTGAGCGACAGCGAGCGCAAGCGCCTGGGCAATTTCGATATTGGCCGCGCGATCATGCCGGAATATGCGGGTAACAAGGCGGTCATTTCGATGGTGTGCTCACGCAGCGATCCGAAAGGGCCGATGGCGAACGATGCCGCGCTGGAACGCAAGATCGGTCTGCAGCGCCTGGACATGCTTCAGAAGCGTTATCTTCGTGACCTGATTGGCGCTGCGTACATTGAACGACGCATCTGATCCCATTCTGAATCTGCCGCCGCTTCGTGATGTCATTCGCGACGCGGGGCTGCAGGCGACCAAGGCTTTAGGCCAGAACTTTCTTCTCGATCTGAATTTAACGGGGGCGATTGCGCGGTTGAACGGCGATCTGGACGGCAAAAGCGTTGTCGAGATCGGACCCGGCCCGGGCGGGCTGACGCGCGCGCTGCTGCTGGCGGGGGCGAAAGAGGTCCATGCCGTGGAATACGATGCGCGTGCGATTGAGGCGCTGCAGCCACTGGCGGAAGCGGCAGGCGGGCGGCTGAGGCTGCATCATGGCGATGCGCTGGACATAGATATTGCGGGGCTGGCGGATCAGCCTGCCGTCATTTCCAACCTGCCATATAACGTGGCGACGCCGATTTTGATCAAACTGCTCAAAAATATCGGGCGCATCGATTTCATGCTTTTGATGTTCCAGAAGGAAGTGGCAGACCGCATTGTCGCCAAGCCGGACAGCAAGACCTTTGGACGCCTGTCGGTGATGAGCCAGTGGCTGTGCAAGACGAAGAGCATGAAGACATTGCCGCCATCGGCGTTTACGCCGCCGCCGAAAATTCATTCGTCGGTCGTGCTGTTCCTGCCCCGGCGCGAAGAGAACCAGCCCCGTTTCGAGACCATGGAAAAAATACTGGCGGCCGCCTTTAACCAGCGGCGTAAAATGCTAAGGTCTTCCTTGTCGGATTATGCAGCGTATCTAAGCGCTGCCGGCATCGATGAAACGCTGCGGGCGGAAGATGTGCCGGTGGAAGCCTATGTGCGGCTGGCACGGGAAGTTGAGAAGGCATGAAAAAAATCATTATCACGGGCGCGAGCAGCGGCATCGGCCAGGCTTTGGCTTTACGCTTTGCGGGGCCGAATGTGACGCTGGGGCTGATGGGCCGCGACGTGGCGCGGCTGGAAGATGTCGTCATCGCGTGCCGCGCGCGCGGGGCTAAGGTCGATGCCATTTCCATGGATGTGGCAGACCGCGCATCGATGGAAAACTGGATCACGTCGTTTGACGATGCCTATAACGGGGTGGATCTGGTGATTGCCAATGCAGGGCAGGGCGGGACCGATGCGGTTGAACCCAGCGCGCAGAGTTTAGAGAGCGCGCGGCGCATGTTCGCGACCAATATCGATGGCGTGCTCAATACCATCGACCCGTTATTGCCGCGCATGGCGGCGCGTAAAAGCGGGCAGATTGCGTTAATGGCCTCGCTGGCCGGGTATGTGGGAATGGGATCGGCGCCGGCTTACAGCGCGTCCAAAGGGTTTGTGAAGCTATACGGCGAAGGTCTTCGCGCGGCATTTCGGGATTACGGCATTCAGGTCAGCGTGATTGCGCCCGGTTTCGTGCGCTCGCGCATCACCGACCAGAACAAGTTCAAGATGCCGTTTTTCATGGAAGCGGATGAGGCCGCCGACATTATTTTCAAAGGGCTTGAAAAGAACAAGGCCCGGATTGCGTTTCCGGGCCCTATGTCTTTTGGTGTGTGGCTTATTTCGATCTTGCCGGCGTGGCTGAGCGAGAAAGTTTCCCGCGCCATGCCGAAGAAGAACTGATTGTTTGGTCGGATTTTCTGCCGGCGAACCGGAATTCCACTTCGCCTGAAAATCCTCCGTTAGAGCTGACCTTCAATCCATTCGGTCAGTTGAGCCTTCGGCATCGCGCCGACTTTCGTGGCAGCCAGGTTGCCGCCCTTGAACAGCATCAGCGTCGGAATACCACGCACCCCGTATTTTGTGGGCGTGTGCGGGTTTTCATCGATGTTGACCTTGACCACTTTGACGCGGCCTTTGAGGTCATTGGAAATTTCGTCGACGATCGGCGAGAGCATTTTGCACGGGCCGCACCATTCGGCCCAGAAGTCGACCAGAACGGGTTCGGATGCGTTGAGAACGTCGGTTTCAAATGTGGAATCGGTTGCGGCGTGAGCCATGGTTATTTCCCCTTTTTAAGTCCTGTCATAAATATGGGTCCGGATGGGCCAAGGTCAAGCATTATAGGGCGCCGGTCACATCCATCAACGCGGGGCCATCGGTCCAGACAAGGGCGCATTTTACGGGCTTTTCCGGCCAGATCAGGGCCAGCAGGTCGCGGTAGGTGCGCAATTGCGCCAGATAGGCTTCCGGCACGTCTTCCAGTTTTTTGGGGGCGGGGCGGTTGGTTTTGTAGTCGAGGACCGTTACCTCCGATTCGGTGACGACCAGCCGGTCAATCTGGCCGGAGACGATGGTGTGGCCGTCGCCGCGGGGGAGGAGGCCGGTCAAGGGCACTTCGGCCCGGCCGTCGGCGGTGAAGACTTTTGCGAAGGCCGGGTTGTTCAGAACATTGAAGGTGCTTTCAAAAATTTCATTCTGTTCGTCGACGCGCAAGCTATGCGCGGCCTGTTTGAGCCATTCGAGGGCGCGGATTTCGCGCTGGTCGACGGGCAGGTCGGGCAGAAACTGGAAGAGCGTGTGAATGATGCGCCCGCGGCGATAACGGTAGGAAAGATCGCCCAGCAGCGGCGAATTGGCGGCGGGCTCATCGGTTTCCGGACGGGACGGCATGAGCGGACGCGGCGGCGATTCGGTGGCCGGGGCGGGTGTGGTCATCCATTGTTCAAAGGCGACACGGGTTTCTTCGCGTTTTTCGCGGGTGTCTGTTTTTACGGGATCGGTCTGGCGGTTTTCGACGACGAGAGTGCCCTCGTGATCGGTTGCGATGGCCTGCATCGCGCGTTCAATGCCGTAGTACCAGGAATTGCCTTTGTCGATCTTGCCGTCGTCGATGCCGGCGGCACCGCCGATATAAAGGCGTTCGGCTGCGCGGGTGAGCGAGACATAGAGCAGGCGACGGTATTCTTCATCGCCGCGGGTTTTAATTTCATCCATGCGGTTGCGGTAGATATCGGCGGCGAGTTCCGATGACGGGGCCCAGAGCGGCACGCCGAGGCCGTCTTTCTCTTGGGCGCGGTCGGGCCAGAGCACGGCGTCGCGGATGGTGCGCGATGCGGTGGCGCGAATGGTGTCGGGCATGAAGACGATGGGCGCTTCCAGGCCCTTGGACCCGTGGACGGTCATGAGGCGGACGCGGTTGTCGGATTCGGAGAGGGCGCGCTTGATCTGCGATTCGTCGTTGAGGGCTTCCTGCAGGAAGCCCTGCAGGCCGCGGCGGTCGGTGAGGTCGAAGCGGTCGGCGCGGGCGAGCAGTTCCTGCACAGGGTCGCGCACGTCGTCGCCCAAGCGGGCGAGAATGGCGCGCATGCCGGAATGATTGTCGGCAGGACAGGGTTTGAACAAAAGATGATGCAGGAATTTGCCGATGGACCCATCAATGGCCAGAAGGCCGGAGAGCCATGCGCCTGCGAATGATTTTTCCTTCACCACCTGCCAGAGGGGCCTTGCGCCACGGCCATCGCAAAGCGCGAAGAGCGTGTCTTCATCCATGCCGATGAAGGGCGACTTGAGCAAGGCGGCGAGATTGAGATCGTCATCGGGCTGGAGGACAAAGGCCATGGCGGCAAGGCAATCGCGCACGGCCAGCTGTTTTGTCACGACCATGCGGTCGATGCCGGTGACGGGAATATCATGCGCGCGCAAGGCTTTGAGCAAAGCTTCGGCCATGGGTTTGCGCCTGGCGACCAGAATCATGATATCGCCGGGTTCGATGAGGCGGCCCGCGGATTCCAGTTTTTCACCGAGCAGAGATTTTATTTTTTCGGCGACCCGGGTTGAAAGGGTTGCGATGGGGTCTTCGATTTCATCTGCGGATGGCAGGGGCAGGGACCATGCTTCACGCTCAGTTCTGGCTGATTTTTTGAGCAACGGCCAGAGTTCGACCCGGCCGGCCTTGCCGGATTTGAACGCGGTATGATGGATGGGTTCATCGCGCTGCACGACGCCTTCGTGCATTCCGGGCGTGGCGAAGACTTCGTCGACGACGCGCAGAATGCTGGGCGCCGAGCGGAAGGAGATCTGCATCGGGATGGTCTGAAGCGGCAGCTGCGCCTGGCGGGTCACATTCTCAAGCCGCTCATGCTGGGCGCCGAAGACGCGCGGGTCGGCGCGCTGGAAGGAGAAGATGGATTGCTTTTCGTCGCCAACCACGAAGGTGGTGCGGGTCATGTCTTCGCGCATGCCGGTGCCGGCATAAAATTCGTCGTAGAGGGCGGAGATGATGTCCCACTGGTCGGGGTTTGTGTCCTGCGCTTCGTCTACGAGAATATGATCGAGACCGCCGTCCAGCTTGTACTGCACCCAGTTGACGCCGCCATTGGAGAGCAGGCGCCGGGTGCGGTCGATGAGGTCTTCGAAATCGAGGCGGTTGCGTTTGCGCTTTTCCAGCTCGTAATCGGCCAGCACGGCGAGGGAAAAACGCAGCAGCGCTTTTGTAGCGTTGGCGGTGCCCAGATTGCGCAAGCTGGTATCGAGCCGGATGAGGCGGATGGATTCGGCCGCGAAGAGGGACTGGATTTCGGCGTCGTCCTTGCAGATGCCGACGAGTTTGCGCGGTTCGTTTTTTGCGGTGAGGAAAATGGCCTTGTAGTCTTCCAGAAACGGCGCGTGGTCGGTGACGGAGAGCATGTCGGCCAGAATTTGCGCGGTTTCCTTGTTGGTTGCCGTTGCGCAGGCGGCGAGGCGGGGGGCGATCATGCGCAGACCTTCGGCCGGGATTTTCTCAAGGAAATCGGCGATCATGTCGCTTGCGGCGGCGTTGGCGGCGACGCCCAGCGTTTTGTCGACGGCGTTGCAGAGATGGTCCATATCGCCGTGGCTTTCGACCAGCGCGCGCAGGCGGGCGCGTTCGCCGGCCATGCGTTCCATCAAGGATTCAATCTGTTCGGCGTTGCGGATGGCGCTGATGAGGTCGAAGGCGAGAGAAAGTTGCTTGTCTTCCGGTTTTTCAGCGCTCAGACGCGTGATGATGCCGCGGCGGACATCGCGCATGAGGGCCGCGCTTTCCGTTTCCACCATCACTTCGAATCCGGCGGGCAGGCCCGCTTCCATCGGGAAACGCGCCAGCACCGACTGGCAAAAGGCGTGGATGGTCATGATTTTCATGCCGCCCGGCGCTTCGATGACGCGGGCGAAGAGGGACCGGGCGCGTTTCATCTGCGCATCGGTGGGTGCGGCGGCGAGAAGGTCGCTTAAATCTTTTTTCAGGGTGGCGTCATCGGTGACGGCCCATTTGCGCAGGTAACGGTCAACGACCCGTTCCATCACCTCGGACGCACCGGCCTTGGTGAAGGTGATGCACAGAATGCGCGACGGATCGACACCGGGACGGTTGCCCGCGGGCAGCATCAGGCGCAGCAGGCGTTCGACCAGCACCTTGGTTTTGCCGGACCCGGCGGACGCGCCGACCCAGACGGGCAAATCGGGATTGGTGGCCTGATGCTGCAGGTTGTTGGCCTGGGCCTGGATATCGAGCACGGGTCTGGATGCAGGCTGGGTCATGCAGCCTCCTCATTATTATCGGAGGACCATTCGGCAATGCGGGCCAGGTGGGCGTAGTCGTAATCGTCACGCAGTCTGCGCGTGGCATCAGGCCAGCAGACATAGGGAATGCCATCGACCAGATAAGCGTGAATGAGTTTTTCGAGACCCTCGCGCGCTTCGGCAGAAAGCGTGTTCAGATCGGATTTTTTGTCCGGTTTGATGTTGGCGGGGTTGAGCGTGTCGGCCGTGCCGGCGGCGGGCCAGTAGGCCAGCGTGTCGATGATTGCAGGGTTGATCTGCGTGCCGATTGTTTCGTTGAAGCAGCCGGCCAGCAGCATGGCGCCAAGCAGGGTGAGCTGCGGTTCGTCGCCGGCGCGGACGGCGGTGGCGGATGGGGCGGCACCTGATTTGTAATCGATGATCGCCCAGCCGGTGGTGCGCTGTTCGATGCGGTCGGCGCGGCCGGCGAGGGTGAAATCGCCCAGCTGCAACTGGCCTTTGGCCTCGGGCCATGACGCGAGGAGGTTGTTGCGCCAGCCTGCCTCGAACGTGACAAGCGCGCGCGCCATGCGCACGAAGCGCGGCCACCAGTGGCCGATGACGTCGGGATGGGCCTGCGCGGAATCGAAAATCTTTTTGCCGATGGAGACAAGCTGCCTGAGCGCATCCTGCGGCAGCTCTTTGGGGAAGAGCCTTGTATATTCTTCGAGCGCAGCGTGAATGAGCGTGCCGCGATCGCGGGCATCGGGTTCGGCGTCGATGGGGTCGAGCGGTTTGAGGCCCAGCACATGCCGCGCATAGATGCCGTATGGATCGGCGCGCAGGTTTGAAATTTCGGTGACGCGCAGGCGGCGCGGACGGCGCGAGAGCGGCGGGTTGACGGAAGGACGCTTGAGCGGCGCGACGCGGACCTGCGGCATGTCGAGCATGCGGGCGATGGCGAGCCAGCGGCGGTCATGCAGATCGGGCGCTTTCGATACTTGCGCGACGGCGTGAAGACGCTGCAGCCAGCGGGATGGAATAGTGGGCGCGCCATCGCGGTTTTTAGAGCGGGTGAGATAGACGCATTTTGCGCCGAGACCTTGCGCAAAGTCATGCGCGGAGAGGGTGATGGCGCGTTCGGGCGCGGGCAGGCCGAAATCGCGGCGCATGGGGCGGGACATCCAGCCATCCACTTCCGCAAGCCTGGGCCATGTGCCTTCGTTGAGGCCGGCCAGAATCATGGTCTGCGCCTGATAAAGCCTTGCTTCAATGGGGCCTAAAATGGCAAGGCGCGGGTGCGTGCCGAAGCGCGGGCGGATGGAGACCTGTTTCATAGCGGATTCGAGGACGGCGCGGACGCCGGCCCAGTCGAGATCGGGCAGCACGTCGGATTGCTGCAGAACGGTGGCGACCGTATCGGCGGCGGCCTCACCGGCATCGCCTGACCACAGACGGTTTGCGCCTGCGACATCGGGGGTGGCGGCAAGATTTTCAGCAAGGAGGATCAGCGCGCGGATACGGTCCGGCGCGGCGGATGCAAGCGTGATGGGCGCGAAGAGTTTTTCGAGCGCGCGCAGGCCCGATGAAATCTGGCCGCGGAGATCTTTTTCCAGATCGGATTCGCGGATACGGGCGATGAGGCCGTTGAAGCCGGGTGCGGGGCGGGCACCGCGCAGCAGATGCAGATCAAGCAGGCGGACGAAGCTGCGAAACGGCAGATCTTTGGGCCAGTCGCGGCCACCGGCGGCCAGCGGGTGCTTGAGCACGGCGAGAAGCTCGACCGGCGAGATTTGTTCGTGGATGATGTCGGCGAGCAGCAAAAGCCATGCGCCGTTCGGTGTGTGAGACAGCGGCGTGCCGGCGGAATCATCGATCGCGATATTCCAGCGGGCCAGATAGCTGGAGACCCGCATGGCGAGAATACGGTCGGGCGTGACCAGAACGCAGGGATCTTTGGCATCGCGGTCATCGGCATGTTTGCGCATGATGGCGGCGATGCTGGCGGCTTCTTCGTCGAGGGTGTCGGCGTCTATAAGATGCAGATTGTCGAATGAGTCTTGCGACGGCGGATTTTTTGTCCAGGCGTCGAGGCTTTGCGCAGGGCGCATGATGGCGGAGATGAGTTCTTCGCGGCCCGAGCGCGCCGGGCAGCCATCCCAGAGTTTCACGCGTTCGCGCGTAACGTTCATTTTGTTGAGCAGGGTGGCGAGGCCGGATTGGGGGTGGCCTTCTTCCAGATCGCCCCAGGCGTCATCGTCGAGAATCTGGTCGAGGCCTGGGAGAACGACGCAGCCATTGGGCAGCCCAGCGACAGTTTTAAGCAATTCGGCCGTGACCGGGATCGAGCCTGTCGACCCTGCCGCGATGATGGGGCCCGCGGGCGGGTTGTCCAGGAGGCTGTTTGTATAGGCCTCGATCATTTTGCGGCGGTAGAGGCCCGGATCGTCGGCGGTTTCACGCGAGAGATGGCGCGGCCAGAATGTGCGTAAAACTTTTTTCAGGAAGTCGAGCACGTCGCCCCAGTGGGCGGCGTATTGTTCGGGGTAGAGCGCATCGAGGTGGTCGAGCGTCAGGCCCTCGGTATGGACGGTATCAAGAAAGCGGCCGAGGTCGGAGGCCATGGACAGGGCCTGGGCCATTTCGAAACGGTCGGGGAAAGCGGTGGTGAGATATTGCGCCAGGATCAATTGGCGGCGCAGCGGGTCGATGGGCATGCTGGCGTCTTCGAGGGTGCCTGCGCCTAAAAAAAGCGCGTCTTCCTCCACATCGCCGATGGGGCGGATATTGGGCAGCAGCAAGGGTTTGCCCGAGGATTTGCGCAGGAAGGCTTCGCGCAGATTTCTGCAGGCGCGGCGGTTGGGCAGCAGCACCGTCATGGCAGCGAGTTTCAAAGGATCGGCGCCGGCGCGGGCGAGAATACCGTCGGCAAGCGCGTCAACGAAGGAACAGGTTGCCGGGATTGTGTAGATGTTCATTTCGGCCCGGCTTCCACGGACCGGATATCGGCGGGCGTGGTGAGATGATGCCAGGTGCCGTTATGCACCACTGCCTGCAGGCGGCCTGCGGCCTGCGCGGCATCCATCAGAGGCAGGAATGAGAAAATTTCGTCGGTGACGGCATCGAAAATGCGCGGGTGCAGAATGCGGGCCGAGGTCCACATGTAGTGGCCGGTCTGATCGGCGCGGCGCACGGGTTTGCCGGCCACGATGTCGTAATCGCCGATGCCGGGCGTGACGATCATGCGGGTCAATGGCTGCAGCAGCAGGAGGATGTCCATTTCGTTTCCATCCCAGGCATTGATGAGTTGGGCAAGGCCCTGGTTGCCGACCAAGATAGAATCGCCGGAGACGACGAGAAGGGGTTGGTTTTTATCGAGGCTTTCAAGGGCATTCCTGATGCCGCCGCCGGTATCGAGCAGCAGACGTTCATGCACGGTTTTGACGCCGCGCATTTTGAGGTGCGATTCCAGAATTTCGGCCTTGTAATGCGTGTTCACGATGATGTTCTCGATGCCGAGCGAGCGGATATCGGTGATCGCGTAATCGATAATAGGCTTGCCCATGACATCGACCATGGGTTTGGGGCGCGTGTCGGTGAGCGGGCGCATGCGGTTGCCGAGACCGGCGGCGAGAATCATGGCCTGGGTGACAGGCGGCTGTTTCATGCGCGCACCTCGAGCGTGCGGGATGTCGCGCCGTCCGGCGTAAGGACGATATGCATGACCGATGAAGGCAAAAGCGGGCCGATACGCTCGGCCCATTCGAGCAGCAGGATGCCGCCGGAGGCGAGCGCGTCTTCCCAGCCGAGTTCGAACACCTCTTCGGGGTGTTTGAGGCGGTAAAAATCAAAATGCCAGATGGGGATGCCGTTTGCTTCGTAGGTTTGAAGCAGGGTGAAAGTGGGGCTGGGCACGTCGAGATCCGGTTTTCCGGTGAGATGGCGGATGAGGGCGCGGGCGAAGGCGGTTTTACCGGCGCCTAAATTCCCCTCCAGCGCGACGATGGCGCCGTGCGCGACCAAGGGAGCGATTTGCGCGGCGACGCCAGCCAAAGCCGCCTCATTTTCGACATGAAAAGTCTTGTTTATGGGCATCCAGAAGGGGTACCACATAGCTATGGGTATGAAAACAGATGTCGCAATTATCGGGGCAGGACCGGCGGGGCTTTTCGCGGTGTTCCAGTGCGGCATGCTGGGGCTTTCCTGCCAGGTCATGGATGCGCTGCCGGAAATCGGCGGGCAGTGCACGGCGCTGTACCCGGAAAAGCCGATTTACGATATTCCGGGGTATCCGCGCATTCTGGCCGGCGAGCTGATCGCGCAGCTCGAAGAACAAGCGGCACCGTTCAAGCCGGTGTTTCATATGGGCACCCAGATTACGGGGCTGGACCGAAACGGTCACCGATTTGTATTAAAGAATGCGGGCGGTGTGGTGATCGATGCCGGTGCCGTGATCATCGCGGGCGGTGCGGGTGCGTTTGGCCCCAACAAGCCGCCATTGCCTGGGATTGAACAGTTCGAGGGCAAGTCGGTTTTCTACATGGTGCGTAAGGCAGCGGATTTTGCCGGTAAGCGCGTGGTGATTGCGGGTGGCGGCGATTCTGCCGTCGACTGGGCGCTGTCGCTGGCGGAAACGGCGAAAGTGAGCGTGATTCACCGGCGCGACCAGTTTCGCGCGGCGCCGGGCAATGTCGAGACATTAAAGGCGCTGGCAGCGGCGGGTAAAATCGAGCTGGTGATACCGTATCAATTGAAAGCACTGGAAGGCGCGGATGGTGTTCTGAGCGCGGTGCAGGTGGCGACACTGGAGGGTGATGTGAAAACCATTCCGGCAGATGCCATGCTCGCGTTTTACGGGCTGGCCGCAAAACTGGGCGCGATGGCGGAATGGGGCCTGACGATCAAGGGCAATCACATCCTGATCGATTCAGCGACCGGCGCGACCGGGGTGCCGGGCGTTTTCGCGGTGGGTGATATTGCGACGTATCCGAACAAGCTCAAATTGATCATGACCGGTTTTGCTGAAAGCGCCGGGGCGTCGCATGCGGCGTATAAGCACCTGAACCCAGGCAAGGAAATTCACATGGAATATTCCACCGCCAAGGGTGTGCCCGGTCAAAATGGTTCTGATATCAGAACCATTTCTACTTAGTTTTGGGGCCTCGCCGGCCCGACGCCTCCGGCGTCCCCCGCCCGCGCGCATAAGCGCGCGGTTCGCCAGTCGGCTCACTCATATTGATAAAAGACCCTTAGTTTGCGGGGCCGCTGCGCGGCAGCGTGATTGAAACTTCCGTACCTTCGCCGACCTGGCTTTGCAGACGCACATCGCCGCCATGCAGGCGCGTGATATCGCGCACGATGGAGAGGCCGAGGCCAGGGCCTGCGGCTGCGCCTTTTGCCGTTGTGGTAGCGGAACGCTGGAAGGGCGCGAAAACGCCGGACTGATCGTCCGATGAAATGCCGATGCCGGTATCCTTCACGGTGATGCGCACGGAATCGCCTTTGGCGACGGCGGACAAAGTGATGGATCCGCCGCCCGGGGTGAAGTTGATGGCATTGCGGATGAGATTGACGAGCACCTGTTTGAGGCGGCGCGCATCGCCGCGCAGGACGCCGATATCGGCGGGGCAACTGAGCGAGGCCTGCAATGTTTCACGGCCGGCCCATTCGCGCGTGAGTTCGAAGACTTCGGTAAGCAGTTTTTGGACGTCGACTTCTTCCAGACGCAGGGACAGGTAACCCGCCTCGATCTGCGATAGGTCGAGAATGTCGTCGATGAGCGTGGTTAAGCGCGTGCCGGCCTCGATGATGCCTTTGGTGTATTCCTGCTGCTTGTCGTTCAGTTCGCCGAAATAGCGTTCGGAGAGAATTTCAGCAAAGCCGGTCATGGCATTGAGCGGCGTGCGCAGCTGGTAGGAGACGTTGGCGAGGAAATCGGTTTTGAGTTTTTCGGCTTCTTCGAGCGCCTGGGCTTTTTCACGCAGGGCGGTTTCGACGCGGGTTTTATCGGTGATATCGCGGTGCGTGACCATCACGCCGCCATCGGGCATGGGCACGGACGAGCATTCGAGGACAGTGTCGTCATCGCGGTGCAGCTGCTGGTTTTGCTCTTTGCGCTGCAGGCCCATGCTGGTGAGAATGCCTTCGACTTCTTTCCAGCCGAGCTTGAAGAATTTGCGCTGCCTGTCGACGAGCTGGGTGACGTGCGGCTCGCCTTCCAGATCTTCGGGATTGAGATTCCACATGCGCATGAAGCGCGGGTTGAAGAATTTGAGGCGGCCATCGGGGCCGAACACGGCGACGCCTTCAGCCAGGTTTTCCAGCGTTTCGCGCTGCACGGCCATGAGGGTGTTGTAGGAGGATTCAAGCGCGAGACGCGAGGTGACGTCTTCGAACAGCATCATCAGGCCGCCCATCGGGTGGGGCGCTACCAGCATGCGCACGGCGGCGCCGTTGGGCAGATAGAGCATGTCTTCATGCGGGTGCAGGAGGCCGGTGAACATGTCGATCCAGCCTTTTTTGAAGGCGCGGAAATCAGCCTGTTCGGGCAGGCGGCGCAGTTCGCGCAGTTTTTCCATGAGATCGCCGAGACGCGGCTGTTCGTTCAGGTAGGATTCTTCCATGTTCCACAGGCGGCCGAAGGCGGAGTTGTGGAATTCGAGCTTGGTATCGGCGCCGAAAATGGCGACGGCGGATGTGATCTGTTCCAGCAATTTGCCGTGCGCGGTGACGTAGCGCTTGTATTCGGCGGCCTGGTCTTCCTCCATCGTGACGTCGGTCGCCTGAATGACGACGAGATCAGTGTCGATGACGGGAAGGAAGCAAAATTCGGCGACGCGGCGCTGGCCGCCGACGATGAGGCGGGCGCGGACCGATTGCGCCTGCCTGGCCGAGCGCGCGGTGCGGATGAGATTTTTCAGTTTGGAAGATGGTTCTTCCGTCGATCCGGGGAAGGTGAGCGGCAGCCAGACCTGCGCTTCGGTGATTTCCGATGCAGGCTTGTTGAGCGCTTTGGCATAAGCGGCGTTGACCCAGCAGATGTCGGTGAGCGAATCCGCGATCCAGACGGGCATGGGGAATGCATCGAGCGCATTTTGCAGTTTTTTGCGGTCGTCGCGGGCGGATTTGAGATCGGATTTCAGGTCGTCGGATTCGAGCGCATAGGGGGTGACATCCTGCAGCCAGATGATGTCGTACCCATCGCGGCCGCCCAGATCGCGCCCACGCGCGCCGGAAATTTTCAGGATTTTTTCGCCCGAGAGAATGCGTACCTGGGTGGAGAAGCTCTCGGCGTTTTGCGTCAGCGCCAGAAAGAGGCTTTCGACGGCGGCAGCGTCGGACGGATTAAGCGCGTTTTCAATATCGTGGATGGAGGTAAGGCGGTCGATGCCCAGAAGACGGGTAAAGCCGCGGGAGTAGATGAGGCTGCCGCCGGGACCCCAGCCGCAATATTCGAGAGGGAGAGCGCCGAAAAACGCCTCCAGCCGGCGCTTTTCAGCACGCGCGGCCGACCCGCCGAATAAAAAGGAGAAAAACCCCGACATGGGGGCCAAGAATACCCTGTGACAGGGGGTGTGGGAAGGGTGGGAAAGCGCCTATAGTGCGGGGCATGGATTATAAGGATTTCCTTGGTGTGAGCGCCGCCCTGCTCAATTTCGTGGCCTATGCGGGGTATTTCCGGGGGATGTTCAGGGGCACGGTCAAACCGCACGTATTTTCGTGGTTTGTCTGGGGTGTGCTGACGGCCATCGGGTACGCGGCGCAAGTTGCGGATGGCGGGGGCGCCGGGACATGGGTTACGGGTATCTCGGCAGTGGCGTGTTTTATCATCGCAGGATTTGCGCTGCGGCACGGGGAAAAGGCGATTACCCGCAGTGACTGGATCACCTTTATCGGGGCAATGGCGGCCATACCCTTATGGATTGCGACGGACAGCCCTTTGTATTCGGTTTTGCTGATTACGCTGATCGATGCCATCGCCTTCTGGCCGACTTTCCGCAAAGCGTGGTCAAAGCCACAGGAAGAATCGGTTTTTACATTCGCGGTTTCGGCCCTGAAATTCGGGCTCGGGGTGATTGCGCTAGGTAATATCAGCATGATTACGGCGTTTTACCCGCTGTCGCTGGTGGTCATGAATACGGTGTTCGTTGTGGTTACTGTCTTGCGCCGACGCGCACTGGCATGACATAAAGTGCCCCATGCCTGAGAAGCTTCTCCTTCATGTCCGCGATGCGCTGGTTGCCTTCGGTAAAAAACCGTTGTTCGATGCCATGGAGTTTTCGATCCTGGACGGCGACAAGATTGCGCTGGTGGGCAAAAACGGAGCCGGCAAGACGACGCTGATGAACATCATCACCGGCGACCGCGACCTGGATGACGGGGAACGCTGGCAGCTGGAAGGGACCACGATCGGCTACCTGCAGCAGGAAGTGAAGCCCAAGCCCGGCCAGACGATCCGCGCGTTCGTCAAAGAACACATCCGCGCCGATGAAGAGGTCGAGGCCGTCGATTACCGCATTGACGCTGTGCTGCAGCCGCTCGACCTCGACCCGGAATGGGGGATGGACAGATTATCGGGCGGGCAGTTGCGCCGCGCGGCGCTGGCACGCGCTTTGGTCGAGAACCCGGATATTCTGCTGCTCGACGAGCCGACGAACCACCTGGACCTCGATATCATCGAGTGGCTGGAAAATTATTTGCGCGGTTACAAGGGCGCGTTGCTGGTGGTGTCCCACGACCGCGCGTTTTTATCGGCCGTATCGGACAAGGTGTTCTGGCTGGACCGGGGCAAGTGCCGCATCTGCCCGGAAGGGTTTGCCAGGTTCGAAGACTGGCAGACCGCATTGATCGAGCAGGAAGCCAGAGAGCTTAAAAACCGCCAGAAGGCGCTGGCGATGGAAGAGGAATGGGCAAGCCGCGGCGTGCCTGCGCGGCGCAAGCGCAACCAGAAGCGCCTGTCGATGATGCGGGCGGAACGCGCGAAGCTCAAGGCCGATGCATCGGCGTATAACCGCATGATCGCGAAAATCGAGATCGAAGCGCCGGATGTCGAGGTGAGTTCGAAGGTCGTCTGCGAATTTACCAAGGTGTTTAAAAGTTTTGACGAGAAGAAAATTCTGGACAGTTTTTCCCTGCGCATCATCCGTGGCGACCGGATCGGCGTTCTGGGCAAAAACGGCTCAGGCAAGACGACATTCCTGAAACTGCTGACCAACCAACTGGTGCCGGATGCGGGCACGATCAAGCGGGCGCGGGATCTGCATATTTCCTATTTCGACCAGAACCGTTCGGACCTTGAGCCGCAATGGTCGCTGTGGCGCAACCTGATACCCAATGGCGGCGATTACATCGACGTGATGGGCAAGCCGCGGCATGTGTGCGGATACCTGAAAGATTTCCTGTTCGACCCGGCGGATGCGCTGCAGGCGGCGGGGTCGCTGTCGGGCGGGCAGAAGAACCGGCTGATGCTGGCCAAAATCCTGGCCAATCCCGGCAGCCTGCTGATACTGGACGAGCCGACCAACGATCTGGACATGGAAACGCTGGATATGCTGGAGGAAATTCTGGCGGCGTATAACGGCACGCTGATTGTTGTGTCGCACGACCGTGACTTCCTGGACCAGACGGTTTCCAAGATCGTGGCGTTCGAAGGCGATGCCAAAGTCGAGATGTGCGTGGGCGGATATACGGATTACCTGGAGATAAAAACCGGCGTTAAAGACGCGAAATTCGCCAAGGAACGCAAAGAAAAAGAAAAGACCAAGGTGGAGGCGCCCAAAGCCGCGCCCAAGAAACTGTCGTTCAAACTGCAGTATGAGCTGGATAACCTGCCCGAGAAGATTGCGGCCTATGAGGCGGAGATCACCGACCTGACCGCCAAATTGCAGGACAGCGATTTTTATATGAAAGACAAAGACGGTTTCGCACAGGCGACGCGGTACCTGGAACGCGCCAAAGGAAATTTGAGCAAGGCGCTGGACCGGTGGACCGAGCTGGAAGAAGAAGCTGCGAAACTTGCTTAAGATAAAAAAGGCCGCATATGCGGCCTTTTCTTTTATTGCGCGTCATTATTAAAAATTTATTTTTTAGTGAAGCGCGCGAAAACTTTTTTCACCGGCGTAATGATGCCAACGATGACCGCGCCGGCGATGAAGCCAAACACCCCGGAAATCAGGATGCCCAGCACGCCCGCCATATACGGCTCGGTCGCGTGATGGAGGACCGGAATGCCGTGGAGGAGGATCTGCCCGCCGACCATGAACATGGCTGCGGTGCCGAGAATACCAAGTGAGCGCATCAGCCACGGGGCGCTGATTAAAATGCCCTGGCCCAGCTTGTTGAGCGCGATGTTGGATTTGGTCGTCAGGTAAAGGCCGAAATCATCGAGCTTCACGATGGCGGCAACCAGGCCGTAGACGAAGACGGTCATGCCGATGCCGACGGCGGAAAGGGTGAGAATGCGCGTCATCAGCGGTTCAGCGACGACGACACCAAGAGTGAGAATAATAATTTCAGCGGAGAGAATAAAATCGGTGCGGATGGCGCCCTTGATCTTGTCCTTTTCATCGGATGAGACATCCGGCGGCACGGGGTGATGGCGATGCAGGATTTTTTCTGCGCCTTCGAAGCATAAAAACGCGCCGCCCAGCATGAGCAGCGGCATTACCAGAACAGGCAGAAAGGCGGAGAGCAGGATCGCGGAAGGGACCAGGATGATCTTGTTGATCATCGAGCCCTTGGCGACGGACCAGACAACGGGCAATTCCCGTTCGGCCGGGGTGCCCATCACCTGCTTGGCATTAAGGGCCAGATCGTCACCAACCACGCCGGCGGTTTTATGCGCAGCCATTTTGGTCATGCCCGCAACATCGTCGAGCAGGGAGGTGATATCATCGAGAAGTGTGAGAAGCGAGGCGCCGGCCATTTAAATATCCCTTGTTTCGACGAGATATATAAAGGACCGGCGCAGCTTGTCCAAGATTACTTAAGCGGCTGCTTTTGTTCCTGACGCTGTTCGGCTTCCTTATTCAGCGGCTTTGTATACGGATTATTGGCGTCCTGGTTGCTGGGCCAGGGACCCGGCGGCATTTTCGATGCCTCGTTATCGGAGGGGAAAATATCTTTACGGGTGGTTTTCATGAAACCTCACTTCTTTTTCGGGGGTGTGGTGCTTTGACCCTTCACGTCGGCCTTGTCGCGGTCGTTGTGAAAGTTGCGATCCAGCTGTTCGTGAGACTGGCGACCACCAGAGCCGCCGTGGTTTTGGACGTTATGATCCAGGTAATCATCCTTGGACATGTCGTGCGGAAAGGCGGTTTTCTGGTTTTCTTTCAGTGGTTTATTGGGCATATGAGCCTCCTTTATATAGGAGACCAACGGTCAGGTGGCCGATTCAGTTTCATTTAAAATTAGCTGGAGGTCGCCGTAGTATTTTTTGCCGATCTCGATTTTATCGCGGCCGACTTCCTTGCGGTATTTATTGGAGTCACGCCACGAATAGACGCACCCGCAATATTCCTGCATGTAGAAATTTTCCCGTTTGGCGATTTCGATCATGCGATGCGAGCCGTTGTCCTTGCGCCAATTGTAATCCCAGTATGCCAGGCCTTCGTAACGCGCAGCGGCGCGGTGACCGCAGCCGTTGATCTGGTTCATGTCTTTCCAGCGCGAGATGCCCAGGCAGGATGTGAAGAGCTTGAAATTGTTTTCGTGGGCGTAAAGCGCGGTGCGTTCAAAGCGCATGTCGAAACATTCGGTGCAGCGTTTGCCTTTTTCCGGTTCCCACTCCATACCCTTGACGCGTTCGAACCAGTTGCTGGTGTCGTAGTCGGCATCGATGAAGGGGATATTCATTTTTTGCGCAAAGCGGATATTCTCTTCCTTGCGAAGATCGTATTCCTGACGCGGGTGAATGTTGGGATTGTAGAAATAGATGGTGAGCTTCAAGCCGGCATCCATCATCGCTTCCATCACTTCGCCGCTACAGGGGGCGCAGCAGGAATGCAACAGCACGCGGTCCACGCCATCGGGGACCGGCAGGTGAAATTTACGTTGAATGTTTTCCATCTGCGTCATGGTGATGACTATCTATATAAGTTTTCCGCAAGGATGGCGATAAAATAGCGATGGCCGCCACCACGACAAGGGTGGCCGCGCCGCCCAAGATAACCGAGGGCACCAGGCCCATCAGTGCGGCCGTGGCGCCGGCGCGGAAAGCGCCGATTTCATTACTGGAAATAACGAACATGGATTTGATGGAGGAGACCCGGCCCATCATGGAGGTGGGGGTCAGCAGCTGCACGATGGTGCCGCGGATGACCATGTTGACGCCATCGAAAACGCCCGAGGCGAGCAGGGCGAAGAACGAGATCCAGAAACTGGTCGAGACTCCGAAGACCAGCATGCAGACACCGAAACCGGCGAAGACCCAAAGAAGCTGCTTGCCGGAGAGATGGCGCATCGGGCGCATGGCGAGCCACAGGCCCACAGCGACCGCGCCAATGGCGGGCGCCGCACGCAAGGCGCCTAAGCCCTGCGCGCCCACATGCAGCACTTCGTCGGCATAGGCGGGCAGGATGGCGATGGCACCGCCCAAGAGCACGGCGAACATATCGAGCGCCATGACGGAGAGAATGACGGGCGATTTTAAAATGAACGACCAGCCGGATTTGATGCTTTGCACGGCAGGTTCGCGCGTTGTGCGCGGGGTATGCGGCGGGTTGAGGCCGAAAGCGAGGAAGGAAGCGATGGCGAGCAGGGCAAAGGGCATCACCCACGCAACGGATTCGCCGTAGCCGCCATAGACAAGGCCGGCAATGGCGGGGCCGGAAATGGCGCCGATCTGGAAGACGGAATTCATCCAGGCATTGGCGCCCGATAATTGCAGGCGGGGCACAATGACTGGAATGAGCGTCGAGGCGGAGGGCATGGTGAAGGACCGCGCAAGGCCCGAGAAGAAAACACCGGCGAACAAAACGCCGACGATGATCTGATCGGAGACTCCGAGATGGCCGCCACCGACCAGCGTAAGCAACACGGTGTTCAGCGCCAATGCCAGAATGGCGTATAAATAGACGCGGTGCGGTTTTGAAATATCGACGATATGGCCCGCGAAGAGCGAAAGGATGAGGGCCGGCACCGCCTCGGCAAGGCCGGTAAGGCCCAGCATCCAGGGGTCTTTTGTGATGGAATAAATCTGCCAGCCGACAATGACGGCCTGCGCCTGCAGGGCCATGGTGGTGCACAGGCGGGTCCAGCACAGAAGGCGGAAATCGCGGTTGCGGAGGATGTCGAAGGACAGCATGGGGCGGGAGATTGAGCCCGCCGGGCCGGTTTCGTCAAGCGAAGGGTTTAAGCGGCTGGTTTGGCGCCCAGCAGGCCGGACACGGCCCTGGCCAGGTCTTCCTGGGTGAAGGGCTTGATCATGACCTTGTTGACGCGGTCCTTAACCGTGGAAACGGCGGTGTCGGCGTCAACCGTGCCTTTGCTGCCGCCGGAAATGACGATGATTTTGGGGCGGTCGAAGGGGGTCATGGTGGCGTGGAGGTGGTCGATCAGCTCGATGCCGTCTTTTTCGGGCATGATCAGGTCGGTGATGACCATTTTGATGCTGGCGCCATGCTCTTTGAGGGCGGCGATCGCGGTATCGACGCTTTCAGCGGTTACGGCTTCGTGGCCCTGGGCGGTCAGCGAGTTGCTGAGCAGCTTGGCAACGACCTTGGAGTCATCGACGACGAGAATTTTGGCCATACACTTATTCCTCTTACAGATCTGGGGATTCTAGCGTAAAAATCGTATCGTACAAGGTAGGCAAGTCCATGCGTCTTAATGTCTTTTTACAACGATCGGGTATCGGCAGCCGCCGCGAGGCGGAACGCCTGGTGGCCGAGGGGCTGGTCAGCGTCAACGGGGAGGTTGCCACCGTGACCACGCCTGTGAACGAGGGCGACAAGGTGACGGTGAAGGGCAAGCCGGTCGCCGTTGAGACCAAGCCGGTCCCACGACTGTTCATCCTGCACAAGCCGGTGGATTTCCTGGTGACCAATTTCGACAAGGAAGGGCGGCCGACGGTTTTTGACCTGCCGGCGCTCAAGAACACGTCCCTGCCACGGCTGATGTCGGTCGGGCGTCTGGACGTCAACTCGGAAGGGTTGCTGCTGCTGTCGACGGACGGGCCGCTGGCGCAGGCGATGATGTCGCCTGAGACAGCGCTTGAGCGGATTTACCGGGTGCGCCTGCGCGGGACGCTGACGGAAAAAGAATTGATGCGTCTGTCGAAGGGCGTAACAGCCAACGGCGTGAAATACCGTCCGGCCAAGGTGCGGCAGGAACGGAAAAGCACGGGCGCCAATACCTGGTATGAAATCACGCTGACCGAGGGTAAAAACCGCGAGATCAGAAAGCTGATGGAATATTTCGGCTGCGTGGTGAACCGCCTGATCCGGACCAGTTATGGCCCGTTTGAATTAGGGGAAATTCCGCGCGGCAGTTTGCGCGAAGTGCCGCCCCGCAAGGTTGAAAACTTCCTGGAATACCTGCGCAAGCGCGGGACCAAGATATAGGAACTTTCGCGCATTTTCATTCGTTGGGGGGCATAAGACAAACCCTTAAAAGGAATGAAAATTATGAAACCCGTTGGAAAAGCCCTGGTTGCCGCTGCACTCGCGCTGGCCGCCATTTCGCCCGCTTACGCGCTGGGCACTCCGAAACCTGATGATTTCGTGCAAAAGGCTTCCATTTCAAACATGTTCGAAATGGAAGCGGCTAAAGTCGCGCTGGAACGCAGCACGAATCCGGATGTCAAAGCCTTCGCGCAAAAAATGCTCGATGACCATTCCGCCGCCGGCGCCAAGCTGACGAGCGCTGCTGCGAGCGCCAATGTGAGCGGTTCGGTTGCGACCGCGCTCGACAAGAAGCATGAAAAAATTCTGGCCGATCTGCGCACGGAAGAAGCCGATGATTTCGACGATGAATATGTCGACGAGCAGGAAGACGCGCACCGCAAAACGGTGAAGCTGTTTGAAAAATACGCTGAAGACGGCGAGGACCCGGCGCTGAAGTCGTTCGCTTCCAGCACGCTGCCGACCCTGCGCGCCCATAAAACCGAAGTCCAGGCGCTGGAAGACAAGGTCGAAGCCGCCGAAGACATGAGCCAATAAGCCTGTATCAGGCCTTTATAAAAAGCCCCCGAAAGGGGGCTTTTTTGCGGGGTTCACGGCAATGGTTGCGCGGGATGGCTAGTTTCGGTAAGGTCTGGCCGTTTTCCGGTTAAACGGAGGGGTGGCCGAGCGGTTGAAGGCGCACGCCTGGAAAGTGTGTATACGGGAAACCGTATCGTGAGTTCGAATCTCATCCCCTCCGCCATTTGCTCAATCCCGGCCCTAACGTCAGCTAACAAGCTGAACGGAAAGGTGGTTTTTGGGGTTCGAAATCCACTTTCGGGGCAGTAGCGCAAACGCTCTGCAAAAGTCAGTCTCAAGACCATTTTCCGATGATCCATTCTGCCAGAACTCCAAAGTTTTAAGGGACTTGCGAGGAAGTTGAGCGCGAGTTCGAACAAGTCATCGAATGACTGTTTCGGATGCGGCGTTTTTTCGGCCTTCTCGCGCAATACCAACGCTTGGCGTTCGAGCGCCGCGATCCGCTTCTCGTAGGCTTTGATGACGGACTCCGACCCAGCTTCGACCACGCGATCAAGCAGCTTCTGAATCTGCCGTTCGACCTGTTCGGCCTCGCGCTTAAATGAAAGTGCGATAGCTTGCGCCTGCGCCAAGCGTTGATCCCACGCCTTCTTGAACATCGAGCGAGCAACCGTCGCGAGCGAGTCCGTCGGCGTCACACGCGCAAGGACTTCGTCGAAGTCACGTTCGATCTGCTCACGGCGGATGGACTTGCGGTTTCTGACACAGGTCTTTTCGAAGCACATGTAATACGCATGCTTCGCACCTGTCTTACTTGTGGACCAGCAGGACGTGAGCGGCTTGTCGCATTCGGCGCATGTCACCATGCCTCGCAGCGGGAAATCTTCCCGGATATCCTTCCGCGCCGGGGCTTTCGGCTTTTCCTTCAGGCGCTCTTGATTGCGTTCGAAAGTTTCGAGGCTGATGAGCCCATCGTGCTTGCCCTTGCGCAGCGGAATATCCCACTCGGGTTTTTCCACGTAACCCGCATAGATCGGCCTCGTCAGGAAGAGATGAACGATTTGATTGGTGAGGAGAGCAAAGCTGGGATGTGCCTCCAGGAATCGGCGCACTTCGGCGCGTGTCTGGAATCTGCCTGAGGCGAAACCCTCCAGCGCTTCCTGAATGATCGCCGCGTCTGGCTCGTCGCGCACGAGCACTTTGCCTTCTCCGGCCTTGTGCTCATGGCGATATCCTCGACAGGTGTAGAACGGCCAATAGCCGTTCATCACACGCCCGCGCATGCGGCTCTTCGTCTGCTCGGCACCTTTTTCCCGTTGGTGTTGCGACACCGTAACCAGCAAGCCTTCGATTAACGCGGAGTCTGCATCTTCGCCGAACTGGACGGAGGGACTTTCCAGCGTTCCGCCAGCTTCCTTCAACTGATCGCGCAGCGCCCAGTGGGCCCTGTGCCCGCGTGCGAAGCGACTGAGATCGTCGATGATAACGACGAGTCCCCCGCTTCGCTTGTGTCTGCGCAAATAGGACAGAAGTTCTGTCATGACGGGCCGTTCTGCGTACTTGCCCGAAATGTTTTCATGGAAGACTTCAACAACGTCGTAGCCGCGATACCGCGCAAACTCGCGGCAGACGGCTTCTTGCGACTTCAGCCCGTGGCCCTTTTTGACCTGCTCTTCATCCGACACACGACAGTAGATGATTGCCTTGTTGTGTTGAATTTGGGCGTGCTTATTCATGAGTCCGGCCTTCCCGCTTCGACCAAATGGTTGAAGCCTTCGCTTGTCGTTTCAAATTGTTGTCTGTTGAGGGATCCTAGCACGTCGACCGAATCAAGTTCCAGAGTCGACGGTGCATCGATCACGCGTTGCACTGGATGCAGCTCGAATCCAAGATCGACGAAGCTCACGACGATTTGCCAGAGTGCTTCGATGAATTCGACCTTCTGCTCTTCCGTCCAGTCGCAATCCGCTAGGTGGTGGCAGAATTCCTGGGCGTCGAACGAGAGGGCTGGCCGCCCTGCGGGCGTCGGGTTCTCGTGGGGGGTCGCGGGTGTTTCGGTCATACGGTCTCCTCATTGACCGACGACCGGCGGCTAAGTCCCTTCCGGAAATCAGCCAGCACCAAATCATTATAGGATATTAATCCTAATTTTGCAACTATTGCTTCTATATCCTTTTCGCTCAGGGCCTCATAAGCCTCGTAGGCCCTCAACTCCCAGTTCGAAACCTTGCCGCAAGAAGCAGTCATTGGCGTCGCCTCCAGTGAGAGACGAACGAAATGTACACTTTATTCGTATTATGGCAAGTCCGTTATAGGTGCTTTTTTGGGGCTTTCGCGCGGGCTCTCGATACCCGCGCCGCCGCTGCCCTGTAGAGTTTCCCGCGGGAAACTTCATCGAGCTGAACGATTAGGTCGGGCTCGGCCAATAGTCGATCATTCCACTCGTCCTGGGTCGGCAGATAAAAGCCCGGAGGCGCTTTGCCGCCGCTGCCGAGCCAATCGAAATATGCCCGGTATAGGCTAGGGTCGACATGCTTGATGTCAGGAAGCGTTAAACCGCACCCAATCCATTCCGCATAATGCTGAGCGATAAATTGGGCCGGGCTTTCCAAGGCACCTTTATCGCGCTCTCGCCACAGTTTAGGCGCTGATTTGGGTGGTTCGACCAACGTCGTTCGAGCACGCTGAAACGTCGCGCTCAACCCCACTGCAGATGCAATTTGCTTGAGAACAATTTCACGTCTCGAAACGTCACCGACGTCGCGGATCGCCTGTATTACTTGATCCCGGTAGGCGCCGATGAACTCTTTTCTTTTGGATATCTCCGTCTCGCGAAGGCTTTCTAGCCGCGCAAGCATTCTTTTTGACTCTTTGAAGCGGCCCTTCTCTTTTACCCGTTCTGGCTGTCCTTCTGCAACTTTACCAGTGAAGCGGTAGGGTGAGCGATTCTCCCACTTGCGCGTAATCCGCTCAGATAAGACGCCTTTTCCTATCCTGGATTTTGCCACAGTCGCCTCCAACCCGATTCTGACCTCTAGCTTATATCCCATATAAAAATAGGACGTTTCGGCGCTGTCGCTGCTCGCAAGATGTGTGCTGTATTACGCACAATCTTGGCAAGGGGGCCCGCTGGCGCGCCCCCGTTGCATCCCCCCGGCGTTTGACGCGCATCTTGGCATCGAGCCTCGCGCGTCATCAGCCCGTATCGCCGGTCCATCACTCGCAGGACTTGGACCCTTCCGGTCCACCTGCACCGAACCACGGAGGACCGTTCTGGCCGGTCCAGCGCCACTCAGCGGGATCCTCCAACATCCCCCGAGACCCCCATGGTCAGCGTCTTGCCGCTGAACGACGCGCAGGGAGATTTCGCTCTCCCTGCACCCATCGACCCTGGCGTTTTCGTCACCTTGAGCAAGCACGTCCGAGAGATTGCCCCCAACCGAGGCAAGCCAGCCGCCTCCACTGTTCTCGGCGAATCAGGAAGCGCTGCGCCCGAGCGCGTTTACGGCTATCCTGTGCCGAGTCGCCCCGCCCCGATTTAAGATTATGACAATTCTACGGAATCCGGGTCAGGCGTTTTGGCTCAGAAATCGGTTTACTCCACCTCTGACGTAAAAGTACAACTAAGCCATGTCCGTATCTAAGCCCGCAACTTCAGCTCGCGTCATACCGTTCCCTCGCCGGGGGGAACCGCAATCCATGATCGAATGCGAAGACAATCTCGCCTTCATGCGCAGGCTAAAGTCTGAAAGCATGCATTTGATTGTGACTTCGCCACCTTACAACATTGGCAAAGAGTACGAACGCCGCACATCAAACGACCTCTACATCGAACAACAAGCCGCCGCTATCGCGGAAGCGGTCCGACTCCTGCATCCTGAAGGATCGATTTGCTGGCAAGTCGGCAACGGAATCGACGGTGGCGAGATTTTTCCGCTGGATATTCTGCTCTACCCGATTTTCAAGAACCATGGCCTCAAACTTCGTAACCGCATTGTTTGGACGTTCGGCCATGGTCTTCACTGTCAGAAGCGCCTCTCAGGTCGCCATGAAACCATCCTTTGGTTTACGAAATCGGACGACTACAAGTTCAACCTAGATCCGATCCGCGTGCCCTCCAAGTACCCTGAAAAAAAGCACTTCAAAGGTCCCAAAAAGGGAAGCCTATCCGGAAATCCTCTCGGCAAAAATCCATCGGACGTCTGGGACATCCCCAATGTAAAGTCGAACCACGTCGAGAAAACGGATCACCCGTGTCAGTTTCCGGTGGGACTAGTTGAGCGACTGGTCCTTGGATTGACCAATAAAGGTGATTCAGTTCTCGACCCCTATCTTGGTGTGGGGTCCACGGCAATCGCTGCGTTGAAGAACGGCCGCCATGCCTACGGGTGCGACGTCGTCCAAGATTATATTGATATCGCAGAGCAACGGATTGAAGCATTGCGGAACGATGAACTCCGCGTTCGCCCTATGAACAAGCCGGTATTCGAACCGCCATTCAGGGAAGACGAATGAGATTTTCTGGCGCCTATTCTCTGCACAACGGACAAGCTGAATGGGAAAAGCGTGATCTCAGTGACTGGCTCACTGATCTCTTCGAGGTCCCGAGCATTCCAATCGGGCTAGGATGCACAGGCAAGATACGTCAGCACATTGCAAATGAACTTGAGGCGGGCGGCTGGTCACACAACGTCAGAATTGATCCAAATTATGACCTCACGGTTACAGGCCGCTATCGCGATCTAGCTTTTCAGATTCAAACCGGAAACATCAGTCGGGCCATCTACGACCTGATGAAACTTCAATATCTTTATCAGCAAGGCAAAATCGAAGCTGCGGCGCTAGCAGTGCCAACAAAAGCGGCAGGTTTGATGATTGCATCTAACGTTGCAAGCGTAGAGCGCGTCTGGGGCGAAGTTCAATTGTTTGATCGCATCATCACGTTCCCGCTTTTAATCGTTGGTTTTGAGTGACGGGGGAACGATGCCTTATCAAGTGAACGTAAAGCCAGCCCATGAACGCAAAGATCTAATAACTGCCCTCACGGCCAAGCCTGTTTGCGGCGAACAGCCGACCTTCGACGTTTATGAGGGACAGCGGACAATGCTTCCGGTCATAAGATTACCCCTAGACGTTCCGGTCTATCGGATGGCCAACGCGCGAACTCAAACAGAGCAACTTGCCTTTATCGCCGAGCACAAAAAAACATCTAACTACTTTGTCGCTGGGCAAGACAACGAAGAGGCCCAACAGGCGCAACACAATATCTTGCGCGGCTTCGCAAATGCGACTGCGGGTTCCGTGAAGCCGATAATCGAAGAGTTAGAGAGAACGAAACAAACCGAACCGATCATGATTACTCCTTCGGGAGTAGTCGTGAACGGAAATCGCCGGCTGACCGCAATGCGTGAGCTTTATGCCGATCGAAAGGCTGACTTTCCCACCTTTGCAGAAGTCGAATGCATGGTGCTTCCTCCGCTTACGGAGGAACAGATCGACGATATTGAGACAAGGCTACAAGAGCGTCCCGAAACCAAACTTCCTTACAGTTGGATCAACGAAACCCTCAAGATACGCCGCCAGCTCGAGCAGAAATCGAAGAAAGAGACCGACATCGCCGATATGCGGCGTAAATCTGTCGGAGACATCCGTAAGTCACTGATGGCGCTTAATTACGCCGAAATATATTTGAGAGACTGGCGCGGTCTTCCAAAGGACTATCGCTTGGTTGAGAAAGGCGGAGAGCAGTTCTTTGCAGACCTTGTGCCACGCCTGAAAGGCAAAGAAGGGCCGCTTCTTGAGGCAAACCTGCGTATGGCTTGGCTCTTATTCGATAATCGGGACAGCCTGGGTGGTCGTATCTACAATTTCAACAAAGTTCTCGGCGAGAAAGCTGAACAAGTATTAGCTCAGCTTACTGAGCGGCTCGACATCGAAGCAGAGGACGACTCGGCAGACAGCGACGCTGTCGATAGCTCAAATGACTTTGAGATCGATCTCGGCGAGCCTGATGGTCCTGAAGACTACGCATCTATCATCGCGCTGTTCGATAACACGCAGCGGCGAGATGAAGTGTTCGATGAATTAAAGGCTGTTTGCCAAACGATTATCGATTCGGGGCAACAGTCCAAGGTTGGCAAAGCCGCACTCCGAGCAGCACAAGATGCAAACACGCGGCTCACCGAAATTGACCTTTCTACCGCTGACCCAGCGACCCACGGCGGAATTGAGAAGCAGCTCGACGAAATCGTGCATCGTGCAACTGCACTGAAAGCTAAGCTTAAAAACATCAAGAGCGGTAGCGACGAGCAGCCGTCGGACGGTACTTAACGTGTCTGCGGGCCCAGTCGTCATAGGGATCAGTTATATCCCGGCGCGTTTCTCGGGCCGACTCTCACTCGAGGGAACCCCTACCACCTCTATTTGGGAAAGGCTTCAGCAGGCGGTTCTCAATCTTGGATTGGAGTATCAATTTGGACCCGGCACAATAGAGCTGACTTGGGCAGGCATTCTAACGCTGGTAGGTCAGTTCGCCAGCCAACAAAAGGCGTTGGATTTTAGATTCAGTCCACGCGATGACGCGGCCAAAGAACGCATCACCGGTTTTGTTGCACAATTCAAACAGGTCCAACAATCGAAAGGGTCGCTCAAACTTACAATCTCGTTTGAAGAGATCGAAGAGCGCCTTTTGAATGCTGGGTTCACGCGCAAGCTCAAGTCCTTCCAGCTGCGTGACCTTCAGCGGCTAATGTCGTTAGAAAACGGCGCAAACTTTTCAGTTCCCGGCGCGGGTAAAACGACGGTCACGCTCGCTTTGCATGTATTGACCCGGAAAGCCGGTCAAATTCTCCTGATTATCGGCCCGAAAGCATCGTTTCCTGCCTGGCGTGAAGTTGTTACGGATTGCATCAAGCCGGACGCGCCCGATGGAAATTCAGAACCGTTCACTATCATCACCAGTTCTGGCGAGGCGCTGCAGAAGGCGCTGACATCTGGCGCAACTAGATTTGTCATCAGTTACGACATGATGATCCAGAACCCGGAGATCATCACTAACTTTACTTCCCAAAATAAAGTCCATCTCGTCCTCGATGAAGCCCACCGGATGAAGGCAGGGTTCGGATCACTTCGAGGGTCCATGCTGCTGAACATCGCGCCGTTACCGATACGTCGTGACATTCTTACCGGTACGCCAATGCCGCAACAGCCATCGGACATACAGTCTCAACTTGACTTCCTATGGCCCGGCGCAGGGCTTGGTCTCCAGATTTCCCGGGGCGATCCACCCAGGCAGGTCCTGGGCGAACTCTATGTACGCACAACAAAGAAAGACTTAGGCCTGCCGAAACCGCATCGCCACTTTTTGTCTGTGCCCATGGCTGATGGACAAATGGCGCTCTACGGAATCGTTAAAAACGAATTTTTGCGGCAAGTAAGCTCATTAGGCCTGGATGGAAGGTTTGACGCGCCTGCTGCACGCCGCTCTGTCATGCGCTTGCTTCAGCTGTCTGCAAATCCAGTGCTGGCGTTGAGATCTATCGTGAACGATGCCCCAAATTTCGACTCGGGCATTTTAGACCAGGTGATCGCCGAGGGCCCATCTACGAAGATGCGGGCCGTTGCTGACAAAGCAAGAGCGTTGGCGAAGGAAGGAAGGAAGTCGGTTATATGGACGATCTTCACAGACACGATTGCTCAGATGGAGTTATTGCTAGCCGACTTAAACCCGGTCAGTCTTTATGGCGCTGTGCCTACAGGTGAGCCAACAGATCCAACTACACGCGAAGGCCGCATAAGACGTTTTCACGATGACCCCTCCTGTATGGTTATGATCGCGAACCCTGCCGCGGCGGGAGAAGGAATCAGTCTTCATAAGATATGTCATGACGCGATATACCTCGATAGAAGCTACGTCACGACCCACTATCTCCAGTCTATAGATCGCATCCACCGACTCGGCTTAGAGCCCGATCAGGAAACAAACATTTACATTTACAGAACCCTAGCCCCTATGGGGCTTGGGTGCATCGATCATTCGGTAAGCCATCGCCTTCGTCAGAAGCTTCGCGCACTCCAAATTTTACTCGATGATGCCGACCTTCATGAAATTGCTTACGACGAGGAGAACTCCGAAGACCCAATAGCCTGGGATATTAGCCCTGATGATGTTCGAGATCTGATCGAGGTCCTTGAAGGACGTTTAAGTTTATCCGATGAGGAAAGTGAGTGACTTCCCCCGACGGTGTACTGGCAGAATTTCGGATGAGCGCGTTTGCAGCTCTTATAGGAATTCGCCGCTATATTCGGGATCATTCTGGCATCTCAGCCAAGGAAGCAGCTATTTCATTACAACGATCTGACGCGGACTTTTCGGCGGCAGACTTCGCTAGTGCGCTGCGACTTCATGAGCTTCTGCCATCTGAGATTGATTTTGTCGATCCGGAAGCAAGTCTTCGAGACGGACTCTCGGTTTTGATAACCACGCACCGTCCTTTTTGGTACCGATACTTCCCGTACGGTCGCCAACGCCTTGCGGCGGTTCTCACCCAAGACGAGCTTCAGACGTTTCGGTCCGCCGGGTTGTTCGATCAGCACCCCCCTGCAGTTGTGGCATGGTGGGACGCTTTAGCGACTTTGGCCCGATCCGTTGAGGACGAGCGTCTCAACGCTCAGGGACGACATGCGGAGAAACTATCGCTCGAGTATGAGCGGAAACGAATGGCATCCATTGGGATAAGCGAACACCCCCGCTGGGTCGCGCTCGATGATAACTCAGCTGGATATGATATCCAGTCGTTCGATCAGACCCCTCACGGCCTTAAGAACATCTTGATCGAGGTTAAATCTAGCAAGCGCAATCCGCCTCGCATGATTCTCACTCGTGGAGAATGGGACGCGGCTGCCAAGTATGGCGATTCTTATATGTTCCATCTATGGAAGCTTCCAACGGAACAACTGATAGTAAAGTCTGTCTCAGAGATATCTGCACACATTCCTGGCGACAGCGGGGACGGCAAATGGACAGAGGTTGAAATCCAATTTTAGGTACTAAGTAATGGCGTTTGCCGTAGCCAGGTTAAGCAGGAAAAGAGGCGCACCCCTCTTAGACTACGCGCTTTGCCGCTGCTTCATAATCCATCCCTGTCAGATCAGAATGCAGGAATGCATCGTCGAGAAGCCGAAGGAATTTCCACTTGTATTGCGGATCATAAACCAGTCGTTTGTTCGGCGCGATGCCGACCACCTGAATTGGCAGATTATGCGCCAGGATTTTTGCTTCGAGCGCATCAATGGTTAGGCTCGGAAGGTAATTGCGCTGTGCGATGCCACGCAGCTTAATAAGAATAATTGAGTTGCTCACGCAGTCAGCCTGAAACTGGATAACATTATCGATAGCGACCGCAGCTTGGATATTCGCAAGAGTCGCCTGCGCATGTTGCAGGACCTCCTGGAAAAATTGAAATATCCGGTGGTAACTATCCTTGTGAAGAATTGCCATGTGACCGCCGATCCAAATGGCATCGATCATCTCATCGAAGATAAAGACCGGCTCATTGATTCGATCAAACGTCCCACCCGAGAAGAGCGTAACCAACTTCTTCGAGCGGCCCAACTCCTTGGTTTTGGAATACTTGCGGAACAGGTAGATATCCGGTTGGCCTGGGCGTTGAATCGCGAGCACGTGGAAGGACAGATTGTTGATGACTTTCGAAGCGCCGTCGAAGATCGGAAGTTGTGCCAGAGTGCTTAGCGCATTTACGACTGCCTCCTGCGACGATCCTGCTGGTGGCGCATACACTTCGACTTCATGATGGTCCTGAGGCTGGGCAGCATCGTAGGCTTCGAGCGTATAGTCCCCGGCGGCGACCTTCGTATGGAGATCGCTCAAGACTTTCGACGCCGTTTCTACAAATGACGCGGCGAGTCCATCAGTCAGTTGCAGCCGATGAAGCGACGGGGATGCCCCATTCCCCCCGCGTGCCGCCAAGCACACGGTCACGGTGGCATTGGCGCTTGTCAAATTACTGGCCCCCGCCAGAGCCGTCCTGAGTGCAGGATAAGTCACGCGCGCTTCTCCACGAAAATACCATTTGCAAGATCAATTGCCCGCACGCTGTCGCCACGGCGCAGATTGCGTTTTGAAATCAAAAAATACGGATTGCCTTGCGCGTCTTCAATTTCGTAAAGCCGAAACCCCATCATGGAGAGCAGCGGGTTGATGTGGATCATGCTTGAATTAATATAGACGATGCACAGAACAATGAGGAACACCGCTAGAGCGACGATCTGCTCGGTCCTGTCGAAGGCGGTGGCTGCGAACGGAATGATGTAGCTCGCGATGTAGCTCATGGTTTCGCCGTCTTTGCGATGAATGACACCGACTGCAAGTTCAACACCAGAAAAGCGCTGGACGGCACGCATGAACACTAGCGTGCCGATCAGGCTGACAACCGTCAGGCCTACAAAAGTCCAAGCGACGTAGGGCAACGTCCGCATCGTGATGATGGAGAAAATCACCCAAAGCGGAATGTACGAACTCAAGAACAGGATAAATCGAGCGAACTTATTAGCCATGACATGCAGAATGGCACAGCCAACACACGCATGGGTAGCGTTGATTTTGCAGGGAAATTCGGCTCAATACACATAGGAAAAACAAGGACTTGGGTGCGCCGCAACGTTGCCGGGCTCTCTACCCGCGTGCGCTCGCGGGTCGCACCTCGTTATGCCCCGTCTGAGGATAATGATCTCTAGCTCAAGAAGACGGGGCGTGCCGCCCCTTTCCGTCAAGGCCAAGCCCTTCGGGCGGATGCGTCGGCCCGTGTCGTCGCTTGCACTCCAGCCCGCGCCAGCCTCCCCATCCGGCACGTGACGGCTAACCCCCGCTCATCGCCGCTTGGCTAGTCGGTTGCATGTGCAACCCATTAGCTGAGGAAGAATTGAAAGATCAAACCTGCGAAAATAGAATTGATGCGACGGCGCTTGCCGCATCTGCACTGCCGAATCCGAACGTATCGCCCTGTTGCTTTGGAAATATTTGCAACGGGCTGATTGAACATCTTGACCCAGCTATGTCAGTGAGGGCGCTTAAAACAGCGCAAGTGCGACGGCCATCATCTGGTCGCCGTACTTGATGTAAAGCCAAACAGCGATACCGAGGCAGACAAAGCCGAAGGTCGCAAGCTTCTCGCCGAAGTCGTATTCATACGTCTCCCATTTTTTTGCCCAATACCCTTTTGGTTCGTCCTGGGCTTCCGGCTTGTGCCGGGCACATGTTTCCGCGACCAGTTGTTCCCAAGTCTTTGGCGGATTACGCGCGCGTTCGAGGGCTGCGAGCAGTTCGATCTGATGTATTCTTGCCAAGGTCCGTGGTGCGGCATGGTTGGGATGCCAGTCGTAAGATCCTTCCAGCCGCTTTTCACTGTAGTAGAACGTCTGGCGCAGCGCTGCGGGCTGCTGCCCCGAGATCAGCACAAGCGTTCGCGGATTGGCGCGGTCGCCGAACTGACGGCCTACCTCATCCGGCGCTAGCAGTGGGCGTTTTTGTATGCTGGTCGTGAATCCACGGGATACCGACGTGCTTTGTCCGGTCGTGATACTGGCGTTTCGTCCGTAAGATTCGCCGGAGTTGACGGAATACGAACTCTGGCCGCTGCTCAGGCCGAAGGTCGAGCCCGACGACGAGCTGTAGGACGATCCTATACTGGACGAGCGCGACTCGCCTTCGGTCGCGCTCTTGGACTGGTTGTACAAAACCACATCCTCTTCGCCGATCAGCTTCGAGACGTAATCGCGTGTGAAATGGTCGTCGTTGCAGGAAAAGAGTTTGATGCCCGAATTGGCGATGAAGGTTTCCCAGTTGTCTTTGTAAAGCTCTTTGAGCTGACCCAGATTCTGAACGATAACCGCGAGCTTGACGCCGAACCCGGCGATCTGGGCAGCAGCATTCTCTAATACCCGCATGCGGCGCAGTGCCGGAAACTCGTCCAGCAGCATCAGGACCGGATGGCCAGACTCAGGCTTGATCGGACCGCGTTCCATTTCCGAGGCGATGATCGTCACCATCATACGCAGCCATCGATAATGCGTATCCATGGCCCTTTGGGGCAGGCAAAGGTAAACCGTCTCGCCTTTCGCAGATTGCTTCAGAGCGCTGGGCTTGAACGACGAATGCGAAAGCACACGCTTCATGCTCTCGCCGTCGATGAATCGCGTGTTGGTCTTGGCAACCTGCACGATTGAACCGAACAGCCGAGGCGAATTGGCTTCAAGGTCGAGATAGGTAGCCCCAGCTCTTGCGATGACCCCGTCGAAGGCTTTGTTCTTTTTCATGCTTTCGAAGAGAAGGCTGTAACCGGAAGGCCCTTTACCAATGGCCTTTTGAATGAGTTCGGCTGCGTCCGTGTCGCCTGCCACGATCAAGCGGCGAACCGTCAGCAGGTTCCGGTCATGGGCCGCAAAATGAGAGGCACTGGCGACATGTAGCATCAGTGCGGATATGAATTCCTTGCCGCTGTCGTCGAAGAATGGATCGCTGTTCGTTTCGCCCGGTACGAAGGCTTCGGCTATGCGGAAAGCCGTATCGACGCTTTCCGGATCGCTGGCCGACAACATATCGAGCGGGTTGAACGCCGCCTTGAGGTCGGCAAATTGATCGACCGGCGTTTGCACAACGTTGAACGGGTCCAGAATATAAACGGTCTGACCAAGACCGCGTGCCCATTTCGACCCGGTTCCGCGCCGCCGCGCGGTTATGATGGCATTCTCTCCCTTGGGATCGATAACGACGGCAGACCCCGGCCAGAAGGCAAGGTTGGGGATTACAAACGACACGCCCTTGTTGCCACGGCTACCGCTGCAAAGCAGGATGTGCCGATCATCGCGGATTCCTGCGATCTGACCTTTTTCCGTCTTGCCTAGCCAGATATCGCCCGCGCTGAACTGTCCGAAACTGCTGTCGGGCCGCCATGCAGCGGTGCCGAGCTTGCGCCGGTCCCTTTGATAAACGTGCCACTTGAGGGCGTCATTGAAGGTTACGGGGTCCATGGCGATTCTCCCTACAGGCTCAAGTCGTGATCGCGGTTGCGAGGGGTCGGTTCGTGTTGCTTCTCAGGCTGGCGAAGACGCGAAATCACATCGTGTACGCGCACGGCCATGGCGCGACGCTCGTCGCGCTGACGGGAACGCAGGGCGTTTATTATTGCCTGGACCGGTGCCCGTTCTTTGGCCTGTTCATCGAACAGGGACTCGCGCTGTTTGCGGTCCCTCACAAAAGCCGAATACGCCTCCGCATCATTGCGCTTGCGCTGTTTGAAGAGATTCCCCGTCAGCACATCCAGGACGATGCCAAGGCCGCGCCTAAAACGGCTTGCCCGTTCTTTCGTCTCTTTGCGCCACCGTTGCGCCTGAGCCTTTGCAAGCAGAAGCCGCTCGCGGCGCTGCTGTATCGCGATTTCCTTCAGCCGGTCTTTGTGCGGCTGAAGCTGGGTTTTGTGATTTTGCTTGAATGCCGAAACGTGATCGCGAAGCCCTTCGTATTCTTTTTTGCGAAGATCGGCTCTGACTTCCGAAAGGCTCGGCAGATTGTCGCCTTTGCTGCTGAATCGCTGAGTCAGGTCTTTCGTCTTCACGCCGGTCCAGCGGGCGACTGACAGCACCTCGCCAAGCAGATCGGTCGCGACGATGCCACGCCGGTCGCCCTTGGCCAAGTAATACCCGCGCTCTTCGAGCGCATGCCGGAAGGCTGCCAGATTGTCCGAGCGTTCCCATGCTTCCTTGAATATCTGTTTGACCTCGCGCGGATCGAGACCGGCGCGTTTGGCCTGCTGCCACTCGCCAAGCGTGAAATTGAGCGGGTTCTTCCAGCCATTGGTCCGGTGCCCTTCGGGCAAGGACCAGCCGTGTTCGAGGTAGATCTCTTTGGATAGCTCGGTCAGCCGGGTTTTGAAGTACGGAAGATTGATCGCCTTCATCGCTTCAGGATCGATGCGCGACCAGACGGCATGGGCATGCCGGCGGCCTTCCTTCTCATGAATGACGATTGCGCGGGGCTGACCAACAAGCCCAAGCGCAACTTCCGCACGATCTACAGCAGCGGTCAGATCAGCCAACGACGCTTGCGCGTCTTTTGGCGGGTTCAAGCTGAGCGAGAAAACGGGCTGGCGGCATTTCGTGCCACGCGCAATGGCGACGGTTTCAGCCATCGCGCCGTACAATCCCTCGGAGACGAAGCCCCGCAATTCCTGAACGAGGACGTGATCGTTCTCGGCAACGTTTAGAAGATGGGCGGCGAGCTGGCGGGGCCCGCCACGCTGTGAACCTTTCAGGATCATGGCTCGGTCCCAGCTGAGGCCGCGAATTCGTCACATAGCGGTATTTCCTGACAGACCCCTTCGATGATCTTTACGCCGAGCGCTTTGAGCAGCAGCAGGCGCATTTCCAAAACCTGAGCGCAGGCGGCCTGAAGATCGGCTTCGACCTCCTGTGTGACCGGCAGCGAGCCGTGATTGGCTGCCTTGGCGAGCTGGTTGAGGTTGCTGGCCAGGCGGGACTGGCCGAGCAGGCCCAGAAGACGCCCTAGGGGTTCTGCATCCTTGAGGGGCTGGTGGACCTTGGCACGCCGTTCCGTGGCGTCCCCGAGGGCACGCTGGCGGATGAACTGACTCAGGGGGGTGTTTCCAGCCAGATCGCCGAGACGGGCCTTCTCGGCTTCCGTGAACCGGACGGAGAGCGGTTTGGACTTCGAGGGGGCGTCGCTCATGGCTGCGGCCCCCGAAGGTCGATTTTTGCGTGCTTAAGCTGGTGGTTCCAGTCTGCTAGGGTCTCGAACAGACCGTTAAGGTCGAGGTTCGAACGGCTGTCTGGCTGGGATTCCAGGTTCGAACTTTCGTCCGAACCCTCCGCCATATAAAAAGGCCCCTCTAAGGGGGCTTTTTTATATGTATGGTGGCTGTCATGTCGTTTGCCCTTGGACCCATTCAGATTGATACGCCGGTTTTCCTGGCGCCGATGTCTGGCGTTACGGATCTGCCGTTCCGGCGGATGGTGAAGCGCTATGGCGCGGGGCTGGTTTTTTCAGAAATGATCGCATCGCGGCCCATGCTCGATGAATTCCGGCGCGGTACGCTGGATAACGCCAATTACGCCGAGGAATTTCCGATGGCCGTGCAGCTGGCGGGGTGCGAGCCGGCGATGATGGCGGAAGCGGCGAAGGTAAACGTGGATCGCGGGGCAGCGATCATCGATATCAATTTCGGATGTCCGGTGAAGAAGGTCGTCAAGAACATGGCGGGATCGGCGCTGATGCGCGACGAGGCGCTTGCCACGCATATCATGGCAGCCACGGTGAAGGCGGTATCGGTGCCGGTCAGCGTGAAGATGCGGCTGGGATGGGATTTTGATTGCATCAACGCGCCGAAACTGGCGCGCATCGCCCAGGATGTGGGCATTCAAATGATTACCGTGCATGGGCGCACCCGCAACCAGCTGTATAGCGGCACTGCCGACTGGGCGGCCGTTCGCGCGGTGAAGGAAGCGGTTTCGATTCCCGTGATTGTGAATGGCGATATTGTTTCGCCGCAAGCCGCCCATGACGCGCTCTCAGCTTCAGGCGCGGATGGGGTGATGATCGGACGCGGGGCGTATGGGCGGCCCTGGTTGGTGAAGCAGATTATCGATGCGCAGAGCGGCATCGAGACGCCGGACCCGAGCATTGAGCAACGCGCAAGTCTGGTGCGCGAACATTACGACGCGATGATTGCGTATTACGGCGCGCATGCAGGGGTGGGCATCGCCCGCAAGCATATCGGCTGGTATTGCGAAAATCTGCGGGGCAGCGAGGTTTTTCGAGGGTCTGTCAACCGGATGACCGACCCGGACCAGGTGCGTGCGGCGCTGGATGATTATTTTGCGGGTTTGGCGTAAACTAGACTCATGTGGAAAGCCGCCTGTACCCGCAGAGAATTCATGACCTTTATCGCCACGTGCGCGGCGGCGGGGGCGGTGTTCCATCCGTTCAAGGCCATTGCGGGAAATGTCGCCAGCCGCAATTGCCTGGTGGTGGGGTCCGCCAAGGGCGGGGCGCTGGTTGACCTGCTGAGTCACAAGATCATCAACGTGCCACTCGATTTCCATCCGCATAGTTTCATGCAGCATCCGAAGCACCCGATGAAATTCATCGGCATTGAAAAATGGGGGCCCAACGCGGTCGAGGTGGATTTTGAATCCAAAGCCGTGCGACCGCTGGATAAAAGCGATGACTGGCATTATTACGGCCACGGCATTTTCGACAAAAAGAAGAACGCGATTTTCATGACACGCGTGGATCTGAAAACCGGACATGGGCATCTGATCGGTTTCGATCCGGATACGTATGAAATTGTAGAGAATTACCAGGTAGCGCCGGGCGGCCTGCATGAATGTCACGCGCTGCCGGGGCGGCAGGTGATGTTTGCAAGCTCGGGCATCCGCGCTGCGGATTACGATATGCCGCAGATCGGCCAGCGCATGGAATCGACGGGGCTGGTGATTGTCGACATCGACACGGGCAAGGTAGAACAAAAGATGTTCGCGCATGATGAGGACCAGATCATCGGGCATTTCGCGGTGACAAGGACGGGCGCCTTGCTGGCGCTCGCGGGCCCGCGCCCGTTGCAGGAAAAAGTGCCTGCGGGGCATTTGTATTACAGCCCGGGCAGGGATACGCCGCTCAGGGCGCTGGTTTGGCCCGAGGATGCAGCCAAGGCCATCAGGGGCGAGATGCTGAGCGTGGCGCTGAATGACGACCATACGCGCGCGGCGGTTACCAACCCCGCCGGCAACCGCGTGGCGCTGGTCGATATGAGCAAAGGTGAAATCCTCAAGGTGATGGAAGAAAACTGGAGTGGCGTGGCGTTCGATCCTGTCAGCCAGCAATTTGTCGGGACGCATCTGGGCATCGAGACGATCGACAAGAATTTTCGCGCCGTGACTCAGTTTTCCATCGGGCCGGAGGATAGCACGCTCACCTTAAGCGGTGCGCATTCCGGGATGTACAAAGTCTGACGATAAAAAAAGCCCCGCGAACGGGGCTTTTTATTGGTGGGCGATTTGCCCTTAATTATTGGTATTCCAGATGATTTGTTCTTTTTGCGGCTCGGCCGAGGCCGGCTGCGCGTTGCCGGCAGCGGGTTCGGCGCGGGCGACCGGTTCGTCGGCGGCGATTTCAGCTTCCGGCACGGCTGTGTTGATGGCGCGATTCAGCGCCGTGCGCAGTGCGCCACCGTTGGACGGGAAGATCACATCGTCGACCAGGTAGCTGTTGCCGACCTGTTTGATGACGATGCGGTCGGTCCAGTTGGCAGACGGGTTCGCCGGGTCCATGCGGTTGATATTCACGAGCGTGTTCTCACCGCGTTTGGTGATTTTGCCGACGACGCATTCGGGCATCGCATCCGGGAAGGAAGCGAGCTGGATGCCATCGCCGAGCGGGGGTTTTTCATCGGGGCGGGCGCGTTGAATAGCGGCGTTTTGCTTCTCGGCAGCGCGCCACTGGTCTTTGAGCTCGTCGGTCATGATCATTTTCGCGCGCCAGTCACTGTCGGCGACGACAGCGCGGCAGAACTTGGACGCCGCCATTTCAGCGGATGCCGGCGTGGTGGCGGTGATGATGAGAACATTGGCGGCGGCGACCACGCAGCCAGCGATCACGCCGGCCCAGATTGCCTTTTTTGTATTCATCGTTGCAGGTTTGGATTTAGCCATTTTACTTCCCCTTAAGTTTAAATTTAATCTTCAGCCGCACGCACAGCGCGCACAGGTTCGTGCCCAGTGGCCCAGAATTGTTCAAAGACGCGGCGCTGGGTCGCCGCCAAATCAGTGTTTTTCAGGATAACGACTTCCTGCGCACTCCAAAAGATATGAGCGACGCGATCCCCATAAATAATCGTATCGACGGGGCCCAGGGATTCGGGGGCGACGACGCGGTAGGCAGCGGCCTGTTTAGGATAGAAACCCGGCATGTCGCGCGTGATGAGGCGTTCGCCGAAACCTTTTTCGGATTTTTGAACCGCATAGTCGCGATTGGCGTCGGGATCGTGAGCGGAAAAGTTGCGAATGTCGGGCAGGATGCTCAGGACCTCGCCATCTGATGGCGTATTGGCGACGATATCGCGGGTCAAAGCTTTTATAAAACCGTCACCTTCGTGTTTGATCATTGTCACGGTATCGCGGCGCAGCTCGACACCACGGTTGCCGATAAGGGCGATGCCGCTGCCTTCGAGCGCGACCTGAAGTTTTTCAAGCGTGCCCTGGCGCGGGTTGGATGTGCCGCGTTCGATATTGTTGACGACATTCAGGTGCAGGGCGGCCGCCCTGGCGAGATCGGCCTGCGTCCAGTCGAGGAGGGCCCGTGCGGCCTTGATTTGGTGAATGGTCATCATGCAAGCTATTGCATGCTGTTCGCTGTGTAAAATCAACCGTAATATTATTTCTAAACACCATTACGGCAATAATTTACACAATATAATGTGTTAAATGCGGTTCAATACGTCCAGAATGGCTTTTTCCTGCAGGTCGAGATCGTGCGGACGATTGAGATTGTGAATCCCACCTTCGATCAGGGTGACGCGCACCTGAGACGGATCGGTGAATTTTGCCTGGATACGGGCGGGGGTGGTGTTGGGGACGCTTTCGTCTTCCATGCCTTGGACAAGATGGACGGGGCCGGTGAAGGTCCAATCCTCGTCCATGACGAAATTGTTGGGGCCGTCGTTCACCAGAGCGGTTGTATAACGATCATTCGGGGTGAGGTGTTTTGTGAAGTCCGGCGCGGTGGCGATGCCCACGATACCGGCGACGCGGTCGGGACGCTCTTCCATCAGGCGCAGGGCCACCCAGCCACCCATGGATGAGCCGACGATGATCTGCGGGCCTTGCGTGAGCTGGTCGAGGACGAGCAGGGCGTCGTGCACGGCGCGGGAAATGGTGAAATCAGCCCATTCGCCACCGGAATTGCCATGAGCGTAGGCGTCGTAGCGGATGAAGGGGATGCCGAGGCGGCGGCAGGCCGCATCCAGAAACTGGGCCTTGGTCGCATTCCGGTCGCTTTGAAAGCCGTGCATGAACATAACACCTGCTTTGGCATCGGTGCTTTCCGGCGCGAACTTGTCATACACAAGCGCTGTGCCGTCAGGGCGAATGAGTGTTTCGGATGTCATGGAATCTTGGTATCAGAATGGATGCTTAATCTAAAGACACAAAAGACACCCGTGGTGATGCAGATCATCCCTGAACTGGGGCCGGGCGGGGCGGAACAGGGTTGTATCGACGTGGCCGCCGCTTTGGTGCAGTCGGGCGCGCGCGCGCTGGTGGTGTCGGCAGGGGGTCCGCGCGTGGGCGAGATTATCCGGTCCAAGGCGGAATTCATTCCAATGGCCGTGCATTCCAAAAACCCGTGGGATATTTACTGCAATATCGGGCGCATCCGCCGGTTGATCAACGCGTGGAATGTGGACATCGTGCATGTGCGCTCGCGCGCGCCGGCGTGGAGTGCCTATTACGCGTGCAAGGGCACGGGCGCCAAATTCATGACGACGGTGCATGCGCCGTACAACCAGGGCGGCAAGCTCAAGAACTGGTACAACAGCGTGATGATGCGCGGCGAGCGCGTGATTGCGATTTCCAACCATGTCGGCCAATACATCACCGACAATTTCAAAGTCGATCACAACCGCATTCGCCTGATTCACCGCGGCATTGCGATGGACCGTTTCCACCCGACCATGGTGGGCATGCAACGCATGGCGACCCTGCTGCGCGACTGGCGCATTGAAGACGGCGCGCCGATCATTCTGCTGCCGGGGCGCATCACGCGCTGGAAGGGCCACCATGTATTGCTGGAAGCGATGGCGCGGCTCAACCGCCCTGATGTTTTCTGCGTGCTGCTGGGCTCGGACCAGGGCCGCGTTGAATACCGCCAGGAACTGGAAGCGCAAATTGAAAAACTGGGTCTGACGGGGCAGGTGCGGATTATCGATCACTGCAACGACATGCCGGCGGCTTACATGATTTCGAGCGTGATTGTTTCGGCATCGACGGACCCGGAAGGGTTTGGGCGCATTCCGGTGGAGGCGCAAGCCATGGGCCGGCCTATTATCGCGACCGACCATGGCGGGGCGCGGGAAACGATTGTGCGCGGCGAGACCGGCTGGCTGGTGCCGCCGAACGATGCGGGCGCGCTGGCCGAAGGGCTGCGTCAAGCGCTGGGCATGACGCCGCAGCAACGCGCGGTGCTGGCGACCAAGTCGATGAATCATGTGGCGATGAATTTCACGCGTGAGAAAATGTGCGAAGAGACGCTGAATGTTTATGCCGAATTACTGACCGAGAAATACGGACGTTAAACCCATGGCGAACATCCTGGTTATCAAGCACGGGGCTTTTGGGGATTTTGTCCAGGCGCTGGGCGCGATGCGCGCGATCAGGCTGCATCACCGCAACGACAAAATCACCCTGCTGACGACCAAGCCGTTTGTCGAGCTGGCGGGCAAGAGCGGTTATTTCAATTCGGTCGTCGTCGACCCGCGGCCCAGATGGTACGATTTCCCGCGCATTTACATGCTGAAGCGTTTTTTCAACGCAGGGAAATTCGCGCGTGTTTACGACCTGCAGAATTCAGAACGCACTGGGCTTTATATGGCCTTGTTCAAAAAGAACCCGGAATGGAACGGCATCGCGTTCGGCGCGTCGCATCGCATCGCGGATGACGCGGCGCGTAAAAAAATGCATGTGTTCGAGGCGCTGAAGGCACAGCTGGCGATTGCCGGGATCGTTAATATCAAGCATGACGATTTGTTGTGGGCGACGGACGACCATTTCCCGCAATTGCCGCGGCCGTTCGTCCTGATCGCGGCCGGTTCGTCACCACAGCATCCGAAAAAGCGCTGGCCGGTTGAACGCTATGTGGCGCTTTGCCAGTTCCTGGCCGAAAAGGGCGTAACGCCGGTGCTGCTGGGCACAAAGGACGAAGCCGACGTGAATGCGAAGATAGCGGGGGAATGCCCGAAGGCGATCAACCTGACCGGCAAAACAAGCCTGTTCGATATTGCAGGCATGTCGCGCTGGGCGAAGGCGGCCGTGGGCAACGACACGGGGCCGATCCAGATGACTGGACCGACGGGGTGCAAGACCATTGCGTTATATCCCGGCTTCTCCAATCCGGCGCGGCACGGGCCGCTGGGCGCCCATGTGACCACCATTCAGCGCGAAGCCATGGGCGATATCAGCCTAGACGAAGTAAAAGCGGCATTGCTGCCGCTTTTGGAACTTCCTGCTGCGTTACTCGAGGCACCGGCAGCTTAGTCGATTTAGAAACTTATTCAGCCTTGGGTGCGGCGGCCTTGGCCGCCACTTCTGCTTTGGGCAGAGGCATGAGGACCATGATGGCCTGACGGCCTTCGGCGGTGATGTCCTGCTCGATTTTCGAGACATCGGCCAGATCGGCCTTGGCGCGGTGCATGACCTGCATGGACAGGTCGTAGTGCGATTGTTCGCGGCCACGGAAGCGCAGCGTGAATTTCACCTTGTCGCCTTCTTCGAAGAACTTGCGGGCCTGCTTGATCTTGATCTGGTAATCGTGATCGCCGATGGTCGGGCGCAGTTTCAATTCCTTGATGTCGATGACTTTTTGTTTCTTGCGGGCTTCGTTGGCCTTTTTCTGCTGCTCGTATTTGTATTTGCCCAAATCGAGGAATTTGCAGACGGGCGGTTCGGCATTGGGGGAAACTTCGATGAGATCGAGGCCGACGGCCTGAGCCTGTCTGATGCCTTCGGCGGGAGTCATGACTCCGAGCATTTCACCTTTTTCGTCGATGACGCGGACTTCGCGGACGCGGATTTGTTCGTTTACACGGGGGCCGTCTTCATTAAGGGTGGGACGGCGGGGCGGCATAGGTGGGCGGGCGATGGGGCATTCTCCTGACGTTGTTGGTAGGGATTGGTAGATTAATAGGGTGGTTTGGCGCTGGTGGCAAGGTCTCCAAGACCTTCAGCCAGCGGTTTAAACTGCTGTTCCTGGCTGCCAAGCGTACGGATGGCGACGGTTTTTTGTTCCGCCTCGCGGGCGCCGACCACGAACATGACAGGGACCTTGGCGACGGAATGTTCGCGGACCTTGTAGTTGATTTTTTCGTTACGGACGTCCAGCTCGGCGCGGATGCCGGCGGCCTTGAGTGTTTCGAAAACTTCGTTGGCGTAAGCATCCGCCTCGGAGGTGATGGTGGCGACAACGCATTGGACCGGCGCCATCCATAGCGGAAGTTTGCCCGCGTAGTTTTCGATCATCACGCCGATGAAGCGTTCCATCGAGCCGAACGCGGCGCGGTGCAGCATGACGGGGCGGTGCTTGCCGCCGTCTTCGCCGATGTAGTTTGCGTCGAGGCGTTCGGGCATCACGAAGTCGAGCTGCAGGGTGCCCAGCTGCCAGGAACGGCCGATGGCGTCGCGCAGGTGAAATTCCAGTTTCGGTCCGTAGAAGGCGCCGTCGCCGGGCGCTTCGGTGTATTCAATTTTTGCGACTTTCAGGGCCGCGCGCAGACCGTTTTCGGCCTTGTCCCATGTTTCGTCGGTGCCGGCGCGCGCATCGGGGCGCAGCGCCAGGCGCACGCGCACTTCGTTGAAGCCCACGTCTTTATAGATTTGCTGCAGGAAATCGCAGAAGGCGACGGCTTCGGTTTCGATCTGGTCTTCTCGGCAGAAGATGTGCGCGTCGTCCTGCGTCATCTGACGCACACGCATCAGGCCGTGCAGAGCGCCATGGGCTTCGTTGCGGTGACAGCAGCCGAATTCCGCCATGCGAATGGGCAGGTCGCGGTATGACTTGATGCCCTGGTTGAAGATCTGCACATGGGCGGGGCAGTTCATGGGCTTGAGCGCCATGAGGTTCGCCTTGCCGGAAATGATCGGTTTTGAATCATCCAGGCTCGGCACTTCGTCGGGGACGACAAACATGCCGTCGCGGTATTTGGCCCAGTGGCCGGAGGCGACCCAGAGCTTGTTGTCGATGAGCTGCGGGGTTTTCACCTCGACATAGCCGCCCTGCTGCAGGCGGCGGCGCAGATATTGTTCGAGCGCCTGCCAGATGGCGTAGCCTTTTGGATGCCAGAAAACGGACCCTTGCGCTTCGTCCTGGAAATGGAAGAGATCCATCTCACGGCCGAGTTTGCGGTGGTCGCGTTTTTCGGCTTCTTCCAACTGCGTCAGATATTCGGCCAGTTCTTTTTCATTGCGCCATGCGGTGCCGTAAATACGGGTCAGCATGGTCTTGGTGGAATCACCGCGCCAATAGGCGCCCGCGACCTTCATGAGCTTGAAGCCCGTGCCGACATCGCCGGTCGAGCGCATATGGGGCCCGCGGCAAAGGTCGAACCAGTCGCCCTGCTTATATATTTTGATGTCTTCTGAACCAGGCAGGTCCTGGATCAGTTCGACTTTATAAGTCTCGCCTTTTTCTTTGAAGACCTTGATCGCCTCGTTCCGGTCCCAGATCTCGCGGGTGAAGGGTTTGTTGGCGGCTATGATTTCCTTCATCTTTTTTTCGATGGCGGTGAAATCTTCGGGGGTGAAGGGGGCTTCCCGCGCGAAATCGTAATAAAAGCCGTTTTCGATCGTGGGGCCGATGGTGACCTGCGTGCCCGGGAAGAGGGCCTGCACGGCTTCGGCCAGGACGTGGGCGCAGTCGTGGCGGATGAGATCGAGGGCGGCCTCGTCTTCGCGGCGGATGAGGGCGAAGGAAGCATCCTTATATATAGGCAAAGACAGGTCGCAGATTTCGCCGTTTATCTTGGCGGCAACCGAGGCCTTTGCCAAAGATTTGGCTATGGATTCAGCAACTTGCATCCCGGTTGTGCCGGAAGGATAGGTGCGGGTGGCACCGTCCGGCAGGGTCAGGGTGATATTTTCAGCGTGGGGCAGGGCGTTTGCTTGCGACATGTTTTTCCTAAATCAGTCTGTCTTTGTAGCCCCAAAACGGCTCTTTCTCAAGGGGTTGCGGGCATAGGAGGGGGGAAAAAGAATCTTGCGGTTTTGGCGTAGCCCCTATACATAAAGCGGGACAAACAAAAAATTCCGAAGATTTAGTTGACATAATCATCGGCAATCGGTAAGTTAACGATACATTAACGAAATTTACGACCCAACGGTTAAGGTTAGAGGAGAATAAAAATGATGCTTTCTAAGAAACTTGGTGCAGTTGCCGGCCTCGCCCTGCTGGGTTCGATTGCCGCTAACGATGCTAACGCACAACGCGCTGGCGGCGACCCGTCGCAACCGGCACCGTCCTGCGGTACCAATTGCGGTGGCACCCCGACGACGAATAATAACGCGGCATCTGCCTCGGCAAATTCCAGCACCAAAGTTTACAGTGGTTCGACCCACGTGGCTGGTTCCGGTAACGTTTTCGGCTGCCTCGTGCTGCCTTACGCTGCTGTTGGCGCAAATGTTATGGGTTTTGGCGGCGGCGTTTCGTTCAGCCGTGAAGCTCAGTTCATCAAGGCCTGCGGTACGCATGAGAAAGTCAAAGCTTTCGTTCAATCCAAATTCTGCCAGGTTGCAGAACTGGGCGCGACCACTGCCCTCCTGTCGGACGACACCGTTGCTGCTGCTGCTCAAATGCTGCAAGGCCGGCAAGTCATGACCTACGGCTTCCGTATCAAAGGCTGCACCCTGTCCAAGCAGTACATGGCAGGCTTCACGCCGAAACCGAATTAAAAATTCACTAACGCAAGATTAACGAGCCTGCCTTGAGTTGCGCTTAAGGCAGGCTTTTTTACTCGAAATTAAAAGGGATTATATAAAATGTCGGTTATGATTTCGAAGAACTTCAAAGGCCGCGCCCTTGGCGCCAGCCTGCTTGTTTTGAGCGCCGGTATGGGTGGCTGCGCCAAGGTTGATACGTATTACGGCAGCGGTATCCAGGAAACCGGTATGCGCAGCGTCCTTTTCCCTGAACTCCGCGATACTAAGTTTCAGTATAATAAGCATGCGGCGCGTCAGGAAACGGTTGAGAATCTGGAGGCGAGCGAATTCCCTGAAGTGACTAAACTGGGCACCACGGTCCGTGAAATCGCACCGCCGGAAACCAGAGAGCGCCTTGATCGCGCGTCTGAACTGGATGGCGCATTGGCGACCGTGCGCAGTCAGCCCAAAGCCGCCGCGAAACCCCCCTTGAAGAAAAAAGGTTTGACCCAATAACATGAGCCTTACGCGCCGCAGATTTTTAGGACTTTTTGCTGCATTTACGGCAGCGGGCACAGTGTTGCCCAAAGAAGCCGAAGCACAGTCAGCCCAGGAGATCATTGAGAACGCGCGCCGCAATGCGGACCGTTTTATCAATGAGCGCGGCATTAAAATCCAAGATAACCCGTATGCCGGTGAAGACGTGTGGGCGCATCAGCCGCAGCGTAAGACTTTGGCGTATCATGGTGCGGATGCGCCAGGCACCGTGTTGGTCGATCAAAAGAGCAAGCGCCTGTATCTCATCAACGCCAACAAGACGGTGACGCAGTTTATTATCTCTGTGGGCCGTGAAGGCGCCGAGATTGCCGAAAACGCTTTTACGGTTACACGTAAGGCGGCCTGGCCTTCATGGACGCCGACGCCTGACATGCACCGTAAAAACCCAGGTGTTTATGAAGCATCTTATCCAGGTGGCGAGGGCAACCCGATGGGGGCAGGCGCCCTTTATTTGGGTAATTCCCTGTACCGCATTCATGGCACGAACGAACCCAGTATGCTGGGCCAGAACGTATCGGCCGGATGCATCCGCATGCATAACAAAGACATTCAATTCCTGATGACGCAGGTTCCGGTGGGCGCGCAGGTAAAAATTTATAAAAACGGGCTGGATTTGACCCAGACTGTCGCTGTACAGAAAAATACGCCCTAATCCGCAAAAAGACCGGTTCTCTGCAGGGTTAAGGTTGACAAAAGGTTATATTTTATGGCAGATTATTTGCCATATTAAAGAGGTTTTCGATGTTTGCATCACGTTTCATTCGCCGCATTGCCGGCCTCATGTTTTTAGCGACTGCTTCTATGGGCGCTTTGTTGTCCAATGCCCAGGCGGCACAGGATTTCAAGATTTCGCCCACCGTACAAAATGCGCTGGATGAAGATCATCGTCTGACAAGTTTCCGCTGGCAGCGTGCGCCGATTCTGGCGCCTTCTGAAAATGGCGCATTGTCGATGGCTGTTGTGAAACTGGCCGAAGAACTTGCATCCAATGATCTGGGTTATCCCGTTCAAATGCTTAAAGGTCATAAAAACGGTCAATGGTGGGTGCGGATTGCCGACTGCGACAGCCGTTCGTTGAGCGTGAACTTTGTCGACCGTAAACGCTGCATTGTCCAGATGGACGAAATCGGCGAAGAGGGACTGGTCAAGGCGGAAGACCGCAAGCTCGTGCCTTATATTCAAAAAGCCTATGTCCAGCTGATGGTCGAGCTCAATCCGGCAAGCCGTCTTGCGCAAGCTATTGCCGGCCGCACGATCGACGTTGCAGCGCGTACACCGCGTAATGCAGCACAGCCGCGCGCCGCTGAAGCGAAACCAGCAAAGCCCAAGCGCGAATATTCTGTTGCTGAACTCCAGGACTGGACCAAGCGCGTCATCTCCGCTGTGAAGACCGAGACTGTGGATGGCGTTACCTATGCGGTGCGCTGGGGTAAACGTTATGAACTGAAAGTGACCGCTGACGCCACTATGGCTGTTGCAGGCAATATGCGCCTGACCTTTGGTGATCGTTCGACGGGTGAAAATCCGAACCGTGTTTACTGGCGGCAAAAAGGCGCCCCGGCGGCTTCGACGCTGTTGGCTTATGTGCCGACAGACGCAAGCCCGGTGCAGGTTGCTGAAACCAAAGTGGAACAACCGACGATTGAACAACCGACGACTTTCAGCCTTGCCGAGCAGTATGGGCTGACGATGGCCAAAGGTTTTGGCGTTCAGGGTCTGGGTGACGATACATGGGCTGATCTGTATGCGGCCCGCGACAGACAATTCGCCATTCAAAACCGCATTGATGCGGCGCATGGCGGCAGTGCCGATCACTGGCTGACGCAGCAGGGACTCGCAGGCGGGATTGCCACGCCGGCATCTTTGTTCAATACCGTTGGTCTTCGCGGCACGATCGATGCGGCGACGCCGGCCGCGGCTACCGAAGAGCGCCCGCTGGTTATGGCGCGCGCAGATATTCAAGAAGACGAACAGCCGGCAGCGGTTGTGACCGTTGGCAACGAGCAACTGGAAGTTGTCAAAATCGAAGAAAAACCGCGCACCAGCATCGGCATGGACCAAGCGCAGCCGTATATCCGCTACACGTTTTCAAACGGCGAAAAACTGGATATGGCCGGCAAGCTTGAAAATGGCACGCTGACCAATCCGTGGATGCGTGACAAGAAGCTGGTCAATATCTACAGCGTCGCGACGAAGGGCGGCAAAGAACGCTACGTTCCGCGCAAGCTGAGCCTGGATGCGCAGAAATCGCTGATCGCGGCTTTGAGCCGTGGCGATCTGCAGGCCCCGCGCCTGGCAGCGATGTAAGCAAAGAATTTTTGGAGAATGAAAAACCGGCCTTTGATGGCCGGTTTTTTTAATTGCCGAAACGGCTAAACCCGATGCTGGTGAGGCGCACTTCGTAATTGGTGCTGATGGTGCAGTTGGTGACACAGGGGTCGGGCGCGCCGGTGGCCTTGATGTTGAAATTATCGGCAACCAGCACACCGCCGGCCTTTGGTTTCGCCTTGGCTTTGGGTTTGGGTTTGGCTTTTGGCGGTTCGGCCTTTGCCACCTGAACCGGCATAAACCGGGCGGCCTGTTCAAAGGCCGCTTTGAAATCGGTGCTGGCAAAACGGGTTGGGGCGTCGCTGACCGCCGGCGCCACGTATTCTACTTTGGGCATCGCCGTCATGGCGGCTTCGAGCTGCTGATTGAGCTTGCGGTTATTGGCCATGAGGCGGTCGATGTTTCTGTACATCGCGTCCTCGCGCAGGCGCTGGCCCATGGCGGCGTAGCGGTCAAGTTCGGATGCCGGTAGCGTGTAAGGCGCGTTCGCGGCCGTTTCGAGGCAGTTGATGGTCGATGTTTCGCCGAAGGCGAAAGAGACACCAATCATGATGTTGATGTCGATGCCGGACTTCCATGGATTTGTTTTGGGAGTGGTTTTCGGATTGGTTTGGGCCGGTGTGCCGGGATCGGGTTGTGAAGGGGTTGTGTTGCAGGTCGCACATATGGGTGCGGCCACACTGGGCGCGGCACTGCCGCGGCCGTCCGCAAGCGCCAGGCCGGTCATCAGCACGGTTATGGCAGTGGCCATGCCTATGCGGGCGCCAGCGGCTTTGGCGACCGCCTCAAAAGACGAGCCGGATTTATACGGGAAGCGCGGGAACGACGATTTCACAGCCCCATCCTGGGGCATAGACCTAAATAAACCGTGGAATTTGCATTGGATTTTAGAGAAAAGGGCCGTTGCCGGTCCTTTTTTCTCCTAGCGTTCGCCCATGGCGGAATCGAGCGTCTTGATGAAGGGCTTGAGCATGTATTCCATCACGGTGCGTTCGCCGGTGAGAATATCGACGGTGGCGACCATGCCCGGAATGATGGGCAGTTCCTGGCCGTTGTGTTTGAGCGTCGTCACGTTGGTGCGCACTTTCACGCGGTAGAAGGAATTGCCCTTTTCGTCGGTGATGGTGTCGGCGGAGATGTCGACGACCTCAGCCGGCAGACCGCCGTAAACGGCGAAGTCGTAGGCGGTGAGTTTCACCATGGCTTTTTGCCCCGGATAGATGAAGGCAATGTCGGAGGGGCGGACGCGCGCCTCCACCAGCAGTTGGTCGTCGGCCGGAACGATTTCGATGACATCGTCGCCGGGTTTGACCACGCCGCCAACCGTGTTGATGCGCAGATCTTTCACGATGCCATCGACGGGCGAGCGGATTTCGGTGCGGGTTTTACGGTCCTGCAGGCCGGCGATGGTGGGGGCGATGGTCTGCATTTCGATCTGGGTCTGGGCCAGGTCGGCCTGGGATTTGGCGCGGAACTGGGTGGTTGCGTCCTCAAGGCGGGCCTGGGCTTCGTTCACGGCAGCGCGGGCGCGGGGCAAGGCAGCCCGCAGACCGTTGAGCTCGGTTCGTTGGGAGGCCATGCCCTGGTCGAGCGTGAGCAGATCGCGTTTGGGGGCAGAGCCGCGTTCGACGAGCGGGCGGATCATGTCGATTTCGTCCTGCGCCAAAGCGATCTGGCGATTGATGTCAGAAATCTTGGTCTGAATTTCGTTCACTTCGGTGCTGCGCTGGCTGATCTGCGAGCGAAGAACGGAAATTTCGGAATCGAGGCCCATTTTATTGGCGCGGAAAGTGTTGAGTTCTTCCTGCACGGATTGCGGAACGGAGGCGACGAGCGCTTCAGGAAATTCAGGAACGGATTTGCCCTCGGCTTCGGCCTGCAGGCGAACGATGCGGGCCTGGAGACCGCCGTATTTCTGCTGGCTTGCGCCAAGATCGGATTGCGCCCCGACATCGCGCAGGCGCAAGAGCGGCTGGCCGATGGTGACCGTCTGGCCTTCCTTGACCATGATTTCGTCAACCGTGCCGCCTTCCTGATGCTGGATGATCTGGATTTCGGATGAAGGAATGACTTTGCCTTCGCCGCGGGAGACCTGTTCAAGCTTGGCGAAGGATGCCCAGATGATGAAAATGAAAATGACGGCGACGATGGTGAGCAGCTGCAGGTGGCGATGCAGCGGCAGTTCGTCGTCGGTGACCAGAAACTTGTCGGCATAGGCTGTGGCTTTATCCAGCGCGCCATTGTCGCTGAACGTGTCTTTGTGCAGCTTTTCCCAGTCGTTGGCGTTGGACAGGTCCATGCCGGCGGGGCCGGGTTTGGGCGCGGGCGCGCCGGGTGCTTGCTTTTTTTTATCGCTTGAGCCGAGCATGATTATCGATCCTGGCCTTGTTGAGCATTGGCGCCGCCGAATTCACCTGTGGAGAGGCGGCGGAGAATTTCGTCTTTCGGACCTGCGGCCAGAATGCGGCCGCGATCCATCAGCATCAGCTTGTCGACGAGGTTGAGCATGGTCGCCTTGTGCGTGATGAGAATGATGGTGCGGTTACGAACCAGAACTTCAAGGCGGCGCAGCAGGCGCATTTCGGACGCGGGGTCGAGCGAGGAGGTCGGTTCGTCCATGATGAGGATCGGGGGATCGTAGAGCAGGGCGCGGGCTACCGCGACAGCCTGCTGCTGGCCGCCGGAGAGCTGTTCGCCCCGTTCGCCGACCTGGGTATCGAGGCCGTGCTGCGTATCGCGCAGAAAGTCCATGACGCCGGAAAGTTCGGCGGCGCGCATCACGGCGCGGTCGGAGACGGTTTCATGGCCCATGGTGATGTTCTGGCGGACCGAGCCGTAGAAGAGCTGCGGACGCTGCTGGATCACGCCGATCGAGCGGCGCAGATCGCCCGGGTCGATCTGGCGGACATCGGTGCCGTCCAGCAAAATGGCGCCGGATTTTGGTTCGTAGAGGCTCTGGATCAGGCGCTGCAGCGTTGTCTTGCCGGATCCGACGGCGCCGATGATGCCGATATGCTCGCCCGGATTGATGGTGAGGTTGACGTTGTTGAGCGCGGCCACCGTCTGGTTCGGGTAGGCGAAGACGACATCGCGCAGTTCGATCTTGCCGCGCACGGTGGGCATGGAGATGAAGTGGCGGCCCTTGGGACGCTCGACTTTCTTTTTCATCAGATTGTCGAGCTGCGCCAGCGATTCTTTCGTCTGGTGCATGCGGGTCATGAGACCGGCAATTTGCGAGAGCGGCGCGAGCGCGCGGTTGGAGAGCATGTAGGAAGCGACCAGCGCACCCATGGTGAGCTTGCCTTCAGCAATCAGGTAAACGCCAATGATGACAACGCCGATGCCGGCCAGCGACTGGATGAACGCCGCCCAGTACATGATGGAGGCGGAGATTTTACGCATCTGCACCGATGTGCGCGAGGCGCGGGTGGATAATTCTTCCCACTGGCGTTGCAGGTGGCCTTCGGCTGCCTGAACCTTCACGGTTTCGAGGCCGGTGACGGATTCAAACAGCATGGCGTTTTTCAGCGCGTTTTCAGCCATGGATTGCTGGATGATGGGCTGGATGTTGCGTTGCTTGAGCCAGGAAATGCCGATGACGAGCGGGATGGCCGCAATCACAGCAAAGACGACCGGGCCGCCCAAAACGGCGATGATGATGAGGAAGAAGATCGCGAACGGCAGATCGATCAGCGCGATCATGGTGGCGGAGGTGAAGAAATCGCGCAAAGAATCGAATTCGCGCATGTTGGCGGTGAGAACGCCGGCAGAAGCGGGACGCTCGGTCATTTTCATGCCGAGCACCTGTTCGAAGATGCGGCCGGAGATTTTGACATCGGCGCGGCGGCCGGCGACTTCGATGAAGAAGCTGCGCAGGTTTTTCAGGATGAGGTCGAAGATGTAGGCGAAGACCATGCCCAGCGAGAGCACCCAGAGCGTGGGGAATGCGCCGTTCGGGACGACGCGGTCATAGACGTTCATCACGAAGAGCGGTGAGACGGCGGCGAAGATGTTGATGACGATGGCCGCCAGCATCACTTCGACGTAGATGGATTTGTTTTCACGGATGGCGGACCAGAACCAGTCGCGACCTTCTTCGAGTTCGGCGGGGCCGGCGCGGTCATCGAGGCGCGCTACGGGGCGCAGGAAGAATGCATTGCCGGCGTAGACTTTCTGCAGAGCCTTGAGCGGGTATTCGCGCACTTCTTCCGGTGTTTCCGGAAGAATGATTTTGAACATCGTATCCGGATGAGCGCGGCCCTTTTTCAAGACGCGCTTGTCGTTTTTGGGCGGCAGAATCTCGGTGACAATGCAGGATTGCGCGCCTTCCAGCACCAGAACGCAGGGCAGGTTGGGCATGATGGCGATGGCTTCGAGGGATTTGTCGACGAGGCGTGCGGACAGATCAGCGCGTTCAGCGGCGCGGACGAACAGCGTGGGCGTGATACCGTCTTTAGGAATCGGCAGGCCGGCGGCGAGGGCGGTTGACGAAATGCGGCGGCCATAGAGGCCGGAGATGATCTGCAGGCATTCGAGCAGGGGATCCTTGATCGCGATGCGATCGGCTTCCAGCGGCCAGGAAACGCTCTCGGCGCGTTGCGCCTGGGGGGGTTGGGCCTGGGGCTCCTGGGGATTGACTTGAACCTGAACGGCTTCAGGGGGATTTTTGGGGGTGTTGGCCACTACCATCTCCGGGATAAGAAAAACTGCGCCTTTGGAGGGCGCAGTTTATCAGATTTTGCGAGGTTTTTAAAAACCTTAGTTCACTTTGGTTTCCAGCGAAGCTTCGCGCGGCTGTTCGACACCGAGGGTCGGCAGCAGGCGGCCTTGCAGGGCCAAAACGCGGTAGACGGCCAGAATTTCCAGATACTGGGCGTTCACAGCGTTGGAACGCGAAACGAACAGTTCGTTCTGGGCATCGAGCACGTCGAGCAGCGTACGGCGGTCCAGTTCGAACTGGTCCTTGTATGCGCCCACAACGCGGCCGTTGGAATCAGCCTGGGTGTTGAATTCTTTCGCACGTTCGCCAGCAGCGACCATCGAAGCCCAGGTCTGACGCAGATCGTCTTCGATCACGCGGGCTTCCTGCGCACGACGCTCTTTGGTTTGGGCGTGGCGGTAGACAGCTTCACGGCGCAGGTGGCTATCGATGCCGCCGCGGAAGACGTTCCAGGTGCCGATGATTTGCGCGGAAGCGCCTTTATCAACGCCCTGAATGCCACCAAGGTCATTGGTCTGGCGGGCGGTGAGCTGCAGGTCAACCTGCGGGTAGAAATTGGCAGCGGTCGCTTCGTATTCTTCCCAGGCGACATCGGTGTCGGCTTCGAAGATACCAAGCGTTTGCGAGCCGGTCATTGCGAGGCTGACGGCTTCGTCAACATTGCCCTGCAGCTGGTCGGTCGGGACGTTCGGCATGACCAGAATGTCCGGTTTTTCGCCGGCGGCGCGGTTAAACTGGGATTCAGCGATGCGCAGCTGTTCGCGGACAGAGGCTTCGTTAGCGCGGGCAGCAGCGACGCGGGAATCAGCCTGGTCGACGTCAGCCTGCGTGGAACGGCCAGCCTGGGCGCCGGAACGGATTTCGTTCAGCATGCTCAGGTGTTCGGCCACGTTGTCTTTGGCAATTTGCAGCAGATCGCGCTGGCGCATCACTTCGAGATACGCCTCGACGATGGAGAGGCCGACGAGCTGGGCGGTTTCACCGACGCGGTAGGACGCGGATTTAACGCGGGCCTGCTGGCGGGAGACTTCACCGCCGGACGCAAAGCCGTCAAACAGCATTTGCGTCAGCGTGGCGCTGTAGTCGTAGGTGTTATAGGTCTCGGAATCGTTACCGGTGTTGACGTCGTCGTTCCACTCGCGGCCAATGGCGCCGCGCAGGTCAACGGAGGGGAGGAAAAGGCCCTCGGCCTGTTCGAGTTCTTCCTGGGTGGCCATGCGGTTGTTGGCCACAACGCCGTATTCAGGGTTGCCCATGACGCCGCGTGCGACAGCCTTGTCGAGGGTCAGTTCCTCGGACATTGCGGGCGAAATTGCGCCGATCGTCAGTGCTGTGCACAGGAGGAAAGTTTTAAGATGCTTGCTCACGGTAGACCCCGCAAATTCGTTAAAATTCGTTAATTTGTTATAGTTATTAACCTTAAATTTGTACAAAAAGCAAGAGCCGATCGAAATTTTCGCCTCTTGCCAAGGACTTAAGAGACCCGAACGGGTTACTGGACGTCCAGGTTCCCGCTGTTGAGCAGGTTCTGGATGTCGGCGTTGGAGTAAGCGTGGTTCTTGAGCAGAACCGCATCCGTCCAGGCGCCGGCGCCGTTGTGGCGGACCTGCAACATCGTATCGCCGCCAACCTGGACAGCCTGCACGTAGTTGTTGATCGCGCCCTGCGCAGCCGAACCGTTGTCGATCAGGGCTGTCAGGTCGATGACGTCGCCTTCCGAGGCATTGAAGTCCGTGATCGTGTCATAGAACTTGCCAAGGTAGTTGCCGTCATAATCCTGGCGGTGCGAGACGAAGACGTCTGCGCCCGAGCCGCCGGTGAGGGTGTCGGCACCGTATTCACCGAACAGAGCGTCGTTACCGGCGCCGCCGTTGATGGTGTCGTTGCCGGACCAGGCCATGATCACGTCGTCACCGCCGCCACCGTTGATGGTGTCAGCAACGCCCGGTGCGTAGGCAACGATCGCGTTGTTGCCGTCATTACCGTTCGTCGTGCCGCCATTGGCAACGATGATCGAGCTGTTGGACGGGTGATTGCTCTGCGAGGTGATGGTGAGCGTCGCCGCTTCCGTATCGCCGTCGAAGTCCTTCAGCCAGTAGGTGAACGTGTCGGTGTGCTCGCCGGCGACGTCTGCGTAGTAGACATACGCGCCGTTCGAGAACACGTAGAGTTTACCGTACGAGCCATCGATGACCGTAACCGCGCCAGCCGAGCCGACCTGTTGCGTGCCACCGGCACCGGAGACTGCGTAAACAGTCGTCGGGGTGTCGAAGCTTGCCTGGTCGACGCCAGCCGAACCGGTCTGCGGGTTGAAGCCCGAGTACAGGTTGCCGTTGGCGAAGTAATCGGTCGAGCAGTAGGCGATTGCGTCGTTGTTCGCAACCGGACCGGAGTCCGCGACGTTTACAACAACGTTACCGTGAGCGATGTCACCGTCAGCGTCGGTCGCGCAAATCGCGAAGCTCAGCGTGATGATGTCGTTCGGGTTGTTCGGATCAGCGTGGTCAAGCGGCTTCAGCAGCGTGAACGTGTACTGGCCGTTTGCCAGCAGCGTCATCGTGAAGACCGTCTGGCCGTTGGCCGTGCCGGTGTAGGTGTTGCCGTTCAGCGTGGTGGTGATCGGCACGCCGCCGGAAGCCAGAACGCCGTTCAGGATCGAACCCGACGCCGTCATGGTGTTGCCAGCGCAGATCAGGAACGAGCCAGGACCATCGCCCTGGAAGTTACCGACCGAAGTGCCGGTGACGGTGCGCGGACCATCTTCGTCAACCGTGACGGTGGTGGTCGTGATCGTCGGGGTGCCGTCGGTATCAACCGTGACGGTGCCGTTCTGGGCGTTCGCCACCGAGAGATCGTTATCAAAGTCGATCAGGCGGTAGGTGAACGTCGTGCCCTGACCCGGCAGCGGCGGGGTGTAGGTGAACTGACCCGTCGAATTGATGACGAGGGTGCCAGCAGCGTTGGTAATGGTGCTGTTGGTGCCGTTCGGGTTCAGCGTAACCGTCTGGCCGCCGAAGGTGACGTCGTAAACGCGCGCCGGGATATCCTGGCCAGGATTGTCGTTGGCCGTGATGTTGCCCGTTGCCGTTGCCGTCGACGACAGGAAGCTGTCGTTGACCGCGATCGGCGCGTCGTCGAGAACGTTGACGGTGATGACGCCGGTATCGGTGTCGCCGTCGGCATCGGTGCCGCGAACCGTGAAGTTCAGGGTGATGACGTCGTTCGGGTTGCTTGCGTCAGCGTGATCCAGCTGTTCGTACTGGGTGAACGTGTAGGTGCCGTTCGCGTTGACGAGCAGGGTGAAGATGGTCACGCCGTTGGCCGTACCGGTGTAGGTATTGCCATTGAGCGTAACGTTCACTGTGTTGCCGTTGCTGGTGAGGTTGCCACCGAGCAGCGAGCCGCCGGCCTGGAACTGGTTTACCGGTGCGAGCGAGCCCGGGCCATCAGCAAAGTAGTTTGCGGAAATGGTGCCGCCAACAACGTTCGGGCCACCGGCCAGGTTGGTTTCGTCAACCGAGACGTTCGAGTCACCGACAACCGGGACGGTGTCGATGTCAGCCACGTTGATCGACAGGTTCGCCGAAGACGGATCGCCGTCGAAGTCGCGGATCGTGTAGGTGAACGTGTCCGTGCCCGTCGTCGTGTTGTTCGACGTGTAGGTGTAGTCGCCGCTCATGTTGATCGTCAGCGTACCGTGCGTGCCGATCACCGAGATGTTCTGGCCGTTCTGAGGAACGTTGAACGTCTGGCCGTTGAAGGTAACGGAGATGACCGGAACCGGACCGTCCTGACCCAGGATGTCGTTGGCGCGGACATTGCCCGTTGCGGTATTCGAGTTGGCGGGCATGTTGACGAAGTCGTCCTGCGCGGCCGGGGCGTCGTCGCGGACGCTGACCGTGATCGTGCCGTCATCAGTGTCGCCGTCAACGTCAGTGCCGCGCACTGCGAAGTTCAGCGTGATGATGTCGTTCGGATCAGAGCCGTTGGCGTGATCGAGCTGTTCGTACTGGGTGAACGTGTACTGGCCGTTCGCCTGGACGGTCAACGTGAACACGGTGACGCCATTGGCGGTGCCGGTGTAGGTGTTGCCGTTCAGGTTGACCGAAACGGCCTGGCCGTTCGAGGTCAGATTGCCACCGAGTTTCGAGCCGCCCGACGAGAAGGTCGAGAGCAGCGTAATGGTGCCCGGACCGTCAGCGAAGAATTCGGACGAGATCGTGCCCTGCGTTGCGGCCGGACCGTTCACGAGGGTGGTTTCGTCGGTGATGATTGCGCTATCGCCGATGATCGGCATTGCGTCGGTATCAACCGTAACGGTCGTGCCGTTGGCAGCGTCAGCTGCCGACAGATCACCGTCGAAGTCGATGAGACGGTAACGGAAGACCGTGCCCTGGCCCGGTGCCGGCGGCGTGTAGGTGAACTGACCGTTCATGTTGATGGTCAGCGTGCCGGCAGCGTTCGTGAAGGTTGCGTTCGAACCATCCTGCGGGACGTTAAAGGTCGCACCGCCGAAGAAGATGTCGAATACGTGGTTAGCAGCACCGACCGTGAACGTATCTTCAGAGAAGTTATCGTTGGTGACGATGTTGCCGGAAACCGTTGCGCCGTTGGACGAGAACGAGTCAGCGACTGCGATGGGGCCGTCGTCGAGAACGATCGCGGTGATGACACCGTTGTCGATGTCGCCGTCAGCATCGGTGATGCGGACGCCGAAGGTCAGGTTGCGCGGATCGTTCGGATCGTTCGCGTTCGGGTGATCGATCTGTTCGAACTGCGTGAAGGTGTAGGTGCCGTTCGGGTTGATGACCATCGTGAAGATCGTCACGCCGTTGGCAACGCCGGTGTAGGTGTTGCCATTCAGCGTAACCGCAACAGCGTTACCCTGCGAGGTCAGTGCCGGACCGGTGTAGCCGGTGTTGGTCACTGCGCCCGTTGCGCCCTGGCCGTCGCCACCGAAATTGGTGGTGAAGGTGCCGGATGCAACCTGCGCGCCGTTCGAGAGATTGGTTTCGTCAACGGTGACGGTCGAGTCGCCGATAACGGGCGCGTCGTCGGTGTCGACCGTAACGGTCGTGCCGTTGGCAGCGTCAGCTGCCGACAGATCGCCGTCGAAGTCGATGAGGCGGTAACGGAAGGTCGTGCCGCCGCCCGGGGTTGCCGGGGTGTAGGTGAACACGCCGTTCATGTCGATCGTCAGCGTACCGGCTGCGTTCGTGATCGTCGTGGACGTACCATTTTGCGGAACGAGACGCGTTTCGCCGCCGAAGAACACGTCATAGACGTGGTTGGCGTCGCCGGTCGGGATCGTATCCTGCGAGTATTGATCGTTCGCAGTGATGTCGCCCGTAACGGTCTGCGTGTTGGAAACGAAGTTATCGGAGATCGCAACCGGACCGTCGTCGAGAACGGTGACGGTGATAACACCATCATCGAAGTCGCCGTCAGCGTCGGTGCCGCGGACGCCGAAGTTCAGCGTCAGGGCTTCGTTGAAGTTGTTCGGGGCGTCACCGTGATCCAGCTGTTCGAACTGGGTGAAGGTGTACTGGCCGTTGGCGTTCACGACGAGGGTGAAGACCGTCACGCCGTTGGCAGTGCCGGTGTAGGTGTTGCCGTTCAGCGAGACCGTGACAGCGTTACCCTGCGAGGTCAGCGCGCCGTTCATCAGCGAACCGCCAGCCGTGAAGGTATTGGCCGGCAGCGGCGAGATCGAGCCCGGGCCGTCGACGAGGTAGTCGGCCGGAACCTGGCCGGTGACGATGTTGGAACCGCCAGCGAGCGTCGTGTCGTCGACCGTGACAGCCGAGTTACCGATGACCGGGATGGAATCAACGTCGTTGATTGTTGCGGAGAGAACAGCCGTATCCGTATCACCGTCGCCGTCGCGCAGCGTGTAGGTGAAGGTATCGGTGCCCTGACCGTTGTTGTTGGATGCATATGTATATGCACCGGTGTTGTTGATGGTCAGCGTGCCGTAGGTGCCGACGATCTGGACGTTGGTGCCATTCTGCGGAACCTGGAAGGTCTGACCGTTCCAGACGACCTGCGTGACAACGTTCGGCACGTCCTGCGAGAACGCATCGTTGGTGGTGACGCTGCCGTTGACCGTGTTGCCGGTTGCGATCTGGTCGTCGTTGGCGACGGGCGCGTCGTCGAGGACGTTGATCGTGATGAGACCGGTGTCGGTATCGCCATCCGAGTCGGTGCCAGTGACGGTGAAGTTCAGCTGGATCGCTTCGTTGGTGTTGGAAGTGTCAGAGTGATCGAGTTGTTCGAACTGCGTGAAGGTGTAGGTGCCGTTCGAATTCACAACCATCGTGAAGACGGTGACGCCATTGGCAGTGCCGGTGTAGGTGCTGCCGTTCAGCGAGACGCTGACCGGGAAGCCGTTCGACGACAGGACGCCGCCGGTTTTGAAACCGGTGGACGTGAACGTGTTGGCAGCCGCCGGACCGAAGGTGCCGGGCGTGTCGTTGTTGAAGTTGATGGTGACGTTGCCGGTCGCGACGTTGGGGCCGCCAGCCAGCGTTGTATCGTCAACGGTGGCAACAGAGTCGCCGATGATCGGAACCGCGTCCTGAACCGTGACGAGGAAGGATTCAACGTTGAAGTTGGTGTTGTTCGACGTGGTGATTTCCGCGTCTTTGGGATTCTGCGTCCAGTCCTGGTTGTTGACGCGAACGGTTACGATGAACGAACCGTTGTAGCCAGCCGGAGAGGTGAGCTGCAGATTGCCGAGCTGGTTTGCATCAACCGTCCATACGCCACCGTTCAGGGTAGCGCCGCCGCCAGTGACGACGAAACCGGCCGGAATGCCGGTGAGGGTTGCGGTGGTGAGAACTTCAGAACCGTCCGTATCGACGACAGCAGCCTGGATGAGCAGGTTGGTCGGAACGCCGTCCTGGAGGACAACGTTCTGCACGGCCAGATCAGGCTGGTCGGCAACGGCGTCAACGATGACGTTGAGCGGTTGCGAAACCGTTTCGGTTGCCAGCGTGTTGACGTCGGTGGTGGTGAGGGTGACGGTGAGCGGCGCGCCGAGGGGCAGGCGCAGATCGACGTCGGAGTTCAGCGGCGGAGTGAGGAACGGGCCACCGGAGTAGGACTGGCCTTGCGGCAGCGTGATCGTCCAGGAACCCGGGACGTTGCCGATGCCAGGCGTGAACGTGCCACCGGACTGACCGGTATCAACGGTCCAGCCCTGCGGGATGTTGGTGATGGTGATGGTCAGCGTTTCGTTGGCAGCGTTTGCGCCGCCGTTTGCGCCGATCTGCAGGTTGACCTGCGTATCTTCGAAGGTTTGCTTGTCAGAAGCAGACAGAACCGGTGCGGCCGGGCCAGGCGCAGCGGCCGGGCCAGGGGCAGATGAGAAATCTTCCGGTTCCGGGGCGTTGAATTGCAACGCCGTCGGGCCGATCGGGCCGATCGCGGCCAGGCCGAGGATGCCTGCAGCATCAACGGACGAGTTGAAGCCGTAACCACCGGTACCACCGATGGGGCCAGCTGCACCGGCAGCCGGTTCGATTTCAGCAAGCTGTTCGACGGGAATTTCTTTTGCAGCAATTTCCGGTTGTTTTTTGACGACAACAGCCGGTTGCGCTTCGGTGACATCACCAGCAGCGGGTTCAACCAGTTTGACTTGCTCAGCAGCAGCAACGTTCAGAACGTTGATGAGCTGCGCGGCCGGGATAACCGAGCCGTCAGCCAGTGTCATTTGCGGCGGCAGAACGCCGGCGCCGACGATTTCGTAGTTTTCGAGGGTCAGTTTCGAGCCGTCTTTGAAGGTGACGAGCAGATCGCCGTCTTTTTGTTCGACGGTGGAAACATCAGCGAGATCGAAACCAAGGGTGTAGGTTTTGCCTTCCTGAAGAACAAACGCCAGATCCGTGGCGCCAATGCCGCCCTGGGGTTTGAGGATGGTCAGATCGGCAACCGAGTCGTTCGGCAGGGTGCCGGCCAGGCCAGTGGCGACTTTCTGCAGATTCATGACGGTGCCATCGTTCATCGCGATGTCGGTGAACGGGAAGGAAGCCTTGGCTTCCTGGAAATTGGTGACGGTCAGGGTGGAACCATCGGTGAAGGAAAGAAGCAGGCCGCCATCAGCCAGCAGCTTCATGGCGCGGATGTCTTCCACGGCGAAGTTAAAGGCGGTGGGCTCGTCTTTCGAGAGCTGAACCATGACGTTCGAGCCCATGCAGGGCTTCTGTACGACATATTCTGTTGAATTTGCTTGGCATTCTTGAACGCTGGCGCCGTTTTTCATTTTATTACCCTTTTGTGTAAGCTCGGAAAGCCCCGATTTTTTAAACCTAAATTCCGTAAAACGCAACGAAATACACGTCGCGACCGCCCTGTTTTAGCTTAAAACCGGGCGCGGTGTCAAACATTATGTTAATAGCGTGTTAAGAATTGCCCCCGCCTATATACGCAGTCCCCGTTTAAAGGGTTCCGTAACTATAGAAAAATGGTTTTAAGGAAAGGTTTAAGAGGGGTGAGATTTTCTGCGCATGCCTGCGGGACCAGCCTTCAGGGGTCTCCCGAAGGGGGGTCTTACGGGCGTTTGTTAACCTTTTGATCCCGATTCCAGGCCGCCGATGAGGGTATATTTGAGCACCGTGTAATCCTCGAGGCTGTGAGGGCCGCCTTCGCGGCCGAATCCGGATTGTTTGATGCCGCCGAAAGGAATGGTTTCGGAGGAAACGACCGGTTCGTTGACCCCGACCATGCCGTAGTCAAGACCCTCGGCGACCCGGAAGGCCCTTCCTAAGTCTTTTGTATAAAAATAGGCAGCCAGACCATACTCGGTCGCGTTGGCCAGTTTTATGACTTCCGCTTCTGTCCGGAAAGGGAAGATGGCGGCGACGGGACCGAAGATCTCCTCCCGGGCTAAACGCATTCTGGAATTGGCAGGGGCGATAAGGGTGGGGTGAATGAACAGGTTGTCAGGTTTTTGACCACCGGTCACCACTTTGCCACCTTTGGTTTTCGCGTCGCGGATGAGGGTCTGGACCTTATCGACGGCATCCTGGTTGATCAGTGGCCCGACCTGAACGCCTTTCTGCTGACCAGAACCAAGTACCAGTTTTTCAATTGATTTTTGAAACGATTTTAAAAACTCAGGATAAATACCCTTCTGAACGAAAATGCGGTTGGCGCAAATACAGGTCTGCCCGGCATTGCGGAACTTCGAAGCGATGGCCCCCTGAACCGCCTTTTCGAGGTCGGCGTCATCAAAAACGATAAACGGGGCATTGCCACCAAGTTCGAGAGAAACCTTTTTTAAAGTAGGGGCAGATTGGGCCATCAGAAGGCGGCCTATCTCGGTCGATCCGGTGAAGGATAGTTTGCGCACTCTATCGTCACCCGTAAGGGTTAGTCCGACCACCTTGGCCTGAGCGCTGGTGACTATGTTAAGGACACCTTTGGGCAGTCCGGCCCTGTGGGCCAGTTCGGCGAGCGCGAGCGCGGAGAGCGGCGTATCTTCGGCCGGTTTCAGAACAACCGTGTTGCCGGCCGCAATGGCGGGGCCGACTTTGCGGGTGATCATGGAATGGGGGAAATTCCAGGGTGTAATGGCGGCGACCACGCCAATGGGCTCGCGCGTGGTGATGACGCGGGCGTCTTTTTTGAAAGCGGGGATGGTTGCGCCGTAGATTCGGCGCGCTTCTTCGGCGGCCCATTCAATCATGGCGCTTCCGGCCAGAACTTCGCCGCGGGATTCCGCCAGGGGTTTGCCCTGTTCTAGGGTGAGCAGATTGCTGAGCGCGTCCGCGTTATCGGCAATCAGGCCGGCCCAGTTGCGCAGAATTCTGGCGCGGTCACTGGCGAGCGTGGCCTTCCATGCAGGAAAAGCCTTGCTTGCCGCATCGATCGCGGTTTTCGCATCGGCCGCGTTGCAATCCGGCACGCTGGCAATTTTTTCCTGCGTGGCGGGGTTGAGCACATCGAATGTTTTTTTGTTTTTCGCGCCGACCCAGGCGCCGTTGATATAGGCGCGGGTCTTGAGGAGATCGTTCGATGCGGTATTTGCCGATGTTTTTGCCATTTGTATATCCTTTGCTGGAATCGCCTGGTATTTACATTGCGCCCAATAGGCCCTATTGCAACGGTCATGAAAATTTCACTCCCATATCTGAAGAACGCAGGGATCAGCGCCATCATTGCTGTGATCGCGTCCGTGCTTATCTGCATCGCCGCGTGGCTGACGCATATTTTCACGGCGCTTTCGAACAGCGAATGGGGCTTTCTGATCGCCGGGGCGCTGGCTTTCCCCATCGCGATCGTGCATGGAATCGGAATCTGGTTCGGATTCTGGTAAAAAGCCGGCGTTTGAGGCGCCCGCCATACGCAAGATTCTTGCGTAGTTGAATCATCTAAAAACAGCACAACATGTGGATAAGTTTGGTGGTCCTTTCGATTCAGGTCATGGAATCAACGAACTGTTTTTTGTATGAATATTTCACGAAAAATCAGCGCTCTGCATCATCGTTTCAAAAAAGGACTCGACGCTCTGCCAGCCAAATGGTTTGCTCAATTCATCAGAACGACATGTGGTTTCGAAAGAAACAGGCAGGTTTTGCGGGGCGGTTGGAATCGCCCCGGGGTCCCGGAAGACGCGGGCGACTTGTTCGCCCAGTCCAAACGCCGGAGGCTCAAAGGATAGGTAAATTAGGTACACCCGTCCACTTTGCGAACCCGTGGTCGCGCACGCAAAAACGCCGCTCGCGAAGGTGGAGTGAAGCGTAAGGCCTTTACCCTGTTCTGCAATGCCGGGCGAAACAGTTTCGACCCGACGCGTGCTTCATCGGCACGATAATATAGGTGTCTCCTAGCGGGGATGCCGGAAAGCCAGGCGGAAGAGGGGGATACCCCGAAGCGCAATAACCGGGCGGACTGATGAAGGGATTTGCGGACTATTTGCACCCGCTTTCATCTTCGGATGGGAATGCCGTGCAAGAAGACCCCGCGTCTTCCAAAGAGAGCCCCGGCGAGCATGTTTCATCTTCGGATGGAATATGACAGCCGGGGTTCTTATTTGTGCCGTGCTTTATCCCTTTTTCACAGGTAAATAACACACTCTTTAAATTTTAATACACATTAAAATGTGTATTAAGCTTATGGTTGCAAAAAAGGCCGCGAAAGCGGCCATTTTTAATGGATCAGATGGTCTGATCGAAGAGTTTGCCGGAGAGACGGGCTTCTTCGGATTGCAGCTTCTGGCGCAGTGTATCCAGGCGGTTGGACAGGCGATTGATGTCGCCGGTGTACAGATTGGCCTGTTCGCGCGGACCCTGTGCCGACTGGATGACGCGGACCAGCAATTCGCCACGGATGGTATCGACACGCTCGTGCAGCTCTTCAAGGGCGCGACGGTTTTTGTTCTGGTCGAGGATATCTTGTTCGTTCTGCTCGCCGGCATCGTTGGCGGCGGCGCGGCGGGCCTGCTGATACAGGGCCGCGAAGCTGCGGTCACGCTTTACGGCATTGCCGGGCGTGTCAGAGGTTGCAGGTGGTACGGGTCGGATAGCCATTGTTTTCTATGCCCCACATAGGGGCTTTAACCTTCAAAACCAGATTTTAACGAATAATTAACTTCTGACATCGAAACGCGCCAAAATCAAGAAAAATGTGGGTCACTGGGCGCAAGTCTATGAAAATAATGTGTATTTTGTTTCCTGTATTTTTGAAAAGCGGGGGTTAAGATGGCCGCATGAAACCGGTTTTTTTCCTGCGGATGCTTTTGGTTGTGGCGGTGGTTGCCGGGGGGCTTCCGGCGCTGCCTTCCAAACAGGCGCAAGCGGCGCCTGTTCCCTGTCACGAGATGGCGGCTACGGATCATCCGAGTGGATCTGGAGATGCGCCGTCATCCCACGCATCGTGCGATCAATGCACCATGGGATGCTGTCTTGCGCAGATTCCGGAAGGACCGGTTTTCGATGCGGTCCGGCATGGGGTCCCCGTTTTCATGATGCCGTTTATTGCGCGGGAGAGTTTTTCAAGCGCGCCGCCCACTGCGCCGCCGCGCGCCTAGGATCATTTCGCTTTTCAAAACGATTCATTCTTTCCAAGGAGTTCATATGACTTTTATACGCTTTGCCGCATTGGTTTTCGTTGCGGTGTTCTTAAACCTGCCTGCGGTCAATGCGCAGGATCACAGCTCGCATGGGGCGGTGCACGCCCCCGTTACGACCAGCAAACCATGGGAAAAGGAAGCAGCACAGACCATGAAGGCCATGCATGCAAACATGGCCAGGCCCTATACGGGCGATGCGGATGCCGATTTTATCCGCGGCATGATTCCGCATCACCAGGGCGCCGTTGAGATGGCCCGCACCGTGCTGAAACACGGCGATGACGAGCAGGCCAAAAACCTGGCACGGCAGATTATCGTGGCGCAGAAAAGCGAGATCGCCTGGATGCGGAAGTGGCTGCGTGAACGGCAGATCCCCGAGACGGGCGCCTATAGCTTTAACCGTTAAAGAAAGAGGGGCCGAAAGGCCCCTTTTTCATGATGGCGCGATGCAGAGACATGCGCTTACAAGTTTTTCATTTTTACAACGCCGCAAGGGGATTTGACAAGGGCCATCGAAGGGCGGATAAGCAGCGTTTTTGCCGTTGATTTACTTGCATTCAGGGGCCCGTTTCACTATCAACATTACGCATGGTTCTTGATTTCGTTGTCATTGGCATTTTGCTCATCTCCGCGGCGGTTGCTTTTCTGCGCGGGTTTGTCCGCGAAGTCCTGACCATCGGCTCGCTGCTGGGTGCGGGCGCGGCGACTTTCCTGTTCGGGCCGAATTTGACGCCGATGGTGCGCGGCTGGATCATCGACCCGGAAGCGACCGAGCCGCAGACCCTGTTCGGACTTATCCCGTATGAAATGCTGGCGCCGGTGATCGCATTCGCGATTGTCTTCGGGCTTGCCATCGTGCTGTTCACCATTGCGACGCACCTGATTGCGCGCTCGGTTCATGCGGTTGGCCTTGGACCTGTCGATCGTTCGCTCGGGGTGGCGTTCGGTTTGGTCCGCGGCGCGATTCTGATCGGGTTGATGGGGCTGGTTTTGAATTTTGTCCTGTCGGACACGCAGCGCGAAACCTATTTCGGTGAATCCAAAACATATCCGGCGGTGAGCTACACGGCCGAGCTGATGCAGGCCTTGCTGCCGGACCGCGACGTGCTGGAGAAGAAAGCCAAATCGGGCGTGACCAGCGCGATTGCCGCAAGTGAATCCGTGCTTGGCAACAAGCCGCTTGAACCCGGCCAGGCCGGCAAAGGCCGCAGCAGCGATAATTCGCAAGGCTATTCGGAGATTCAGCGCCGCGCGCTTGATAAAATGATGGCGCCGGCCGCCGGTGGCACGCAGGAACGAGAGCCACGAAAGACATACAATGATTAAAGACCTGATCGTCACCGATTCCCACGACAATGACCGCTTCCATGATGAATGCGGCGTGTTCGGGATCCGGGGGACGCAGGATGCGGCGGCGCTGGCGGCGCTTGGCCTGCATGCGCTGCAACATCGCGGACAGGAAGCCTGCGGGATTGTCGCGTGGGATTCCGCACAGCATGCCTCCATCCAGTCCACGGCGCCGGAAGATATCGAGGATCCGGTCGGCATCAACCGCGGCACGTTCAGCGCGCATCGCGGCATGGGGCTGGTTTCGGATAATTTCGGCACGCGCTCGGTGATCGACCAGCTGCCGGGGCATTGCGCCATCGGTCATAACCGGTATGCCACCTGCGGCGCGTCGATGCTGCGCAACGTGCAGCCGATTTTCGCGGACCTGCATTTCGGCGGTTTTGCCGTGGCGCATAACGGCAACCTGACCAACGCCTACAAACTGCGCGAGCAGCTGGTATCGGCTGGCGCCATTTTTCAGTCGACGTCGGATACGGAAGTGATCGTGCATCTGGTGGCGCGGTCGAAACAAAAAACCGTAAACGACCGTTTCATCGAGGCACTGCGCCAGATTGAAGGGGCTTATTCGCTGGTCGTCATTGCCGAAGGCAAACTGATGGGCGTGCGCGACCCTTACGGGGTGCGCCCGTTGTCACTGGGCAAACTGGGCGATGCGTATGTGCTGGCGTCGGAGACATGCGCGTTTGATATTATCGGCGCGGAATATGTGCGCGAGATCGAGCCGGGTGAGCTGGTGACGATCGACGATACGGGCATTTCATCGCAGAAGCCGTTTGAGACAACGCAGTCGCGCTTTTGCATTTTCGAATATGTGTATTTCGCGCGTCCGGATTCCCACGTTGAAGGGCGTTCGGTTTATGAAGCGCGCAAGCGCATTGGCGCGGAACTGGCCGAGGAAGCACCGACGCCGGGCGCAGACCTTGTGGTGCCGGTGCCGGATTCCGGCGTGCCGAGCGCGATCGGCTATGCGCAGGCAGCGGGTTTGCCGTTTGATCTGGGCATCATCCGCAACCATTACGTGGGCCGGACCTTCATCGAGCCGACCGACCAGATCCGCCACTTAGGCGTGAAGCTGAAACACAACGCGAATGCGGATGTGATCAAGGGCAAGTCGATCGTGCTGGTGGATGATTCCATTGTGCGCGGCACGACCAGCCGCAAGATTGTCGAGATGCTGCGCCAGGCCGGGGCCAAGGAAATTCATATGCGCATTTCCTGCCCGCCCACGAAATACAGCTGCTTCTACGGCATTGATACGCCGACCAATGATGAATTGTTAGCCAATCGTATGAGCGTTCCCGAGATCGCCCAGTATATCGGTGTCGACAGCCTGTCTTATGTGACGCTGGACGGCCTGTACCGCGCCTTGCGCAAGCCGGGCCGCGATGGCAAGGCGCCGGCATTCTGTGATGCGTGCCTGACGGGCGACTATGCCATTCCGCTGGTCGATTTCGAAGGCCGCGATGACCGGACACGTAAAGTCTCCTCTTTGGGTGAGGCTGCAGCGTGAGTGATAAACGGGTCGCGCTGGTTACCGGCGCATCGCGCGGCATTGGTTTCGCCACCGCGCTGGAACTTGCCAAACAGAACCATCATGTCGTGGCGCTGGCCCGCACCAAAGCGGGGCTGGAACAGCTCGACGACGAGATCACCAAAGCCGGCGGCAGCTGCACGCTGATGCCGTATGATTTGCTGAAAGGCGATCTGATTGAAGGATTAGGTCCGGTTCTGTTCGATAAATTCAACCGTCTGGATGTGCTTGTGGGTAATGCCGGAATGCTGGGCGGATTGGTGCCGGTGGCGCAGACCGACCCATCGGTATGGGACCGGGTGTTTCAGCTCAATGTGACCGCCAATCTGCGCCTGATCCGGACCTGCGACCCGTTGCTTCGCGCCAGCAAGGCAGGGCGGGCAGTGTTTGTCAGCACCAACCTGCACCGCGAGGCCAAGCCCTTCTGGGGCGCTTATGTGGCCAGCAAGGCGGCGCTTGAACAGATGGTGAAATCATACGGGGCGGAAGTCTCGCACACATCCGTGAAGGTGAGTATTTTCAACCCCGGCGCGGTGCGGACCGCAATGCGGGCCCAGGCGTATCCCGGTGAAGACCCGGAAACGCTGCCGGATGCCGGTGACGCGGCCAAAAAGATCGCTGCGCTGTGTGCGGCCTGATCAGTTTTCGTAATTGCGTGCCCTGCATATTAGCGCTATGACAAAGACATGGCTGACACGCGCAAAAAACCCGATAAGACACTGACTGCCAAGGGCGGTTGGGAAGCGCAGAATATCGATGATATTCTGAATGACGGGCATAGCGGTTTTGCGGATGTGGTCGCGCTTGAGTATGTCCAGCGTTTGCTGGGCGTGATTGACCCCAAGTCGCAGACAACTGCGCGCATTGTCGGCTATTTCGAGGATCCTACGAAATTTTACGCTCTGGATCGGGAATATTTTCCAGCCCGTCGCGCCGCTTACAACGAACGTCTCAATCGTTACAACGCGACGATGCGCCCCCTCGAGCAGGAAAGCGCGCGGGTGAGAACCGCACTCAATGAACAGCGCCGCCTGCATGAAAAAGCGCCGGAACAAGAACGCGCACCTATCGCGACACTGATTGCCGAACTGGACAGGCAAAACTCGAAACTGAGCGATGAGCTCAAGCTGGCCCGTTTGAGAAAAACGCGCCGCTATATGCCGCAATACAAACGCAAGAGCAACGGCAAGCTGCCGGTTGCGAAGACAAAAGATTTTGAATCATTAAAAGCCCTGATTGCCGCTTATCTTGGCCAAGGGCAAAAATCCACGCCGCATCCGGTGCTAGCGAATCTGGAGACACTGGGCGCGTTGTTCAAATGGCCGGAGCTTGAGCGCGATGCGGTGCGGTTTTTGTGGGCCGTGCAAAACAGCGATGATTTCAAGCGGTTGATCAACGACGCCATTTTTGAAGGCATTTATACCAAGACAGAAGGTTTCAACCACCTGCTGGCGGCCATTCTGGGCACGAACAGGCGCACCATCTCGGAGATGCTTTCGCCGGGCAGCGAATTGATGCTTTCGGGTGTTTTGATGTCAAGTCCGGGTATGAGCGATCTGCATATGCCCAAATTCACCGACAGCCTGGTGAAGATGCTGGATCAACCGGATATCACGCTGGAAAAAATGCTGAAATCACTCGTCGGCGAACCTGCCAGTACGCGCCTGGATCTGAACGTCAATTTCAATTACGTGGCCGAGCATATCCCGCATGTCGTCAAGCTGGTGAAGACGGCGGTGGAAGAGGGCATTCCCGGCAAGAACATCATAGTTTACGGGATGCAGGATTCCGGCAAAACCGAATTCACGAAGGCGCTGGCCAAGGCGTTGTCGCTGCCCGTGTTCATGCTGGGTGAAACCAAAGCCGGCCATGCGGAACCGAGCCCGCAGGAACGCCTCGGCCAGATTTTGCTGGCCAAGCGGCTGACGGCGCATATGAAGGGCATTATCCTGGCGGTGGATGAAGCGGAAGATCTTCTCAAGATCCGCGAGCCGGGTGCCGAGCGCGGTGACGGTGTTACCAAAGTTTACCTGAACCGCCTGCTGGAACATGGGCAAATGACGGTATGGATCGTGAATGATATCGATGCGATCCATCCATCCGTGCGGCGCAGATTCAAATATTCCATTCCGTTCGGCGCGCTGACTGCGCGGGACCGGCTGCATGCGTGGAAAGACATTACGCAGGAAAAGGGCCTGAGCGTGCCGCTAGAGGCGCTGGAAGACCTGGCCACCAAATTCACCGTGCCGGTCGGCAGCATTGTCACGGCGGTGGAAAATTCGCTGATGACGACCAAAGATGCGACCGCGCTGGACCGCAGCCTGCGCGCGACCGGGGCCTTCGTGTTCGACGGGTTGCCGGCCATTTTGTCAGGCGATGTCGGCAATGTGCCCTTTTACCCGGAACTGCAGAATTTCGAAGAAACGCGCATGGGATACACGCCGCGTGAATTTGAAGAGGTGATTGCCCGGCATGTCGACAAGCCGCTGGCGATTTTCACGCACGGACCGAGCGGATCGGGCAAGAAAGCCTTTTTCCGCAACCTGGCCCAGCGGACCAACCGGGAATTTTTAAGTTATGATTTTCTGCCGCTGCTGAAAGATCCGAAGGCGCTGGACCGGCTTTTGAGTGATGCATCCGACAAGCCGTGCATCATCGCGTGGGATGGCATGGCGGCCCTGAATGGCGTTCCTGAAACGCATGCAGCAATCAATGTGATCCGCGGGCAGATCAGGCAGCTGACGGAATTGCTGCCGTGCATTCATGTTTTCAGTTCGAACATCAAAGACAGCCCGCCGCAATGGGCGAAGCAGGAATTCGCGTTTATTCTCAAACACGATTACCTGATGGAAAACCAGATCAAATCGGCGTGGCGTAAATTCTTTGGCTCGGCCATGCCGGCGAAGAAAACCGGTCTGGATATGAACCCGCTGACGCCGGGGCATTTTGCGACCATCGTGTACCGCAATCGCGGATTGATGGATAATCTGCAAAAAGCACGCGGGGAAGAGCTGCGCACAGCGCTGGATGAAACATCGGCTGTTCCAGCCGTGCAGCCGCCACCTCTGACAGGCCGCGATATTAAGTACAGGAATGATTAAGAGGCGTACGGGTTTTTCGACGTGCGCAGGTTGAAGCGGATCGGCACGCCGATGATGTCGAAGGTTTCGCGCAGCCCGTTGATGAGATAGCGCTTGTAGTCTTCGGGCATGTCGTCGGGTTTTGAACACCACATTACAAAGGTCGGCGGGCGCACTTTGACCTGCGTCATGTAACGCAGGCGGTTCGGGCGGCCGGAGACGAGCGGGGCAGGGTGGCGCGATTCCTGTTTGCCGAGCCAGCGATTGAGGCCGCCGGTGCCGACGCGTTTATTCCAGAGGGCGTAAGCATCCATCATCGTCTTGTGCAGGGAATCGAGGCCTTTGCCGGTCAGTCCGGATAGATAAGCGGTGGGAATGCCGGGCAGCTGGCCGAGCACCTGGGCCATCATTTCAGGCAGCTGCTTTTGAATGAGCGTGCGTTCTTCGACAGCGTCCCACTTATTGACGGCGAGAATGAGGATACGACCTTCATCGACGACGTGTTCGGCGATGTTCATGTCCTGTTTATCAATGCCCTGAACGGCATCGACGACCAGAATGACAATCTGCGCCAGGCGGACGATGCGCATGGTTTCCTGGGTAGATAATTTTTCCACCTTGTCGGTGATTTTGGATTTGCGGCGCAGGCCGGCGGTATCGACGAGCTGGAACTTGACGCCCTTCCAGTCGAAATCCACTGCGATGGGATCGCGGGTGATGCCGGCTTCAGGGCCGGTGAGCAGGCGGTCTTCGCCGAGAATGGAATTCATCAATGTCGATTTGCCGGCATTGGGGCGGCCGACAACGGCAACCTTGATCGGTTTTTTGGAGATGTCTTCGTCATCGATGAATTCGAAATCGAGATTGCCTTCGATGTCGTCGAGATCGTAATTCTGGCGCGGGTTATGGGTTTGTTCGGCGATGCTGCCGCCGTCCTTGGCGGGCATTTTTTCCAAGATCGCCTGGTAGAGATCGGAGAGGCCCAGACCGTGCGCTGCGGATACAAAGTATGGATCGCCAAAACCCAGCGAATACGACTCGGCCAGGCGTTCACGGGCGGCTTTGGTGTCGGCCTTGTTCACGACCAGGAAAACAGATTTGCCGGATTTGCGGATGACGCGGGCGAAATGTTCGTCGGTGGGCGTGACACCGGCCACGCCATCGATGATGAAGAGGGCGATGTCGGATTTGGCGAGCGCCATCATGGTGCGCTCGCGCATGCGGTCGGTCAGCGTGCCGGTGTCGGCTTCTTCAAGCCCGGCAGTATCGATGATCGTGACTTCTTCGTCGAAGATGTAGCCGGGGGCCTCGCGCCAGTCGCGGGTTACGCCGGGGCGGTCATCAACGATGGCCAGATCTTTTTTGGCCATGCGGTTGAACAGCGATGATTTGCCCACATTGGGTCGGCCGATGAGAGCAATGGTAAACATGGTTTATTTCCAGGCGGTAAGGGTGCCGTTACTAGACAGCAGGAACAGGGTTTCGCCGGCGACGATGGGCGGGGCGATGACGTTCTGGCCGGTCGACCATTCGCGGATGATTGAACCGGAAGCCGGATCGATGTCGACAGCGTTGCCGCCGGAAGACACGGTGATCAGGCGGCCGCCTGCGAGGATCGGTCCGTACCAGACGAGGGCGCCTTCCAGATCTTCGGGGTCGGCGTATTGGGACAGTTGCGTGGTCCAGTTGATTTTGCCGTTGCCCAGATCGAGCGACTGCACGGCGGAATCGGAACTGACCAGGAAGATGCGGTTGCCGGCAAGGAAGGGCGTCTGCGTGCCGCCGATGCGCGCATCCCAGCGGCGTTCGCCGGTGCGTTCGTCAATGGCGGCAATGCGGCCTGCGTAAGAAATGGCGACAACGGTGCCGCGATCAATAACAGGAAGGCCGCGAATGTCGGAGAAGGCGGCGCCCATGCCGGAACGCGCCATGGGTGCGACGGTATCAGTCCATGACGTCATGCCTGTTTCAGCCTGCAGGGCGTAAATCTCGCCGGAAGAATAGGCGGGCAGAACAATGTCGCGGTTGGCGGCAGGCGATGCGGCGCCGAGCAGGCCGGTTGTTTCGGTGAGGCCCTGATGGGTCCAGAGTTCTTTGCCGTCTTCGGCATTCAGCGCGATGGTCTGATTATCGAGGGTGACGACGTAGACGCGATCGGGCATGGCGGAAGGAGCAGAGCGCACAGCGCCCGGCGTTTTGGCGCGCCAGAGTTCGGACCCGTCGTTCGGGTTGAGGGCGACGACTTCATTGAAGCCCGCCGTCACAAAAATACGGCCACCGGAAAAGGCGACGCCGCCGCCGATGACGGGATCATCTTCTTTTTCAGGCTTGGCTTTGGCGGTCCAGAGCGTTTTGCCGGTTGCGGCATCGAAGGCGCGCACGCGGGCATCGGTATCGAGCGCGAAGACACGGCCATCGGCAGCGACGGGCTGTCCGGTCAGGGGCAGATTTTTAGAGGCGCCGGATCCGATGGAAGAAGACCAGATTTTTTTGAGTTCGCCACCATTGAGGGCAACGTGCTGCATGGCGTGATTGGCGTAACCGCCGGCCTGCGGCCAGAATTCGTTGCGCCAGGGGTTGGGCAGATCCATCGCGGAATCTGCGGGTTTTGCTTTAACGGCACCTTCTTCGCCTTCGCCAACGATGGCGCCGGGCGTTGTCTGTTCCATCTGGAAGAGGGATACGCGGGTGCCTTCCAGCGGCGGTGCGTCATCGCCATCCTTGAAAACGCCGCAGCTCGAAAGAGCGATTGCGGCGACAGCGGCGGTGATCAGAAGAAGGGAACGCGTGCTCATTATTCAGTCTCCGTTGCTTTTTCTTCGATTTCTTCTGCGGGCGCGTCATCGGGTTTCGCGCTGCCGGCGCGGACTTCGTAGAGATGCTGGAAATCGCTGATCATGCCGCCCATTGGCGTGTTTCGGTCGACGAGTTTTTCGGCTGCGGCGAGATATTCCAGCGCTTTGGCCGGGTCTTTCTGGCGTTCGCCGGCGATGACGGCGGCGTCGGCATAGGCAAGCGCCGAGAGGGCGGTGTCTTTTTTATCGTTGGCCAGGGTTTCGTAATCGGCGATCAGTTTGGCGGGGTCTTCCTGCGGGTTATCCATGCGGACACGCAGGCTGTTCCAGCGGGCAAGCCACGCCCAGACGCTATCGCCGCCCGCGGCGGCGGCGCGGTTGAAGAATTGCTGGCGTTCTTCCGGGGTCGCATCGGTGCGCGCGCCGGAAAGCCAGGCAATGGCCTGATGATCCTCGGTCATATCTGCCGCGAAATTGTCGGACATGATGTATTTGCCGCCGGTGACAACGCGCACCAGTTCGGCAGTGGATTTCTGGTTGGCGCTGGCGCGCCATTCCCGCCAGGCAACGCCGGCGCCGGTGCCGATGACCAGCATGATGGCCATGCCGATAATGGTGCCGCCCCATTGGGCCCAGATTTCGCGAAGACGGTCCTGTGTCAGCGCCTCTTCGGCATCGCGCAGCAAAATTTCGCTGCGTGCGGTCGCTTCTTCATCACGGGTTGCCATGAATATCCTGCCTTGTTTCAGTCTCTTAGGGCCTTCTTTATGGAGGGGCCCCAGCCTGCCGTCAATTCGCAAAAAGTTGACATAACAATAAAATTTCGGAAAGGATGAGAGGATGAAGCTTATCCGACCCGATTTCGCTGCGAAATCCGCCCAAACCCGAGCCAAACCGGCTCAAATCCGGCAGGAACATTCGCAGGATGAACTTTTCGCCAGCAACCACAGGGCGTTCTGCTACCTGCAGCAGATCCACGCGATGCTGCTGAGTGTCGGACTGATCACCGATTCCACGATCATCTGGGATCGGGACACCGCCCGCGTGTGCGGAATGAATATGCGCCGCCGCGGCAGCAAAGACAGTGACCCGCGCCAGACTCTGACTTTTTGTTTCGACCCCGAGAAAAAGGACTGGTTTTTCCAGTACCGGAACAAATTCGCCCGCGCATCGGACCCCGAAGCGCTGGCCCTGCAGGCGCACAAGGCAATAGCCGCGATTGAAAGACGGAAATTGATGCCGCTGTGGCAGGCAGGCAGTTCCGCAGTGGCTTTGAGAAGCGTGTAAGTTCACCTTCCTTTCGGACCTTGCTTTGCGTAAAGTAGGGCTCATGAAAAAGATCCCGGTAAAAACGCCGCTCGTCGAGCTCGACGGCGATGAAATGACCCGCATCATCTGGCAGATGATCCGCGAACGGCTGATTTTGCCGTATCTGGATATCGACCTGAAATATTATGATCTGGGCATCGAGAGCCGCGACAAGACGGAAGATAAAATCACCGTCGATGCAGCGAACGCGATCAAGCAATACGGTGTCGGCGTCAAATGCGCGACGATCACGCCGGATGAAGCCCGCGTCAAAGAATTCAACCTGAAAAAAATGTGGAAGTCCCCGAACGGGACGATCCGCAACATCCTGAACGGCACGGTGTTCCGCGAGCCGATCATCTGCAAAAACGTGCCGCGCACGGTGCCGATCTGGACACAGCCGATCATCATCGGGCGCCATGCTTTCGGCGATCAGTACAAGGCGACGGATGTGAAAATTCCGGGCGCCGGCACGGTGACCATGACGTATAAGCCCGCTGATGGCGGCGAAGCCCAGGAATGGGAAATTTTCAAATTCGATTCCCCCGGCGTGGCGATGGGGATGTTCAACGTGGATGAAAGCATACGCGGCTTCGCGCGCGCCTGCCTCAATTACGGCCTGGCCCGTAATTACCCGGTTTATCTGTCGACCAAGAACACCATTCTGAAGGCTTATGACGGGCGGTTTAAGGACATTTTCCAGGATGTTTTCGAAAAAGAATTCAAATCCCGCTTCGATGCCGCAAAACTGACATACGAGCATCGTTTAATCGATGACATGGTGGCTTCGGCGATGAAATGGTCCGGCGGTTTTGTCTGGGCATGCAAAAATTATGATGGCGACGTTCAGTCGGATTCCGTGGCGCAGGGCTTTGGCTCGCTGGGCCTCATGACATCGGTATTGCTCACCCCGGAGAGTGACTGTGTGGAGGCTGAAGCCGCCCACGGCACCGTGACCCGCCATTACCGCCAGCACCAGCAGGGCAAAGAGACATCCACCAACCCGATTGCCTCCATTTTCGCATGGACCCAAGGCTTGAAATACCGCGGCCAGTTCGATAACACACCTGATGTCAGCGCTTTCGCAGAGACTTTAGAGCGGGTTTGCGTCGAAACAGTCGAGGCCGGGGATATGACCAAAGATCTGGCGATCCTTGTTTCGGCCGATCAAAAACACCTGACCACCAACGCATTCATGGACAAAGTGGATGCGAATCTGAAAAAAGCACTGAGTTAACGAGATCCAGATGACCATGAAGACGACATATTTAGCCGCTCTGCTGACCTTTACCCTGAGTATCCCGGCGTTTGCCGCGGATAACCGCATATCCGGCACGGTTCCGGTTGCGTCGGTGCGGGCCGCGAAGGCCGCGCCGCAAACCGGCCACCCGGCCCAGCCGATCGTGGAACAGAAAGTCGTCACTAAAACAGTGATCAAGACCGGCCCGCAATCCGTTGCGCCGCAGCCGCAGGTGGTTGTCACCCAGCACCCCAAGGCACCGTCGAGCATCGGCACCCGCGTCAACTACACCGGGGCGATCGAAACATACAAAGCAAAGGGTGAGGATACGCTGCTGACCATCGGCGAGCGTGAAGGCCTGGGCTATGTTGAACTGCGTTCGGCCAACCCGTCCATGGACCCATGGCAGCCGGGGAATGGCACCTTTGTCATTCTGCCGAAAATGCATTTGCTGCCGGATGCGCCGCGCAAGGGCATCGTCGTGAATCTCTCGGAAATGCGTGTTTACTATTACCGCCCGGACGGTCAGATCAAATCCTATCCGATCGGCGTTGGCCGTGAAGGTTTTTCCACCCCGATGGGCACGAGCACTGTTGTGCGCAAAGCTGTCGGTCCGACCTGGCGCCCGACCGAGCGCATGCGCCGGGAAGATCCGACCCTGAAGCCGGTTTACACGGCAGGCCCCGAGAATCCGCTGGGCACCCATGCGCTATACCTGGGCTGGCCGCAATACATGCTTCATGGCACCAACAAGCCCTGGGGTATTGGCCGCCGCGTGTCTTCGGGCTGTGTGCGCATGTATAACAGCGCCGCTGAAGAACTTTACAACACGGTTCCGACGGGCACGCCGGTGGCTGTGGTGCGTCAACCGATCAAATTCGGCTGGATCGGCGAGATGCTGTATCTGGAAGCGCACCCGGATGGCGCGCTGGCTGACCAGGTTGAACGCGGTTCGCTGGAATACAAGGTTCCGGCCGATATCTTCGCCAATCTTTCCCGCGCTGCCGGTCAGGCGCGCGACAACATCGACTGGACGGCTGTGCGGGGCGCATTACGCGACCGCCGCGGCTATCCGGTGCCGATCCTGATTGGCGCCACGGACGAAAACCGCTTTGTCACGGCGGCCATGGAAGCCCGGGCCGGCACGTCCCGTTTTGCAGCGCCTCTCACACCGGAAGTGGTAACCCCGCTGACCCCGGGCATGAGCACCCTGTCGCAACAACAGGCCGGCCAGCCGGTTGTCGAGGCATCGTCTTCCGGTCCGCGCCGCCGCAGCCAGGGCCAGTTTAATTAGGATTTGCCCGGACTTCGCGCGGTCTTTACGAGGGTTTATCCACGGGGTGTGGATTAACCCCGGACAGCCTTCTGAAAAGCTTTGCATTTTCCAATTTTTGTTTAGACTTTCAGGTCTGGACAATTCTGACCAATTTTCATGACCTGATGGCCACTGACAACCCCTCCACAGCACCCCGCCCCGCGACCGGACAGCCGCAACGCAAAGCCGGCGCACCGGGCCTGCCTGAAGGCGGCGCGCTTGGCCGTGTGATCACGCGCAATGAATTTTACCGCGACGGTTACCGCACCTTGCTGAAAGTCGCATTCATCGAGGCGATCGCGATTGTCGGTCTCATTGTCGTGATTGTGGCTATCGTCAACGCCTACCAGCCTGAAAACCGTTATTTCGCAACCACCGAAGACGGCCGCGTCGTGCCGATGGTGCCGCTGTCGGAACCCAATCTTTCGCGCCCGGCGCTGCTGTCATGGGCCTCGCAGGCCGCTACGGAAACGCTGACCTTTGGTTTCAACGATTACCGCCGCCGCCTGCAGGAATCCTCGCGTCACTTCACGCGTCCGGGCTGGACCAGCTTCGTCAAGGCGCTGCAGGACAGCGGCATTATCGAAGCGGTTGAAACCAACCGGCAGGTTGTGTCAGCTGCGCCGCGCGCGGCGCCGACCATTCTGTCCGAAGGGATGGCCAACGGACGCTACCAGTGGGCGGTCGAAATGCCGATGATGGTTACATATCTGTACGGCCAGCAGCAGCGCAGCATGTCCATGAACATTCGTCTTGTCATTGTCCGCGTCCCGAAACTTGAAAGCCCCAATGGCGTCGGGATCGAGCAATGGGTCGCCTTTACGGGGGGCTGATGGTCCATTTCCGCAACCATGCTTTTCTTGACTCCCGCGCCAAAACCGCGTTCTTTGGAGAGAAGAAAAACAACCATGTTTTCGCGGGCTTAGCCCCGGACAGAAAACGGAATTACGGCGGTGTGGCGGTGAAGCAGGTCCTTTTGGGATCCGTGTTTTTTGTGTGTGCGGCAATAGCGGCGACCTCGTCCTTTGCGCAAAGCACGCAACCGCAGGGATCCCCCGAACAAGCAGAAAATCGCGCCGAAGCGCTGGCGACCACGGCGGATCAGCCGCCGGTTGATCTGGCTGATCCTCTTGCCGAATTCCGCCGCGCCCAGGAAGCGGCCACGCCTGCCGGCGACCCCAATGCCGTGCCGCCGCCGACGCCGGGCAGTTTCCAGCAGCCGGCCAATGGCATGCCGACCAATCAATATTACGATCTGCAGCTGACTGAAGAAGAGCTGGCCGAGAAAGAAGCCGAGCTTCAGCAAAAAGCGCGCGAGCAGGCCTTTGATTCCGCATTGAACGGCATGATGCCGATGAGCCCGGACCAGATCCGCGCGCTGCTTGATAAATACAAAGTCACGCGTGAAGCGTCCGAGCAACGCATCGGCGGCAGCCCGCGCCCGGAAGTCACGGTGCAGACTGTTTCGCTTGAGCCGGGCGTTCTGCCGCCGGTCATCAAACTCTCCACCGGTCACGTCACGTCGGTGACGATGATGGATATCACCGGCCAGCCATGGCCCGTGCAGGATGTTTCGTGGGGCGGGAATTTCGAAGTGATTTCTCCGGGCGAGGGCGGTCACCTGATCCGCGTGTCGCCAATGGCGGCGCATGAAGTGGGCAACATGTCGGTGCAACTGGTCGGTCTGAAAACGCCGGTCACGTTCACGCTGGAGACACAGCTGGATGTCGTGCAGTACCGTTTCGATGCGCGCATTCCCGAATACGGCCCGATGGCGCAGGCGCCGATCATCGACCCCGGCCTGACAATCCAGGCGGGCACCGACAAGGCGCTTGGACAAATTCTGGATGGCGTTCCGCCGGCCGGCACGGAGAAACTGACTGTGAATGGCGTCGACGCGCGCACGTCTGTTTTCCGCAGCGGCGGCTCAACCTATCTGCGCACGCCTTTGACGCTGCTGTCGCCGGGCTGGAGTGCGTCGGCGAAATCGGCTGATGGCATGACTGTTTACGTCGTCAATAATTCGCCCGTCTTTTTGTTATCGGATCGCGGCAAGATGGTCCGCGCCACGGTCGAGGAACACAGGAACCCGTAATGAGAACCGACGATTTCAACGGCCCCAAATCGCAGGATAATTTCGAGCAGCGTCCCGACGCGCAGGAAGACATGCGCGCGACGATGACATCCGACGATGAATCGGGCGATGGTTTTTCAGAATTCGACGCGCCGCTGCCGGGGCAGACCAATGCCGGGGGCAATTCGCTGGGCGAATTGTGGCGCACCAATCCATTTATCAAAATCGCCGCCGTTGGCGTTGCGGTTATCGCTATTTTTGTCGGGCTGGTGATGTTTGGCGGCGAGGAAGCTGCCGGGCCGGAATCGCGCGTGGGTTCGGCGCTGGAAGAACGTGAAGCGCCGGGCGCCGAAACATCGGAAGCTTATCGCGACGCCATCAATGAAGTGAACCAGCAGCGCCTGGAAGAGGCGATGCAGACAGGCGAAAGCACGATGCCGATTCCGGTTGCGACGCCGGATACGACACCGGTTACACCCGCCTTCGAAGAACCGCCGGTGGCGCTGGACGATCCGCTGGAAGGCTGGCGCGGGACAGAACAAACGTCACAACCGACAATCGACCCGAATTCGCCCCAATTCGCATCGCCCGAACAGCAGGCGGCGATGCAACGCGGGCCGATGGGACCAGACCCGGCCGCTGTCGATGCGCTGGCCGGCGCGATGTCTGCGCAGATGCAGAGCATTCTGGACAAGCACCAGATCCGCGGTCCGCAGATCATGGCGGTGACGGACAAGGACTATTATTCCAAGCTGGCGGAAGGCGCGACCAGCAACGTGGACGAGGCGATGGATATCGTCGAGATCCAGGAAATCCTGATCCCGGCGGGGACGATTGTTTACGCGCAAACACTCACGGAATCGAATACCGATGCGCCGGGCCCGGTGCTGGCGCGCATTTCGTCGGGCCCGCTGACGGGCGCCCGGATCCTGGGAACGTTTAATGATACGGATGAATATCTGCGTCTTGAGTTCAACACGGTGGTCGTAGACGGTATTTCCCAGAGCGCGAATGCTGTCGCCCTCGACCCCAAAACAACCTTGCCGGCCGTGGTCACTGAAGTGGATCGCCGGTACTGGCGCCGGGTGATTTTCCCGATGGCGGCGCGTTTTATCGAAGGCATGGGCCAGGCGATCGCGCAGCGTGAACAAACCGTCGTGGTTTCGGACGGCGTGACGACCTCGTCGCAACCGGATTTAGGCACGCGTGAAGAGCTGGCGGCGGGTCTTGCCGCGGGCACGCAGGAACTCGGCAACGAGCTGGACCGCGAGGCGGGCCGCACCAAGGTGATGATCAAGGTTCATGCCGGGACGCCGATTGGCATCCTGTTCCTTGAACCTGTTATCAAACAGGACGAAAACAATTTGAACGTGAGCCGTTAGGCTGGTACTCGTAACCCATGAACGACCAACGCGACCCCAACGATCCTGCAGACGACCTCGAAGGTTTTGACTCTTTCGAAGAGCCGATGGATGACCAGATGCTTGAAGACGAGCCTCTGGATGATGCGGCGCTTGATGCGGATTTCCAGGACCTGCCTGAAGACGAGATCGACGCTGATGTTTTCGGCGAAGGCGAACCGGCAGAAGCGCCGGCCAAAAAGAAAACCAACTGGTTCAATATCGGCGTGGCGGTTGTGGCGATTGTTGTCGCGGGTGGCCTCGTGTGGTCGAAGCTGGGGCCGTCCCTTTTAGGGAATGCCAATGCACCGGCACCGATGGCGATCAACCAGGATAACCTGGTCCGGTCACCGAACGACGCCAATGAAGCGGCGCAGGCTGCCTTGTCGCCTGCTGCCAATGCACCGGCCGTCCAGGGCGGTTTGCTGGACGACCCGGAGAAATTCTCGACGCTGGCGCAAAATTCCCAACCGGTCGATGTGCCGGGCCCGGCGGCGCAGCCGGTCATCGCCGATCCGTTCGCGGGGCTGCCAGCGACGCCGACGCAAGCCGCGCAGGCTGAACTCAACGCCGGCGTCCCGATGCCGGCGCCGATCATGCCGGCAATTCCGGGCTCGCCTGATATTGCCGCAATGCCCGCACCTATTACTCCGGCTGAACAAGCCGCTGTCACGACGCCGATGCCGACGCCGGCCCTGGCGACACCGCCGCTGGATCAGCAGGCGCCGGTGGCCGTTGTCACGACCACTGAGACCACGATGCCGGCAGCCGCCGTCAACACCAGCCAAGCGCCGGTCGACATCGCGCTCGAGAGCAAAGTCAATGCCATGGAAAGCCGTCTCGAGCAGATGGACCAGAAACTCACCGCAGCGGTTGAACGTATAGAGAATGCCGCGCCGGCCGATAACAGCCAGCTGGCCTCCATCCAGACGGCCCTCGAACGTCTTGAATCGCGCCTTGATACGATGAACAGCGCGCCGCGCCAGCAGGTGGCTGCGCGCGAAAGCAACGACACCCCCGCACCGGCCAAGCGCGCCAGCACGCCGAAAAAGACAGCCAAGCCCAAAACCCAGCCTTCTGCCTATGATGCGCCGTATTCGCCGACACAGGCGGTGCAGGTCTCGTCGAGCGGTGGTTCGGGTGGATGGGAATTGCGCGGGGCTACGAATGGCCGCGCCATCATCGCCAAGGGCAGCGATATCCGTGAAGTGGGCGTTGGCGAAAACGTGCCTGGCATGGGCGAAATCACCGGGGTCGCGCAGATCAACGGTGCGTGGGTCGTCCAGGGTACGGGCGGCCGCCTTTCCCAATAGGCCGGTTCCCAAGGGAATCCGCGGTTTTCGTTGGCTCATTAACCAAAACTTAGCTAAAATTTTAGATAATAATATCCGGGGTAGTGTACATCCGGTGGGATAACCCATTGAGATGTTTTAATAAACGGGGAAAACAATGGCCCTTTTCGGGTTGCTTGGTTCAAAGAATAACGACGGCAAACGCCGCATCACGTCCCAGCAGGCGCGCAGCGTCCTGGCTTATACCCATTTACCGGGGATTATTCCGCGTATCCGCGCTCTTGGCGGCAAATTCGGTCATTTCGCATTCCTTCTGGCGCTGATTTACCGGTCCGCGCGGTTGCTGCCGCCAGGCCACCCGATGACCAATCCGGCCAATATCGGCCGTTTCGGCATTCGCGACGTCATGGCCACGGCTGCCAACGGCCTGACCATGAAGCGCGACAACATGGACCAGATCCTGATTTTCGGCGCGGTCGCGGCGGCTCTTATCATGATCCTCATTCAGGCGGTTTTGATTGCTGTTTATGCGTTCCTGGGCGCGACACAGGCAGAAGCGCAGGAAAACATTTTCGTTACCAAAGAAGTTTCAACGGATCTTGCATTCACCTTCCTGCGCCAGGTGTTTGGCGTTGAGAAAATCTTCGGCAATGCCGAAGTCATTCATACCGGCTTTCATGCCATTCTGGGTTTCTACAGCACCGCGATGATGATTATCGCGGTCATCATCGTGGTCTATTACGTGATTACGATTGTTGGCGAGTCCGCGCAGACCGGCACGCCTTTCGGCAAACGATTCAACGGGCTTTGGGCGCCTATCCGTCTGGTGCTGGCTTTAGGCCTTCTGGTGCCGCTGGGCGGGGGTCTGAACGCTGCGCAATACCTGACGCTTTATACCGCGAAGTTCGGATCCAGCCTCGCGACCAATGCATGGATTAAATTCAGCGACAAATTCAATCAGATGGACCCTTCAAAGACGATGGCTGCACAAGCGCCGTCTATCCAGGGACTTGGCAATATTATTTATAACGCAGAGGCCTGCCGCGCGCTTTATAACGCGATGTTCCCGAACGGTCCCAAGGTCAATCTTTTATACGAATACCAGGGTAAATCGTATGAGGGCACTTTAACCACCGCGGATACCACCGGTAAAAGGGGTGCTATCCGTTATGTCTGGACCAAACAGGACAAAGGCGGCGCCATCACCGAGAGCACGTGCGGCGGCATCACGATGCAGATCACCGAAGCACTGACGACAGGTTCAGATTACGCGAAGGCGGTCCGCGCTCTGGAAGTCACGTTCCAAAGCGCATATCTCAATTCACTTGCGGAAATGCGTAATGGGTTTACGGGCGCGAATGGCACGACTGAAGCTTCTAATGACAGCGCCGCCGGCATGTTTAAGCAAAAATTCCAGACGACGGGCACGGGAGCATTGCCAGCCGCCAAGCGTGACGAAATTAAAATTTCTGCCATCGCAGCAAAAGTCGCCGGCATTATTAATACTGCGCAGGGCAAGGTTAATCAGACTATTTCTTCCACTGATACGAGTTCGGCATCTCAAATCCAGTCACTGAAGAAAACTATTGTCGATACGATGAAGGCAGACGCCAAAAAACGTGGCTGGGCGGGTGCGGGATCGTTTTACATGGAAATTTCGCGCGTTACGCAAGGCATGAAGGACGCGGCGAAAAAATCATTCCCGAGCGCGACTGAGGCGCCCACAGGGGATACTGCGCAAATCAGCACCGTCGGCTGGTTTTCATGGCTGTCATCGAGTGACAAGCGTGAACTGGCGGCTAATGAAAAAGTCATCATTACGGGGATGAATGCGTTGCCGGAGATTGTTCGTCAGGCGAGCGCCCAAGTCACGCCACCCACGCCGGTGAAGACAGACAATCCGCAAAAAGAGACCTTTAGTTCGCAATTTGCTTTATCAAACCCGATTCTTTACCTAGCGCGATTTCTGTTTGGCGATGCATTGTTAAAACTAATGGATACTCCGGATCTGAACCCTATGGAACGTTTCATCGAGGCGGGTTCGTATATTCTCGATCGTAGTGAAAACATGGTTTACGCGTATGGTCTTGGCCGTATTGCTGCCCTTGCTGCCACGCAGCCACTTGTTGGTCCCGCGGCTATTCCGGCTGCAGCGCTAGCAACTGGCGTAGGTGCTGGCGTTGCAAGCAATAGTTTTGCGAACGGTGCAATGTGGGGAGGTATGGTGCTGTTGGCCGGTTATGTGCCCAGCATTGTCATGTTCTTCATTCTGATGGGTGTGGTGGCGGGTATTCTGCTGTTCTACGTGTTGCCCATGCTGCCATTCATGATTTTCTTCTTCTCGGTCGTGAACTGGGTGATCGAAGTGGCAGAGGCCTTTATTGCCGCGCCGCTTTTTGCCCTGTCGCATCTGCGGATCGACGGGGAGGGGCTGCCGGGGCAAACGGCCTATGCGGGCTGGCTGACGCTGTTTGGCGTCATGATCCGCCCGGTTCTGATTGTCGTGGGTCTCATTGTGTCTTCGTTGATTTTTGGCGCTGCTTCTTACTTCCTGGCGTCCGTGTTCAGGCAGGCAGTCTTCTCATATCGTGATCAGCAGGCAGGGACCGGCTGGCTTGACCTCAGTACGCTCGGACAATTCGGTATTCTGTTCTATGTGCTGATGTTCGTATACATCCTGTACATCCTTGCCAACTCGACCTTCAAGCTGATCGACATGATCCCGGACAAGGCGTTGCGCTGGATCGGTGGTCAGCAGCCGTTCACCGGCGATCGTCCGGTCGAGCTCAGCAACTTCCAGGCTCTGGCTGTTGCCGGGTATGGCGCGCTGACCCAGGCGCAGAATGCCACCGGCGGCGCCATGAAAGAGATTGGCGAGCAGTTCAAGGGCAAGGGCAAAGACAACAAGCCTACGACAAATACCAAGTAGAGCTTTTGTATCCGGAGATAAAAAAGCCGCGAAGGAAAACCTTCGCGGCTTTTTGTTTGCGGGTGGGGCCTTACTGGCGCAGAGCGCGGTCGGCCGAGGTAATCGTCGGCCAGGCGGGGCGTTTTGCAGCGGCGGCGGCATGGCCCGGGCCATGCACAACGGGCGCTGCCGGCGCAGCCTGTTTGCCCTGAAAGGCGGCGGCCATGGTATGCGCGGTGTCGGACAGGTCGGCGCTGTGCAGAAGATCCAGCGCTTTTTTCAGCTGACTTTGCGGGATCTTGTTTTTCACTTCATCGGCTTTGTGCGGGTCTTTCGCGTAGCTGGCCAATGTCGCCTGGTCTTTTTTCAGTTCGTTATAGAAGGTGCCGAGGTCTGAACCTTTGGGCATGTCGGGAAGGGTGGTGCCTGTTTCGATCAGGTCCTGGATGCGGGCGGCAGCCTGCGCGATGTAGGCAGCCTTGCTGATGGCTGTTACCTGATCGGCAGCAGCGGGACCGTATTTATCTTCGATGGCTTTGTCGTGCAGCCTGTCGAATGCGGGCACCGCGTTGCCGTCTTTGGACGGGTTTTTCAGGATCTGAGATTCGACCCGGGCGCGTTCGGCTGCTGCCGTTGCCTGCACCGTCTCATCTTTCGAGTCAGGATAAAAATTCTGCAGGTATTCAGGATGTTTCTGCTGCATGTAGGCATCAAGCTGGGCCGGATCGCCATAAAGCAGCTTTTCGCGCTGCTCAAACGGCATTTTGGCATGCTGGAGAATACCGTCGTAAATCACCAGCCGTTCATGATTGCCGGCCATTTCTGCACGGATGTAATGCAGTTCGCCGCCAAGGCTGGGGTGCGCCTCTTTCAGGCGCGGTTCGGCGATGGTGTCGACCAACTGGCTGAACGGCATGGCAGCGATGTCTTTGCTGGTCAGCGCGGGGTTGTCCTGCGCTTCATGTTCAATGTCATCTTCAATGGCTTCGATGGGGTCGACGGCTTCAGCAGCGCCGCCCGGCTCATTGCCTTGCGGATCTTGTGGATTGCCGGCTTCGCCCAGTTCGTCGCCAAAGGCGGCAGGGCCTTCGTTTTTATAAACGTTTTTGTTGACCGGCATGTCGCCGTTCCATTGGTCGATCAGGGCAAGACCGTCCACGCCCTTGGCGCGCCACTCGGCCAGAGCATCATCGCTTACAACCAGATCGCCGGGCTGCAGTTTTTGCGGGCAGTTGTTCTTGGTATAAATGCGGCCCAGTGTCTGGAAACCGGAAGGGTTGCGCAGGGTCGGCATGCCCTGGAACTCGATGGTGGGAAGAATGACGGGCTGGCCCAGTTCTTTTTCCATCATGTCTATCTTGGCGAGCGTATCGATCACCAGCAGGCTGAGCTGGTGGCCGTCTTTACCGTGATGACCCAGAATACGGCTCAGGGCGTGGCCGCCGGTGAGCTTGATGGTCATCGGCTGGGGCATTTTGCCCGAGCGATCGAAACGGCCCGAGAAGTACATGCTCATAACGTTCGAGGCATGTTCGGCGCTGAATTTTTCGCCCGGTGCGAGAATGACGCCGCATTCGCCGCCGATATCGAAATAGGCGTTGGCTTTTTCGTCAACGGCCATGATGCCGATGACCTTATCCTGGCTGCGTTCAATAAACGGCAGCAGGTTTAAAAGGCGGTCGCCAAGCTGCTTGGCGGTCGATTTGGTAATGACGCCCATTCCCTGCAGCTTGTGCGTGGAATTGGCAAAATGTTTGTGCAGCAGAATGGATTTCTTGAACGCGCCGGTCAGTGCGTCGTTCAGGGGGACCATCTGGGTTTCGCCGTCGACGAGCATCGGCACTTTTTCTGCCTTGAGCAGGTCCTCGACGCTCATATTCAATCTTGCAGCAAGGCCGGCGACGGCTCTCAGGAACAGCGGATCGCGGCCGTAGCTTGGAAAACGCGTGCAGACATAGCCCAGGATGTTGCCATCGATGGCGCGGATGTTCTCGTACTCGACCCTTTCCGGTTCCCGTTCCGTGGCTTGTTTGTGAACACGGTTGATGCCATCCGGCGTGCCGCGCAGGGCGGTGCCGCTTTCCAGCTGCCGAAGGTCGGCTTCGGAGACACTGAAAATGTAGGGGTGTTGCGACCAGTCAATGCGCTGCGGGTGGTCCGCATTTTGCGTTTGATCCTGGCCGTTTTGTTGCTGCCCGTTTGTTTGCGAGGCGTGCAGAGCCGCGAGGGCAGCTTCCATTTGTTGTTGGGTCAGGGGGTCGCCCTGAGCACCGGGCATGTCTTGTTCTTCTTGTGCTTCGCGCGCGGTCGGCGCGACGGGCACGCCTTCGGGCGCTGCCTGCGTTACCGGTTCTTCGTCCGTGGCAAGCATCGGCTGCGGCACCGGAACATCGTCTTCCGTTGCGGCTGGAAGCGGCGCCTCTGCCTGTGGCGCGTTCACTTGATCGACAATACTGGCCGCGGCGGCAGCGTTATTGTCTTGCGGCGGAGTTTTATCGGAGGGGTTATCCATGATTTCAATCGGCTTCTCTTTAAGGTCGTTGACGCGCGCCTGGGTGGCTTCCGGATTGAACTGGTAGTTCGCCAGTTCGGCGGCGATAAAATTCGTGAAGTGCGGATTTTTTTTGATGTCGGATTTGAGGGCGCTTTCGTCCTTGTAAAAGCCGGCCGTGCGCAAAGCGGTGTTCAGGCGTCTGGTTGCCGCGGGGTCCTGAAGGACGTGGTTGAGGAAACCGACGCGTCTGAGACGCTGGTCTTCTTCACTCAAGGCCGCATCGACGGTGTCCTCTTTCGGCCAAGCGTCGATTACGCCATCCTGAAGCGCATTGATCTGTTTTTCAGAAAAATCATCGATTTCAGCCACTTAACACACACCTTCCAAGCCCAAGCGCCGGTTTTCCGGCATTCTCTTTATACAATAAAGGGCTTAAGTTTTCCCTAAAGAATGGAATGCCCAATTATATAGGCAAAACAAGGCTCAGGTGCAAGTTTTAAGGGGTGGGGAGTGTTAGTCCTGCACGTCCGACGTACCGCCCTTTTTCAGGTAGGCGATCAGGGAATCGACCGTGCCGCCACCCTGCTGGATGACGCCCGCGAAGTCGTTGCGCTGGGTTACGGCCATGGAGACGCCTTCGACCATCACGTCGATGATTTTCAGGGCGCCGCCTTTATTGCGGACGCGCCAGTCAACCATCACGGGCGAACCGGTGCCGGTGACCTTGGACGAGACGACCACATCGCCCGAATCATCAAGGCGATTGCCGGTGACGGCGAAGGTCTGGCCGGAGTAGCGGTTGAAGCGGGCGGTGTAGACGTCGATGATCATCTGTTCGTACAGCTTCACGTATTCCTGTTGCTGCGCCGGCGTCGCCTGGCGCCAGAATTTGCCGGCTGCGAAGCGGGCAATCGTGGTCATGTCAAAATTCTGGGTCAGCATGGTGCGGAACAACGCTTTTTTGCCGGCATCATCCGTTGCGGGATCTTTGATGGCGGCCATGGCGCGGTCGCCGAGTTTGGTGATGAGGTCCTGCGCGGCCTGGCCGTTGGTGGCGGCGATGGTTTCGACGCCGGCATTCGGTTGCGGCGCGGCGGCGCGGTCGATCGTGAGCGCGTTAGCCGCGGTGCCGGCAAGCAGCGAGAGAGTGAGAGCCAAGAGGGTGATGCGCATTTTCATGTTCTTATCCTGTCATACTATTGGGGCCGCTTTGTGGCGGCCCCATGAATTCCGGTGTTCTTTATAAGTCACTTCCTGCCGCAATCAAGCGAATTAAGGCATTCCGGGAGTCGGTTTTGCTTACCAAACCTTGTGTTTATTCGATCGACGGAAGCGACGCTTTTGTCGGGTCCAGATCGTTGATCAGGGCCTTGCGGCGCTGCATGTAAACCGATTGCAGCGAGGTGTAGAGGTCGCCCGAGTTGCGGCGCAGATCTTCCATCGTGTCGCGGTAGCGATGCTTGGTGTCGAGCAGCGTCAGGCCCGTGCGGGTGTATTGCAGGGCGTATTTCTCATTGTTGTAGGCGTACCAGAACAACGGATCCATTGCGATATCGCCAACAAAGCCGACGGAATCACGCAGCGTGGACGGTCCGAGGATCGGCCACACGACGTAGGGACCAGGACCAACGCCCCAGACGGCGAGCGTCTGGCCGAAGTCTTCCGGCTGGTAGTGCGTGCCGTTATTGGCGGCAACATCGACAATGCCGGCAACGCCGACCGTGGTGTTGATCGCAAAGCGTTTGACGACCGTGCCGGCACCCTCGAGGTCGCCCTGCAGCAGTTCGTTGGCCAGATAAACCGGCGATTTCACGTTGGCGAGCACATTGGTGACTGCTTTGCGTGCCACTTCAGGCACAACGGTGCGGTACACGTTGTCGATCGGGTTGAAGAGCACCTTGTCGAGAATCTCGTTGAAGGAGAGCATGACGCGGTTGAAGGGGCGCAGCGGATCGCTGACGACTTCGTCGTCGGCCGGGCCGTTATTCTGGGTGGTGGCGCAGCCGGCGAGCGGCATGCTCAGCACGGCGGTTAACGCCAAGATCTTGAAATATTTAGAAAAATTCGCGCTTGCCGGCATTTTTAAAGTCCCCAAAAAACTTGTCACAATCATTAGAATACAAGGGACTTAACAAGCCCTTAATTTCTTCTTTCCCACTGTTAATGAAAACAAAAATGCCGTCAATCGGGGGGTCTTTATTTATTACGAAGTTTTCGAGGCAGTGTTGCCAAAATGCGACTCCTTTTTCTAGCCATCCTCGGTGTTCAGCAGCCATGTCACCGATCCGAGCATCACGATGACGGCGGTCGACCAGGCGGCGAGGATAATGGGCAGCTGGTGCGAGCCGCCCAGCGCCTTGAGGAAGGACGACAGGAAGAAGACGACGAATCCTGAAAGCATGCCGGTCAGGACCATGAAAAGCGCCCGCTGGAACCGGGGCGGGCGCAAACTGACCGTGGCGGCCAGGAGAATCATGGCGGCCAGCAGCAAAGGCTGGGCCAGCAGGGACTGGTAATAGACTTCCATGGGGGCGGTTTCCAAACCCGTATCGGAGAGCGTTTCAATAAAGGCCGGAAGTTTCCAGAATGAAATGGTGTCCGGGTCGGAGAAGCTTTCCTGGATGTCGGCCAGGGTCAGGTCGGTCGCAAGGGTGTACACGGGCTGCGTGATATCGGGCGAACCCGGTTCATGAATAACCGCGCGGCGGAAAACCCAGCGGCCGGGTTCGAGTTTGACGGTTTCGGCATCGAGCCTGCGGGTGTGGTTGCCGACCTCGTCATAAAAAAGAGCCATGACGCCGCTCAGGGTCCAGTTATCGAGGACCACGGAATCGGCATGGATGATCACTTCGCCACTGGGATCGGCTTCGCGCAGCCACAGGCCCTGCTGCGAGATGGTCACCAGTTTTTTGTGCTGGCCTAAATATTCCGCCTCCATACCGCGGTAGCGTTCCAGCAGCGAGGCGGCGAGCGGGTGCAGCACCATGATGTGCAGGAAGCCGATGGTGATCGCAGCGGTGACCAGTGGCGCCACAAACTGCCAGGCGGAATAACCGGCAGCGCGCATCGCGGTCAGCTCATGGCGGCGGGCAAGCCACCAGAAGCACGACATGCCGGCGAAGAGGACGGCGAAAGGCAGCAGCATCTGCCCCACTTCGGGCAATTTGTAGAGTGACATTTTCATGATGAGCGCGACGCTGACATCGGACGTTTCGCCAGCGCGGCGCAGCAGTTCGGTGGTGTCGAACAGGTAGACAATGGTGAGCAGCACGCCGAGCACGATCAGGAACATGCGCACGAAATGCATGGCGAGGTAGCGGCTGAGCAAAGCGGGTGCGTTGATCATCGCGCGCCTCCCTGATGGCGCAGGCGGCGGATGATTTTACCAAGGCGCGTCAGCGTGGCTTCACCAGCAGGCGTCAGGCAATAGAGCGCGATTAAAATCGGGGTGCCGGAAATGACGTAAAGAAGCATGCAGCCGAGCATCGATGTTTTGGCCATGGAAAACGCTGCGAGGTAAATACCCTGTAAAAACAGCGCCGAAAGCGCGGCGAAACCGACCAGCGGCATTTGCCCTGACCTTGAGAACGAGCCCAGCAGCAGCGAGGCTGCGCCGATCAGGCCGAAGGACAGCATCAATAACGGCGTGGAAAAACGGCGATGGATTTCCGCGCGGAACATCGCGCTCTGAATGGCGTTTTCGCCGCCGGTCAGTTGACCGATGGTGCGTTCGTCGGGTTCCTGCCAGCGCTTGCCGCCGGAATCATCGGCAGCGGGGATGTCCAGGGTGTATTGCTTGAAATCAAGCCGGGAGAATTTGCCGGTCTGCTGGTCATGTTCCTGGCGCGAGCCGTCATAGACAATGATTTTCTGGCCTTCGTTTTCGCTGACGATGTTGCCCGAGCGTGCGATGACCGTGACGGAAGGACCGCCGTCCCTTACCTGACGCGTGTCGTGGACCATCAGGCCGACGAGGCGGCCATCGGCGGCGCGCTGGCGCACATAGGCGGTGAGGTTTTGTCCGACCGTGTTGAAAATGCCTTCACGGAAAAGGAGGTGCGCGTATTGCGCCCGGATTTCCTTGCGCAGCGCCTGCATATGGGCGATGCCCGCCGGCGAGACCCAGAGCGAAAGCGCGAGCAGGCCAACAACCAACATTGTGCCGCAGGCAATGACCGGGCGCGCGAGACGGAAAGGCGATGCGCCGGAAGCACGCAGAACGATCATTTCGGAATCGATGGTGAGGCGATGGAAGACAAAGAGCGTGGCGATGAGAACGGAGGCCGGCAGCACAGCCTCGAAGAAACGGGGCAGGGACAGGGCCATCAGGGTCAGGAATGCCTGCGTCGAGGCGTTTGATTCCAGGACCAGTTCGATCAGGCGCAGCGACTGGGTCAGCAAAATGATCATAGAGAGCCCGCCCGCAACCACGAACGTTGCGACCATCAACTGACGTATCAGATACCGGTCATAAATCTTAAACATTGACCCTAGACCCAGAGGTTCTATCCTTTGCCGGGCGACCATATAACAACGGGATAAAATTATGAAGATAAGCTTTGCCGCCAAGCCTGCCAAAGACACCGATCTGTACCTGATTGCCGTAGCCCCCGGGGAAGCGCAGAAAATCAAGGGTCCGAATGCAGCCATTGTCCAGAAACTGCTGGCCGCGCATCCTGATTTCAAGGCCGAAGCGGGTGAGGTTATTACCGCCGTCGTGTCGGATGGCATCTGTACCCGTGTAGGCCTGGCGGGTGTGGGCAAGAGCCGTAATCAAAGTTCGCTTGAGACTGTCGGCGGCAAGATCATGGGCAAGGTCATGGCCTCGAAGATCAAAACCGTTTTTCTCGATGGCAAGCTGAAAGCAGCCGATGCGGCCGCGATTGCCACTGGGGCGCGGTTGCGCGCTTATGAATTCCAGACTTACAAGACGAAAAAGAAAGAAAGCGCCCTCCCGGAAACGTTCACCCTTACGGGTGGCGCACCGGCGCAGAAGATTTTTTCCGAATATGCGATCACGGCCGAGGCGGTGCACTGGGCGCGTGATCTGGTGAACGAACCATCAAACGTTCTGTACCCGGACAGTTTTGCCAAGCGCGTGGCGGACAAGCTTAAGCCGCTGGGCGTCAAGATCACGATTATGAATGAAGAGCAGCTGGAGAAAAAAGGCTTCGGCGCGATGATTGCTGTCGGCAAGGCGTCGGAATATCCGCCCCGCCTCGTGCTGATGGAATATGTGGGCAAGGGCGCCAAGAAGGGTGCACCGGTCGCACTGGTCGGCAAGGGCATCACGTTTGATTCCGGCGGCTACTCGATCAAACCGTCTGATTCCATGATTGAAATGAAATGCGACATGGCGGGCGCTGCTGCGGTGGCGGGCGCGTTTTATGCGCTGGCGAAATCGAAAGCCAAGGCTCATGTCGTCGGCGCATTGGCGATGGCAGAGAACATGATTTCGGATGAGGGTTATAAACCCTCCGACATTCTGACCAGCCTGTCGGGACAGACGATTGAAGTCACCAACACGGATGCCGAAGGGCGGCTGGTGTTGTGCGATACGCTGACCCATGTGCAGGATGTTTTCAAACCACGGGCTATTGTCGATATCGCGACGCTGACAGGCGCTGCCATGGTTGCGCTGGGTGAAGAATATGCAGGACTGTTCGCAAACGATGATGGTTTGCGCAATGCGCTTGAGCGGTCCTCGAGCAATACTGGCGATAAAGTATGGCGTTTGCCGCTGGACGCGGCATTCGACCGCGCGATGGATTCATCCGTTGCCGACATGAAAAACGCATCGAGTACGCGCTATGGCGGTTCATCCACCGGCGCGGCGTTCCTTAACCGGTTCATCAAAGACGGCGTGAAATGGGCGCATGTCGACATGGCGCCGACCATGGTGACGCGCGCGGACCAGGCGATCTGCCCGAAAGGCGCCACCGGGTTCGGCGTGCGTCTGCTGGCTGACTGGGCTGCGAAAGCGTAAATCATGGCGGAAGTCCGTTTTTATCACCTGCAGAAATCGGCCGAGGAAAATGCTCTGCCGCAGATTGCGTACAAGGCCTGGTCGGCGGGGCACAAGGTTGTGATCCGTGGCAGCGACGATGCGCAGGTGGAAAAACTGAACAATGCCTTGTGGACGTTCCGCGGCGATGCGTTTTTGCCGCACGGGTCCAAAGATGACGGTCATGCGCAATTGCAGCCGGTGTGGCTGACCACGGGGCAGGAAAATCCCAATGGTGCCAAAACCCTGATTTTAAGCGCGGGCGTGGTTGCCAATGATATCGGCGATTACGATTTGTGCTGCGCGATGCTGGATGGCAATAACGAAGCGCAGGTTACGGAAGCCCGCGAGCGCTGGAAAATTTACAAGGATGCAGGGCATACCGTGTCTTACTGGCAGCAGACTGCCAATGGCTGGGAAAAGAAAGCCTGAGGCCTATGTGCCCCTTAGACGCCGGGCGTCCTGCTTCGCACTCCCTGGCTTAATCGACGATCAGCAGGCCGTTATCGATGTAGCTTTGAACAGGATCGGCCAGCGTGACATTTTTCAATGTCGCGATCTGCGTGCCATCCACTGAAACAAGCGTGTCATTTCCCTGCGTGGTCAGAGCAATGAAGTTTGCGAGCGCGTCGTTGGGATTGTGATGGTCGAGCAGGTCTGAAAGATCGAGGCGGTCGTTTTCCAGAGAGGAAAAATCTTCGATCATGGTGGGGCCGTTGTTGAGGCCGAAGGCGAAAGTGTCTGCGCCGGAACCACCAGTTAGCGAACCGCCGAGCGTGTTTTCGGCGAAGAAATAATCCGCGCCTGCGCCCATATCGATATCGTAGGTCATGTAATGCGAGCGGTCGTCGATGAGCACGGTGTCATTGCCGCCTTGCGTGCTGATGCTGAGCGCGCGGTCCTGGGCCGGGGATGATGCTTCGATCAGGAAGCCGGTGAAATCGATCGTGTCGTTACCGGCGCCGGTCTGGATAAAGCCGCGCTGCGCGCTGGTGTCGATGCTGGTGCCGGACTTGCCGTCAGCGACAAGATTGATTTCGTTGAAGCCGCGCGCGGTGAGGGCGAGGCCGTCATCCATGCGCATGGACAGCGCATCGAGGCTCTGGCCGCCGCTGTTGGTAAGGGTGAGGTGATCGAATGCACGTTCTTCGAGCAGCACAACGCCGCTGCCGCCGATATCGAGTTCTTCAGCCGTATAGGCGGTAAACCCACTGTCTTCCGAGGTGCGGATGGAAATACCGGCATCGCCGTGAACGGCGTAAACCACATCCACCGGATCGGTGGCCTGGGATAGGCGCAGAAGGTCGGCGGCGGTATAGGTCAGGCCTGCGAAATTAAAAATCTCTATGCCGGTAAGCGTGACAGTATAACCATCATATGTAAGGGTGAAATTTCCATCGCCCGTGTCGGTTACGGCGTGTGCGAATGGATTATAAGAGAAATAGGTATCGGTGCCGCGTCCGCCATCAATGTCGTCGTTGCCGGATGTTGCAATGATCGTGTCGTTGCCACGCCCGGTGAGAATGCGGTTGGTACCTGCATTACCAGTGATGTAATCATTTCCGTCGCCCGTGAAGATGTTCTCAATCGTGGCGCCGAGGGAGAGGGAAATGTTTTCCGTGCGGGCGGCAGCGTTGATCGTGTCGATGCCACCATCGGCATCGGAGGATGCAAAGGCCCCTTTAAATTCATTAATATAGGTGAAGGTAGTATCGCTGGTAAGAGCGCGGCCTGTGGCTTCGATGACCCACCAAGCCATCTGTCCGGTTGAACCGGCTGCCGTGTCGCGGACTTCCAGGGTCCATGTACCGGCAGACTGTTCGCCCCAATGGGCTACGGAATAGTAATTCCACGACAGGCTGGTGCCGGGATAAACACCGTTATCGGCCAAAAGGCTGCGGGTGCCATCGGGCGAGACGAGGGTGATTTCAAGCTGGCTGATATCAGCATGTTCGAGTTCGATCCGGATTCTTACATGCTCGACCGCGATATCATCGCTAATATTTACCGTTGAATATAAAAATCCCTGATCGGGGATGGCGCGTCCCTGCGGGTAGATGGATTCAATGCCGTGGGCGAGGGCAAGATTTTCGGAGTTCAACGGATTTTCCCAGGTTTCCGCCATACGCACGGCGGCATGGGCATCCACAGCGCCGAAACCGTAAGAATGCGAATAGTGAAGACCGGCGCCGTTGGTTTGCCAGCCGGCATCGGGGCCAATCTGACGGGATGTCAGAACCAGAATGTTCTGAATGTCGCTGTAACTAAGGCCGGGATTGGCCTCTTTCATAAGGGCGATGACACCGCTGACATTCGGGGCGGCGAAAGATGTGCCTTCCACCGTGACGTAATCGGTATTGGCATAGCCGGCATTGGCGAGGCCGTCGGTTGTAATCAGCCCACGACCCGGGGCGGACACCAGGATGTTCGCGCCGGGTGTTGCGTATTCGAGGATATCGCCGTCCTGCTCGAAAGCGGAAACGGTAATAACATAGGGTGAATTTAAAAAATTGTGGTAATTGGTGTTGTCGCCCGAAGCACCGAGATTGCCTGCGGAAAAGACAATGCTCGTGCCGAGCAGTGATGCCTGCAACATAGACATCGGCATACTGCCGAGATTGTTGTTAAAGAAATTGTCGCTGTAGGCCGTGGTGTAGCCCCAGGAATTGTTCACGATATCCGCCTGGCGCATGGCAAAAAAAGCGTTGTCGAAATCTTCCAGCGCGTAGGCGCCGCCGAACCCGATGCGGGCGCCGATCAATGTGGCATCGAAGGCGACACCAACGCCACCCGCATTGTTGTTAGCAGCGGCAATAATGCCGGCGATGGCCGTGCCGTGACTGTTGCCGAGGACGGCCTGGGGCAGGTTGTCGTTGTCCAGATAGTCGTAGCTCAGATCCAGGCCGAATTGATCAACCAGATCGGTGTGGTTTAACTCAAAGCCATCATCGATGATCATGACCTTTACGCCTGCGCCGGTATAATCGGCCCAGACAGCGGGCAGGTTCATGTAGTCGAGATGCCATTGCGTGCTGCGCAGGGGGTCGCCCGGGACATAGCTTGCCGGCGTCGGATCGTGGGGCAGCGGGGCGGTTATCAGGCTCATCGGCCACCAGCCTAGCGAAAACCTTTAGCAAAGGGCAATTATTCGTCGTCGCGGAAGAGTTTGAAATCGGTCTCGATTGGCTTCAAAGGCGCGGATTCCGGCCGAAAACGAATATAGCGGCCGCCCAGGGTCGGGGCCTTGCAGCCAGTGGTGGTGGGCAGGCTTAAGGGTTTGTTCAGGATGGACCGGACGGCGAGATAAGCGAAGCCCTCGGCCTCCATGAAGTCGCCATCCCAGCCGAGCTGATCGGCATTGATGACGGCGACGTAGTTGCCCAGGCCCTGCATCAGCGCCTTGTTTTTACGGCCACCGCCCGCCACGATCATCTGGTGGGGATGCGTGGGCATCTGGTTCCAGGCGTTGATGGCGCCGACGACGGTGAAGGCGGTCAGCGTGGCTGCGCCATCTTCGAGCGACATGTCATCGACGGTGCAATGCGCGAAGGCGTTGCGGTCGAGCGACTTGGGGGGTTTTTTAGAGAAGTACGGATGGGCCATCCATTGTTTGACACGCGCGGTATCGACCGTGCCGGACATGGCGGCGACGCCGTCTTTATCCATGGCGATTCCGGTTTTTCTGAGCATCCAGTCATCGAGCAGGGCGTTGCCGGGGCCTGTATCGCAGGCGTAAACCTTGTCGCCGTCGATCCAGGTCATGTTGCCGACGCCGCCGAGATTGAGAATGCAGGCGGGCATATCGAGTTTGGCGCTGTGCACGAGGGCGCGATGATAGAGCGGGATGAGGGGCGCGCCCTGGCCGCCGGCCTTGATGTCGTTCTGTCGGAAATCGCAGATGACGTCGACACCCAGAGCGATTGAAAGTCTTTTACCGTCGCCGATCTGCCAGGTTTTTTTGTTGGCAGGGTCGTGGAAAATGGTCTGGCCGTGGAAGCCGAGGATTTCAGGTTTGCGCTTGTGGCCGAGGAATTTTTTCACAGCTTCAATGTGGTACCCGGTGACCAGATCTTCCGCCTTTTTTACACGGCCATCTGGGTCATTCGAGAGGCCCAGGCAGGCGCGGATGGCGGCCTTTACTTCGTCCGGATAGGGCAGGAAATCATGCGGGCCGCGGCGGACATCCCTGTCCCCGTCGGTTTCAAGCCAAGCGACGTCGACACCGTCCATGGAGGTGCCAGACATAAGGCCAATTGCGGTCTTCAGGGTCGTCATGTTAGGACCATAGCATGACATATAAATCGGATTTTCTGAATATCCTGACCGAACGCGGTTTTGTGCACCAGTGCAGCGACTTTGCCGGCCTGGACGCCCAGCTTATGAAAGGCCCGCAGGCGGCCTATATCGGCTATGACGCGACAGGGCCCAGCCTGCATGTGGGGCACCTGATTTCGATCATGATGCTGGCGTGGTTCCAGAAGACCGGGCACCGGCCGATTACGCTGATGGGCGGGGGGACAACCAAGGTCGGCGACCCATCCGGCAAGGACGAAACGCGCAAGCTGCTCTCCAACCAGCAGATCAACGAGAATATCGACAGCATCAAGAGCGTGTTTTCGCGGTTCATGACGTATGGTCAGGACGGCGCGATCATGTCGAACAACGCGGCGTGGCTGGATACGCTGAACTACATCGAATTCCTGCGCGACGTGGGCAAGCATTTTTCCATCAACCGCATGATGACGATGGATTCGGTGAAACTGCGCCTCGAGCGCGAGCAGCCGTTATCGTTCATCGAATTCAATTACATGATTTTGCAATCGTATGATTTCGTCGAGTTGTGCAAGCGCCATGGCGCGATTTTGCAGATGGGCGGCGCCGATCAATGGGGCAATATCGTCAATGGCGTTGACCTGGGCCGGCGCATGCACGGGCAGGAATTGTACGCGCTGACCACGCCGCTTTTGACCACGTCGTCGGGGGCCAAGATGGGCAAAACGGCTGCGGGCGCAGTGTGGCTCAAGGAAGAAATGCTGTCGTCCTACGATTACTGGCAATACTGGCGGAATACGGAAGACGCCGATGTCGGCAGATTCCTGAAGCTGTTCACCTTCCTGCCGATGGGCGAGATCAAAAAACTCGAAGCCCTGGGCGGGGCCGAGATCAACGAGGCCAAGAAACGTTTAGCCTTTGAGGTGACGAAACTGCTTCACGGCGAGGCTGCAGCGCAGGCGGCATCCGAGACAGCGCGCAAAGTGTTTGAAGAAGGCGCGTCGGGCGGAGATTTGCCGACCGTGGCGGTTTCCAGGGCAGACCTAAGCGCCGGCATTCCGCTGACCAAATTGCTGGTCGATGCCGGTTTTGCCAAATCGAACGGTGAAGCGCGCCGTTTGATTGAAGGCGGCGGCGCCTCTGTGAACGACAACAAGATCGAAGACGGCGGTTACAAGTGCACGGAAGATGAGGTCAACGCGGATGGCGCGATCAAGATTTCTTCCGGTAAAAAGAAACATGCGCTCGTCAAACCTTCGTAATGAAACGGTTCAGACCCCATATCGTAGTTGATAATACGCGCCGTCCCACGCAGGTTTTGCCGGCGGCTGAAAACATACTGAAGCGTTTCGCGCGCCACGCCAGCATGGCGGCCTTTGAAACGTCGTCATGCGTTATTTTGAGCATGAAAATTCCTGCATCCATCAACCCTGCAGATTTATACGAGCAGTTTTATGAAGCTGTTGGCGATGGCGTTACCGCGGTCGTTCATGAAAAAAATGTCGAGATCAAGATGCCTAAAGATCTCTATGCGGCAGGTTTCACACCTGCCAGCGCCTATTTCAATTAGAGGCAGCAGCCCATTCCAGAACAGCCATGCGGACGGGAACGCCCAGGCCTGTTTGTTTTAAAATCAGGGATTTTTGCGGGTCGTCTGCGACTTCGTCGCTGATTTCAACGCCGCGGTTCATAGGGCCCGGGTGCATCACATAGACATCGCGTTGGGCGAGGCTCAGGCGTTCGGGGGTGAGGCCGTAGGCTTTGAAATAGGCGCTATCGCTATCGATCATGCCGGCCTGCATGCGTTCTTTCTGGAGACGCAGCATCATGATGATGTCGGCGTCCTTGATGCCGGCTTCGAGCGTTTCGGCCCGTTCGGCATTGGTGAATTCTTTTTCCTGCGGCATCAGCATGGGCGGGGCCACGATGCGGACCTTGGCGCCCAGGCGCGTCAGCAGCACATAGTTGGACCGCGCCACACGGCTATGCGCGATGTCGCCACAGATGGCGACGGTGAGGCCGGCGATCTTACCTTTGATCTGGCGTATTGTGAGGGCATCGAGCAGAGCCTGTGTCGGGTGCGAGCGCCAGCTGTCGCCGCCATTAATGATGGGGCATTTGAATATGCCTGCGGCAAAGCGCGGGGCATTGTATTCGGAATGGCGCAGAATGACGCCGTCCGAGCGCATGGCGGCGAGATTGGCCAGGGTGTCGTAGTAGCTTTCGTTTTTCTTGAGCGAGGATGAGCTGGCTGCGAAGTTGATCGTGTCCGCCCCGAGACGCTTGGCGGCGAGTTCGAAGCTCATGCGCGTGCGGGTCGATTCTTCGAAGAAGAGATTGAAGAATACTTTGCCTTCGAGGACGCGGTCGATTTTTTTGCCGGCGGCGAGTTCGCGCGACCAGTGTTCCGCGCGGTCCATCAATTTTTCGGCAACGCCGGGGCCCAGACTCTCAACATCAAGCAGATGGTGTGTCATCGAAAATCTCCATTTGTTTGGCCGGATCTGCTTACCAAATCCTCCGCCAGGTCCTGATGTTGTGCCGTGGTCGGCGGGGAAAAACGGTAGGAGACGGGCGTGCCCGAGAATTTCAGCGGGCTGCCCACAAGACGGACCGGGTCCGATGAGAGCGGGTGAGGCATATCAATCACCATGCGTCTGGCTTGTACCTGATCCATACCCAGCGCGTCCAGCATGGAATTGACGGGGCCGCAGGGCACGCCCAGGGCCACGAGGCCGGAAATCCAGTGATCGCGCGGTTTTGACTTGATGATGCCGGCGATGAGCGGGGTGAGCGCATCGCGGTTGATGACGCGGTCGTCGTTGTGGGCGAAGCGGGGATCGGCGGCCCATTCCGGCTTACCGGCGAACCGGCAGAATTTGGCAAACTGGCCGTCATTGCCGATGGCGAGAATGATCCAGCCCTCGGAGGCTTCGAAGGCGTTGTATGGCATGATGGTGGTATGGGCATTGCCGACCCGCGGTGGGTTTTTGCCGGAGGTCAGCGCGTATTGCGCAAGGTTGGTCATCATCGCGAGGCCTGAATCGAACAGCGCGAGATCGATATGCTGGCCCAGGCCGGTTTTGTCGCGCGCGCGCAGCGCGGCCAGGATGGCGATGGCGGCATTCTGGCCGGTCACGTAATCGACCACGGCCACGCCAGCCTTTGAAGGTTCGCCATTCGCCGGGCCTGTGTTGGCCATGAAACCGCACAGGCCCTGAATCATGAAGTCGTAGCCGGGTTCATCGGCCAGCGGGCCGGTGTGGCCGAAGCCTGTGATCGAGCAGTAGACGAGTTTGGGGTAAAGGGTTTTCAGTTGGCCGTACGAGAATCCCAGTTTTTCGAGCGAGCCCACCTTGAAGTTTTCGATCAGCACGTCGGCGGTGGCGAGAAGCGTGTGCAGTTTTTCGCGATCGGCATCGCTGGAAAGATCGAGCGCGACCGAGCGTTTATTACGATTTGCGGAGAGGTAATAGGCGCTTTCGGTTGTATCGCGGCCGTTTTTATCTTTCAGGAAGGGCGGGCCCCAGTTGCGCGTGTCATCGCCAGTGCCGGGTTTTTCAATTTTAATCACGTCGGCGCCGAGATCGCCCAGCACCTGCGTGCAGACCGGCCCGGCGAGAACGCGGGAGAGGTCGATGACGCGGATATCCTTTAAAATCGCGGTCATGCGCCACCGAACAGGGGCAGATGCCAGAACTGCCAGATGGCGGTGAGCAGAATGCCGGCGCAGAAACCAGGGCCGGCAGGGATCGTCATATCGCGGAAGGAGTCAGATTCCCTGTTTTTGATTTTCGCGTATGCGAGCAGCGAGACGCCGTGCACCATTCCGGCGAGGGCGCCGATGCACATGGCGGTGATGCCGCCTTCCAGCCCGAGCCAGATGCCACCTGCGGCCATCAGTTTCACATCGCCCAGGCCCATGGTTTCGAAGCCATAGATTTTGTTGGCAATGGCGCGGACGAGGGCGAGCGCGCCGCCAGCGGCAAGCGCGCCCAGAAATGCATCGAACCACGGGCCGCAATAGGGCCAGGCGGCGTAGCGAAAGGCGACGCCAAGCCCGGCCAGCAGCAGCACCAGCTCGTCAGGCAGCAGGCGCAGTTTGAGGTCAATCGCGGACAGCCAGGCAAGGGTCAGGATACCGAGGGCGAAAAGAACGCAGATGCCAATGGATGGCCAGAGCATAATCATGCCTTAAAGCTAGGCGGTGCGGGCGTGGGCTACAAGGTGGAAAGCTACTGTTTGAGGGCTCGGGCGGATTATTTGCATAATTTAATCAAGGGAAGCGGGTTTTTTGAATTTTCATCCGTTAAGGCCTTGAAAGTGCCGGAGACGAGGCGATTTGACGGGACCGACTGGTTTGATAGGTTAAGGACTGATTCGAAACGTAAAAGACAAAACAATGGCGCCAAAAAAAGAAGAAGAAACCCTCCGCTATGACCGCATGGTTGAACGGGCCCTGCGCGGGGTTGTTCAGGCAGCGGTGCGCGAAGTCATCAAAGACGGGCTTTCGGGCGATCACCATTTCTACATCACGTTCCTGACCGAACACGAGGGCGTGAAAATTCCCGATTATTTACGCGAGCGCTATCCCGGTGAAATGACCATCGTTCTGCAATACCAGTTCTACGACCTGGAAGTGGACGACCGGCATATGGGCGTGACGCTGTCGTTCAACAACGTGCCGGAACGCCTGGAAATTCCGCTGAACGCGATCACGATTTTTGCGGACCCGTCGGTCAATTTCGCGCTGCAGTTCCAGCCGCTGGAAAGTTCGGGCGATACGGGCGGCGACAAGCCGAAGGGCAAAAAAGGCAAAGGCGACAAGGCGGACAAAGATGCCGCCGAGGATGTTGCCCCCGCCAAATCGGGTGAAGTTGTTTCGCTCGACCAGTTCCGCAAAAAATAATGACGACAGAGTGGACCACCGATATCAGCCCCGCTGCCGGGCCTTTTGACGTTCGCATCGACAAGGGCGAATGGCAGGATGCCGCGCGCCTGCGCAGCGTGCCTTACAAAATTTACCGACCGGAAAACCTGACCGACGAGATATACCCGGTTGTGATCTGGTCGCACGGTCTGGGCGGCTTGCGGGATGGCGCAGGATTTTTGGGGCGCTATCTGGCGAGTCATGGATATATTCACGTGCATATCCAGCATGACGGGACAGATGACAGCCTGTGGCGCGGCAAGCCGGGACACCCCTGGGAGAATATCCGCGCCACGCCGGTGCCCTGGGAGACGGTGAAGAACCGGTATCTCGATGCGACATTCGCGGTGGATTGCCTTGAGGACATGAACAAGGACGACCCGTTTTATAAAGGCAAACTCGATTTCGAGCGGCTTGGCATGTCCGGGCATTCGTTCGGCGCGCTGACGACACAGGTGATGTGCGGGCAGTTGGCGGGGCGTGAAGACCCGGAAGATTTATCGGATATGCGTTTCAAGGCCGGGATTTTATACAGCCCGGTGCCGGCGTTCCGGCATCAACTGGGTGGCAAGGATGTGTATGAGTCGATCGACCGGCCGCTGCTGCATATGACGGGCTCGGAAGATGCGAGCCCGGTTGAGGGGTTTGGCGCAGAGCGGCGCGTGGAAGTGTTTGAAGGCGCCGGGCATCCGGACCAGCACCTGTTCTTTTTAAACGGCGCCGATCACATGGTTTACAATGGCAGCCGCGGGCAGCTGGAGAGTTACGATGATATCGGGGCGCATCAGGAGATGATCTGCCTGGCCGCGCGCGCTTGGTGGGAGTGCTGGCTGAACAACGATGCAGCCGCGCGGGCGTGGCTGTTTGAGGGCGGCGCCAATGCGTGGATTGGCGATCGCGGATACTACAAGAAACGCGAGCGCGTTTCCCGTTAATCCTGTTCCGCATCCGGCGCAAGCGCCGAGGGAATTTCCGCGCCTTTTTCTTTCTTGAAAACGGTCACCTGCGGGTTGGCATTCCATGTCACCTGTTGCGGGAACGGGATCTCGATATTGTTATCGGCAAAGGCTTTGCGGATACGGCGGTTATATTCGCGGCCAATATTCCATTGCTTGATGGGCGCGGTTTTCAGGCGCGCCTTGATGATAACGGCAGAGTCGGCGAATTTGTCGACCCCGGCGATTTCAATCGGCTCGAGCATGTCGTTTTTATACGCATCTTCGGCACGCATTTCCTCGGCAACCTTGCGCATGACGTCGAACACCTTGTCGGGGTCGTCCTTGTAGGCGACGCCGATATTGAGTTCATACATGCTGAAATCCTTGGTCATGTTGGTGACCGTTTTAATTTCGCTGAAAGGAACGGTATAGACCGAGCCGTTGTAGTCACGTAACTGCACTTTACGCAGGGTGATTTTCTCAACCAGGCCGCCATAGCCGCCGACATTGACGATGTCGCCAACGCGGATCACGTCTTCAAGGATCAGGGTAAAGCCGGAAAGGAAATCCTTGACCATAGTCTGGGCGCCGAAGCCGATAGCGACGCCGACGATGCCGGCGCCGGCCAAGAGCGGCAGGATATTGATGCCGATTTCAGACAGAAGCACCAAGGCAAACAAAATACCAAAAACAATGAAAACGACATTGCGCACGATGGGCAGAATGGTTTTGGCGCGTAAGGATCCCATAGCATCCAGGCGTTTGACCGTGACATGCAGAATGGCGTTGATACCTTCCCAGATGAGCGCACCGAGAAACAGCACGAAGCCGATATTGACGAAAGTGCGGGCGCTGGTTTTGAACCAGCCAGCTTCAAACGGATTGTAGTCGAAAGGGTGCCAGATGATAAAAAGCGTGTAGAGCATTAAAATGCCGATGGCTGCCGTTACGACGCTGCGTATAACACGGCTGTAAAATCGCAAGCGGCGGGCAGGCAGATCGAGCCAGGTGATCGCGCGATCAGCATAATACAGACCCTTGGTGGCAACGCGGCGAAAAACGAGGTTGAACACCAGGAAGGCCAGCACGACCAACACGGTCACGCCGATTTTGCCGACGGTTGATCCTTTAAGATCGGTGCGGTTGAGAAAAACTTCGTATCTGGATACCAGTTTTTCGGTGAAGCCTTCGACACCCAGTGTTTTGGTCAGCGGCTCGATAGCTTCTTCAGCGTTTTGGGCGTTGCCCTCGGGATCCGCCTGCGTTTCAGCAAGGGTTTTGAGATTTTGCAGAAATTCGGTGCGGCCTGTTTCGGATTCCAGCGTGGTGATCAGTTTTTTCAATTCATCCGGGTTGACCGTCACCTCCTTGGAGGCTGGTTCGGCAGGTGTCTGCGCGAATGCCGGCATCGCCACAGTGAGGGCCAAGAAGAGGGAGAAAATGCGTAAGTAGCTGATCATGGGGCTATATTGGCATGCAGGCGCGGTTTATCAACCCCGGAAAATTGCATTATTGGAGTAATAAACTTTATAAGACACCTATGAGCGATAATTTTGCACCTGATGCACCCAGCGTCGTTTTCGGCATGGTTTCTGGTTTGACTCTGCCGGCGCTGGCGCTGGTTGCGCCGAGGCTGGATTTCCCCCCGACAGCATGGCAAGCGTCCGCAATCGCTACGACCTTTGTTCTAGCCGTGCAAGGCGCCACTTATGTCGCAGGCTTAAAATTATATCCACGCCTGAAAAGTCATACTTATTCATGGGCGGGCGGATATATCGCCGGCAGCGTGATGGCTGCGTTGGCGTTGCTCGCTTATCATAAACATGAGAGCAATATGCGCCGCAAGGCTGCCACTTCCGGGTACAGCGCGCCGGTGAAATCGCAGCAGCCTGTTTTCAAAGGGCCTTAAAAAATTAATTTCTTAAAGGTTTGCCTTTTTCGAGCATGTGCTCGATGCGCGCCAGCGTGCCGTCGTTGCGGACCAGATTCATGAAGATGGTGCGTTCGAGTTCGAGAATGCGGTCTTCTTCGGTGGGAACGGTCGGGTCGGCATCAGGCCCGCCGGAGAGGACGTCGCCCAGCGCGTCGCATACGACCACGTCATAGGGCGTGGCTTTGCCGGATTTGACGAGATCGCTGACGGCGAGGTCGAGCGCGTATTTGCCGGACGGGCCCGGCAGCGGAATGGCGAAGGGCTTGGGCGCTTCGTAATTTTTGGAGAGTTCGATGGCCTTTTGTTTTGCATCGAAAAGCAGGCGGTCCCGATTCATGGTGATGCCGTCGGTCTCGCGCAGGTAGCCGATGTCACGCGCGTCGGCAGCGGATTTCGCGACTCTGGCCATGCCGATGGTTTCAAACGCCTGTTTGACGTGCGGGATGGGGCCTTTGCCGGACGAGTCCGGTTTTTGCGATTGCAGGTAGAAACGCTGCAGCATTTCCTTGCAGCCGCCCCAGCCGGGAATAAGGCCGACGCCGACCTCGACCAGGCCGCAATAGGTTTCGGCGTGAGCCTGTACGTAGTCGGCCAAGAGGATGGCTTCGCAGCCGCCGCCCAGCGCAAGGCCGCTCGGGGCTGAGACAACAGGGAAAGGCGCGTATTTGAGGCGCTTGTACGCTTCCTGCCCGCCGCCGACCAGTTCTTCGATCTGCGGCCAGAGGGCGATGTTGATGGCAAACAATGCGAGGCCGAGATTGGCACCAGCAGAAAACGCCGAGCCTTCATTGTAGATGACGAGAGCTTTGTAGAGGCCGTCAGATCCTTCAATGAGATCGGCCGCCTGGTGCATGGCGGATGTGATCTGGTCGTCGACAGCGTTCATCTTGGAGGTGAATTCGAGGCACAGAACGCGATCGCCGATATCCCATACGGAGGCCGATGCAGTTTTGATAACGGGTTTTGAACTGCGTTTGATATCGGCCAGCAGCAATACGCCGGGGGCACGAACAACTGGATGATATTGGCCGTCGGTGCCAAAGACATTCAGTTTGCCGTCGATGACTTTGTAGAAGGTGCCGTCGCCGAGTTTGGTCAGCAGATCCGGTACCGGCCTGCCTTCGGCTTTCAGACGCTCGGCGAAATATTTCGGGCCCATGTCGTCGATCATCTCGAACGGGCCTTTTTTCCAGTTGGTGCCAAGGCGCATGGCTTCGTCCACCGCGGCGATGTCGGCAGCGATATCGGGGACAAGGGAGGCGGCGTAGGCAAGCGTCTGCGACATGACGGTCCAGGCGTATTTGCCGCCGGCGTCGGGGTGTTCGACAATGGCGCGCAGGCCTTTTTTACCGGCGTCGGCGCTGTCGAGTTTGGGTTTGTCGGCTGGTTTGTAGGATTTGCCGGCATCGAAGGGCAAGGCGTTCAGATCAATCGCGAGCTTGTTGCGCTTGTCATCGAGCTTGTAGAAACCGCCCTTGCCTTTGCGGCCGGTGTGACCACCAGCGATCATCTGGCCGACGAGCGGAATGTCGCGGTAGATTTTGCGGTATTCATCGTTCTCGGGCAGCAGCGAGAGTAGTGATTTGGAAAGATGCGGCATCAGGTCGACGCCGACGAGATCGATCAAACCGAAAATGCCGGTTTTGGGAATGCCCAGGGGTTTGCCCATGATCGTATCGACCGTTTCGATGCCGATTTTCTGATCCATCGCCGTATTCACCCCGGCCTGCATCCAGAAGGTGAGGATGCGGTTGACGATGAAGCCCGGCGTATCGCGGCATTCGACCACTGATTTGCCGAGTTGCAGGTCGCAAAAATTGCGCACGGTATCGACGGCAGCCTTGTCGGTATCCGGTCCGATCACAACTTCGAGCAGGCGCATATAGCGCACAGGGTTGAAGAAGTGCGTGATCATGAAGTCTTTGGTGAAGGCTTTGCTTTGGCCTTCGACCAGCTTGGCCAATGGAATGGTCGACGTGTTGGAGGAGACGATCGAGCCTTTTTTGCGGTGTTTTTCGATCTTGGCGTAGGTGGCGTGCTTGATGGCGAGATCTTCGAGCACGACCTCGACGATCCAGTCGCAGTCGGCCAGCATATCGAGATTGTCTTCCATGTTGCCGGGCGTGATCAGCTTCGCGTTCTTCGGATGCATGAAGGGCGCGGGATCGGTCTTCAGCGCTTTTTCAATGGCGCCTTTGGCAAGCTTGTTACGGTCGTCGGCGTCTTTGGGAACAATGTCGAGCAGCACGACGGGGATGCCGGCGTTTGCGACCTGGGCTGCGATGCCCGAGCCCATGACGCCCGAACCGATAACGGCAACTTTTTTGATCTGGGTCATGATACATCACTCCGGCGGCGGTAAACTTTTTCAATCCAGTATTGTTTGAGCATCGGCAGCAGGGCCATGGCAGCAAGGTAAGAGGCAACCGGCACGAGCGCGTGGATCAAGTTGTGGTTCACGCCGATGATGGCGAGCCAGAACGCGACAATGATGTAAGTGACGCCGCCAATGATGCCCCGGCGCGTCCAGGATGTTTCCCATGCCTTGTCGGCTTCGACTTTTTTATTGCGGGCCTTGAGCGCGATGATGTCATCGACGGGGGTCAGCATTTTCTGCATCTTGATGATGGCGATGTTGGTGCCGTCTTCCAGCTTTTGCGAGCCGCGCTTGACCGTTTCATACCCTAAGCTTGCATAGAATTTTTCAGCGGTGATGGTGGAATCGAGGGTCAGCGAGCCCAAACCCATGCCGGATGCGATTTGTTCGAGGCCGTCGACAATGCGGCGGCCCACGCCCATACGGCCGTAATCAGGATGCACGTAGCAGGCGCGCAGTTCGCCGTGATTGGGGGCGAGCACGCCCAGGCCCGCCATGGTCGCGCCATCGAAGGCGCCGATGCGGATTTCATCATCGATATTGGTTTTGTAACGTTCGATACGCGCGGCATTCACCGGGCCGGACCAGGCTTCCAGCACATCGGGCGCGTAGTCGGCGCTGGCGGTATTGTGAACGGCGGCGTGGTGCAGCTGCAGAAACTTTTCCGCATCCTGCGGGCCCAGCGGGCGAATGGTGATGTTGTTGACGAATTTCATTCGTTCTTAAACAGCTTCCAACACGGTGGCGACGCCCTGACCGCCGCCGATGCAGGCGGTGGCCAAGCCAAGTTTTTTCTTCTCACGCTTGAGCAGCGTCGCCAGCTTGCCCGTGATGCGGGCGCCGGAGGCGCCCAGCGGGTGGCCGAGCGCGATGGCGCCGCCATCGAGGTTGAGCTTGTTGACGTCGATGCCCAGGTCGCGGATGACGGGCAGGGATTGCGCAGCGAAGGCTTCGTTCAGTTCGATGATGTCGATGTCTTTCATCGAGAGGCCGGCGCGTTCGAGCGCTTTTTTGGTGGCGGGCACGGGGCCGATGCCCATGATCTCGGCATCGCAGCCGGTGGATGCGAAGGACCGGATGCGGGCCAGAATGGGAAGGCCGTGTTTCTTGGCGTATTCCTCGCTTGCCACCAGCACGGCGGAAGCGCCATCGGTGAGCGGCGAAGCCGTGCCGGCGGTGACGGTGCCGCTGGCATCGAAAGCAGGTTTAAGACCGGCCAGGCCTTCCAGGGTGGAATCGCCACGGATGCAGCCGTCTTCGGACACATCGCCAATGGCGACGATTTCATTTTTGAAATTGCCGGATGCGCGGGCGGCGGCGGCTTTCTTTTGCGAGTTAAGCGCGAATTGTTCCTGCTCGCCCCGGGCGATGCCGTATTTTTTGGCGAGGTTCTCGGCGGTTTCGCCCATGCCCATGTAAATCTGCGGGTAGGTTGCCTTGATGGCGGGGTTGGGCATCGGGTTGAAGCCGCCCATGGGCACGCGGGACATGGATTCAACACCCCCTGCGATGAAGACATCGCCCATGCCGGCGGCAATCTGGCCGGCGGCGAAGTGGATGGCGGACATGGACGAGCCGCACCAGCGGTTGACGGTGATGCCGCCCACCGTGATGGGCAGGCCGGCGTGGACCGCGACGATGCGGGCCAGGTTGAAGCCCTGCTCGCCTTCCGGGAATGCGTTGCCGAGGATGAGATCCTCGATGGCGGAGGGGTCGACGCTGGTTTCGGCCACGAGCGCGCGGATGACGGCGGCGGCCAGGTCGTCCGGCCGGGTTTTGGCCAGGGCGCCCTTCGAGGCGAAGGTGAAGGGGGAACGTTTATAGGCGCAAATGACGGCAGAACGGGTCATATTAAGTCCTTGGAGAGTCCTTGGAATATTGTCTCTTCAAGGTAGCTCATTCGGACCCTATCTCCAAGGTGCGATGCAACCAGAATGCCGCGCCATTGACAGGGAGGTCATGCCGTGGCAACTGAGCCCAACGGATTTTTAATAAGGAGAGCCCTCACGTGCCCGATAAAAAAGGTTTGAAACGCGTCTGCGCCGGTTGCCAGACCAAGTTTTATGACTTCAACAAAAGTCCTATCATTTGCCCGAAATGCAAAAACGAATTCACAGGTGTCGTGAAGATCCGCACGCGCCGCGGGCGCAACGTCATCGAAGATGCGAAAGCCAAAGCCGCCGCCGAGCAGGAAGATGAAGTCGTCGAAGTGGCGGAGGATGAAGATCGCACCACGGTGTCCCTGGAAGAAGTTGCCGAGGGCGAAGCCAAAGTCGCTGATGACGAAGACGAAGCGGCCGGCGATCTGGATCTCGACGATCTGGAAGATGATGACGACAAGGATGATGAAGACCTTGAAGATCTGGAAGAAGAGATCGAAGTCGAAAAAGAATAAAAAAAGCCCCGGGAAACCGGGGTTTTTTAATATTTGATTGGCCGGTTTTGCTTACCAGAACCGCTCATTGGCCCAATCTATACGTTTTCAAAACGCGCTTGAGCGACGGGGCGAGGCCGCGGTCGATGCGGGAGATGATGAAGGTCATCGCGAGGATCATGCGCAGCACGGCGCCGCGTTCCGGAATGAGGCGCTGGCCGCGGACGTGGAGGTCAAGCACGGCCTGGCCGGGATTGTCGTCGAACCAGTCTTCGCCAGCGGCAATGCGGATGCCGAGCACGGGCGTGAAACTGGCGCCGCCCTCGCGGTCGAACTGGCCGGCAGAAATTTCGAGTTCGTAGATTTCGTTTTCGAGCTGGCGGACCTGGTATTTCAGAACCTCGCCGGCGCCGCGCTTGGAATCGGCGCAAAAGGCCGAGCCGCTTTCATGGGTGACACAGGAAAACATGGGCCAGCCCCGGGGCGGCCATCTCATTTCTTTGGAGGTCAGTCTGTCGCTGGCGGAAGCTGGTTCCGGCAGTATTGACATAGTGACCAATGGTGGCGCTTTGCGCTCTTCCACTGCTCTGAAATCCCTGTTGTTTTTTTGATAGGTTCATATTTCCCCAACCGGACCTCTTATTGCAACCATTTTATTGCTGGGGAATTGAAATATTATTTCGATACAGCGGGTTAGCCGCTTATTCGACCGTCACGGATTTTGCCAGATTCCGGGGCTGGTCGACGTCCGTGCCTTTGGCGACGGCGACATGGTAGGCGAGCAGCTGCGCGGGGATGGCGTAGAGGATGGGGGCGACGAAGGGGTGGACTTCATCCATCTCGACCGGCCAGCGGACCTGGCTGCCCATTTTCTCAAGACCCTTTTTGTCGGAAATCATGAGGATCTGGCCGCCGCGGGCGATGGTTTCCTGAACGTTGGAGAGGGTCTTTTCGAACAGCACGTCGTTGGACGGAGCCAGCACGACGATGGGCACGGAATCATCGATCAGGGCGATGGGGCCGTGTTTCATTTCGCCGGCGGCGTAGCCTTCGGCGTGGATGTAGGAAATCTCTTTGAGCTTCAAGGCGCCTTCGAGCGCCAGCGGATAGAGCGCGCCGCGGCCCAGATAGAGCACGTCGCGGGCTTCGGCGATGTCCTTGGCGACTTTCTCAAGCGTCTGGTCGGCATTGAGGATGCGCGTGGCCAGGGCCGGGATGTGACGCAGGGCCATGGTGTAGGCGCGTTCCTGTTCGCGGGTGATGCTGCCGCGCTTCACAGCGACGGCCAGCGCGATGCAGGCCAGCGTGGTGAGCTGCGTGGTGAACGCCTTGGTGGAGGCGACGCCGATTTCAGGGCCGGCCAGCGTGTGCAGAACGGCATCGGATTCACGTTCGATGGTGCTTTCGATCGTGTTGACGATGGAAAGGACGGTCTGGCCCTGCTTTTTGCAGTAGCGCATGGCTTCGAGCGTATCGAGCGTTTCACCGGATTGAGAGACGACAATGACCCCGCCGCCTTTTGGCATGGGCGCTTCGCGGTAGCGGAATTCGGAAGCGATATCGATTTCGACCGGCATGCGCGCGATCTGCTCGAACCAGTATTTGGCAACCATGCAGGCGTAAAATGCGGTGCCGCACGCCACCATGGTGATTTTCGGCGCATCGGCGAGTTTGAGCACGTCTTCGGGCATGGCGACCATGCCGGTGGCAGGCGAGATGAATGAATTCAGCGTGTCGCCGATGACGGTGGGCTGCTCGTAAATCTCTTTCAGCATGAAATGCTTGTAATCGCCTTTACCGGTGGCGGCGCCGGATTGCGCGGTCTGGCGGATCTGGCGGCGGACATCGGCGCGGGATTTATCGTATACACGCGCACCCTTTCGGGTGATGACGACGCGGTCGCCGTCTTCCAGGAAGCAGATTTTGTTGGTGAGCGGGGCCAGCGCGTAAGAGTCGGATGCCAGGAACATTTCGCCGTCGCCAAAGCCAACCGCCAGGGGTGTGCCCTGACGGGCGCCGATCATCAGGTCGTGTTCGCCTGCAAAGATCATGGCGAGCGCGTAGGCGCCTTCGAGGCGGTCCAGCGCGGCATCGGTCGCTTCCTGCGGTTTCATGCCCTGGTTCATGTGGTGGGTGATGAGGTGGGCTACGACTTCGGTGTCGGTTTCGGTTTCGAAACGGAACTGGTGTTCTTCCAGCTCGGTTTTCAATTCCTTGTAGTTTTCGATGATACCGTTGTGAACGACGGCGACTTTATCGGTCGCATGCGGGTGCGCGTTGCGCGTGGTCGGGCGGCCATGGGTGGCCCAGCGGGTGTGGCCGATACCGACGGTGCCGGCAAGCGGTTCTTTTTCGAGCAGCTGATCGAGATTGGCGAGCTTGCCTTCGGCGCGGCGGCGGTCGATGTGACCGTTGACCAGCGTGGCAATGCCGGCGGAATCGTAGCCCCGGTATTCAAGACGGCGCAGCCCCTCAACCAAAAGAGGCGTGACCGATTTTTCACCGAGAATGCCGACGATTCCGCACATTGCTTAGAGGCCCATTTTCTTTTTAACAGCCATGGTGCTGCAGGAATCGCCGATGGAATAACGGCCGTCTTCATCGTTGTGGATGATGAGGGTCATTTTTTTCTGGTTCGGAACGACGCCGCAGGCAGCGCTGTTTTTGAACTTGGCGCGGATGTCGCGCGCGGTCAGGCCGCCGTGGCGCACGTTGTCGATCTGCAGCATGCTCTGGCCGTTATGCGTGTTATAGCCGCGCACGGTGACATCGACGACAGAGTTTGTAGGATCGGCCAGGACGCGGGCGGCTTGCGAGCCATCGTTATCCGGCGCGCAGGAACAGGCATAGGCCGGGCCGGCAGCAACGAGCAGTAAAGCTGCCAGCATCAGAATCTTCTTCATTTCTTTTTATCCTTTTTTGGTTTGCGCGCGGCCGCCCCACCAACTCCGCGCGCGTTTTTATCTATAGTGGGCGTAAGTGATTTTTTAGAACGGTATTCATTCGCCCAGTCGGCGCGGACGACGCTGCGCGCGCGGGCGATGGCCAGCGCATCGGACGGGACATCCGTCGTCAGCGCAGAGCCTGCAGCCACATAGGCGCCGTCGCCGACATTCAAAGGCGCGACGAGGGTTGAGTTTGATCCGATAAAAACACCTTTGCCGATGCGCGTATCCTGTTTGTCGAAGCCGTCGTAGTTGGCGATGACAGTGCCGGCGCCGATGTTGGATTTTTCGCCGATGACGGCGTCGCCCAGATAGGAAACATGTTTTGATTTCGCGCCGGCCTTCACCGTGGCGCGGTTTACTTCGACGAAATTGCCGATGGTGGCTTTCGCGCCGATTTTCGATTTGGGGCGGATGCGCGCGAACGGGCCGATGGAGGCGCCATCGCCGATGCTGGCGCCTTCAAGGTGCGAAAAGGCGTGGATAGTGACGTTGTCGGCGATGGTGACGCCTGCCCCAAAGAAAACATTGGGCTCGATGATGACGTCACGGCCGAGAACCGTGTCGGCAGCGAAGAAAACACTGGCGGGGTCGATCAGGGTGACGCCGTTTTCAAGGGCGCGCATACGCAGGGTGATTTGCAGGCTGTCTTCCGCTTCGGCGAGCTGCATGCGGGAGTTGATGCCCTGGAGTTCGTTTTCCGGCGCTTCGACGACAGCGCATTTCATCTTATCTTTAGCTGCAAGGGTGATTATATCGGTCAGGTAATATTCGCGCTGGCTGTTATTGGTTGTGAGGCCGTCGAGCCATGGGCCCAGTTTGCGGGCATCGACGCAGAAAAGGCCGCCGTTCACCAGGTTGATTTTCTGTTGCGCGGGATTAGCGTCTTTTTGTTCAACAATCTGGGTGACGAAATTGGATTTGTCGGTGATGAGGCGGCCATACCCGGTGGGGTCGGAGGCGCGAAAAGCCAGAACGGAGAGTCCGTTTTTCTTGCCGGCGGCAACCAGGGCTTTCAGCGTGGTGGTGGTGACCATGGGCACATCGCCGAGGGCAATGAGCACATAGCCTTTGAGTTTACCAGATCCTCCGATGAGCACAGGAATGGCGGATTTCACGGCATCGCCAGTCCCGCGCTGCTGTTTTTGGATGGCAGTGGCGTGCGGGGCGACAGCAGCTGCCACATCGTCCATTTTCGGGGCGATGACGGTGATGATCTGCGCGGGGGCGAGGCCTTCGCAGGCCTTGATGACATGCCTGATGAGCGGCATGCCCGCCAGCGGCGCCATAACCTTGGGCCGGTCGGAATTCATGCGCGTGCCTTTGCCGGCGGCGAGAATGATGCAGGAAAGATCTTTTGCCATAGAGCCCAAGTTTAGAGTGTGTCCGGAGTGGGTAAAGTCACACCATATTGCAGTGCTTAACACAAGGGAGGATGGGTGCCTTCAAAGGCAATTTTACGGTTATTTCAGGCCTGAGAGATGGGCGATGACATTGCCGAACTTGGTATGGATGTCGACGCGGACCGGGATGGCCGGGGTATTGGCATCTGGTTTCGCCAACCACAAAACCGGCAACTGGCCACCGGCCTTGGCCTGTTCCTGAATGCGCAGCCAGCCACGCGGCTTTTTGGGCCATTTGCCTTTTTGGGGAATGATTTCCACGGTGCAGGCATGGGCGGGGCCGGTATAGACGGAAAGCTTTGCGTTATCCATCACCCCATCGCCGGCATCGGCGAAACGGACGATGAAAGACCGGGCGTTATCGAAGGTCAGGATATCGCCGGCGCATTTGCCTGTACGTTCATATTGGTCAAACATCATGCTCACGGTGGAGAGCAGGTCGCGGGTATCTTTGGCGATCTCCAGATCAATCGGATTTTCTTTGGTTTCGCCGTCTTTGGTCTGGGTCATGGATTTGAAAACGCCCGCCGGCTCGTACAGGAAGGTGGAGGTTTCAACCTTGTTGCGCCAGGTGACTTCATAGTCATGGCGTACGGGTTTGAACCCTGCTTTTCCGCTGGTCTGGAAGATGCCGGCCCATGGCAGCAATTTGGAGAACATGCCGATGGTCTTGGCTTCTGTACGCACGTTGTATTGCTGGTTAAAATCGAAGTTCGCGTTCACTTCGATCATCCGTACGCCCCCGGCATAAAGGCCGTAAGTAGCATTGAACGGCTCGGCCATGGCGGGGCTGGTAAAGGCCAGAACGGAGGCCACACATACAGAAAAAAAGAAACGGGTCATCTCTCAGATATAGGATGTCTCCACGACAAATGCCAGTTCAGACGTGCGAATTGCAATTTGACAGAACGCTGGCCGCCGCCGCGACCGTCATTACGCGGCTTTTTTACCCTGGCGGCGCTCTTTGTCGGCTTCGTAGGCCTCGAAGTTTCCTTCAAACCATTCGACATGACCGTCACCCTCAAAGGCGAGGATGTGGGTTGCCAGCCGATCGAGGAACCAACGGTCGTGGCTGATGATGACGGCGCAGCCGGCGAAGGCTTCCAGCGCCTCTTCCAGAGCGGCCAGGGTTTCGGTGTCGAGGTCGTTGGTCGGCTCATCGAGCAGCAGGAGATTTGCGCCGGTCTGCAGCATCTTGGCCATATGGACGCGGTTGCGTTCACCACCGGAGAGCTTGCCGACGTTTTTCTGCTGGTCGGGTCCGCGGAAGTTGAAGGACGAAACATAGGCGCGGGAGTTGATTTCCTTGGTGCCCAGTTTGAGGACTTCGTGCTTGCCGGAGATTTCTTCCCAGACGTTGTTTTTTGGGTTCAGCGCGTCGCGGGACTGGTCGACATAGCCGAGTTTAACAGTTTCACCCACTTTAAATGTGCCTGAATCGGGCTGTTCCTGACCTGTGATCATGCGGAACAACGTGGTTTTACCGGCGCCGTTCGGGCCGATGACGCCCACAATGCCGCCGGGCGGCAGGGAGAAGGAGAAATCGTTGATGAGGGTGCGGCCGTTATAGCCTTTTTTGATGTTCTGGGCCTCGACCACCAGATCGCCAAGGCGCGGCGGAGTCGGGATCGGGATCTGTTGTTTGCTGATGGTTTCCTTCTGCGATTCTTCGAGCATTTCGTTATAGGAATTGATACGCGCCTTGGATTTGGCCTGACGGGCCTTGGCCCCCTGGCGGATCCATTCCAATTCTCTGTTCAAAGTGCGTTGACGCGCAGCGGCTTCGGCGCTTTCCTGTTCGAGGCGTTTGGCCTTTTTCTCGAGATAGCTGGAATAATTGCCTTCGTAGGGGATGCCCGAGGAACGGTCGAGTTCCAGAATCCAGCCGGTGACGTTGTCGAGAAAGTAACGGTCGTGGGTGACCATCACGACGGTGCCCTTGTAATCGAGCAGGTGTTTCTGCAGCCAGTGGACGGATTCGGCATCCAGGTGGTTGGTCGGTTCGTCCAGCAGCAGCATATCCGGCGCTTCGAGCAGCAGGCGGGCCAGGGCGACGCGGCGTTTTTCACCGCCGGAAAGTTTCGTGATATCGGCATCGGCCGGCGGGCAGTTGAGGGACCGCATCCATTGCTCGGCGGTCCGTTCCAGATTCCAGCCGTCCTTGGCGTCGATCTGTTCCTGCAGCTTGCCCATGTCTTCGGTGAGTTTTTCCATTTCCTTGTCGTCGGTCACGTCGCCGAATTTCATGGAAATATCATTGTATGCCTGCAACAGGGCGCGGATTTCCTTGGCGCCGTCCATCACGTTGTCGAGGACCGAGCGGGTGGCGTCCAGTTCCGGTTCCTGTGCCAGGTAGCCGACGACCGCGCCTTCGGCCGACCAGGCCTCGCCCGCGATGTCCTTGTCCATACCCGCCATGATCTTGAGCAGGGTGGATTTGCCCGAGCCGTTGGGCCCCAGAACGCCGATTTTGACGCCGGGCAGGAAACTCAGGGTCATGTCCTTGATCACCGGCTTGTTGGCGCCGGGGAAGGTTTTGGTCATATGGGACATGACATAGACGTACTGATAGGCGGGCATGGGTAATTTCCCTAGGGTTTCGCGGGGGTTTTCACGGTATCAGGTAGAACATCCCCTTGCCGTGCGCAACGTTAAAATGTTGCCGGAAAGCTCACAGGCTCTTAAGAAGGGAGAATGAACCCCGGCACCCTCATCGGCACCTTTATATGCGCAGCCCTGCTGGCATGGCAGATGTCGCGCCATCCGGCTGAAAAGGTTAACAACCCGGTCATCGAGGCCAGCGAGCCGGCACTGCCGGTTCCGGCAGGCGTTCCCGGGCCGCGCCCTTAACCATTTCGTCGATCGACTCTTTTCCTATGCCCTTGAATCACTTAGCGTGCTGCGGTAGAACGCTGTCGCACCAATCTTGGGACTTTTTCATGTTCAAATTTCTGTCTGTTTTCCTGATCAGCCTGCTGGCCCCTGTCGCTGCTTTTGTTTTGGCGGCCTCACCCGCCCATGCAGATTACCCGAAATCATGGGAGTTGAACCTTCAACCCCCTGCCGGGCCGCTCGCCGAGCAGATGCATAATTTCCACTCGCTGCTGCTGTGGGTGATCACGGCAATCACGGTTTTCGTGATGCTGCTGCTGGTTTGGGTTGTGTTCCGTTACAACTCAAAACGCAATCCCGTGCCGTCGACCACCACGCACAACACGATGATCGAAGTCATCTGGACGGTTATTCCGGTCATCATCCTGATCTGCATCGCGGTGCCGTCGTTCAAGGTGCTATTCACGCAGGGGCGCATTCCGGAAGCGGACATGACGCTGAAAGTCACCGGTTACCAGTGGTACTGGGGCTATGAATATCCGGATCAGGGCGGACTTACTTTCAACGCCAACATGATCCCGGAAAAAGATATCGATCCGTCCAAGGGCCAAAAACGCCTGCTGGAGACGGATGAAGAAGTCGTTCTGCCGATTGATACGATCATCCGCGTGCAAGTCACGGCGGCTGACGTTATTCACGCCTGGACCGTGCCGGCATTCGGCGTGAAGAAAGACGCCGTTCCCGGCCGCCTGAACGAAACCTGGTTCAAGATCGACAGGCCCGGCGTTTATTACGGCCAGTGCTCGGAGATCTGCGGCAACAACCACGCTTACATGCCGATCAAGGTGCGCGCGGTTTCCAAAGAGGAATTCGCCACCTGGACCGAGGCCACAAAAACGCGCCTTGGGAAATCCAATTTCATCCAACCTGTTAATTTTGCCGAGGCACAATAATGTCTGACGTAGCACACGCCGCGAACGATCACGCTCAAGACGGGCATCACGACGATCATTCCCATCACCCGGGCTTTTTCGCCCGCTGGTTCATGTCGACGAACCACAAGGATATCGGCACGCTGTACATCATCTTCTCGATTCTCGCAGGCCTGATCGGCGGCGCGTTTTCGGTGATGATGCGCATGGAGTTGCAGGATCCGGGCGTTCAATACATGCTGGATGCCGCCGGCGCGCCGAACGGGCAGATGTGGAACGTGTTCATCACGGCGCACGGCCTTATCATGGTGTTCTTCGTGGTTATGCCGGGCTTGATCGGCGGTTTCGGCAACTGGTTTTTACCGCTGATGATCGGCGCGCCGGATATGGCGTTCCCGCGTCTCAACAACATTTCGTTCTGGCTTCTCGTCCCTGCCTTCCTGCTTCTTTTGGGGTCCGCCTTTGTCGGATCGGGCGCCGGTACGGGCTGGACGATTTATCCGCCGCTCTCGGACACGCTGGGCCAACCCGGCATGTCCGTCGACATGGCGATTTTCGCGCTGCACCTTGCGGGCGCGTCGTCTATTCTGGGCGCGGTCAACTTCATCACGACCATCTTCAACATGCGCGCGCCGGGCATGACGCTGCACAAAATGCCGCTGTTCGTCTGGGGCATGCTGGTGACGGCTTTCCTGCTGGTGCTGGCTGTGCCGGTGCTGGGTGGCGCCATCACCATGCTTTTGACCGACCGTAATTTCGGCACGGCGTTCTTCCGTCCCGAAGGCGGCGGCGATCCGATTTTGTTCCAGCACCTGTTCTGGTTCTTCGGTCACCCGGAAGTGTACATCATGATTTTGCCGGCGTTCGGCATTGTCAGCCAGATCGTCTCCACCTTCTCGAAGAAGCCGATCTTCGGTTATCTGGGCATGGCGTATGCGATGGTGGCGATCGGTTTCGTCGGGTTCATCGTGTGGGCGCACCACATGTACACCACGGGCATCAGCCTGGAAGCACGCGCTTATTTCACCGCTGCGACGCTGATCATCGCGGTGCCGACGGGCGTTAAAATCTTTTCGTGGATCGCCACCATGTGGGGCGGTTCGATCGAATTCAAAACGCCGATGCTGTGGGCGATGGGCTTCATCTTCCTGTTCACCCTGGGCGGTGTCACGGGCGTTGTGCTGGCCAATGCGGGCATGGATACGGCGCTGCACGACACTTATTATGTTGTCGCGCACTTCCACTATGTTCTGTCTCTGGGCGCGGTATTCGCGTTGTTCGCCGGTTACTATTACTGGATCGGCAAAATGTCGGGCCGCCAGTACCCGGAATTCTTCGGCAAGCTGCATTTCTGGCTGACTTTCGTCGGCGTCAACCTGACCTTCTTCCCGCAGCACTTTGCGGGCCTGTCGGGCATGCCGCGCCGTTATGTCGATTATCCGGCGCCGATTCCGGCTGAACTGACGGGCGACTGGATGAGCCGCACCAAGTTCATGTTCCATGAAACCTGGATGACGATGACGGACAAGGCTTATGTCTCGCCGATCGACTGGGGCCTGCATGGCTGGAACTTCATTTCGTCGATGGGCGCATATGTTTCCTTCGCATCGACCATCCTGTTCGTGTTCATCGTCATCTACACGGCGATGTTCGGCAAACGTGTCGGCGCCAATTACTGGAACGCCACGCCAGCCACGATGACGCTGGAATGGACCCTGCCTTCGCCGGTGCCGTTCCACCAGTTCGAAATCCAGCCTCAGGTCAAATAAGAGGCGAAGCCTTTAAAAAACGGCCCCGAAAGGGACCGTTTTTGTTTGGAACTTATCAGCTGTTCCCGGCGTAAGAGGCCCGTTCACACAAATTTTAAACCGGGGATATCGATATGAAGACACTGCTTTGCATGGCCGTAGGCGCATTGATGCTGATGGCTGCTGTACCTGCCAGCGCGCAGGATACCAATGACTGGCGTTCGGGCCTGTACCTCAAGGGCGGGGCTGGCTGGAACCACCTGCAGGATGCCGACGCGGCAGGCGCCGAGGCGGAATTCGATGAAGGTTATAATGTTACGGGCGCGGTCGGTTACGATTACGGCGACTGGCGTTCGGAAATGGAAGTCACGTACCGCAATAACGATCTCGACAACGTGACCGGCCTGGCAACGGCAGGCGGCGAAGTGCAATCGACCGCGTTTATGGTCAACGGTTACTATGACATTCCGGTCAACGCGCCGGTCAAACCGTATGTGGGCGCCGGTATCGGTCTAGCGCATGTGAATGCCAAGGACCTTACGGCCGGTGGCGTTACCTTTGCGGATGAAGATGACAATGTCTTCGCGTACCAGGCGATGGCCGGTGTTGAATATGCGATGGGCCCGCAGGTCGACCTGTTCACGGAGTACAAGTACTTCGCGACGGAGGATGTCGATCTGGGCGGCGGCGCGGAGATGGATAACGATAACCACACCGTCACGGCGGGCGTTAAGTATTCATTCCATTGATAAAAGCCGCCTTCGGGCGGCTTTTTGTTGCCACGCGCATTGCATGGGGGGGCCTAAACCTTTAAAAACGCCCTCATGACCCATGCAACCATTCAGGAAAGCAAAATCAGCGATTATTTCGCGCTGCTGAAGCCGCGCGTCATGTCACTGGTGGTGTTTACCGGCCTGTGCGGCATGATGGCCGCGCCAGGGCATATCAACCCCGTACTGGGCGCGATCGTGCTGCTGGCGCTGGCTGTGGGCGCGGGCGCCGCAGGCGCCATCAATATGTGGTACGACCGCGATATCGACGCGGTGATGAAGCGCACGCAGAACCGGCCGATTCCACTGGGGCATGTGAACCCGGCCGAGGCTTTGGGTTTTGGCATCGTGCTTTCGATTTTCGCAGTGATGCTGATGGCGCTGGCCGCCGGGTGGGTTGCTGCCGGCATTCTGGCTTTCGCCAATCTCTTTTATTCCATCGTTTACACAGTGTGGCTGAAGCGCCGCACGCCGCAGAATATCGTGATCGGCGGGGCTGCGGGGGCTTTTCCGCCGATGATCGGCTGGGCGGCGGTGACGGGCGGCATCGATGCATCGTCAATCGTTCTTTTTCTCCTGATCTTTTTCTGGACGCCGCCGCATTTCTGGGCGCTGGCGCTTTTTTCATCGGAAGATTATTCCAAAGCAAATATTCCGATGCTGCCCAACGTGGTGGGCCCGGTTGAGACCAAGCGCCAGATGCTGGCGTATACGATTGTCTTGTTCCCGCTGGGCGTTGCGCCGTATTACCTGGGTGTGGCGGGGCTGGGATATGCCATTTTCGCCAGCGTTTTAGGGTTTTTATTTATTGTGTCGGCCCTGCGCGTCATTCAGGAAAAATCGCCTGCCACCCGCGCGGCCAGGCAGATGTTCGGTTTTTCTGTGTTTTATTTATTCGCGATTTTTGCCGCTCTTGTCATCGATGGAAACTATGTGAGGTTTTAAATGCCCGAAGGTGAATTGCATCAACGCCGTAAACAAAAGAACTATGTCGTGCTGGCACTGATTCTGGGGTTTGCCGCGCTTGTTTTCCTGACAACCATTCTGAAAATGACGCCGCAATGAGCTACAAGCCCAGCATTGTCATGATCACGGGCGCGACGGGTGATTTTGGCCGCGCTTTCGCCAAGCGCTTCGCGGCTCTTGGCTGCAAGCTGGTGCTTCATGGCCGTGACGCCAAAAAAGTCGAGGCGATGGTAAAAGAATACGGCGCGCAGGCGTATGGCGCGGTGTTTGATATGTGCGATGGCGCGGCGATTGACCGCGGCATTGAAAGCATTCCGGAAGACTTCAAGGATATCGATCTTCTGATCAACAATGCCGGCGGGGCGCTGGGGCTGGAAAAGCTGCATGAAACGCCGGTCGAGGATCTGGAGAATGTTATTGATGTGAATGTCATGTCGCTGGTGCGGGTCACGCGGCGCGTCCTGCCACGGATGGTCGCGAACAAGCGCGGGCATGTGATCAATATCGGATCGATTGCCGCCAACTGGCCCTATCCGGGCGGGCATGTGTATTGCGGAGTCAAAGCGTTCGTTCGGCAGTTCTCGCTGGCGGTACGCGCCGACCTGCAGGGTACGGGCGTGCGTGTCACCGATCTGGAACCCGGCATGGTGGAAACGCAATTTTCACTGGCGCGTTTTAAAGGCGATGCTGCGCGGGCGGCCAAGGTTTATGCCGGGACGACGCCGCTGACGCCCGAAGACATCGCCGAAGCGGCAGTGTGGGTATCAACCCTTCCGGATCATGTGAATATCAACACGATGGAAATCATGCCGACGAAGCAATCGTTCAGCGCGCCTGCGGTGGAAAGATCGGCATGAGCCAGGACGATCTCACGCGCAAAAACGCGCGCATGGGGCTGATTGTTCTGACTGTCATTGTCGGCATGCTGGCGTTGTCGTTCGCATCCGTGCCGTTGTACCGGCTGTTTTGCCAGGTGACAGGTTTTGGCGGGACGCCGAATATTGATCCGACGGCGGTGGCCGAAAAAATTCTCGATCAGGAAATGACCATTCGTTTCAATGCGGATGTATCGTCGAACATGCCCTGGATCTTCGAAGCCGAGCAGGCATCGGTGACAATGCCGATCGGGCAAAAGGCGCTGATTTCATTCTACGCCAAAAACCCTACATCGACGACGATGGAAGGCACGGCGATTTTCAACGTGCTGCCGGAAAACGCGGCGCGGTACTTCCACAAGGTGCAGTGTTTTTGTTTTGGCCTGCAGGAACTGGGGCCCGGGGCGGAGGCTCATATGCCGGTAGCGTTTTTCATCGACCCAAAAATCGTCGATGACCCGGATCTGGAAGGCATCAAGACCATCACGCTTTCCTACACTTTTTTTAAGGCTGATTCCCCCGAACTTGAAAAAGCGATGGATAGTCTTTATCAATAAGGGGAAATGAAAAATACAAATTATGCTGAGATTCCTATTCAGGAATGCGGCGAGCCCCTCGCGGATTTAAGCACCTACCCCTTCGTGCTCGAACCCGTACAATTCCGAAAAGGTTTTACCAAAAACCCGCAATTGTGGTTGCGCCAATCAATGGCGACCAAGTTGCAGACGGCGCAGCGCGATTTTCTTGAGCCGCGCGGCTTATGCTTTAAAATTCTCGACGCCTGGCGGCCGCGCGACGTGCAGAACAAGGTTTATGCAGCGTGCTGGAATGCGCTGGCGCAAAAAAATCCCGAATGGGACGAGGCGCAAGTCGACAAAGCGGCAGGGGCCTTTGTCATTAACGGTTACCAGGAAGACCTGATTCCGCCGCATACAACTGGGGGCGCCGTGGATTTGACGCTGGCCTCCTGTGAGACCGGCCAGGCGCTTAACCTGGGGTCCAATTATTGCGAATGGTTTGAAAGCACCCAGGACAGCGATACACGGGAAGGCGCAGAAAACCTGCGCCTTTTATTAATCGCCTGTCAGTCGGTCGGGCTGGTTCAGGACCTGGCGCAATGGTGGCATTTTGACTTCGGGAACCAGAAATGGGCCGCCCTGAACGGTTTTGGCACGGCCATATATGGCGAAGTCACGGAAAGTATGGGATTTTTGCGTAAAGGGGCGGCTTTGGGGCATGGCGCGGCACTTCCATACGAAATGCGCTAAGCCACTGGAAAATACCGCAGAACCGGGGTAATACTCTTCGAAGCATATTTTAAGGACCGATTCGTCATGGCCGACATTATTGAATATACCTCCAGCGGCAAACCGCACCCCTACCATCTGGTTCGTCCCAGCATCTGGCCGCTTGTCGGCGCTTTTGCCGCCGGACTGATGGCGATCTGCATGGTCATGTTCATGCACAAGGCCGAGTGGCAGGGTGTCACGATCGGCGTATGGGCGCCGATTGTCGGCCTGCTCGGCGTTCTGGCCGTCATGTATCTGTGGTGGAAAGATGTTATTCACGAAGCGGTTGCCGAGCGCGTGCACACCGAAGTCGTCAAAGTCGGTTTCCGTTTCGGCATGATGCTGTTCATCGCATCGGAAGTGATGTTCTTCGTCGCTTTCTTCTGGGCGTTTTTCAACGCATCGCTTTATCCGGTCGGCGGCATCTGGCCGCCTGAGGGCATTCACACCATTCCGGCGTTCGATCTGCCGTTCCTGATGACGATGATCCTGCTGCTCTCAGGCTGCACCGTCACCTGGGCGCACCACGAAGTGCTGGAAGGCAATAATACGCAGGCTGCCCGCGCGCTTGGCATTACCGTTTTGCTCGGTGTTTTCTTCCTGTGCTTCCAGGTTTACGAGTACATGCATGCGCCGTATGGCTTTAAAGACGGCGTGTTTCCGTCGACCTTCTTCATGGCGACCGGTTTCCACGGTTTCCACGTACTGGTCGGGACCATTTTCCTGTTCGTGTGCTGGCTGCGCACCAAGAAGGGCCATTTCACCAAGGACAGCCATTTCGGTTTTGAAGCGGCGGCCTGGTACTGGCACTTCGTTGACGTGGTGTGGCTGTTCCTGTTTGTCGCTGTCTATTACTGGGGCGGCGGCAGCGCAGAGCATCATATGAGCCACGGCTTGATCTAAGTTTAAGAGGGCCTGCATTGCAGGCCTTCTTCTTTTGAGGTTGTTTCATGTACATGTCTCCCACCCCTGTCGACGCCGCGTTGAAATGCGCCTGCCCGCGTTGCGGCAAGGGCAAGTTGTTTCCCAGCAAGTTCACGCTGTCCATTGTCGAGCGGTGCGACGCGTGCGGGTTGGCGTTGGCCAAAAACGATTCCGGCGACGGGCCTGCCGTGTTCATGATTTTCATCCTTGGTTTTCTGCTGGTGCCGGCTGCGCTGCTGTTCGACGCGATAATCGCGCCGCCCTTATGGGTGCATGCCGTTTTATGGACGCTTGTGGCGCTTGGGATATGCCTGTTCGTGCTGCAGCCCATCAAGGCCTATGTGGTCGCGCTGCAATTCAAACACCGCCCGCAGACATGGGAAAATTAAACCAACGTTTCATTTTCGGCCTGGTTGCGACGCTGATTGGCGTTGCCGTTTTATGTTCGCTGGGTTTCTGGCAGTTGCAGCGCCTGCAATGGAAAGAGACGCTGCTCGCCAGGATCGAAGCCGAGCAGGCGATCGAGCCGAGGGCGCGGCCATTGAATGACATTCTGGATGCGGATCATAACCTGGCGCGGGGTTACTTGCGCGGGCAGTGGATCCGTGACCAAACCGTGCTGGTGGGTCCTAAAATGGTCGACGGCGCTTGGGGTTACTGGAACATCACGCCGTTTGCGCTGGAGGACGGACGCATCATCCTGATCAATCGCGGCTGGGGTGAAGCGGAAATCAAAACGCCGCGCCGCGACGTGATGGTGATGGGCAGTTTGCGTGAAAGCGATGCAGGTGGAAAACCTACGGCCGGCAACATCCGGGAATGGCACAAGCTGGATGTGCAGGGAATTGCAGAGGCGCTGAAGCTGGATGTGGTGCCGGTGACGATGTTCATGGAAGTATCGGAACCGCTGGATATGGCCAGGCCTGCGCCTGTTGCAGCCAGTCTGCGAAACGAGCATAAAAATTACGCCATCTTCTGGTTTTCGATGGCGTTAGTCCTGGTTGTGATTTTTGCGATCGCTAGTCTTCGAGGAAAGCGTTCAGCTTCATCGCAAGGCCCATCGGACCTTTGATCTTCAGTTTACCGGTAAGATAAGCCACGTTCGGATCTTTGGTGCCGGCGAGCAGGCCTAGCAGCAGATCTTTGGTGAGGGTGAGCGTTAAATCAGCCGGTGCATCACCTTGTGAAATTTTGCCGGGGCGTGATTTTGCGTCGACGACCAGAATGCCATCGGCGCCCAGATCGAATTTCACGGCGGCTTTGAAATCGGGGTGCGATTTCATTTTGTCCTGGAATTTTGCGGTGATGGTATCGAGGGTCATAAGAACTCCAATGTTTGGACTATCGTAACAGCCAATGGTAAACGTAAGCTTGATGAGCAAGACCTATGCCGCGCCAGCCAAAATCAACCTGTTCCTGCATGTCACGGGGCGGAGAGACGATGGGTATCATGCGCTTAATACATTGATTTCGTTCATAGATCTTGCCGATGTTCTTCATGTGCAAAAATCGGACGCGTATGCGCTGAGCGTGGACGGGCCGTTTGCCGCCCACGCGCCTTCGGGTGATGAAAACCTGGTTACAAGGGCGGTTCGCGCGCTTGAGAGCGCATCGGGCCGGAGGGCCAACCTTGCGGTTACGTTGACCAAAAACCTGCCTGCGGGCGCAGGACTGGGCGGCGGCTCGGCGGATGCGGCCGCGATGATGCATGCGCTGAACGCACATTGGGGAAACCCGTTCACGCTGCCGCAGCTGCAGGCAACCGGTCTGACGATCGGGGCGGAGTTGCCGGTCTGTCTGGCGGGCGGCGCGCAGTTTGTTTCGGGCATTGGCGAGATTGTCCGCCCGGCGAAAATTCCAACATTCGATGCGGTCGTCGTGTGGCCGGGCAAGACGCTGGCGACCAAGGACGTGTTCAAGGTTTTCAGCGGGCATTTTTCCAGACCCGTTGTTCTGCCAAACCAGATCACCCTTGAATGGCTGCAGGCTCAAAGAAACGACTTAAGCGATGCGGCGGTGCAGTTGCAGCCGGCGGTGCGCGCCGCGCTGGCTGCTACGGGTGGACAGATGAGCGGGTCAGGCTCGGCCGTTTTTAAAATCTGCGATGATGCCGCATCTGCAAAAGAAACGGCGGCCAAACTGGCCGCCGCACATCCCGAATGGTGGGTGAAACCCTGCAGGGTCAATTCCTAGTTTGATGCGTCCGCATCGCGCGCGGTGCTCTGTCTGAGCAGGGCCATCAGCAAGGAATCCGTGGCTTTGCCTTCAATTTTTAGCTCGTTTTCTTTCTCGTAGGCTTTGATCGCGTCAATAGTCTTGCTGCTGAGCGAGCCATCCTGCGCGCCGTCATACATGTCGCGGCGGGCGAGTTGTTCCTGGATCTGCGCCGTCAGAAGCTGATCGTTATTCGGGATCATTTCGGCCAGGTCAGGCAGGAGTTTGCCCAGTTGCGCGGTGTTGTCTTCAACCGTGACGTCGGTACGTTCCGGCTTCACGACCAGTTTGGACAATGAAGTGCCATCGGGCAGGAAGCCTGCTTTGGCCGGTTCAAGACCAAGACGGGTCGAGAGCTGCTCGAGGGCGTTTTTGGCTTCGATCGAACCGCCTTCGGAACCGACGCGGTACCACATCAGGGCCTGATTGGGTTTGGGTTCGGCGAGCAGGCCGTTTTCAAGGATCAGGCCGAGGTTATAAGCAGCCTCGGTGATGCCGGAGAGTGCGGCCTTCTGGAAGAAGCCGGCAGCGAGCTGCGGGTTATACTTGGTGCCAATGCCTTCGATGTAGGCGATGCCGAGATTATATTGCGCCTCGGGATGACCTTCGAGGGCGGCGACGCGATACCAGTCGAGCGCGGTCTGGATATTTTTCTCAACGCCAAGCCCCTGATGATGCAGAACGCCGAGGTTGTACGCCGCGTTGGCGACGCCGGCGTCCGCCGCCTGGTGGAACCAGTAGGACGCGCGGTCGTAATCCTGCTTCACGCCGGAACCGGCCGTGTAGATCGCGGCCAGATCGTGCTGGGCTTCAGCGACGCCTGCGTAAGCCTTGTCCTGCAGGTCTTTCAACGTGCCGGTCAGGGTTTCGTCTTTCGCGGGCGCGGAAGCCGGGGCTTTCAGTTCGCTCTGGGCCGGCGTGTCCGGGTCAGGTTTGGCCTGCGGCAACGGTTCGCCGTTGGGGCTCATCGTTGCGGCGGGCTCGGCCGGCGCGGTTACAGCGTTGGTATCCAGTTGCTTGAGTTGCAGCTGCAGCGGTTGCAGCGTGCCGTTTTTCAGGTCGATTTTCGCGAGCGAGCCGTCCGCCATGAAAGCGATGGCGTTGTTGTCGTTATTCATGCTGGTGGCTGCCAGGGCGCCGAGGCCAAGGGCTACGACAATGGCAATCGTTGCCACAGACGCATTCAGGTTCAGGCCACGTTTGTACCAGGGCAGCATGTCGCCATCGCCGTCCAGCGTGATGACCGGGCCGGTGCCGATGAGCGAACCGCCATTGCCGGCGGATGTCAGGGGCGCGGGCAGGGCCGGGCCAGCAGCAGGCAGGGAGGGCAGGCCGGATTTTTCAGCCAGCGTTGCATCGGTCAGCAGGACCATGGCGCGGGACTGGAGAGCGTTCTGCGCTTCTTCGGCAATCGTTTCCAGGCGATCCATGCGGCGCTGCATGCGCGTGCGCTTTTGTTCGTCGGTTTCGATGCGGCGCGAAATTTTCAGGCTGCTTGCCTGGGCTTCGCGCAATTTTTCTTCAAGACGTTCCTGGCGGCCTTTCGAAAGTTCCACTTCCTGTTTCTGGTCGTCGATCTTGCGGCGGGTTTCGGAAAGCTCTTTGCGGTTTTCGAGGAGTTCGCGTTCGAGCCGTTGCTGCGTGGCGCGCGTGTCTTCCACGAGTTTCTTGAGAACGTCGCGCTCGGCTTCGGATTTAATCAACTTGATGCCGAGCGTATCGAGCGCGGCGCGGATCTGATCGGAATTTGTGCCAGCACCCATGTTGGTGTTGCTGATCGGGAAAGGACGCGCGTTGGATGTTGCGGGCGCCCCGGAAGTCGTTTGCGCGGGACGTGAATCCGATTTAGCAGTCGGGCTCGGCGTCGCAGATGCCGTCGTGTTTGGGCGCATACCTGTTCCCTCTTTCATGGTCATGGTCGTACATATATATGTTGTGGCTGGTGGGCATGTTTTTGACACATTTTGTAAAATACTTCCAGAAAAATTAAACCCATTTGTCCACAGCCCCCCGCAACCCACGGGAAAGGCTCATCTTTCATATTTCGGCTTGCGTACAGGCACTTGGCCGGGTATTGTCCAGCCGTTTCAGGACCCATGTTGGGGCGTAGCCAAGCGGTAAGGCAGCGGTTTTTGGTACCGCCATTCCTAGGTTCGATCCCTAGCGCCCCAGCCATTTCTCAGGTGTTCCTGACCCCCGGGATCATGTCCCGGACGACTTTCCAATATCTGGAAAATTTTAGCGTGTTTTCGTGCGTGATCTATTGGGTTTTGAAAAAGGCGTCGATGTCGCTTGCGACAGGCGCTTTGTTTTTGCCGAACCATGACAATGCGCCGACAATCCACGCGTGGCTGATGCCCGGATAAATTTTTGTTTCCACGGCACCGCCCTTTTCCTGAATGCGTGCGGCCATTTTATCCATGTTGAATTTTCCGACGGCCGTGTCATCCGATCCCCACAGCAAAAGCATGGGCGGTTGCTGGCCATCAACAAACGTCGTGGCCTGCATTTGCGGATAATTTTCCGGCGGGCCAAACATATCCTTGAGATCCGCTTCTTCGGGGATGAAGGCATAGGGTCCGGCGAGGCCGGCAAAGCCGCGAATGACATCCCGCTTCATGCCATGCGCCGCCAGATACTGCGGATCCGTCGCGACAAGCGCGCCCAGGTGAGCGCCTGAGGAATGTCCGGCTACATAGAGATGCGATGGATCGCCGCCATAGTCGGCAATGTTCTCGCGGGCCCAGGCGACGGCACGGGCGGCGTCATCCACGAAAGAGGGGAATTTCACATCGGGATATTTGCGGTAGTCGGGAATTACGACCACGTAACCCTGTTGCGCCAGCGTATTGCCCGCGAAGGCATATTGGGATTTTTGCCCCATGGTCCAGCGTCCACCGTAAAAGAAGACGATAACGGGCAGGGGTGTAGATGCCTGTGCGGGTTTGTAGATATCCAGCGCCAGCGCGGGTGACTGGCTGAAGGTGATATCGCGTGTTTGTTTGACACCGCCATCGAAATGCGTCGGCAGGTTTGCGGCGCCAAGACCTAACTGCGTGCAGGCGGTGGTCAGCAGGAGAGCGACACACGCGAAAAGAGTATGCAGGGTTTTCATAGGGCCTTTGCGATTTTAAAATAGAGCCAGTAGGGCAGGCTTTGCAGCAGTTTCATGGCGATGGTCATGCGTTTGGGAAAGTGGATTTCAAAACGATTGCCCTTGAGACCAGAGACAATGGCGTCGGCGGCCTGGTCGGCGGAGATCATCATCGGCATGGGGAAGCTGTTCTTGTCGGTCATCGGGGTTTTGACGAAGCCGGGGCTGATGAGGCGCACGTCGATATTGTATTTTCGTTCTTCGATGCGCAGGGATTCCGCAAGGTTGATGATGGCGGCTTTGGTCGCGCTGTAGGGTTGGCCGTTGGGCAGGCCGCGATACCCGGCGATGCTGCCGCACAGGGCTATCTGCCCCCCGTGCTGGCGGCGCAGGATGGGAAGCAGCGCGTGGACCGTATTCAGGGCGCCCATCAGGTTGGTTTCGACGATAGCACGGGTTTTGTCAGGGTCGGCATCGCCGAGGGCACCGGGCTCATACTGTCCGGCCAGAAAAATGACGCGGTCTATGCGGGGTTGCGCCGCTGCGGCCGCGGCCAGCTGATCGGGGCGGGTGACATCCAGCGGGTAGATGGCGTGAGGGCCGTTCAGTTCGCGGCGCAGATCTTCAAGCGCGGTTGCATTTCTGGCGGAGAGCGAAAGAACCGCGCCTTGGCGTGCCAGCCGCAGCGCCAGCGCGCGGCCAATGCCGGTGCTGGCGCCGATGATCCAGACATGCGAGCCCGCGAATGAGGTCATTTTTTCTGCATGACGACATTGACCTCGCCGACTTTGATGCCGAATTTCTTCATATCGACCCGGTTCATGATGGTTGTTTCATCCATCATGTACATCCAGTCGTCCATGGCAAGGTTGATGGTGCGGCCGCCGACTTCGAGGGCCAGAACGTAGTTCCATTGCACGGCGCTGCCCATGCTTTTGCCTGTCGCGGTGCCGATAATATCCGATGCCGTGCCGGTAAAGGTGTTTTCACCGGTTTTGACAAGATTCCAGGTGCGATGCTGTTTTTTGCCGCTGTAATAGACGAAATCTTCTTCCAGCTTGCCGGTATTGCCATCCCAGCTGCCGACCATGTCGACGGTGAAGCGTTCTTTTACTTCGCCGCTGCGGCCATAAACGACGCCGTAGCCTTTGACTGGTCCATTGAAGAAGGAATCGAATTGCACGACCGGTTTAGTGTCGCGGTATTTTTCAAGCTTGTGATCACTGCAGCCGCTCAACATAACCATCACTCCTAATGTTAAAATAATTTTGAAAATTTTCATCGTCTCATCCATCCCAAGGGTTTATTTCAGTAGCGCCGATCTGAGTGCCGGGTCGCTGGATTTATCGCTCAGCCAGATATTGAAAAACTGCCTACCAAATTCCTGATCGGAAATTTTACCGATCAACTGCCCGTTTTTAAAAAACCAGGTTTCGCCTGTCGCTGTATACAGACCGGTCAGATTGCTGCCGTTTTTGACGTCCGGAAAAATGTCCTTCATCTGCGCTTTCCAAACGGCCAGCGTTGTTTCATCCGTGAAACCCTGCCTGCGCATTTCATCGACAGAGCGCTGGGCTATTTTTTCTCCCTCCAGCCGGGTCAGGTAAGTCAGGCTTAATGCCATTGGGCGGCCTTCCTGCCATTCTCCGTTTGGCGCATATAAAACAGCGTCGTAAATATTGATAGTCATATAGGTGTAGCGGCCCTGACCGACAGGGGACGCATCGGGAATGTGGCGCGTCACAAAATCGGGCGTCAGAGGCGTGGCGCCGGCTTGGCCGGCAAGCCCGATCAATACCAAAACCATGGCCAGACATTTACGCATGTTGTAATTCCACCTGCATGACGTCGGTGCGGCTGGTACGGAAACCGGCGATGCAGGCGGCCAGATAAAAGCGCCACAACCGGGTGAATTCTTCGTCAAATCCCTGCGCCTTCACGGCAGAAATATTGGTTTCGAAATTCGCAAGCCAGCGCTCAAGTGTCGTGGCGTAATGCTGGCCGAAATCGAAACGATCCGTGATGCGCAGGCCTGCCTTTTCCGCTTCCTGTTTGAACCGTGTGGGGCTGGGCAACATGCCGCCCGGGAAGATGAAACTGCGGATCATGTCGCCGCCTTTTCTGTAGCGGTCGAAATGCTCGTCCTGGATGGTGATGGTCTGGACGACGGCTTTGCCGCCCTTTTTCAAGAGCGCGGCCATTTTTTCGAAGTAAACCGGCCAGTAGCGTTCGCCGACGGCTTCGAACATTTCAATAGAGACGATGTTATCGAAGGTGCCCCGCTGGTCGCGGTAATCTTCGAGCGCGATCTGCGCGCGGCCCTGCAGGCGGCTATCGGAAAATCGGCGCTGTTCTTCTGACAAGGTGATGCCTTTGAGCGCGTAATCACCGCGATGAAGGGCGCGTTCGCCAAACCCACCCCAGCCGCAACCGATTTCAAGAATAGAACCTGATTTCGTATCAAGGCGATCAAGGATGCGATCGTATTTATGATGCTGTGCCTGTTCCAGTGTTTCTGCGCCCGTGGGGAAGAGCGCGGCAGAATAGGTCATGGTGCGATCAAGCCAGAGCGCATAAAAACTATTCCCCAAATCGTAATGCGCCTGAATATTGCGCTTGCTGCCGGTGCGGCTGTTCCGGCGCAGGAAATACATGATGCGCGCGCCGATCTGCAGCATCCGGTTTCCGTGCAGATATTTTTCCATCACTTCGCCGTTGGCCAGCGCGAAGGACATGACGGATTGCAGGTCATCGGTTTCCCAGTTGCCTGCCTGGTAATCCTGCGCGAAGCCCAGATCGCCTTTGGCGGCAAGGTTGGGGAGTACGTCCCAGTTTTTCAACTGAATCTGCGCGGTGGGGCCGGGCCTGGATCCTTCGAAGGTGCGGGTGCGGCCATCAGGCGTCACGAGATCCACGCGTCCATACTGAACGTTATCGAGTTTCTTGAAAAATCGGTCAGCGGCGGCGGGCATCTTGTTTCCTTGTTTCGTCGTACCCAATAATAGGGCACGCGCTTCGCAGGCGTATTACCGCAAGATTAAACTTTTGTAATGTTGCCTGTGCGGCTTTGGCGGGCAACGTGTTGCAGGGGTTTTGGAATATAGCGAATGCCCCTGAAAATGAGACGCATTGCTTGCCAATGTATGCGCATCACCGCGACCATGCAGACCGCAGGGTAGCGCCAGAAGGCGCGGCGCAGAGACTGTGCGGTTAAGGGGGCCAAATGGCCGCTTAATACGGTGATTAATTGCCTGGCGCCGCTGGCATCGTGGTAGTCGATCCAGGCTGCCATTTTTTCAGGATGGATGGCAAAGCGGAAACGATAGTGACCTTCGCGTTCCAGGAAAGGCGAGACGTAAAAAAGTTTGGTCGCGGTCATCCAGTCATTATCGGTGATAGGGCCGCCATGTTCGGCAGTGCATAAATAGGAATGGCGTTCACCGAAGGTGTTGTTCACTTCGCACAACACGGCGCGCAGGGCACTGCCCGCATCCCGGCACAGCCAAAAGCTGACAGGGTTGAAGACGTAGCCGAAGACGCGCGGCATACAGACAAGCGTCACGTCATGAGCAGCGTCCGCGACACCGGCGTCCTGAAGAATGGCTGCGATCCATGTTTGCAGATCGCTACTGTCCCGCGCGCCGTGATCGCGGTTCTGAAAGCTAACGATGGCCGGCCGGTTGATGCCGAAGAAAAAACCTTTTGGGTCGGGCAGGTTTCTGAGCGGCAGGGCCAGATAGTAAATACCGTATTGAAAGCCGTTTTCCTTGGGAAAAAGGCGTTTGTGCATGACCTTGCCGGTCAGGATCATGCCCATGGCACATCCACGCCCAGCGATGCGGCAATATTCACTGCGCTTAAAAGCCCGTCTTCGTGGAAGCCGTAACGTAAATGCGCCCCGCAAAAGGAAACACGGTTTACGTTCTGGATCGCGCCAATCTGTTGCTGGGCAGAGGCGGTATTGCGCGTGAATACCGGATGGTCAAAATCATGCTGGTCATAGATCAGATCCGCCGCGGGCATGCGCCCGGGGTTTAAAGTGACGAAGACGTTCTGTTCAGTCGGCAGGTTCTGCAGGTTGTTCATCCAGTAGGTGAGAGAGACCGACGGATTTTGATCGCGCTGCTGTTCGGAGAGATAAATCCAGCTGGCCCAAGCGCCACGGTTTTCGGGCATCAGGCTGGTGTCCGCATGCAGGACAGCGCGGTTTTTCTGATAGGTGAATGCGCCCAGGATTTTTTGTTCAACGGCATCGGCGTCGGCAAGAAGGGCGAGGGCCTGATCGCCGTGACAGGCAAAAATGACGTGATCGTAGGTGTTTTTCGCCCCTTGCGTGTCAGCGACCATTACACCATCGCCTGTGCGCGTGACGGATTTCACACCGCAACCGAGGCGGATGCGGTCGCGAAAGCCTGTCACCAGTTTTTCGATGTAGGTGCGGCTGCCGCCGGTTACCGTGTACCATTGGGGGTGGCCGTTGACGGTCAACAGGCCGTGATTGTGAAAGAACTGAATGAAATTGCGTGCCGGGAATTTCAGGATGGTGTCGATCGAGCAACTCCAGATCGCGGCGCCCATGGCCTGCAGATAATAGCGACGGAACCAGTCTCCCATGCGCAGTTCATCGAGACATTGGGCGAGGGTAATATCGTTGGATCGATGCAGATATGCTGCCGCCTGACGATTAAAACGCAGGATATCCCAAAGCATGCGCCAGTAGGCGGGGCGCAGCAGGTTTCGCTTTTGCGCGAACATGCCTTTGCTGCCGTATTCCAGATACCCGTTCCCGATGCTGGCGCCAAAAGACATGTCGCTTTTCTGGATCGGCACACCGATATGGCGGAATAATCCGTTTAAAAGCGGATAATTGCGATCATTGAAAACGATAAAGCCTGTATCAACGGGAATGTTTTTTCCATCGATGGTTATATCAACCGTGCGACTATGGCCGCCCAGGCGCGTTTCCTTTTCGTAGACGGTAATATCGTGGTGGGGGTGCAGCAAATATGCAGCGCCCAGGCCTGAGATCCCTGTGCCAATGATTGCGATTTTCATAGCCTAATATTAAGTCATTGAGGCATGGGCGCAATGAGGGGAAATATTACCATTGTTTAATGTTGGGCGTTCTCAGAACGCGATGCTGATCCGCAGGCCGGGATTGGCGTCAGCCAGTGCAATGGACGCGCCGTGAAGTTTGACGACGGCAGCGACCAAAGCCAGACCCAGGCCATTGCCAGGGGTATTGCGGCTGGCTTCCGTCCGGTAGAAACGTTCAAAGATTTTTTCCCGGTCAGGGGCGGGGACACCGGGGCCGGAATCAGCAATGGAAAAGGTTTTGTTATCTAGCGTGACCAGGATAGTGCCACCCTCGGGTGTAAACTTTATCGCGTTATCCAGTAAATTGACGAAGGCCTGGAATAACAGGTCGCGGTCACCGTGATGAGACGCAGGCTCAAGTTGCGCGGTGACCCTGATTTTTTTTTCGTCGGCCACGGGTTCGTACATTTCGAGGACATCGCGGATGACTGCATCCATCTGAAGCGGGACAAACTGGTTACGCTGGCGACCGGTTTCGATACGGGCAATGCGCAAAAGGGCTGCGAATGTCGCAAGCAGGCGATCGGCTTCCGCCACCATATTCTCGCAAAGATCGGCGGTTTGGGGGTCGGCGTTTTTCTGCAGGGTTTCAAGATTGTTACGCAGGCGGGTTAGCGGCGTGCGCAAATCATGCGCGATGTTGTCGGAGACATTCTTGACGCCGTGCATCAGTTCCTCGATCCGGGCAAGAAGCTGGTTCAGGATTTCGGCCATATAGCCCAGATCATCCCAACGGGAATCAATGCTGATGCGTTGCGAGAGATCGCCTGTATCCATGATCGATTTTGCGGTGGCGGCGATGTGGCCGGTGCGGCCAACCACAAAGGTGCTGATGGCAAAACTGGTGAGGATGACCAGAAGCATGAAAACAATGCCCAGACCCGTGAGCCAGAGCATCACTTCCTGACCGGGCAGGCCTTGGCCATTCTGCGCGAAATAATAGCCAAAATAACCCAGGATTCCCACGCTCAGGCCCAGTAGCGTCGTGAATAACAACGCCATCTGAAAGCTCGAGCTGCGGAAATAGCCCCTAATCTTCGATGATGTAGCCCGCGCCACGGATCGTCCTTATCAGTTGTGTTTTATGACCGGCGTTGATTTTACTGCGCAGACGGCTGATGTGAACGTCAATCACATTGGTCTGGGGATCGAAACGATAATCCCAGACATTTTCCAAGAGCATGGTGCGGGTGACGACCTGGCCTTTGTGTTTGACCAGGTATTCCAGCAGGCTGAATTCGCGGGTTTGCAAATCGATCTGGATACCGTCGCGCGTGACCTTGCGGGAGAGCATGTCGATTTCAAGGTCAGCGATTTTAAGAACGGTCTGGGCAGCGAAGGTGTTGGATTTTCGGCGTGCCAGCACCTCGACACGCGCGAGAAGTTCGGCGAAGGCAAAGGGTTTGACCAGATAATCGTCTCCGCCCGAGCGCAGGCCGGTGACGCGGTCATCGATTTCGCCCAAAGCGCTCAGGATCAGCACCGGCACCGCATTTCCCGAACCACGCAAGGTTTTGACAAGCGTGATGCCGTCAATACCGGGCAGCATGCGGTCGACGATCAGAACATCATAATTTTCAGTGGTGGCCAGATGCAGGCCGTCCTTACCGTTGACGGCAGCATCGGCTACTATGCCGGCTTCTTTAAAACCGTTGCAGATATAATCGGCAACGGCCTTGTCGTCTTCGATGATGAGTGTGCGCAATGCCTTGCTTCCTCAAAAGAGGGTTCTGAAGACGCAGTATAAACCTGGCAGGGGGGCAGCGCTAGGCGCTGATCCTCTTCAAAAGATCAGCGCCTTTTATCTTCTGTCGGTTCTAAGTCAGGCGGCCGCTGCGCTGGTCAGAATGCCTTCGATATCGGAAACCGATGAATTTGTCAGTGTTTTATGCAGTTCGCCGGTAATACGGGTTTGTACTTCTTTATGAAGGCTGGGGCGCATCTGGCCCAAGGTTTGCGGATCGGCAACGATCACCAGGGCATCAATGCCGCCTTTATGAACGCGTTCATAAAGATCATTGGCGATATGCTTGGCGAAGCTGGCCTCGTTGAATTCATTCGGGGTGGTGTCGGTGGGGACGGGCGCGGCACCTTTCCCGTCGTGGCCTGCGGCTGAAATTTCTCCGGTTTTTTCAATCTTAATGCCGGTTGCGGCGGTATTGCGATACAGAGTCGCGCGTTGCCCATCGGCAATCACAATCAATGCATTCTGGGGGACGGAGAAGGTCATTTTTAAAATCCTTAAAGGTCATTTGACTTGTTATGGTCCGCTAACACCATTTGAGGGTTAAAGTTCCTCACCGGGGGAAGCGCCCTTCACTATCAATCGGTGTTCAGTGCTTCGCGCACGCTGGGCAGGATGCGGTCGACCATGATGTTGACGCCGTCCAGCGTGGGGTGGATGCCGTCACCCTGGTTGAGTTTGGGGTCGAGGGCCACGCCATCCAGAAAGAACGGATAGAGCGGTACGTCCATTTCATCGGCCAGATCAGGATAAATTTTATCGTAGGCGCTGCGGTAGAGCATGCCCATATTGCCCGGTGTTTTCATGCCGACGAGCAGCGCCGGAATATTCCGGTCCTTCAAGGTGGTCAGAATTTTTTTCAGATTGTCGCGGGTCATGGCGGGGTCGAGACCGCGCAGCATGTCGTTGGCACCGAGCGCCACAATGACGAGATCGGGTTTCGGATCGCCGGCAATGGCCCATTCGAGGCGCGAGAGGCCGCCAGCGGTGGTATCGCCCGATACACCTGCATTGTCGATTTTAACATTTTCACCCTTTTCGTTGAGGGCAGATTCCAGGCTGGCGGCAAAGCTTTGGCCGCTTTCAAGGCCGTAACCAGCGGTCAGGCTGTCGCCCAGGGCCACGATACGGCGCGGTTCGGCGGCGTAAGCGGCGCTCACAGCGACACAGAAAGCAAAGATGAAAGAGAAGACATGACGCATTGTTTTTCCGTGAATAAGGTTATCTCATAGCCAGGCCGTTTCAAGCGGCACTCAAATAAGGGCAAGGGGTTTTATGTTACTTACGTTATCGGATATCCATCTGGGCCTGCCCGGATCTGCTGGTATTGTCTCCATTCTTCATGGCGTTTCGATGGCACTGCCGGAAGGCAAGTCTGTGGCCATTGTCGGGCCATCGGGGTCGGGCAAGACGTCGCTGCTGATGATCTGCGCGGGGCTGTTGAAACCGACCAGCGGCCAGATTTTATTCGAGGGCCAGGATGTCACGCAGTATGACGAGGACGCTTATTCAGTCCTACGGCGCGACCGCATCGGCGTGGTGTTCCAGAATTTTCATCTGATCCCGACCATGACAGCGCTTGAAAACGTCGCCATTCCCATGGAACTGGCCGGTGTGGAAGATGCGCAGGACCGCGCCACGCAGGGTTTGGCGGATGTGGGTTTGAGCCATCGCCTGACGCATTATCCATCGCAATTATCGGGCGGGGAACAGCAGCGCGTGGCGATCGCCCGGGCGCTGGCGATGAAGCCAAAGCTGATCCTGGCGGATGAGCCCACGGGCAATCTGGATCAGGAGACAGGCCAGTCGATCATGGCATTGCTGTTCGAGCGCGTGCGTGCGCAGGGCGCCACGCTGGCGCTGATCACGCATGACCCGGCGCTGGCGGCTGCCTGCGACGAACAGGTGCATATCCGCGACGGGCGCGTGGTTGCTTCATGAGCGCATCGCGGTTCCTGCCCTTTCGTTACGCGATGCGCGATCTGCGCGGGTCGCTGAAATCTTTCCGCATTGTTTTGCTGTGCCTGATGCTGGGCGTGGGCGCGATCGCGTCGGTGCAGTTCATCAGCCACAGCGTGCTGGACGCGATTGCGCGGGACGGGCGGACGATTCTGGGCGCGGATATGATCGTGCGCACCATCAATGCCAGCGCGCCCGAGGATCTGCGCCGGTGGTTTACGGCACAGGACGCGCAATTAAGCGAAAGCATCGAGGCGCGGGTGATGCTGGCCAATGCGCAAACGCAGGATAATACGCTGGTCGAACTCAAGGCCGTCGATGCGGGATACCCGCAATACGGGGTTTTCACGACCGATCAAGGCGATGACCTGCAGGCATTGCTGCAGGATGGCGGGGCGGTGCTGGACCCGGCGCTCAAAGGGCGGCTTGGTCTTGAGGTGGGCGATATGGTCCGGCTTGGCGCATCGGAAATGCCGGTGCGGGGGTTTATCGTCAATGAACCGGACCGGGCCGGCGGATCGCGTTTTGGCATTGCGCCGCGGGCGATTATCCGCGCATCCGATTTACCGGCGACCGGTTTAAGCCAGCCGGGCAGCATGACCACGTATGATCTGCGTGTGCGTTTGCCGGACGGCACCGCGCTTGAGCCGGTGCGCGAGGCTTTGAAAAAAGATTTTCCGCAAAGCAACTGGCGGGTGACGGATGCGGATAATGCCGCACCGCGCATCACCTCGTTTATTGAACGGCTGATGCTGTTTCTGACGCTGGTCGGGTTGTCGGCCTTGCTGATCGGCGGGATCGGCATCGGGAATGGCACGCGGGCACACCTGGAATCGCGCATGAAGACCATTGCGATCATGAAGACGATGGGCGCGCCGGTCGCTTTCGTCAGCCGGGTTTATTTCATTCAGATCGGCTTGATGGCGGTGCTGGGCACAACTCTTGGCCTGATGATCGGCATGGGGGTGCCGATCCTGGCGGTGCCGATGTTGTCCGACCTGTTGCCGTTCCAGATCACGGCGCAGGTCGCGCCGGGCGGGTTCGTCGTGCCGGTTTTGTTTGGTCTGCTGGTCAGCGCGGTTTTCACCTTCTGGCCGCTGGGGCAAGCGGCGGCGGCATCGCCCTTGGCGCTGTTCCGGTCCGGGCCTGATTTCGCGCGGGGCAAACCGGCGCGGTTTTTCCGTATCGGCACGGTGGTGCTGGCGCTGCTTTTGACCGGTCTTGCGGTCGCTTCCGCGCGGGATACGCAATTCGCGCTGTGGTTCGTGATCGGCGCGTGCGCGTGTCTGGCGGTGTTCTGGCTGATGGGCATGGCGATCGCAGGGGCGGCGGGGCGCATCAAGGCGCCGCGGCATCCGGTTTTGCGGCTGGCTTTGCGCAATCTGCACCGGCCCGGGAACGCGACGGCGGGCACTTTGGTGTCGCTGGGGCTGGGGTTGACGGTGCTGATGAGCATTACGCTGATCGAGCTGAATTTACGCGATGGGATTCAGCGCAATCTGCCTGCGGACGCGCCGGCATTTTTCTTTCTGGATATCCAGCGGGACCAGAAGGACGCGTTTGAAGAACTGTTATCCGCACAGCCGAGCGCGCAGAATGTTTTGTTTTCACCCAATCTGCGCGGGCGAATCGTGGCGGTGAACGGCAACCCAGCCGCCGAGGCGCTGGTCGACAAGGAAGAGCGCTGGTTATTACAGAATGACCGCGGGTTTACCTATACCGCGCAATTACCGGCGCATTCGGAAATCACATCGGGTGAATGGTGGCCGGCCGATTACAAGGGTCCGCCGCTGATTTCCGTGGTGGAAGATGTCGAGCGCGGGTTCGGCGTGAAACCGGGCGACCAGATTACAGTGAATATTCTGGGGCGCGACATTACGGCGACCATCGCCAATACGCGCAGCGTCAACTGGATGAACTTCACGATCAATTTCGCGATTACGTTCGCGCCTGGCGCGCTGGAGAGCGCGCCGCATAGCTGGCTTGCGACCGTGGTCGCGGACCCGGCACAGGAAACCCAGATTCAACGCGCGCTTGGCGCGGCGTTTCCTAACGTGACGATGATCCGCCTGTCGGAAGCGGTGGAGGCGGCGGGCAGCATTCTGGGCAACATGGCCACAGCCGTGCGGGCCACGGCGCTGGTCGCGGTGCTGACGGGGATTCTGGTGCTCGCGGGCAGCCTGGCGGCGACGCGGACGCAGCGGCTTTACGATACGGTGGTCCTGAAGGTGCTGGGCATTCGCAACCGCACGTTGCTGGCCGGGTTCCTGGCCGAGTTCGGGGCGCTGGGTGCTTTGGCTGGTATCACATCACTGCTCTTAGGCGCCGTTGTGTCGTGGGCGGTGATGGTGCCGCTGATGGATCTTGGATGGCATTTTTATGCAGGACCGGCGGTGCTGACCGGGCTGGCAGGGCTTGGACTGACACTGGTGATTGGATGGGTGGTGACAGGACGCGTGCTGTCGGCCCCGGCGGCGCCGCATTTGCGAAACGAGTAGTTGCGCCACATCCTTTTCAGCAGGACTTTGTTCAGCGCAGGACGTACGGCCCGACGAGCGTCAGGGTATCGGTTGTTTTGTTGCGGCGGTTGGTGAAGGGGCCGATGGTGCGGGCTGAAATGCCGGGGCCGGGTTTGAGTTTTTCATCGAGGCAGGCCTGCAGCTGCGCTTCGGGCGCGCGGCCGAGCAGGAAATACACGTTCTTAATATCGCCGACAGGCTCAAGGCTGACATAAGCGCAGTTCACGCCATCGCTATGATCGTAGGCGGTGATCATCCACGGTGTACCGAAGGCCTGCGCGTCAACAGCCGCGATGAAGCCGGGCATATCCGGGAATGCCATGATGCGGTCGTGCACGCGATCATACTTGGCGGCTTCCAGTGTTTCCGAAAGCCGGTCGATGGTGCGGGCGAGTTCAGGATCGAGTTTCACGCCCTTTAGCGGGGCGGAGGTCGCGGCATAATTTGTTTGTTCAGCGGGAAGCGCGGCGCGGAAGGGCTGCGTGAATTGAGCGCTGATCAGAATGCCGCCTGCAGAGAGCGCGATGATTGCCAGCAAAGCAGCGCTCAGGGCCGCATGCCGGTACAGGGCGAAGACCATCAAAGGCAGGATGAACAACGCAAGCATGCTGCCCGACTGGGCGAGCAGGGCAGAATTGGTGCCAAGACCACTGCCGACCGCTGCGGTCACGCAGACGAGGGTAAGCATCAGCGGACGTGCATCGGTTTTGAAACGGCTGGCGTAATAGATGCAAAGCGCGATGCACAAGGGAAACAGCAGATAGCCTGTACGCAGGGAAATCTGGTACGCGCCACCGCCGGTATAAATCTCTTTCAGGAAGGGCCAGAGCGCCATCAGCGCAGCGATAACGCCCAGGGCAAGCAAGATACGGCGCTCGTGATGAAAGGGCTTATGCTGCGACCGGATATAGGCGCCGACAAAAACAAATAGCGGGATGTTGTCGAGCAGAGCTTCTTTCAGGTCATCGAAATGCGCGTGCAGGACGCTGGCATGCGTCGCCGCCAGATAGAAAGGGTAGACGCGGATCAGGCGTTCGATCAGATCGGGGTAGGCAAGAAGGAAGGCGAGGCTACACGCGGCGAGCAGGGCGCAGAAGACGAAGGCATCGCGCGGACGGACACGCAGACCAATATAATGGGCGCCCACCATCAGAACGGGCGTAAACACGATGAGCGCGACGCCACAGGGCGGACGGCCCAGCAAGCCGGTAAACAGGCCCAAAGCTGCGAGTCCCGCGAACATGGTTTTTGCGCGAGATGTTGTTTTTTCGTCGAGCATGAGCAGCAGCGCGCCCGCCCAGATGGAGGCGCCCAGCATTGCGCAGGCGTTGTAGGAAAAGGTGACCGAGAAAACGAACTGCGCGAACGATGCCGCCATCGCCGCCGCGACGAAAAACAGGCGCGTTGATGGCGAGGCACCGGCGAAACGATGCACGGCATAGCCGGCAAAGGCGCCGCCCAGAAGAACGCTGAGCAGGCCGAGCACGCGGTACGCCACCAGCGTCTGCCCAAAAGCCTCGCCCCATAAATTGAAGAAAGCGTAGAAGGGGCTCAGGAACGTGGTCGTTTCAGCGGCGATCAGGGAATAAAGGTGAATCCCCTCGTCAGAAATATCGAAGGTATGAAAGAAGCCGGGGACGGTGGCAGCCACAAAACCTGCGAGAAGCAGGCATGCGGCAAGACCGAGGGCACGGGGGGTGAGGATGCTTAAGCTGTTCATTTCGTTTGTAAACTTGGGTGTCCGATGATACAAAAGCGGGACGAAAGCTGCAAGGAAGGAAATAGCCGATGAAAGCCGTTATCTTGGCCGGCGGGTATGGCACCCGCATCAGCGAGGAGAGCGATCTCAAACCCAAACCGATGGTTGAGATCGGCGGGCGTCCTATTCTGTGGCACATCATGAAGTCGTATGCCGCGCATGGAATCCAGGATTTCGTGATCTGCCTTGGCTACAAGAGCTACATGATCAAGGAATACTTCACGAACTATAACAAGCATATGAGCGACATGACGATCGATCTGCGCACGAATACGGTGACACCGCATTCGAACCGCAGCGAAGACTGGCGCGTGACGCTGATCGATACGGGTGAGCACACGATGACCGGCGGGCGCCTGAAGCGCGTGGCCGATTACGTGAAGGATGAAAAAGCCTTCTGCCTGACGTATGGCGACGGTGTTTCAGATATCAATATCAGCAAGCTGGTAAAATATCACGAGCAGCACGGGAAGAAGGCGACGCTGACGGCAGTGCGCCCGACACAACGTTTTGGCCTGCTGGAAATGAACGACGCCGATATGGTGACCTCATTCCGCGAGAAGCCGCAGGAAGAAGCCGGTTACATTAATGGCGGTTTCTTTGTTCTTTCGCCTGATTGCCTGAACTACATCGCCAATGATGCAACGTCATGGGAGCGCGAGCCGCTGGAAAAACTGGCCAGCGAAGGACAGCTGCAGGCTTACCGTCATGACGGTTTCTGGCAGTGCATGGATACGCTGCGCGACAAGAAACTGCTCGAACAACTCTGGCAGCAAGGTCAGGCGCCGTGGTATCAGCCGGAATAAAAAACAGATTTTCAGGCCGCAAGGTTTTCCTGACCGGGCATACCGGGTTCAAAGGCGCGTGGCTTGCGGTGTGGCTGGAAAGCCTTGGCGCCGACGTGACCGGCTTTGCGCTGGCGCCTTATGATGTGCGCGGCAATCTTTTCAAATCTGCCGGTCTTGCCAAGCGTCTCAAACATATCGAGGGTGATTTGCGTGATATGGACGCGGTCAGCAAGGCGCTGCAGCAATCGGACGCCGATATCGTGTTTCATCTGGCGGCGCAGCCGATTGTGATCGATTCCTATACGGACCCGGTCGGCACATTCGCATCGAATGCGATGGGCACGGCGCATGTGCTGGAAGCGGTGCGTAAATCGGGCCATGTGAAAACGGTCATCGCGGTGACGTCGGACAAATGTTACGAGAATAACGAACAAGGCCGCGCGTTTTTGGAAAGTGATCCGCTTGGCGGTCATGACCCGTATTCGGCCAGCAAGGCGGCGACGGAAATCGTGGTGCATTCCTATCGCCGGTCGTTCCTGGAACCGGCGGGCATCAAATGCGCAACCGTGCGCGCCGGCAACGTGATTGGCGGCGGTGATTTCGCGCCGCACCGCGTCATTCCTGACATCGTCGAAGCCATCGGAAAAAATGAGCCGGTTGTTCTGCGCAATCCGCGCGCCGTGCGCCCGTGGCAGCATGTGATGGACGCGTTGCATGGTTACATGTTGCTGGCAGACGCGCTGGAAGCCGGCGTAAAAGTGCAAAGCGCTTATAATTTCGGGCCGGCGGAAGACGAGCCGGTCATGGACGTCGAGGCTTTGGTGAAGGCTTTCATTTCACGCATGGGCCAGGGGTCGTATCAGATTGAACAAAACGCAAATGCGCCGCACGAGGCGAAGATGCTGCGGCTTGATCCGCGTGCAGCGATGCGTGATTTGTCGTGGACGCCCAAATACAGCGCGGAACAGGCCGCTGCCGTCAGCGCTGCGTGGTACAAGGCGTTTGTCGATGGCGGCAATGCGTATGATCTGGTGCGCGCAGATCTGGACCGTTTTCAGGCGTAACGCGCAATATTGTCGCGATACCAGGCGACCGTTTCTTTCAGGCCCTCTTCCAGTTTCATTTTCGGCGCCCAGTGCGCCAGGGTTTTCAGGCGCGTGATATCGCCCTCCAGATGCATGACCTGATCGGGGCGGTACGGCACTTCGCCAATGCCGAGCGGTAAAGAGGGGTCGACCAGGTCTCTGAGGGTGGTCACAGTGTCTTTGAGGGCGGGGGCCGAGCCAGAGGACAGGTTAAACAGGCCCTCGGCGCCCGTTTCGGCGACAGAGACCAAAGCTGCCGCAACATCGCGGACATGAATGAAGTCCCATTTCTGCTCGCAGGCGGTGAGAGACGGTTTTTCACGGCGCAAAAGCTTCAGCGTCAGATATGAAATCACCCAATCGGGTGAATCTTTCGGGCCGTAAGACGAGAAGAGGCGCAGCCATGAGAATTTGATGCCCGCTGCTTTGGCCGCCGCTTCACATTGCTGCATGGCGGCCAGTTTGGATTGTCCGTAAAGGGTGGTGGGGTTTGTTGGTTGTGATTCAGAAATGATATTTTCGCAGGGGCCGTATTCAGCCTGTGAGCCCAGACCGATGAAATGCCTGGCACCGGCGGCAGCGCCGGCTTTCAGCAGCGCGACCGCTGCGGGAACGTTTTGCAGTTGTTTTTCGTCGTTGCGGTTTTTGTTGCCGACGCCATCCCATGCGAGATGCACAATGACGTCGGGCTGCCAGGCTTTCAAGGCTTCGGTATAAAGGCCCGGTTCGCGCAGGTCGCCGGAAATGGAGAGAGCGGACATATCGGCAATGCGCCAGAGATCGCTGGTTTCGCGTTTCAGATACCCTGCGCGGTGGCCGCGATTGATGGCTTCCTGCACTGTATATGAGCCAACAAAGCCGCCGGCGCCGGTGATGAAGATTTTCATGGCATTCTCTCCAGCGCTTTTTGAATACGGGTCGAAGCACGCAGAGCGCCTGGCGCATCCGTATATTTAAACAGATGACGGTGCACGGTCTTGGCCAAAGAGACGCGCAGGTAATACATCCAGAAGTTTTTATCGAAGTCTGCGGGGCGATCGGCGCCTGCATAATAGCCGTTCAGGAATGCCTCGTAATCGGCATCCGGGTGGAAGGTGGCCCAGAAGGCGACTTCGTAGAGGGGGTCGCCGGAGAGCGCGTCTTCCCAGTCAATCAATGCCGTAATCTCCAGCCCATCGGTGAAAATATTATGCGGGCCCGGATCGCCGTGCAGCAGCGCGGGTTCGAAGGAGGGCATGGTCCAGTTCTGGAACAGGCTGGTGATGGTTTGCGCTTCCGCGTCCGAGATATCGCCTTCCTTCAAACAGAAAGCGATATGGTCGGCGAGGTTGAGATTGATGTATTCGGCCCAGGTTTCGTGCAGGCCGTGCAGCGTGTCGCCTTCCAGTGCCTCAGCAGAGAGGAGGCCGTAGCCTTGGGTTGCGATGCCGTGCAGACGGGCGAAGGTGTCACCCGTTTTGGCCAGCAGGTCATGCCATTCCGGTTTGCCTTTATAATCTTTGAGCGTCGCGCCTGTGGCGAAATCAGTGACCTGATAATCAAAATCGCCGCTGCCGTAGATATGCGATTGAACGGATGGAATACCGATGTCGTGCAGCAGGTTGCTCAGGTGATGATCGATAGAAAGCGTTTCATCGGGTTTTGGCCCGGCGAAAATGCGCAGGATCAGATCCTGATCGTTTTTGAGGAGATAGACGTCATGGAACGTGCCGCCGGCGAGCGGGGTGGCGTCAAGGTTATCGCCTTCGAACAAAGAAGGGATAATCTCCAGAAACGCGGCGGTGCGTTCGGGCTTGGAATGAAGAAAGGCGTGGAGATCATCCACGCCCATCATCAGGTCCGTTTTCGGATAAAAAATCCGGCGGCGCAGAGCATCGAAGTCAGACGCGCCGGATTGCATTAGAACTTAAAGTTTTCGTAGCCCAGCGCCTTGATCATCGGCGACGCGATCGAGCGGATTTCTTTTTTCTGCGCGTCGGTCAGTTCGTTGGCGGTGGCGACGTTGGCTTCCGGCGTCGGAATACGGACGGTACCCCAAGGGTACACTTCTTCCATTTTCTTGCCGTTCCATGACGGGTAGGTGAGGATTTCGTCGAAGGCGATGCCCAGTTTCGATGCCAGTTTGGTCATCGTCGCTTTGGGATCTGCAACCAGATCTTCGAAGCGGACGATGTGGAAACGATCCGGGTAACGCTCGGCCATCGTCAGCGCCATCAGCTGCACAACCGACCACGACAGGGTGTAGCGGTAGAGCGGCAGCGGGTACGGACGCTTGGACGTATCGGCGAAAGCCGACCACGGGTTACGGGCGACGTGAATGACGTGGCCGGTCGGGAAGTCGGTCAGAATAGCCTCGGCATGAACGCCGACAACCGGGTTGTAACCGACATAAAACTTCTCTTTGCCGGTGCGCTGGACGTTTTTCCAGGCATCGAAAGACGACTTGTAATACGCGGTCATGATGTTGGCGCGCGTGATGCCGTTGTCTTTGAGGAATTTGACGAAGATTTCCTTACGCTCGGATTCCTTGATATCCATCGGGGCATCGCGGAATTTGGAGACGTGCGGCACGCGCAGGCGTGACTTCATCTCTTCATCCCAGAACATTTCGTAATATTGTTCCGGGGTGCGGCCCATCGGGAATTCCGGCCACTCGTAGCGGTGGGGGAAGAAGCCCGTGAACATGGACGTGGTTTGCGTGTTACCGGTTTGCGACTCAAAAGGGTAGACGAACAGCTCGGGGTGGCCATCCAGGAAACGGTGGGTCGTATTGCCACCGTTTTCGTACATGGCGGAAATCATAATCAGGTCACAGGCTTTGGTCATTTGAAGGGTCCTTAAATTCTTTAAAAAAGCAGTTGGATACTAGCGGGCAAGCCCCGGTTTGCAAGCGTCATTTCGTGAAATTGATGCGTCGATCCTCAACCACCAGAGGCCCACGGCGGACCTGGGAATGGATGGAAGCGACATATTCACCCACAAGGCAGACGAAAAACAGCTGAACGCCGCCAAAAAAGAAGGTTCCGACGATCAGGGTCATAATGCCGCGGTCGGCGATGTTGTTGTCGAAAAGGTAGAGAATAACGTTCAAAAAGGCGAACAGAATGCTCAAGGCCGAAATCACCAGCCCCGCCATCATGCCGATACGGATGGGGAAAGCGGTGGAGGAGACCATGCCGTTCAGGCCCTGGTCGAACATGGCGAAGAGGCCGGCTTTCGAGAGCCCGCGTTCACGCTTGGCCCAGGTGTACTTGATGCCGGTCGATTTAAAGCCGCAGGCGGCGATCATGCCGCGCAGATAGGGCTGATAATCGTCGTACTGGCGCAGGGCGTCAACCACCTGGCGGTCGATCAGCTGGAATTCACCGGCGTCGAGAGGGGCCTTGTTTTTCGACATGCGCGCGACGAAGCGGTAGTACAGTTTGCGCAGCATGGATTTGACGAAGGGTTCTTCGCGTTTGTCGCGCTGGCCGTAGACGACCTTGTAGCCCTGTTCCCAGAGTTTCACGAATTCGGGGATGAGGGACGGGGGATCCTGCAGGTCGGCGGGCAGGAATGGAATGGAAGCGTCGCCGGATGTGGCGAGCAGGCCGTTGAACATGGACCGGAAGACGCCGAAATTATTGGCGTTCACAATCACTTTGACGCGCGGGTCTTTCGCAGCGATGGCCTCAAGGCGGGCGACCGTTTCGTCATCCGATGCGTTGTCGGCGAAAATGTATTCGAGCTGGTAATCCTTCAATGGACCGTCGAAGAGCGCCGCGACGGTCTTGTACGCGATCTCGACATTGTCCTGTTCGTTGTAACAGGGCGTTACGATGCTGATGGTTTTGCGCATACAGGGTACTTTCCTTGAAGTTTGAGGTGTTATACGCTGCCGCCTTAAGAAAGGAAACCCCGCTTTATGTCCGGCCAAACCATTGATATGGCACAAAAAATGCGCGCACACGTCGTGCGCATGACGCATGCCAGCAAGGCTTCGCATATCGGCAGCTGCTTTTCGGCCGCGGATATCATGGCCGTTTTATACGGCGATGTTTTGAACGTGGATGCCAAAAATCCCAAGGCCGAGGGGCGGGACAGGCTGATTTTAAGCAAGGGTCATGCAGCGGCGATTTTGTACGCGGCGCTGGCCGAGCGCGGGTTTTTTCCAACCGAGTGGCTGAACGCGTACGCAAAGAACGGGCAAACCTTGTCCGGGCATGTCACCCATAAGGGTGTGCCGGGCGTGGAAATTTCGACCGGGTCGCTGGGGCATGGGTTGCCGGTCGCCTGCGGCATGGCCATGGCGAAACAGCCGGGCCATGTGTACTGCATCATCAGCGACGGCGAATGCGATGAAGGCACGACGTGGGAATGCGCGTTGTTTGCAGCGCATCACAAGCTGAACAACCTGACGCTGATTATCGATTACAACAAAATTCAAAGTTACGGCCGGGTGGAAGACGTGATGCGGCTCGACCCGCTGACCGACAAATGGCGCGCCTTCAACTGGCATGTGCAGGATATCGACGGGCATGACCATGATGCGGTCAAGCGCGCGCTGGAAACGAAATCAGCCGATCGGCCCACTGTCATCATTGCGAATACCGTGAAGGGCAAGGGCGTCAGCTTCATGGAGAACAAGCTGGAATGGCATTACAAATCGCCCAGCGATGAACAGGTGGCGCTGGCGCTGGCGGAGATTGGCGCATGAGAAACGGCTTCATCACCAGGCTTATTGATGCCGCGAGGCAGAATGACCGCATCATGCTGCTGAACGGCGATCTTGGTTTTTCGGTCATCGAAAATTTCACCGCCGCTTTCCCGGACCGCAGCATCAATGCCGGCATTGCCGAACAAAGCATGGTTGGCATCGCGGCAGGGCTGGCGCAGAGCGGGCGCAAGGTTTTCACGTATTCAATTGCCAATTTTGCCGTGACGCGCTGCCTTGAGCAGATCAGGAACGATGTCTGCTATCACAACGTGGATGTGACGATTGTCGCGGTCGGGGGCGGGCTGCCGTATGGATCCCAGGGTTACACCCATTTCGGTGTCGAGGATGTCGCGTTCACGCGTGTTTTGCCGAACATGAAAGTCTATGTGCCGGCGGACAAGCCGGAGATGGAATGGTGCGTCGGAGAAATTCTGACCAGGGGCGGGCCGGCTTACCTGCGCCTGGCGCGGGGCGGCGAGCCGGATCTGCACAAGGCGGTGCCGCAGGGCAACGGGTTGTTTGAAGTCAAATCAGGAACCGGCACTGCGTTTATTACGCAGGGGACGATTCTGGGCGAGGCCATGGCTGCAGCAGAGGGTACGGACGCAGCTGTCTACAGCCTGCCGGCGATGAATGCGGATACGGCCAAGACATTGGAAGAGCTGGCGCGGACATTCAAAACACTTATCACCGTTGAAGAGCATGTTCTGCAGGGCGGGATGGGCAGCTTCGTTGCTGAAATTCTGGCGGGCATGGATGCGCATGCGAAGCACATCCGCCGTGGGGTGACACAGGAAACATTGTCGGTCATTGGCGATCAGGCATATTTGCGCGCGCATGCCGGCATTGACCGCACAAGTCTCAAAAGCCTTTTGAAATGATGGGCCGGTTTTTCGCCCTTCCTGAAAAGATCCGTTTTCTGATCGCGGGCGGGTGGAACACGCTGGTCGGCTATCTTTTATTCATGGCGATTTATGCGCTGATCGGCGATGCGGTGCATTACCTTGTGGTTCTGGTGATTGCGCATCTTCTGGCGGTGATGAACGCCATCGTGACTTTGAAATATCTGGTTTTCCGGTCTGCCGCGGCATTCTGGCCCGAATATGTGCGCGGGAATGTCAGCTATGCGGGAGTGCTTGCCATCAATGCCGGGTTGCTGTGGGTGATGGTCGATTTTGCGCACTGGCCGGTCTTGATGGCGCAGGCCATCGCCGTGGTGGTCGTGACCATCGGCAGTTATTTCGCGCATAAATATTTCACGTTTGCGAAACGCTGATCACTCGATAATGGGACGCATTTGTACAGGGCGCGCCGGGATCATCGCCGGCGGGGGCGGCGCATAGACCGGCATCGGCGTTGCGGGCGGTGCGTATGTGATGGTCTGCATGACAGCGGGCACCGGCATGGCAGGCATCATGGGCTGCATAGGCATGTTTTCGGGACGGTTGTAGATGAAACCATGCGCCAGATAGGCCGAGCCGAATACGTCATGCTCGCGGTTCCAGAAGCGGACGGAGGCCCAGTTGTTTTGCGGCGAAACATCCTGCGCACGCATGGATTCATAGACGATGCGGCGGCTGACCATGTCGTCGCCCCAATTGGCGTGAGTCACATTAATGGTACGGGGGTTCACGACATCCGTGACGACAGCAAGGTGGCCCGAGCGCAGGCGATTGGTTTTAGCGAGCACCAGCATGGCGCCGGGTTCAGGAACATTGCCGCGCTGGTATTTTCCGGCGGCACCTTCCCACCAGGTCCAGGCATCGCCGCGCAGATTGATGCCGGAAACGCGGCGCGCGTAGGGCACGCACGACTCGCGATCCAGCGTGCGGTAACCGGAGGCGTTTTGATCGGAAAAGCGCGACATGGCGCAGCCGGAGAGCAGGATCAGGGTGCTGATGAGGGCAAATACTTTCCGCATGACGCTTATTGTAGCGCGGCGGTTTGCAAAGATCCCGGCAAAATTTCGACTGTGCATTTGATGCCGGCGGCATTCAGCATGCCGCAGCGGCGGGTGCCTTCCGGCAGGGTAAGGTTCTGGCCACTGACGCGCAATGTGTGCAGGCCCGTTTTCTGAGCGGCGAAACTTTCAGACGGATTGACGACGGTTTGCAAGTCTTTCAAAGCCTCGCCCTGGAAGGTGCGGGCTTTGTACCACATGACGCCCATGAGAACGCGCGACTGGTAACTGCCCAGATTGAGGACGATTTTTTGCTGTTTAAGCGCGTCGGCATTTAAACCAGGCGTTTCCGAAGTGATTTCATTCAGTGACGCAAGAATTTTCAGGGGGGCATCATTCACGCCGGCATCCATATAGATATCGCTGCCTCTAATGATGGTACCCTCATAGCCGATGGTCACCTGTGCGGGCATGGGGCGCTGGTAGTCGCTGCTGCGGTAATGGTCGCCACCGGCAATAAGCCAGTATTCGCCTGGGGGAACGGGCGAGAGCAGGTAATAACCGCTCGCATCGCTGATCGTATCCCGGACTTTTTCGCCATCCCTGGTGTAGATGCTTAAGGGAATGCCGTGCACGGGCGCGGTGACCCCGTCCAGATCGCGATTGTAAACCGTTCCTTCAATTTCGCCGGCCATCAATACCGGAAAGTTAAGCTGCGAGACATGGCCTTCACGGGGAAGAATTGAAACGCCTTTTGTGCCGGGAACCCAATAAGGATCTTTAAGCGATTCCGCTTCGAGGTAGACATCGGTCAGGCGCAGCCTTTCAAGGCGGGAGAAGTAAGCATAACCATCTTTGCCGGTTTGCTCACGACCGCCGTTTTGCGGGGCGGCGATAACGGCACCTTCGATCGGTTCTTCGCCATCGTCCCGCAGCCCGTTGCCGTTGGCGTCGAGAAAAACGAAAGCGCTTAAACCGCCGTTCAGCGAAATGGCGCGGTCGAAGAACCTTATGTCGCCGGTTTGCGGGTCGCGAGCAGCGCCAAAGCGTGAATTGAGTGTAGCGCGAACATCACCGTTGGAATTGTAAGCAATGCTTGGCGAGAGCAGGACGTGACCCGCTTGCCAGTTTAATTGCGCGGAGGCCTCAGTAAGGCCTTCTTCGAAGTATCGGTCCACGCCAATATCAAGGCTCATATCCTCGCCAACAGACCGTTGCAGGGAGGCACGGATGTTCTGAATCGCCTCTTCGGGTTTGATTTCGTATTCACCGGCAAGACGCAGGCGATTTTTTCCGATAGACCCTGACAGAGCCGTCAAACTGTCGATGCCGTCCACGCCTGCTTCAGGCAGGCTATAGCGGATCTGCTGGTTAAAGGACAAGCGGCCCAAACCTGCGCTGAAACCGAGGGTGCCGCTTGTTGTGGCGTCGTCGTCAGCGCCGATATCGTAATTCAACATCACGTTATAGCGCGGGCGATTGCCGGGGCCGACAGGCAAAGGACCAGTAAGAGAAAGCTCGTTGCCAAAAATGCTGTACTTCGTGTCTGCAAAGGCACCTGGAATATTGTTCTCGGGCCTGTCGAAATTTTTGGTGGCGACTTCGGTCGTGTTGCGGAAAAGATGTTTACCAAAGTTACGACGGGCGACGAGTTCTCCAGCGGCTTCACCCTTTTCGTCAACCGCGGTATTGGCGTTCAGCAAGGTGCTGGCGGCGACGGTCGAGATGCCGGCATGGGTGATAATGTCGGCGCTGCCATTTTCCTGTCCGGCTTCGATTCCAAGGGTCAAGCGGCTATTATCGCCGACCGGTTTTTCGATGCGGGCATTCAGGCGCGGTGCCCCGTAATCGGCGTCCTCGTCATTTCTAAGCTTTTCGTATGCCTGCATTTCGTCGAAAGTCAGCGCGACGTCATAGGCTGTTCCTGTTTTCGTGAGGCGGCGCGTGTCGACAGGAATGTAGATGCTTTCTTCACGGATTTCGCCCTGGGGGCCGTACAGGACGACGCGGAAGTCGTTATCCGCGCTGAACAAGCTGACTTGCGTGAAATTATAACGGCCGTCTTCGCCGATTGCCTGGCTGTCGACCAGCTGGTTGCCACGATAAAGCTCGGCGTCCCAGCCTGGTGTGGCATAGCCGGAAATATCGGTATTGGCGTCAAGCACAGACCGGAACGGATCGGCATTGGTTACGCGAAAGCCGAGACCGCTATTCGCCTGGCGCGTGATTGGCTGACTTTGCGCGTCGATATCGCCTATTTCAAAGCGGCGGGCCTTTAATGGGCCCAGCAATGCCGGTTCGAGCGTTTCTTTTTTGTAGGTAACGCGCGCGTTGCTGATGATGTCCTTTTCGTCGAGGTTGGTGCGCGTTAGCAACGTTCCGTAAGCGAAATCGCCAGTCGTGTTGACAGTGCCTGTGCGCGTGATGTTACTGCCATTCCCACCGGAAATTTTTTCGTAATTGGTGCGGGTTGATACATCTACCAACGGGAAATCGATCGCTTTTTCGGGTTCAGGCTTGAAGGGCAATTGGGGGACTTCGTTGCGCCGCTTGGCGAATTTGCGGTTCTGGCGGGTCATTTTTTCAACAACCGGGAGGGGCTTATCGGATTTCAATTCGAGTTGCAGTTGTGAAACCACTGGTTTTAAAGACAGGCCAAACCATCTGCCGAGTTCGCTGGCGGGCACCCAGATGTCGTCGTTATGAGCCACGACTTTATCGGATATCGTGAAATTGCCCTCCGCGGATTTTACCGTGCGTGCGGTGACGTCGAGGGTAAAGCGATTGGATTCCCGAATGTACCAGCCTTGCGCCTTGTCAGCGTCAAGCTGAACAGCGAATTCAAGCGTGCTCATCGCTTCGCGTAATGAAAAAAGCAGGTCGCGGTTTTGAACTTCAGCCGTGATGACATTATCGAGCGTTATACCCTTGCCGAGAGAGACGTTGAAAAACAAGAGCTCGCCGTCTGACAGGTGGAGGCGGGATTCATCGGCCGATATTCCCATAGCGCGATCAGCGGCTTCAAATTTTTGCGAAATGCGCGCGGCAAATTGCTGCGCCAGATTTTGGAGAGCTTCGGGGGAAGGCGTGGTTTCAGCGTGTGCAGGCGTGAAGGCGCTGGTCATCAGCAAACCGTAAAATGCCGCCGCCCCCAATGATTGTAATGCGCGCCTGAACCGCATGAATTTTTTTTAGACCCCCCAAGAACCTGTAACCCTGACCACTGCAAAGCCTATGCCATGACTCGCGAAGATAGTATGGGAAATCAGGGGCTTAACATATTTCTCCCTAAAAATTTTTAGGAATTATAAACGTTTGTTTGATATCCTTTTTAAGAGGCTGATTCGTCTGCATATTCAGCCCCACAGATTTGCAGGGTCAAAATTTATGTGCATGAAAGCACTCTAGGAGAGGAAGAATTCCATGAAATTACAAACACTTAAGTTTAGCTTGGCGCTCGGTGCCGTGGCTTTGGGCATGACCCTGGCGGCGCCATTACAGGCCGCCCCGAATGCCACTGTTAACGCCACGATTTCATCGGCAAGCGCTCTTAGCGCCACCAAGGTCACGGATATGGACTTCGGTGTTTGGCTCTTTACCGGGCTGGCCGCTGGTCAATCCATTACGATCACCAAGCCGACGACCGGCGACATCGACACCGTGACCGGTGTTGTTTCTACTGACGCGGTCAACGTTCTGGCACAGGAAATTTCTCCCGCGACGACTCCGGCTGAAGTTACCGTCACTATTCCTGGCGGTGGCGCATCCGGCGACGTCGTCGTCGAGATGGAACGCGGGCCTATCTCGCAGTTTCCCAACACGAACGTCCAATTGTCCGACATTACCTACAGAACCGCGACCGAACTGGGTGAAAATGCCTTGGTTGAAGCCTCGGCTGAAGACGTCACCATCACGGCTGGCGGTGGCCCTGAGTCGGTTTACTTTGGCGGTACTATCACCATCGGTGAAACGATCGACGCCGGCCTCAATTCCGCATCGTTCGAGGTTACGTTCGAGTACTAATCAAAAAATTTCAGAGATTAAAAAGGCGGCCTCAAAGGCCGCCTTTTTTTATTGTCCGATACGGATAGTTTTTTCGGTGTAAACAAGGTTTTTACTGGCCACACGGTCTTTGTAGACAATGCGAAGCGTGCCGGCCTTCAGATCAGAAATGCGCAGTCCCGGGCGGAAGGTGCGACGGGTGATTTCAGGGAAGATGTTGGCGTTGACGATGCCGCCGATATTGGTTTCCTCGCCGCCGTTTGGTTTATAAAAAACCTCCAGCTCGCCCATAATTCCATACGGGCTTTGCGATTTGATGATTGGGACCACAGCTTCAATCTTGCCGTTTTTGGGATTTATCTGCGTGCTAACCTGGCCAATTTGCGCGGTCGCGTTGCTTTCTCCCACGCGATAGACAACAGGGACGGCAAAGCCGACGCGAATGTTGATGCCGACCTGCGGTTTGCCGGTGGTTGTGTTAACGGGAGGCGGGGATGCTTCCTTGAATTCAAGATGGCCGCGATAATCGCCGGGCGCTGGGGGTTCGCCCTTGAGACGCAGCGCCAGGCGTACTTTTTGCGTGGTGCCGGGCATAAGGGTGATGCGCTTGGGTGAAAAAACGGCGTTTTGGCTCAGGTCCCATTCCGTCGTAGGCTTGTCGATGCTTTGGTATTTGCCGGTTTCCTCGTCCTGACGGTTGAAGCGCCAGCCCATCTCATAGGTGTTGGGTTTTGTATCCTGATTGACCAAGGTCACATCAGCATAGCGCTCGCGGCCTTCGATGACGACAGTGTTAGGCGTGATGGTAACGCCGGCGAATACCTGCGACGACAGCAGCAGCAGGAAGAAAGCGCCAAGAGCGGTTTTTGTGATCTGACGAAGTAAAAACATAAACGATCCTTAAAAATTAATGTCGAATTCCAGGTCGATGCTGCCGCTGTAAAGACCGGCGGCATACATGCCGCCCGTGCCGGTGGTGTTGGCGGTCGCCCCGAGATTGACTGTAACCCGTCCATTGTTATCGGTCGAGCCGGGGGCCTGCGTTTGAAAAGCGGTCATATCGAAATTCTGGCCGCCGCGTTCGAGCGGGGTGTTTTGGGTAACATCCAGGCCGTTTATGGCGGAGTTTGGAGTTAAATCGCCGATATCGAAGATACCTTCGTTTGGCGGGGATAGCATCGTCAGTTCAGGAGAATTGCTATAGCTGCCGTCCGGTTCAACGGTGATGCTGTAGACGCTGTCGTTATCAGGGAAGAGCCATGTCCCAAAGCGTAAATGCTGAAGGACGATCACGTCGTCCGCCCGTGCGGAACCAAGGCCAGCCAGAAGAAGGAATAAGAAGAAGGACAGGCGCATGCGCATAGGGTTTGTTTTAACGGTCCGGCATTGCCCCTGCAACGGGTCTGCTTATTGACGGAATCGGGCCGATTCACGTATCATACAGCTGTGGGAGATCCGCGATAATTTATTGTAATTAAACAATATTTTGGCGCGCCTCTTGTCTCCCTCGAGGACAGTCATTGCTTTCGCCCTCGCTATCAGAGTTTTGGAACGTGTTTGATCGCGGGGTACGCCTGTTCCTGTGCTGCCTGTGCGCGTGCATTTTTTTGGGCGTTCTTATTTCCTGCAGCAGTGATTCAGCGGCGACGGGCTCGCAGCCCAAAGCCAGCGGGGTGATTACCCGCAATGCAGATCAACAGACTTTGGCGCCGATCAGCGCAGTGCCGCCTGGTTCCGACCAGCGCCCGCTGCTGCCGGGGCAAAGCGGCGCGACGTACACGCCCGATGGCATGCCGGCGCTGCTGCCTGCAAAGGGCGTGACCGCCGATCAGCTTTTCGCGCAAAAAATCAAAGACGACGACAAGCGCATGGACCGCATTGAAAACGCGATCATCGACCTGAAACGCGAGTTCGATGCGGTGAAGCCTGCGATCATCCGGCTAAGCGCGGTTGAAAGCGATATGCAGGATCTGATCACGCAATTGCAGACGCTAACGGGGGTGGCGCCCGCGAATGAGGTTTCCGATAACGCGGTGCTGGATGCACAGATGGTGCAAGCGCCCATTCAAGAAGTCAGCCCGGTGCCCGTAGCGCCGGTTGAATTGATTGAACCTGCGCGCCTGCGCGAAGCGCCGGATATGCAGGATCAGGAAACGCAGGCGCAACCCGCCGCGGCGCAGCCGCCGCAGGGTGCGGCTGTCACCGGCATCCGCAGCGGCGTGCAGAACGGCGCAGCGCGCATCGTGCTCGATATGAGCGAGAAAAACGCCTATAGGCGCGATCTGGATAATGCAGAGAAAATTCTGATGATCGAATTGCCCGGCCTGCAATGGGCCGCCCCTAAAGAAGGCAGCTTCAGCAAAGCGCCGCCCCTGAAATCGTGGGCGGCGAGAGCGATGGCCGACGGTACGGGCACGATTGTTGCGATCCAGTTATCGGCGACTGCCAGCATTGCCTATGAAAAAGTTTTGCCGGGTAAAGACGGCACAGGATCGCGTTTGATTATCGACCTGAAATAACGGGGCCGGTTTAGGCTGCGTCGGTTGTGATCAATTTCTGCATATTGGCCAGCGTGTCGGCCTGTTCGGGCGGCTTGTCCCAGCGGATGCGGTTGATGCGCGGGAAACGCAGGGCTATGCCGGACCGGTGACGCGTGCTGGTGTGCGCAGAATCGAACGCCACTTCGAAGACCAGCTTCTTTTCGACTTCGCGCACTGGACCGAAGCGGCCGATGGTATTGGCGCGCACCCATTTATCGAGTCTGACCAGTTCTTCATCCGTGAAGCCGGAATAGGCTTTGCCGACGGGCACGATTTCTTCATCGCGCCACACTCCGAACGTGTAGTCGGAATAATAGCTGGACCGTTTTCCGTGGCCGCGCTGCGCGTACATCAGCACTGCATCGACAAGACAGGGATCGCGTTTCCATTTGAACCAAGGCCCCTTGGGGCGGCCGGCAACATAGGGGCTGTCATAGCGTTTGAGCATGATGCCTTCGTGGCCCTGTTCCTCGGCGCCCTGGACGCGCAGTTTCAAAAGTTCGTCCCATGACCTGAATTTCAGGATGGGAGAGATATCGAGGCGCGGGGATGGATTTTTTGCTACCCAGGCTTCGAGACGCATGCGGCGGTCAGAGAGGGGGCGTTCGCGCAGATCTTCATCGCCATCGAAGAGAATATCGTAGAGGCGGATGAAGGCGGGGTATTGTTCGAGCATTTTGGGCGTCACGACCTTGCGATTGAGACGCTGTTGCAGATCGTTGAAGGGCGCGGGCTCAAAATTGCTGCCGGCCAGGAGTTCACCGTCGAGCACGGCAGAACCGGTGATGTTCTCCAGGATGTCGGGAAAAGCTGTGGCCACATCGTCACCGGTGCGGGAGAATATTCGTTTTTGATCATCGCTCAAGACCAGCTGGATGCGGATACCGTCCCATTTCCATTCGGCTTGATAATCAGCAGGTTTCAGATTGGCGAAATCTTTTTCCTCGTCGATGGGGTTGCTCAGCATCATCGGGTGGAAGACGCGGTGGCGATGGATTTCAGGCATGGCGCCGCGGTCTTCCAGCCAGGCGAAGAGGTCGGCATAGGGGTATTCGAGGCCGTGCCAGATTTTTTCGATGTCGTGCAGGTCTTTATTGCCGAATTGCGCCAGCGCGGTTTTGGCCAGACGCGCGGAGACGCCGACGCGCAGATTGCCGGTCGCCAGTTTCATGATGGCCCAGCGTTCTGTGGCGGTGCCAGCCGATAAATGCCCGGCAATGCGGACGGGCAATTCGGATTTCTTTTTGTTTTCAAGTTCGAGAATAAGTTCGGAGAGGCTGGGCAGCGCGTCATCGGTTTTATCCGGCCAGATGAGGGCAATGGTTTCGGCCAGATCGCCGACATATTCGTAGGACATGCCAAAGAGGACGGGATCGACCTTTTTGAGCACGATGTCTTTGAGCAGCGATGCCTTCACGTTGCGCAGGTCCAGCGCGCCGGTCAGGACGGCCAGCGCGTAGCCACGGTCAGGATCAGGCGCTTCCCGGAAATACTGCACCATATGGTCGATCTTGGCGTTGCGGGCCGGGGTGAGCAGAAGATACTCAAGCAGCGTGGCGAATTGTTTCATGCTTCTTCGCCTTCTTCATCTTCGCGGCCCTGCAGGTGCAGGGGCGCGCCTTTCAGGCCTTGCGTGCCGCACCAGTGAACGAGGCCATCTTCCCGGCCATGCGTGACCCAGATTTCACCGGCGCCGGTGTCTTTGATGGTGGCGGTCAGCTCGTCCCAGTCGGCGTGGTCGGAAATAACCAGAGGCAATTCGATGCCGCGCTGACGGACGCGCTGTTTGACGGTCATCCAGCCGGAAGCCATGCATAAAACCGGCTCATGCATGCGGCGCGACCATGGTTCTTTGAGCGCGGAAGGCGGGGCAATGACGATCTGGCCCTTGAGTTCATCCTTGGGCAGGCCGGTGGCCTTGCGCACTTCGCCTAAGGGGACGCCAGCCTGCTGGTAGTAACCGGTGCAATTCCAGCAACTGCCATGCAGATAAATGGGATCATCGTAACCCGCCAGACGCAGAAGGCTGATCACGCGCTGGGTTTTGCCAAGGCCATACGCGGCGATCAGGTGCGTGCGATCAGGAAAATTTTTAACCGATTCCAAAAGTCTGGCGATTTCGGTCATCGGATCGGGATGCTGAAAGACGGGCAGGCCGAAGGTGGCCTCGGTGACGAAAATATCGCAGGCAACGGGCTTGAAGGCGGCCACGGTTTTATCGTCGCGGCGTTTGTAATCACCCGATACCACGATGCGCTGCTGGTTGGTTTCCAGCAGCACCTGGGCTGAGCCCAGAATATGCCCGGCCGGAAACAGCGTAACGCGGACCGAGCCCATGTTGAGCGCGGTTTCATAGGGCAGTTCCTGCCAGTTTTTGGCAGCGTCGGCGCCATAGCGCACTTTCATGATGCCGATCGTGTCGGGCGTGGCGAGAACGGTGCCGTGGCCCGCGCGGGCATGATCGCCATGGGCATGGGTAATAATGGCTTTTTCGACCGGCATGGGCGGGTCGATATAAGCGTTTAACGGCTCTATATAGAGGTCATGGCGCAGAAGCTTCATCGTAATGATATGGGTGCCGGTCATAAGCTGGACCAGTGGCTGGCATCCTATGGATGGCAGTGGTTTGCGCACCAGCTGGAAACGCTGAAGGCGGCGCAATCGGGCCATGACGTTCTTTTATGCGCGCCAACAGGGGCGGGAAAGACGCTGTCCGGGTTTTTGCCGTCGTTCATGGATATGGATGAGAATCCAAAGCATGTGGGGCTGCGGACATTATATATCTCACCCCTCAAAGCATTGTCGGTCGACGTGCATCGCAGTGTCGGCAAGCCGATTGAAGAGCTGCGCCTGCCGATCCGCTATGAGACACGCACGGGCGATACGCCGGCAGCAAAACGCCAACGGCAGAAAACCTCGCCACCCGACTGGCTGATGACGACGCCTGAATCTCTGGCGCTGCTTTTATCGTATGAGAATGCCGCCGAATATTTTTCGCATCTCAAATACGTGATCATTGATGAAGTGCATGCGCTGATTCCGTCCAAGCGTGGAGATCTTTTGAGCCTTGGCCTGTCCCGGCTTGCGGCGGTTGCGCCCAAAGCGGTGCGGATTGGATTGTCAGCCACGATTGGCGATCCGGAAAAGGCGGCTGACTGGCTGTGCCGGAAAAAACGCAAAGTGGTGCAGGCGCCGGCGCGGACGAAGGCGGATATCAGCATTCTGCAGGCAGCGGGCGAGCGCGTGCCGTGGGCCGGGCACATGGCCATGTATGCCATGAAGCAGGTTTACGCGGCGATTTCGCAGGCAGAAATGAGCATCGTGTTCGTGAATACGCGCGCGCAGGCTGAGCTGGTGTTCCAGAATTTGTGGAAGATCAATGACAAGGACCTGAAGATCGCCCTGCATCACGGATCGCTGGATTTATCCCTGCGCCGCAAGGTGGAGGCGAGCATGGCGTCCGGTACGCTGGATTGCGTGGTGGCGACATCCTCGCTGGATCTTGGCCTTGACTGGGCGGAGGTGGATCTGGTGGTACAGATCGGCGCGCCTAAAGGCGTCAGCCGACTGCTGCAGCGTATCGGACGATCGAACCACCGGCTGAATGAACCCAGCCGCGCTATTCTTGTGCCGACCAACCGGTTTGAATATCTGGAATGCGAGGCAGCCATCGCGGCGATTGGCGACAAGGAAATGGATGCGCTGCAGACGCGCACAGGGGGCCTCGATGTACTGGCCCAGCATATTCTGGGCTGCGCGTGCAGCGCGCCGATTGTGCCGGATGACATTTATGGGCAGGCGAAGGAGGCATGGCCGTACCGAACGCTGGCGCGGCAGGATTTTGACGATGCGCTGCAGCTGGTCGCGGATGGCGGATATGTTTTGCAGGCATATGAACGGTTCAAGCACCTGCAGGTGACATCAAACGGCACATACGAAATCGTCAACCAGCGCGCGCGCCGCCAGTACCGCATGAATATCGGCACAATTGTCGAGGCACCGCTGCTGCGTGTAAAAATGGGACGGCGCAAACTGGGTACGATCGAAGAATATTTCATCAATAATCTGAGCATCGGGGATACGTTTTTGTTCGCGGGGCAGGTGGTGCGGTTTGAAGGGCTGCATGATGCGGAGGTGCAGGTCAGCCGCACGAATGCCGGCACGCCGAAGATACCGTCTTACGATGGCGGCAAGCTGCCCCTGTCGACGCATCTGTCTTTTCGAGTGCGGGATCTCTTAGAACATCCAGAGACTTGGGAAAAGTTGCCAGCATCAGTGGCGGAATGGCTGAATTTACAGCAGGAACGGTCCATCCTGCCGGATACGAAACACCTTCTGGTTGAGCATTTTCCGCGCGCGAAAAAGCATTACCTGGTGGCGTATCCATTCGCGGGGCGCAACGCGCACCAGACGCTGGGGTTTTTGATCATGCGGCGGATGGCGCGTCTGGGAGACAAGCCGCTGGGTTTTGTCGCGTCCGATTACGCGCTGACCGTGTGGTCGCTGAAGCCGCCTTCGAATGTGGATGCGCTGTTCAGCGTGGACCTGCTGGGCGAAGAACTGCACGAGTGGCTGGATGACACGCCACTGCTGAAACGATCTTTCCGCGAGGCTGCGGTTATCGCCGGGATTATCGAGCGCCGCCATCCGGGGCAGGAAAAATCAGGCCGGCAGATGACGTTTTCGTCGGATCTGATTTACGACACGTTGTTCAAGCATGAGCCCAACCATATTTTACTGCGGGCGGCGCGGGCCGATGCGACGGGCGGGCTGATCGATACGGATCGCCTGTCGGAAATGCTGATAGCGATGGAAGGAAAACTGGTGGTGAAAGAACTGGACCAGGTATCGCCGCTGGCGGTGCCGATGATGCTGGAAATCGCGCGGGAATCCGCCGCCCGCAAGGAGAAGGCGGATTACTATCTGGAAGACCTGGAAGAAAGCCTGCTGCTGGAAGCTGGCTTCGCACTGCCCATCGATGAGGAACGCGCTGCATGATGTTCGCCGGGCATGCATTCACCTGCCATCCATCGGGTCTTTTGTACTGGCCGGCGCAAAAGCTGGCGGTTGTGGCCGATCTGCATCTGGAGAAGGGATCGCATTTCGCCAAGCGCGGGTTTTTTGTGCCGCCCTATGACAGCCGGGAAACACTGGGCAAGCTCAATGATGCATTGAACGCGCTTGACGCTGAAAAGCTGATGGTTCTGGGCGATACCTTCCACGATGCGACCGGGTTTGCCCGGCTGACACCAGATGACAGTGCGGCGTTTCTGAAGCTTGCTGCTTATTCACCCATATGGGTGCGGGGGAATCATGATGGCGCTTATGTGCCGCCGGGGTTTGAAGGCTGCGACGAAAGGGTGATTGAAAATATCGTCTTCCGGCATGAGGCAGCAGCACACGCGCAGGGTTTCGAGATCAGCGGCCATTTTCATCCCAAAGCGGAGGTGGAACACAAAGGCGGGCGGATTTCGCGGCCGTGTTTCGTAGAGGATGGCCAGCGCATGATTTTGCCGGCTTTTGGCGCTTACACAGGCGGCTTGCTGGTGAGCGAGCCTGCCATCGCTTCGCTGTTTCCGAACGGGCACAGCGTGCATATGCTGGGGGCGGCCCGCGTTTTCACGCTGCCGCCCCCATTAAAATCAGCGTCGCATTAGAACGTGGTGTTCAGCGAGAACAGATAGCGCGGATCGCGATCGTTCTCGGTCTGCACGGTCGAGGTGAGCGGGAAAGCAACGGCCGCATCGAAATTCAGCGTCGGCGTGATGCGCGTGCGGAAGCCCAGACCGGTGGATGCGATGGAGTCTTTCTTGTCGTCAGACGTGGTCGCGTCGCTGTTCCAGACAGAACCGACATCGTAGAAGCCGAAAACCTGCAGGCTTTCGATGCTTTCGCCGAAGAACGGCGCGTTGTATTGAATTTCGAGTTTCGCGGCGACGCCATCGTCACCCACGATTTCAGACGGATCGTAACCGCGGCCGTACCCGATGCCCATGCCGCCAAAGCCGATTTCTTCGGAGGAGAGCAGGTGATCAGGTGAGACCTGACCCTTCACGCCAACCAGGATGTTGAAGCCCTTCACAACGCGCTGCAGGCGGGTGATTTCAGCTTCGAATTTCGTGTAGGCCGGATCGCCTTCGGCGCGGGACAGATCGGTATCGCCTTCTTTCGAAGAGCCCAGACCTTCAAAACCTTTGGAGACCTGGAAGTCGACCATGTTCACGCTGGTGCCGATGAATGTGGAGAGCAACTCGTAACGGGCGCCCAAGCGTACGGAACGGATATCATCGTCTGTCGAGACGCCCAGTTCGGATTTGGTCGAGCTGGTTTTTCCTTCCACACGCAGGCGGCCGGTGAGGTTTTCATTACGCGTACGGATGAAAGGGTGGGTCGCGGTCAGGCCGACAGTGGTTGAAAAGCCTTCAACATCAAAGATTTCAAGGTCTTCACCCGGTTTAGTGTCCGTGTACGCGACATCAAGCGTAAGCTTCGTACCCTGTGATCCGATGGGCATACTGTATGCGCCGTACATGTAGTACAGCTCGTCATCGGAGGGGGTCATGACACCCTGGAACAGGACGCTGTCGTTGCGGCCAAAGATGCCGTTTTTAACGACGGCACCGGTCAATTGCGTTGGTCCGAGATATTCGGAACCATAGTTATCACCCCCGGCAAAGAAGGTGTACGCATCGCGATCCGACGTAATAACGCGCAGATCGGCCTTGCCCGTCTGGGTGGCTGACGGGCCGATGATGGAACGGGCTGAAACGCCGGGCAGGTCATTGATCAGCAGCAAATAACGTTCCAGATCCTGGGCGCGCAAGGGCTGGGAGTTTTTCAAATGGGCGGCAATGCGCTGGATCTGCGCCTGGCTGGAAGCGGGCAGCGGACCTTCGACAATGATCTGGTCGAGCGAGCCTTCGACAACCAGCAGGCGGGCGGTGCCGCCATCGATGGTCTGGGCCGGAACAACGGTCTGGGTGATGATGAAGCCGTCGCTGCGGTATTTGCGGGTGATTTCGCCCGCGATTTCGTACAGGCGGGTCAATGTGACGGTCTGGCCGATATCGCCGGCATAGATGGGCTGCAATTCAGACGGGTTGTAGGCGGTGACGCCTTCCAGTTGCAGGTCTTTGAGCACGAATTTGATGTTATCGGCACCCTGGGGGGCGCCTTCAATGCGGACTTCGGGAACGTTGACCTGGGTGGCCGAGTCGTCCTGCAGCTCGATCTGGGGAATCTGGTTCTGGACACGGCCCGGATCGGCGCTGCCGCGCACTTGCGCAAAGGCAGGCATAGCAGCGCAAATGCAGCACCCGATCATGAGGGTACGGAAGCTGTTTTTTACGTTCATAGAAGAGGCCCGCCCGGGAATAATTAATAATTTCAGGACTCTTTTTATGCCTAAACCCCTTGATTTGCAAGGCACTATCGCAATGCATGCGCGCAATAATATTACATAATGCCGAAAAACCCTTATGTGTCATACAGTTATTAAGCTTCTATTAATATTCGTTGCAAAGTCCTTGTTTTTGTAGGAAATTAGCCGCGCATTCTGAAAATCCAGCGTCAGATATTCACGTCCCCCGGGACGCGATTCTGACTCCGGATTCCGAATGAGAAATTTTTTTCGATGGAATTTTCCATCGTCACGAGGGAGAGCCAGATGGCCACGAAGACGTCCGCAGTAAACCAAACCCAAAAAATTTCGGGTGAGGCACTCAAATCGAGACTGAAGACAGCTTCTGCTCTGACACTGCCGGTTCTCTCGTTCCTTGCATCCCTGACATTGCCGACTTACGCAGGCGCGGTCGACCCAACCGCCACGCCGACGGGTGAAAATGTTCTCGCCGGCGGCATCACGACCGAGCGCCCTTATGAAGGCCGCCTCAACGTACACCAATCCACCAACCGCGCGTTGATCGAATGGGATTCCTTCGACATCGGTTCCAACGCGTGGACGCAATTCTACCAACCAGACTCCTCGTCCATCGCGGTGAACCGCGTCGTCGGCGCCGGCAATGACCCGACGCAGATTCTGGGTACGCTGATCGCCAACGGCAAACTGATGGTTCTGGACCGCAACGGCGTATTGTTCGGTCCCAACTCGCGCGTCGACGTTGCAGGTATTGTGGCTTCGACAGGCGATATCGATAACGCACTCGCTATGGATGAGACGATCGACCTCGAGGGTATGCGCGGTCAGCTTAAAAATATTCACCCTGGAACGATTGAAATTTCTGATGGTTCTGAGATTACGATTAAAGACGGCGGTCTTGCCGCAATCGTTGCTCCAACAGTTATCAATCGGGGTACCATCACTGCCACACTCGGCAAAGTAGAGCTCGCGGGCGAAGCTGTTACTACTGTCGATACCTACGGCGACGGCCTCGTGGAGTTTGAAGTTACTAACGAAGGCAAAAAGGTCATCGTTGAAAACAGCGGTGTGATCAGTGCCGAAGGTGGCGTGATTTCTATGACCACCAAGGGCGCAGAGCAGTTGATGGATTCCGTCATCAATATGTCAGGCGTTGCCACTGTTGCTTCGGCAACGATGGAAGGCGGCAAAATCGTCCTTGGCGGTAACAGCGCAACGGTCAATGTTTCCGGCACGGTTGATGCTTCGGGCACCAAAGGCGGCACGGTCAAGGTTACGGGCGACGATATCAATGTCGCTTCGTCGGCAGAACTCAACGCCATCGCCACGGCAGCGGGCCAGGACGGCGGCACCATTGAAGTGATCGCAAAAGATCACCTGCAATTTGCCGGTCATGCCGATGTTTCAGGCGGTCAGGGCGGCGAAGGCGGGTTTATCGACACGTCGGGTCTGAACACGGTCGCGTTCGAAGACGGCTTTACGGTTACAACGGGTCAGAACGGCGACTGGCTGATCGATCCGACCAACATCAATATCAACGCAGCTCTGGCCGGCCAGATTTCGACGAACCTGAATTCGGGCAACGTCACCGTCAACACCAACGCGGCGCCTTATGGCGGCGCGGGCGCGGATGCCGGCATCATCACGGTGGGTTCGTCCATCTTCTGGATGGGCACGGGCAACCTGCTGCTGATCGCCAACAACAACATCAACTTCACCACAGGCGTGCAGATCATTTCGGCCAACACGCTGGGCACCGGAACGCAAGGTTCCGTCGGCCTGCTGGCAGGCGGCGACATCAATATGTATGGCGCTGATATCCTGACAAACCGCGGCAATATCGGCATGCAAGCTTCCGGCACCGTCAATATCGCAGGCACGACGGGCTACGATTCCGTCATCAATTCGCAACAAGGCGGCCAGATCGATATTCTGGGCAATTCCCTGTTCATCGGCGCCACCGGCACGGACAGCCTGACGCAGATCGCCAGCGCAGGAAATGTGAACCTGGTGTCGGCCACTACGATCACCCTTAATTCCGGCGCGGACGCTTCGTCCATGACGCAGATTGCTTCCACCGCCGGCGATACCAAAGTGTTCGCCAACGGCTCTATCGTCATTGGCGGCAACGCCGTCAACAACACGACCATTACCGGCGCCAATGTCGGCATTCTCGCGGATGCGGATACTTCCGGCGCAGGCAGCCTGACGCTTTCCAACGGATCATTCATCGGCGCAACGGGAGGCACCTGGCTCGGCGGCAACAGCATCGACCTGAATGGCGGCAACGTCGTTGGTTCAGTTCTGACGCTGGCATCTGCGAATGCCATTACCCAGAACGCGGGCGCCAAGATTTTTGCGGGCGGCCTCGTCGGTTCTGCCGGCGGCAACGTATCGCTGAGCGGCGCTACCAACGAAATCGGCCTGCTGGGTGACTTTGCCGTCACCAATGGCAGCTTCACGCTGAACGATACAACGGACGGCCTCGGTGTTATCGGCGACGTCACCGCTAGCGGCAATGTGAATGTTACGACGGTCGGCGATCTGACCGTTACCGGCAATGCCGGCAACGCAGCCGAAGTCAAATCGACGGGCGGCAATATCAACCTGACGGGCACCAATGTCATCGTGGGCTCGACCACGGGCGCGAATAACGGCACGAAACTGACGACGACCACGGGCGATATTCTGCTCACGGGTAACAACGTCACGATCCAGTCGGGCAGCGACACCACGTCGAAAACCGAAATTGCGGCTGGGAATATCTTCGGCACGCTGGCCAATAACAACACGACGATCAGCGCAGGCGCTGCCGGCACGACAACGGTCGACGCCGCCATCATCGGCCTGAACGGCGACCTTGATGTTTCGGGCACGGGCGACGTTGTCATCAACAACGGCGTAGATATCCAATCCACGCAAAACACGTATCTGGCTGGGAAAAATATTGCACTCAACGGCGGCGCGATCACGGCTGCAGGCGTTGGCGCGACGGCCACGGGCGGTATCACGCAAGACTCGGATTCCATTATCGCAACGGGCCTGCTGGAAGGTTCGGCCGGTACGGGCGCCAATTTCGGCGGCACGGCGAACGCGATTGGCAAGCTGGGGAATTTCGCTGCGGGTAACGGCGCTTTAATCCTGAAAAACAACAACGCCACGATGGACCTGACCGGCACGATTTCGGCCATGGGCGGCGATATCAATATCGCCAACGCCGGCGGCTACATCAATCTTGCCAGCACGGGCGGCCTGACGACTTTCAACGGCAATATTCTGCTCAGCGGCACGGACCTTATCCTGGCTGGCAGCACGTTCACGACGCTGAATACCGTCCTGGAAGCAACCACCGGTTCCATCACCCAGACGGGCGGCGCACTGACGGTTGGCAACAACCTCAACGTTCTGGCCGGCACGAGCGCTTCGCTCACGTCGTCGGGCAACCAGATCGGGAAACTGAAAACGGTTACCACGAACGGCGATTTCACGCTGAACGATGGCGGCGCAGGCGGGCTTGAAGTCAACGGCACGATCAACACGCAAGGCGGCAATATCGACATCGATACTGTCGGCAATTTCTCGCTGACCAACGGTCAGGTTAATGCCAATGGCGGCAATGTCGACATCGACCAGACCGGCACCTTCGCGGCGCTGGCTGACACGATCAAGACGTCGGGCACCGGCACCATTTCCCTGTGGCAGCGCGTGGGCGGTTCGATCGCCAATGCTGTCGCATCGTTCCTGAACACGGGTTCGGGCGCCAATACGCTGGATGTTGCGGCGGGCACATATAACGAAGCCGCTTCGATCAACATCGATGAAAACAACTTCACGCTGCGCGGCGCCAAAGCTGGCATCGATGCCCGTCTTGAGCAGGGCAACCGCGTTTATGACGGCGCTGGCGAGACGATCATCGACCTTGGCAATATTGACGGCCGTATGATCACCATTACGGCTGATAATGTTACCATCGATGGATTCCAGATCCAGAATTCCTTTGCGGACATGGTCTATGCCAATCACGCTTCAGGGCTTGGCGACGTTAATGGTAATGGTTCCTGGGATAATCTCTCGGTCATCAATAACCTGATCCGTGATGCGGGTGACGAGGGCGTGCAGTTGCGCGACACCACCAATGCCAATCTGCAATACAACAACATCACCGATACGCGTGGTGATGCGCTGAATCTTGCGGATCTGAGCAATAACGGCTTCATCCGGGACAACGAAATCTACGGCACGTCCTCGGATAACGCGCAGATCTATATCTATAATTCGACCAACATCACGGTTCAGAATAACTACATCCACGATATTATTGCGCCGTCCAATGACGGCATCAAGATGGGTAACAAGGATGGATCTGACGGTAATAAATTTATCGGTAATGTTCTGAACAACCGTATTTCGAACGTTACGCAAGACGGCATTGCAATCTACAGCTCAAATTCCACCGTTTCGGGTAACGAAATTTCCGGCAGCGGTTCAAATAACGGCGCAATCCACGTCAATATCAAAGATTCAAACGATCCTGTTCCGGCAAATATTGTCATCCAGAACAATTATATTCATGACAACACGACGCGTGGCGTCCAAATTAACCGCGCAACGAATGTCAGTGTTCAAGGCAATACCTTTAACAATAATACGACCCATGTTTCGGTCGGATCGCTCGGCAATGCTGCCCAGACGACAGTCTCGGATAACAGCTTCGGCGCATCGACCGGGGTGGCTGTTGCAAACTCTGGTACCAATACACTCAAAGCCGACAATAACTGGTGGAACACCACCACGGCGGCGGATGTTGCCGGCCGCACGGCTGGCACGGTCGACTTCTCGACCTATCTGGGCCTGGGTACGGACGCCGATGGCGCCGCCGCAGGGTTCCAGGGCGATCATTCCAACCTTTACGTCACGAGCCTTGGCGCTCAAACCGGCCTGGGCGGCCGCATTGCTGATGCGATTGCGACCCTGGCTGACGGCTCGGACACGGGCGGCGACCGTACGGTTACCGTTACGGCCGGCACGTACGGCGAAAATGTCACCGTCAACAAGGCGATGACGCTTCAGGGCATGGGCGGGACTTCGATCATCGACGGCACCGGCCGGAACGGTCATGGCATCACCGTCGCGGCCAGCGACGTGACCCTGGACGGTCTTGTCACGCAGAATTTCGTGAACAGCTATGTCGCCGATGACTACACGGCGAGCGGCATCTTCGTGAATTCCGCCATTACCAACCTCACGCTGAATGAGATGCTGACGCGTAACAACGCGGCTGGTTTCTACGTGTCGAAAATGGCCTCGATCAATGGCCTGGATATCGACGACAGCCAGTTCAACAACAACAATTTCGGTTTCTACACCGAGAAGAACATGACGCTCGGCACCACGGACACCGTTACGGATGTCACGGTGGATGGCAGCGAATTCAACGGCAACCGCTTCAAAGGCCTCTACATTGAGAAGCTGAATGACGCGACCTTTACCAATGTCGACGTGATCGGCAGCGCCTATGATCCGGCCAATGCCAACGCCAACGTTGCTGTTGAACTGAACCTGAAAAACGGCGCGTATGAAAATATCACCTTCGACAACCTGTCGATCAGCGGCGGCAGCCCGACCCCCACGGCGGCGGGCAAAGCCGGCGTCGGTATTTCGGTCAAGGCGCGCAATGACAGCCCATCGTACAGCGCGGCCCCGGCTTCGCTGAGCAACTTCACTCTCGAGAACAGCAATATCGACGTTACGAACGGCGATATCGCGGTCATGATCAGTCACAATGTCGACGGCGTTTCGATCGACAACAACATCCTGACCGGCCCGCAGGGCGTCACGGCGTTCGGCGATGTTTCGAATGTCAGCGTGACCGGCAACACCATCACCACGGTCGGCACCAGCACCGGCACGCTGGACGGTTCGGCAGTCTCGGTGCATGGCATCCGCTTCAGCAGCATCGACGGCACCAACACCATTTCCGATAACGATCTGACCGGCCAAACAACCGGCACAGGCGTTTATCTGGATGCAACCAGCACGGTTGATACGTTCACCGGCAACTCGTTCAAGGGTTACAACCAGTACATCGCGTACCTGAATGGCTCGGGCGATGACATCGTCGTCGGTTCTGCTTCGGGCAACACGTTCTGGACGGGCGCCGGCTACGAATTGTCGGGCGACATGTCTGCGGACGAACTGTTCGACCTCGAAGATCTGATCACCCACAAGATGGACAACAGCGCCTATGGCCGCGTGATGTTCGGCGCACCGGGCAATTTCTACGTCACGGTCCTGACCGGCATTCAAAATGCGATCAACGCTGCCAATGACGGCGATACGATCAATGTCGACAAGGGCACGTACAACGAATCCGTCACCGTTAATAAAGACGTGACGCTGCGCGGTTACCGCGCGGGCGAGTCGGCCATTGGCCGCACGGGCGATGAATCCATCGTCGATCCGAATTCGCCGGGCTTCCACATCGTGGTTGACGGCGTGACGCTGGACGGCTTCGCAATTACCGATGCAACGGGCGCTGACGGTTACGGCGTCTGGATCGAGAACGCAGACGACGTGCAGGTGCTCAACAACCTGATCAGCAATACATCCCAAGCCGGTCTTTACGGCCTGAACAGCGATACCCTGACCCTTTCGGGCAATGCCGTGAATACGGCGCTGACGGGTATCGTGGTTTCCGGCGGCAACGGTCTGACCCTGGGCGCCTTTAGCGGCACCGGCCTGACCAACGCCACGGGCATCGATGTGAGCGGCGCAACCGGTGACATCACCATGAGCGGCGCCATCAATGTCGGCGCCAAGAACACGAACCTGTCGACGACAGGCGCGATCGTTCAGGCGGCAGGCACGCTGACCACCAACACCCTGACCGGTGCCGCATCAGGCGCCAATTTCGGCGGCACGAACAATGTTCGTTTCCTGGGCGCTTTCGCCACCGGGGCAGACGGCTTTACGCTGAACAACGCCAACAGCCGCATCGACGTCAGTGGCGCGGTTACGTCCACGGGCGGCGATATCGATATCCGAAACACGCAGCAGATGCGTCTGCTCGCGTCCGGTTCGCTGGTTTCCGGCGGCGGGGATATCTCCTTCTTGCAGAGCCAGGCATCGCTTTACTTCATCGACGGCACGATCAATGCCGGCGCGGGCGACGTGACGCTTACGTCTCAATCCAACATCGCCCTGCGTAACACCAGCGCCATTACGGCAGATGTCCTTACCGTTAATTCGGGCGCTGGCATTACACAGGATGCGACCAGCACGATCATCGCCAACACGCTGACCGGCACGGCCGATAATGCCGTGAACTTCGCAGGCACCAATAACAACCTGGTCAATCTGGGTGATTTCGTTACAGGCGCTTCGAACTTCAATACCGGCGGTTTCAGACTGAATGATTCCACCGGCGGGCTCACCATTACGGGTGACGTTTCCTCCGATGGCGGTGCCATTGTCATTTCGTCAACCGGCGCTCAAATGACGCAGAATGAAACGGCATCCATCGTTTCGGGCGGCGGCGATATCACGCTGAACGGCGGCGATTCCGGCATCAATCTGCGCGGCATCACCAATGCGGGCGCGGGCGATGTTTCGCTGACGGGCCGCACCATCAACCTGAGCCACACGGGCACGACGAGCGCGGATAACCTGTCCCTGGTCGCCAACGTGCTGACGGTCGGACAGACCGCGAACCACACCATCAATGCAACCACGCTGACCGGCTCGGCCGGCCGCACCGCCACGCTGGCGGGCCCGAATAACCTGATTACCAATCTCGGCGCGTTCGCCACGGGTACCGCTTCCGGCCAGGCCGGCGGCTTCGTGCTGAACGATTCCGACGGCGGCCTGACGGTTACCGGCAATGTTTCGACCCAGGGCGGCGCGATTGATATCGATACCGCGAAGGGCGACCTCACGCTCAACGCGGGCACGAGCATGACGTCGAATGGCGGCAATATTTCGCTGACCGCGAATGATCCGGATGTGGTCGTGAACGGCGCCATCAACGCCGGCGCTGGCAATGTCGATCTTTCGGGCGATAATGTTTACCTGAACAACGGCAGCACGGTTGTTGCCAACACGCTGACGACGAACGCGGTGCTGGGCGTGGTTTCGCAACAAGCCGGTTCGACCATTACTGTTACCACGCTGACGGGCAGCGCTGCGGACGAGGCTGACTTTGCCTCCACCACGAATGCTGTTCGTTATCTTGGCAATTTCGCCACTGGCAATGGCGGTTTCGCGCTGAACAACGCGATCAACCGCATGGATATCAATGGCGCGGTGACTTCAACCGGCGGCAATATTGATATCAACAATACGCGGGAGATCCGTCTTCTTGGAACTGGCTCACTTGCTTCCGGTGGTGGTGATATCGATATCACCAACAGCCAGGCAGCTTTCTTCTACATCGACGGCACGATCAATGCCGGTACGGGTGATGTGAGTCTGGATTCGAAATCAAACATTAATCTGCGTAACACCAGCACGATCACAGCGGATGCTGTCACCGTGAATTCCGGCAATATCGTCAATCAGGATGCGACCAGCACGATCATCGCAAACACCCTGACGGGCACGGTTGATAAGACTGCGACCTTCGCGGGCACTAATAATAACCTCGTTAATCTGGGCACTTTCCTCACGGGCGCTTCCAACTTCCATGACGGCGGCTTCAGCCTGAATGAAGTGGATGGTCTGAACGTGACGGGTCTTGTTTCTGCCGATGGCGGGAATATCACTCTGGATGTGGGCGGCGATCTCGCCTTCACGGCAGGCGGCGCGGTTGAGGCTGATGGCGGCAATGTCCTGCTCGATCAGACGGGTGTGTTCTCGTCCGTTGATGCTAACAGCGTCAGCACGTCGGGCACGGGCACGATTACCATGTTCCAGAATGACGGCGGCTCGATCGGCAATGCGATCTCGGCCATGAATAATACGGGCACAGGGCTTAACACCCTGACCGTGGGTGCTGGCACCTATAATGAATCGGTTCTGGTCGATCAGGCCAACCTGCTGCTGCGCGGCGCCAATTACGGGGTAGCTGGTTTCGGCGCCCGTGGCGCTGAAAGCCAGGTGAACCCGAATTCACCGGGCTTCCACATCACGGCGGATAATGTCGAACTCAATGGCTTCGCAGTCGCCGGCGCTACAGGCGCTGACGGTTACGGCGTTTGGGTCGACAATGCCGACAACGTCGAAATCCTGAACAACGTGATCAGCACATCCGAGCAATCGGGCATTCGCGTCCAGGATTCGGATAATACGGATGTGTTCGGCAACAGCCTGAATGCGAACGGCATCGGCGTTCATGTCCGCAACAGCACCAATGTCGATATCGGCAGCGGCACGCTGGCAACGGATCTGAACCGTAATGTCATCACCGGTTCGACGACGGACGGAATCCGCGTCCGCAACGGCGATAACGTGAATGTCGTGAACAACACAATCAACACATCGGGTGAAGACGGCATCGACGTTGAAGACACCACCGGCACCGTGAACGTTTCCTATAACCGCGTCACCGGCACAACCGGCGGCAACGGTATCCGCGTTCGCGGCATCGACGATGCGCAGATCACGAATAACGTGCTGCGTTCAGTCGGTCAGAACGGCATCTTTGTCCAGGGCGGCGAAGGCGTCGACATTCTGTCGAACAATATCAGCGGCACGGCCACGACGTCCGGCGCAGGCGCCAACGGCATTTACGTTCTGAATGGCCGTGACGCGGTCATCAACGGCAACGTTATCGCCGGCGGTAACGGTTCGGGGAATACGACAGGTAAAGCCGGATCCGGGTTGGACGGCATTCATGTCGAGAACAATCGCGGCGTTGAAATTGCAAGCAATACGGTCCGCGGCGGCAATGCAGCCAGCGGCACCTTCTCTACCGGCAATGGCGGCACAGGCGCAGGCGGTGACGGCATTCACGTTACCGGCAGCCAGGAAGCCTATATCCACGACAATACGATCGCTGCAGGCAGTAACAACCTGCTGAAAGTCGGCGGCCGTGGCGCAAATGGCAATGGTATTGCTGCCATTGACAATGCTGCAACGGGCAACCGTGACGGCGTTTACATCGACAATAACGACATCCTTGGCAATCTGCGCGTACAAGGCGCCGGCGCCAACGGCATTCTGGTCGTCAACAGCGGCCATAGCGGCAGCGGTTACGAAGCAGTTGTTCTTAACAGCACCATCACCAATGTCGGTCAGGATGGTATCAAGATCGAAGCTACGGATGATCTGCGTGTCCAAAGCGCGGTTATTACCCGCACCGGGGGCGATGGTATCGATGTTTCCACATCGAACAGCGTCATGGTGGCTGATAACAGCACGAACCTGACGACCAGCAATGGCATCCGTATCACCGACTCGAACGATGCTTACCTGGGCAATAACGATGTCACGAATGCTGGCGGCCACGGTATCGGCGTCACCAACAGCGATGACGTCGGCATTGTCGGCAACCGCATCGGCGATGGCCTGATGGCCGGCGCTACACTGGATGGCATCAATGTCACCGGCGGCAAAAAAGCCAATATCAGCATGAACGTCATTCGCGGCGGTTTGCTGCTGCTGGCGGGCGCCGGCGATAACGGCATCGAGGTTGTCAACAACCGTGAGGCAAGCATCACTTTCAACCAGATCCTAGGCGGCGCAATCGCAGCCCGCGGTGCAACCAATAACGGCATTTACGTATCGAACAGCGGCGCGCAGGGTTCTGCGAACCGGAACGGTGTGGTTGTGTCGAACAATATTGTCAGCGGTACAGCGCTCTCCAACGGCGCAGGCGATGACGGCATTGTGGTTATCAACAGCGGCGGCGGCGATAATGCCGACGATGCGCGCATCTTGAACAACACGGTCAAATTCGCTGGCGACGATGCCGTCGATGTCAGCAATTCAACCAATGTGGACGTTTCGGGCAATATTATCGACGACATCACGAACGCAGGTATCCGCCTCGCGAACGTGGTTCGCACCCTGGTGTCCGGCAACGATATCGATGACGCGGATACGGGCGTTACGGTTGCGAACTCGGATGACGTCGAAATCGACTTCAACCAGATCGTCAACGTCGACACCGGCATCTATGCAGATACGGTTTCGCAGCTGCTTGTCACCGAGAACACGATCGACGGTCGTACGGGCAATGGCCGCGGTGATTACGGCATCTACGTCACGGGCAGCGACAACGCCGTTATTGGCGGCCAGGGCGGCACCAACATCAACTATGTCCAGGACTTCGATCAGGGCATTAATGTTGTCGCTTCCAACGGCGCACGCATCCGCTGGAACGATGTGAGCGAGTTCGACACGCAGGGTATCGTTGTTTCAGGCAGCGACGACGTCCGCATCCGCCGCAACACCGTATATAACGGTACGGGCGAGGCTATCCTCGTTTCCGGTGGTCAGGATGCGATCGTCGATCGCAACGATGTCGACGATGTCGCGGGTTCGGGTATTTTCCTGAGCAGCACGACCAACAGCCAGGTAACGCGCAATACCGTTACCGACGCTACGGATAACGGCATCTACGGCTTCAACCTGTCTGGCGGCAATATCAGCCAGAACACGGTTGATAACGCAGCCGGCATGACCACCTACGGCGTTAATATCGTCGGCAGCAACGGCGTGACCATTGGCGACAGCAGCATCAACGGCACCAACTACACGGGCAACGTTGTTTCCGGCGGCACCGAAGCAGGCATCCGCGTCAATGGCGGCAGCTTCAACTTCGTCACTGCCAACAACCTGACCGATGCCACAGACGCTGACGACGCGGCTGATTACGGCGTTGAACTGCTGGATACCACCTTCTCGTTCGCAACCGGCAACACCATCGCCGGCCGCAAAACGGGCGTTCAGGTCGATGGCGGCGACAGCAACCAGGTCGACCAGAATATCCTGACGGGCAACGGCACTGCGATCCGCGTGATTGATGCAACCAATACGGATGTCATCAACCATGCAACGATCGACGGCAACGGCACGGGCATCGAAGTCACGGGCACGGCAACGGGTACGCTGATCGATAACAACATCATCGATAACAGTACCGCTTACGGTATCCGTACCTCGGGCAGCGATGTGGGCACTGTTACGCTCACGGACAACACGCTGACCAACAACACTGTCGGCATCCGCCTCGAAAGCGGCTTGATCGACATGTCGAGCCTGACCGATGAGAACATCATCAATACGGGGACAATCGGTCTGCAGATGGAACCGGTCGTCGGCTTTGAAGGCAATCTGGTTCTGGCCGGCAATACGCTGGGCGCGACCAAGTTCGTCGAGCAAGCCAGCTATGCGATCGAGCTTCTGGATGGCGCTTACTTCGTGGGCGGCACGCCGTTCGTGATCGACGCTCTGAACGTCTCCTTCACCAAAGGCGGTACGGTCGACTTCGTTCCGGCAAACTCGCCATACGGTCCGGGCATCCTGACCCTGGCGCAGCTGCAGGCTCTCGAAGCCATGATCTTCGACCTTGATGACCTGATCGGCCGCGGCCAGATCTTCGTCGGCACGGTCCCGGGTCTGGATGAATCCGATCTGTTCCCGAACGGCCTTGGCACGTTCGGCACCCCGGGCGCCGGCTTCCAGCTGACGATTCTGGGTCTGCCGACCATTCCGGGCGGCGCGGGTCAGTCCAATCTTGGCTCTTTCCTGAACAACATCACCCCGTTCGCGGGCGGTGACGGCAGCGCGCAATCGCTGGCCAACATTGCCCCGGCTGCCGGTGGCGATGCTTCGGACCTGAACGCCATCGCGCCGGCTTCCGGTGAGACGGTGTCGTGCTGGTCCCAGGTGGGCAGCGCGATGGGCGCCAATGCGGCGGTCAGCTACAACTTCAGCAACTCCTCGGCCGATGCCATGGATGCGGCTGCAGCCTGCGGCGGCTAATCAGCCCTTTCTCATACCTTTTAAAAGCCCCCTCCTGGGGGCTTTTTTATTGTACCGGTGGACTGAGGCCTCCAGACCGCTAGATTGGGCTGGAAACGCTTTAAAACGCCAAAGGAGGGCATTATGGCAGCCAAGTATGTGGACGGGTTCGTCCTGCCGATACGGACCAAGAATCTTAAGAAATACGAGAAGATGGCCAAAGAGGCTTCCAAGGTCTGGAAGACGTTCGGGGCCATCGATTATTACGAGGCGGTGCTGGAAGACGGCAAGGCCAAGGACATGGTGCCCTTCCCGAAACTGGCCGGTATCAAAAAAGGCGAAACGGTCGTTTTTGCCTGGATCACCTACAAATCGCGCAAGCACCGTGATCAGGTGAACAAGAAGGTGCATGCCTATTTTGCCAAGAAATACAGCGCTGCAGATATGGCCGAGGGTATGCCGTTCGATTGCAGCAAGATGGCTTACGGCGGATTCGACGTTATCGTCAAAGGGTGAAAATGCGTAAAGTGCCGTGAAATACGGAGTGATTCGCGCATCAAAGTTATTCACCGCAATAGTGGATTTTTTTGCAAAAACGTAAAAAAGTGCTGTTTTTTCCTAGAAAAGGGGGTAGCTTGCGTTGTCTTCGACTCGCGGAAACCAAGGTTTTCCCAAGGAATCACGGGTCGATTCACTTACTCAACTGGAGAAACAGCCATGGCTGCTAAAAAGAAATCTTCCGCTAAAAAGGCCGCACCGGCCGCGATCAAGCCGATGAAAAACGCTTTGTCGAAATCCGCTCTCATCCAGCTGCTGGCTGAAGAGAACGAAATCACCCGCAAACAAGCTGCTGGCGTCTTCGCGACGCTGGAAGGCGCGATGCTGGGTTCGATCCACCCGAAAGGTAACGGCGAATTCGTTCTGCCGGGCCTGATGAAAATCACCCTGCGCAAAGTTCCGGCTCGTAAAGCCGGCACGATGATCCGCAACCCGGCAACGGGCGAAATGATGAAAGCCGCTGCGAAACCGGCTTCCGTCCGCGTGAAAGTCCGCGCTCTGAAAAAACTGAAAGCTGCTGCAGTTTCCTAATTTTTTCAGATTACGAATTGAAAAAGCCCCCTCACGGGGGCTTTTTTATTTATACTGTGCGCCATGACAAACGAAATCGCACACGCCACACCGTTGATGCAGGATCTGGGCCGCGGCTTTATGGGCCGGTGTCCAAAATGCAACGAGGGCAAACTGTTTCGAAAATATCTCAAGGTCGCCGACCAGTGTGATTCCTGCGGCGAGGCTTTCCATCATCACCGCGCTGATGATTTTCCGGCGTATGTCGTTATCCTCATCATGGGGCATGTGATTGTCGGGCTTGCGACATCCGTCGAACGCATCTGGGGGCCTCCGTATTGGGTGCACGTGGCGCTGTGGGCGCCCCTGACGCTGGTGTTGTGTCTTTCCCTGCTGCAACCGGTCAAAGGCGCCATCGTGGCGCTGCAATGGCGCATGGGCATGCATGGTTTCCGGGACCGCATCCGCTAAGGAACTGAAACCTTCTTTTTATCATTGGTGATTTTATGGATTTAGCAGCACGCCTCTCCCTTCAGTCATGGCCTGACGCGATATTAAGCGTATGCCTTGCGATTTTATTCGGGCTTGTTCTCGGGCTCGATCGTGGCAGTAAAAACAAGCCGGTGGATTTTCGCGTGTTCATGATCGTGTGCGTGACCACATGCCTGGTCGCGCTGATGGCTGAGGAGTTATACGCCAAGCACCACGCGTCGGATGATCTGCTGCAAATGGACCTGGCGAAAATCATCGAAGGCACGCTCGTGGGAATCGGGTTCCTGGGCACGGGGGCTATTATCAAACGCCGGGACGATCACGTGATCGGTACCGCAACGGGGGCCAGTATCTGGGCTGCCGGGGGCATCGGTCTGATGCTGGGGTTCGGCATATACGGCCTGGCCCTTCTGGGCTTTGTCTCGATGCTTATCATCCTGGTCGGGTTCGGTTATTTGCGCAAACCCATGCTGGGCGAAGACGAAATTAACCGCCCTTTAGGCGCCAAAGACGACATTAACGAAAATTAGCCCCCGCTTGTGGTATACTGGTGCTCATGGTGAGTTTGCTTGGGGCCAACAATATCCGGACGGACCAGTTCTTCAATCTGAAGGGCCTGAGCCAGTCTGCGGTCGAAAGACTGGAAAAAGCGGTCAAGTCTTCGCGCGAGACGCTGGCGCTGGCCGACCAGCTGCAGGCCGTGCGCGACACCAATAAATCCATCGAAAAGCTTGAGCGCAATCTGCGCTATTCCACCGGTATCAATATCCGGTTTGTCGATTTTCTGGCTTAAAACTCTTCGCGGTTTTCTTTGTCTTCTTCGCGCAGGCGGCGGGTCACGTCCTGCGGCGAACCCGTGCGGCGGGCCAGCAGGCTGTAGGCGACCGGCACGATGAAGATGGTAAAGGCGGCGGCCGAGAGAACACCAGCAAAGACCACCACGCCGATCACCGAACGTGTTTCAGCGCCAGCGCCGGATGTCAGGAATAACGGCACAGCCCCGGCGGCTGCGGTCAGCGAGGTCATCAGAATGGGGCGCAGACGCAGTTGCGCGGATTTCATCAATGCGCGGTTAAAGGAAGCGCCATGGTCGCGCATCTGGTTGGCGAATTCGACGATCAGAATGCCGTTCTTGGCGGCGAGACCGACAAGTGTCAGCAAGCCGATCTGCGAATAGATATTCAGCGTGCCGCCTGTCACGTAGAGGCCGAGCAAGCCGCCTGCCATGGCCAGCGGCACGGTCAGGATGATCACCAGCGGGTGGATATAGCTTTCGAATTGTCCGGCCAGCACGAGGAAGACGACAATCAGGCCGAGGATGAAGACGAAGCCCATGGATCCTTGCGAATATTTGAAATCCTGCGACTGGCCCTTGTAGTCGATGATGAGTTCATCTGGCAGGTTGTCCTTGGCCAGTGTTTCAAGATAGGTGAGGGCTTCGCCCAGAGTGTAATCCTCCGCCAGATCGGCTTCGATCGTAATCGCGCGGACGCGGTTGAAGCGGGAGAGGGATGTCGCGTCGGCGAATTCGGAGACCGTGACGAGGGCCGAGAGCGGGATCAGCTGGTTGGTGCGTTCGGACCGGACATAGATATTTTCCATGGAAGTCTGGGTGCGCTGCTCATCGCGCTCGCCCTCCAGGATCACGTCGTACTCTTCACCCTCGTTGATATAGGTGGTGGCGCGGCGGGATCCCATCATGGTTTCCAGCGTGCGGCCGATGTTTTCAACGGTGACGCCCAGTTCGGCGGCGCGGTCGTAATTGATGACGACTTCCAGCTGCGGTTTGGTTTCCTTGTAGTTCCAGTCAACGCCGACCAGGCCGGGGTTGTTTTCGTTGATCTTGGCCAGCAGCGTGTCGCGCCATTCGCGCAATTGTTCGTAGGTGCCGCCGCCGATCACGAATTGCACGGGGCGTGATGATTGCGTGGTGAAACCCTGGCGCATGACCAGATTGATGCGCACGCCGGGCAGGTCGGAAAGCCTGGCGCGGATCTCGTCCATGATCACCTGCGCGTCGCGGCGCTCGGCCCAGTCTTTCAAGACCGTGATGGCCATGCCGGTATTGAAGCTGGCTATGGTGCCGAATCCGCGCGGGGCGCGCATGATGAGGGTTTCGATTTCACCGTTTTCGCCGGTCATGGGCAGAAGGCGGCGTTCGATTTCATCCATATAAGCCTTGATATAGTCAAAGGACGCGCCTTCAGGGCCGTTGACCATGATGGTAAAATTACCGCGGTCTTCCTTGGGCGTGTACTCGTTCTGCAACTGGCTGTAGACGAACCAGGTGCCGAAGAACAGGACAACCAGGCCGGCGATGACAAAAAGCGGGCGGCGCAGGCAGGCGGACAATGCTTTGACGTAGCCGCGGCGCAGGCGCCTGAAATTGCGGTCGATCACTTCGACGACTTTGCTTTCCTTGTTTTGTTCCTGAAGAATTTTGGAGGACATCATGGCGGAGAGCGTGAGCGCGGTGAGGCCCGAGAAGAAAATGGCGGCAGCCATGGTGATGGCGAATTCAGTGAAAAGGCGGCCCAGGTCGCCCTCCAGGAAGGTGATAGGCACGAAAACGGAAATCAGCACCGCCGTGGTGGCGAGGACGGCGAAGCCCACTTCGCGCGTGCCGCGATAGGCGGCAAGAAGAGGAGATTCCTTACGGTCATGAATCCGGCGGACGATATTCTCAAGAACGATAATGGCGTCATCGACGACGATGCCGATAGCCAGCACCAGCGCCAGCAGGGTCAGCAGGTTGATGGAAAATCCAAGCGCATAGATAACGATGAAGGTGGCAATCAGGGATACCGGCACGGTAACGGCGGGGATGATCGTGGCGCGCACAGAACCTAAGAAGATGTAAATCATCAGCACAACCAGCACCATGGCGATGCCCAGGGTCACGTAGACCTCGTGAATGGCGGCGGCGACGAAGACGGATGTGTCGTAAGAAAGTTCCAGGCGCAGGCCTTCCGGCAGGGTCGCGTTGACGCGTTGGGCCATCGCGGCGGCCTCTTTAGCCACTGAAAGCGTATTGGCGACGGATTGCTTGGAAATACCGATCCCGACGCGGGGCTTGCCGTTGCCGCGGAAAATGACGCGGTCTTCGACCGTGCCGCGTTCGACGCGGGCGACGTCGCCCAGGCGCACCAGATACCCATCCTGCCCCTTGCCGAGAACGAGGTTGTTGAAATCCGACGCTTCGCGGAAGGATCGTTTGATACGCACTGTGAATTGCCGGGTTTCAGATTCAATGTCGCCGGCGGGCAGTTCGACGTTTTCGGCGCGCAGCGCGTTTTCGACGTCATTGGCGGTCAGGCCGCGGGCGGCCAGTTCCTTGCGATTGAGCCAGATGCGCATGGCATAAGTCTGGGCCCCGCCGACGCGGACGTTGGCGACGCCGTCGAGCACGCCGAAGCGTTCGACCAGATAGCGTTCCGCATAGTCGGTCAGTTCCGGCACCGACATCGTATCGCTGACCAGGCTGTACCAGACAATCACGTCGTCGTCGGAATTGCTTTTCTGGACTTCCGGCGGGTCAGCTTCTTCGGGAAGATTGTTCAGAATACCGGAAACACGGTCGCGCACGTCGTTTGCGGCGGCATCGATGTCGCGGTCGACGGAAAATTCCAGCGTGACGCGCGAGCGGCCGTCTTCCGAGGTTGATTCAATGAAATCGATGCCCTCGATGCCGGAAATGCGGTTTTCGATCAACTGGGTGATGCGGGTTTCGACGATGGATGCGGACGCGCCGGGATAGCTGACGCTGATGGATACCACCGGCGGGTCAATCGCCGGGTATTCGCGTAGAGACAGGCGGGTAAACGACACAATTCCGAACGCCACCAGAAGCAGCGAAATGACGGACGCGAAAATCGGCCGTTTGACGGAAATGTCGGATAAGAACATTACTCTTTAGCCTTTGCGGGTTCTTTTTTCTCGCCAGCCTGCAGCATGTCCGAGACGTCCTTGGTGCCGTCGTCGTGGGCAGTGACATTGACGGTTGCGCCATCGGCAATGGTCATGGTCCCGTGGGTGACAACCATTTCACCGCCCTGCAGGCCCTTTAAAATTTCCACGCGACCGGGCTGCCGGGCGCCGGTCTGCACCTCGATTTTTTTCACCGTGTTGTTGCTTTGCAAAACATAGACGAAATTCCGGGCGGCTTCGGGCACGAGCGCTTCTTCAGGAATGACCACGGCCTGACGGGGGTTTTTGAGAATTTCCACGGTCATCAGCAGCCCGGGTTTGAGCGCGCGGTCGTCGTTGTTAATGAGCGCGCGGACAGAAATGGCGCGGGTTTGCGGATCGATCTGCGAACCGACGCTGAAAATACGGCCATTGAATTTGCGGCCATCATAGGCCGGCGTGGTCGCCACGATGGGCAGATCGGTTTTGATGGCGGATAAGAAGATGGAGGGGACCGTGAAGTCGAGCTTCATGACGCTATCGTCATCGAGCGTGGTGATGACGGTGCCGGGCTGAACAAGGGCGCCCACACTGATATTTCGCATGCCGAGCACGCCATCGAAGGGCGCTGTGATCACGCGGTCGCCGATGCGCGAGCGGATAGCGTCAAGGCGGGCATTGGCGGTCTGGTATTCTCTTTTGCGCTCGTCAAGCTGCGACTGGGAGGCGGCGCCGGTAGCGACCAGCGGCGTCAGGCGGTCCATCTGCTTCTTGGCTTCGGCCAGTGTCGCCTGCTCGCCGGCCAGTTCTGCCTTTTCCTGCCCGCCGCGCATTTCGATCAGAACGTCGCCCTTGGCGACGCGCTGGTTATCTTCGAAGTTCACGGCGATAACGGTTTCGGTGACGGTGGCGGTGAGGGCGATGGTTTCATTGGCCCGCAGGGTGCCCAAAGCTTCGACACGGTCGACGAAATCTTCCGCGCGGGCCTTGGCGACAATGACGTTTTGCGGGGCCTTGGCCGGTTTTTTTTCCTGCGCCTGCGCGGGCGCGATCATAACAAGAATGGCGAGCGCAATGAGGTAGTTTTTCATGAGGTCTGTCCCTGATAGGCCTGTCCGCCCAAAGCGCGGTAAAGCTGGATGCGGTACAAGATAAGATTAAGTCGCTGCGCGACCAGATCACGATCGACGGCGCGCAGATCTTTTAAAGCGTTGAGAACCGGGAGGTAGTCGCTTTGCCCTTCTTTATAAGAGGACTGGGCGGTCAGCACGGTCTGGTTGAGCACGCGCGAGCGTTCTTCGAGCGCTTTTATATATTCGCGCTGCTTGGTTTCCTGATACAGGGCATTTTCAACATCTTCGAGCGCCAAAAGGTACGCCTGCGTGAAAGCGGCCAGGCGTTCTTCATAAAGGGCCCTGTTGCGTTCCACTTCAGCTTTGCGTTTGCCCCAGTCGAGCAATGGCTGCACCAGCGAGGCGAGCGCACCGCCCGCATAATTGGCGGAAGCGCCGGGTCCGGCGGCCAGCAGATAAGATCCGGTCAGCGTTACGCTGGGCAGACGGTCGGCGATGGCTGCTGCGATTTCATTATCCTGGGCGATCAGAAGATTTTTGAAGACGCGCAGATCAGGACGGTTGAGCAAAATGTCGGAGGGCACGCCTATCGGCGGAATGGTGCCGAGGTCGGCGAAATTGTCTTCGGCCTTGGTGCGGTTGAGGGCATCGGGCGCACTGCCGCTCAGAACATCGAGGCGGTTTTCAAAAACACGCAACTGGCTTTCGGCAGGCGGCACAAGGCTCTGGCTGTCGGTCAACTGGGATTGCTGCTGGAGAACTTCGACATTCGTGCCAAGACCGGCATCGAGGCGCTGGCGGATGAGGTCGAGAAGCTGCTGGTCTGTCTGGGCCTGGGCCTGCAGCACGCGCAGCTGCACGTGCTGGGCGATGGCGCCGTAATAATTTTCCGCCACCTCTGCGGAAAGGGACAGGCGCACGGCTTCGATATCGGCGGCGGCGGCTTTTTCTTCCGCCTGGCGCGCGTTGACGAGCGAGCCGATGCGGTTGAAGGCGTCAACTTCCCAGCTAAGCGCAGCCCCGGCGCCATAGATGGTTTCAGAGCCGGAATTTTCCTGCTTGCTGACATCGGCGGAAGCCAGCGCATCCACGTTCGGCATGCGGTCGGCGGCGACGAAGCTGGTCAGGAAGCCGGCCTGTTTGAGGCGGGCGAAGGCCTGGGCGACATCGAGGTTGTTTTGCAGGGCCGTTTCGATAAGGGCGTTCAGGCCAGCGTCATTGAAACTTTGATACCAGTTGCTGGCAGGCAGGGCGCCTTCCGGGCCTTGCAGGCTGTAGGTGGCGGGGGCGTTACGGAGGGGGGCAGGATTGTCATTGATGGTATGGGGTGCGCAGGCAGAAACGATGAAGGTCAAGAGGCTCAAAAGACTAATAATTTTCACCCTTGCCCTGCCTTTCCTGTACTGTTGCGATGACCTTAGCCGATATGGGGCATCCTTCAAGAAAAAGAAGGCAATTTTAAGGTTTTCCCTAATGGGTGTCAGGGGAACCAATTGACCCTATTTTCGTTAGTGAAAAAAAATGGGAAAGAAATTTCGAATGCGTCTCGCGCTGCTGGCTTGCCTGATCTCGCTTGTAACGACTGCCGCCTGTGCGACAGGGCCGCGCCGTCCCGACGCGGATGAATATCCGCGCACGCCATCCCATGCCATTTCACAAAATGAGAAAACGTCGCTTGGCGATGCGCTTGATAACGGTGTGAAGCGCAACCCAGGGAAATCCGGATTCCATTATCTGGGCGATGGTGAAGAATCGCTGCGCATGCGCCTGGCGATGGTCAATGCCGCGGAAAAAACTTTGGATCTGCAATATTACGCCGTGCATAACGACGTGGGCGGCAACCTTGTGCTGGAGGCGATCGTACGCGCGGCGGAACGCGGCGTGCGCGTGCGGTTCCTGATCGACAACATCGATTTCGGCGCAGTGGAAGACAGCCTGGCGATCCTGGATTCCAACAAAAACATCAGCGTGCGCGTGTTCAATCCGATTACCACCAAGGACCAGGGATTGATCGGCCGCATCAATGGCATGTTTGTCGATATGGATCGCGCGCTCAAGCGCATGCACAACAAGGCGCTGATTGCGGATAACCAGCTGGCGATCATCGGCGGGCGCAATATCGGTGATGAATATTTCAATGCCAAGGCGGAGGGCAATTTCCGCGACACCGATCTTCTGACCGCAGGGCCTATCACAGCGCGCATTTCCGCCAGCTTCGATAAATACTGGAACAGCGATGAGTCCTTCCCTGTGCAGGCGCTGCACATGAAGAAATACAAGGCAGAAGATGTGCAGAAATTGCGCGCCGAGATGAAAGCCAAATGGGAAGAGCGCATGAACACCGAAGAAGGGCGCGAAATTCTCCATGCGGAAATGGCAAAGCGCCTGAAAGAAGGCCGTTACAGCCTGATCTGGGCGCCTGCGGAACTGACCGTCGACGAGCCGGAGAAGATCAATCAGGAAGCAGATATGTCCTTGAGCAAGCCGCTGGCAAAGCTCGTGGATCTTGGTCAGAAAGCGGAACATGAATTTGTCGCCGTGTCGGCGTATTTCGTGCCCCGTGAAGAAGGCGTTGCCATGCTGCAGCGTCTGCGTGACCGCAACATCAAAGTGCGCATCCTTACCAATTCGCTGGCATCGACCGATGTGGTCGCGGTTCATACCGGCTACAAACGGTACCGCCAGCAGATCGTCGATATGGGTGTTGATCTGTACGAGTTCAAAGCGGTGGATGGCGAGCGTCCGAAACAGCGCCTGCTTGGGTCTTCCGCGCCGGCAAAAGCCAGCATGCATAGCAAGTATTTCGTGATCGACCGCAAGGATGTCGTGATCGGGTCGTACAATTTGGATCCGCGCTCAACCGAACAGAACACGGAAATTGCCGTTGTCATTCACAGCCCGGAACTCGCGAAAATCGTGCTGGATGATTTCGAGAAATCCATCGCCCCGGATCAGAGCTACAAGGTGGTCAGTGATGGCGGCAAACTGAAATGGATTGCGCACAAAGATGGCCAACCGGTTACTTATAGCCGCGACCCCGATGCGGGTATTGTGCGCAATACGGAAGTGATGCTGTTTTCATTGCTGCCGATCGAAGATCATCTGTAACCTTTGGCGGCCCGGGCCCGTAAGGATTGATATGAAGCTGATCCCTGCACTTGCCATTCTTTTCCTGTCCGCATTCCCCGCGCTGGCGGCGCCTGCGACCACCGTGCTGGCCGGCGGGTGTTTCTGGAGTATGGAGAAGGCCATGGACCAGGCGCCCGGCGTTACCAAGGTCGTTTCCGGTTATGCGGGCGGCGCGGCCGATCATCCGACCTATCAGGATTATCATGACGGCGCTCAGCCGCATGTGGAAGCGGTTGAGGTTACCTATGATACCGCCAGGGTTACTTACGCGCAGATCCTTGATTATTATTTTCACCATATCGACCCGACCGACGCGCGCGGACAATTCTGCGATTTCGGGGTGGGGTACAAGCCGGTGATCTTCACGGCGAATGACGCCGAGAAGGCCACGGCGCAATCTGCCAAGCAAGCGGTGGCCCAGACGCTTGATAAGGATGTGGCCGTGGATATCCGCCCGGCCGGCAAATTCTGGCCGGCTGAGGCCTATCATCAGGATTATTACATCAAAAATCCGGACAGCTATGAACGCTATGCCAAAGCCTGCGGCCGTGATCGCAAACTAAAAGCGATCTGGGATAAATAAGCGGAACAAATTTAAGGTTTTGCGCGTTGATACGGAATGTCCGAGAACCAGGAAAACAGCGTCGACCCTGCAGTGCGTCTGCCCGCCCATGATGCGGTCGAGGTGCAGCCGGGGTATAAGTCCGCTGAACCGAGCACGGTTTTTCTGGGCGGGTTGTTCGTGCTGGCCTGTCTATGGGCAAGCAAGGTCGCAGCGCCGATTCTCATTCCGGTTATCCTGGCTTTCATCCTGAAGCTTGTTTTGCTGCCCATCATGACTATGTTCGAGCGTTTTCATGTGCCGCGCATTCTAGCGGCGGTGCTGGTCATCGGCATGCTCATGACATCCGTGGCGGGCATCGCCTCGGCCCTGTCGACACCCGCGCTGGAATGGGCGCAGGATATTCCCCGCCAGTTCCCGCAAATCAAAGAGCGCCTCGATGAACTGCGCAACCCGATCGAGCCTTTGCAAAAAGTCTTGAGCGATGCGCAGGAAATGACGGCGACAACCACATCGGGCACAACGGTGGTTACCGTGCAGCAGGCCCCGTTGCATGAACGGATTTTGTCCGCTACCGGCACGGTGGTGACCGGTTTGTTTGAAACGTTGCTGGTGCTTTTCTTTCTGCTGGTGGCTGGCGATACCTTCCTGCGGCGCCTGGTCGAGATTTTGCCCCGCTTTTCAGACAAAAAGCAGGCGATCACGATCTCAGACCAGATTCAAAAAGATATTTCCGCATACCTGACAACGATTACTTTTATGAACGCGGTCGTGGGCGCTGGGACGGCGGCGGCCATGTATATGCTGGGCGTAGAAGACCCGGTCCTGTGGGGCATCGTCGCGTTCCTGCTGAATTACGTTCCCATTGTCGGCCCGATTGTCGCCGCCGTTTTGTTCGCCATGGTCGGCATGATGCTGGGAACATCGCTGGATGCCGCGATGCTGCCGCCGCTGATTTACATGGCGATCCATATTACCGAGAGTCAGTTCATTACACCGATGCTGCTGGCGCGGCATTTCACGCTCAATCCGGTGCTGGTGATTCTGGGACTGATCTTTTTCTACTGGCTGTGGGGAATCGCGGGCGCGATTTTGTCCACGCCGATCATCGCGATTTTCAAAATCATCTGCGATAACGTGGTCACGCTCAAACCCCTGGGCCATTTTATCGAAGGGTAAAACCTCTCACAACCTACTGTCGTATGCCTTTAACTTTTCCACAACTAATTGTGGTAGAGTTTTCATAGAAACAGTAGAAAAGAGAGGTTAAATCAATGTATTACCGTGTTATTGCTTCGATTGCGGTCGTGGTATTTGTTTTGGGGGTTTATACCACTATCGCGCGCGCAGCCACCACCGGCACCGTGACCGTCAATGGCCAGGTGCCCGCCGTCTGCGCGGTTGTCGTGACGCAGGAAGCCGGCGCTTCGAACATCACGGATATATCGCTGGGCGATTCCAATCGCCTGATTGCGACGGTCAATGAAAACTGCAACGACCCCGACGGCTATACCATGACCGTGGTCGGCACCAATTCGACCGATCATACAGGGTTGTTCAGAGACTCGGTCAGCAACGACACCCATCCGTTCACCATCACGTATAACAGTGTCGCGGTCGCCGCTGGCGGCGTGGTTACCAATTCGAATGCGCCCGGCCATAACGTCGACAAGACGGTGCATATTTCATACGGGTCGGATAACACACTGACGCCGAGCGCCGCGTTCACTTATGCGGAAACGCTCACCTTTACGATTGCCGCCAAATGAAAAGCCGCTTTCTAACCATCGCAGGACTGGCGCTGCTGATCGTGAGCGGCAGCAGCTTTCCAGCCGCCGCCCTGAAGATTTCGCCGTTCAAAGCGGCCATGGTTGCCGGCACAGACACAAGCAAGGTTTTCCATGTCGAAAACAACTCCTCCGAATCGGCTGCCGTGCAGATCAGCATGGAGACGTGGTCGATCACGCCGGAGGGGACCGAGGTCAATAGGGATGCTGAAGACGAATTCACCGTTTTTCCGGCGCAGGTCGTTTTAAAGCCGCATGAACGCCGCGCCGTGCGCATCCAGTGGCTGGGCAGCGATCTGCCGCAAAAAGAAAAGGCCTACCGCGTGCTGGCCGAGCAAATCCCCATCAGCCTGCTGGATACGCCGGCCGCGGGATCGGGGCTTAAATTTTTGCTGCGCTTCAAGGCGGGGCTTTACATCGGACCCGCCAAACCGGCTGCCGATGTGGTCGTCGCCAAAACCGAGCCGCATGGCCTGAACACGCTGCGCGTAACCCTGCAGAATAACGGCACAGGCCATACCCTGATGCGCAACCCCCAACTGACACTGACCTTGGAGGACGGACAAACCGTCATTGTGAAAGACACCGATCTGCGCGGGCTGGCCGGGTCAAACATGCATGCCGGTTCTACCCGTTATTTCGATGTATCCGTTCCTTCCGGCCTTTCATCCGTAAAGGCTGCCCATCTTGTTTTCGAAAGTGCCTTTTAATCCAAAGCGCGCTGAATAAAGTTTATGTACCGCTTCGTTGCGATCCTTTTGTGCCTGCTATTCGCGGGCAGCCCGGCGCGGGCCGATACGCGCATCCAGGTTCCCGTCATGGATGGGGGCGTTGTAGCGATTCATACGTATCTGCATGCGAATGAATCGGGCGTGCCATTCGCCATCGAAGCGGACTCATTCCGGCCGTGGGTGACGGAAAACCTGTCATCGGGCGCTAGGGCCAAGTTTGAAGCTGCGGTGCAGAATGGCGTGGTCCGGCTGGATGCGCTTGAAGATGCAGGCTTTACACTTGCCTATGACGAGGCAGAGGCGGTTTTACGCATTGCGGTAACGCCGGATGCGCTTGCGACCAGCACGCTGTCGCTGGCATATGAGCCGGTCGCGCTGAACCAGGTGCCTATGAAGAATGCCGGCTTATCGGGTTTCGTCAATTTTCGCGGCGGGCAGGATTATGTGCATGAATCGCTGAGCGTTGAAGGGCGGCAACCGGCGCGGGCCGATATTGACGGCGCGGTCAATGCCAAGGGCTGGGTGCTGGAAGGGCGCACGGAATATCTGGAAGGGTCGGACAGACCGTGGATGCGGGATGATGTGCGGCTGGTGCATGACTGGCCGGATGCCATGGTGCGCGGGGCGTTCGGAGATTTATCGTACCCGGTCAGCTGGTTTCAGGGGTATCAGCCGATGGCCGGTATCAGCCTTGCGCGGAATTTCAGCTTGCAGCCGTACCGGGTGACAGAGCCAAACGGGCGCACGTCGTTCACCCTGGCATCACCCTCGCGCGTGGATGTGATTGTGAATGGGCAGCGCGTGCGCACGCTACAGCTGGAACCGGGGCCTTATGACGTTTCCGATTTTCCGGTGAGCGAGGGCACGAACGATATCGAGCTGGTGATTACGGATGTCACGGGCAATGTGGAACGGAAGATTTTTCCGTTGATCAGCAATCAGCGATTGCTCAAGGCGGGTCTGCATGAATACGCCTATAACGCAGGCGTTCAATCGGAGAAAATCGACCGGCGGATCGATTATGAGGATGACGAGCCGGTTTTCTCCGGCTTTCACCGGTACGGATTCACGGATGAATTCACGGGCGGCGTATCGCTGCAGGGCGGGGGCGATATCCAGCAATTCGGGCTTTCCTTCGTCAGCGCGTTTGACTGGGGCACGATGGGCGTCGAGAGCGCGGCCAGCCACGGGCATGACGGCATGGACGGCGCGAGCATCGCGACATACGAGTTTGTTGATACGCAAACACATAAAAACTTCGCATTGTCGGCCGAATATCGCGGGGCGGATTTTACCGCATTGGGGCAGGATGAGCCGGTCAATCCTGTAGCGTTGGAACTCAGCGGCCGCTACATGCAGCCGATTTTCTACGACATCACGATGGGCGTCGGGGGGCGGTATGGTTTTTCACGAGGTGATCAAAGCAATCCATGGTCTTACAGCGCCAATTTCAGCAAGGTTTTGTACGGGGCGATTTCGGCCAACATGACCTTTCAGCACCGCAGCCAGGATGGCGCGGGGATTTTCATGGGTGTGACATGGACACCGTATGAAGGCGATCACATGGTATCGGCGTCGGCGGATACCTTAAGCAACACCCAGGAAACCAACTGGAACTGGCGCGACGGACGCCGCTGGCAGGCCGGGGCCGGCGTTGCAAGGCAGGATGAAACCATCCGCAAAACCGGCAACGCTTCCTATAGCGGGTATCGGGGTGAAGCCAGCGTCTATCATGATGTGACGACCAGCATTTCCGAAATGGGCGGGGGCACGCGCAACATCAGCGACCGGCGCACGAATTTGCGCGTCGGCACGGCGATTGCGTTTGCGAACGATCATATCGCCCTGTCGCGGCCCATCAACAGCGGTTTCATCATCTTGACCCGGCACGACAATCTGAAAGGGCGCAGTATCGGCGTCAATCCGGAAGGCAATGATGAGAATACGCGCGGGCAATACCAGGCGCGTATCGATGGGCTGGGCCCCGCGGTTATTCCGGATGCCGTGCCTTATATGTATCGCCCTGTGCGGGTGGACACCACCAACCTGCCCGATACATATGACATCGGCGCGGATAATTTCGTGGCGATGCCGTCATACAAACGCGGCGCTGTTGTTACGATCGGCAGTTCTGCCAATATTTATGCGGATGGATTTCTCGTCTCTGCGGATGGCGCGCCGGTGGCTTTACAAGGCGGCGTTATCCAGAAGCAGGGCAGCGAGGCTCTGGAATTTTTCACGAACCAGAAAGGACGATTCCGGATCAGCCGTCTGGAGCCGGGCGAGTACACGATAACCCTGAATGACCAGCCCGGCGCGCCGGCAAAGCTTAAAATTCCAGAGATCGGGGCGGGCAAATTCGAGGCCGGGACGATCACGATGGGAGGAAAATCATGAAACGACTGATATGGATTTTACTTTTATGCCTGCTGCCGCAGACGGCCCACGCCCTGTGCGTGGGCACCAATCTGGGTGTTGTGCCGACGCCCAACACGTTTTCAGGTTCGGGCGGGGAATATCATGTTTATGACACGGCCGAATACATGCAGTCCGTCAATTTCACCGTGACAACCGGCGCAAGCCTTGGTTGCCGGTATTATATCGTGCTGTCGGCGGGGTCATCGAACAACCAGGCGCAGCGCCGGCTGGCGCGGGGCCTGGACGGCGCCACCCTTAATTATAACGTCTACACCAACACATCGCATAACGTTCTGAATGCAACGGGCGCTTATAATGGCGCGAATGTGATCAGCGGAAGTTTCGGCGTTGTGGCGATCGGCGCGACCAATAATCATACGCTTTACTGGACGATTGCGCCGGGGCAGGTTGTGCAGCATGAAACGGCGCGCTTTGAAGATGTGAACCTGAACCTGACGGTGATGGCGGAATTTGCGCTGAATGTTTTCACGCCCGTCTCAAAAACGATCACGTTCCGGGCCCGCGCGGAAAGCAGCGTCGATTTATCGCTGGTCGATACGGGCGGGGCCTTCAGCGCAGCGGATACAACACAAACCGTGGATTTTGGCGACCTGACATCGGGCGAGTTTTTATCCTATGACACGCTGATCCGCAGCAATGACGGCTATACGCTGACTATCCAGTCGCAAAAGGCGCAGACCCTGCGGCACGCGTCATTTCCGGCGGCGAATACATCGGTGCCGTACAGCTTTTCCTTTAACGGCAGTACCCTGGACTTAAGCGGCGGCGGGACAGTGACGCTTACCACCAGCACCGGGCTGACACCGGCGGCGGGGTCGCGTTTTCCGACGCGGTTTACCGTGGGCACGCTCAGCGGGCTGGAACGGCCGGGGGCTTACCAGGATGTTTTAAACCTTACTTTATCTGCGAATTAAAGGGGAACGAGGACGGCGGATCACACGTTGGAAGGAAAGAGCCAACAAAAGGAGGCCTTATGTTTGGTCTGAAAAGAAAAGCAGCAGAAGAAAAAGATGCCATCGACAAGGCGATCGGTGATCCGGCGCGCGTCTACGGCGTTCCTGCCAATGTCCTGAACGATATCCGCCTGAATGATGATCAGAAGCGGGTCATTCTTGAAAGCTGGGCGCTGGATCAGCGCCGGTTGATGGAATCGGAAGAAGAGAATATGCCGCAGGTCGAAGGCGGCCGTCCATCCGCTGCCAGCCTGTATCAGGATATTCAGGCCGCGTGCCGCACACTGGGCTGCCAGGCCTGATCAAAGGATATATCAGCAAAAACGGGATCCGAAAGGATCCCGTTTTTTATTGCCTAAAAGCGATCTTAGCGATCGAGGTTGATCTGATCGGGATCGGTGAGGGCGCCGGCTGCAGCCCCTGCAGCCCCGCCGATAATCGCACCCGTGACCGGGTTGCCAGCGACCAGAGCCCCGCCAAGGGCTCCTGCGCCTGCGCCGATCGCACCGCCCGAAAGCGCGCGTTCGCCTTTGGTCTGACCGCATGCGGACAACGCAAGCATGGCGCAGAGCATGCCGGTCAGGACGATGGATTGACGAGACGTCATGATTTTTTCCTTACGTTATCCGATCTTTCATCAGCGATCGAAGTTGATATCGTCCGGATCGGTCATGGCGCCGGTGGCAGCACCAGCCGCACCACCGATCAGAGCACCGGTCACGGCGCTTCCGCCGGTAAGGGCGCCTACGCCGGCACCTGCCGCAGCACCCATGGCACCGCCGGAAAGGGCGCGTTCGCCCTGGGTCTGACCGCAGGCCGATAAAGCCGTGAGCGCGCACAATGTGCCGGCCAGAAGAATGGTTTGACGTGCAAACATTGGTAAATCTCCTCTAATGAAAGTTGACAGGGTACTAACGCGCGGAACAGGCCAAAGTTCACATTGGTGGCAATAATAATAGGGTGTAAAAAAGCGCCGTTCCTTTTGGGGAGGAACGGCGCTTTAGCGGACAGGGGTCCGAAGATGTGCGGGCGATTAAGCCGCCTCAGACTTTTCCCATTCCTTGATCTGCTTCTCGGCCTCGTCGCGGGCGACGCCGTAAGATTTTTGAATTGCGCCGGCGAGTTGTTCGCGGCTGCCCTCAATCTGGTCAAGCTCGTCATTGGTCAGTTTGCCCCATTTTACCTGGGCTTTTCCTTTGAGTTCTTTCCAGCTGCCTTTGATCATGTCCTGATTCATCATTACTCTCCTTAGTTAGTGGTGGTGTTGGTTTTCTTCATTTCCTCGAATTTCGCAGACTGATAGGCGTTCATGCGGAAATTGAGGTTGCCGTCGGCACCCTTGGAAAGGGTAAGGTCGTCGAAATCGAACGCGGCGCGTTCGCCGCCGATGCCGAGTTTCTGATCGAAGGAAACGATAACCTCAGCCGCTTCACCCTGACGGAAGGCGATGTTTTCGATGGTGCCGAGCGTTTCGTTGCTGGGGTTGACCAGCTGGCCTTTGAGCAATTCGGAGACGCTGTAGCCGTTGGCGGGAATGACCTGGACCTTGTCGCCTGCTTCCTTGGGATCATAGGAAAATTCAGCAACATTTTTAATCAGCTCGTCCGAGAGCGGCATGACGACGTCGCCGTTTTCTTCCTGACGCATCACGAGATTGTAATCGAAGGCGGCCAGTTTATCGCCGACGCCCATGAAGCCGCCATCCGAGACAACAATAAACTCAGCGTCCCCTTCGGAATCCAAAATGATATCCTTCACGGTGCCGACTTTTTTATCGTGTGTGTTCTGGATCGGCTGACCGAGCAGGCCCTTGGCGGTGATGCCAGAGCTGATGGTCATGCGCGAATCAGGCGTGGCGGCGTCTTCGTCGATCAAGCGCGCCTTGATGTCTTCATAGCGGGCGTCCGCTGCAGCGGATATTTCAGCTGATTTTTCCTGGACAGCGTCTTTGGTCTGTTCCCAGTCGGCTTTGAGTTCAGCCTTGGTTTCAGCGGAGAGGCCGATCGAGGTGTCGGCTTTCGCATCTGTCGCAGAGCCTGCATTGGCTTCCGTATAGGCGGTTACGGCCACCATCAGTGCGAGCACAGATACGGCGCCCAGAATTTTGATTTTCATTATGATTCTCCTCGTTGATCGATTTCGCCCTGCTAACGATACGGATACATACTCAGTTCCTCTTATCCGGGCAAAAAAAACCGGCCTTTTTAGGGGCCGGTTTAAGTCGGACAGGGAGGGGTACTTAGGGTAAATTCGGAACTATCAACTGGTGAGGTTGAATTGGGTATGCTTAGTGCGAGCGAATATCGACGCGGTCAAACGGACCAACTTTCGCCTCGGCCTGCACTTGCAGATTCGGCAGATCGCTCAACAGGTCGGAGAGGCACGCATTAAAGCTGCGGGCATCGGTTTCATCGACCGGGAAATTGGTTTCGATCACAAGCACGTCTTCGCTGTGCTTGGAGAAAGGGGCCCCGAAGTCTTTTTTCAGGTACATCTGGGCGACCAGGGGGTGACTGACTGCATTCAGTTTGTTTTCGGTTTGAACAATCATTGTATGCCTCCGTAGTTCTGATTCGTTTTCGATGAAACAAGAATGCCGGTGAATCGTAACCATGATATGTCGCGATTGTGTCGATTTTGAAAAACTTTGTATCGGTTCTGTAACAAAACCCCGCGGGCATCATGGAACCATGAAAACCCCGGAAACGTTGGGTTTGCCGCAATCACACATGGAGAAAAAATCATGCCGAATGATAAGGAAAATAGAATCCTCAACCATTTGATCGACATCAATCACGATGCGAGCAATTTCTATAAAGGCGCGCTGGAACGGGTGCACAATCCCCGCCTGGAACGCAGTTTCATCGATCTGGAAAAGCTGCATTCTTCGGTTGCCGCTGATCTGGCGCGTCAGGTTCGCGCCAATGGCGGGAAGCCCGATCATGACGGTACGATCGCAGGTAAAACTGCACAATTGTTCGGCGAATTGCTGGCCAAGGTCAGCAACGATGCCGACGAGACACTGGTGAGCCGCCTGGAAGAAGCGGAAGACCGCTGCCTGCATTCCATGCGCGAGGCGCTGGACGATAAAAGCATTCACGCTGAAACCCGCGCATTGCTGGTGAGCGAACTGGGCACGCTTCAACGCAGTCATGATTACATGAAGGCGCTGAAAGACTCGATGGCCGCATAAGCATAAGGAGATAGACTATGAAACGCACACTGATACTGACTGCGGCCGTTCTGGCCCTTGCTACCGGCGCCGCGCAAGCCGCGTCTTCCACTGTTGTTACTGAAACGCGCCTGGTCCATAAACCTGTCGCGGGCGCCAATGTCGTTGATTTTCGCCAGTTTGATGCGGATGCCGATGGCAGGCTGACGCGCGATGAAGTCGGCGTAAAACTGTTCGAAAGCTTCGACAAGAACAATAATCACCTGATCGACAATATCGAGTTCGATACGCCGATGGTGATGACGTTCGCGCCGATGGAACGCCAGACCATCCAGTTTGTCTATCACGACGGCAACATGACGCAGCAGACCGCCACGCAGGATGTTTTCATGCAGCAGACGGGCCTGAGCCGCTTTGATCCGACCGGCATGGGGCTTTCAGCCAGCAAATTCATCGAACAGCCGATCAAACAGGTTGATCGCGATGGCAGCGGGCAGATTGATATCCGCGAATGGCAGGAAGCCTATAATGCTTCGCTCAAGCCGCTGCCGGTGAACGATACATTCCGCTATAACGATTAAAAAAAAGGCCCCGGAAAGGGGCCTTTTTTTATTGGGTGAAATCAGAACCGGTAGCCGACGTTGATGGCGCCGAACTTGGTTGGCTCATCCTGCTCTTCGAATTCTTCGGTCCGGTAAATGGCGGTGAAAGAAATGCGGTATTGACCGTAGGTCAGCGCCAGGCCGGCATTGGCATCGCCCACCAGCCAGTTTTTATCGACGCTGTGCGAATCGGTGAAGGTGTTGCCATCGAGAAAAATGTTGCGGGCCACGGCGCGGCCTTCGACGCCGCCGAAGAGGTACCAACTCCATTTGTCTTCCGGAATTTCGAAGAAGCCTGTGCCGGGCATGGCCGGGCGGACACGCATCGGCGCATCCTGCCAGCGTTCGGACCGGGGGCCAACACGGACGGTCACGCCGCTATTGGCGTAAGTATAGACGTTGCCGATGGTGGCGCCGGCATAAGGGGCAACCGTCGCGTAAAGAGGGCCGATATCGCCACCCAGGGCATCCGGCCATGAGCGCTGCCAGCCAAGACCCAGCGCCGGCTCGTTATCGAGCTGGTTATTCCAGCCTTTGGGCAGGGGGGAGTTGGTCATGTGACGGTGAATGACCTTTTGCGCCTGTTCGCCAAGGGCGGCAGGGCCCACCACGCCAACAGACAATTCAACTTCATCGGTATGGTCGTCAGTATAGGTGAACATGCCGATCGAGCCATAGAGATAGCCAGCCCAGGGACGGTCTTCCGGGTCCTGCGCGCGCTGCGTGATATCGCGGGGCGTGTAGATGTTCTGGCCGAGGGAATAAAACAGGCTGGAGGTTTCATTGATGCTGAAACCCGGCATGATGTCGGCGAAATTTTTCAGGAATTCGGGAAACTCGGAGGATACGTCGAGATAGGTGGCGCGAACGCCGGAGGTGTAGTTGCTGTCCTCGCCGGAAAACATGTCATTTTCAACGGTCAGCGTCAGGACGTTATCCTGTGCCGAGCGGGTGACGCGTGCGGGCACTTTCTGCTGGAGAGTGCGGGAATCTTCCGCCTTGTCCAGTTGGACGCGTTTTTCGTCTGTCTCAAGGGATGTTTCGCGAGGGGCCTGAGAGGATTCGTAAGAATCCTGTGCCCCCGCCGGTACGGCAGTGAGCAGGACTGCCATCATCAGTGCGAAGGGCGCTTTTTGCATTGTTCTTTTCTAGGCTATAAATGTGTTTTTAATTCGGCGCCAGGCTGCTGGTCATCTCGGACCGTGTGGTGTCAGGAAATGGCGCATATAAGTGCGCGCTTGATGTTTCACGCTTATCGCCGGCTTCGGTTGTCAGGATCATGGATACCGCCATGGTTCCCATGAGGATGACAGCGATAAGAACTGCCAAGGTATTATTCTCCATTTTAGCCCCATCTATTCGGATTAAAGTACGTTCCCCCTGTCAGCGTCCCTAACGGCCTGTCTGGCAAATCGTTCCTGAATTTTAAAGAATCTTGTCGGCGGCAATATAACCGGCCAGCCCTGCCAGCAGAACGGCCGTGGTCGGGTTTTCGCGGATCTGGTCCCCCAGCTCGTCATCGACTGTGGCCACGACCGCCTTGATATTGCTCAGCAGGTCGTTTTTGAAGGTTTCCTGACGAAGTTTACGTTTGATTTCGCGCTTATGATTGATCGCATAGGCACCAACAGCGGCGACCAGGGCGAAGGCCGCCACGAGGGCAGCCGTCATGAGCGCGGCGATATCGGGACGATATGCGGCCAGCGCCCATGCATAGAAAGCGGCAATGAGGAAGCCGACAGCTGTGAAACCGAGCAGGCCGGATACGGCACAAAGGCCGAATCCCGCTTTGCTTTTATTGGTTGCCATGGCCAGCCCGCCAGAGACGAGCTTTTCAAAGGCAACCGCTTCGGCGATGGCCAGCAGCTTCGACATGATTAGTTACGACCGCGCAGCAGGAAGGCAGCCACGAGACCTGCGCCAAAAGCGATAGCGATGCTTTGACCGGGCTTGGACTTCACAGCTTTTTCAGCTTTCAGGTATTCCAGCTGGGCGGATTTTTTCAAATCGTCGAAACGCTCGAGCGCCACTTCACCGATTTTGTAAGCCTGCGCTTTACCTTCGGATTTCATGTGCTTGGTCAGTTCGACAACATTCGATTTCAAAGAGTCGATGTCTTGTTTCAGTTCTTCAATTTCGGGGAATTCCGAGCGTGCTTTTTGCATTTTTTTTCTCCTGAGCTGTGGTTGTTACATGGGCCAACGGCTATGCAGCAAAAAGGTTCCTTACAAAAGTAAGGGAATTGCGCCTAGGCGTTTTTGTTCGGTTCGGCGCAGAGCATGTAGCCCACGCCGCGCACCGTTTTAATGAGGACCGGGTTTTTCGTATCATCGCCCAGCTTTTTGCGGATACGGGCCACCTGAATATCGATCGCGCGGTCATAGGTATCGAATTTACCGTCGCGGGTGAGATCAAAAAGATGCTCGCGGGACAAAGCGCGGTTGGCGGAAACCGCCAGGGCTTCCAGGAGTTTAAATTCACCCGTCGTCAGCCCCAGGGACTGGCCCTTGGCATCAAAGGCCTGATATTGCGTGCGGTCGAGGCGCCAGTCTTTAAAAGCGATCATATCGCCGACCGTGTCATTGGCGGCATTGGCCGTCTGTTGTGGAGAATCGGCGTTGGTACGGCGCAGGACGGCGCGGATACGGGCGGATAATTCGCGCATCTCAAAGGGCTTGGTGATGTAGTCGTCCGCGCCCATTTCGAGGCCGACGATCTTTTCGGTGGTATCAGACTTGCCGGACACGATGATGATCGGCGCGGGGGTGACGCTGCGAATCTTGCTGATCAGGCCCAGGCCTTGCGAATCCGGAAGCATAAGGTCGAGCAGAACCACGTCGAACGGGTCGCCTTTGAGCTTTTCCTCAAGTTCCCGGCCGGAATGGGCATCGAGAACCTTATAACCGTCTTCCTCAAGGTACTCCCGCAGGACAAGTTGCAGGTTCTTGTCATCATCAACGCTCAAAACAACGGCTTTTTGCGTGCTCATAACGGCTAATTTCCTTGGGTTCATCACTATATAGGCCAATTGTTACAAAAATGAAACAAACTTTTTCGAGACTGATACGAAAGGGACAAACCACGGATACAGGGGGGGCCTAGATTGGTTTCAACGAGCAAACACATCTACCGCTTTATACAAAAGGAGCAAGCCATGTTAAACCAAGTCGCCCTCGTGCAGGAAATGAGCCACCTCCGCAAATTCGCCCTGCGCCTGACGCAGAGCCAGGCAGAGGCAGAAGACCTGCTGCAATCCACGCTGCTGCGTGCGATCGAGAAAAAACACCTGTTTGAAAACGGCACCGACGTTTTCAAATGGACGTCCAAAATCATGTTCAACCTCTTCGTGTCCGACTACCGTCGCCGCACGAAATTTGAAACCCGCTACGATCCGGAAACCTTCATCGAACGCGAAAGCGTCGAGGCTTCCAACGAGACCAAAGTCGAGCTGGCTGAAGTGCAGGAAGCGATGGAACGCCTGTCCGAAGATCACCGTGACGTTCTGGTCATGGTCTGCGTCAAGGGCATGCAGTACCAGGAAGTCGCCGAAGTGCTGAACATTCCGCTGGGCACTGTCCGCTCGCGCCTGTCCCGCGCCCGCGAACAACTGGATGCGCTTTTGAATACCCCGCGCACGCAGACATTCGTTCCTCCGATGTCAGGCGTTCACGGCGGTAACATCTACACACGCGAAGCCGCGTAAACGAGGTTCCCTGCAAAGGGAATAAAAAGGCCGGTTCTTCTGAACCGGCCTTTTTCGATTCTTATTATTCTTGGTGGCCTCGCCGGTCCGCCAATATTGATAAAAAAGTTTTCGGATTACGCAACTTTCTGCGGGGCTGTTTGCAGGAACTGCAGAATGGCAGCGCGCAGATCGGCTTCGACGATCGGCTTGGGCAGGTAGGCATCCATGCCGGCTTCGATGCATTTGTCGCGGTCGCCTACAAGGGCGTGCGCGGTCATGCCGATGATCGGCGTGCGGGGCAGGTTATTTTTTGCTTCCATCTCGCGGATCTTGCGGGTGGCGGTAAAGCCATCCATTTCGGGCATCTGGACATCCATCAGCAGGAGGCTGTAGGGGCGCTGGCCCCAGGCCTCCACCGCCTGCTTGCCCGTGCGGGCGACGTCAAAGGGCAGGTTCATATCTTCCAGGAAGTAGGACACGACGACGATATTGCCCTCGTAATCTTCCACCATCAGGACACGCGATTGTTCCGAAGTTGTGGCGGCTTGGGGCCAGACGATATCAGGGCGCGGCATATCGGGCACCGGCATATCGACGACAAGATTTTCATCGATGCTCATCTTCAGCGGCAGAACAAGCGTAAAGCAGGACCCCTTGCCCTCCTCGCTGGTCATGGTGATATCGCCGCCCATCAGGCGCGCCAGATTGCGGGAAATGGGCAATCCCAGGCCCGTGCCGCCATATTTGCGGCTGACGGATGAGTCGCCCTGTTTGAAGCGCTCGAAAATCAGGTCGATGGCGCCCGGGCTAACACCGATGCCGGTATCGCGCACATCGATGCGCAAGGTATCGACGCCGGTGCCGGTGACATCGCGTCCGGCAATGACATCAACGCGGCCTTTTTCGGTGAATTTGATGGCGTTACCGATCAGGTTGATGAGGATCTGGCGGATGCGCAACGCGTCGCCGGTAAAGATGACGCCCTGCAGATCGTCGTAGTCCACGCGGAATTTCAGGCCCTTTTCCCCGGCATTCATGGCGGTGATGGAAATGACCTGTTCGAACATGTCGGACGCAAGGAATTCCTTTTCCTCGAGCGTGATTTCACCGGACTCGATTTTCGAGAAATCGAGCACATCGTTGACCAGGTCCTTGAGCGTCGAGGTCGAGGATAAAAGCGTGGAGACGAGCTGGTTCTGCTTGTCGGTCAGCTTGGATTTCTGACGTTCGAGAATTTCGGCAATACCGGATATGGCGGTCAGGGGGGTGCGGATTTCGTGGGACATGTGGGCCAGGAAGTCGGTCTTGGCGCGGGATGCGTTTTCGGCATTCTGTTTGGCGTCTTCCAGGCGGCGCTGCTGTTCCTTGAGATAGGTGATGTCTGTATGCGTGCCGACCATGCGGTGGGCGCGGCCCTGATCGTCGTACATGGCTTTGGCGCGGGCGTTGATCCAGACCCAGCGGCCGGATTCGTGGCGCATGCGGAATGTGTTGGAATACTCGGATACTTCGCCGCGCAGATACTGGTCGATATAAGCCCAGACCTGTTCGGCGTCGTCCGGATGCAAGAGCCGCTTGAAATCGTCGACATGACCGATATGGGAGGGTTTATCGATGCCCAGCATCATGAAGAAGGGTTTGGAGTAGAACACCGCGCCGGTATCGATGTTCCAGTCGAAAATCCCGTCATTGGCGCCATTGGCGGCCAGGGCAAAGCGGTCTTCCGACTCTTTGAGGTATTTTTCCGCCGATGTGCGCTTGGTCTGGGCGTGCAGCAGGAAGCCGTTGAGCAACAACATGATGGCGATACAGAATGTGCCGCCGATGACCAGCGTGGTGAAATACTGGTCTTTTTTAACTTCGAGGCTCTGCACGCGGGATTGCAGAAGATTGTATTCCTCGTTCAGGAAATCCTTGTGCAGGCGCACGATGTTTTTGCGCAGCCCATCGATGGTCTGGATTCCGGCCATCAGCTCGGCGCTGGCGGTTTGCGGCTTGAAGATGCGGGCGCGTTCTTCGAGCTTGAAGGTCAGGCCCGAAAAATAGCCGCGCATTTCGTCCAGGCGGGAATTCTGCGACGGGTTGTCGCGGATCAGTTCCGCGATCTCGGCCAGGCGGTTGGACATCTCATGTTTGCGCTCCTCGTACTCGGCCAGGAACATCTTGTTGCCCGAGAGCAGATAGCCGCGCTGGGAATTGAGCATCCCTTCGACAAGGGCGGATAATTCCTGCGTGGCGATCAGGGTGGAGTTGGTATGGGCTACCCAGTTGCCATAGCGGTTCAGTTCATCCTCGTTACGCGAAAGAACGAAAGCCAGGCCGCCGAAACAGACGATTGTCAGCAGGGTGAAGACAAGGAAGTTACGTACCAGAATGCGATCCATAGGCCATGCCTGTTGGTGAGAGAAGTATCGGAAATCATAATGAAAAAACGAGATCAAAGCCATTAAAAAAGCGCCCCTTTTCCAAGGGGCGCCTTTGCAGATTGGAGGTGTTTAAACGGGCGGCGCTTTTCCACGCAGGGCGTGGACGGTTGCCGACACGATAAACAGGACCAGGAAGACCACGAACAGGATCTTCGCAATTTCGACCGATATGGCAGCAACCCCGCCAAAGCCTAAAACGGCGGCAATCAGAGCCAATACCAGAAATGTCAGAGCCCAGCTAAGCATGACGTTTTCCTTTCAAAAGTTAGATTATTCCCTATATGCCCTACCAACGGTCGGGAAATTAAAATGGTTCCTTCGGAACCGGTGTGGAGTCCGCGCGTTGGTAACATATGTACCAAGCTCGTAATGAAACAGGGACTGTTTTGATGGATCACCATACCGTCACCGATTTTGATATTCAGGCCCTGGTCGATAACGAGCTGAACTGGGAGCAGGAAAAACGCGTCCGTTCCTTTATCGACGCGGATCCCAAGGCCAAGGCACGTTTTGAAATGATGCGCCGTCAAAAAGGGCTGCTTCAGGACTGGTGGAAGTCCAAAAAAAGCAATTAATCCAAAATTTTAGTTATTTTGAAGCTTGCAGATTTCCACGGCGATCGGGAAACGGCCGCGGTTGAGATCAAATCCGAGATCTTTGGCGGCCTTCTTCGATAAATCCAGAACATGGCTGAATTTGCCGCGGTCATTGGCGGTGACATAGACAGTCTGGTTCGTTTCCCGGTTGCGGACCCGCAGTTTCGAGCCGAAAGGAACATCCTGTTGCGCGGCGGCGGTCAGGGCTTCCTGTTTGAAAATGTCGCCGCTTGCTGTCGGGCGATTTTCAAATTTATCACTGTAGATGGTCGCGATACCGGACCGGTATGGTTTGCATTTGAGTTCTGAGGATTCAGCCGTGTGCGCGAAATCCGCAGAACCAGCCACCAGCAGAAAAGCCATGACGGCGAACCCGCCGCATAAAGATTTTTTTACAAACGCCATAACCACACCCAAAGTCGTTTTCTTTGATGATTCAACGCGTGGTTGGGATTTGTGTTCCATAAAAATATTAAACCAAAAGTTGTGCTGTATGTTTTTAAAAAACGACCTGACGGCGTTTTAGGTTTGTGCTCGCTATTACGCGGTTTTATCCGCATTGGCTGAGATATACAAACCAAAAGCAGCAGGCACGAACATACAGGGACAATCAGATGTCGAAGTCTCTGAAAGAACGCTATTTTAAATAGTGAGATGCAGCCTGGTAGGCGACGCATAGCATGCTTGAGGACATCATGGATTCCACATCTTCCCTATCTCCAGCCGCGCCCACGGTTGTCCTGCTTGTTGATGATGATCCCTTTACGCGCGCGCGCGTGAAACAGGCTTTGCGTGAATCCGATACGCGGCAATACTGGGTGTTTCACGAGGCTGATTGGGGGCGCGAGGCGTTGGGGCTTATCGAAGGCCGTCCTTATGACTGCGTGTTCCTTAGTTGCGATCTGAAAGATATGGACCCGCTGGGTTTTTTACAGCGCCTTTATAATTCTGATATCGGCATTTGCGCGAGCCCCATCGTCCTGATCGCAGGGCAGGGCGATGATGCGCTGATGCTGGACGCATTTCGCCTCGGCGCGCAGGATTATTTGCTCAAGGAATCGCTGAGCGCGGTGTCCATCCATATTGCGATGACAAAGGCGCGGGACATGCATGATCTGCGCCGCAGCTGGCACCGTGCGGAAAGAGAGCTGTCACATATCCGCAAAATGGAGGCGATCGGGAAGATGACATCAGGCGTGGCGCATGATTTCAACAATCTTCTCTCGGTGGTTATGGGGAATATCGGCCAGTTGCGCCGCCGTCTCGACGACCCGCAATTCCTGCCGGAAGAAATCGCACCAAAAATCGCGGCGATTGAGACCGTATCGCAGCGCGGCGCTGACCTGATCAAGCGGCTGAAAATGTTTTCGCGGCAAACGCCATTGGCAGAAGAAGTCACCGATCCGAACGAGATGATCCTGGAGACAGTCGCGTTGCTGCGCAATGTCATCGGATCGAACGTCGTGATTGAAACAGCGCTCGATAAGGAATTGTGGCCGGTGTTGCTGGATCGCAGCGAATTCCAGAACGTTCTGATCAATTTCGCCGTCAATGCGCGCGATGCGATGCCGTCCGGCGGAACGCTGCGCATCACCTCGCAAAACATGCCGGTCGATATTTCTTATGCAGCGCAGCATCGCGGAATGCGCCCTGGGCTATATTCGGTGCTGACCATTCACGATACCGGCCGTGGCATGAGCACGGAGGTCATGGCGCGGGTGTTCGAGCCCTTCTTTACCACCAAGGCGCCCGGCGTCGGCACGGGCCTTGGCATGAGCATGGCGTATGGATTTATCAAGGAATCCGGCGGGTATGTGTCGGTCGAAAGCAAGGAAGGGCAGGGCACGACATTCCGCCTTTACCTGCCCAAAGCGGCTGATAACGATGTCGCCCTTTTACAGGAAGCGCAGTCCCGCGCCCGCGCGTGATGTGCATAACTTTCCGGATTTGTTGCCGAGCGCCTGAGCGCCACGTACCCTTTTTATAAGAGAGGCGGCATCAAGCCGTCCGGGAACAGGGATGCGGCAACAATACAACGAACTTGCGGGTGCGTGCGGCGGTGTTTACGCCGACACGCCGTTTGGCCGCATGATGTTGCAATCTGAAAATCTTTTATCCGCCGCACACGATCCGCAATGGCCGGATGCCGGTTGCGAATTCATGCGCAAGCTGCGGGCGAGCGGTTGCCGCGAACGCGGGCGGAACCTGGGTAAAAATCTTCCGGCGGTTTTCCGGTCATTCAATCCGAACTGGCGGCGGCCTTATATACCGCGGGTTGTGTATCACACAGGCAATGAACGCAATATCGCAGGGATTACCCTGTCGCGTGCGCATGAGGGCGACCATGCGATGGCTTATGACGCCGCCATCATCCATACCAGCCCTTTTAACAGCAAAGCATCCTATTGCGTCATGTGTCCGGAAACGTTTTTAAAGCTGGTCGACCTGACCGAGCGGAATGCGTATGTCAAACAGGCATGGCTGGCGTCGCTTCTGTCTGAAAAGCATCCGGAATTTTTGACCTTCACGCAGAACGACCCGATCACGGCGCAGGAATTTTTAGACAAGCGCGCCGAAATGGGCGGTGACCTGGAAGAGACCATGGTCGTGCTGGCGCGCACGGCGCTTTCGAAATGGAAAAGAAACGCCGGCACTTATGCCAATCATTACCATCTGGGCGCGCTCGCCGCTTACGGGGCGCGGCTGAAATATTTGCGCGAGCAGGGGGTGCAGCCCTTCTTTGTTAAAATGGACATGCAGGACCTGGCGGATGTCGGCAACACATTCGGGCCGAATATTTTTGCAGGCCGGGAAGAATTTTTGAAATTGCCCGCGCTGATGCCGGAAGCGGCCGGCCGGTTGCAGGCGATTCAGGATGCGTGGAATCTGAATGCGCGTTCGCCGATGCCGTTTGGCCATTTACTGACGATGCGCGGAGAAAGCCGCTCAGGGTTCTTACATATGTCAAAGACCTGGGGTGCCCGCACGCCGGTCATGGGCTTTATGAACGTTCCCTCGCTTGCGGCTTAACAATGCGTTAAACTGGTCTCTATAAGGTGGTCAGATGTGGTTTTTCGGCAAAGACAAAAATAAAGGCAAGGACAAACCTGCAGCGGACGCGGCCAAACCGGCTTCGATTCCGGGCAATGTCGCGGCCAGCGCCACCATGACCAAAGCCGAGAAAGCGGCGCATTTAATGGCGCAAATGCGCGGCCTGCGCGCTGAAATCGGCGAAGAGGAACTGGCGAAAATCGTCGCCAAGCTGAAACTGGACGAGCTTAAAAAGCAGGTTCGATCCGACATCGACAACGATCCGAAAAAGCGCGACCGGCTGCTCGACGAGATCCGTTTCCATGTCCAGGATCCCGACAACAACACCCGTCACTAAAGACGTTTTTTACACCGCGCAAATCTGGTAAAATAGGTTCGATCCTTTGAAAGGTTTCGTATGCCTACCTATACCGCCCCCCTTGATAATATCCGCTTCATTCTCAACGACGTCCTGAAAGTGCACGAGACACTGGCCCAACTGCCCAGTGCCAGCGAGGCAACGCCGGATACGATCGACGCCATTCTGGAAGGTGCTGCGCAGATCTGCCAGGAAGTGCTGTTCCCGGTCAACCAGTCGGGTGACAAGGAAGGCTGCACATTCGATCAGGGCAAGGTGACGACGCCGTCCGGTTTCAAGGAAGCGTATAAAACATTCATCGAAGGCGGCTGGACATCGCTGCCCTGCGACCCCGCTTACGGCGGCATGGGCATGCCGCATGTGCTGAACTGCGTTTTGCAGGAAATGATCTGTTCGGCAAACATGTCGTTCGGCATGTATCCGGGTCTGAGCCACGGCGCGATCGAGGCGCTGCATCAGTTCGGCACGGACGAGATTAAAAATACCTACCTGCCAAAAATGGTCGCCGGCGAATGGTCGGGCACCATGAATTTGACCGAGCCGCATTGCGGCACGGATCTGGGCCTCATCAAAACCAAAGCGGTTGTTGACGGCGACGGGTATGCGATCACGGGCCAGAAGATTTTCATTTCCGCGGGCGAGCATGACCTGACGTCCAATATCATCCACCTGGTGCTGGCGCGTCTGCCGGGCGCGCCGGAAGGCGTGAAAGGGATTTCACTGTTCGTCGTTCCGAAATTCATGGTCCATGCGGATGGCAGCTTAGGCGATCACAACAAGCTGCAATGCGCATCGATCGAACATAAAATGGGCATCAAGGCATCAAGCACCTGCGTCATGGTGTTCGAGGGCGCCAAGGGCTGGCTGGTCGGGGAACCGAACAAGGGCCTGAAGGCCATGTTCACGATGATGAACGCAGCCCGCCTTGGCGTGGCAATGCAGGGTCTGGGGATTGGCGAAGTCGCGTATCAAAATGCTGTCGCCTATGCCAAGGACCGCCTGCAGATGCGTTCGCTGGACGGTGCCAAGTCCCCGGAACTGCCGGCTGACCCGATTATCGTGCATCCCGATATCCGCCGCATGCTGCTGACATCGAAAGCGTTCTGCGAAGGCAGCCGCATGCTGTCATACCTGGTCGGTTTGTCGCTGGATATCGCGCATAACCATCCGGACGAGGCCGAACGCCAGGAAGCGGATGATTTCGTCGCGCTGATGACGCCGATCATCAAGGCCTACCAGACCGATATGGGCTCGGATGTCGCGAATCTTGCGATTCAGGTTTACGGCGGCGCCGGTTACACGTGGGACGCGGGTGTCGAGCAATATGCGCGCGATGCGCGGATCGCGATGATTTATGAGGGTACCAACGGCATTCAGGCGCTGGACCTGGTGGGCCGCAAGATGGGCGTCGGTTTCGGGCGACTCTTACGCCGCTTCTTCCACCCGGTGTCGGCGTTCGTCGAGGCCGAGATGGAAAACGATGCGATGGGTGAATTCGTCATGCCGCTGGCCAAGGCCATGGGCAAGTTGCAGCAAGCCACCGCAACGATTGCGCAAAAGGGGTTGAAAGACCCGATGGAGGCTGGCGCCGCTTCGGTCGATTACCTGCGCATGTTCGCGTTGACGGCGCTGGCATTCTGCTGGGCGCGCATGGCCAAGGTTGCGATGGAGAAAAAAGGTTCAGGCGACGGCAAGGACGAATTTTACGATTCCAAACTGCAGACCGCGCGGTTCTTCATGACCCGCATGCTGCCGGAATACGAGTCGCGTTTCCGCATGGTCATGGCCGGCAAGGGCCCGCTCATGGAAATGCAGGCGGCGAATTTCTAGCCCGTCCTTTCCTCTCGTGGTATAGTCGATTGCACAAACACCCGTCTTCTATCTGGCGGGTGTTTTTTTATTTTGAAAACAAACTGAGTAACTCAAATCACGCTAATAAATCAAATGCTTATACACTATCTGCCCTAGTCATAAGATTTCATTAGCGCTTTTTCCTTATAATGGCGCTCGATGTTGGATGCATATCGCAAGCACGGTATCCGCTGGTGGGACGGGAAAGGCGATCCGGACGAGCTTTTCGTGCCGGATGCGGTGCTGACACCTTTGTTTGACGGGCTGAATGCCACCCGGCTGCCGTACCATTTCTGGCCGGTACATGTAAAACGAGACGAACTGAATAAACGCGAGCACTGGCCGCGGGAACGAACCATGGCGCTGACACGGCAAGTCTGGTTTGAGCTGGGCGGTCCTGCGTTACAAAAAACCTATGATTTCGAAATGGCGACGCGCCCTTTAGCCGAGTATGAGCCTACGTATAAATCCGAAATTCCATGCCTTGGACGATGTAACCTCAAGGGAATTCTATTCCGCTTCAGTCAGACGCTCTCGGATCCTGTTTACATGATCCATGAAGCGGGTCATCTGGTTGCGCAGAAAGGCGGTTATAACCGGTCCAATGTTGCAGAATTGCCAGCGTTTTTTGCGCAGGAGGTTGGGTACGATATCCTGCGCAATACTATGGATGACCGGGGTGAAGCGGCACGTTGGCACAGGCTGGAAGAGTTTTTATCTGTTCAGGTTGAGAGGGATTACGGGTGTGAGCTGATTTTAGAAAAAAATTCAGGGACGGAAGACGAAAAAGTTTTTGTTGAGCGTCTTCACTATCATAATTCGGCGTACCCGCTTGCGATTTACATGCATGACATGTTTAAAGCCATGAAGGCGGATGACCGTAAGAATGTTTTGAATTTACTGTATGGCGGCGATACCACGGTGACGCATGAACAGATCATGCGGAGGTTTGGTCTTGAGAAGGAAGAGGATTTTAATCACGCGGGCATCCATGTGGGCAAAATGATGCAGGCGGAAGCGCTGTCATTAGGTCTGGATGAATCGTATATCTCCAAGCCAGCCCCAGCTTTAAAGCGCACGCCCTAACGTTCGACGTAATCCAGGTTTTTGGAGAACGTTTCCTCGATGACCGTCATCGCCGCGAAGGCGAGGAGGATGCTGATGCCGCCGAGGATGAGGGCGGCATCCTGCAATGCGATGCCGTTGCCCTGCATGGCGGTGTAGGACGCTGAAATAGGGATGACCGCAGCGCGGATGAAGTTCGGTATCGAGGTTGCCGCGAGGGCGCGGATATTGGTGCCGAACTGCTCGGCGGCGATCATGAAGAAAATGACCGCATAACCGCCGGTGAAACCCAGCATCATCGTCAGTATCTGGTAGGTGACGAGCGGCGTGCCGGGCGGCAAATAGAGGTAGGTGCCGGCGCACAGCGTCATGAGGATCAGGGCCATGGTGATCACTTTTTTGCGGCTTTTGAGTTTCTGGCTCACCAGACCCATGACCAGCGAGCCGGCAGCAAAGCCAATATAGATGACGATGACGGCGTCCTGCCCGGTGATGGGTGTGGCAGCGCCCAAGGCGGCCGTCAATTCAGGCGCGAAGGTCATGAAGATGACGAGAATGAAATAAAGCGGCACGCCGATGAGGATGCAGCAGATGTATTTCAAAAAGCGCGCCGGCGGGGCAAGCAGCAGCATGACCGAGCCACGGCGCACGTTGCGTTCGCTCTTCAGCGACGTGAACATGCCGGATTCGAATATCTTCATGCGCAGGACCAGAAGGGCGAGGCCGAGCACACCGCCAATGGCGTAGGCGGTGCGCCAGTCGACGTAATGGGCGATGGTGCCGGCGGCAATCGCGCCGGTCAGCCCGAAGCCGGCGATCAGCGTTGTGCCGAGGCCGCGGCGTTCCTGTTTCATGGATTCGGATACGAGGGTGACCGCGCCGCCGATTTCACCGGCCAGGCCAAAGCCTGCGATAAAGCGCAGGACCATGTATTGTTCGATATTGGTGATCATCGCATTGGCGAGATTGGCGACGGAGTAGAGCAGAATCGAGCCGAACAGGATGGTGACGCGGCCTTTTTTATCGCCGATGATGCCCCAGAGCAGGCCGCCGATCAGCATGCCAGCCATCTGCAGGTTCAGAAGCAGAATGCCTTTGGAGAAAAACTGGTCTTCGGGAACGCCGATATCGCGAAGCGAGGGCACACGCACGGTTGAGAAGAGAACAAGATCGTAAACATCAACAAAATAGCCGAGCGCCGACACGATGACGACCATCGAGAAGAGCCCTTGCGTGCCAAACCACGGCATCCTGGCCATTATGTTTCCCCCGTTTAGGCTTTTTTAGCCTTTGTTTTCGCTTTCGTTTTTGCTTTTGCGGGCGCTTTTTCTTTTTTCGCCTTGGGTTCGGCTGCGGGTTTGTCTTTTGCTGCTTTACCCTTGCCTTTGGCTTTGGTTTTCCCACCGCCACCGGCCGCAGCCTTTTTATCGACCAGAATGACGGCCTCTTCAAGCGTAAAGGTCGCAGGGTCTGAATCGCGGGGTAATGTGGCGTTTATCTTGCCCATTTTCGCATAAGGGCCGTATTTGCCGGTGAACAGCTCGATCGTTTCCTTGGTCACAGGGTGCGCGCCAAGGGTTTTGAGCGCGGCAGCGCCACGGCCTTTTTGCTTGGCCTGCGCCAGCAGTTCGATGGCGCGGTTCATGCCGATGGTGAGAACATCATCATCTTTGGGAATCGATTTGAATGTATCGCCGTGTTTCAGATACGGACCGAAGCGGCCGATGCCTGCGGAGATTTTGTTGCCGGTTTCCGGGTGAATGCCGACTTCGCGCGGCAGGGCCAGAAGATCCATCGCGATGTCGAGGGTGACATCATCGGGGCTAAGCCCTTTTGGCAGGCCCTGGCGTTTTGGTTTTTCGATGACTTCGCCTTTGACTTTTTTCTTACCCGGCTCGACCGGCGGGGCTTCGCCCAGCTGGACGTATACGCCATAGGGGCCACGGCGCAGCGTGATGTTCTTGCCGGTGGCTTTGTCGATGCCCAATTCTTTGGGGCCGGCTTCCAGACCGCTCAGGCCTTCACCATCGGTGATGACCAGCGGCGTGGTGTAGGAACATTTGGGGTCGTTTTGATAATTCGAGCAGCCGATAAAGGCGCCGTTTTTACCAAGGCGCAGGCCCAGACGGCCGTTGCCGCATGCGGGGCACTGCCTTGGATCTTTGCCGCTGGCGAGCGGCGGGAAGAAGTGCGGGCCCAGTTCTTCGTCGAGCGCGTCGATCACCTGCGTGATGGTGAGATCCTTGGTGCCGCCGATGGCTTTGGAGAAATCGTCCCAGAAATCGCGCAGAGCTTTTTGCCATTGCAGCTGACCGTCGGAGATCGCGTCCAGCTCTTCTTCGAGACCGGCTGTGAATTTATAATCGACGTATTTGGTGAAATATTTCGTCAGGAAGGTCGTGACGATGCGGCCGCGATCTTCCGGAATGAAACGTTTTTGTTCAATGCGCACATAGTTGCGGTCCTGCAGCACCTGAATGATCGAGGCATAAGTGGAAGGGCGCCCGATGCCTTCTTCTTCCAGCTTCTTGACCAGGCTTGCTTCGGAATAGCGCGGCAAAGGCTGGGTGAAATGCTGTTCGGGTTTGACTTCGCTGATGCCGATGGCATCGCCCTGTTTTAAGGGCGGCAGGCGGCGGTCTTCGTCGCTTTCTTCAGCCGTATCGTCGCGGGATTCTTCGTAAAGTTTCAGGAAACCGTCGAAGGTCACAACCGAGCCGGTTGCGCGCAGGACGACGTCATCCGTGCCGTCGGAGAGATCGACCGTGGTCTGATCCATCAGGGCGCTTTCCATCTGGCAGGCCATGGTGCGTTTCCAGATCAGATCGTAAAGGCGTGCTTCGGCGGGGCCGACATATTTGGCGACTTGTTCTGGCGTGCGGCGCATGTTGGTCGGGCGGATGGCTTCGTGCGCTTCCTGCGCATTTTTGGCCTTGGATTTGTAGGCGCGGGGAGAATCCGGCACGTACTGATCGCCGTAGATTTCCTTCACCGTGTGGCGGATCTGGGCGATGGCTTCGCCGCTCAGCGTGATGCCGTCGGTCCGCATATAGGTGATGAGGCCGGTCAGTTCGCCGCCCAGCTCAACGCCTTCGTAAAGTTTTTGCGCGGTGCGCATCGTTTCGGATGCGGTCATGCCCAGTTTGCGGGACGCTTCCTGCTGCAGGGTCGAGGTGATGAACGGCGCGTAAGGATGGCGCTTGACCTGCTTGGCTTCGACGCTGGTGACTTTGAGGTCCTTGGCTTCGATGCGCAAGACGGCAGCCTTTGCGTCGTGCTCGTTGGGCAGATCGAATTTGCCGAGCTTGTTGCCGGACAGATGCGTGAGGCGGGCAAGGAACGGAACGCCGTCGGCATTTTTTAGTTTGGCAGCAATGGTCCAGTATTCTTCGCTGATGAATTTTTCGATTTCGGATTCGCGTTCGCAGATCAGGCGCAACGCGACGGATTGCACGCGGCCGGCGGAACGGCTGCCGGGCAGTTTGCGCCACAGCACCGGCGAGATGGTGAATCCGACCAGATAATCAAGCGCGCGGCGCGCGAGATAGGCGTCGACCAAAGCCTGGTCTACCTCGCGCGGTTTATCGAAGGCGGCCTTGATGGCGGTCTTGGTGATTTCGTTGAAGGCGACGCGCTGGACCTTGATGCCTTTGAGCGTGTTGCCCTGACCCAGCAATTCCTGCAGGTGCCATGAAATGGCTTCACCCTCGCGGTCGGGGTCGGTTGCGAGGTAAAGATGCGTGGCGCCTTTGAGCGCCTTCTTGATTTCGCCGACCGGCTTGCCGGCGCGTTCGCCCAGTTCCCATGACATGGCGAAGTTTTCGTCCGGTTTGACCGAGCCGTCTTTCGGCGGCAGGTCACGAACATGCCCATAGGATGCGAGGACCGTATAATCGGACCCGAGATATTTATTGATGGTCTTGGCCTTGGCCGGAGACTCGACGACGACGACGGAATGTCCACTCATGGGAAACGGCATTTAGCGCAAGGTGGCCGCTTTGTCCACCTCATACTCTATATACGGTATGCCTGTGGCCGAGACGCGGTTGCCGGGATGACGGGTCAATCTGCCGCCAAGTTCCAGTTCTAAAAGGATAGTTTGGATTACCGGCGGCTTAAGGCCAGTTTCCCGAATAAGGTCATCGACCAGTGCCGGGACTGAGCCCAGGAGGGGAAGGAGGCACTGGCGGGCCGCTTCCAGAATGCCGGGGTCGGGGTCGTTGGCGACAAAATCGGCGGGCACAGGTTGCGGTTCGCGGATGCGCATTTCTTTCAGGCGGGCGAGGGAATCCAGAATATCGCGGGGGCCGGAGACAAGCGTTGCGCCATCGCGGATCAGCGCATTGGGGCCACCGGCGCGCGGGTCCATCGGGTGGCCCGGAACGGCGTAGACTTCGCGCCCCTGATCGGCGGCGACATGCGCTGTGATGAGGGATCCTGATTTTAATGTGCCCTCCACAATCACGACGCCGAGCGAGAGGCCGGAGATGATGCGGTTGCGGCGCGGGAAATGCTGCGCCATCGGCTGCGTGCCCAGTTCGTTCTCAGCGACAATCGCGCCGCCGGCTGCAATGTGGTCGTAAAGCGTTTTATTTTCGGCCGGGTAGACAACGTCGACGCCGCCTGCAACCACCGCAACCGTGCCGGTGGCAAGCGATGCGGCGTGGGCTGCGGTATCGATGCCGCGGGCGAGGCCGGATGTGATGACAAGGCCGGCGCGGCCAAGTTCGATGCTGAGATTTTCAGCGAATTTACGGCCCTGCAAAGACGCGTTGCGCGAGCCGACAATGCCGATGGATTGTTTATTGAGCAGATTGACGTTGCCTAGAACGGTGAGGGTCATCGGGGCGTCTTCGATGGCGGCCAGCTGGGCGGGATAGTCGGCGTCGCCGTAAACCAGCAGCTTGGCGCCGATTTTTTCGATGCGGTTCAGTTCGTCTTCGATGGTTTTAAGTGCAATGATGCCAAGCGGTTTGGCGCGGCCGCCGTTTTTGGCGAGATCGGGGACTTTTTCAACGGCGCGGATGGCCGAGCCATAGCGTTCGATCAGGCGGCGGAAGGTGATAGGGCCGATGCCATCACTGCGCGCCAGCTGCAGACGGGCGATGCGTTCAGCTTGCGGCAGCATCTTTCTTCTTCTTTCCTATTTTCGGCTCGGTGCCGGCGAGGATGCGCCTGATGTTGTCTTTATGCTTGTACCAGACAAGCAGGGCGATCGTGCCGACCAGCCACGACCATTCAGGTTTGTAGAAATAAGCGGTCGCAAAGGGCGCGATCAGCATCGCCATCAGTGCGGAAAGAGATGAGATGCGTGTGATCGCGGCGGTGAGCGCCCAGGTGATGCAGGCCGTGAGACCGGCGAGCGGCGCGAAGGCAAGGAGTACACCAAGCGTGGTGGCGACGCCCTTGCCGCCTTTGAATTTCAGCCAGACGGGAAAGAGATGGCCGAGCACGGACCCGAGCGCGGCGCCCATCGGCCCCTGAATATTATCGGGCCAGATGACATGCATGGCGAGCAGCACGGCGATAGCGCCTTTGCCGCTGTCGAGCAGCAGCGTGGCGAGCGCCAGATCCTTGCGGCCGGTGCGCAGTACATTGGTCGCGCCGATATTGCCTGAACCGATATCGCGGATATCGCCAAGGCCAGCGAGGCGCGTGATGACCAGGCCGAAAGGAATCGAGCCCAGCAGATAGCCGAAGGCGAGGGAGAGAAGCGCAACAAGTGTGAAATGATCAGCCATGTCCCGTATAAGGACACTTCATGCGCCTGAAATCAAGGTGCTGGCTTGGAACCGCTGGAAAGCGCGCCTTCAAAGAGAATGCGGCGCAGAATGCCGGGCGTGAGAACCGAAAGTGGGTTTATGGATACATCGGGATCGGATGTCGGCCCTTTCATGGAATAGGTCGCCGCAAAAATGCCGCCGCCTTTTTTGCCGCCGGTAAGAATGTCGCCGACGAGCGGGATTGAGGAGAGCATGGAGTTCACACCTGACATCGGCACAACCGTGCCGCGCAGATCCATCGTGCCGGCACCGGTATCGACATTGCCTTCGAAGGTCAGGCCCAGAGACGCGCCGGTCGTACGGCCTTCTCTGAAGTTGATCTGCAGACCGCTTGGAGGGTTGAGCACTGTCAGTTCGCTCTCGGCGCGGGCGAAGCGCAAACCTGTATCCTGCTCAAGGATGGAGAGCAGGCCAGGCAGCGACAGCAGGTTGATCAGCTTCGCAATAGCCGGCGCGCCGCGGACTCCGAAATCCTCGATGAGCAATTTGCCCTGCATGTCGCCGGGTTTTCCGTCTTTGATGGGGTAACCGGTGATGCGCAGTTTTCCGCCGCGCACGCGCTCGGTGATGCCGAGCGCGGTGAGGGCAGAGCCCGCATTATCAGATTCCAGAAGCAGGCTTTCAGAGGAATAGCGCAGCGTGACGGGCGCACCGTCGCGCACGGTGGCATCAAGCATGGCCGTCTGCATGGTGCCGTCGGGGTTGGACACGAACGAGCCTTTCACATTTGCCAAAGGCCTTGAGCCAACCCAGAGCTGGGCAAGATCAAGCGAGACGTTGAAGGCTGTTTTGGGTTTGGCGGCAGCGGGGGTTGCCTGCCCATCAGGCGCGGCCAGTTTTTTGGCGGGATCGGGCGCGTCCCCCAGAATCCAGCGCGCATCGAAGGATTCACCGGTCACTTTGGCGGTCAGGTCGTATTCTGTTTTCCAGGTTGCTTCCATGCTGGCGTTGTTTTCGCCGAGCTTCAGGCCTTTCAACACAGCTTTGGAGAGAATGGCTTCGTTTTTGGCATCGCGACCGAAAGCGAGATTGCCTGAAGCGAGCGACATGCCGCTACCGGTGATAGACAGGCTGTCTATCGAGACGATATCGCCATTTCTGAGCGTGCCTGCCAGTTTGGCGGTCGCGGGCGCGCCTTTTTCCTTCACGGCATTAAAAGGATTGGTGAAATCGATGCGGGCATCGTTGAGAACGGCGGTGACATCCAGCTTGGCCACGCCATCGGGCCGGGTGACGAGGCTGATGTCTGCCGGGATGATGCCATCGACGCGATCTTCGAGCGCGGCGATGAATTTCTGGCGGATCGGTTTGTCGGTCTGGATACTGGCTTCCAGTTTCGATGCGTATTCAGCCCCAGGCTGTGGCTCGAAATATTCTTCCCATGAGACTTTCGCCGGTTGCGTTTCCAGTTTGCCTGCGCCGGCGAGTTTGAAATGATTTTCCGAAGCGTCGAGGTCGAAGGCGGGGCCGGACAGCGTCAGACCCTTCACGGCGCCCGGGACGACAAGATCGGTCAGCTTGGCGGTTGCCTTGACGTTGACGTCTTCGACGGCCATGTCGGCCAGAGTGGGGAAATCAATCAGTAAATTGATTTGCGCATTGCCCTGGGCTTTCGATGCGTCAAGATCGACTTTCTGGCGGTACGAAATCGGATCGCGTTCCAGATAGCTGAAGACCGCGCCGACCGATCCGTTCATGACGAAATGCAGATGCGCATGGCCTTTGCCGGGCGTAATGAGGTCGTCGAAAAACAATTCTCCGGATTGGACATCCAGATCGCCGATATCGGCGGATTCAATGTCGAGATTAAGGCCCATGCCTTCATAGACGCCCGTGCCGGTCGTGTTGCGCGCGGGCAGCAAGGGTTCCCGGTAATCGACCGTGACGCCGGTAAACCCGAATGTGCCTTTGATTTTTCCGGTGCTGATATTCCAGCGGGTTTCCCGTTCCGGCTCAAGCTCGGCCGCATCGATTGCGATTTCAATGTCGTCTTCATCCAGTTCGGCATACGTGCGCTGGGCAGTCATCGGAATATCGACATTGATATTGCTGAAGCGGCCTTTGTCCATGCGGTCGATCAGCCATTCGCGGCCGCCACTGTCCCAGACTTCGGGCCAGACGGCGGGCAGCGCATCGACAGCAACAACAGGAATGGCAACGTTTAATTGGCCTTTCAGGTCACGCCAGTTCCTGTCAGCGGCTATGTCGCCTTTGGCGGCGATGGTGATGCCCTTGATGGTGATGGCGGCGTTGCTGAGCTGCAGTGTCTGGGTTTCGGGTTCGTAACCGACATGCAGGTCAAACTTAGTGAGTTTTTCGTTCTGCAGGCCGGTGCCGTAATTGCGCGGCCAGTAAAGCGTGCCGTCATCGCCCTGCAATTGAAGCGTGAGATTGCCGAGCGAGAAATCGTTGCGAAGGGTGACTTTTGCCTTGCCGTCGACGCGCATGTCGATGATGGGCAGGTTTGCAGCATAGAGCACGCCGCCAATCAGGTTGCGCGTGTCGGCATTCTCCAGTGACGCGACGGCGGTGAGCGTTTTGTCACCGGATTCATAGATGAAATCAACCGCGGCTGCGCTGCCGTCACGGCCGCCGCTTAACGTTGCGGTCAGGAAACCATCGAGCGAGCGGCCATCCAGCCCGCGGGACTGGTTGATTTCAACGTTCACGTGGTCGAAGCGGCGGATCAGCGCGTCTTTCTGGTCTTCGAAGACCACGCGCATGTCACTCAGCTGCAATTTGTCGACGGCGGGCAGGTCACCCACGATCTGATCCAAAGTCAGTTCGGCGGAACGCGCGCGCGGTTTATTTTCGTCACTGTCCACGCCGGTCAGCGTAATGGCGCCGTTCGGCAGGCGGATGATGCGCAGGGCCAGGTTTTCCACCTCGGCATAAGAAAAATGAATCTGCGCGAGCAGCAGGCGCCAGGACGAGACAGCCATGTCGGCCTGGCCGATGCTCAGGAATTCGCCCATCGGTCCGATAAGGCTGATATTGGTCATGTTCATGACGATGGGTTTGGCACGGCCTTCCCATGAGAGTTCAAGCGAGCCGATATCGAATTGCAGGCGGTCGCCCCGGCTGAGCATTTTTTCGATCCAGGGCAGGGCGGCATCGGCATTCAGCGGGCCCTGGCTGAGGCGCCAGGCCAATATGCCGGCACCGGCACCGATGACGGCATAGATGGTGAGAATAAATGCAATGATGCACGTCAGGACGGTTTTACGTCCTTCACGCTGGGGGCTCGGGGTGGCTGGCGGGTTGACTTCGTCGTTCATGTGTTCAGATAGTAATATATATACAAATTCAAAAAGGGATATGACCATGCCGGAAATAAAAGCAGGCGATATAGCACCCAATTTTCGACTGCCCGCCTTCGTGCCCGGCAAGGGCGAGAGCGTGATTTCCCTTGATGATTTCAAAGGGGCGCCGGTTGTGCTGTATTTTTATCCCAAGGACGACACATCCGGCTGCACGGCCGAGGCGTGCGATTTTCGCGATAACATCAAGGCATTTGATCGTTTAGGCGCGCGCGTGATCGGTGTTTCGAAAGATTCTGTCGCTTCTCATGAGAAATTCGCAAAGAAATACGAACTGAATTTTACGCTCGTGTCCGATGAAGACACGAAAATGTGTCAGGCTTACGACGTGTGGGCGCAAAAAAGCATGTATGGACGCAAATACATGGGCATTGACCGGTCAACTTTCCTGATCGATGCGCAAGGACGTATTGCCGCGTTCTGGCGGAATGTGAAGGTCAAGAGCCATGTCGCGGACGTATCGGAAGCGCTGGAGGCGCTGTCCAAAAAAATAGCCGCGTAGCGACTGGTTTGGTTAGCGGCGTTCCTTAAAAAACTTTTGCAAAAGGGCAGCGGCGGCGTCTTCATCGATGCCGCCATATATTTCGGGCTTATGGTTGATGGTGGGTTGCGTGAAAATGCGCGGCCCATGCTCGACTCCGCCGCCTTTGGGATCATATGCGCCAAAATAGACGCGGCGGATGCGCGCGGCTGCAATGGCAGCGGCGCATAAAGCGCAAGGTTCCAGCGTGACATAGAGATCGTGATCCGGCAGGCGCGGCGCGCCGATTTCGGCGCAGCGCATGCGTATGGCCAGCACTTCAGCATGGGCGGTGGGGTCATGCAGAATTTCGGTCATGTTGTGCGCTTTGGCGACGATCTGCCCCGTCGCGTCGACCAGCACGGCGCCGATGGGCACTTCATTCTGGTGACCGGCGTTTTCGGCCTCTTTCAAGGCGATGCTCATTGGGCTAATCTGGCTCATGGCCCGCACAATACTGCCCTTTCCAATCAAAGCCAAGGTTTGCAAATGCGCATAACCGGCGGTTCAGCGCGCGGGCGCATCATCAATGTGCCGCAGACGGGTTCGGTGCGGCCGACCACGGACAAGATGCGCCAGCAATTGTTCAACATGCTGATGCACAGCCAATGGGCCGTGGGATCGGGTTTTGAATTACAGGGCGCTTTTGTGTTTGACGGTTTCTGCGGCAGCGGTTCGCTCGGGCTGGAAGCGTTATCGCGCGCTGCCGCGCATGTTGTCTTCGTCGATTTCGATGCGCGGGTTCTGCAGATTGCCAAAGACAATGTGAAAACCTGCAAGTTTGAAGATGCATCCACCTTCCTGATGAAAAGCTGCGCCAGGCTTGGGGCGCGGCCTGACAAAATCGCACGGCGCACGCTGGCGTTGCTCGATCCGCCTTACCGCAAGGATTTCATTGCGCCGTCGCTGTCGGCGCTGGTGGAGGGCGGATGGCTGGCGGACGGCGCGCTGATCGTTGCGGAAAGCGAAAAAGGCTGGGCCGGCGATGCGCCCGCAAATCTGACACAAATCCATACCAGAGTTGATGGCGACAGCCAGTTGAATGTGTGGAATTATAAAGCATGACTTTCATCGAATTTTTCCAGGCCACTTTCATGGGCGCGGTCGAGGCTGCGACTGAATTTCTGCCTGTGTCATCCACGGGGCATTTAATCCTGGCCGGTAAAATGATCGGCTTCGAAGGACCACCAGGGCATGTGTTCGAGATCGCCATCCAGCTGGGCGCGGTTCTTGCCGTGCTGGTTTTATATTTTCAGCGTCTGTGGGGTGTCGTTGTCGGATTGCCGAAGGATCCGCAGGCGCGGCGTTTCGCTTTGGTCAGTATTGTCGCATTCATCCCCGCCGTCATCGCCGGCTTTCTGATGTATGACGTCATCAAAACCTATCTCTTCAGCGCGTGGGTGGTTTGCGCCATGCTGATCGCGGGCGGCATCGCTATTCTGCTGATCGAGAAGTTTCATCCCAAACATCACATTCATGAAATCGAAGATATGCCGGTGAAGACAGCGCTATTCATCGGGTTGATCCAGTGTCTGGCGCTGATCCCGGGCGTATCGCGCTCAGGGGCTACTATCATGGGGGCGCTGGTGCTGGGCGTCGATCGCAAGGCGGCGGCTGAGTTTTCGTTCTTCCAGGCTATCCCGCTGCTGGCGGGCGCAGCCATTTACGATCTCTGGAAAAGCAGTGCCAATATCGATGCGTCAGCGGCGTCGATCATCGGCGTCGGGTTCGTGTCGTCGTTTATTTTCGCGATGATCGTCATCAAATGGATGATCGGCTACGTGCAGCGCAACGGTTTTGGCATTTTCGCGTGGTACCGCATCGTGGCGGGCACGGCGGGCCTGATCATCCTGGCGCTTCTTTAAAGTTATTCGGCCATGGCGATGGCGCCGCGCTTGTCGCGGACGATGACGGACAGGGCACCGGCCACTTTATCCATCGGTTCGATCAGACGTTCAGCGTTGCGCACAATGCGGTCGACGATTTCACGCGCTTTTTCAACCGGCACTTCCGGTTCCAGCGTGCGGTAATCCGGGTTGGAGACGATCATCTGGTAGAGCGATGAAAGATCGCCCGAGAGCTGGGGGCCCAGAATTTCCATTTTATCGACGTGAGAATCGTAAACGGTGCGGGTCAGGCCCGGCTTGTCGTGAATGATGTCGCCGCCGCGCTGGTATTTGGGAGTCTTGCCCGGATCGCGCAGGGATTTGAGCAGTTCTTCGTAGATGACCAGGAACGCGTCGAGCTTGGCGCGGTTGGTGTTGATTTCGTTCTCAAGCGCGGAGGCGATCACGTATTTCTCGCGCTCTTTCAACTGGCGTTCGCGTTTTTGGGTGCCGGCGATCTGGTAACGCTGCAGCGTGATGAGCTGGCGGAAACCCAGATGCATGATGACGCCGATAATCAGAAAACCGATGACCGGGACGATGACCAGCGCACCGGCAATGACCCAGAGCGGGGCCGAACCCGTGATCTGGGAGAGGAAATCACCTGACGGCGCGACAGCGGGCGCAGTGTTTTGCTGCGGCTGAATGTTCCGTCCGTTGCCCCAGAAACCGATATTGGCATTGCGGGCGCGGCGTTCGGCATCGATATAGGGGCCGGATAATTCGGTGCCGACCAGATCGCGGCGATTGGCGGCAACCAGGCCGCTGGTGACAAGCGTCAGACCGATGTCGCGCTCAGCCGCGTTGAGGCAGCGGGCGCGGATATTGCCGCTTGTGGCAGGGCCGTCCGTCGTGATGCATTTGACCGGGCGGTCGCCGATGAGATCGTCGAGGGCAGCGCGGGCGCGGACAGCGTCGGGCGTGCCTTTCGGCGCTGCGGCTTCCACTCCCCAAAGGGTGATGGTGGCGTTGTTGCCGTTCAGGGTGGTCGCGTCTATGGCAAAGGCCGGGGTCGAAAAGGCTTTGCTGCTTTCCTGGGCTAAACCCATAGCAGGCGCCGCAAAAGCAATGAATCCAAGGATCAGGGGAAGGCAACGGATATTCATAAAAAAGCCCGGGTTTTTGACACAAAATGACTACGGTATTAAGGTTAGGATTACACTATAAGGCCGTCAAAGGGATTTATGAAACTATCTTTGCGTGAGCTCATGGACAGACTTGGCGTCGGACGCGTAATCAACGCGTACGAAACGCAGCCTTGGCAGCATGTCGATGTGAATGACGGCATCACCGCAGCGGCGGAAGTGCGCATGAACGGGGACGGCGACGAGATCGAAGCCGAACTGCAGTTCATGTACGACACCCCGCCCGCCGGCAAAACCCCGTGCGAGCAGATCGTGTGGCTGAAAGTCAAACCGCTGATCCGCCTGCAGGGCATGTGGGCGACCACCGATCTGTGGGTGAATAAAGAAAATTATGCCGGCAAGGTTTATGGCTGGGAAGAAAAAGCCTGTAATTTTTTCCGCGCCTGCGTGCGCGAGATCAAGGCCGAGCGCCTGCCGGATATCGAGCTGCTGATCAGCCGTGAATTGTCGTCTCGCGAAGTGTTCGGCGGCGGCGCCGGCGAGGGGTCGAACAAATCCCCGCAGATCAAGACGAACCAGCTTCTCTACGACATGAAGAACCCGCATAGCCGCGGCTTCTGATTTCTTTGGCGTTTTTAGCGCATTTCCTATAGTTTCCGGCCCATGGGAACGACCAACCATGGCAAGGCCTTTGCGGCACCGAAGCTTGATGCTTCGGGGCGCATTCCGCTGATCGGCCGCGATCTGGAACAGATGCGCGAGGCGCTGGCCGTGCATGAGCTGCCGGCCTTCCGCGCCAAGCAGATCTGGCACTGGATTTACCAGCGTGGCGTCAGGGATTTCGACGCGATGAACAATCTCTCGAAAGAGGTGCGCGCGCTTCTCAAAGATCATTATTCCATCGACCGGCCTGTGGTCGATGTCGAGCAGCGATCGACTGACGGCACGATCAAGTGGCTGCTGACCATGTCGGACGGGCAAAAGGTCGAAACCGTTTTCATTCCGGAAGAAACGCGCGGCACGCTGTGCATCTCATCCCAGGTGGGCTGCACGCTGACCTGCAAGTTCTGCCATACGGGCACGCAGCCTCTGGTACGGAACCTGGGCGCGCATGAAATCCTGCAGCAGATCATGCATGCGCGGGATGTGCTCAACGAATGGCCGTCGTCCGGCGCCAAGAAAAACGCCAACGGCGAAGACGGGCGGGATCTGACCAATATCGTGCTGATGGGCATGGGCGAGCCGCTTTATAATTACGAAAACGTCGCGCATGCGATGAAGATCTGCATGAACGGCGAGGGGCTGTCGATCGGCAAGCGCCGCATCACCCTGTCGACATCGGGTGTGGTGCCGATGATCAAACGCTGCGGGGAAGAGCTGAACGTCAACCTGGCGATTTCACTGCACGGGACGACGGATGAGCAGCGGTCCAGCATCATGCCGATCAATAACAAATACCCGCTGGAAGAATTGCTGGAAGCCTGCCGCACCTATCCAGGCGTTTCCAATGTGCGCCGGATCACGTTTGAATACGTGATGCTGAAGGGCGTGAATGACAGCGATGACGATGCGCGCCGCCTGCTGGGCATGATGAAAGACATCCCGGCCAAGATGAACCTGATCCCGTTCAACCCGTGGCCTGGATCGGCGTTTGAATGCTCGTCCAACAACCGCATTCACGCGTTTTCCAAAATCCTGACCGAGGGCGGCCTGACCGCGCCGGTGCGCAAGACGCGCGGCGCGGATATTCTGGCAGCCTGCGGGCAGTTGAAATCTGAATCCCAACGGGTCAAAAAAACGGCCGTGGCCGAGGCCTGAAAACCCCCACGATTCAGGGGATGTTTTTCAGCGAAAAGGTTAATTTTTTTGCCTTGCGAATGGCGGATTTCCGCCATAATTGGACTTTAGGAAAATAGGGGGGTACCATAGCGGTGGATTGATTCTTTTTTTGGGGTTTCCTCCCCGAAATTCACTTGCTAGAACCTCAGGCTTAACAAAAAAACAGAGTTCTATTTGGGCGGGTTACTGACCAGTGTTGTTAAAGAAGTGTTGTCGCGGCTTTTGATCGAAAGCCGTCACGCCGTGTTCTTTATTCCCCGCACCATCTTCCATGCCATGCGCTGCGGCACGCTGCCGCTGAAAGACCGCCACGTTTACACGCGCGCCGGGCGCCTGCGCCTGCGCTATGTAGCCGTGATGGCGGCGGCTTTTCTTGGCCTGTCATTGGCCAATACGTCTTTCACCCCGCATGCAGGGCTTGAGATTGCTTCCGCCCAGGCATCGATTGCGGAAATTGCAGCAATGCCCGCCGCGCAGGAAGCCGAAGAGGTTGCCGAAACCATCGTGGTTGTGCCGCCCATGGTTCAGCAGCCTGCCAGCCCGACCGTTGCCAATTACTCGCGCAAAGTGAAAATCCAGTCCGGCGATACGTTGTCGGATCTGATGCAGAATGCGGCCATCACGCAGATGACAGACGCCGTCAAAGCCCTGAAAGGGTATATCGATCCCAAGTCGCTCAAAGCCGGCCAGGACGTCACCGTGCATTATAACTGGGCCGAGAATATGGGCGAGCGCGTCAGCGCCATGGAATTCGCCCCCACCCCGCTGACCCGCGTAGTGCTGCGCCAGGGTTCGAACGGCGCCTTCAGCGTCCAGAAGATTGAAAAGCCGCTCTCCAAGGAAACCCGCGCCGCCAAGACGACGATCCGCTCATCCCTGTATGCCGATCTGCGCCGCGCCGGTGTGCCGGATTCCATCATTGCCGATTTCATCAAGGCCTATTCGTACAACGTCGACTTCCAGCGCGATATCTGGGCGGGCGACAAGGTCGAGCTGCTGTATGACGTCAACCGCACGGATGATGGCGCCTTTGTGCGCGGCGAGAACCTGATTTATGCCGCTCTCTACATGCGGGGCAAGCCGAGCGTCATTTTCCGCTTCGAGCATGAGGGCACGGTCGAGTTCTTCGACGAGAAGGGCAACCCGGTTAAAAAGGCCCTGATGCGGACGCCGATCGACGGCGCGCGGGTCACCTCGGGCTTCGGCATGCGCCGCCACCCCATCCAGGGCTATACCAAAATGCACAAAGGCACCGATTTCGGCGCCCCCACCGGCACGCCCATCTTCGCCGCCGGCGACGGCACGGTGGCCCGCGCAGGCTGGGTTGGCGGATACGGCAAATATGTTTCCATCAAGCACAACGGCACCTATGCCACCGCCTATGGGCATATGAGCGTCATCACCGTGAAGCCGGGCCAGCGCGTCAAACAGGGCCAGGTTATCGGCCGCGTCGGGTCGACGGGCAATTCCACCGGTCCGCACCTGCATTTCGAAGTTCTGAAAGCCGGCGTTCAGGTGAACCCGGTCAAGGTTGCCAATATGGCGATCGGCAACAAGCTGGGCGGCAAGCAGCTAGCCCGCTTCCAGACCGTGGCGGCCAATGCCAAGGCAAGCTTCCAGACCATCGCCAGCGGGGCTGCCACGCCTAAACTGGCCAGCGCCGGCAGCGCCACCCAGTCGGCCCGCTAATCAATCAGCCTTATCGGCCAATCGTTTAGGAAAGATCTTTCCATGAAACCTGAAGATATCTGGAACGCCCAGTTCAAAAATGCGCTTAACGAGGAAGACCCTGTGAAGCGCAAACGAAATTTGAACTTCGCCAAACAGGGCGCCGCCAGCCATGGCATGGTGTTCGACGTGCCGGCCAATCACAAACATATCAATGACGTGCGAGAAGCCTTTGACGGCACGGATGCAAAGTACGTCAAAGTCGTGGGCGGTGCGCAGAGTCTGCAGGATTATCTGCGGCAGGCGGAAGACAGCATGGCTGCCCGCGGCGTGCCTCATCAGCGCTATACGCGCTAAAACAAAACCGGCCCTAAAGAGGCCGGTTTTTTATTGGACTTTAAATTTTTACTTTAAGAGTTGATGGCATCGTCCAGTGCTTCCAGCGCGTCTTCGGAATCTTTCTTGCCGTCGATGTCGTCCTGGACGTTGAACTTGCGCGTGGTGTTCTGGTAGGCGGATGCCGCGTGGTGACCGCAATAGACAACGCCCGGCAGCGGACGTGCGCCGCAGAAATGGAAACCGGCTTTCTTGGGATCGCCCAGCGGCCAGCGGCAGGTTTTTTCCGACAGTTCCAGCATCGAGACGCTGGAAGCGGATTTTTCGTACACAGGCTCGGCCAGAAGGGCAGCGGCTGCGGGCGGAATGTGATGGGATTTTTCGATTTTCTTGGTCGAGATGGGGGAGATGCGGCCAGACAGACCAAGGCGGTGGGCCTTGCCAATGACAGCGTTGCGGGTGATGCCGCCGCCCAGTTGCTGGGCGATCTCGGCCGCTGTTTTACCAGCGCCCCACATTTGCTTGAGCAGATTCACGCGCTCATCGGTCCATGTTTGTTTGGTCATTTGCCTGAAGGCCTTTTCCCCGAACGGCGGTTGACATTCAACGCTTTATGCGAAGATTGAAAACGTCGTCTTTCATTGCAGTAAAGTGACATTATCAAAGCGGGATTCACGAGCAATGGAGATATGAGTCAGGGGTTTACTTATCCACACTGAAATGGGTTTAGGCGCGCGGATCGAGTCCCATTCCGGAAATCATTTCTGTGCGTTCATCCCATCCTTCGCGAACAACAACTTCGAGGAAGAGGTGAACGCGGCAACCGAAAATATGCTCGAGTTCTTCGCGCGCCATCTGTCCTATCAGCTTCAACATAGAGCCGCCTTTTCCGATGACCATGCCTTTGTGACGATCTTCGGTGATGATGATGGTCTGCTCGAGGCGAATGGAATCTTTTTCGCTTTCGAAGTTCACGGTTTCGACATGCAGGCCGTAGGGAAGTTCTTCGTGCAGGCGCATGAAGAGTTTTTCGCGGGTGATCTCGGCCGCCAGGATTGCGTCCGGCTGATCGGAGGCTTGTTCCGGGTCGTAATGGAACGGACCTTCAGGCACGTTTTTGACCAAATAGTCACGCACGTCTTTCACGCCCGATCCGTTGGTCGCGGCAATCAGAAAAACCGATTCAAATTTGTAGGTGTCGTTGATTTTGGCGAGCAGGGGCAGGATTTTTTTACGGTCGAACAGGTCGATCTTGTTCAAAATCAGGACCACTTTGCGGTGTTCCATGTCGATCTTGCCGACGATCTTGGCAATGGTGCTTAAAACGTCTTTACGGGCCACATCGGCGACAACACAGACAATGTCGGCGGTATCGCGGGCTTCATGGGCGGCTGCGACCATAGCGCGGTCGAGGCGGCGGCGCGGTTTAAACAGCCCCGGGGTGTCGATAAAGACGGCTTGAACATCCTTTTCGGTGAGAATGCCGGTGATGCGGGTGCGGGTGGTCTGCACCTTGGGGGAGACAATGGACACCTTGCCGCCGACAAGCGCATTGAGCAGGGCCGATTTGCCTGCGTTGGGGGCGCCGATCAGGGCAACGAAACCGCATCTTGTCATGATTGTTTTTCCAGCTGGTCGAGCAGCAATTGAGCGGCGGCTTTTTCAGCAGCACGCTTGGATGATCCCCTGGCGGTTGCCGGGGGGAAGCCTTTGACCGTGACCGTCACCGTAAAGTCGGGCGCATGGTCCGGCCCCTGGCGCGAGGTGAGGATGTATTCGGGCAGGCCGAGATCGCGCGCCTGGCTGTATTCCTGCAGGCTGGTTTTCGCATCGCGCGGCGGGGCGGCCATGTTTTTAACGTCGTCTTCGAGCAGGGGCCCTAAAAAACTCTGCGCGGCTTCGAGGCCGCCATCGAGATAGACAGCGCCGATCACGGCTTCCATCACATCGGAGAGAATGTTTTCGTTTTTGGCGCCGCCACCTGCTTTTTCTGCCTGCGAGAGCTCAACCGCCGCGCCCAGATCGAGACGGCGCGCGGCCGCGGCCAGCGTTTCGGCGCGAACCAGCGCTGTATGACGCTTGGAAAGATCGCCTTCGGCTTCATCGGGATAGAGCGCGTAGACCTTTTCAGCGACGATCAGGCCGAGCACGCGGTCGCCCAGAAATTCAAGGCGTTCGTAATCGGCGCCGCCGGCGGAAGCATGGGTCAAAGCGATTTTGAGCAGATCAGCATTTTTAAACGCGTAACTGATCCGTTTTTGCAGGTCTTCCCGCCCGTTCATTATTCAATGCCCGCAAACAGGCGCGTGTAGCGCACGGTCACCGGCCACTTCCAGAACTCCCAGAAATGCGCCTTGCCGTTGGTGGAGAAGAAAATACGCTCGGCGCGGCCGACGAAGTTTTCCATCGGCACAAAGCCGACCAGTTCGTCGACGCGTGAATCCTGGCTGTTGTCGCGGTTGTCGCCCATCATGAAATAGTGATCTGCCGGCACTTCGAAAACGCGCGTGTTATCGAGCGGGCCGTTGTCGCCTTCTTCGTAAATGTAATGCACCACACCGCCGGGCAGGGTTTCACGGTAGACGTTCATCCGCACATCGGTGCCATCGTGGCGCTGGTCGATGATGAAGCCTTCGGATTCGCGTTCAATGCGTTCGCCGTTGATGTAGAGGCGGCCCTGGCGCATCTGGATTTTATCGCCGGGCAGGCCGATGACGCGCTTGATGTAGTCGGTGCGCGTGTTGGTGGGCAGTTTGAACACAGCGACGTCGCCGCGCGCGGGTTCGCGCGCCATCACGCGGTCCGGGATGAGTGGCAGGCCGAAGGGCAGGGAATAGCGCGAATAGCCGTAAGAATATTTCGAGACGAAGAGATAATCGCCGATCAGCAAATTGGGTTTCATCGAGCCGGAGGGGATATTGAACGGCTCGAACAGGAAGGTGCGGATGACCAGCGCAACGGCAATGGCCCAGAACGCGGTTCTGAACATTTCCATCCATTCGCTTTGCGCATCCTTTTTGAAGATCTGCTCTTCAGAGGCGGCTTGTGCTGACGTTTCAGCATCGGTCATTTTATGGTCATCCATGTTTGGCTTCTTCGGGCGTTAACGCCTCAATAATGACAGAGGCGCGGGCATAAGGGAATTCGTCACCGAGGGTGACATGGATGCGCGGGGTCATGCCCGCAGGGGTCATGGCGCGCAGGCGGTCCAGGGCGCGGCCCTGCAATGCCATGGTCGGCTTGCCCGACGGGGCATTGATGACCCCCAGATCGCGGAAAGCCACGCCCCGGTTGATGCCGGTGCCCAAAGCCTTGGCGCAGGCTTCCTTGGCGGCAAAACGTTTGGCGAGGGTCGAGGCCGGTTCGTTTTTACCCTTGCGGGTGGCGGCCTTGGCGCGTTCGGTATCCGTGAAGCAACGCTTCAGGAAGCGCTCGCCATGCTTTTGCAGGACCGCGTCGAGGCGGCGAATGTCGCAGGTGTCTTCACCCAGTCCCAAAATCATTTGTCTTTGTTCTTTTCCGCTTTATGCCGGTGCGCCAAAAACGCGATCAGCTTATGCGCAGCCATATAGGTTGCGGGCCATACCAGTAGCATAAAAACCGCCGAGCCTACAAAGGCGGGAAGAAACAGGTCGTTGAAGCTTTCGCTGATGTAGTCGGGCCCCTGCGTGGCCTGTTCGACGAAGGCTTGCTCAGGGCCATGGCCGTCGAAGCCAAAGAAATGCAGGATTTTGCGGCCAACCACGAAATCGAGGGAAAAAATCAGTGGCAGCAGAAAGGGCGGAACGATGAGGGTGGACAGCGCCGCGGCCAGCACGTTGGCGCGGATGGCCAGCGCCAGGGCTACGCCCATGAGGGCGTGAATGCCAAAGACAGGGAAAAACGACACGGTTATGCCGCAGGCGATGGCCCGGGCGAGTGGTTCAGGCGCGTGCGACAGGCGGACAATGCGCAGGGTGAGATAGCGAAGCAGCCGGCGCAGGCCCATATGCGGCCAAGCCAACTGCTTGATCCTAATTAGTAATTTCTGCTTGTCGCGGCGTTTCAGCATGTGGTCGCACTATGGTCAGATTTGTCGCAGGCGTAAAGAGTAAGGAGGTATGCAGTCCTTGCATGGCTTGTTAACCGCTTATTATATACCTCACCCTTAATCTGGACTTGAAGATACATAAACACCACCACGAGGAAGTCACCATGAAACGCAATCAAGCCGCCAAACGCCAATCGTTCAAACAACTGCAGATCCGCGTCCTTCGCACGCTGGACCGTAACGCGATGGCTCTGATCCCGCTGGGCTCGCACTGATTTTTTAAATTCATTGCCTCCTTTAAAAAGCGCCTTTCATAGGCGCTTTTTTATTGGGTCATTACCGCAGCGCATTGCGCATAGCTGATGCCCGGAGATGGCAATTCCAAGCCTGTGCAATCGGCATAGATTGGAGACATCCCTTAGGAGGATATCGCTATGGATTATAAATATTTTCTAGAGCACAGCCCCGAAGATGTTGATCTGAACTGGCGGGAAACGGATTTGAAAATCCGCGCGCGCATGCAGCGCGAGGCCTTGCCCGTCGCCCCGCTGGGCCGCAATCATTTAAGCCCGATGGAATGCAGATCATAAAAAAAGGCCCTTTCCGGGGCCTTTTTTATCGTCCGCGGGATCTTTCCACGGATGTGACGCAAGCGGTGGCCCGCAGCGCAGCCACGACGTTTGAAAGGTGTTTGGTGTCGGTCACGCCGACATCGACGAACATGTCCCAGAAATCGGTCGAACGATTGGTGATTTTGAGGTTCGTGATGTTGCCGCCGTTTTTTGCAATGACGGTTGAAAGCGTGGCAAGCGAGCCCTGTTCGTTCTGAATGGTGATGTTGAGGCGCCCGACATGCGCTTCTGGTTTGTTTTCCTGTTCGTCACTCCATTGCACGTCCAGCCAGCGTTCCGGCGTGTCGGCGAAGGTCTCGAGCGTTTCGCAATCGATCGTGTGGACCGTCACGCCTTTGCCGGTGGTGACGATGCCGACAATGCGGTCGCCCGGCAGCGGGTGGCAGCAGCGCGCATAGTGCACCGCCATGCCGGGGATAAGGCCCTTGATGGGCAGAGCCGAACCATGGGTGCGCTTTTCGAAGGCGTCGCCAATGGGAACGGATGATGTTTTTTTCTGCGCGGGTTCGGACCGGTGCGAGGGGAAGAGCGCCTTGAAGATTTCGCGCGCGGTGATGTTGCCCTGGCCGATGCCGGCGAAAATATCGTCAATGTTTTCCGATTTGAACTGGCCGACGATCGGGGATACAGCCTTGTCGGTATAATCGTAGCCTTCCATCTTGAAGGTTTTCTGCAGCATGGCGCGGCCAAGCTGCACGTATTGATCGCGCTGGGTCTGGCGGATAAAGCGGCGAATATGCGATTTGGCTTTGCCGGTGACCGCGAAACGTTCCCAGGTCGGCGAGGGAGTCTGGTTTTTCTGGGTCTGGATATCGACCTGGTCGCCGTTGGTCAGTTTCGTGTTGAGCGGCACGATACGGCCGTTGATCTTGGCGCTGACGGTGCGGTCGCCGACGTTGGAGTGAATGGCGTAGGCGAAATCAACCGGCGTCGCGCCGTTCGGCAGTTCGATCAGGTCGCCCTTGGGCGTGAAGCAGTACACCATGTCCTGGAAGAGGGCGAGCTTCGTGTTCTCGAGGAAATCCTCCGGCTTCTTTTCGGCGTCGAGAATATCGAGCAGGTCGCGCAGCCAGCGGAATTTTTTGAGTTCTTCCGGCGCCGGCGGCTTGCCATTTTTGTAAGCCCAGTGCGCGGCGACACCGAGATCGGCCTCGCTATGCATGGCGTAGGTGCGGATCTGGATTTCGATGCGCTGGTTGTGAGGCCCCAGGACCGTGGTGTGGATCGATTTGTAACCATTGGGTTTTGGGGTGGAGATGTAATCCTTGAAGCGGCCCGGAATGGTCGGGAACGCTGAATGAATGACACCCAGAACGTGGTAACACTCGGCCACGGAATCCACGACAATGCGGAAGGCCATGATGTCGGAGAGTTGTTCGAAGGCAACGTTCTTGCGCTGCATTTTTTTCCAGATGGAATAGCGCGTTTTTTCGCGGCCGGTGATTTCGGCCTTGATGCCCGCATCTGCAAGCGTTTTCTGGACGCCGGTAATAATGTCGCTGGCGACGTCGGACCCTTCGGACCGCAGGAAGCTCAAACGCGCGGTGATGGATTCACGCGCTTCCGGTTTCATGTGGCCGAAGGCCAGATCTTCCAGTTCTTCCTTGATTGCGTGCACGCCGACGCGTTCGGCCAAGGGGGCGTAAATTTCAATCGTCTCGGCCGCGATGCGCTGGCGCTTATCGATTTTCGGAACGTGATGCAGCGTGCGCATGTTGTGCAGGCGGTCGGCCAGCTTGACGAGCAGCACGCGAATGTCTTCCGACATGGCGAGGACGAGCTTGCGGAAGTTTTCGGCCTGTTTGCCTTCAACCGTTTTGCTTTCAATCTTGGTCAGTTTGGAAACACCGTCGACCAGGCTTGCCACTTCGGCCGAGAATTCTTTTTTCAGCTCATCCAGCGTGGCTTCGGTGTCTTCGACCGTGTCGTGCATGACGGCGGTCAGGATGGTCGCGGTGTCGAGGCGCATGTCGGCCAGGATGGAGGCGACTTCCACGGGGTGCGTGTAATAGGGTTCGCCGGACGAACGGGTCTGGCCTTCGTGCTTCACTTTCGCGAATTCGATCGACTTCTTGATTTTGGCGACGTCTTCGGGCGGCAGGTAGGACGAAACGCGCTCAAGCAGCGCCGTCCCGGAATCCGGGCCGGGCGCAGGGCCAGCAGGGGCTTGAAGCGTATCGGGTGTGGTCAGCATGACTTTAGATATAGTACCAAAACAAAAGGGTCTGGGGGAGAACGTATACGTTCTACCCAGACCCTTTTAGTATCAATACCTTAAGGAAAGGTTATTCTTTGTCTTCGCCGATGCCGGCGAGGGATTCGAGATCGTCGACTTCTTCTTCGTCTTCTTCATCGTCGGAATCGTCGGAAGCGTCTGCACCTTCCATACCCAGATGGGCATTGTCGGCGAGGGCTTTTTCTTCGGCGTCCATCAGTTCGGCCAGGTTCGGCTCTTCGTCTTCGTTCAGGTGAACTTTCTGGTAGGAAGCGGTCAGGTCTTCCTTCAGTTCGTCCTGATTGACGGTTTTCTCAGCGATTTCGCGCAAGCTGACGACCGGGTTTTTGTCGTTGTCGCGGTCGACGGTCAGAGCGGCGCCGGTGCCGATTTTGCGGGCGCGTTGCGCTGCCAGCATGACAAGTTCAAAGCGGTTGGGAATTTCGAGGATGCAATCTTCAACGGTTACGCGGGCCATGGATAATCCTTCAGGGTTGGCGTGTTTGAAGGTTTTCTAAGGGGTCTTGGCGCTGGACGCAAGCATTTTCGCACCAAGTCTAGACAAAACAAGCACTTACGGGCATATAGCGGAGTATGCAAGCCGAACCAAAAAAGCCTGACCATGATTGCCCGTTCTGTCCCCGCCTGGTGGCGTACCGGGAAAGCGCGCGTGCCAAGTTTCCGGACAAGTTTAACGGACCCGTGCCGTCCTGGGGGCCCCTGGATGCGGGCCTGCTGATCGTCGGGCTGGCGCCCGGCTTAAAGGGCGCCAATTTCACAGGCCGCCCGTTCACGGGCGACTGGGCGGGGTTTCTGCTGTACCCGATGCTCAAGGAATTCGGGTTTGCCAAAGGCACTTTCGATGCGCGCATCGATGACGGGTTCGAGCTGGTCAATTGCCGCATCACCAATTCGGTGCGCTGCGTGCCGCCGGAAAACAAGCCGCTGCCGATCGAGGAACATACCTGCCGCGTGTTTTTAAACAGCGAATTCGCAACGCTGGAACATGTGAAAGTCATTCTGACGCAAGGCACAGTGGCACATAACAGCGTCATCCGCGCGATGGGCCTGAAATTATCGGCGTGGAAATTCAAACACGGCGCGGTGCATGACCTGCCTAACGGGATGAAGCTGGTGGATACGTATCATACGTCCCGCTACAACACGAATACCGGGCGTTTAACCGAAGAGATGTTCAGGGATATCATCAAGCTGTGCAGAGACCTGGTGCAATAAAAAAAGCCCGCATGAAGCGGGCTTTTTTTATTGTCTGTTTTGCCGCTGATTACGCAGCGCGGATTTCGTTCAGGAAATTCGCGACTTCGCGCTGCAGAAGTTCCGACTGGTCTTTCAGATCCGATGCGGCCGAGAGGACCATGTTTGCCGACTGGCCGGTTTCAGCAGCGTTTTGCTGAACCTGGACGATCGAGCTGGAAACCTGCTGCGTACCCGAGGAAGCCTCGGTCACGTTGCGGCCGATTTCGGCGGTTGCGGCGTTCTGTTCCTCGACGGCGCCTGCGACCGAGGTCGTCGCGCTATCGATCTGACCGACATTGTCGATGATTTTCTGCATCGCGACGACAGAATTTTTAATCGCTTCCTGAATACGGGTGACGCGCTGGTCGATCTCTTCCGTTTTCTGGCCGGTTTCGTTGGCGAGTTTTTTGACCTCGTCAGCGACGACCGCGAAGCCTTTGCCGGCTTCACCGGCGCGGGCCGCTTCGATCGTGGCGTTCAGGGCCAGCAGGTTGGTCTGATCGGCGATGTCTTTAATCGTGCCGATGACCTCGCCGATGGATTCGGCCAGCGTGACCAGTTCCTGCACCGAGGCGCTGGTGGCCTGCGCATCGTTGGCGGCAAGGTTGGCTTTCTTGGCGACCGAGTCGATCTGACGGGCGATTTCCGAAGACGAGGCAGCCAGTTCTTCCGCAGCCGAGGCGACGGTCTGGACGTTGCTGTCCGCCTGCGTTGCACCTGCCGCGACCATGGATGAGATGTGCGCTGTCTGGTCAGAAGCGGTTTTCATCGTCTGGGCTGTCATGGTCATGCTTTCCGCAGCGCTGGTCAGCGTGCGGATAACGCCGCCGACGCGGGCATCGAAATCGCCGGCCAGTTTGTGCATGGCGATTTTCTTGTCGGCTTCGGCCTGTTTCTTCTGCTGTTCCGCAGAAGCGCTCATTTTTTCGATCTGGATCGCATTCTCTTTGAAGATCTCGACCGTTTTGGCCATATCGCCGATCTCGTCACCACGCGTAGTGCCGGGAATAGTGACATTGTTGTTGCCGCCGGCCAGGTCTGCCATCACTTTCTGAAGCGCGGTGATCGGCTTGGTCAGACTGCGCGCGAACATCAACGATATCAATGCGATGAGCGCCACGGCGGCCAGAGCTGCCAGAATGGTGATTGTCAGGGACCGCATAATGGGCCCCGTGATTTCCGACATCGGGTAATGCATGGTGACGCCGTATTTCACGTCCTGGAACTCATAGGGGTGATAAACTGAGATGACATCGTGGCCCTTTTCATCAGTGAAGATGGTGTAGCCCTGCTTGCCTTCCAGAACGAGCGCGGCGTCTGGCGTTTCCAGTTTTTGCTGGAGGACAACGCTCAAATCCGTACCGCGCGGGTTGTTGCGCAACAGCTTGTCAGTTCCGATGAGGTGCATTTCGGTCTGTTCGGGCAGCTCTGCATCGGGCTGCATGAGGGTATTGAGTTTTTCAACCGGCATCTGGAATGCCAGTACACCGATGAAGGTGTTGCCCTGGAAAATGGGCGTGCCGATAAAGCTGGCGGGCGCACCGGCGCTGGGCTCATAGGGTTTGAAGTCTTTATAAACGATATCGTGCTTCTTGCCTTCCAGCGCATGGGCCTTCACGTCGCGGAAAAGAACACCAAGGTCGCTGTCCTTCCACTGGCCGCTGACAAGATTGGTCGCGTAATCCAGTTCTTTGAAAACGGTGTAGACCAGGTTGCCGGACGCATCGAACAGAAATACATCGTAATAGCCGCGCTGGCGCAGGAACTGGCGGAACCATGGGTGATATTTGGCGTGGGCGGCGCTATAGGCGGATCCGTCCTGCGCGTAATCCATTTCCTCTTTCTTGCCGGCCGGGTTGGGGTTGTCACTGATATACAGTTTTTGCAACGTGGCCGTTGGCGATGCCGTTTGGCCGACCTCGTACCAGCCGGCGCGGAATGCAGCCAGCGATTCAAGGATCGCAGGGTTGTCGGAAAGAGTGGAAACATCATCGACGATGGAAGACAGGTAGATGTCGATTTTATCGACCGTGCCGTCCACGACGCCGGTCATGGCTTCTTCTGCCGCGTGAAGCTGCTTCTGATAGGTCAGGTAGCCGCTGATGCCGAGCAAGAGGACCGCGTTCAGCAGAACGAGTCCAATCATGATGAGGGGGAGTTTTTTGGAAATCTTTACATTCTGTAAGGCCATGAATGCAGCGCTCCGACGCTACGAAGAAGAAGAGTTGTTTTGCCGCGAATTATTCGCTGTTAACCAAAGTAAACAAAATTTAAATGAAGGAATAGTTAAAAAGGGTTCATTTTCAATATGTTAAACATATTATGAATAGTATCATTTCCAGAATTAAAAATTCTGAAACGGCATATCCCTGTATGCATTTCTCTGAAAATCAGCGTGATATGCCGTCTGCGTCAGATCGACGCGATGCGGTCGCGCGTGGTCACGATGTCTTCCGGACGCTGGCGCGCGCGTTTGATCATCAGCTTGTTGAGCGCATGCACATAGGCGCGGCATGCGGCGACCAGCGTGTCGGTGTCGGCGCCCGTGCCGTTCACCGTTTTACCATCTTCTTCCAGGCGCACGGTTACTTCGGCCTGCGCATCGGTGCCGCCCGTGACAGCCTGGATGTTGAACAGCGCGAGTTTCGCGTTTTCATGGGGCACGATGGCGGCGATGGCTTTGAAGATCGCATCGACCGCGCCGTTGCCTTCGACTTTGGCGTTTTTGTTTTCGCCGTCGATGGAAAGCGTGAGGTCCGCCGTCTGCGGGCCCTTGGTTGAGGATGACACCATCATGTCCACCAGTTGAATGCGGTCGTGGGCGGTTGCGACTTCCTGATCGACCAAAGCAATCAAATCTTCGTCGAAGACTTCTTTTTTGCGGTCGGCAAGCGTTTTGAAACGCGCAAAGGCTTCGTCCAGATCCTTGTCTTCCAGTTTGTAGCCGAAATCTTCCAGTTTCTTTTTGAAGGCATGGCGGCCGGAATGTTTGCCGAGCACGAGGTTGGAATGGCTCATGCCGACCGATTCCGGCGTCATGATTTCGTAGGTCTGCGCGTTTTTCAGCATGCCGTCCTGGTGAATGCCGGATTCATGCGCGAAGGCGTTGGCGCCGACAATCGCCTTGTTATGCTGCACCGGCATGCCGGTGATGGCGGCGAGGGTGCGCGAGGCGCTGGTGATACGGGTCGTATCAATTTTATTGGTGAAAGGCAGGCGGTCAGAGCGGGTGCGCAGCGCCATGATAACTTCTTCCAGCGCGGCGTTCCCGGCGCGTTCGCCGATGCCGTTGATGGTGCATTCGATCTGGCGCGCGCCGGCTTCGACGCCGGCCAGCGAGTTGGCGACGGCCAGACCCAGATCGTTGTGGCAGTGAACGGAGATGATCGCCTTGCCGATGTTGGCCACGCGGTCGAACAGCATCTTGATCAGCGCGTTGTATTCGCTGGGCACGGCGTAGCCGACGGTATCGGGAATGTTGATCGTCGTGGCGCCGGCGTTAATGGCGGTTTCAACGGCGCGGCAGAGGAAATCAGGTTCGGTGCGCGAGCCGTCTTCGGCGGACCATTCGACGTCTTCGACATGTTTGCGGGCGTAACCCACGGAAAAGGCGATCGCTTCCAGAACCTCGTGCGGTTCTTTTTGCAATTTGTATTTCATATGCAGGGGGCTGGTGGAGATGAAGGTGTGGATGCGCTGGCGTTTGGCCGGTTTGACGGCGGCGATGGCGGCATCGAGATCTTTTTGCACGGCGCGGGACAGGCCGGCAATGACAGCGTTTTTGGAACGCCTGGCGATTTCCTGCACCGATTCAAAATCGCCGGGGGAGGCGATGGGGAAACCGGCTTCGATCACGTCGACGCCCATGCTCTCCAGAATTTCCGCCATCTTGAGCTTTTCTTCCAGATTCATGGAACAGCCCGGGCTTTGTTCGCCGTCGCGCAAGGTGGTGTCGAAAATCACGACACGCGCGTTGTCTTTTTTAATTTCATCGATCAGTGACATTTGAAAATCCCTTTATGAGGTTCGATATCGGTATTGCGAGCCGCGTACGGCGAAAACCCTGGAACGATCAGTTCGCAGGGCCGATAAGTCGAAGAAGGGTCCGGTGGGACATCATGGTGGCCAGAAAAGCATGGTTTAGGCCCTTAAGGCAAGATATAAGGGGATATGAATTCGCCTCTTTCAGCCCCTGATCGTCTGCTATCTGCCGTGATTTTGGGCTTTTGCGGTTTTACGGCCTGGACCATGGCGGATGTGATCATCCGCATGATGCGTGAATATTCGCCGTTTACGGTGGGATTGATCGCTGCGTGTTCAAGCCTGTTTTTCCTGATGGTTTTTTCGCCTTGGCTGGGGGGGGTACGCGCGACATTTCAAAGCACGCGCTTAAAATGGCTGTGGCTGCGCGGGGTTGTGCTGGCGGTTGCCGGATTTTTACCGTTTGTCATTTTTGCGCATCTGGAAATGTCCAAGGCGTATGCGATTATTTTCGTGGGCCCGATCGTTGCCAAAATCATTTCAATTTTCCTGAACCGCGAGCGGATCACGCTGTTTGCGTGGTGCATTACTTTATGCGGTTTTGTCGGCGTGCTGATCGTTCTGCGCCCCGGTTATATGCCGCTGGGGATCGGGGCGATCGCAGCGCTGGCATGGGCCTTTTTCTTTGGGCTGGGTTATGTGATGGGCCGCACGATTGGCGAAGAAAACCAGACCGTTCTTTCCATGAGCCTGTTTTTGAATATCGTCATGGCGGTCGTGCTGGTTATTCCGGGCATTCTTTATTTTGAGGCGATGCCGCTCGCGCATGTGCTTTTGATCGCATCGATCGGGGTTTTGGGCGCGATGGGTGAAATGCTTGTCTCGCTGAGTTATGCGCGGGCACCGTCTGCTTACGTGGCGCCGGTGCAGTACACGCAGATCATCTGGGGTGTGATATGGGGAATCCTGTTTTTTGGTGAATATCCCGATGCGTGGACCATGGCGGGGGCGGCCGTCATCATCGGCGCGGGTCTGATGCTTGTGTGGATGACGCAAAGAACCGTTATAAAAATTTAGCGCCGCACTGTCTTAAGAAAGGCGCATTGTGTATCTATCTGCAGATGAGTTTGAGATAGGGGAATTTCATGGCCAAGGCACTTAATCAAAACCGCATGCGGGATTCATGGATTATGGGGGGCGTGGGCATGCTGATCATTGCCGTTGCCGAGCCTGTTATGCCGTTTGGCTCGAACGCGCATGAATTCCTGGAATATGTAGGATATTTTCTAGTCGCTATTGCGGCGTTGGGCCGTGTGACTGCATCGGCCTTTCTGGGCGGGCATAAAAACCAGAGCCTGATTACATACGGCCCTTATTCGATGATGCGCAATCCGTTGTATTTCTTTTCATGGCTAGGGTTTATCGGTTTTGGATTTTTAAGCGGTTTTTTTACGCTGGTTGCGCTTTTCGGGGCCGGGTTTTTCTTTCTGTATGATCGTCTGATCAAACGGGAAGAAGGGAGGCTTACGGAGATTTTTGGTGAGGCTTACCGCGATTATTGCAGGAGTGTGCCGCGTTTCTGGCCAAGCCTCAAAGCAACGCATGTGCCAGACGAAGTGCCGCTCAAGCCGCAATATATCGTCAACGCGTTTAAAGATGCGATTTGGTGGTTTTTGCCGTTCGTTTTATTCGAAGCTGCTGAGTGGCTGCATGTTGCCGGGTATTTCCCGACGCTGGTGAAACTGCCTTAAAATCAGGCGACTTTACTGCTGGTCAATTGCAGGAAGACGTCTTCGAGGTCGGAATTATCGGTCGAGATGTCTTCGATCTGATAGCCGGCCTTCAGAACGATATCGAGAAGAAGGCCGATTTTGACGTCTTTGGGCGCGTAGGTCATGGCCAGTGTGCGGTGACCTTCCAGCCTTGCATGATATTTGGTCAGGGATTCAGGGATGGACGTCACATCGCGGTCCAGGCGCAGGCGCACGTCTTTGCCTTCAATGCGGCCGAGCAGCTGTTCTTTAAATTCGTTGGCGATGATTTTGCCGCCGTTGATGATGGCGATGCGGTCGCAGAGCTCTTCGGCTTCTTCCAGGTAGTGGGTGGTGAGAATGACCGTGGTGCCGGCCTTGTTGAGAGCGCGGACATTGTCCCAGAGCTGGCGGCGCAATTCGATGTCCACGCCGGCGGTCGGTTCATCGAGGATGAGAATCGGCGGGGTATGCACCATGGCCTTGGCGACCATGAGGCGGCGGCGCATGCCGCCGGAAAGCTGGCGCGTATACGCATCGCGCTTGTCGGCGAGTCCGACCATATCGAGAAGTTCGAGGGACCGGCGCTTGTCTTTGGGCACCCCGTACATGCCAGCCTGGATGTCGAGGATCTGTTCGGGCGTGAAGAACGGGTCGAAATTGATTTCCTGCGGCACGACGCCGATAGAGGAACGGACCGCGCGGTCGTCATTGTCCAGATCGTGGCCCCAGACGATGGCCTTGCCGGATGTCTTGCGCACGAGGCCGGCCAGAATATTGATCAGCGTCGATTTTCCCGCGCCGTTCGGTCCGAGAAGGCCGAAAATACTTCCCCGCGGAATGTCGAAGGTGACGTGATCGAGCGCGAGTTTTTCGGGCGTTTTTTTATTACCGGCGTAAATCTTGGTGAGTTCCGTGAAGCGGAGGGCGGGCTGGGATGTCTGGTTCATGGGCACAGTATATAGAGGGTTAAGCGCAATAAAAAATGGGCAAGAAAAAACCGCTGCCCCGTACGGTGGCAGCGGTTAATCTTGAACCTTCAGTCCAGTAATAAATTACTGAGCTTCGAAGGTACGGCCCGATTTACCGGAGTATGCCGGAGCCGTTGCGGTCGACGTGTTCGACTTTTCAGCCGAGGTCATGTGACCTTCGTAAGCGGTGGCTTGGATCGGTTTGCCCGGCTGGCAAGCAGCGAGCAGACCGGCGGTGGCGACAACTGCCATCAGCGCGATGAACTTTTTCATGTAAATTACCTCTTGTCTAAAGTGTCAAACGTTTGAACTGTCAGAATTTATGTAATCCAGACAACGGGGTACAAGCTAACTGCAACAATTACCCTTGTAAAGGGGGGCTCTGAGTTCCAACGCACTAATTTTGGGGAAAAAATTGGCGGTCTCCATGGAACTCTTACGGAATCTCAGGGCTCGCGGGTTTTAAACCAGCTATCGACAGCGACGGCAATTGCGTTGGCAACCTGCGCCCTGTAGGTGCCGTCCGCCAGTTTCCGGGCTTCCTCGGGGTTGGAAAGGAAACCGACTTCGACCAGAACGGAAGGGACATCGGGCGCTTTCAAAACCACGAAGCCGGCATGGCGATGCGCGTCAGGCAAAGTGGGGATTTCCTTTTTCAGGAAGGCGTTCACCAGGTTGTTGGCGAAGCGGTTGGATTGATTCATTGTCTCGCGCATGGCCAGATCGATGAGAATATTGGCGACTTCCTTATCTTCTGTCGGCAGTACGATGCCGGCGAGCAGGTCCGCCTGGTTTTCGCGCGCGGCCAGGCGCGCGGTCTGTTCGTCGGAGGCGCGGTCAGACAATGTGTAGAAAGACGCGCCATGCGCGGCATAGCCGTTCCCGGCGATCGAATCGGCGTGGATGGAAATGAACAGATCCGCATCGTTGCGCCGGGCGATGCGCGAGCGTTCGTTCAACTGGATAAAGATATCGCGATCGCGGGTCAGGCGCGCGCGGTAGCGGCCCGTGGCCTCCAGTTGTTTTTTCAGCGCGCGGGCGACGGAGAGCGTGACATCCTTTTCCTGGATGCCGCCGCCAACGGCGCCGGAATCAATGCCGCCATGACCGGCATCGATCACGATCATGGGCAGATCGGACAACTGGGGCTTTTCAGGTTCCTTGGGTTTGACGATGGGGGCCAGCTTGGGGCCGTTCACCCCGGCGAAGGGAATGCTTTGCGCGTCTTCGCGCACCACGAGCGTGCCGTAGGGCCGGCCGACATATTTAGGGAAGATGGATCCGGCGACGGGCGCGATGTCGATCACCAGCCGGGCCGGGATATTGCTGGACGCCGGCATTAGAAAGGCGCTGCGGATCACGGCAAAGGTGTCGAGCAGGAAGGTCAGGCGCGTATGGTTATTGCCCAGAGGCTCGACCCGGATGTCTTTTACAAGGAAAGGCAGGTCCGAGCGTTTGATGGCAGGCTGGGACCCGACCTGGGGCAGATCGACCACGACGCGGGGCGGGTCGGACTGGACGGTGGCGCGGAAATCAGCCTCCTCATTCATCTCCAGCACGGCACGTACGGCCGAGCCGTGGCTGCCAAAACGCATCCCGTTGATGTCGAGGGCCAGAGCGGCGGTTGCCGTGGATAAAAATCCAGCAAAAACAACGACTAGCGAAAAAAGGAAGAATTTTAGATTGTGCATCCGGCCAACTGGTTCTATGGTCATGGACGTAAAGCGATACGCCGCTTCAGCCTATTTATCTACTGAAGACAGGAAAAACAACCATTACCAAGGTTGGCGGCGTTAAAAGGAATTAAAAGGATTGGCTGAGTGTCAGCCGGATCGCCCAGGGAAAGCCCCTATTGTGCTGGTGTTTTAAAAAACACTGCTTCCACGATAGAAGATGGTCACCTTAGGAAATGAACAATAACGACAAACATGCGGGCGTCTGGCGCTCATCATTCCAAAACGTTTTGTCGCTTTCACGTAGAAGAAGATGGATCGTCCCGTCGCCCGACGGAGACAAAACATGCCTAAAATTATGCTTATCGACGCGGCTCAATCAGAAGAGACGCGCGTTGCCCTCATGGACGGCAAGCGCCTGGAAAATTTCGATATCGAAAGCGCTTCCAAGAAACAACTCAAAGGCAATATCTACCTTGCCAAGGTAACCCGCGTCGAACCGTCCCTGCAGGCCGCGTTCGTCAATTACGGCGGCAACCGTCACGGTTTCCTGCCTTTTGCTGAAATTCACCCCGATTATTACCGCATCCCGGTCGAAGACCGCGAGCGTCTGCTGGCGGAACAAGAAGAACTGCGCCGCGAAATGCAGGAAGAGGCCAAGGCGCGCGAAGAGCGGGAAATCGCCGAAGCCGAAGCGCGCGCCAATGGTCCGGAAGAAGAGGCCGAACCGGAACTAAGCGAAGCCGAAATGGAAGCGGTCATCGAGCAGACCGAAGCCACCGACCTGCCGCCCGAAGATATTGCAGCCGAAGCCGATGAAGAAGCTGAAGATGAAGCGGATGCAGCCGAATTCGAAGAAGAAGGCGAAGACGCTGAAGAGAATGATGCCGAAGAAGGCGAAGAAGCCGCCGGCGACCAGGCCGAAGGCGACGTTGCCGAAGGCGAACAGATTGAAGGCCAGCAGCCGGAAGGCGAGCAGGCCGAGGGTGAAGGCGACCGTGGCGGCCGCAACCGTGAACGCGGCGGCCGTGGCCGTCGTGGCCGTGGACGCGGGCGCAACCGCGGCCGTGGCGCCGAGCGGGGCGCCGAGCGCGGCAAGCCGGAACGCGTTGTCGATCAGCGCGACCCGGAAGAAGAAGCCGAAAGCGGCATGGACCGTTTGTGGAAGCGCATGCGCCGTTCCTACAAAATCCAGGAAGTCATCAAGCGCGGCCAGATCATGCTGATCCAGGTCGTGAAAGAAGAGCGCGGCAATAAAGGCGCTGCTGTCACCACCTATATTACGATGCCGGGCCGTTACTGCGTCCTGATGCCGAATTCGCCGCAGAGCGGCGGCGTGTCGCGTAAAGTGGCGTCCCATTCCGACCGCAAGAAAATGCGTGATTTGCTGGATGACCTGCAGGTGCCGGATGGCATGTCCGTCATCCTGCGCACCGCCGGCGTCGACCGCGAGCCGCAGGAAGTCAAACGCGATCTCGATTACCTGATGCGCCTGTGGGACAAGGTGCGCGATACGACGATGCAATCGTCCGCGCCCAGCCTGATCCATGAAGAAGGATCCCTGGTCAAACGCGCGATCCGCGATCTGTACAGCCAGGATATCAAGGAAATCATCATCGAAGGCGAAGACGGCGCGAATAATGCGCGCGAGATGATGGATATGATGATGCCCGACCATGTCGAGCGCATTCGCACCTATTCCGATGCCGTGCCGTTGTTCACCAAATACGGCGCCGAGCCGCAGATCGATGCGATCCATTCCAACGTGGTTACGCTGCGTTCGGGCGGTTATATCGTCATCAACCCGACGGAAGCGCTGGTTTCCATCGATATCAACTCCGGCCGCGCGACGCGTGAGCGTCATATTGAAGAGACCGCTCTTAAAACCAACCTGGAAGCCGCTGAAGAAGTCGCAAGGCAACTGCGCCTGCGCGACCTTGGCGGCCTGGTTGTGATCGACTTCATCGACATGGAGTCCCGCCGCAACAACGCGCTGGTTGAAAAACGCATCCGCGACGCCCTTTCCGGCGACCGCGCGCGCGTCCAGATCGGCCGCATTTCAATGTTCGGCCTGCTTGAACTCTCGCGTCAGCGTCTGCGTCCGTCCCTGATGGAAACGCATTTCCAGACCTGCCCGCATTGCCGCGGGTCGGGTATGCTGCGCACCACCGAAGCTTTGGCGCTGGCCGTTATCCGCGCCATCGAAACGGCGGGCATGGAAGGCCGCGCCGGCGAGGTGCAGGTGACTGTGCCCGAAGCGGTTGCGATGTTCCTGTTCAACGTCAAGCGCGCCAGCATCACCATGCTGGAATCGCGTTACGAAATTTCGGTTGTCATCAAGATCGCTTCGGTTATCGAAGACGATCAGGGCTTCCATGTCGACGTTACCCGTTCCCGCCGCGCCGAGCGCGTGGATGGCGCTGGCGCGACTGTCGATCCGGACCTGGCCGATGAAGATGGCGACGGCGAGCCGATGTCCGCCGATGATCAGGATGAAGGCGAACAGCAGCCGCGTCATGAAAACCGCACTCCGCGTGAACCGCGCGGGGAAGGCGAAGGCGATCGTAATGGCCGCCGCCGTGGCCGCCGTGGCGGGCGCGGGCGCAACCGGGGCCGTGAGCGTCCCGAAGGGAATGGCAACGGTAACGGCGAAGGCCAGCCGGATAATGGTTTCAACGCCGACGTGCAGCCGCAGATGGAAGATGATTCCAGCGACGATATCGGCAACCGTAAAATGGACGAACAAGGCAACGAGTTCGACGGCAATGCCATGGGCACCGAGCAGCAACTGCGCGGCGAAGGCCGCAATCGTGGCGGCCGCAACCGTGGTGGACGTGGCCGTGAAGGCGGCGGCGATCGTGGTCCCCGTGGCAACGGCGGCGGTGAGCGTGGCCCGCGTGGCAATGGCGGCGAAGGCCGCGGTGATCGCGGTCCCCGCGAAGGCGGCCGTAACCGTGGCGAGCGGGGCAACCGTCCGCCGCGCGATAACAACCGCGAGAAACCGGTCGACGACAATATCGGCAACCGCGCGCCCAAAGAAGAAGTGCGCGTTGCCTACCAGTCGAAGCCGCGCCAGGAAGAGCCGAACGGCAATGCGGAATCGCGTCCGCGCGATTACGAACGCGTGAATGAAGTTTCCGGCGACAAGAAAAAGGGCTGGTGGAAAAAGCTTACGGGCTGATTTTCATCGCATAAGATAAAAAAAGGGCGCCTTCTCGGCGCCCTTTTTCGTACTGGTGAAAAACTTTTAGAACCTCGGGGTCAGACGCAGCGGGGCCGCTTTAGCCTGCGGAGGCTTGCGTTCGCCGGTTTCGTATTCCTGGTAAATCGTGTTGGCGTTGAATGCGCGTCGGAAACCATCCTGCGTGAACATGTCAGCTTTCAGGTTGTCCGAGATGGATTTGCGCACTTCCAGGGCCAGTTCCGGATTGGCCATGAAGCCCTTGATCTGGGGTCCGATACCGTTTTCATTCAGGATGCGGCCTTTGGCAACATCATTGAGCAAATCGTTCAGCTCGGTAAAGCTACCGCCGAAAATGGTGCGCGCTTTCGGATTTTCCGCATCGCCCAGCATCGCGTCGATCTTCGACATATCAGCGCCGGCAGCGCGTTGCTGTTCAAGATAGGTCACAAGCTTCTGGAAGACCGGGTCGTTATTCACGAAGGCTTTCACAACACCGGTATTGCCCTGCGCGGCAGCCAGAGCGTCGGCCAGTTTATTTTCAACCGGTGCTTCGGGTGTAACAATAGCCGGGGTTACAACTTTTCCTGCCGGCAGTTCAGCCGTCGGAATCGGGTTGATGATGATCTCGCCATTCGGGCCACGGAGGCCGTATTGCGTGAACGGGTCAACCACGCTGATGCCGGGCACGCTGAGGCCGGGCTGTACGCCCGCGTTCGGGTTGAGCGTGACGCCTGGTACGGCGGCGACATCGGCTTGCGTGATTTTCGGCACCAGCCGGTCGCTCTTCTCAATATTGCCGGCAACCGTGCCGGCAGGCGGCAGGTCAGTCGGGATATCCGTGTTCGGATTGGAGAGTGAAAATTCCGGCAGGGAAAATTCCGGAAGGGCCGGCGCCGGCAGGCTCACGCCCATGACATGGCGCAGGCCAAAGCTCAAAGCCACGCCGATCAGCGCGTTGACGGCCGCATCGCTCTTGACGAAAGCTTTCGCGGCAGCAGGGAGTCTGCCAAAGGCCGCGACGATTTCGTTGCCGGTTTCCTGCATTCTGAGCATGCGGTATTCGTTTTTGGCGGCGCGCAGGCTCGAGTCCTGGTTGGTCCAGGCGTAATTGGTGATAAAGGCCGCGCGGCGGTCTTTTTTCGCCTGTTTGAAGCGGCGCTTATCTTGTTTTTTCTGTTGCTTCTCATCGATGCGTTTTTCACGGATCGCCTGGCGGGCAGCCAGGTAGGAATATTCGACACCTTGTTCTGCGAATTCTTTTTCCTGCAGGCGCGTGTCGTAGTAGCGCTTGATCAGCTTGCTCGAAGCATAGCCCAAAGCGCCGCCGACGATGAGGCCGCCGACCAGCGGGGCCGCAGCGGCGCCCAGGCCGAGCGTGCCGATAATGCCGACGACCGAACCGCCGACAGAGGCGCTGGCGCCAGCCAGCGACAGATATGATACAGCACCCATGGTGCCGACGCGCAGCATGCCAACCGGGTAATATTTCGCAACGCGTTCCTGCCAGGTGCGGGAAGATTCTTTAAGCTTGTCCGGCTCGCCGAGAAGGAAGTTGACCAACGGGTTGTTGTTGATCTTCTGGCCGACCTGCGGCTCTGCATTTTCGGTATCGGCGGTATCGGCGGCAACCGTCTCTGCGACAGGAGTCTTGCGATCTTTGGTGACGTCGGTCAGGTCCAGACCGGACAAGACGGGCGTATTCGCCTGCTTGGGCATGATGGACGAGGCGGCGACTGCAAGCTTGGATGCAGCGGCAGCCATTTTTTTGAAACTGCGGCGCGCGACATTTTTAGCCGAACGTTTGCGTCTGGCCGGCGCGGCCGGGCGGTCTTGTTCAGCGAGGGGCGCGCGCTCGATCGGCTGACGGGGATCGCGCGTCAGGTCTGCGTGCATTTCGCGGTCGGCATCCGGAATGGTCAGGGACGGCACAGGTGTGTTTGCCGCGATGTCATCGGCGTGATGCTCGACAGCCGGGGCTTTGTCTTCCGCCTGTTGCGGCAGACGGCCACGCTTGGCGATGTCTTCGGCCAGAATTTTCAGCAGAGGCCGCGTTTGCGCATCAAATTCACGCAGTCTTTCTTCGCGCTTCCTGTGGCCGGAAGCGATGGCTTCATCGGCCGCTTCGGTCACGCGGTCGATGTGCTCGTCACGGGTTTGCGCCGGTTTGGCGTTGGGCGATGCAAAACGCGCTGCCATGACTTCAGCCGGAATATCATTTCCGGGAACACGCGGGGCGTCGAGCGGGCGAAGCAAGAATTTCGGAATCTGCCTACCGGCTGCTGGTTGCGGAACAGCTTCCTGAACCACTTCCGGAATCGGGGTAGGTGCCGGTGCCGGTGCCGGGGCCGGTTCTGCCATCTGCGGGGCAGGGGCGGGCTGCGCCGCTTCCAGTCTGGCCTGCTGCTTGGCAGCGATGCGGGTTTTGACATCCATGTATTGCTGGCCGGTCTCGGCCATCGGCGCCAGGGTCTGCGTGAAGGCGCTCACTTTTTCACTGTAAAGTTTGCGCAATACGTCCGCTTCATCGGTTTTTTCATGAACGTGATCCATGGCTTCCGGAACGGAAATGTAGGCATCTTCCGCAGCTGCAATCATCGTGTAGAGCTGACGATTTGCGGCTCTGCGCTTGAGCCACATTTTCGCGCCCAGTTTTTCCGGCGCTCTTAAAGCCAGTTTCATGCCATCGAGAATGTCGAAGGCCTGGGGCTGCGCGCAAATATCTTTCAGCATATTGCCGGCCAGGGTATTAACCTCATCGGCATTGAGGGTGCTGCTGTCGTTCTTGATGCGCGCTTTTAGCGCCTTGACGAAGCCGGGGCTTACGGCGGATTCAAACGCTTTGCTCTGGTTGCTTTGTGCGGTCAGAACGTAGCCGACCTGCCGGTTCAGAACGGACGGAATTTTTGCGATATTTTTAAGATCTTTCAGGTCGGCTTTGAGGTCGTCGATGACCTGTTCTGCGTAATTTTTCTTTTCCGCTTTTTTGAGAGCGGCCTGCACTTCGGCAGCTTTTTCCAGGGCGCTGTTTGCAATGGCCTGAACGTTGTCCTGCACTTCAGCGATGCGGTTGCGGTAAACGACAAGGCTGTCGCGGCTGTTGTTTGTAAAGTCGTACGACTTGGCCAGCAGATGATTCATCTGGCCGACCGTTGCTTTCAAAAGCTCGGCTTCGGCTTTGGGTTCCGGCTGGTTGCGGGTCAGCACATCCACGGCTTTGGGCAGGAAATGCATCATTTTGCGCCATTCGTCGCGAAGGGCATCCTGTTCCTGCGCAACCGACCAGATTTGCAGACGCGTGGGTTTTTCCATTTTGGGAAGGTCCGACGGCGTCAGCAGTTCGGGCTTATCCGAAATGCGCGCGCCCCAGGTCAGAACCTGGGACAGGGTGATGGGCTCTTTGCGTGTATCGCCAAGGTGATTGTACAGATCGAGATGCGTGACAGCGCCGGTCAGGTTGCGGGCGACGTCTTCATCCGTTTTCAGCTGGGCACGGTCGGTGAAGACCTGTTCCAGGATTTTTTCACGGTATTGAACCTGCAGGCCAGCCGGCAGGGTGTCGACCAGTTTGAGGCCCAAATGCAGATCAGCCGTGGCGGCGGCGTTCAGCTTCAGTTCGCCCAAGGCGGCTTTGATCTTGTTGTTCTTGTAACGCAGCTTTTCTTCTTTATTCCATTTGATCAGCGTGGATTCGATTTCAGCCTTGCGATCCTGCCAGACGATCTCCACTGCGCCGCGCAATACGTCGTTGTGCATGCGCACAAGCTGCTTGGCATAGGATTCTTCGGCTACAGGCTGGCTGGCCTGGTTATCTGCAGGCGCCACTTCCCCGTCTAGGTAGAGCGGGTAGAATTGTTGCAGATGGTCGGAGGAAATGCGCACGCGCGTGCCGTCGTCAAGTTCAACCCGATAATAATGCTGTTTGAATTGCTGGACGTATTCCGGCTCTCCCAGAACATAGTTGGCCATATTGGGGCTGAATCCGGGCTTGCTCTCCATGTAGAGGCGTCCGGCTTCAATCTGGGCAAGTTCTTCTTTGCTCATGTCGTCATCGATACGGCTCAATCCAAAAGCGGCAAGCGCGTATTGGATATGAGTCAAATGCGGGGCGAGAACCTGATTGGCATGGTCCAGCTCATCCGCATGTTTCTGGTACAGGCCCGCCAGCTTACGCATGTCGTTGCGGGCGTTCGATGACAGGTTGAATGCGGCCACGTCGGCGTGCATGGTTTCCAGACGGGAAACCAGCGCGTTTACGGCAGGGTGCTCTTTCAATGCGAAAGCGGCGCCCCAGGCGGTGCGGGCATTGTCTTTCAGGAGTTCGTACGCAGCGGCGTTGATGGCTGCGAGATTGGCTTTATCGGTGACGATTTCCGGCTCTTCCGCGGTCACGTAGTCGCGCTTGTCTTCGATCTCGCCACCTTCGGCAAGAAGCTGCGCTTTGAGTTTTTCGAGAATCCCGCCTTCAGTGACTGGCTGGGAATCCGCAATGATGTTCTCCGGAACCGTATTTTGCATCACACACCTTAAAAACGTTTCGTTTTGTTTTTAATTTTTATCTCTAAAACCGCGTATCCGTGACTTCGGCTACGTACTGAATTGCGTCCGGCATGGCAGCGGGATCTTCGCCCTTGAAAGTAGCCATACCGATTTTATCCTGCAGGCCGAGCATGGCGAGGGAGGTATCCTCCAGATCGCGTATGCGGCCATACACTTTTTTGTCGACGCCGATATCAATACCGCCATCGACAATATTCAGGAAGGTATGCCCTTCCGGTAAGTTTTCCGGGATGATCAGGATGGGGCGCGCATTCTCGTCCACCATCACCAAAGCCGTATCGAACATTGACCCACCTTTTACCGTTATTCCTGCCCTTTGGGGCATGGTTCAGGCGCCATCCTAGCGTCAGCAGATTAATATTTTCATAACAAAAATGCAAGAAATGCTTAAGGAATTCTTAAATTTATCGCGCCGGAGGCGGGGTGACGTCAATCAAATCCTGCCATTGACGTAAAATTGTATTCTTATCAAAGGCTTGGGCGTAAGCCTGATGGCCGGCCCGGGCAAGGGAATGGCGCAGATCCGCGCTTTGGCGCAGTTCGTTCATGGCGGTGGACAGTTTTTCGACGTCATCGATCGGGGTCATCAGCCCGTTTTGGTGGTCGCGCACATAATAGGACGGTCCCTGGCTGGCGGTGGTGACGAGCGGCTTACCCGCAGCCCATGCCTGCATGAAGGAATTGCCGAACGGTTCATGGCGCGAGGCAAGCACGAAGGCATCGCAGGCGGCGAGCAGGGACCAGCGGTCTTCGCGCCAGCCCAGGAACGTGACGCGGTCGGCAATACCCAGGTCGCGGGCGAGGGACTCCAGCGCCTGCCGTTCGGGGCCGTCACCGCCGATCCACAAAACGGAATCCGGCACGCCGGCAAAGGCCCTGAGCAACGTGTCGATGGCCTTGTTGGTGTGCAGGCGCGCGAGGGTCAGAAACAGGAAAGCGTTCGGGCGGGGCGCCGGCACTGCGTTTTCCACGACTTCCGCGAAATTGGGAATGAAGGTTATGCGGGAGGGCGCGATGCCCTGCTCTTCCATCCAGCGGCCGATATCGGGGGCGTTGACCACGAAACGATCAACGCGTTTGTAATATTTGAGATCGTAATAACCACCCAGGCGCGCGATCCACGGGCAGGGGAGGCGCTTTGGCATTTTGCTGGCTGCGCGGTTCATCCAGCTGATAATCGCATCCGGCTTTGTTTCATCGATCAGCTTTTGCAGGGCAGGCGTGGTTTTGAAATCCAGCAGGCCGCCGAAGGGCAGTTCGACGACCCGGGCGCCACTGGCGCGGATCGCATCGTTGCGCGATGAAGGACGGCAGGCAGCGATCACCCCGGCGCCGGCGCGGCTTTGCGCAGCAACCAGTTCGGCGAAGGCGGTCTCAGCGCCGCCGGCGGCAGAGCCGGCCATGACATGCAAAATACGCATCCGCTTTGTTTTCCATGAATAGGCCGTGCCCGTCAAAAGCAATTTTGTTTCAGTACAAATTGTTCGCCAGCCTTAAAGTGTCATGCTATAGCTGGTTTATGGCGTCTTTTGCACACCAGATTCCGAACCGCGCTTTTGCTGCTGACGCAGCCGCCGCCGCGCGTCTTGCCGCCGCGCGTGCCGCAAGGCTACTTCGCGCTTAATCTCCCCCCCTCTTTTTTGTCCGTCGCGTTCCTTCCCAGAAGGCCTTTAGCGATCACGTTCAAACCTTAAAATAACGGCTTACTCATATGTCCATCAAACTGTCCCAACGTTCGGATATTTCCGTTTTCCGCGTCCTCGATATCCTGCGCATCGTCAATGAACGCGTCGCCGCCGGCGCCGACATCATCCATATGGAGGCAGGTCAGCCCTCTGTCGGCGCGCCGCAGGCCGCGCTTGATTACGCGGCGGATATTTTAAAGTCCGGCAATCTTGGCTACACGGAAGCAACCGGCATGCCGGCGCTGAAGGCCCGCATCGCGCAATATTACAAAGACACGTTCGATGTCGCGGTTGATCCCAAAAATGTGATCATCACAATCGGCGGTTCCGGCGGCCTGCTGATGTCATTCATCGCGACGCTGGATGTGGGCGATACGGTTGCGATGGCGGCGCCCGCTTACCCGGCATACCGCAATATCCTCAAAGCGCTGGGATGCAACGTGGTGGAGATTCCTGCGACGCTGGAAGAAAATTACCAGCCGACCATAGCGCGGCTTGAAGCGCTGCCGGAAAAACCGCAGGCCCTTATCATCGGCAACCCATCGAACCCGACGGGCACGATGATCGGCAAAAAAGATCTGGAAGAGCTGACGCATTGGTGCCAGTCGCACGGGGTGCGCCTGATTGCGGACGAGCTTTATAACGGCATCATCTATTGCGACGAATGCGACACGGTTTTGCGGTCCAGCAAGGAAGCGATCAGCGTGAACAGCTTCTCCAAGTATTTCGCGATGACGGGCTGGCGCATCGGCTGGGTTGTTTTGCCCGATGACGTGGTCGACCGCGTGAAGCGCCTGTGCGAAAGCCTGTTCGTGGCGCCGCCGACCCTGGCGCAGCATGTGGCGCTCAAATGCTTCGATCATCTGGATGTGCTTGATTCCTACGTGGCGCGGTATGAGAAAAATCTGGAGATCCTCAAAACCGAGCTGCCCAAAGCCGGGATCACCAAACTCTCGAACGTGCAGGGCGCGTTTTACATGTATGCGGATATTTCGGATCTGACCGATGATTCAGAAGCGTTCTGCCGCGGCATGCTGGACCAGGCCGGTGTGGCGCTGACGCCGGGGACGGATTTCGATCTGACCCGTGGGCATCAGACGCTGCGCATGTCGTTCGCAGGCAGCACGGAAGATATCGTGGAGGCGTGCAAACGCATCAACGCTTATATGCGCAGCTGGAATCACAAGGCGGCGTAAGCCTAGATTTTCTCGGAAAGTTTTTTGGCCGGTTGCACGGCGGCGTCGGCGCGTTTGGTGACGGGCGCGATGAAGGCAGCGATGTCGACAACATCAGTGAAGTTGTCGTTGCCAAAAACAGGCTTGTAGAAGACAGGCTGCGAGGACATTTAATCTAGATCCTTTGGTACTTTATAAATTCGTATTCGATTCCGCTTTCAGCGCATTGCGCGCCTTTTTCGCGGGATGTTTCCTGCCATTCGGATTGGTCGAGGACTGGAAACAGGGCGTCACCATCATACGCCTTCTGTATCTGGGTCAAGTAAACCGATGTTGCAAACGGTAACGCTGCCTTGTAAATCTCCGCCCCGCCGATGACCATAACCTCTTCAGAGCCCAGCGTTTTCGCCGTTTTAAAGGCGTCTTCCAAACTGTTGACCACGGTCACGCCATCGGTTTTCCAGCCCTGTTGACGGGTGATGACGATGTTGGTGCGGTTGGGCAAAGGACGGCCGATGGAATCGTAGGTCTTGCGGCCCATGATGATCGGCTTGCCGGTGGTCAGCGCCTTGAAGCGCTTGAGGTCTTCCGGGATGTGCCAGAGCAGCTTGTTGTCGCCGCCGATGACCCGGTTTTGCGCCTGCGCGACGATCAGCGCGATTTCGCTCATCAGACGGCAACCGGCGCTTTGATATGCGGGTGGGTTTCGTAACCGACCAGTTCGAAGTCTTCGAATTTGAAATCGAAGAGATTGGTGACATGCGGGTTGAGATGCATTTCCGGCAGCGGCTTGGGATCGCGGCTCAGCTGTTCTTTGGCCTGTTCCATGTGGTTGGTGTAGAGATGCGCATCACCGAAGGTGTGCACGAATTCGCCGGGTTTGAGACCGCAGACCTGCGCGACCATCAGGGTGAGCAGGCTGTAGGAAGCGATGTTGAACGGCACGCCCAGGAAGATATCGGCGCTGCGCTGATAGAGCTGGCAGCTGAGTTTTCCATCCGCCACATAAAACTGGAACAGGCAGTGGCAGGGCGGCAGGGCCATCTGGTCAATCAAGGACGGGTTCCACGCCGATACGATGAGGCGGCGGCTGTCGGGATTTTTTTTGATCATGTTCACGAGATTGGTGATCTGATCGATGCTTTCGCCGGTCGGTGTCGGCCATGAGCGCCACTGGTAGCCATAGACGGGGCCGAGGTTGCCGTTTTCATCGGCCCATTCGTCCCAGATGCGGACGCCGTTCTCTTTGAGGTATTTGATGTTGGTGTCGCCCGCGAGGAACCAGAGCAGTTCGTGGACGATGGATTTGAGATGAAGTTTCTTGGTGGTGACCATCGGGAAACCCTCCGACAAATCAAAGCGCATCTGATAGCCGAAGACGGAGAGCGTGCCGGTGCCGGTGCGGTCTTCCTTTTTGGTCCCGTTTTCGAGAACGTGGCGCATCAGATCGAGATATTGTTTCATCGGGTTTCCTTAGCGGGGGTGATTCTTACAGAGGAAGTATAGGAAGCGGGTGCGGTTGCAGGTAGAAAAAGAGCGAGAGGATTCACAATCCTCTATTTGACATAAGTTATAAAATTCTGTATTTATTGAGCGGATTTTGCTAAGAGGGTGCCGTGAGCATTAAAGACTTCAACGATAATGACCTGCCGATCCGTACGATCGAGAGCTATGAAGCGCCGAGTATCGCTTCGGGCACCGATGAAGCAATGGCGGCGGGCCCTGTCATCAAAGCGACGGCCGGTGATTTTGCCTCGGGCTGGTATAAAGCGGCCCAGGGCGGCGCCCATGTTTCTCCGGAACTGCGAAAAGCGCTGGAATCTTCCGGCGTTCCGGCCGATCAGGTTGTGTCCCGTGTGAACGAGATGGTTGCCCGTGCCGGTTACCGCGGGGCCGATGCGCCGGACCTGACAAAGCGCGTTTTCAAGCCGCTGGTCGTTTCATAATAAGCATCTGATTTTCATTGAAATAATTAGCCATCCGGGCTATATTAAATCTGTCGGTCGCAAGATCGAAGATGACGCTGAACGTTCATGTGTAATAGGCCTAATGGACCCGGGGGCAGAGCCCGGCGGCTCCACCACAAGTGCTTCATATGTAAGCATTTTTGTGGGGCCGATTTAGGATCGACATGGGTAATAAAGACATGGGCGGTGTTCGGAATGATGCCCGCCGTATAAACGGGTCAAACACGATAGTTGCAAACGATAACTATGCAGCTCCGGTCGCAATCGCTGCCTAACGGCAGAGGTTAAGACCAAATCCCTTCTTCTTTGCAGTTGAAGGTGGGGCCCGGGCCGGGCCTAGCAACAGAACCGGCCCACTTCATTTCTATATCGGATTCAGATGCTTCCATAAACCTGCTCACAGGCTGGTGCTTGCTGAGACTATAGACGCGAGTCCGATTTATGATAACCTTTTAAGAATACCCTTCCGTGATTCGTGCGGGAGGATTCTCTCTAGGGTCGTTCAAAAAGACATTTTATGACTAACGGTGTTTCCCATCGCGTCCTGGTCGTTGAAGACAACGACTTTGTGCGCATGCAAATCGTCCGCTTCCTGACCGATGCGGGCCATCAATGCATTGAAGCTTCGAACGCCGATCAGGGCATCGAGCAGATGACGGCCGCGATCGAAGTGGTGATCGTCGATGTCCGCATGGAACCGGCAGACGGTTTCGAATTCATCAGCGCGCTGCGCGCGCGCGGCTTCCAGCAGCCTGTCATTCTGGTCACGGGCGATCAGAACCCGGACATCCTGGAAAAATCCTCGCGTTTCAAGGTCGCGACAATTTTGATGAAGCCGGTCCAGAAGGATCGTCTTCTGGCGATGGTCTCCCGCGCCATTCAGATGAAGCAGCGATCATCGTAAGAGGCGCATGAACAAACCAAAACTGCACAACATGCTATTCCGATCCGCCCTTCTGGCGGCGATGGCGTCGTGCGGCATTTTGTTCGCGTCCTGCGCGCCGATGGGCGCGCCCGATCCGCGCACCGTCAATATTCCGGCGCCGACCCCGCCGGAAGAACGGCGCAAGGCGCTGAACGAAGCGCCGGACGGCGTGATGGTTGTGCCGCTCGGCAAAGATATTCTCGTCCCGGCAATGGATGAAGGCGACCCGCTGCCGACCAAAGAAGTCGGTCCGTTTGAGTTGCGCAACGAAAACCTGGCCGGGGCGCTGCAGCTGATTTTGTCGGATTACGATATTCCGCTCGCGTTTGAATCCGAAAAGGGGATGACCGAGGGCGTTACGGTTTCCAACCTGAAGGGCCCGCTCGACAAAGTCGTCAACAAGGTCTGTTCGCTGGCTGACATGTACTGCCTCTATGACGATGGCGTCATCACCGTCAAGGAAAGCCAGACATTCACGGTTTCGCTGCCGCCGCTGCCGGCCGAGACGACCTACGATTCCATTGTTGCCGGTTTGAAAGCCTTCACCGGCGCTGACGGCACGGTCGATGGCACGACGCGGACGATGATTTACACGGCCACGGAACGGACCGCGAAGCGGGCGCTGCAATATTTCGACCGCCTGCGTAAATCGACGGCGATGATCGTTTATGAAACCTATATCTGGGAAGTCGGCCTGGATGGCGGCAACAGCGCCGGCATCAACTGGACGCAGCTGGCGGATCTGGGCACGTTCAATTCGGGTTTCTCCGTTTCGGGCACGACGCTTTCTGATCTGGGCACGCCGATTTCCATCGGCCTGCCGACCAAAGGCGCGATCAACCTGACGACCGGCGACATCCTGCGCTTCATTTCTTCGCAGGGCGCCGTGAAAACGATTTCACAACCGCAACTGACGGTGCTGTCGGGTTCGGAAGCGACGTTGCGCGTCGCGGAAACCGAAGCTTACGTAGAAAGCCTGACGCGTACGCAAAACACGACCAACGACACCGAAACGGTTTCGACCACGACGGGCCAGGTTGATACGGGCTTTACGCTGACCATCGGCTCGTCATGGGATAACGGCACGGTTTACGGCAATGTCGATATCAACCTGCAGCAGTTGCTGGAATTCCAGGATTTCCCGGCCGGTAACGATTCAACGCTTCGTCTGCCCAAAACCGCCGAGCGCGAGTTGCAGACGCAGGTGCGCGTGCGTCCGGGCGATAGCGTCCTGATCGCCGGCCTGGTGCGCGAGCGCCAGCAATACGATAAAACCGGCGCGGGTTTCCAGACGCCGGTCCTGCCATTCAGCCGCACGGGCACCACATCGAATACCGAACTGGTCTTCCTGCTTCGCCCGCGCGTGATCGTGTATCAGCCGATCGAAGAGATCGAAGCCAATGCGCGCGAAAAAGCGCTGCAATCGCTTGGTTTTGCCGATGTGCCGGATGTCGCGACCTTCAATTCGCCTACCGGCGTGCCCAGCGCATATCTGAAAAAAGAAGTCGTCACGCCGAAAACCTATGAAGAGGTTGAAGCCGAAGAAGCTGCCGCCAAGGCCGCCGAAGAAGCGATGCTGGATCCCTCGCAGCCCGTGCCGGTTGTGATGAAGAAAGAGGTCACCAATATTCCGCCGCCTGCGCCGGCTACCGCGCCGCGGCCGCAAGCATCGGGCAGCAATGCCGCAACCGATTTGCCGATGGGCACGCTGCCCAGCAACATGCTTGATCCGTCGCTGGGGACCACGCCATGAGCCGTTTTCTTTTCGCTGCAGCCTTTGCCGCTCTTTGCTTCGCATATCCTGCGCAGGCGCAAAACGCGTTCAGCGATCCGGGCAGCGAGATGGCGGGCCCCGGCGGCACGCCAGCGGGCGGCCTGGTCGCGGTCGAGCCCAAGGTTGAAGCGGGGACGATCGATCCCGGCACGAATAACAGCATTATCGCGCAATTCCGGAACGAGTCCGGATCCGAGATCGAATTCAAGGATGTGAAGCTCTTCCCGTCATCGAACGTGGCAGCGCAAATCGTTTCCGACCAGTGTTCGAGCGAGCCGCTGCTGTCGGGGGCGCAATGCGCCGTCGTCATGGAAGTCAAAGGCCTGCAATCGGGCGCGTTCCGCGTTGAAGTGCTGGCGCGTCACACTGGCCGGTCGCGCCTTGTGACAGCTTCGATCAACGGGACCGTCGATGAAACGGCAGAGAATGAAGTCAAGGCGAGCGATGTTGAAATCACGCCGAGCATCGTCGATTTCGGAACGCTGAATGCGAGCCGCCCGATCATCCGTTCGATGACGCTGCGCAACATCACGTCGTCTGAAATCACGATCAGCGATCTGTTCGTCGATGCGCCGGCGGCATCCGGTTTCACCCTGAATGAAAATTGCAGCGTGCTGGCGCCTGGCGCGTCGTGCATTGCTTCCATCACCTGGTCGCCTATTGCGGTGGGGCCGACCTCGGGCGCGCTGGTGGTTCAGCACACAGGCGCTACGGGTGTTGCGACTGCAAACATGACGGGCCTGTTCGAGCCCAAACAAACCGAAGTCGCGCGCGTCTTCCCGGAACCGGTGCCGGGTAAAGGCCTGCTGGTTGCGTCGGAAGAAACCGTGGAGTTCGGTTCGGATATTGAATCGCAATCGTCGATCACGGTGAGCCTCGTGAATATCGGCGATGCGCCGCTGACCTTATCGCGCATGGAATTGTCGGGATCCGAGCAGGGCCTGAAGCTCGTGCGCGATGGATGCGTTGAAAATCTGACGCTTGAACCTACGGAAGCCTGCCCGCTGACCATTTCATGGTTGCCGACCAAAGCCGGCATCGTCATCGACGATATCAAGGTTACGCATACGGGGGCGCGCGGCGTTCTGATTTTGCCGGTTCGCGGCACATCGGTTGCCAGCGTCAACATCGATACCAAGCCGATTGTCAGCACCGTGCAGACGGTGGTGACTGAAGGCGGCGGGACCGAAACAGTTATCACGCCGCCGCTTGATCAGGGCCCGGCTACGCTGGACGGTTACTCGGTCACGTCGCTGGCGCGCAAGAATGCGATCATCAGCGGACCCGGCGGCAGCCGCATGGTGCGCGACAAACAGGTGGTGCGCCTGGGCGGGACTGAATGGACCGTGGGCGTGAGCACCGAGGGCGTTTCCATGACCAGCGGCGGCAGCCGCGTGCTTCTGGTGTTCGACCGTTCGCTGTCGGCGCCGGGCACGAGCAGCAGCAGCTCAAGCGGATCATCGTTGGGGACTTCGTCTTCTTCTTCAACACCCTCTACGACTTCGTCGAACTGACATGAGCAACGACGCAGAAAACATACAACCGGACGAACCTCAGAAGCCGGCGCCTACCCGCCAGAAAAAGACGGGCGAGGGGCGCGAGCGTTATCTGGACATGGTGACGCGCGAACGGTCCATGCTGATGCAGCAGGGGATTTCGCGCTCGACGGAACAACTGCTCGATTCTGCCGGCGCCATGCGCGCATCGGAAGAGGAATCCCAAGCCCGCGCCAAAGACACGGCGAATGGCGACCAGCTGCGTTCCATTCTGCCGGTGCAGACATGGCTGCCGCTGTCGATCCACATCATCGGCCTTGAGCGCGGCATCCTGAAAATCGCGCCGCTGCATGAGCTGACGCAGCGCCAGCAGGAAACACTGATTTCCGTCATCCGCCGATCCGGTTTCCGCATCGAGAAGCTGGAGATGGAAGTCTGGGACCGCGCCGAGCTGATTGAAACGTTGCGCGCGGTGCATGATCTTTCAGCAGACCGCTGCGAAAAAACCTTGTCTGAATGGTTGTCGGATATCGATAACGGCCTGATGCTCAACCAGTTCCTGCGCGACATGATGGCTGAAGCATTGCAGATGCGGACGTCGGATATTCACCTTGTGCAGGATAACAACCCCGACGCGCCGAACTGGATCAAATACCGCATCGACGGCGACCTGATGCCGATGCACCTGTTGCCGGCCGATGCGATGGCGCGTCTTACCACGCTTTTAAAACGCGACGCCGGTCTGAACTTCGGTGACAGAACGACACCGAAAGACGGACGGTTTGGTTTTATCTGGCAGGCCCGTCAGATCGACGTCCGTGTCGCGGCAGGCCCGCAGGGGCAGGACGGCGAGAAGCTGACCATGCGTCTGCTGGATCGCGCAGCGCTGAAAGGTTTCGAAGAATTATTCCGCCGCCACGAAGACGTGGGCGGCCAGCTGGAAAAACTTCTGTCGCCGGAAATCAAGGGCGGCGGGGGTCTCATCCTGCTCTCGGGTCCGACCGGTTCTGGTAAGACGACAACGTTATATGCGTGCGTGCAGCAAATCGACCGCCGCCGCCGTCACGTACTGACGATTGAAGATCCGATCGAATACGAATTGCGCTATGCCACGCAGTGGCAGGTGCGCCCCGGCATGAAGGGAGGCGAATTCGCCGACCTTATCCGTGCCTCGATGCGTCATGACCCTGACTACATCATCATCGGGGAGATGCGGGACGGCGAAACGGTCGAGACGGCGCTTCGCGCCACGGAATCCGGCCACACCGTGATTTCAACCATTCACGCCGATACAGCATTGCAGACCTTTGAGCGCTTGCGGTCCCTGATGCCGTCCGAGCGCGAGCGAGCGTCGACCTACACGCTGGCGCAGCAGGTCAAGGCGGTCATGAACCAGCGCCTGGTCAAAACCCTGTGCCAGGGCTGCGCGCACAAGACGCGCGCGGATGAACTGCTGACCGAGGTCGAGATCAACAAGCTGGGAATCAAGGGAAATACCGGGGTTTCCAAGCATAACCAGGCAGGCTGCGACCTCTGCAACCGGACCGGTATTCTGGGAAGAACCCTGCTTCTGGACGCCCTTTTGATCACGGCGCCGGTGTCCGAGCGGAACGGTATTTACAAAGCGTTAAGACAAAACGTGAATGATATCATTGGAGAACCGGGTGTCGTCTTCCGGTCGCGCCGCGATGGCGTGGTCGAGCTGATGACAAGCGGTTATATCGATCCCCGCGCAGGCATGCTGTATATTGATGAGTAGGGGTCGCGCCTGCTCTGTTTGGTCGGACTTGTTTCGCAGGTTCTTTTTGTCACGTAAGGATTTTTATGCAGCAATGGCTGGCTGAAATCGCCTATGACACGAATAAGGGGCCCAAGACGGTCACGGAAGCGTTTTATCTGCCGACCATCAATGACGTGCGCCGCGAAATCGCGAAAAAGGGCGCTTACGTTCTGTCCATCCGTCCCTATTCGCGGTCTCCGATGGAACGCATGCTGGCGCGTTCCAGCTGGTGGCAGGTGCAGTTGCTGCGCGGAATCCAGTTCCGTTCGACATCGGCGTCACCGGGTGTCGCGCTCTGGAAGATGATCAATTCCGAAACCAATCCGCGCCGTCAGAACATTCTGGCGCCAGCGCGTGAGGCGTTGTCGCAGGGGCTGGGCGTGATGGATGCGCTTAAATCCCTGAATATTTTTGAACACAACACCATCGCCATTCTGGCCGCGTCAGAAAAAGCCAACAAACTTTCGGAAGGTATTCCGTACGCGATTGAATCGATCACGCAGAAGCGTAAAAACTCGGCAAAAATCAAGGGCACGATGGCGTGGCTTGGTTTCGACGTGTTCTCTATTCTGCAGGGCATGTTCTGGGGTCAGGACGTGGTGCTTGGCTATTTCCATGAAAATGCGCCCAAAGATCCTGCCAAGCTGGAAGAGTTCAACCGCGTCGTCGGCAATCTTGAGTTGACCTGGAACGTGCTGATCGCGGTCGCCGTCGGCATGGCCGGTTTCATGATCTGGTGCGTTCTGTCGTTCTGGTACAACCGCGGCAAAAACGATTTCCCGACGGCGCGCGCGGTCCGCAAAATTCCCCTGATCGGGGCTTATTTACGCGACCTGGGTTTTGCCGATTCCATGAGCGCGGCCTCGCGCATGCTGCGCGGCAACGTGCCGATCGCCGACGTGATGAAACAGGCTGCCGCCGCCACCAACGTGCCCGACGTGACCCGTTACTGGCTGGAATGCCACGACGAGCTGCAACGCGGCGTGTCCATGGGCGTGGCGCTGGACCGTGAGCCGCTTTCCAAAGGCGAGCGCCTTGAACTGGCGACCTTGTCCGACCTTTCCCAAGTGTCTACAATCATGGAGTCCATTGCGGAAATGCGCCAACAGGGTGCAAAGACCAAAAACTCCCTGATTGTCTGGCTCGCTTTCGCTTTGACCGCGTTGTACCTGTTGCTGGCATTCGGTTCGGCCATTTTCGCCCTGACCGTTATGAACATGTCGATGGACAGCATGGTCACGGACATGATGGGAACTTAAGGAAACACTATGGCCGATACACTTGCCACTCCTGCTGCCGGCGCCGAAAAAGCGCAAAAGCTGCACAAGGCGTCCGTGCTGGACAAGGTTTCCGGCGATGCAGGCCGCGTGCCTGAAAACCTGATGCCGGTTCTGCCGTCTGATCTGGTGGGAGGCTCTGTTCCGTATGTTCCGGGCACGGAAGAATCCGCCGTGTGGAATGCCGCCGTCCAGGCGTGCGGCACGGAACGCGTGCATTACGTTTACACGATTGAAGGCGGGCGCTGCTGGTATCTGGCCGTCCCGTCTGCGGCGCTCGGCAATTATCCGGATTCATGGTGCCCGCTGGCAGCAGCCTTGCCGGGCAATTCCGAATACTGGGACCGGGAGACGGTTTATCTCTACGAACAGGAAGGCCAGGCCGGCGCGTTGCGCTGGGATCCGGAAACGGGCCGCATGCAATTGTTCTTAGGACCCTCGCGCACGATTCTGCCGCGCATCCAGTCGATGGATGCGAATTTCGTCACGATCAATCCGCTGATGGCGCAAATGGTGCCGTGGCGCAACAAGGATCTGCGCGCCGACCAGATGTCGCGCGCGGCCGGCCGCCTGCTGGTTTATTCGGGTTTAAGCGTCGCGCTGATCGCGCTCAGCGCCATGATCATCACCTATCTGGCCTCGGCCGTGCTGCAACCGCGTCTTGAAAACGCCCGGGCTGAAACCGACACAGCGACCAACGCGCTGATGGTCAGCGCATCGACAGCGCTGGAAAACGACGTTTACAAGCATTTTAACCGTATCCAGGAGTTGCTGGACGCGCTGTACAACATCAAGGGCACCCTGGTCCGGTATGAGGTCAAAGCGGGCGGCGCGGTCGAATGGGAGGCTTTGGTGCCTCCCGCCTACACGTCCGGGTCCACCCCAGCCCTGGCAGGCTCAACCCCTTCTGGCGCCGTCGAAAAAGACGGACGGGTGCGCATCAAGGGCGCCCAGTAACCTAGCCTTCTGGCTAGGGTTAAAGCCCCCATACAATAACCCCCTTTTAACCTTCACAAGGGTATGATTTTAGGGGACAATATCTGCATTATTCGTTGTTTTAAGGATCATTTTGAAGCTCGACACCGTCACCCTCAAGCGACTTTTTTCGCCGCATGCGTACAGAAACCTCGATACGTTTGTCGAGCAACTGCCCCTGCGCGCGGGTCAGGGCATCATCATCGCGGGTGTCGCGGCATGGCTCGCGGCCGGGCTTGCCGTTACGTATGTCACGATGCAGGCCAACCATGTCATGGCGCTGCGCGCTGATATCCTCAAAGCCGAATCTTTGAAACCCTCCGTGCCGGTCATCAGCAAAATTCCGGTCGGCGAGGCCGAATTGCAGCCGCTGGTCAAACGCCTGACCGCGCTTTATCCGCAAATCAATATCAGCAGCAGCGGTAACCAGGTTCTGATCCGCGGCGCGCTCACCGATAAATACGGCGCTTACCGCGAAGCGGCCGGGCATGTGTTCAATGGCGGCAAAGGCTGGCGCATGAATGTGGAATCCATGTGCGTAGGCCGGGAATGTGAAGGCGCCCAATTGCTTGGGACTTTCAGTGTCAACCGTTTGCAGGTAGACAAACCCGCCGGATAGGCGTGTAATGGATGGGGTTTTTTTCGAGTACACACAGGGGATTTAGTGAACACGTTAACCAGGAGTGAGGCAATGAAGATTAGAAATTACAAGAACCAGAAGGGGAACGTGCTGTTCCTTATTCTGATCGCGGTGGCGCTGTTCGCAGCCCTGTCGTATGCGGTTACGCAATCGTCCCGCTCTGGCGGTGACGCGACGAAAGAAACCAACGTGATCAACACGGCGGCTTTGACGCAGTATCCGAACTCGGTCCGTACGGCTGTCTTGCGTATGATTATCGGCGCTACAGACCCGCTCGATATTTATTTCAACAAGCCTGACCAGTTCGAAGGTGCCGGCTACACCTACGTCTTCGATACGACCCCGGATCCAGATGTTAATCGTACTGCACGTCTGGTGTTCCACCCGCAGGGTGGTGGCGCTTCATACCAGCAGGTTCCCTCGAACCTGGCTGCCGATGCGCAAGCGATCGACTGGGCTTTCACGGCGGACTATGAAGTGCCCCTGCTCGGTATTTCTGCTTCCGGTTCCTCGGGCAACGAACTGATCGCTTTCGCGGTAGGAGTGACGGAGAATATCTGCACCCGCGTGAACAAGGAACTGCAACAGTTTGATGGTATCCCGGTTATCGGCACGGCCATCACCATCGCCAACGAACGCACGGCTACAACGACGGCTCCGGCCGCTCCCACGGAGCCAACCCCGACGCAACTGACATCGACCACGCCAGCTTCGCCGAACTGGTTTTCGAACAAAGCATTTGGTTGTTTCGAGAATGGCACTGGCACCAAAGATTACGTCTTCTACTACGTGATGGCCGAACGCTAATCATTTGACCTGAACAGGGTTCACGCGGCAGGCCTCTTCAATAAGGCCTGCCGCTTTTTTAACTTTCAGGAGTTGTCATGAAATACCAGTCCTCGCGCGGTAGCGCCCTTATCTACATCCTGATCGCGATCGCGCTGATTGCCGCGCTGACGGCGATGTTCATGCAGCCGGCCAGCCAACAGACCCGCAGCCAGAACAGCTTCAAGCTGTCGGCCGAGCTGAACGGACAAGTGCAGATGATCCGCGCCGCGATCCAGGACTGCATCCTGCAATATCCGCAGGGCGATAACGAGATCAACGTGGCAGGTTATGTCGGCCCCAATTATCCGCTGGATGCGGACAGCACGTATCTGGATGATCCGGCGACACTTGGCACCAAAGATGTCGGCAGCATCCGCTGTCCGGGCAACAACCCCGGCGATCCGGATGAAAACCAGCACGGGCTGATGTTCGGCGGCAATTCAGGACGCTTCATGCCGGCAACGCCGGCCATGATGACGCCGTGGACCTATCACAACGGCACGGGCATTTCGATGTTCGGCGAAACCTATACGGGCGTTTTCTTCCAGATCGACAGCGCGGCGACCGACGCCTTTGTTGCCGAGGCAATGCAAAAAGTCGATGCGCAGTTCACGGAGTGCGAAGCCGAATATATTGCCGGCGATGGCGCGAATGGTTGCGAAGACGAGCATCAGTGCCTGCGCATCTGGGTGAAGCGCGTCGCGCCGGCCTGTCCGTAATCATGGTTTGGAAAGTATAACGAGGGGCCGCCGATCAGCGGCCCTTTTGTTTTAGGCCGCGTGCTTTTTCAGAAGCTCGGCTGTTTCTTTGACGACACGGGCGAATTCTTCTTCGATATGCTGAACCAGGTCGCCGCAGGATTTAGGGCTCTTGGCTTTATCCTGCAGTTCGGATGCGAAATCACCCAGGATCGGGCAGCACGCAGACCGCGCCGCGCCTTTGAGCGAATGCGCCGCTTCTTCCAGATCATGGGCGTTCTGCGCATCGAAACTGAGGCGGATTTTTTTGACCAGGGGCACGGTCATTTCGCAGAACATGGAAACCATTTCGATGGTTTCGGCGCTGACGGAACCCATCTGCGCTTCCATGGCTTCAAGATCGATAGCTGATTTCTTATCTTTGGCGGCCTGGGGTTTTTCTTTTTTCGGCCGGGCTTCCAGCGAGGCGATGCCCTGGTCCTCGCTCATCAGGCCCCAGCGCACCAGCATGTGACGCAGCTGGCCGAGCGAAACGGGTTTGAGCAGGCATTCATCAAACCCTTCCTTGAGATAGGACTGGCGCTGCGCCATCTGCACGTCGGCCGTCAGCACGATGACCGGGAAGTGACCAAGGTCCGCATCGGCTTTCTCCCGTTCGCGGATTTCCTTGATCAGCATATACCCGTCCATTTCAGGCATGTGCAGATCGCTGATCAGAATGCCGTATTTTCCGGTCTTGAGCGCTTCGAGCGCTTCAACGCCGTTCATCACGAAATCAGCTTCAACCCCGCCCAGTTTTTCCAGCTGGCGGGAGAGAACCGCGCGGACGGTGTCGGTATCCTCGGCAATGAGAATGCGGCGCGGGCCGGCAAGAGCGTGGGCGCTGGTCTGCCTGGCGGTGCCTTTGACGGCTTCGCCCAGGCCGACACGGCTGGCCGGTTTGGAAAGATAGGTCGCGCCCAGCATGCGGATCTGATGCTGCAGGGCGTAGTCGTCGTGCACGGTGTACATGACAAGGCCGGTGAAGGGGCGGATGTTGGAAATTTCGCGCATCAGTTCCAGGCCTTCGCCGTCCGGCAGGCCCTGATCGATGATGGCGACGTCGAACGGGCGGCGTTTGATGAGGTCGAGGCCTTCCTGGTAGAACGAGCATGCCTCCACATCCGCACCCATGGATTTGAGGGAGGAGACGATTTCCTTCTGGCCCTGCGGGTGATCTTCGACGACGAGAATGGCCAGGCCTTCGAGATGCGGCAACTCGACCTTGGCGTCCGTGTTGCTGACGGCATGAGTAGGGATTTCGAACCAGAAAGTGGACCCCTTGCCTTCGACCGAATTCACGCCGATGGCGCCGCCCATCAGGGTGACCAGTTTTTTGCAGATGGAAAGGCCAAGGCCCGTGCCACCGAATTTGCGCGTCGTCGTACTGTCGGCCTGGGTGAAGGCCTGAAAGAGCTTGTCGCAGACTTCCTGGGGCATGCCCATGCCTGTGTCGATGACCTCGAAGCGCAGGACAATGCCGGAATCATCTGCGGGTTTGATGGTTTTGGCGGTCGTGGTCACGCGCAGGGTGACCGAGCCGTCCTTGGTGAATTTGAGCGAGTTGCTCATGAAATTGATGAGAATCTGGCGCAAGCGCTTGGGATCGCCCTTGACCACGAAGGGCACGTTTTGCTCGATATCGTCGAGCAGGGCGACGCGCGTGCCCAGGCGCTTGACCGACAAGGCTTCCACCGTGCCGCGGACCAGCATGCGCACGGGCACTTCGAACTGGTCGAGTTCCATCTTGTCGGCATCGAGCTTGGCGAGGTCGAGCACGTCGTCGAGAATTTCGAGCAGGCCCGAGGCGGAGGATTTGGCCGTATTGATCATCTCCTCCATGGAGGGGGTCAATTTTTCCTGACCGATCAGTTCGAGGAATCCAAACACGGCCTGCATGGGCGTGCGGATTTCGTGGCTCATCGTGGCGAGCAGGTTGGATTTCATTTCGGCGGCTGCCTGGGAGAGGCGTGCGGCTTCTTTGAGTTTTTCTTCGAACGCGCGGGAGGCGGTGATGTCGACAAACCACAGCGCGTAGGATGGCACGCCTTTGTAGGTAAGCAACTCGCCTTTGACCTTGATCCAGCGCTCGACCTTGAGCTCGGTCAGGTGGATGGCGATTTCCTGTTCGAAGGAACGGGGGTGGTTGTAGAGCACCATTTCCAGCTCAGGGCCAAAGAATTCGGCCAGAAGCTGGTTGCGGATGATGCCGCGATAACCGATGAGGGGGCCAAAAGCCGGGTTGGCATAGGTGATCGAATAATCCCGCCCGTTCACAAGGCAAAAGCCGAACGGGGCGGTATCGATAACCGACAGAAAATCTGTTTGCTGACCGGGAAGCATTCCGGTTTTATTTTACATGAATCGCGGTTCTAATTCCAGCGGATGCGCCGTCCGGCACGATGGACGGGGAATCGCATTTTACATTTTGAAGGCCGGTTTTGATGCTGTCTTCATTGGCTTTCATAACGCGGTAGCCATCGGCCACCTGCCTGCCGGCCTGGATCAGGCGTCCGGCCACTTCCACCCGGCGGCGCAGTTCTTCTTTCACCTCTTCGCCGGTACGGCCAATTTTCATCATGACAGGCTGGCCCTGCTTGTCTTTTACGACATTGCCCTTTTTGTCTTTTTTCTCGATCAGCTTGTAGAAAATGGATTCATTCGCCTTGGCGGCGGCTTTCATGATTTTGGAGACATCGTTTTTAAGATTTTTATCGAGCGTGGCCGAGCCGCCTTTGCCAACGACGTAACCGATATAGCCTTTAACGGCGGTGAACTCGCCGTCGGAGACGAATTTGCCGTAGATGGCGATCATCTCGATGCTGATATCGGGATTGGTGCGCAGCGACAGGATCTGCGTGAGGTTGATCTGCTGCTCGGCTGTAAGCTTGACCTGTTTTTCAGGCGGGAGTTTTTCGTTGGCGTTTCTGATGGCGATGATTTCGCGCGCGTCTTTCGCGTAACGGTCCAGATCCATTTTGCCGCCATGCTGCGCGACAAGGTCCAGCCAGGTTTCAATGGTGAACTGGCCAAGCCCCAGGGCCGAGCTGGTTTTTGCGGCCGCATAGGTGTCGCCGTTGCTTTCCGCGGAAATCAGAATCAGCAATTCATTGGGCGAAATCTTGTGTTTTCTTGCGACTTCAATGGCACGCAGATTGATGCGCGCATTGAGAACAGATACTTCCAGCGATATGCGTTCGAGTGTTTTCTCATCCGGCTTGCCGGTTTCCGGCAGGTCCACCTGAAACTGAAATTCGCGGATGGCTTTTTCCAGTTCCGGGGTCATCGCTTTCGCGGGCGGGCCGTTGTAATGCAGCAGCAGGCGCAGATCCCACGCCAGGCGGGTATGGAAGAGGTCGGGATTGGTCTGGACCTTCTTGTTATAGCTGCGCTCGCTGGCGTGCCTGTCCGCTGTCTCGGCCATGCCACGCAGTAGATGGGCGCCGGGCGTATCGAGTTTTTCGAGCATGACGGTAAAGGCAGCCTTGCTGTAACCGTCTTTGGCGAGATTGAAGAGCGTGTGACAATTCTTCGGGGGCTCGCCGTTGATGGCACCGTTTTCTTTTGAGGGCTGGCCGGGGCTGAACAGATTGCTGGTGTAACCCTTGTATGCGAGGACGCCCGCCGTCATGGCGGTGGCAAATCTTCCAAAGGATGAGAATTTGGCGGCGAGGCCGCCTTTTTTCTTTTTCTTCATTGCCCCTATTCTAGGGTGAAATTATGAAAATATATTAAAGAATCAAAGAGATAGACATTTTTGGCCCTGATGGCTTATCTTACAAAAAACAGGAGAAAACAATGGGTTACACAGTCGCTGTTGTCGGCGCCACGGGCGCCGTGGGGCATGAAATGCTGACCACCCTGGCGGACCGCAAATTCCCGGCCGATACGGTCATTCCGCTGGCGTCGAAAAATTCGGCGGGGCGCGAAGTGTCTTACGGTGACAAGAACCTGAAGGTGCAGGCGCTGGATGGTTTCAATTTCAAAGGCGTCGATATCGTTCTTTCATCTGCCGGCGCAAAAATTTCCGCCGAATTCGCGCCCGAAGCGGTGCATGCGGGCGCGGTCATCATCGACAATACATCGCATTTCCGCATGGACGCGGATGTGCCGCTGGTCGTGCCGGAGGTGAACCCGGAAGCGATTGCCGATTATAAAAAGAAAGGCATCATCGCCAACCCGAATTGCTCGACCATTCAAATGGTCGTGGCGCTGAAGCCGCTGCATGACATTGCCAAAATCAAGCGCGTTGTTGTTTCGACGTATCAATCCGTTTCCGGCGCCGGCAAGGACGGGATGGATGAATTGTTCGAGCAATCGCGCAAATTTTTTGTTACAGACGGCATCAAACCGCAGATTTTCGCCAAGCAAATCGCGTTCAACGTGATTCCGCAGATTGATGTTTTCATGGAAGACGGTCATACCAAAGAAGAATGGAAAATGATGGTCGAGACCAAAAAAATCATGGGCACGGAAATCAAAGTCGCTGCGACCTGCGTGCGTGTACCGGTGTTCATCGGTCATTCGGAAGCGATCACGGTCGAGTTTGAAAACGAGATCAGCGTGAAGGCAGCGCGCGCCGCGTGGAAGCGCGCCAAAGGCGTTTCCGTCATCGAGCGGGATAGCGACATGGAATTTGTCACGCCGGCGGAAATCGCGGGCGAGGATGATGTGTTCATCAGCCGCATCCGCGAAGACAATACGGTCGAAAACGGTTTGTCGTTCTGGTGCGTGGCCGACAATGTGCGCAAAGGGGCGGCCCTGAACGCGGTTCAGATCGCGGAAATTCTGGCCAAAAAATACCTTTAATCCGGGCATGGTTTTTCGCATCTGCGGTAACTTGAATTTTCACGAATCCCGGCTTTGGATTTTTCCGGTAAGTTGAGAAAATATAAAGAATCCTTGCTTTCCATGTGGCGGTTTGTCTAAGGTCTGGCCCGAACGAAGCAGTGTAGGATTGATTCGTAGATGAAGGCCTCTTTCCCATTCCCCGATGTCGTTTTGAAGGGTTTCCGCGCCGGTCACCCGCGCGAGGTCCTGCGTCATATGACGGATGCCCTGCAGCTGGCCCACGGCGTCGACGGGGAAGCCCTGACAGCCGCCCTGATGGATGCCGAAACAGCCGGTGGCTCAGCCATTGGGGATGGCGTCGCTGTTGTCAGCGCCCGCGTCCCGTCCAGCCTGATGCCGCACCAGCGTCTTGCCGCCTTTGCGGTGCTCGATAAACCGGTGTCATTCCGCGGCGTTGAAAATCATCCGTGTGATCTGGTCTATGTTCTGATTTCGCCCGATGACCAGGCGCAGGCGCATCTGCGTGACCTCTCCAGCGTTATCCGCACCATGCGGGATCGCGATTTTCTGGATCGCCTGCGTCTTGCTGGGTCTTCCGACCGCGCGGCAGGGTTGTTCCGCGCCCGGGGTATCGCCCAGTCGCAGGCAGCATAAAAAAAACCGCCCGAAGGCGGTTTTTATTTTCTGTCTTACTGCATCATCACTCTTACTGCACCATTACGGGCATCATGTTTTTTTCACGGGCAGACAAGGCGGCGAGATCCTCGTTCGCCTCAATGCCGATCGGCGCCCCGTCAGCGCCATGCACGGCATAGGCGGTGATGCCGTTCACCAGTTGTACGCGTTTTACGTACGCCACAACCGGCACGCCGAAATTAGCGAATTCAGCGCGTTTCAATTCACGTATGCTGTCAAACGAGTTCATTATTCGCGACCCTCCACGTCGATTATTCTTTCTGTGTTCTTACTGGCTTTCTTGATCTGTATTTTCTGAACCTGGCTTTCAGGCACAATGCGTTTCAGATCGATATGCAATAGTCCGTTATCTAACGTCGCATCCCCGATTTCAATTCCATCGGCAAGTACGAAAGCACGTACAAACTGGCGGGCGGCGATGCCGCGATGAAGGAACACACGGGATGCATCATCCGTTTGCTTGCCCCTGATGGTAAGTTGATTGTTATCGATTTCAACGTCGAGGTCGTCCATCGAAAACCCGGCAACCGCCAGGGTTATGCGCAGGCGAATGTCGTCCAATTGTTCAATGTTGTAAGGGGGATAGCCGTCGCCGCCTGCTTTTTTGACGCGGTCGAGCGATCGTTCAAAATGTTCAAAGCCAAGGAATAAGGGTGAATCAAAGAGTGTTAAGCGCGTCATATATCGTCCTTCAAGTTAAGCGACGTGATGTTGTCCCGGCCCATCAGGCACCGGTTTCCTCATTATATAGGATTATAATCCCGCAAGGATAGGGGTTTTATTTTTTGGAAAAGATGCGGCCGCAATAGCCGCAGGAGACTTCCGGCTGGCCGTCAAAGGTGTAATAGACCTGCGGATGGCCCAGGGCGCCGTTGCCGCCATCGCAGACAACCTCGTCGGCGTGAGGGGGCACTTGAATGATTTCGGGCGCGATTTTCGTATTCATGATGACAAAACAAGAACTTGGTTAACGGTTTGGTTACTCTTTCCGGGGTATATCTTGACTATAAACCAAGGTTTTTCAAGACCTGATGATGCCCGCTTTGAACAAACGCCCCCCCAACGCCCCTGTTTTCGCCGATAGTCCTGTCGTGGCGGCTGCGCCCGAACGGTATGCGGAGATCATGATCGATGCCGCAAAGGTGCTGCAGGACTGGCGCCAGTCGCTGCTGGCGCATGAGCTGATCGATAAAAACGGCTTCGTGAAGGGCGATGACGACATCACCGAAACGCGGCTGGAAAAACGCGAACGCATCCGCCTGCGGCTGGAAGCCGGGCAGGCTCTGGAAAAACCCATCCTCGGGATCGGCATGTTCGACAATGTCGAAATCGGATCCGGCTCGGATATCCTGACCACGCTGGTCATGGAAGGGGTTACGGTTCTGCCGGTTCATGTGCGTACCAGCCAACTGGCCGAATTCTGCGCCTTTAAAGTTTGATTTTGGCGCTATCGCGCCGGTGTCTGATTGATCTTCTGGGCGCGATACGCTTTATTGACGTATGCCTGAATTAAAACTGACCAATTCCCTCGGCCGTCACAAGCAGCCCTTCATCCCTTTAAACCCCAATAACATCGGCGTGTATGTGTGCGGACCCACGGTCTACAATTACGCGCATATCGGCAATGCGCGCCCTGCTGTCGTGTTCGACGTGCTGCGCCGTTTGCTGGCGCATCTGTATCCGAAGGTGACGTATGTATCCAACATCACGGATATCGACGACAAGATCATGAACGCCGCCAAAGAAACCGGCGAGGCGATTGACACGATCACCAAAAAATTCACCGACATCTATAACGCCGACATGCTGGCGCTGGGCGTTCTGCCACCGGATCATCAGCCCAAGGCCACGGAAACAATTCCCGAGATGATCGCGCTGATTGAAAACCTGATAACACGCGGCCATGCCTACGAAGCGGAAGGCCATGTGGTTTTCAACGTGCCGTCGTTCAAAGACTACGGGAAGCTTTCCGGGCGCAATCGCGACGAGCAGATTGCCGGCGCGCGCGTCGATGTTGCGCCGTATAAAAAAGACCCGGCCGATTTCGTGCTGTGGAAACCCTCCTCCGCCGATCAGCCGGGCTGGGATTCACCCTGGGGCCGCGGGCGCCCCGGCTGGCATATCGAATGCTCGGCCATGGCGGAGAAATTTTTAGGCCCTGACTTTGATATTCATGGCGGCGGTCTGGACCTGACATTCCCGCACCATGAAAATGAAATCGCGCAGTCGGTCTGCGCGCACAGTGGCACAACGGGAGGAAACACCGGTTTCGCGCGCGTCTGGCTGCATAACGGGTTTCTGGCCGTCGAGGGCGAGAAAATGTCCAAATCCATCGGCAATGTGTTGCTGGTGCATGATCTGCTGAAGGATTATCCGGGCGAGGCGATGCGTTTTGCGTTGCTGTCCTCGCATTACCGCCAGCCGTTTGACTGGACAAAAAACCTTGCTGAAGACTCGATCAAGACTCTCAACAAGTTTTACGACGCTCTCGAGGGCGTGGGAGATGACGGCAAGGTCGACGCGGCGTTTCTCGAAGCGCTGTGCGATGACCTCAACACGCATAAAGCCATTACCGAAATGCATGTCATGCTGAAAGAGGGCCGCGTGGCGGATCTGAAAGCGTCGGCAAAGATTCTCGGCCTGCTGCAGCAACCGATCGAAGACTGGGATGCGCAATCGAAATCCGATGTCGATGTCGATCTGGTGGAAAGCCTGCTGGCTGAGCGCATAGAGGCGCGATCAGCCAAGAACTGGGCGGAATCCGACCGCATCCGCGATCAGTTATCAGAGATGGGTGTAAAAATCTTTGATAACAAAGATGGTTCGACGGCCTGGGAAGTAAAATAGATCAGAGATTGAGAGCGGCGTAGTTCGAGCCATTTTTGCCCTTTGCCAGCATCTGGCTTTTTACGCCTTCGAAGATTGTGCCGGTGTCTGGTTTATTGATTGTTCCGCCGACCCACAGGCTGCGGTTGTGCGGCACCTGCACCATATTCACCTTGTATTGCATCGCATTGACCGGCATCACGCGGTCAAATTCGTTATCCATGACAAAATCGCCATGGGTCGTGCGCACCAGCAAGAGTGAGTGGCCGTCATTGACGGGGTCGTAAGTGTTGGCCTTTTCCTGGCCATTCACGACCAGCAGCATCAGGACGGCGCTGGGCTCGAACCCTGCAGCCACGAGCATTTTTTGTTTGAGCAAGACATAGTCTTCGCAATCGCCCTGATAATCGTCAGGCGCTATCCATTTTTCATCAAGGCCGTATTTTTCCAGGTCCGGTTTATAACGCATCTTGTTATTAACGTGGGCATTGATGCGGTTGAGCGCGCGCCAGTTTTCTGCCGAGAGCGTAATGAAGCTTACCGGCCGGATCGCGCGGTCGCGGTCGCAGTGTTCCGGGTTATCGGCGCAAAGCTGCTTGTAACCGCGTAAAGGCGTTTGCGTGCTGCGGGCGAAGCGCAATGTGCCGGCGCGATCGGGAAATATTTCCGCGTTCTGACCCTGCATGGATTTTGTCACCTTGTACCCAGGATACAGGCTGATCCGGTTATGCAGGCGCACCACCGGCTGCATATGCAGGTAAGGTAAATTTAAAGACGCTGGCGCAGCCACGGCTGGTTTCGCCGAAGGCGGACCCATGCACATAGCTGCAGCCAGCGCGAACGCCGGTAATATTTTTCGAGAGGTCCTGTCCAACTCTTTATTCTTTTTTTTTAGTGTTGGATCAAGCATGGCGAAAGTGCGCCGCACATCGCAAGCAGATTCAGCCGACTGTATCTATCAAAATTTTTATGGGATTGTTCAGCGGACGATGCGAAGGGCTGTAACTTCCCATTTCACGCCATTTCTGGTGAGAAGGGCGGTGGGCTGGCCATTGTCGTTGCGCAGCACAAATTGATCCGTATTCTGCCATGAGCCACGCGCGGCGAGATCGGCAAGCGAGCTGCTGAGGCCTAGATTGTCGCGGCGGGTTTTGTCTTTCAAAACAGCCACCATGGTTTCGGGCGAGAGAATGCCTTGAATGAATGTGTTGGCGATGGTGGTGGCAAGCGTTTGCGCGAAGGAATTCTGCTGGCCCTGATCAAGGCCCATCTCTACGGCGAAGTCTTTATTCAGGTTTGTCTTCACGGCGTCGAAGTCGACATACTGATCGACCTTGAGCGGGTCTTCGTTTTCCAAAGCCTGGGTAAGGTTCTGAACGGTGCGATAGGGCTGGATGCCGGCGTAGATGCCGACGACCAGCAGGACAGCGAGGATGAATTTGATCATCCCTATGGTTTAAGGCAGGACCGCGCCGGAATCAACATCCCGCCGCGGGATGGGCATGGGGACGACTTTTGCCCAGATGCGTGGATCCATCTGGGTCTGCATCATGACAGGTTCCAGAACACGCATGGCGGTCGCCCACGGCACGGCCGAGCGGATTTCGTTATCGAGCACATAATCGCCCTGCGCGGTGCGCACGGTGAGCACAGCGTGGCCGGTGCGGCCGGCAAAGTCGGGTACGCGTTTGTTGACCAGCGTGATGAGCAGGGCGCTTTCAGGCCAGCCACGGTCCATCAGACGGCGGCGTTTTTCGATCACGAAATCTTCGCAATCGCCGATATTGTCCTGCGGGTAATCCCAGTAATCGACGGCTTCGAGATCGGAATTGAAAAAGATGGTGTCGTTCACGTCGCTGTTCACCACATTGAGATCGCGCATGCGGGAGGCGTCGAGATTGATGCGGGTCAAACCCTGGGATGGCGGCAGGCAATCTTCGGGATAGCGGGCGCAGAAATCGAGGAATTCGGCAGGGGCGCTGACATAGCCCTGCGTATCGATAAAGCCGACATTTTCACGCCAGGTCGGCGCAGTGGGAAGCACAGCCTGCGCAGGGACCGAAAAAGCGCAGAAAAGCGCCAGAGTCAGAGGGGCTGTTTTCCAAAACATGGTTTTCGTAATAGCAAAGACCGGGTCGAAATAGCAAAGAGTTTATTTATGAATATTTGCGGAACCCTTACTTCAAAATCGAGCCGCGCGGTGTCCATTTCTTAGCGTCCAGCCTGGGCTGGGCAAAACGGCCGGCACCCTGTGCGACGGCGGGAATGGCATTGTGATCGGGATTGAAGACGGTTGCCGCCCATGGGTCGGACGGATCGGTGGCCTGAATGATCGTGGCGATGGACGGCTCGGGTTTTGTGGCGACCACGGCGCGCCACTGGCCGCGTTCGGCCAGCACGGTTGTGAAGGTGATTTTCGATTGATGCCAGGGCAGAATATCATTGGTCAGGTTGTCGGCAATCAGCAGGCCCTTGTTGCTGGTCATGATGCCGAGCACCAGATGGCCTTCGCCTTTTTCATCGCGGCCGACAAGCAGCATCAGCGATTCACGCGGAAATTTGTATTTTCTGGCCAGGCGTTCGAGTTTCGCGCGCGCGACATCTTCGCAGTCGGCGGGTTTGTTTTCCATGGCGATGTCCCAGAATTCGGTGACCCTGTGCGCATCCTGATCGGAGAGGAAGACGACATTTGTATTCCAGTGCAGGTTCACGCGGTTCAACTGGTCTTCTTTCTCCGGCGTTAAATACATGGCGGCATTTTTTTGCACCGAGAAGTCGGCGTAGCAGATTTCCGGTTTGCGGCTGCAGAAACCCTCGTACCCGTGTGGGCCGTGCGTCACATCTGTAATGCTGAAATGCGGGGTGGCCGGAGGCGGCAGATCGGGACCCTGGTCATGCGCCTGCGCGAAGGCGACAGAGAGCAGCATGGACCCCGCAAAGAGGGAAGACTGTTTCAATTTCATGGGGTGTATATTATGGTAAATATACACCCCATGTCAATATTGCGCCAAGGTATTGTAGTATATGGCTTATGCGGCCTTTGTAGCGTCTTTCAACGTGCCTGATTTGTCGGCCAGGGCCGGGTCGATCCAGCCGATGTTTCCATCCGGGCGGCGGTAGACCACGTTGAGGGCGCCGTTTTTGGGATTTTTGAAGAGCATGAAATCCTGTGCGGCGAGGTCGAGGCGCATAACGGCGTCCGAGACGCTGATGCTCGGAATGTTCAACGCCATTTCCGCAATGACCAGATGATCATGACCGTCGGATTCCGGCATCTTGTTGATCTCGGCATCTTCGTCTTCAAGATCGACGCCTTCGGTTTTAAGAATGTAATCACGCGCGGTGAGAAGCGCTGCGTCAGGGGTTTTTTCCATTCGATCGTGGTGATCGCGCAGGCGCGTCTTGTAACGGCGCAGCTGCTTGGCAACGCGGTCCGCCGCTTCGTCGAACGCCGTATACGGATCCTGGTTTTCGCTGGAACCCTGAACTTTCACGTCGTGACCGACATGGAAGGTCAGATTTGCGCGGAACAGATATTCAGCTGGTTTGGAGAAAAGAACCGTCGCGTCAGTGACGCGATTGAAATATTTGCCTTTCAGAGTTTCGAGTTTTTCTTCGATATGGGCACGCAAAGCGTCGCCGACATCCACATGTTGACCTTTGACGGACAGATTCATGGATGAGCTCTCCTGTACTTTTGTGTTTAGGGATAGGGACAATCTACTCCATTCTCAGATGGTGCAAAAGAGCCCTATTTCAAGTGTGTGCTTGGAAAGTTAACAGGCATTTAATGCCTGAAAATGGCTGTAATCCGCCGCAGGTCAACCGCCCAGGGCAGCCTTGTTTTTCTTTTTGCGGCGGCGGTCGGCGCTTGAGCCGATATTGACGGCTTCGCGGTACTTGGCGACGGTGCGCCGCGCGATATCAATGCCTTCGCTTTTGAGTTTCTCGGCGATCTCGTCGTCGGACAAAATGGCATCCAGGGTTTCGGCGTCGATCATGGTTTTGATTTTTGCCTTGATGGCTTCGGCAGCCAGTTCGGTGCCGCCGCCGGCACCGACGCCGGAATCGAAGAAATATTTCAGTTCGAACAAACCGCGCGGCGTGCCGATGAATTTGTTCATGGTGACACGGGATACGGTCGATTCATGCACGCCGACCACTTCGGCGATATCGCGCAAGGTGAGCGGTTTTAAAAATTCGACGCCGAAGAGGAAGAAACCGTCCTGACGCTCGATGATTTCGGAGGCAACTTTTAAAATGGTCTGCGCGCGCTGATCGAGGGCGCGGACCAGCCAGTTAGCGGAGGCCATGCGGTCGTTCAGATATTGTTTGTCCTTCTTATCGACATTGGCATTCATCACGATGCTGGCGTAGTCCTGGTTGACCAGCACGCGGGGCAGGGTGTCGTTGTTCAGTTCCACCTTCCACCCGCCGCCCATGTGTTTGGGGATGGGGCGCATCAACACGTCGGGCAGCGCGGTCTGCGCGATGGAATGATCGAATTCGGCCGATGGTTTCGGATTGAGTTCGCGGATTTCGCGGATCATGTCGCCGATATCCTCGACATCGACACCGCAGATTTTGGCCAGCCCTTTGAGATCGCCGTCAGCGACTTTCTGCAGATTGGCGAGGCAGGCCTGCATGGCCGGATCAAGCCGGTCGCGTTCCGCCAGCTGGATGGCCAGACAGTCCGACAGATCTGCCGCGAAGACGCCGGCCGGATCGAATTTTTTCATGCGGGTGAGAAGCTCGTCGATGCGGTCTTTCGGGCAGCCGAGCTGCTGCGCGAGCAGATCGGTGTTTTCGCGTAAGTATCCCGCTTCGTCGAGACGGTCGATGAGCAACGCGCCGATCATGCGTTCGGCCGGCTTGTCGGTCATGATGGTCAATTGTTCGATGAGGTGCGTGCGCAATGTCTTTTTGTCGGACATGCGCTCGGCGAAGGATTCATTTTCGTCGTCGAAGGAAAGATTGCCGCCCTTGCCGGTATTGGCCCAGTCGGACCCGGTATCGAAAGCCTGTTCCATAGGATCGGAGTCATCGGATTCCGGTTTTTCGATGGGCGATTCATCTTCGCCTTCGGGGGCTTTTTCGTCCTTGTCGAGGAAGGGGTTTTCGGCCAGTTCGTTTTCGAGGTAACCGGCCAATTCCTGGTTATTCAGCTGCAGCAGGGAAATCGCTTCGCGCAATTGCGGCGTCATGATCAGCTGCTGCTGACCCTTCAATTCAAGGGTAATCCTGGGTTTGAAGTCGGCCATGGGGTTATTTTACCACCATGTGCCCGCCGTTTCACGTCGTTTTATAGAGGAAATTTTCGCCCAGATAGACGCGCTTGACGTCTTCATTGGCGACGATTTCGCGGGGGGTGCCCTCGGTCAGCACCTGGCCGTCATGCAGGATGTAGGCACGGTCGACGATATCGAGCGCTTCGCGGACGTTGTGGTCGGTGATCAGCACGCCGATGCCGCGGGTCTTCAGGTAGGCGATCAGCATACGAATATCGCCAACGGCGATCGGGTCGATCCCGGCGAGCGGTTCGTCGAGCAGCATGAATTTAGGGCGGCAGGCGAGCGCGCGGGCAATTTCGAGACGGCGGCGTTCGCCCCCCGACAATGCTACGGACGGCGTGCGGCGCAGATGCGCGATGGAAAATTCTTCGAGCAGTTCTTCCAGGAAACGTTCCTGGTCGCGTTCGGCCAGGTCGGACCCCTGCAGCACGGCGCGGATGTTGTTTTCAACGTCGAGGCCGCGGAAGATGGATGCTTCCTGCGGCAGGTAACCGATGCCAAGGCGCGCGCGGCGATACATGGGCAGGCGGGTGATATCCTGGCCGTCGAGCAGCATGTTGCCGCCGTCGGCGTGGATAAGGCCGGTCATAATGTAGAAGAGGGTCGTTTTACCGGCGCCGTTAGGGCCGAGCAGCGCCACCGATTCACCGCGTTCAACGCGCACGGACACATCGCGCAGGACAGGGCGCTTTTTGTACGACTTGGCGATGTGCAAAGCCTGAAGGCCCGGTTCGACGGTGCGCAGCTTGGCTTTGGGCTTGGATGGCTTGTTCATGCGTGAAACTTTTAGCGTTTATTTCGCAGTTGCGTCAAATATACGCTGCATACCCCATAAAAACAACTCGTTAGGGGGCAGGGGTTGCCGGCTCATCCTTGGAATCCGGGTAGAAAACGCCGCGAACCCGGCCGTCGCCCGCGGCATCGAGGCCGGCCCCGACATCGGTGGTGGGGCCGCCATCACCGCTGCCGAACATGCGGCTGATATTGGTGTTGAGGTCCATTTCGCCGCGCACACCGGTGATCACGTTGGGGCCACGGTCAATGCGCACGTTGCCTGTGACGGTCGCCTTGTTGGCATCGGCCAGGTAAAGGGCGCGGTCGCCGGTCATCACGTCGGTCGGGGTGGTGATGACGACGGACCCGATCGCCTCCATTTCCGACATCTTGCTTTCGCCGGTGACGGGGTCTTTCTTGAAGCGGCCGATCAGGCGGTCGGCGACGATCGTGTCTTCGGTGCGCACAGCCTTGGCGTTGCCATAGGCGTTCATTTCATTTTTTTTCGTGTCGTAAGTCAGCTTGTCGCGCGCGGTGATCGTATCCGTCGCGGTCTGCAGCATCAGGTTGTTGCCGGTCAGTTCGGCGTAGCCAGTTTTAATATCGTAAAAACCAAGATCGCCGGTGCCCTTGGATCCTTCGGAGATGATCAGGACAGACCCGACAGCATCGATGCGCGTGATGTTGGTGTTTTTGCCGTCCACGCCTTCTTCGTATTTGGCGGTCAGGGTGTCGCCGTGCACTTCAGTCGTGCCCTGTTTGGCGATGGCGTCTTCGCGGGCGATGTACATTTTCGCTTCACGGTGCCATTCGAGCGATTTTTTGGCGGTGACTTCGATCGGTTCTTTCGACGCAGGCGCCGTTTCCTGCGCGAAGGCGGGTGCTGCGGTTAAAAGGGCCAGAAGGACAAGATAGCGCATTTTACGATCCACCCGTGGTTTTGGGCGCCGGTTCAGTGTTGTTGAGGATGAGTTTAGCAGGCCCGGTGAATATCGTCACGGCGCCGCCCGATTTCATATCCATGCCCTGCGCTGTCAGATGACCCTGCGGCCCGTCAATCACGACCGGGGCATCGGTTTTTGAATCCTGCGTTTTAAGGTCGACGAAAAGCGTCTCAGTTTTCATGGTCGTGCCGTCCGACCGGGTGAGCACCACGTCTTCATTCAGGGTCAGGTGCTGGGCGGCTTGCGCATACAGGCCGTGTTTCGAGGTTGCGTTCAGCGTCTCGGTTTCACTGGTTTTCAAAGAGCCGTTTGGATTTTGCAAAATGATGGCGTCGGGATTTTCATTTTGCTGCAATGCCTCCGTGGCAAGCAGCGTGAAGGGACGGCCCGATGAATCGGTGCTGGAGAAATCGGCATTGAGCAGGCGGTTTTCAGTGGCGGCCTGCTGAAGCGCTGCTTTATCCAAAGTCGATGGCGCGAAACGGCGCTCGCTGATTTCCATTTCGATTTTCGGCCAGACCATCAGCATGCCCAGAATGATCGCGGCGAAAACGGGCAGAATCCAGCGCAGCTTTTTGACGAAGGATGAATAGGTGCGGTCCATCGTCGACATGCGCACGTTGCGGCGGCGATCATCGAGGGCGCCGAGACGCTGATCGGAAGGAACGGGGTCCGATGGATTGGGGGGTGACTGGGCCATACCCTTATTTAAGGCGTGTTTTCAGACTACGCCAGCCTGCAAACAGGCCTGCAGGCGGATAAGGCCGGTCAGGCTGCCATCTTTCATGACCAGAAGGCTGGTGATCGGGCTTTTGACCTTGTTGAGCATCATATCCAAAGCCTGCGCCGCGAGCGCGTCCGGGGCGATGGATTTCGGGTTGGTGGTCATCACATCGCCGGCTTTGGCCTTGAGCAGATCCGGGCCCATGTGGCGCTTGAGGTCGCCATCGGTGATGATGCCGGCCACGCCGCCCGCTGCGTCTTCGACGATCACGCAACCGACGTTTTTCTCGGTCATGACCAGAAGGGTTTTATCCATCGTTGTTTCCAGGGTGACCAGCGGCAGCGCTTCCAGGCCATCCATGAGGTCGGATACTTTTTTGAGCTTCTGGCCCAGCTTACCGCCCGGGTGGAAAACGCGGTATTGCTCGGGCGTCAGGCCTTTTCGTTCCAGCAGGGTTACGGCGATGGCATCGCCCAGCGCCATGGTGTTGGTCGTCGATGTCGTCGGCGTCAGACCGTTGGGGCAGGCTTCGGGCACGTTGGGCAGCAGCAGCACGTCGTCGGAATGCTGCGCCAGCATCGACGCCGGTTTGGATGTGATCGCAATCAGCGGAATGCCGAAGCGGCGCGTATAGGCGATGATGTCGGAGAGTTCGGGCGCTTCGCCGGAATTGGACATGGCAATGACAGCGTCGCGTTCGGTGATCATGCCCAGATCGCCGTGGGATGCTTCGCCCGGGTGCACATATTGCGCCGGGCTTCCGGTGGAGGCGAGGGTGGCGGCGATTTTGCGCGCGACATGGCCTGATTTGCCCATGCCGGTGACGATGATGCGGCCGCCGTTCTGCAGGGATTTTTCCAGCTTTTCGATGGCGTGCACGAAGCGGCGGTCCAGCGTTTCGGCCAGCGCGGTTAAACCGTCGCGTTCGGTGAGAATGGCTTTACGGGCTGTCTGAAGCGCGTCCTGGGTCATGTCATTTATGCGCGAAAATATCGGGATCTTCCCAGCCGCCGAGCAGATCGAGCTGCGCGCGGGTGGGCAGGAAATCGAAGCAGGCCTGCGCCAGTTCGGTGCGTTCTTCGCGCTTCAACAATTCATCCATTTTATTTTTCAGCGCGTGCAGATGCAGAACATCGTTGGCGGCGTAATTTTTTTGTTCTTCCGATAATTCAACAGCGCCCCAGTCGGAGGTCTGCTGCTGTTTGCTGATTTCGACGGAAAGCAGGTCGCGGCACAGATCTTTCAGGCCGTTGCGGTCGGTGAATGTTCGCGTCAGTTTCGCGGCCAGCTTGGTGCAGTATACGGGCGCGGTGCGCACTTTCAGGTAATGCATCATCACGGCGACATCAAAGCGCGCGAAGTGGAAGATTTTCAAGATTTTCGGATTCTCGAGAATGCTTTTGAGATTTTTCGCCTGATCGTATTCATCGGCTTTGAATTTCACGAGATGCGCGTCGCCGTCGCCGTTTGAAAGCTGAACGAGGCAAAGGCGGTCGCGATGCGGGTTCAAGCCCAGCGTTTCGGTATCGACAGCAATGGACGGCCCAAAGGCGATGCCGTCAGGAAGGTCGCCATGGTGCAGATGTATGGTCATAAAGGGTATCCTACTGCGCGTTGCCCGGTAGCGGCAAACGAAGAAAAAAATGGTGCCCAGAAGAGGACTCGAACCTCCACGATCTTGCGACCGCTAGCACCTGAAGCTAGTGCGTCTACCAATTCCGCCATCTGGGCATTTTTAAAAAGTGGCCCTTTCCTTAACAGCCAATTGTCATGCCTGTCAATTGGCTGTTACTATATGGCCCGTTGCCCCATCCTCAGGGGCTCTTTCAAGCGGGTTTCATGAAGATTCTTATTATCGATCGCGACCGGGACAACTGCGAACACATGCAGGAAATGCTCATGGATACGGGCGCGGAGATCATTTTCGAGCCCATCAAGAACAAGGCGGTCGATATGATGCGCCAGCAGACCTATGACGCGGTCTTTCTGGACCCGACCCCGCAGAACGAATTGCGCGCCTTTATCATGGGCGTCCGCCGCACGCTGGGGACCTTCCCGCCCATCATCATCACGGGCCACGACCTGGACCGCAAGGCGGTCATGGCGGCCGGGGCCAATGATTACCTGGCCAAGCCCTTCGACAAGGAAACCCTGCTCAAGCAGGTGGAGGGGTCCGCCCGCATTGTCGCGACATCCGCCCAGATGGCCGATGAATCGGAAGATTTCCCGTCCAAAGACGGCATTATTGCCAAATCGGCGTTCAACCAGCTCTACATCACCTGTCTGGACCGCGCCGACCGCCATGGCGAGCGGTCTTTCCTGATCTTTGCGGAAGTCTCCAATCTTGATGAAATTGCCGCCAAAGACGGCCCGGAAGCCGCTGCCAAGGTGGCCGATGCCCTGCGCAAGAATATCAGCCGTACGCGCCGTACGTCGGACATTGCCGGCCATATCAAGCCGGCCCAGTTCTGCCTGCTGCTGCTGCGCCCGCAGCGCGAGGACGAACCGTTCCTGGCGGCCAAGCGTTTTGGCGATAACCTGCGCGAAAACCACGACCTGATTTCGACCACCCCGACCAAGGCCATCCTGAAAGTCTGGCTTCTGGAAATTCCGACCGGGGCGATCCCGGCCGAGCATGTGGTGGGTGCCGATTCTTCCGATGCTGGTCAGGCCTAGGGCGCTGCCTAGATCATGGCGATGACCCCTTTCGATCCTGACCGCGCGGCCCGCGAAAAACTCCTGAATTTTGCCAAGCAAGCTGGCGCCAGCGCCGCGGATGCGATTGCCATCCGCGCGCAAAATCTTGATGTCGCCGTGCGCAAGGGTGTTCTGGAAGATGCATCACGCGCGGAAAGTTTCGGCATCGGGCTTCGCGTGTTCAAAGGTCATCGCCATGCGTATGGCTCATCCGCCGATGCCAGCGATGAGGGCTTGCGCCGTCTTGCGCAGCATGTTGCCGAAATGGCGGACGCGGTGCCGGAAGATCCGCATACGTATCTGGCGGATGAAACAATGCTGTGCCGCGATCCCAAGGATCTCGATCTCTACGATGCGTCCACGCCTTTGAGCATTTCGCAACTGGGCGACATGGCGCGCCAAGCGGAAGCGGCGGCGATGTCGGTGAAGGGCATCACAAATTCTGACGCCGCGCATGCGGGGCAGAACGTGCACTGGATCGGGTTGTCGACCAGCAACGGTTTTTGCGGCGGGTACGCGCATAGCGGCACGCATCTGTCCGTATCGGTGATCGGCGGCAGCGGCGAGACCATGGAAACCGATCACGCCGGCACGCAGACGACGTTTGCCGCTGATCTGGAAACGCCCGAAATCATCGGTAAACGCGCAGCCGAACGCACGCTGGCGCGACTCAATCCAACGATTGGAAAAACGGGGGCCTTCCCGGTTATTTTCGACCGCAGGGCATCGAGCAGCCTGTTGCGGTCACTGACGCGCTGCATTTCGGGACCGCGCCTTGCCAAGGGCACGAGTTTTTTGAATGGCAAGCTGGGTGAAAAAATCTGCGGCGATGCGATTACCATTATTGACGATCCGTTAAAGGCGCGCGGGCTTCGCTCATCGCCGTTCGATGCGGAAGGCGTGTGCGTCGCGGCGCGCAATATGGTCGAAGGCGGCGTGCTTAAATCTTATTATCTCGATCTGCGATCGGCGGACCGCCTGGGCATGCGCTCGACCGGGCATGCGACGCGCGGGCTTTCCTCGCCGCCATCCCCGTCGCCATCCAATGCATGGATCGCCGCGGGCAAACAATCGCAGGACGAGATGATCGCCGCGATCGGCGAAGGGTTTCTGATCACCGATCTGATGGGGGCGAGCATTTCGTTGGCGACCGGCGATTATTCGCGCGGGGCTTCTGGTTTCTGGATCGAGGGCGGGGCAATCGCCTATGCGGTCTCGGAGATGACCATCGCCGGCAATCTGGCCGAGATGTTCCTAAGCATGGTCCCGGCGTCGGATCTCGAGTTTCGCAGCGGCATCGATGCGCCGAGCCTTCTGGTCGAAGGTCTGATGGTTGCAACGCGTTGATCTGATTCAAGAATTTTTGTACGTCCTGACTCTTGGAAGGGTGTGCGAATACGGGTAGACTTGTGGATAACGGGTCATCCATTTCTTTCAATAGATTCAAAAACATGTCGAAATTCTTCCACTGTCGCACCTGGCTGCTGACCGCCGGCTTGCTCGCCCTGTATGGCTGCCAGCCGCAAACGGGTTCACCCAGCGCCAGCGCGAGCGTCACCGGGGCGCCGGTTTCATCATCTCCCTTGCGTATTCTTGGCGGCGCGTACCGCGCCTCGGCCAATGATGTTCTGAAGGTCACGATTTACGGCGAGCCGGATTTATCCGGTGAATATTCGGTCGGGCCTGACGGCAAGATTGCGCTGCCATTGGCGGGCGCGGTTCCCGTCGCGGGCCAAAGCCTTGAGCAATTGCCGGAAACCATCGCGGCTGTGTACCGCGACGGGTATCTGATCGACCCGAAAGTTTCCGTCGAACTGAAAGGCCATCGCTGATGGCATCTTACGACGAGCAGCCCAAACCTTTGCCCGGCGCGCCGTTACGGTCGCGCTCGCATCTGCGCAGCCATGACATGGGCTCGGTGCTGGCCGGGTTGTGGCGCCGTAAATGGATTCCGCTGCTCAGCTTTGCCGCCGGCATTGCGCTGGGCCTTGCGGCGCTGCTTGTCACGCCCCCGCAATACCGCGCCAGCACGCAGGTCATGATCGGGGCTGACAACAATACCGGCGTGCTGCAATCGGAAGCGGCGATCATTGAATCGACGCCCGTGCTTTCAAAAGTCGCGGGCATGCTGCGTCTTTACCGCGATCCGGAATTCCAGCGACCGGGATTTTTTGATTCCTTCATGTTCGATGCGACGGATGAAAATGCCACGCGCGATCGCGTGATGAAGCGCCTGAAGCACATGCTCGATGTTTCAATCGTGCGCGGCACCAGCATTATCGACATGACCGTGCGTCATCCCAATCCGGATCGCGCGGCGCAAATCGCCAACGCGGTGCTGACTGCCTACCAGGAACGTAAAGTTGACGAGCGCTTCGAGCAATCGCGCCAGATCGGCGGGTGGATGAGCAAGCGGCTTGAGACGATCAAGGCGGAAGGCGATTCATCCAAACAGCGCCTGCAGGATTTCCAGGCCCTGCACGGCCTGTTCGCGCTGGGCGGCGCCGATATGAAGGGCGAGCGTCTGGGCATGCTCAACCGCGCCATGGGCGAGACGCAAAGCGAGATCGCGGCGCTGTCGGCGCGCATCGATGAAGCCAAGACGGGCAAGCGCGGCGGCAGGGAGGCTGTCGGCAATGTCCTGAATTCAGAGCGGGTGAACAATCTCAAGAAAACCGAGTCTGCCATGGCTGCCAATCTGGCCCAGCTGCAGCAACGTTATGGCGACCGCCATCCCAAAATCATCAAGCAGCGCGCCGAGCTTGCCAATGTGCGGGGCGATATCGCCAAAGAAACCGGCAATGTCATTTCGTCGCTGGAACAGGATCTGGCCGCAGCCAAAGGGCGCCTGGCTTCCCTGGAAACGCAGATCAGCGATGTGACCGCCGATGCCGATACGGATGGCCGCCTGAAACTGGAACTCGATCATCTGCAGGCCGATGTCGCCGCCAATGCGCGCCTCTACGGCGACTTCATGGCCAAGTACCAGGATCTGCTGGCGCAGACGGAACTGCGCATGGCGGATATGAAAGTCATTTCGATGGCGACGATCCCGGCGCATCCCGACCAGCGCGCGCGCATGAGCGTGGTGCTGGGCCTTGGGTTGATCGGTTTCTTCTGCGGCCTGATTTACGCTTTGCTGCGCATTTTATGGTCGAAAGGTTTCACATCGGCGGACCAGCTGGAATCGATGACGGGGTATCCGGTCTTCGCGGCGGTGCCGGTGACCGGCAAGCCGGGCACGGCCGTGCATCACAGCGTCACGCAGGACCCCGCCGCCATTCTGGCGGAATCTTTGCGTTCTTTGCGCGTCAGTTTACGCCTGCGCGGTGAAACGGGGCGCCGTCCGCGCGTCGTGGCGTTCACCTCGACGCTGCCCGATGAGGGTAAAACCTCCATGGCGGTGATGCTGGCGATGGTTGCGGCGAAATCGGGCGAGCGCGTCTGCGTTGTCGATTGCGATCTGCGCCGCCCGGCTTTGCACAAGGCTTTCGGTATCGGCAATGCGCGCGGCGTTGCCGATTACCTGTCCGACCGGCTGGGGCTTGATGAAGTCATTTACCGCAAGGATCCGTCGGGCGTGCATCTGGTCACGGCCAAGCCTGTGCCGTCCTATTCGCTGACCCTGCTGACATCGGGCCGCATGGAACGGATGATCGAGCTTTTGCGCGAACAATATGACCTAGTCATTCTGGATGCGCCGTCATCGCTGGCATTTGCCGATGCGCGCGTGCTGGCGCGGATGGTCGACCAGACGCTGTACGTCGTCGCCTGGAACCGTACGCGCCGCGAAAGCGTCATCGCATCGCTCAAGGCATATGCCGATATGGGCTATGCCGATCTGGCGCTGGTGCTGAACAAGGTGGATCTCGCGGAATATCTGCGCGATTCAGCGGCGGCTGTTATTTACCAGTACGGCCAGGCGGATGAATCCCTCGCAACTTGACTTCCTGAACATTATTCCGTATGTTAGGAACATCTTCCTACCACACATCCGTCTTAACCGCCGCCCTTTAAGGGCGGTTTTTTATTGGAGAAAACAATGACTTATCTTCCCCTCGACAATGACCAGAACGTTATTCCGGCCCTGCGCCTCAAGGCCAGCGGCGGCGCGCATGCGATTGCGGCAGCAACATCCAGCGCGCGCAACAGCACGGGCTTTCATGCGGCAACGCGGGTTGTGTCCGTCTATGCGACCGGCCCGGTTTATCTGCGCTTTGGCGGCAGCGATGTGACGGCAGCCAGTACCGACCATTATTACCCGGTGGGCGTGTATTACGATTTTGCGCTCGGTGGCGGGAAGGTGGGGCAGTTCACCCATCTCGCCGTGCTGCGCGCCGGTGATGCGGATTGCATGGTGTATGTTTCCGAGAAGGAATAAATTTTTCTGACGAACGAACTAAGTTCGTCCCTTTAACGTGCAACAGCCGTACGGCTTTTCAGCGCGGTGGTCAGCGTGCCGTCGTCGAGATAATCGAGCTCGCCGCCAACCGGCATGCCGTGGGCAAGCCGCATGATGCGCACGCCGGTATCCTTCAGGCGATCGGCCAGATAATGGCCGGTCGTCTGCCCGTCGACCGTGGCGGAGAGGGCAAGGACGACTTCCTTTGTCTTTTCCGCTTCGATGCGGGTGACCAGTTCGGTGATGCGCAGATTGTCGGGCTTCACGCCATCGATGGCGGAGAGCACGCCGCCCAGCACATGATAGACGCCGTCAAAAACGCGCGTGCGTTCGACCGCCCAGATATCGGCAATGCCGGCAACGACGCAGATCAGCTCGCGGTTGCGCCTGGCATCGGTGCAGATGCCGCACGGGTCGCTGGAATCGAGATTGCCGCAGGCGTGGCAGGTTTTGATGCTGTCATAGGTTTTATCCATCTGCATCATCAGCGGTTTCATCAGGCCCTGCCGGTCTTCCAGCAATGTCAGCGCCAGGCGGCGCGCGGAACGGGGCCCTACGCCGGGCAGGCGGGCCAGCATGCGGATCAGGTCGTTGATTTCAAGGCTGGTCATGGCTGTTCCTTCATCAGATCCTCAAGGCGCACATCCGTAAAGATGCGCGACGGGTCGGCGAGATGATCGAGCATCACTTTGCGCACCGGCAACATCATCGGGTCGGGCCCGCTTAGATACGCGATGTGGTGCGCCAGGTTCAGGCCAAGGCGGCGCAGTTCCTGATCGGGCGTATGCGTGCCGGTCACGACATGCAGGGACACTTCGCCGGTGGCGAGCAGGGTATCAAGTTCGCGGCGGCAATAAATATCGTCGTCTTTGCGCGCGCCGTAAATCAGGGTGATGCCTTCTTCGGTCAGATGCCGGCGCAGGATATCGGATGCCAGGCTCAGCATCGGCGCGATGCCGGTGCCGCCGGCAACCATGATGACGGGACGGTTTCGCGCGTGCTCGGTGGTCATGTCGCCGAACGGGCCTTCCAGGCTGATGATATCGCCGATGCGGGCTTCGCTCAAACGCGCGCTCAGGCCTTTGCCGGTATTGCGGATATGAAAGGTGATGCGGTTGTCGGCGCCGGGGGCGCTGGCTATGGAGAATGAGCGGGCGTCCACCCCCTCCAGCGAGAGATGGGCGTATTGCCCGGCGCGCCATGTGAAATTCGTCAGGGGCGCAAGCGTCAACACGCGCACGGCGCCGGCGCGATCATCGATCGCTTCAATGCGGGCGGTGGTGAGTGCGGGATTCGTCATCCCATAGAGTTTAGTCGTTCAGGCGTCCGCGGCCAGAGGGATCTTTGAAGACAAAGAGGGCCGGGTCGACTGGTACGCCGAGGCGCAGGTCAGTGAGCGTGATATCCGTGCTTTGGCCCGAAGCATCCAGAATGGTCCAGGATTTCAGGTTGAAGGGTTCCTTGCTGAAATTCATGGTCAGCTGGCCGGCCGAGGAATCCGCGGTCTGGGTGACCGTCATGCTGATCAGGCCGTCACGCTCGCGGACATTCAATACACTCAGGTCGCCGTCCAGACGCGCATCCTTGCGCAGAAGGAAGTCGGCCAGCGTGGTGCCGATGGGCGCGTTGGACATCTGGTTTTGCGCACCGTCGTAGAAATAAATGAACGTGCCGTCAGCGACGATGAAGTCGGTGACCGGGGCGTCATACTGAAAGCGCAGGCGGCCGGGGCGCGAAATGTAGAAATTGCCGGAGAGGACGCTGCCATCCGAAGCGCGCTGCGTGAAGCGCGACTGGCCGGTTTTGAGATTGCGCAACCATTCTTCAGCCTGCGCGACGCGCGCGTCTTTGGCGTAAGCGATGGAAGGAACGAGGGCCAGCAGGGCCAGGACAGTAAAGATCAGTTTTTTCATGCCCCTAACATAGGCAGGGATTGGGGCAATGGAAAGGCCCTCTTATGTAGATCCTCAGGCGCCGGAGGGCTCTGGGAAAAGGCGTTTCCGGACATCTTCCGGCGTCATGCCGCTCTCACGCAGAGCCGTTAGCGTGACGGACTGGTCGCGTTTGGCGAAGCGTTTGCCGGTTTCGTCGGTGATGAGTTTGTGGTGTTCGATATGGGGCGGGGTGTGGCACAGTAGTTTGAAGAGCAGGGTATGCAGGTCGGCAATGTCGGCCAGGTCTTGCCCTCGGATGACATGGGTTATGCCCTGATCGGCGTCGTCCATGACGCAGGAAAGATGGTACGAGGTGCCGATGTCTTTGCGGCCCAGCACCACGTCGCCGTGACGCGCGGCTTTTGTTTCACCGGTGGTTTGCGCTGCTTTATCCATTTTCAGGCGCCATGCGTAGGGCAGGTCCTGCGCCAGCTTTTGCGCTTCGTCCGGATCCGGGCTTCCGTGAAAGGGCGTGCCGTAGACATGCGGGGCGTTCATGATTTCGTGCAGGTCCTTGCGGGTTTTGAAGCAGCGGTAAACGAGGCCGCGCTCATAGAGGTCTTTTAATTTGGCTTCGTAGATTTTCAGGCGGTCGGACTGACGGCGGACGGGCTCTTCCCAGTTCAGGCCCAGCCATTTCAGGTCTTCGTAAATCGCGGCTTCGAATTCGGGTTTGCAGCGCGTCGCGTCGATATCTTCGATGCGCAGGATGAATGTGTCGCCGCGCTCAAAATTAAGCCACGCCGAATAGGCGTGGCCCAAATGAAGATAGCCGGTCGGTGACGGCGCGAAACGGGTGACGATTTTATCGCTCACCGATCAGCACTTCGCGTTTGCCGACATGGTTGGCGGGGGAAATGACCCCCTGCTTTTCCATTTTTTCGATCAGCGTGGCAGCGCGGTTGTAACCGATCTGCAGGTGACGCTGGATGAAGGAGGTTGACGCCTTGCCTTCGCGGGCAACGATGGCGACTGCCTGATCGTAGAGCGCGTCGCCGGATCCCCCATTGCCGTCGCCGAACATGTCGCCGGATTCGCCGTCGTCGTCGCCGCCTTCGGTGATCTGTTCCAGATATTCCGGTTCGCCCTGGGCTTTCAAGTGATCGACGATTTCGTTGACCTCGTCGTCTGCCACGAAGGGTCCGTGGACGCGCTGGATGCGCCCGCCAGCGGCCATGTAGAGCATGTCGCCCTGGCCGAGCAGTTGTTCGGCCCCGCCTTCACCCAGAATGGTGCGGGAATCGATCTTGCTTGTGACCTGGAAGGAAATCCGGGTCGGGAAGTTTGCCTTGATGACGCCGGTGATGACGTCGACGGAGGGGCGCTGCGTCGCCATGATGATGTGGATGCCGGCGGCGCGCGCCATCTGGGCGAGACGCTGGATCGCGTTTTCAACTTCCTTGCCGGCGACGAGCATGAGGTCGGCGAATTCGTCGACGACAACTACGATGTAAGGCAGTTCGATCAGTTCGATCGGCTGTTCTTCGTAGATGGGTTTGCCGGTATCCGGGTCGAAGCCGGTCTGGATCTTGCGGGTGAGGACTTCGCCTTTGCTGGCTGCTTCCTTGATGCGCACATTGTAGCCGTCGATGTTGCGGACGCCGAGTTTAGACATGGCGCGGTAACGGTCTTCCATTTCGCGCACGGTCCATTTAAGCGCGACGATCGCCTTGCCCGGTTCGGTGACGACAGGGGAAAGAAGGTGCGGGATATCATCATAGACCGAGAGTTCGAGCATTTTCGGATCGATCATGATGAAGCGGCATTGCTCGGGGCTCAGCTTGTAGAGCAGCGAGGTGATCATCGTGTTGACCGCGACCGACTTGCCCGAGCCGGTGGTGCCGGCAACCAGCAAGTGCGGCATGCGGGCCAGATCGGCGATGATCGGCGCGCCGCCGATATCCTTGCCGAGAATGAGCGGCAATTTGGCCTTGGTGTCGACATAGGCTTCCGACTGCAGAAGCGAGCGCATGTAAACCGTGCGGCGGCGCTTGTTGGGGATTTCAATGCCGATGACGTTGCGGCCGGGCACGACGGCGCCACGGACGGAGAGGGCCGACATGGACCGCGCGATATCGTCGGAGAGGCCGATGACGCGGGATGATTTGGTGCCCGGGGCCGGTTCGAGTTCGTAGAGGGTGACGACGGGGCCGGGGTGAATTTTGACGATCTCGCCGTTGACGTTGAAATCTTCCAGCACCTGCTGCAGCAGCTCGGCATTGCGGGTCAGGGTTTTTTCGTCGTGTTCTTCGCCGGCATTTTCTTCGGGTTCTTCCTGAAGCAGCTCGACGTCGGGGAATTCCCACTCGCCGTCGCGCAGGGAAAGCGCGCTCTGTTTGACTTTTTTCACTTTTTTGGCTTTGAGCGTTTTCGCGATCAGGCGGTCGTTGCTGGGGCGGATGGCGCGCAGAACAGGTTCTTCGCTGTCATCTTCGTCGACGTCTTCATTTTCATCTTCATCTTCGTCTTCATCCGCATCTTCGTCGTCTTCGTCGGAGTCTTCTTCATTTTTCTTGCCGACGACGACGGGTGTTTTGCGAAGCGATCTGGCGGTAAGGCCGCGCTTGCGGGCCGCGCTGTCTTCCTCGTCTTCGTCTGAGGCGCTGAACCATGAACGAACCTGCATCACTGCGTTGGCAACGCCCATCGCGACCCATGCGGTGAAGGCGAGGCTGACGCGGCCGACATCGCCCCAGCTGGATGCGGGCATGCCGATGGCAAGCGCAGCCAGAACGATCGAGACGATACCGGCGACCGTCGCGGTGACGCCGAATGCGTAAGCGCCGAGCCAGGCCTGCAATGCGCCGGCAATGCCGGAGAGAAGGCCGGCGCCAACCACGCCGCCCATATAGACGACGGGTTCCCATGTCTGCGGGGCGGCGATGCGCGCGCAGGCGATGGCGGCGAAGATGGTGGCGGTCACGGCAAAAATGGCGCGCGTGCTGAAACGGAAAACGGTCTCGCTGCGGCGCAGGGTGAGTACGCCGCGGGCCAGCAGAATGAAGGCCGGCACAAGCCCGGCAAGGCCGATGACCTGGATAACCGTATCGGCCAGATGCGCGCCGGCATTGCCGCCGATATTCAGCGCCGTGCCGGTGGCCGTGTTGTTAAACGAGGGATCCGTCGGCGCATAGGACATGAGCGCAACCACGCAGAAAGCGCCAAAGGCGGCCAGGCCGATACCGGCGGCATCGGTCATGCGATCCCTCAGGAAACGGGAAACCGGCTCGGGCAGGATTCGGGAACGGGCGTTGGACCGGCGATAGGCCGTGGAAGCGTATGAAGCGCGAGGCATGAAATCCTAGTAATATCAGATGGTTAACAGCGAATGCCGGAACATGCGGACGGGTAAAATTGTAGCTGACTCGCGGCTTTGCCGCCAAGCAAAACCTGTTTTATGAAATTAACTCTTTGTTAAGATTCGTTAGGCAAAAATGAATGTAATCAGATGCGGTCCTTAGTTCTGGAGATCGCCATTCAAAACAGGATTACGGGTTTTAATACGGAAGAGACACCATGCAAGGGAGTCACATGCCTGCGATGCTTATGCCTGCGATCAACTCATATTTCGCGATCTATACGCTCGATGAACAGCCACCGGCCGCAGCGATGCGGGGCTTGAGCTGGGATCTGCATGCGACTGCAACCGACCGGACCATGGCCATTTCCCATGCGCGCATGCTGGCGCTGCAGCCGGGTGTCTGCGAAGTGCACGTCAAACAGGTCATCGAAGACCTGGCATCTGGCTTGGTGTCGGTGAAAAACATCAAGCGCTGCAAACGCGGCTCGATCGCCAACTGGATGATCGCGGTCAGCGGCGTGCTGACGCTTGCCACGATCGGCGCAGCGCTGACGATGATGTTTTAAGTTATTTCTTTTTGCGGAAAGCGGCCTGCGGGAATGTGCCCAGCACGCGGTAATTGCCGTTGGTAAAGAAATCGATTTCGCGGAAAGCGATCTGCATGCGCTTTTCATCGGGGTGGCCTTCGACTTCACAGTAGAATTTCGCCGCCTTGAACCCTTCAACGTAGGACTCGATTTTGGTGACGTTGATCTGGTTGGTCGCGAAGGCGCCCAGCACCTTGTATAGAAATGCCGGGATATGCTGACCGACAAAAAAGAATGCGGTCATGCTGGGCGTGGTGACAGGCGGCACTACATTTTCTTTCGAAAAAACCACGAAGCGGGTCACGTTATCGTCGGTGTTCTGAATATTCTTTTTCAGGGTTTTGAGCCCGTAGAGCTGTCCGGCCAGTTCGGAGGCCAGGGCGGCTTGCGTTTTGTCGCCCCGTTTCGCGATCATGGCGGCGGCCCCGGCCGTGTCGGGGTGGGTGACTTCCTTCAGGCGCAGCTTGCGCGTCGCATCGCGGCACTGAGGCAGGGCCATGACGTGGCTGTGCACGTGCGTTAAGTCTTTGATATTGCTATCTTTTGTTCCTAAAAGGCTGAACTGCACGGGCTGGAAATGCTCGGCGATCATATGCAGGCCTTCCATCTGCGCCATCAGGTGATGGACGTCAGCCACCCGGCCGGCGATGGCATTCTCAATCGGGATCATGGCCAGATCAGCCTTGCCCGAGGTCAGGGCCTCAAAAGCGTCGTCAAACGTCACGCAGGGGATGGTTTTGGCCTTGGGAAACAGGGCGCGGCTGGAAATGTCGGAAAAGGACCCGGCTTCCCCCGAGAACGAGATCGTGCGGGCTTTTTTAAGCTTGGTGATACGTTTTACGGGAGGCATTTCCAAATCCTGTTTACATGGTATTGTTTTGTCTGTCATAAACGGGGCGCTTTTTCGAGTGACCCGATTCTAACAGGAAGTTTAGGTACCATGTCCGGTATGGAATTCAACAAACTCTTTGCGGCCATCCTTGTCGCGGGCATTCTGGCCATGCTCGCCGGTTTCGTAGCCAAGAAGGTTATTCACGTCGCTGACCCCGCGCAAAACGCCTATCACGTCGAGGTCGCCGAAGATGCCGGCGCCGGCGGGGCCGCCGCTGCAGCGGTTGCCGAGCCGATCCTGGCCTTGCTGGCTGCGGCTGACGTCGCCAAGGGCCAGGGCATCTCCAAAGCCTGCGCCGCCTGCCACACCTTCAACAAGGGCGAGCCGGCCCGCGTCGGTCCGAACCTTTACGGCATCATCGGTTCCAAGCACGCGCATATGGAAGGTTTCGCCTATTCCGATGCGATGAAGGCGATGCACGACCAGACCTGGGATTACAAAGCGCTCAATACGTTCCTGTGGAATCCGAAGAAGCATGTGCCGGGCACGAAAATGGTGTTCGCCGGCCTGAAGAAACCGGAACAACGCGCCGACATGATCGCTTACCTGCGCTCACTGGCCGATTCGCCTGTCGCGCTGCCATCTGATGCCGATATTGCTTCGGAAGCGGTTGTGGCTGAAGAAGAAGCGGCGGGCGAGACCCCGGCTGCTGAAGGTGAAGCCAAAGACGGCGATGCTGCGAAAGAAGAGCCTAAAGAAGGCGCTGACGCGGACGAGACCAAGCCCACCGGCACGGACGCGCACTAACATCAAATTTTTTTAGATTTTATTTTCCTGCACCGAGCAAGACGCGGTGCAGTTCGTACAGCAATGCGGCCAATGTGAGCATGGCGCCAGCCTGATGCATGGCGGCCAGCGGCAGGGCTACGTGCGAGATGAGTGTCAGAATGCCAAGGATCAGCTGCACGACGATGGCGGTCGCAAGCCACGGCGATTTGACGCGCCATGCGAAACTCAAAACCAGAATGAAGGCCGTGAACGCAACCCAGCGATGGGTGAACTGCACGCCCGCGTGGTTTTCGAAGACGTTGGAAATCCATGGCGACATGGCGAACATTTCACCGGGGACGAACGTGCCACCCATCAGCGGCCATTCGTTATAAATCAAACCGGCATCGAGGCCGGCGGTGAAGGCGCCCCAGATGATGGTGATGGCGATGAAGAGAAGCGCAAAGCGGCCATGACGGCGCAGGGAGGGAGTCGATTCAATCGGGCGCATCACCAGTGTGCCGTCGCGGCGCAAAAGCGTGAGCGCGATCCAGTACAACAGGCTGCCGAGAATAATGGCGAGGCCCAGATGCGCAGCCAGGCGATAATGCGAGACGGCGGGATTGTCGACGAGGCCTGATGCGACCATCCACCAGCCCACAGCGCCCTGAAGGCCGCCAAGGGCAAGCAGGCCCAGATATTTGAATTTGTATCCTTCAGCGATGCGGCGCGTTGCCCAGAAGATCGCAAGCGGGATGGCGAAGGCGAGACCGATGAGGCGGCCCCAGAGACGGTGCAGCCATTCCCAGAAAAAGATGGTTTTGAATTCGGGCAGGGTCATATCGGCGTTGGTGGTCTGGCCCTGCGGCGTGGCCTGGTATTTGGCGAACTCGGTTTCCCAGGCGTCGGCTGACAGCGGGGGCAGGGCGCCGGTCACCGGTTTCCATTCGACGATGGAGAGGCCTGACTCGGTCAGGCGGGTAATGGCCCCGATCACGGCCATCAAGAACACCAGAATGGCGCAAATCATGAGCCAGTTGGCATTCAGGACGTCATTCGAGGTCTTGTGTTCCATGTCTTTATAAGTATGTTGCAAAGCCATGGAACACAACACGGAAATGACCACGGACGTTATCATTGTGGGGGCGGGGCCAGTCGGGCTTTTCGCCGTATTCGAACTCGGCTTGCTGGATCTTAAATGCGCGCTTGTCGATATTCTCGACAAGCCGGGCGGCCAATGCGCCGAGCTTTACCCGGAAAAGCCGATTTACGACATTCCGGCGCTGCCCATCGTGACGGGTCAGGAACTGACCGACCGTCTGATGGAACAGATCAAACCGTTCGGCCCGCAGTTTCACCTGAACCAGATGGTTGAGAGCGTCGAGAGTGAAGGCGCGCACTGGAAACTGACCACGGACATGGGCAACGTGCTGCGCGCGCCGGTGATCGTGATCGCGGCGGGCGGCGGATCGTTCGTGCCGAAAAAGCCGCCGATCAAAGGCCTTGAGCCCTATGAGGGCAAATCCGTTTTCTATGCTGTGCGCAAGATGGACGCATTCAAGGATAAAACAATCGTCATTGCCGGTGGCGGCGACAGCGCGCTGGACTGGGCGCTGAATCTGCAGCCGCTCGCCAAAAAGCTGACGCTGGTTCACCGCCGCGACGAATGGCGCGCTGCGCCGGACAGCGTGCGCAAGATGAAGGATCTCGTCGCTGCCGGTAAAATGGATCTGCAGATCGGCGCGATTACGGAAGTGCGCGGCGAAGGAGATGCCATCGATTCCATTGTTACGGATAAAGGCGTTATCCCCTGCGACCGTTTTCTGGCGTTTTATGGCCTGACCATGAAACTGGGGCCGGTCGCCAATTTCGGGCTGAATTTGCATGAAAACCTGATCCCCGTCGATACCGAGAAATTCGAGACATCGTCGCGCGGCATCTTCGCGATTGGCGATATCTGCCATTATCCGGGCAAGCTGAAGCTGATTTTATCCGGGTTCCATGAAGGGGCGCTGATGGCGCAGGAAGCCTTCCGGATCTGCCGTCCAGGGCAGAAGCTGCGTTTCCAGTACACGACCTCTTCGTCTGATTTGCAGAAAAAGCTTGGCGTTGCGTAGACGCGGGGTATCTTAATGGCGATGCCGCCCCTCACGCCCACGCCGCCGCCGTTTTCCGTGCCCGAAGCCTTTTTGTTCGGGTGCCGTTTTGCGGTGCGCCATATCCGTCTGATCGCGGTGCTGTCGTTCTTTCCGTTGTTCCTGACATTGGGCACGCTGGTGGGCTTGCGCCTGAGCAATGTGACTTTAAGCATCTTCTGGCTGCCGATTGTGCAGCTGCCGGCCAGCTTCGTGATCGGGCTGCAATGCGCGCTGCTGTTGCGATTTTTTGTTCTGCATGAATATCCGATTATTCCGGACGGGCCTGAGCGCGCGCAGCGCAACCGGGCCGTCAGCCAGGCTGCGTTTATCTATGCGGCGATCACCTATTTCGTCACGGGGGCTGTCGCGGTTTTATTCAAGCTGTGGGCGTTCATCAGCAAAAACCCTGAAGCAAACTCGTCATACATGCCGCTCGCGATTATTCTGATTGTCGGAATTTTGTGGGGCATGCGCTGGTTCTGGCTGCATGTGCCCGTCGCGCTGGACTGGCCGGTGCGCGCTTTCTTTGAACGGCTGGGCAAGTGGGGCGGCACGCTGCGCGTGTTCGCGCTGGTGGCGCTGTCGTCCATGCTGGTCAATATTGTCGGCGGTTTTTTAACCGCGTTGATCATGGCGCTGGGCGGCAAAGAGCCGAATGGTCTTTTCCAGGCGCTGGGCGACGTGGTGCTGGCCGTATCGACGGTGGCGCAGGCGGTTATCTTCACGGCGTCCACGGCAGCGGCCGTTAAATTGATGACCGGCGCCAAGCCCAAGGACATCGAGGCATGAAGCTGATTGCGACCACGCAGGACGGCGCGCGTCACGAGCTGGACGCGCTGGATGGCTGGCAGGCGATGGAGATCATCCGCGATTTCGGGCTGCCGATCAAAGCTGAATGCGGCGGGGCTGCGTGCTGCGCGACGTGCCATGTGTTCGTTGACGAGAAATGGATCGGCAAGCTGGTGCCGCCCTCGCTGGACGAAGCGGATATGCTGGCTGATCTGCCGGATTCGAAAGACAATTCCCGCTTAAGCTGCCAGATCATCATGAAGGATGAGCTGGACGGGCTTGAAGTCACGCTGGCTGAGAGCGCGCGGCCTTAAAGGGGTCTGTGCGCAACGATGCGACTGCGCTGATGTAAGCGGGGTGCGATAAAATTTCCAAGACGCGTTTATTGAGATCTGCCGGGACTTCCGCGCCGCGGCCGGCTATGCACAATGCGCCGATTTGCAATTCGATCCGGGAGAGTTCCTTGCCCAGATTCTGCGGCAGGGCAGCCAGAATGGCGTTGTCGCGTTGCTGGAGGCGCGAGGATTTTGCGCGGGCTGTCCAGACTCTTTTCAGAGACTTGTTGATGCGGGCATCCTGCTTCTCTTTTTTTTCTTCGGGAGTCAGGATCCGGCAAGACGGCATTATTTTACCTTGCAGGCTTTGTTGATCGCGTCGTGCGCGGCGCCGGTGCCCTTGAGGGAGAAGGTGTCGGTGGTCAGCGTGCCGCGGGCGGAGGTGCCTTTAACGGTCATGTTCGAGCCTTTTTGAACGGCGTCAGCGAGTTTATTGTCCGTCTCGGCGTCGCGGGCCCAGGCCATGTCCTTGTGCGTGAACAGCGTGTAGGTTTTGCCATCGATGATGACTTCCACATCAGAGCCGGACTGATAGGTATAGCCCGCGATATAGCTGAAGACGTTTTTGGTGTTTTCAGCCGGGCGGTGGGTGATCAGAGCAAAGGGCTTGTCGCGTTTTTTGTAGGCGCCTTCGGATTTGGTCGGCTGCGAGGTCATGTAGCAGACGGTCGCATTGCCTTCCTTGAAGGAATAGGCCGTCCAGTCGCCATGCGTGGAGAGGAGTTTGGGTTCTTCGGCGAAGGCGGGGGTGAATGCAGGATAGGCGGCCAGCAGCATGAGAATAACAAGCGCGCGCGCGAAAATCCGGGAAACCATGGAACGACCTTTCAGGCTTTTATTATGACTCTTAAACAACGAGGGGGCAGGGTAGGTAAAAACGCCTGCCAAGGCAAGTTTGTTAGCCCTTTTTGTCCGTTTTAGGGCGGCGTGTGAGGCGGCGATGCAGACCAAAAGGCTGCATTTCCAAGGCTTCCACGGGACCGCCCGGCGTGATGGGGCGCGGCGCGTGCCGGCCCATGGAAATCAGCCGGTCATACATAACCAATGCACCTGCGACGCCGACATTCACGCAAAACTTCATGGGAATTTTGATGACGTGGTCGCAGAGCTTGAGCATCTCGGGCGAAAGATTGCCCATTTCCGGGCCCAGCACGTAAGCGGCCTGCGTCGGGTGGCGGAAGGAGGGCAGATCGACCGCGTCCGGCAGGAATTCAATACCGACGAGCTGGCAACCCTTGGGCAGCATCATCTTCTTGATGTCGTCATACACAAAGAAGGGCATGTGCAGGGAAGACGCGGCGGTGTCCGAAACCTTGATGTCCTGATGATCGACCTGCGGGGAGACCGTGAAGAAGAACGAACCGCCGAAGGCATGCGTCGAGCGCACCAGATTGCCAAGGTTTGCGCCCTTGGAAATGCCCTCTACACCCATGCCAAAATAACCGCGCATCAGAATGAGTGTTTCTTATCCAGGTCTTTGAAGCGCGTGTATTGCGCATCGAAATACATTTCGACGATGCCGATCGGGCCGTGACGCTGCTTGCCGATGACGGCTTCGGCGACGTTGTGCACAGTGGCCATTTTATTTTGCCATTCGGCGATTTTGTTGGCGTCAGCCTCGTTGGGTTTTTCGCGTTCCAGGTAATATTGTTCGCGGTAGACGAACATGACGACGTCGGCGTCCTGCTCGATCGAGCCGGATTCACGCAGGTCGGAAAGCTGCGGGCGTTTATCTTCGCGTTGTTCAACGGCACGCGAGAGCTGCGAGAGGGCGATGACGGGGATGGCCAGTTCCTTGGCGATGGCTTTGAGGCCACGGGTGATTTCACCGACTTCCAGGACGCGGTTTTCCGACTGGCGCGAGCCGGTGCCGCGCAGAAGCTGGAGGTAGTCTACGACGATCAGGCCAAGGCCATGCTTGCGTTTCATGCGGCGCGCGCGGGTGCGGACGGCGGTGATGGAGAGCGCGGCGGTATCGTCGATGAACAGCGGAATTTGCGCAAGGCGGGTCGATTGTTCGGCCAGGCGGTGGAAATCGTCCTTGGTGAATTCACCGCGGCGGATCCGGTCGCCGGAAATTTCAGCGAGATCGGAGAGCAACCGCGTGGCCAGCTGGTCGGCGGACATTTCGAGCGAGAAGAAGCCGACAATCGCGCCTTCGCGCCCGCCGGTTTCGGCATAGGCCTTGGCGGCGTTGAAGGCGATGGTGGTGGCGAACGCGGTTTTGCCCATGGACGGACGGCCGGCGACGATGACGAGGTCGGATGGCTGCATGCCGCCGGTTTTCTTGTCGAGGTCGGTCAGGCCGGTGGTGACGCCGGTGACGTGGCCGTCTGATTTGAAGGCTTTTTCGGCGAGTTCAATGGCAGCCGCCGTGGCATCGCGCATGGTGACGAAGCCGCGATCGCCGCCGCCGCCGCTTTCGGCCATGGCGAAGAGGCGCGCTTCGGCGCCTTCCATGCATTCATGCGCGTTGCTGTCGATATTGCTTTCAAAGGCTTCGTTCACCAGGTCGTTGCCGATGGTGATGAGTTCGCGGCGCATATGCATGTCGCGAATGAATTTCGCGTAGTTGGCGGCGTTGACGACAGTGATGACGCTGGCGGCCAGGTCGGAGAGATATTGCGCGCCGCCGCGTTCTTCGAGTTCGGCGTCTTTTTCAAAATAGGGTTTGAGCGTAATCGGGTCGGCGTTCTGGCCGCGGTCGACCATTTTGCTGATCGCATCGAAAATGCGCTGGTGAACGGGCGAGAAAAAATGCTCGGCTTTCACGATGTCGCCGATGTTTTCGAGCGCCCGGTTATCGACCAGCAGGGCGCCGAGCAGGGCCTGCTCGGCCTCGATATTATGGGGCAGAATCCGGAAGCCCTGGCTTTCGAGACCCGAAGACGTGTTGTTGAGAGCCGGCAGCGTGGCGAGGTTGGAAACCATAATGGAAGCGTATCAGATGAGATTCCCGCAGGGGAAATAAAATCCCGCAACGCCTTGGATTTCTTGGGATTAGCCTGGGTGTAAGGGTGTGGAAAACACCTTGGATAATTAGGAAATTTTCGTGATGCGGGAACTGGTTCGGTCGCCTGGCAGTCTTATATCAATGAAATGAAATCGCGAGAAAGGTGTTTTTTATGCGTGGGTTCCTGATGATGAGCGTTGTCGCATTGGCTGCCGTGCCGGCTTTGGCGCAAAGCCAGGCGGTTTCGACCCGGGCGCAGCTTGCGGCGTGGGATCAATGCGTGGGCGCAAGCGCGCAGGATTACGTCGACATGTTCGGCGCGGTGTCGATGGATGCCGACAAGATGGATAAGGCTCTTGAGGATTGCTGGGACGAGGAACACAAGTACCTCGAAACAGTGAAACAGAATCCTGAACTGAGCGACGGCGTCATGAACGAGCTGGTCGCGGCGCGCAAGGCCGAGATCCGCGGCAAGTGGTTTGATGTTTACGTGACAAACCGCAAGACCATGGTGCCGGCGCACCGCTGAATAAAAAAGCCCGGCTTTCGCCGGGCTTTTGATTTCTTATCGCGAAGCGAATATTAAGCGGCTTCTTCCTCAGCGTCGTCGGCCTTGGCTTTTTTAGCTTTGGCTTTGGACTTTTTCGGTGCGGCTTCTTCATCGTCAGCGCTGGCTTCAGCGTCCTCGCCTTCTTCCGAAGAAGTGGTTGCTTCTTCGTCTTCAGCTTTGGCTTCTTTGGGTGCTTTGCGTTCGTCTTCGTCCGTCTTGACGAGGGCTTTACCAGTTTTCTTCTGGATTTCAGCTTCCTCGGCGGTACGGGCGATGTTGACGGTAACGGTGACTTTGACTTCCGGGTGCATGGCGACGACGACCGGGAACAGACCCAAAGCTTTCAGCGGGGTGTTCAGGACGACGTGGTTACGCTCAACGGCAACCTTCGTTTCAGCCGCAATGGCTTCAGCGATGTCGCGCGTGGAAACGGAACCGTACAGAGCGCCGGCTTCGGAAGCCTGACGGATGACCGAAACGGTTGCCTTGTCGAATTTCTTCGACTCTTTCTCGGCTGCTTCGCGCTTTTTGGCGTTGGCGGCTTCGAGGACGGCTTTTTCCTTTTGGAAATAAGCGCGGTTGGCATCCGTTGCGCGGAGGGCTTTGTTCTGCGGCAGCAAGAAGTTGCGCGCAAAACCGTCCTTCACGCGGACTTCCTCACCGAGAGAGCCCAGGGAATCGATTTTTTCAAGAAGGATGACTTGCATGATTAACCTTCCTTGTTGTTTTCAAATTGGCCGAAGGAACGGTCGGTGCGGGGGCCGCGATCAGGGCGGTCACCATACGAGCCACGTTCCGGACGATCGCCGAAAGAACGCTGCGGCGGCAGTTCATCACGGACATACGGGATCAGAGCCATGAAACGGGCGCGCTTGATGGCCTGAGCCAGTTCGCGTTGTTTCTTGGCAGAGACAGCCGTGATGCGCGACGGCATGATTTTGCCGCGCTCGGAGATGTAACGCAGCAGCGTCTTGGTGTCTTTCCAGTCGATGCGCGGAGCATTGTCACCCGAGAACGGGCAGGTTTTGCGACGACGGAAGAACGGCGTAGCGCCACCGGCACCGCGGCCTTCGCCACGCTCGGCGCGGCCTTCGCGGCCTTCACCACGGCCTTCGCCGCGGGGTTCACGTTTTTCAAAAGCCATTACGCAGCCTCCTCAGTTTTACGGGGTTCGTCTTTGCGTTCGGACGAGAATTCCTCGATCGCGATCGACATGTAACGCAGCACGTCTTCGGACAGACGCATCTGACGCTCGAATTCGTGCAGGGCAGCTGCCGGCGTGTCCAGTTCGAACAGCACGTAGTGGCCTTTGCGGTTTTTGTTGATGCGATATGCCAGGGTCTTGAGGCCCCAGTGTTCGGTCTTGACGACCTTGCCACCATTATCGGTGACAATTTTGCCCATCTTCTCGGCGAGTTGCTCGACCTGTGCAGGTGCGAGATCCTGCCGTGCGATGAACACGGTTTCGTACTTTGCCATTTTTTTCTCCTTACGGTTTTAAGAGGAACCATTCCCCTTAAAGCTGACCCACAAAGTGGCCAGCAAGGTACGGGGCGTAAAAAGCACGGAAATCGGCTCAAAGGCAAGCAGTTTCTTGACATTACCCGATTCAATGGGCTTGTTAGGGGCAAGCAAAAAAGAGGGTCTTTTATGACGCGCGCGTTTGTTTTTCCGGGCCAGGGCAGCCAAACCATTGGAATGGGTAAAGATTTGGCCGAAACCTTCGTCGAGGCACGGGAGGTTTTCGAGCAGGTTAACGACGCTCTGGGCCAGAAACTGACCTCTGTTATGTGGGACGGCGCAGAAGCCGACCTCAACCTCACTGAAAACACGCAGCCTGCCCTGATGGCCGTCTCGATGGCGGTGGTGCGCATCCTGAAAAAACAGGGCGGCATCGCCCTCGAGGAAAACGCGAAATTCGTGGCCGGGCATTCCTTGGGTGAATATTCCGCACTGACGGCCGTCAAAGCCTTTGAGATTTCCGATACGGCGCGCCTGTTGCGCCTGCGCGGCAAAGCCATGCAACGCGCCGTGCCGGTCGGGCAGGGCGCGATGGCGGCGATTCTGGGTCTGGATTTCGATGCGGTGAGCGCACTTGCCAAAGAAAACGCGGCGACAAATGTGAATGGCGACAGCGTCTGCGAAAGCGCCAACGACAACGCGCCGGGGCAGGTTGTTATTTCCGGCCACACCAAAGCGGTGGAATCGTTTGTAACGCTGGCGCAGGGCGCCGGCGCGAAGCGCGCGATCATGCTGCCGGTTTCCGCCCCTTTCCATTGCCGCCTGATGGCGCCTGCCGCCGCCGAGATGGCGAAGGCGTTGGCGCAAGTCACCATTCGCCCGCCGAGCCTGCCGGTTGTCACCAACGTTTCGGCGCAGGGCGAGGATGATCCGAACCGCCTGCGTCAGTTGCTGGTAGACCAGATCACGGGCCGCGTGCGCTGGCGCGAATCCGTCATGTGGATGGCGGGCGCCAACGTCACTGAAATTATCGAGCTTGGCGCGGGCAAGGTTTTATCCGGCCTGACCAAGCGCATCGACGAGCGCGTCAAAGGCATGAATGCCGGAACGCCTGCCGAAATCGAAGCGTTGATCAAACACATCAAAGGGTAGTTACAAAACGCTGTCATTCCGGCGAAAGCCGGAATCCATGATAAAGAATGGAGACAGCAGACATGTCGAAAAATGGACCCCGGCTTTCGCCAGGGTGACGGAGAAAGAAAAATGTTTTCACTTTCAGGCAAATCAGCACTGGTTACAGGCGCTACGGGTGGCATTGGCGAAAGCATTGCGAAAGCGCTGCATGCGCAGGGCGCCGTGGTGGGCATTTCCGGCCGCAATGAGGAAAAGCTGAAGGCGCTGGCATCGGCATTGGGTGATCGCGTTCATATTTTACCCGCTGATCTCTCCAGCGCGGAGGCAACCGACAAGCTGGTGGCCGATGCGATCGCCGCGATGGGCAAGGTCGATATCCTGATCAACAATGCCGGCCTGACCAAAGATAATCTCGCCATGCGCCTGAAGGACGAAGACTGGCAGCAGGTGCTCGATGTCAACCTGACCGCGCCGTTTCGTCTGGCGCGCGCGTGCCTGAAGGGCATGATGAAAAACCGTTTCGGGCGCATTGTGAATATCGCTTCCATCGTGGGCGTGACGGGCAATCCCGGTCAGGCGAACTACGTCGCATCGAAGGCGGGCATGATCGGCTGGTCGAAATCGGTCGCGGCGGAACTCGCCTCGCGCAATGTGACGGTCAACTGCATCGCGCCGGGGTTTATCGCGACCGCGATGACGGAAGCGCTCAATGACGACCAGAAAAACGCCATCAACGTGCAGATCCCGATGGGACGCATGGGCACGCCGGATGATATCGCATCGGCAGCTGTTTATCTTTCATCCGATGAGTCCGCTTACGTGACAGGGCAGACCCTGCACGTGAATGGCGGCATGGCGATGATCTGAATCTGAAACAAACAGCTCAATAAAAAAGGGCGCCATCGGCGCCCTTTGTTTTTAGCGGCGTTGTTTTTTAGCGGCGTTTGGCAATCGCGGGCCGGTCAGCCGGCACATCCGCCTTGATGTGGTTGACGTAGGCGATGGCCGCAACCACCAGAACAATGGCGATGGTCAGAAGACGCAGCTGTTTTTCCAGGCTGTCGACGCTGGCGGAAATTTTGCCGACGGCGCGATCAAGATGGGCCACTTTTTGCACCATGCGGTTCAATTCACCGGGGTTGATGCGGGCTTTTTTCGGCTTGGTTTTGGGTTTTCGTTTTGTTTTTGTGGCCATGACCTGTTTGCCCTTAAGTTTGCCGTATTATTAGACCATGATTCTTTTATGAAGATACAGGCTATCCTTTTTGACTGTGACGGCACGCTGGTGGAAAGCGAAGTCGTCTGCGCAAAAGCCGATATCAGCATTCTTGCTGAGTTCGGCATTCATTATGCATCGCCGGAAGACTTTCTGACCGAGTTCATGGGTGTGGCGAACGGCAAGATCGTCGAAATTTTGAATGAGCGGCATGGCACGGCTATTCCCGTCGCCTGGTTCGTCGAGGAATATGCCCGCCGCGCGGTGGCACTGGTGCCTCAGGGGCTGGGCTTCTTCCCCGAAACCGTCGCTTACATAAAGAATCTGGCCGCCCGCAAGGTGAAAATGGCCGTGGTGTCGAACGGTAAAAAAGATGTCGTGCGGCTAGAGCTCGAGATTGCCGGAATCATTGAGTGTTTTGGCGACAATATTTTTACGGTTGAAGACGGGCCCAACCCTAAACCGGCGCCCGATCTCTATTTGATGGGGGCAAAGGCGCTGGGCGTGGAACCAAGCCAATGCCTGGTCGTTGAAGACAGCGTACCCGGTGCGCGGGCGGGTGTGGCGGCAGGCGCGCAGGTGCTTGGTTATAATGGCTTCGCGCATGACAAAAAGGGCGTTGAAAAACGCCTGCTCGAAGCCGGATGTTCGCTTGTTATCAGTGACTTATCGGATATAAACACGTATCTGGCAGAGGAAAGGGTTGTGCAACCCTTAGGGCTTTGCTAATACAGTGGCGGCTTAAAACAGACTTAAACAGAATCAAGGAATTACAAATGAGCGATATCGCAGCCCGCGTTAAAAAAATCGTTGTCGAGCACCTCGGCGTTGAAGAAGACAAAGTGGTTGAATCCGCTTCCTTCATCGACGATCTGGGCGCGGATTCGCTGGACACCGTCGAGCTCGTCATGGCTTTCGAAGAAGAATTCAACATCGAAATCCCGGATGACGCTGCTGAGAAAATCCAGACCGTCGGCGACGCCGTGAAATTCATCAGCGAAAAAGCCGCTTAATTTTCGTACCACAATTCTAAACGCCGGCAGGTTTTGCCGGCGTTTGTTTTTACGGGGTTTTTTTCTTCGCCGTTTTTCTCTAGGTTTGATTCATGAACAGACGTGTTGTTGTGACAGGTATGGGGATGGTCACTCCGCTGGGCGCGGGGGTCGACCATAACTGGAAACGTATTATCAACGGTGAATCGGGCATCACCCGCATCACCCATTTCGATCCATCCGAACTCTCATCCCAGATCGCCGGCATGGTGCCGCGCGGCACGCAAGCCGGCCAGATGAACCCGGACAGCGTGGTCGCGCCCAAAGATCAAAAGAAGATCGACGATTTCATTCTGCATGCCATGGCCGCGGCCAGGGAAGCGGTCGAGGATTCCGGCTGGAAGGCCGAGAGCGAAGAAGACAAATGCCGCACCGGCGTGATGATCGGCTCGGGCATCGGCGGGCTGACGTCGATCGCGGAGACGTCGCTGCAACTGGCCGAGAAAGGCCCGCGCCGCATCTCGCCGTTCTTTATTCCGGGTGCGCTCATCAACCTCGCCTCCGGCCAGGTTTCCATTCAATACGGTTTCAAAGGCCCGAATCATTCGGTGGTGACGGCTTGCGCGACCGGCACGCATGCGATTGGCGATTCCGCGCGCATGATCATGTGGGGCGATGCCGATGTGATGGTCGCGGGCGGCACTGAATCTGCCGTCAATTACCTGGGCGTTGCCGGTTTTGCGGCCTTGCGCGCGCTGTCATCGGGTTACAATGACCGTCCGGCGGAAGCTTCGCGGCCGTTCGATGAAGGCCGCGATGGTTTCGTGATCGCGGAAGGCGCCGGGGTTCTGGTGCTGGAAGAATACGAGCACGCGAAAAAACGCGGCGCGAAAATTTACGCCGAAATCGCCGGTTACGGCATGTCGGGCGATGCGTATCACATCACGTCACCGGCCGAGAACGGCGATGGCGGGTACCGGGCGATGGTGGCCGCGCTCAAGAGCGGGAAGGTCAATCCGGAAGATATCGATTACATCAACGCGCATGGCACATCGACGCCGGTGGGCGATGGCATCGAGTGCACGGCGGTCAAGCGCCTGTTTGCGAACGAACTGGGCAAGTTTTCCATGTCGTCGACCAAATCTGCGATCGGGCACTTGCTTGGGGCTGCGGGCGCCGTCGAGGCGATTTATTCCATCAAGGCGATTGAAACGGGCATCCTGCCACCGACGATCAACCTGCAAAACGTCTCCGAAGCGTGCCAGGGCATCGACCTGGTGCCGAACACGGCCAAGCAGAAGACGGTCAAAATCGCGCTGTCGAATTCATTCGGCTTTGGCGGCACCAACGCATCCCTTGTGATGAAGGCGGTATAAGATGAAAGCGCTGTTATGGATTGCAGCGCTTTTTCTTCTCGCGGGCGTCGCCGCCTTTGGCGCCATCAAGTATTTCGGTATGTATCTGGATCAGCCGGGGCCGTTGCCGGCGCAAAAAGTCGTGTTCATCGCGCCGGGTACGGGCGTGCGTGCCATGGCGGACCAGTTAAAGGCCGAAGGGGTCATTGAAGAACCTTACGCGTTTCTGGCCGCGGTGAAGCTGTGGGATATTCCGGGCAAGCTGCAGGCGGGTGAATATGAAATGACGCAAGCCATCCCGTTGCGCCGGGTCATCGGCAAGCTGGCGACGGGGGATGTGTTCGCGCGCCAGATCACGATACCGGAAGGGCTATGGTCATCGGAGATTGTCGCGCTCATCAACGCGGCGGATGCGATGACCGGCACCATCACGACGCCACCGCCAGAAGGGTCTGTTCTGCCAGAGACTTACGCGTATATCCGCAACGACGATCGCAACAAGGTTTTGCAGGAAGCGCAGCGGGCCATGACCCGCACTCTCGACGCATTGTGGGAAAAACGCGCGGGCGATCTGCCGCTCAAGTCAAAGGAAGAGGCGCTGGTTCTGGCGTCCATCGTCGAGAAAGAAACCGGCATCGCGTCCGAGCGGACGCGCATCGCGGGCGTGTTCATGAACCGCCTGCGCAAGAACATGATGCTGCAATCCGACCCGACGGTGATCTATTCGGTCACCAGGGGCGCCTCCCGTCTGGACCGGGTTTTGTATTCGCATCTGGAAACGGAGTCCCCGTTCAACACGTACCGCGTGACGGGGCTGCCGCCGACGCCGATCGCCAACCCGGGGCGGGCCGCCATCGAAGCCACTTTAAACCCCGAAGTGAACGATTATCTCTACTTCGTGGCGGATGGCACGGGCGGGCATGTCTTTGCCAAAACGCTGGATGAGCATAACGCCAATGTCGTCAAATGGCGGGCCGTGCAACGCGCGTCTTCGGCAGCGGACCGATAAGCCGCAAAGCTGTGGATTTTAAGGATTTGCGGCGTTTAAAAGCACTTTCCCGCAGCCCCTAAAGTGCTATAGCTAGAGAGAATCAAACACCTATTAAGGATTGTCCATGAAACTGACGATCAGCCGTGCTGACCTGATGCGAGCCCTGTCCCATGTTCAAAGCGTGGTCGAGCGCCGCAACACCATTCCGATTTTGTCCAACGTGCGCCTGCAAGCCCGCGAAGGGGCATTGTCGCTGTCGGCTACCGACATGGATCTGGAAATCAACGAAACCGTTCCGGCGACGGTGCAGATTGTCGGCGCGACCACAGCGCCCGCGCATACGCTGCATGACATCGTCCGCAAGCTGCCGGAAGGCGGCAATGTTGAAATGACGCTGGAAGGCGCCGGCGCGATGATGACGGTCAAATCCGGCCGTTCGACGTTCAAGCTTTCCTGCCTGCCGGTTTCGGATTTCCCGGAACTGGGCAAGGGCGAGATGGACGTCAATTTCTCGGTCCCGGCCGCTTCGATGCGCGACCTGATCGACAAATCGCGTTTTGCCATGTCGGCCGATGAGACCCGCTATTACCTGAACGGCATTTACGTGCATGCCGCCAAACACAATGGCGTGAATGTCTTGCGCGCTGTTGCGACGGACGGTCACCGCCTGGCGCGCTTTCAGATGCCCCTTCCAGAAGGCGCGGAAAAAATGCCGGGTGTCATCATCCCGCGCAAAACCGTGGGCGAGCTGCGCAAGCTGCTCGAAGAAGCGGCAGACAATGTTAAAATCGGCCTGTCCGAGAACAAGATCCGCTTTGCGGTTGACCATATCGAGATGACGTCGAAGCTGATCGACGGCACCTTCCCGGATTATGAGAAGGTCATCCCAAATGATAACAACAAGCTGATTGAAGTTGATTCCAAAGCGTTTTCTCAGGCTATCGATCGTGTCTCCACGATTTCGAGCGAGAAGACCCGCGCGGTGAAAATCGCCATTAACGGCAAGGGCATGACGTTGTCCGCCCAATCGCCCGATGCCGGTTCCGCCACGGAAGAGATTGAAATCAACAATGATGACGTGGCGCTGGAGATCGGCTTTAACAGCCGTTACCTGCTGGATATCACGCAGCAGATCGATACGCAGTCCTGCCGCATGGCGCTGGCCGACGGTACGGGGCCGACCATCATTCAGGATTCATCGGATGAATCGGCGCTTTACGTTCTGATGCCGTTGCGCGTCTAAGAGAATCGGATAAGAGTCGCTTTACACCAGTCAACGCCCGGGCCAAAAGTCCGGGCGTTACTTTATCTGGCCGGGTTTGCCTACTAAACCCTTCGCTTTAATTCAGCGACATGATGGCGAAGTTGAGATGGCTGGCGAAGGTGATCCAGCACAGATAGGGGATCAGCAGCCACGTAACCAGGCGCTTGCTGTTCCAGCAGAGCATCATTGTGGCCACGGTCAGGCCGACCATGGTCGTGATAATAATAAAGGCGAGGCCAAAGGCGCCGATGCCGAAAAAGACCGGCGACCAGGTGTAATTGAGGACCAGCTGAACCACGAAAAAGATCAGGGCTTTGTGAAGCGTGGGGTTTTTGCGCCCGCGCCACAGGTGCCAAAGGGCTACGGCCAGCATCGCATAAAGAATGGTCCAGACGGGCGCGAAAACCCAGTCAGGCGGGTTCAGGGGCGATTTATGAATGCTCTGATACCAGCCGTTTACGGCGTTTTCCGTGACGAAATAAGATGTCAGGAACGCCAAAATCTGTAGGATGAGAATGAGGCCGGCGAGCGGCCAATACCGTTTCATAAAAGATAAGCTCATACCCATAACCTATGTCCTTTGTCCGTTCCCTGCAACTGCATGCGTTCCGCAATTACCGCGACATCGCTCTGAGCGATCTGCCGCCGGGATTTGTTGTGCTGACGGGTGCGAACGGCGCCGGGAAGACCAATATCCTGGAAGCGGTCAGCCTGCTGGGGCCGGGGCGTGGCCTGCGCAATGCCAAAATGCAGGAGATCCGCAACCGCGAGATGCATGAGGGCGTGCAGTGGTCGATCGCATCGGTGGTCGACACGCCGGTCGGTGACGTCAAAATCGGCACCGGCCTTCGGGACGAGCGCCGCGTCGCGCGCGTGAACGGGGTCGATCTGAAAGCGCAGGCGGATCTGACGGAGTATTTATCGACCGTGTGGCTGACGCCGCAGATGGACGGGTTGTTCCTGGATGCGGCCGGCGAACGCCGCCGTTTCTTCGACCGGCTGGTTTACGCGTTCGATCCCGCGCATGCGGGCCGCGTGACGCGCTATGAAAGCGTGATGAGCCAGCGCTCGAAATTGCTGAAAGGCCAGCGCGAGGACGGCGTTTCCGCCGATCCGCAATGGCTGTCATCGCTGGAAGCGACGATGGCGGAAACGGGTGTTGCGATTGCGGCTGCCCGGGTGCAGGCGTTGCAGTCCCTTAGCGCTCATCTTGGCCATATCCTGCAAAACACAGGGTTTCCGGCATCCAATATCCATCTCGTGGGCGGTATTGAAGATGCGCTGCATTCCGCGCCGGCGCTGCAGGTGGAAGACCGTATCCGCGAGCGGCTCGCGCAATCGCGCGGTTTTGATGCCGAGAATGGCGGCGCATCGGTGGGGCCGCACCGCACGGACCTGCAGGTGTTTTATGCCGCGCGTAATATGCCAGCAGGCCAATGTTCAACCGGCGAGCAGAAAGCATTGCTGACGGGCATTATCCTGGCGCATGCGGTGCGCACGCATGAATTGCGGGACGCGGCGCCGATTTTGCTGCTCGATGAAATCGCCGCGCATTTCGATGAAGCGCGCCGCGCGTCGTTGTTTGGTTTATTGCGCGAACTCAAGGCGCAGGTTTTCATTACCGGCACGGATGCGCATATTTTTGCGAATCTCAAGGATGCGAAACATCTTTCGATTGCCGCCGACATGGTGCGCGAAGCGGCCTGAAAAACCGGCTATTTTGACCCCCTGTAACTTATTGAAATAATTGATAAAAAAAGCGGGTAAAACGGTCCGTTTTGTTTGGCTTTTTGCGTGCGAATTTGGTACGTTTTCAGCTTAAATTTGCGAGTGAAAAATGGCTGAAAAAGCAGTGAAAAAACCCAACGACGTTCAAGAAGACACATCCGATTACGGTTCAGATTCGATCAAGGTTCTGAAGGGCCTCGACGCGGTGCGCAAGCGCCCGGGCATGTATATCGGCGACACCGATGACGGCTCGGGCCTGCATCACATGGTGTACGAAGTCATCGATAACGCGATCGACGAAAGTCTCGCGGGGCACTGCGATGAAATTTATATTTCCCTGAACGAAGACGGTTCCGTCACCGTGCGCGATAACGGCCGCGGTATCCCAGTCGACATCCACAAGGAAGAGGGCGTGTCTGCTGCCGAGGTCATCATGACCCAGCTGCATGCCGGCGGTAAATTCGACCAGAATTCCTATAAAGTTTCGGGCGGTCTGCACGGCGTGGGCGTTTCGGTCGTCAACGCGCTTTCGGAATGGCTGGACTTACGCATCCGCCGCCAGGGCAAGGAATGGTATATGCGTTTCCGTCATGGCGACGCTGAAAGCCCCTTAAAACCTGTTGCCGACTGGGATGGCCGCAACGGCACGGAAGTCACCTTCCTGCCCAGCCCGCTGACCTTCACCAAAACCGAGTTCGATTTCGAAACGCTGGAAGACCGCTTCCGCGAACTGGCGTTCCTGAATTCGGGCGTCAATATCCTGTTCGTCGATAACCGCACCGAAACCAAAAAGGAAGTCCGCTTCAATTTCGAGGGCGGCATCGAAAGCTTCGTCGAGTATCTCGACCGCAACAAAACGCCGCTGTTCAAACCGGCGATGGCCGTCAAAGGCCAGGATGCCGGCATCTCCGTCGAAGTCGCGATGGAGTGGACGGACAGCTATCACGAAACGATGCTGTGCTTCACCAACAACATTCCGCAACGCGATGGCGGCACGCATCTGGCCGGTTTCCGCGGCGCGCTGACCCGCTGCATCAACAAATACGCCAATGATTCCGGCATCCTGAAAAAGGAAAAGGTCGAGCTGACCGGCGAAGACATGCGCGAAGGTTTGACCTGCGTATTGTCCGTCAAAGTGCCGGATCCCAAATTCTCGTCGCAGACGAAGGACAAGCTTGTGTCTTCGGAAGTGCGGCCGGTTGTTGAATCGGTGGTGAACGAACGCCTCTCGACCTGGTTCGAGGAAAATCCGCAGGAAGCCAAGAAAATCGTCGGCAAGATCGTCGAAGCTGCGACCGCGCGGGAAGCCGCGCGCAAGGCCCGCGATCTCACCCGCCGCAAGGGCCTGCTGGATATCAGCTCGCTGCCCGGCAAACTGGCCGATTGCCAGGAACGCGATCCCAGCAAATCTGAAATCTTCATTGTCGAGGGTGACTCGGCCGGTGGTTCCGCCAAACAGGCGCGCGACCGTAAAAACCAGGCCATTCTCCCGCTTCGCGGTAAAATCCTGAACGTCGAGCGCGCGCGTTTCGACCGTATGCTCAATTCGGCTGAGATCGGCACGCTGATCACGGCGCTTGGCACCGGCATTGGCCGCGATGAATTCGATATCGAGAAAACCCGCTATCACAAAATCGTCATCATGACCGACGCCGACGTGGACGGCTCGCATATCCGCACGCTTTTGCTGACCTTCTTCTTCCGCCAGATGCCACAGGTGATCGAGCGCGGGTATCTCTATATCGCGCAGCCGCCGCTTTACAAGGTGAAGCGCGGTTCGGGGTCCGAGCTGTATCTGAAAGACGACCGGGCGATGGAAGATTTCCTGATCCGTTCCACTCTGGACGATGCCGTCCTGATTGCCGATGGCGAACGCGCCGGCGGCAAGATTTTTGAGCAGATCATTGAAGAATGCCGCAAGCTTTCGGGGGCGGTTCAAGCGCTGGCCCGCAAGACCGGCAATACCGATATCATCGAGCAGGCGGCGGAAGCCGGCTGCTTTGCACCGGAAATTTCCTCCGATGACAAACTGGGCGAGAAGGCGGGCAAGGCCCTGGCTGACCGCCTGAACAGCATCGCCTCTGCCCGCGGCAAATGGGCGGTTATGTATTCGCCGGTTGGCGGATTTGTCATTACCTGCACGACGCGCGGCGTGACGCATACCAACCGCATCACGCCCGAGCAGCAACGTTCGGCTGAAGCGGTGCGCCTGCACTCGAAACAGGATTTCCTGGCCGAGATGTTCGCCAAACCGGTGACGCTGCTTGTCAAAGACAAAGAGCACGGCCAATACACCGGGCCGCAGGCGTTGTTCGCCGGGGTGCTCGAAGTGGGCCGCAAGGGTCTTTCGATGCAGCGATACAAGGGTCTTGGTGAAATGAACCCCGAGCAGCTGTGGGAAACGACGCTGGATCCCAATGTCCGCACGCTTTTGAAAGTAGGCGTGAAGGATGCGGAGAAAGCCTCCGAGATCTTCTCGACGCTGATGGGCGATATCGTCGAACCGCGCCGCGAGTTCATTCAGGATAATGCGTTGAAAGTTACAAACCTCGACGCTTAATAAACACAGATTAAAAAAAATGGCCCCGAAAGGGGCCGTTTTTTTATGCGTTTAGCGTTTCATGCCGCCGCCCGGCTGAGCGTTGGCGGGCTTGATGGTGCGGCTGTCGCCGCCGCTTTGCGCGCCGGGCTGCAGTTCGGGTGTGCCGAAGAGGCCGGCAGCCAGCGTGTCGGCGGCTGATTTGAGGATGCCCTTGACCTCTTCCGACAGGCTTTCCGGCATCATGGTCATGCCCGTTCTGGCGCGTTGCTCGACAGCCTCGGCGGCGTCGTAGCGATCCGTCGGGACGTTTTGAATCTCGTCTTTTTTGGGCGCAACGCCTTTGCCGCCGGAACCGGAGGATTTGCCTTCGCCTTCTTTGTCGTCTTCGTCGTCTTTCTGGGCGCCGTCCTTCTGGGTATCGTCTTTTTTCGCGTCATCGGATTTTTTCTTGGCGAAGAAATCCATCGGGTTGCCAGGGCGATCCATCGGCGCGGGCGCGGCTGCCGGGCCTGCTTCGCGCGCGGTTGATGGCTGCGCCTGCTGCGGGGCGGCGGATAGATCGAGGTTACCGTTCAGCGCCTGCACGCCGATGATGCCCATGGCGCCGGCGCGCATCGGATCTTCGCGGCCGACACGGCGGATGGAATCGGTAATCGCTGCGATTTCCGGCGATGTCGGAATGGCGCTTTCGGATTTGGCGGCGGTCCAGTCGCGCGACATCAGGCGGTCGCGCAGGGCGCTGATATCTTTCAGGTGTTTAAGGACGAAATCATCCGTCTTGGGCAGGCCGATGAAGCGCTGCACGCGCATGGCTTTGGCGGTGCCGGGGTTGGCGTAATACAGCTTGACCACGTTGAAGGTCATGCCGAAGGCCATGATGCATTCGCCTTCCTTGAAGCCGCGCAGATCGTCGAAAGACGCGCGCTGACGGAAGTCGATGGAGGCCGTGGTGTTGCCGTAGTAGGAATTGGTCGCGGATGAGCCAGTGCCGCCCAGGGTCCAGCCGCCGACGACGGAGACAAGCGCTTTACCCATCGTGCGGTCGAAGAAGTCCTGCGTGCCCATCGGGTCTTCGAGTTTGCCGAAGATCTTGATGTTACAGTTACCGGTGATCGATTTGGCTTCTTCCTTGACGCGTTTTTCCAGCGCGGCCAAATCCTGCGCGGCGTAAACGAGGCAGAAGCCCAGTGAACGGGCCTGCGCCGCCATGACGCCCATGCCCTGCGTGGTGTAGTAGCCCACCTCGTCGAACACCGTTACGAACGGCGTCGAGGACCGGGTCGGTTTGTTTTCGATGACGGTTGCGGCTTCGCCTTCGACCGTGGCGCCCAGGGTCGAGCCCATCATGCCCTTGATCGTGGCAGCAACCAGCTTACCGAGGTTTGCGGCTTCGTCCGGAGATTTTTCAAGCGCCGGGATCAGGGTGATCATGATACGGCGGTTGAGGACGACGTCGATCATGTCGATGTCGGCGTTTTTGGATTCGAAAATATAGCCGTAATCGTTACCCAGCGATTGCAGCGCGCGGGTGAACTGCATGGTCAGGTAGCCGTGCTGCTGTTTGACGACGTTGGTGTCGACCATCGGCTGATCAGGACCGAGCGGTTTTTCCATGCCGTTATCGTCGAAGGCGGCGTCAACATAGCCCGGCAGCGTATTCAGATAACCCGTCAGGCCATTGCGGATGCGTTCGGGCAGGGCGGCATCGCGCGAGAGTTTCACGACTTCCGGGAAGTTCATGACCTGGCGGATCAGGTTGATATTCAGCGGCAGATCCTGATTGTCGCGTTTCCAGGTCAGGGCCGGCATCAGCGAGGAAAGCAGCGAAATGGCGCGTTCTTTCCACATAGCGTTATCGCCGCCGGCTTCCGGCATAAGCGAGACGAGCATCTGTGTCAGGTACGACGCCGAACCGGAAGAGAACGGGTTGAGCGTATTCGACGGGGCCGGGTCATCGGAGTTACCGGTCATGTAGTTCAAGACCAGCAGATCGTCGTCGCGGCCGAAGCGGCGCACCATGGCGCAGAGCGACGACCACAGATCGGTATCAGCCTTGCCGTCGATATAGATGAAGCCCGAGCCCCACATCAGGGCGTTGGAGACGATGGATTTCAAACCTTCGGTTTTACCGGCGCCGGTGGTGCCGAGGTAGAGAATGTGGGTCCGGACGTCGGCATTGGTGAGCCAGACTTCCTCGTTGCCGTATTGCTCGGAATTGCCCATGTACATGATGCCCTTGGGCACGCCATCACGTTCATTTTTGTCTTTCAGGTGGGTCGCCCATGCCGGCATCTTGTAGCACAGGGTGCGGTTGCATTTATGCAGGAACCACGCGTAGAACAGGCCCACAACCAGCAGAACGTCGGCGAAATAGCGCCCGAAATCGGTCATCAAAATCGTGGTGCCGGCGACGAAATACAAAACAGCGGCGTAATCGGAATCGGAGAAAAAATCATAGAGACGGGTGCCCAGCGTGCGCGTGTCGCGCAGGATGTGCACCAGCTTCATGTCGTATTTTTTCTGGAATAATGCCATTTGTTTTTATGCCGTTATATGAGCGCCTTCGTCGCCGTACCCATCAGTACATGGGGAAATTTTGCTGCTGTTGCTGTTTGAGGAAGTCATCCGCCGATTGCGAACCGCTGTCGGCTGCCGGCGCCGCGCCCTGGGGCTGCGCCGGTGTATCCATGCCGCTCAGCATTTGCTGAAGGGCGGCCATGTCAGCCTCGTTCGCCTGCATCGGAAACACCGTCTGCAGAATCGCGCGGTCGATGCCAAACACATACAGGACAAACCAGATGACCAGCAGGATGTTGAGAAAACGCATGATTTTGGACCCTGAGCGGATAACCACCGGGCGGCCATCCATTGCAGGGCGCGTGTTGCGGGCCTTTTCCAGCGCGCGGGATGCCTTATCCAGCGCGCGGCCGGCAGCCATGCGGTCGCGGTACACGGCAATCGTTTCGGCAGCGCCTTTGCCACCGTGTTTTTTAATCACGTAAAAGCCCTGGCGATCGGTTTCGATGCGCAGGACCGAGGTTGCCGCGTCGTTCAGATCCATCATCCACAATGCCGGTGTTTCGGCATCGGGCAGGGAGAGAACAAGGCGGCCATCTGATACTTTGGCGGACGGGCTGCCGTAGCTATCGAAAATTTTCATGGTCGTTCCTTCACGCCGCTTTCGGCTTCATCACGCCGACGTTTTTATGTTTGGGTTTGCGCTTGCCGCCAGCGCCGTAATCAACCGGCGGGATAGGGCGCGCCAGGATCGGGTTGGCGAGGTGTTCTTCAAGGCCAAGGATCGCATCCATCACGCGGGGGCGCGGAATGGGGCGGTTGACCTGTTTTTCGGCGCGGTAATGCGCAGCGCAGCCGACGGCTTCCAGGTGGAAGGCCTGACGGCCAAGGTTGTTGAGCGGATACCAGAGCTGGCGGTTATGGGCGCGCAGCCACACGAATTGCGCCGGCGCCAGAACGCCGCCTTCTTCACGGGCGGTGTTGAGCGCGCGGATAAGCGCGGTGGAGATATAGGCATGACGATTGGCGTTGCTAAGCGTTTTTTCGGAGAGTTTTTTATCGCGCAGGATTTTGCGCGCTTCACGCACGATGCCGCGATCGCGCGATAATTTCAAACCGCTCTTGTGATCCCAGCAGGCGCACAGACGACCCAGCAAATCGTCGGATTCGGTGCGTTTGCGGGAAGCTTTGAGGCAGAAAGCGGCCAGGATTACCTGCAGTTCGGGCGCCAGATCCATGGCGCCTTTCCAGCGGGGGCCCAACTGGCGGGCGAAGGCTTCGTAAGCGGCATTGCGGTCCAGCTTGCCATCGGGGAGAGGGATTTCGTTGTAAGCAATCCATTCTTCAGGGCCGAGCGCTTCGGCGAAAATGGGCAATTCTGTCGGAACAGGCGAACCGGGCGCGCGAATGGGCAGCAAATTGGGATTGAACTTCACGAAAGGCCGAATGACCTTGAAAATCTTGGCCTGATCGTTGATCAGCGCTTCAATGCCCATGATGCGGCGGAAGCGGCTGGTCGGGCCGTTGAAAATAACCCAGACGAACAGCATCGCGAAAATGGCCACGAACAGCCAGCGCATGGGATAAAGCGTGACGTAGGTGAGAACCTTGAGATGCTGCGGCTGAACAGCTTTGGGATTTTCCTGCGCGACATCGGCAAAATCGCGCCAGACGCCGAATTTGGTATCGGACCATTCCACGCGCTCAAAATCGCCCAGGCGTGCGCGCAGGCCTTTTTCATCGTTGGTTTCGGCATGAAGGGGCACGCGGATGATGTCGTCGTCATCCATCCATATATCAGCGATCTTCATCTCGGCAGAACGGATGACCAGGGTGGCCTGCGTCAGTTGCGGACGGAAATATTTCCAGGACAGCCATCCGCCGCCCCAGATCACGGCGAGCAGGAACAGGAACAGGAAAAAGCCGTCGTCGCCGCGGTTATCCGCCATAGAAAAAACACCCCAGATGCTTGCATTTATTACGTAAACAAGCTTGTATCAGAATCGTCATTGATTTTAAAAGAAAACTCTTTCAAAACAAAGCGTCTTAAGGCTTCTAAGGGGGGCTTAAGAACACCCATTCCAGGGGCCGGTATAGCTCAGCGGTAGAGCAGCGGTTTTGTAAACCGAAGGTCGGGAGTTCAATCCTCTCTACCGGCACCATTTTTCCCTCCAATTTGCCTTCAAAAGCCAGTTTTTCTGAAGTTTTCAGGGACCCGTCCGGCGCATCCGGCCGTTGGCGGGGGATGAAAACGTACAAAAAACGCGACCTGCCGGTGGGGGAGATCCGCCGGTTTCTGGAACCCGGGCCCATCGTGCTGGTCAGTTCGGCCCATAAAGGCGCCCGGAACATCATGGCCATGGGCTGGCATATGGTCATGGAATTCCAGCCCTCGATGATCGGATGTTTTATCACGCCCGCCAATCATTCGTTCGACCTGATCCGCCAGTCGCAGGAATGCGTCATCAATATTCCTGAAACGCATCTGATCGAGCCGGTGATCGGCATCGGCAATTGTCATGGCGACGCCGGCAGCGACAAGTTTGCGCAGTTCGGATTGCATGCCGGGAAATCATCGCGGGTGCGCGCGCCGCTCATCCGTGAATGCTACGCCAATTTTGAATGCAAACTTATGGACGCATCGCAAATAAAAAAATACAGCCTGTTCATTTTCAAAGTGGTGAAGGCGCATGCGGCGCGCGTGCCAAAATATCCCAAAACAATTCATTACCGTGGCGATGGCGTGTTCATGCTGTCGGGAAAAAATGTCAGTCATGCGCGTAAATTCCAGCCGGAAAATCTTTAACTCCCTGCGATTGTATGGGCGCGGGCTTTTTAAGGGACTTTTAAGGCAAAGCACCGGATGCTGAAGAGATTATGCTGTCCCGGCGTGCCCCTGATCATTCGCATCCTGAGAACTTTTATGAAGTTCTTTTGCATCATTGCCCTGCGCTCATTTTCGTCAAGGATGAACGGTACAATATCGTATATGCCAATGATGCCTTCCTGAACCTGTATGCGCCCGAGCAGCGCGCGGATGTGGTCGGCGCGCCGTCGGCCGATCATTTCGTGGAAATGGAGGCCAAGGTTTTCAACGCCGAAGACCAAAAAGCGTTCGACGAGGGGTATTCAGAAATCGTCGAAGAGATTACCGACTGGCGCGGGCGCCAGCTGATTATCCATACACGGAAAATCCGTTTTACCGACGAGGCGGGAAACCTGCGCGTTCTCGGGATTTCCACGGATGTCACGAAGCAGGTGGCGCGGGAAAAAATGCTGGCGCGAAGCAATATTGCGCTGGAAAATTTCGCTGCGATGGCTGCGCATGATTTGCGTTCTCCCCTTGCTTCCATCCAGTCATCGCTCGAGCTGATCGAGCGTGATCCGGCCACGCGCCTCAGCGGCACGGCGTGCAAGCATATCGCGCTCATCACCAACTGCCTGGGCGGGCTGATGGACCAGGTCGCCAATCTTTTATCCAGCCATAAAATTGAAGAAAAACGCGAAGATATCCGCGAGGAATGCGATTTGCCGCTGTTGTTCGAAGAGGTGAAATTCAACCTCTCCAAAAATATCGAGAACACGATGGCCAAGGTGCTTTCGAGCGAATTACCGCGCCTGTCCGTCAACCGGTCCATGTTCCGGCAGTTGCTGCATAACCTGATTGAAAACAGCCTGAAATACCGCTCACGGGAGAAGCCGATCGTTATCGTGCGCCACGTGCTGGATCACGGTGAACACTGTTTCTCGGTGGAAGATAACGGCATCGGAATCGCGCCGGAAAACCGGGACAGCATTTTCGGGCTGTACAGCCAGTTGAATCTGGAATCGGAAGGGGCGGGGATAGGGCTCGCCCTTTGCAAAAAAATCGTCGAAATGCATGAGGGGCGGATGTGGCTGGATGAAGGCTACAAGGCTGGCTGCCGGATCTGTTTTACAATCCCGGCTTAACAAGCGGGTTGGCATACGGTTATACTTACCGTTATGAACCCTGTATCTCGTGTCCCTGACAGTTTCTGGAGTGTTTATCTGCCGATCATTTTTTGTATCGGTGTGGTGGTACTTGAAAATTTCACCAATGTCGGCTGTATCACAGCCTGTGAAGACGGGCCGCTGGAAGGTCTGCAGGCTTTGACAGCCTTTGTGGCGTTTGGACTGGGTATCGCCACCTTGCGGCTAAGCAAAGGTATTTGCCCGCCATGGGCCCGGGCCTTCTTCCTGATCGGAACAATTGGCGCGCTTTATATCGCGCTCGAAGAAATCAGCTATGGCCAGCGCATTTTCGGTTGGAATACGCCATTGGACTGGGGCCTGGTCAATGATCAGAACGAAACTAACCTGCATAATGCCTCGTCCTGGTTTGACCAGAAGCCGCGCGCCTTATTTGAACTGGGTGTTTTGATTGGCGGCTTGCTGCTTCCCGCTTTGCACCGCTGGAAGCCGGCTTTGGTGCCTCAGCAATTTTCGATTGTGTATCCGTCGCATAAACTGGTCACGATTGCCGCGATCGCGATTGGTATTCACCTGTACGATATAATTACCAATGTGGTAGGTCGTCAGGATCTGTTTTTCATCGATCGCGGCAGTGAGTTACAGGAAATCTGCCTGTTCTGGTTCCTGCTTTTGTATTTCTTTTACAAACGGCGCGCGCTTATTTCAAAAGAATACGCGCGCTGACCGTCATCTCGACCTCTGACTCACCGGCCTCGGCCGTGGGCGCTGACATGGCGGCGGCATCGGCGGATTCACGCATCGCCATCGCCTTGTAAGCGACCGGGTAAACGGGGGGCATGGCGGCGTTGTCGATGTTCACATCAACAAAATCGTAGCTGGATTTGCCCAGAGCGCCCTGCGCCACCTTAGCCTTGGCGCGGAGTTTGTCGATCGCCCGGGTGAGCAGGGAATCGCGCACCTGTTCGGCTTTTTCGGTGGAGAGGCTGTAGGTCAAACCGTTCATGACGAAATTCTTTTCCTGGATTTTGCCGGTCAGGGTCAGCAGCTTGGCGCTGTCTTTGGATTCCAGATCCAGGGTCTGCGCGCCGCGCCATTTTTTGACGGGGTTTGCGATCTGGCCTGTTTTGGGATCAGGGCGGCCGTCTTCATACTGGTAGACGTGATAGCTGCCGGTGGTGACTTTGACTTCCGGCACTTTTTTGGCTTCGGCGACAGCGTCGGCCATCGCCTTGTTGATGCGGTCCTGGATGTCGGTGGCGGTATCGCCGTCGAGTTCGATGCGCAGCGAGGCGCTTAAAGTATCCTGCGCGACTTTCTGGCGTTCGGTTGCGGAGAGGTTGACGACCGTGGTGCCGGCAGGCGGCAGGGCGATGCTGTCATCAGCGGCGAGCGCGGGCGCGGCGAGAAAGAGTGCAGTCAGAGCGGAAAGCAGAGCGGTACGCATGGGTGATCCTCCTGATTAAACTTAAGAGAAAAACCTATAGCGCGATCAGGGCATTGAAAAGGCGGGAGGGTGACGAAATTATACCGTCTCGTCGAAACGGCTGAGCAGCTCTTTTTCCATTTCGCTGGCCACTTTGGCGACGGCGACATTGGCTTTATAGGCTGTGGCGGCCTGTTTCAGGTCGACGATGTCCTGGGTGTAGTCGACACCCTGTTTTTCGGTGGAGGTCACGGCCTCGACATTATCGGCGCCGGCCTTGACGATGTTGGTAGCGGCCTTGGCGGCCTGCGCCGAGGCTGTCGTCATACCGTTCAAAGCAATGGACATGGGACCTGTCATATGGGAATAGTACCCTATATTCGTTAGAAAACCATAAAGACCCAAGGGTGTATGGCGATGAAATTCAATTGTTTAGTGATGATTGTGGCGGTTTCGCTGGGTCTGGCGTCCTGCGCCAACCCTTTGAAAGGCCGTGCCAAAGCGGATGTGGAACAGGATTTCAAACCTTACGTCGCCAATGAAATGTACGCCATTCCAACCGCTTACCCAGTCGAAGCATGGACGTATCCGCAAGGCACGCCGACCCGTGAAATCGTCAATCGCTGGCGCGCGGCCGGGCTGGTGGACGGGGTGCGCACCGATGCAGGCGCCGTTGCTGTCGTGATCGGCCCGCAATTCTACAATCTGTCGCATTCAGGCCAGCGCGGTCTGGCGGATGCCGTTTCACAAATCTACAACGCGCCGGCGTTTCGTCTGGTGGATGTCAAAACCAAGAAGGTGGTCGGCAATTATTCCAACCACGGTCTGCATCTTTACTGAATGATTTCGTCCGCCCGGATCTGATGGCGCAGCCAGGTGCGCTGGCGTTTGGTGTATTGGCGGGTTTCGATGACGATGTCTTCGCGCACGTCGTCCAGTTTCCTGCGGCCCTTCACGACATCGCGCAATGAGCGGAAGCCGTGGGCGACGATGACCGGCGCATCGGCGGGCACGTCGCCGGCATCAATACGATCGGACAAGGCCTTCACTTCATCGAGCACGTTGTTTTTCAGCATCGCGTCGAGACGGGTGCGGATTTTTTTCTCGAGCCGTTCTTTCTCGGGGCGCAGCTGCACGACATGAAAATCCCACCCGTCATGCGGTTTGACGGGCGGCACGGCCTGCCATTCCGACAGCGGCGTGCCCGTCGCCAGAAAAACTTCGGCGGCGCGCATCACGCGCTGCGTGTCGCCGGGTTTCAGACGCGCGGCGGAAGCGGGGTCATTGTCCTGCAGCAATCTGTAAAGGTCTTCCACCCTGCTGCCACGAATATCGGCCCGGATGTCATCGGGAATATCGGGCATGGGCGAGAGGCCTTCCATCAGGGCTTTCACATACATGCCGGTGCCGCCGACCAGATAGGGTTTTTTATGAGCGGCCAGAGCGGTTTCAATTTCTTTCACCGCTCGTGTTACCCAGCCGGCGGCGGTGAGGCATTCGCGCGCATCCAGCACAGAGTAGAGCGCGTGTGGAATATTTTTCCGTTCCCCGGCTGTGGGTTGCGCGGTGAGTACAGGCAGCGCGTCGTAACACTGCATCGCATCCGCGTTGATGATCACCGCGTTGCCGTGCTGCAAAGCGCGGTCCACCGCCAGGGCGGATTTTCCGCTGGCGGTGGGGCCGATAATCACTTCGATCATGGAACTACTGGGGCGCGGCTTGCGGTTCAGCCGGCAGAGCCGGGGCCAGTCCGGCGCCCGGATCTTTGGGCGAGGGTTTGCCATCCGCGGGCTTGTCAGCCGTTTTCTCATTCAGCTTCACGGCGATGAACTGGATATCGCCCTGACGGTTGATGAGCATCAGCACGCTCGATTTCTTCGCGGCGCGGGCATCGGCGATGACCTTCTGCGCGTCGTCGAGGGTTTTGATCGCGACCTGGTTCATTTCGACGATGACGTCCCCTTCGGAGAGGCCTTTGCGGGCGGCATCCGAATTGCCATCAACGTCCATGACGACCAGACCAACGGCTTCGTTGGACAAACCGAACTGGTTGCGCACCGCCGGGGTCAGCGCCATCACCTTGACGCCCAGATCCTGGATGGACTGGCCGGTTTCCGGTGATTCCGGTTCAGCCGGGTCTTGTTTTTCGATCAGGCCCTGTTCTTCGGCGGCTTCCAGTTCGCCCACCGTGACATCGAAGGTCTGTTCCTTGCCATCGCGCCAGACAACCATCGGCGCAGCCTTGCCGATTTCGGTGTCAGCCACGACCTTGGGCAAAGCGCGCATGTCGGGAATGGGTTTGCCATCGAATTTGACGATGACGTCGCCCGCCTTGATGCCCGCTTTTTCAGCCGGTCCGGTGGTGGTCAGCGATGCGACCAACGCGCCGCGCGCCTTGCCCAGATTCAGGCTTTCGGCGATTTCATCGGTGACGGTCTGAATGCGCACGCCCAGCCAGCCGCGGCGGGTTTTGCCGTATTTGACCAGTTGATCGATGATCGATTTGGTCATGGAAGACGGGATGGCGAAGCCGATGCCGACCGAGCCGCCGGAGGGCGAGAAGATCGCCGTGTTGATGCCGATGACTTCACCGCGCAGATTGAACATCGGGCCGCCGGAATTGCCGCGGTTGATGGAAGCGTCGGTCTGGATGAAATCGTCATAGGGGCCGGCGTTGATGTCACGCTTGCGGGCGGAGACGATGCCGGCGGTGACCGTGCCGCCAAGGCCGAAGGGGTTGCCGATCGCCATGACCCAGTCGCCCACGCGCAGCGAGTCTGAATCGCCAAAGGGCGCGGCATGCACGCCGTGGCCTTTGAGGTCAGCCTGCAGCAGGGCAATATCGGTTTTTTCGTCTTTGCCGACGACGGAGGCATTGACGATGGAATTGTCGTGCAGCGTCACGCGGATTTCTTCAGCGTCCTTGATGACGTGGTTGTTGGTGACGATATAACCTTTGTCCATATCGATGATGAAACCGGAACCGAGCGATGTCGGCGGAACGGCCTGCATCTCGCCCTGGTGGCGTTTCATGTATTCGTTGAAGAAATCTTCAAAGGGCGAGCCTTCCGGGAATTCAGGCATTTCCGGACCCGGCACGGGGGAGGATTCGGCATCCAGCCTGCCGGTCGATGAAATATTCACGACCGTGGGCAGCAATTTTTCGGCAAGATCGGCAAAAGAAACGGGGGCGTTCGCCGGAGGGGCGGCCTGCGTCTGCGCGTAAGTCGGCGTGGTGGTGGAGGTATAGGCGAGAATGGCGGCAGCGCCGGCGGCAAAGGCGACCACGCTTAAGACGATATTGCGGACCATTATAAAAACTCCTGTCATGTCATGCGACGTTGCGCCCGGATTTTGGCAAAGTTTGGGCATTCTTCACCAGTCTTACTGGCGGGGCGGGTTCTGGGATTTCAGGTAACGCAAAAAGGCGGAATCGGGCGACAGGACCATGGTCGTATCCGGCGTTGCCAGCGTGTTCTGGTAGGCGAACATGGTTTTGAGGAAGGCATAGAAATCAGGGTCCTGATTGGCGACCGTCGTGATGGTCTGGATGGCCTGCTTGTCGCCTTCACCGCGCAGGATTTCAGAATCGCGGCTCGCTTCGGCCAAAAGAATGGTGCGGGTTTTATCAGCGGTGGATTTGATTTCCTGCGCTTTTTCCTGGCCCTTGGCGCGGGTCTCCGTTGCTTCTTCGCGGCGCTGCGTGATCATGCGGTTGACGGTTGAATCGCGCAGCTGCTCGGTCAGGTCGGCGCGGCCGATGCGGATGTCGACGATTTCAACGCCGCGTTCTTTCATGTCGCGATTCACGCGGTCACGAATGGCAGCCATCAGCACCGCACGCTGCGGTGAGAGCAATTGCGAAAGCGACGCCTTGCCGAGAACATCGCGCGTGACGGCGTTCATGGTGCTTTCAATGCGGGTCTGGGCATTGGCTTCCGAGCGCAGGCGCTGGAGGAACATGACCGGATCGACAATACGGTAGCGTGCGAACGTATCGACGATGACGGGGATCGAGCCGCCGGTGGCGTCTTTTACGGCTTGTCCCTCAATGGCAGGCAGAACATCGTCGGACGCCAGGTTCACGCGTTCGGACCGCGGATCGACATCGAGAATGCGCTTGTCGAAATATTCGACGTTTTCGATCGGCCAGGGCAGCTTGGTTTTAAGGCCGGCGGTCAGATGCTGTTTGACCGGGTTGCCAAAACGCAGGGTGATGGCCTGCTGCGTTTCATCCACCGTGAAGAAACAGGTCAGGCCCAGAAAGGCGACGCCGAATGCGGCGATAAGGACGAGGGGGAAAGTGTTCTGGTTCATCGTCTTTTCCTTTATTGACCGTTCGAGAGCGGCGGCTCGGCCGCGCGGCGGAAACCATCCAGCGGCAGCACCGGCACGACGCCGGTGGATCCCGCTTCCTGATCGATGATCATGCGGTTGGCGTTGCTCAGGATGATTTCCATCGTTTCGATATAGAAGCGGTCGCGGGTTACATCCTTGCCGGTGCGATAGGCTTCGAGCGTTTCCTCGAAGCGTTTCGCATCACCGGTGGCGCGGGCGATGACCTGCTGCTTGTAGGCTTCGGCGTCCTGCAGCATCTTGATCGCTTCACCGCGGGCGCGGGGAACGATGTCGTTGCGATAGATGGTGGCTTCGTTCTGGAAGCGTTCGGCATCCTGGCGGCTTGCCGCGACGTCGTTATACGCTTCGAGCACTTCGGGGTGAACGGTCGCTTCCTGGATCAGGACCTGTCTGATGGCGACACCGGACTTGTAGCTATCCAGAATTGTCTGCATCACTTTTTGAATGCGCAAGGCAACCTCGTCGCGGCCCTGCGTGATGATGGTCTGCAGGCGCGTCTGGCCGACGGCTTCGCGGATGGCGCTTTCGGCAACGCGCTTGATGGTCTGCTCGGGGTTGCGGATGGCGAAAAGGTATTGCTCGGCCTCGGCAATGTTCCACAAGACGACCACGTCGATGTCGACGATGTTGGCATCGGCGGTGAGCATGAGGGATTCTTCGGCGACATCGCGGCGCTGCGCGCCGGCGTTATCGGAATCGGAGAAACCGATCTGGATACGGCGGTCGAGGGTGACGTTTAGCTTGGTGACGGTTTCGATCGGCCAGGGCGCGTGGTAGCCAAGACCCGGCGCGGTTTGCGTGCGCGTATAATCGCCAAAACGTTTGATGACCGCGTTTTCAGACGGCTCGACGCGGTAAATGCCGCTGGCAAGCCACAGGACAATGGCGATGGCAATGATAATGAAAAGGCCACGGCCACCGGGGCCGAAGGGATTGCCGAAATTCTCGCGCGCGCGGCGCAGCATGTCTTCGAGGTCGGGGCCGGGAGTCTCCTCGCGATTTTGACGGGGACCACGGCCTTGTTCGCGGCCTTTGTCACCCCACGGCGACTGGTCGGAAGGCGGGCGGCCCCACGGATTGCGTTTCTGGTCGTCATTGCCTGTCATGCGGTCACTCTATATAGGAAAGAAGTATCAGATAAGGGACAAACATAACGTGTTGAACTTCCTTGGCAACCGTAAACCGAACGAGGCGCGGATCCGCGAGATTCTGGGCGATTTGCCGGGGTCGGTTGCCTCCGTCCTGGTCGAGGACGGGCATGTGACGGCTGTGCTCGAATCCGGTCCCGACGGGCCTCAGGAAACAATCCGCCGCGAGGCCGAAAAAAGGATAGAAAGCCTGAAGGGCGTCAGCCGCGTGTCGGTCATTCTGACAGCTGAAAAAGCCCCTATGAAACACGGCCAGCCGATGAAGAAGCCATCCGGTCCGCTGGATGTACCGGTGCGCAATATCATTGCGGTGGCGTCGGGCAAGGGCGGGGTCGGAAAATCGACAGTGGCCATCAACCTTGCGGCGGCTTTGAGCACCATGGGCCTCAAGGTCGGTTTGCTGGATGCCGATATTTACGGCCCCAGCCTGCCGCGCATGGCGGGTGTGCGCGATGAAAAACCGGACCGCGCGCATGAGAAGATCATTCCGATCGAAGCGCATGGCCTCAAGCTGATGTCGATGGGGTTTCTGGTGAATGAAGAGGCGCCGATGATCTGGCGCGGGCCGATGATCCAGTCGGCGCTCAAGCAATTGCTGCGCGATGTGGCGTGGGAAGGCAACGATGTCCTGATCATCGACATGCCGCCCGGCACCGGAGATGCGCAATTGACGCTCTCGCAATCGGTCAACCTGACGGGGGCGATCATTGTCTCGACACCGCAGGATATTGCGCTCATCGATGCCCGGAAGGGCCTGGAAATGTTCCGCAAGGTCGACGTGCCGATTTTGGGCGTGGTCGAGAACATGTCGTATTACTGCTGCCCGCAATGCGGCGAACGTTCAGAAATTTTCGGCCATGGCGGCGCGCGCGCGCATGCGAAGGCGGCGGGCGTGGCGTTCCTTGGTGAAATTCCGCTGAATGCGGATATCCGTCAAACATCGGATGAGGGGACGCCGATCGTGCTGGCGAAACCGCAGAGCGACCAGGCGAAAGTCTTCATCGCCATTGCGCACGCGATCAGGCAATCATTTCCCGAATAAAGCATCGATCTCATCCGGTTGCAGACCCGCGCCGGTCAGTCCCTGCACATTCCAAAGCGTGCCGGCCGAGAAGCCCGCTTCAGGATGATGGCGGCCCAGCCAAGTTTGTGACGCCTGACAATGCGGACATTGCGCCAGCGTTGCAAGCAAGGACGCCTCTACCTTTTTTCGGGCTTCGCGCGTGGGAATGGGCATGACGCCAAAGGAAAAATTCGCGTTCATGTAGTCGCTGACCATATCTTCGACAACAGCGAGGCGTTTTTTATCAACCTGCGGTTCGTATTTTTGTCGGTCGGTTTTTTTGGTGAGGTCCATTTCCCAACAGTTGGCGAAAGAATCCGCGTCGCGATTCAAAAGGCAGCGCCCGACATGTTTTCTGAAAATGCTGCGATCCTTGTTCTTTTTGAACAGATGCTCCGCCAGACGCTTGGCCAGATTACCGTCTCCAGTGTGGGTTCCGACGCGCACGAGGCGCTCCCCGCCATGCGCAGTTTCGCCGGTTTCGAAGAGGAAATACAGGCCGTTGGCCGGAAGCGCGGTAGGATTGAAGCCGGCGCGGTAACGGGGCAAAGCGCGTACGTGGCGGTGGAGGTGTTCACATGCGCTCATGCCAGTTGCTCGTTCAACCATTTAAGTTGCGGTCCCATCGGCAGACCTTCCATCGGCACTTCAACGTGCTTCATGTGGGGGGCCAGATCCTCGCGGTAACGCGCGCCGGCCAGAAAAACAAAGCGGTCCGCATCTAGGTTAACATGGTTTTGTAGATCCATCAGAACCCTCGCGGCCCAAGCCTTTCGCGTGGCTACAGGCATTTTTGAAAGGGTTTGTTCGTAAGGTCCGATCATGGTATCCGGCGTCAACAATCCGTGCTTTGCAGAAAGAATGAAAATCTTTTCGGGCTTTTGCTTTCGCGCATAGGCCAACATTTTTTTAAACAGAGGACTGATATAAAGGTCGATGGCCGCGCACGGATCCGCTCGCTTGGTTTTCACACAGGAGATAAGGATGATTTCGCTACTCATAAGCAAACCATGTCGCGGTGGGCTGCGGCGGTCAATATTCATTCGTTTGCTTAAACATCAAAAAAAGAAAATCCGGGTTCGGCTTGGGGTCCGAACCCGGATTCCTTTGGAAGGCGACCTGCCCTTGGGGTTGAGGCTTGGGGTTAGGAATCAAGTCGCCGTACTCGTTCGGGGGGCAAACCCACCCGCCCGAATTAGTTTGGTCGGTTTTGTTTACCAAAACCTCCCGTTTGCGGAGAACCAGCGCTGGCGCTCACAAAATTCATGCGCGGACCTTTTCGGTTTTTGCGTCCTTGCGTTGCGCGCGTTTTGCTTTGACGGCGTACATCGATGAGTCAGCGCTGTGCAGCACGCCGTCGACGGTGTCGCCGCCGGCGTAAGCGCGCATGCCGATCGAGGCGCGGATATCAATTTTTTCGCCTTTCCAGCGCAGGACGAGCGAGTTGAGGCGCATCGCCAGTTGCTGGGCGCGGTCAACCGCGCACATCACATCGGCGTTGGAAAAGAGCAGCACGAATTCGTCACCACCCAGGCGGCCAGCGATATCCATGCGGCGGATCGTGCCTTTGAGGGTTTCGGCAACGAGGCGCAAGGCGGCATCGCCTGCGGCATGGCCATGCGTGTCGTTGATGAGCTTGAAGTTATCGAGATCGATCATCAGCAGCAGGCCGCCTTTGGTCAGGCCGCGCGTGGTGCGGTCGAGCTCGCGGTCAAAAGCTTCGACGAAGCCGCGGCGGTTGGTGAGGCTGGTGAGTTCGTCGGTGGTTGCGACGGATTCGAGCGTTTCGATGCGGGTGCGCTGGGAATGAATGTGTTTATGCGCGTCTTCGAGGGCGGTGTGCGCCTCGCGCAGCATGTCGAGCGCGACCGTGGCAATGCGGCGAAGGGAGGCGTCATCGATCTCGCGGGCGCCCAGGTTGTTGAGGCGGGCGTGGAGATTGTCGGCGTGGCCGTTCGTATCGCCATCGAGGAAATTCATAGCCGCAAAACCGTCAGGGGCGGAAATCAGCGTTTTGTCTTTGAGTACTGCATCGGAGACCATGTTTTAGTCCTTTCTGCATACAAGGTTGCGAAAGCCGTGCCAAAACAGGCGTATTGGAAAATCGAGCTTTTTCAATGGGTTGCGAAAGGCCTCTTTGGCGCGGGGGTTCGCCTGACACAGAAGCTCTTCATTTGACTGGCGGCGGCGGTAAATTTTGCCGCAGGCGCTTTCATGACCTTTGCCAGTTCGGCACGGTTTTTGCTAAAATGAATTGGTATGAAGACGACTCATGCATTTCTGGCTGCCCTGATTGCCTCGCTCTTAGCGGGGTCTCCTGCGCAGGCCGGACCCAACGCCGCCATTCAACCGCACCGTGCCTTATATGAAGTCACGCTCTCTTCCGTGAAAAGCGGCGGGCAGCTGATCGATATCCGCGGCAAGATGTTCTTCGAATGGAAGAAGACCTGCGAAAGCTGGACGACGGATCACAAGTCGTCGCTGGTCTATGAATATGCCGACGGCACGTCATCGCGCATCAATTCGGATTTCGCGTCTTACGAGACGCTGGATGGAAAAAATCTCAATTTCTCGTCACGGCGTGAAAACAACGGGGTGCCGTTCGAAGAATTCCGCGGTCACGCCAGCTTGCAGGCGAATGCCGATGGCAGCGCGTCGTTCACCATTCCGGGCGATGTGAATTTCAAGCTGCCGAAGAACACGTTCTTCCCGATGCAGCACACTTACGAAATTCTCAAGCGCGCCAATAATGGCGAGCGGTTCTTCAACGCGACCCTGTTCGACGGCAGCGACGACCAGGGCCCGCAACAGGTTAACGTGTTCATCGGCGGCAAGACCGATGCTCAAAAAGGCGTCGCGAGCAGCAAGAAAATCGACAAATCGCTGTTAACCGCGCCTGCGCACAGCATGCGGCTGGCCTTCTTCCCCTCCGAAGACGGCCCGGATTCCCCGGAAGCGGGCGCGGCCGAGTATGAAATGGACCTGGTTGCCCTTGATAACGGAGTGGTCAGCGACATTAAAATCATCTACGATACGTTCACCATTTCACAAAAACTGGTGGCGCTTGAAAAGATCGACATGCCGGCCTGCACTGAACCGTCCGCTTACAGCGGTGGCGCATCCGTCACACAGTAATCTCAAAAGAAAAATCACCTGATGGCCAAGACTGTCCTCATTGTTGAAGACAACGAACTCAACATGAAGCTCTTCAATGACCTTCTTGAGGCGCATGGCTATGCGACCGTGAAAACGCGCGAGGGCACGAAGGTGCTTGAACTGACGCGCGAACACAAACCCGATCTGATCCTGATGGATATCCAGCTGCCGGAAGTCTCCGGCCTCGACCTGATCCGCTGGCTGAAAGACGCCGAGGATCTGCGCGCCATTCCGGTTATCGCCATCACCGCGTTCGCCATGAAGGGCGATGAAGACCGCATCCGCGAGACGGGTTGCGAGGATTACATCTCCAAGCCGATTTCGGTTTTAAGCTTCATTGAAACGGTACGAAAGTATCTTGAAGCGCCGAAAGCGCAGCAGGCTTAAGGGGATCACATGTCGGCGCGCGTTCTTGTTGTTGATGATATTGCCCCGAATGTGAAGCTTCTCGAAGCGAAACTGACTTCCGAATATTACGACGTCATCACCGCGACCTCCGGCCCGCAGGCGCTGGAACGCGTGCTGAACGACACGCCGGATATCGTTTTGCTGGACGTGATGATGCCGGGCATGGACGGGTTCGAGGTGTGCAAGCGCATCAAATCCAACCCGGCGACGGCGCATGTGCCGGTCGTCATGGTCACGGCGCTGACCGATGCGACGGACCGGGTGCGCGGGCTTGAAGCCGGCGCTGATGATTTTCTTTCCAAGCCGGTGAATGACGTGGCGCTGATGGCGCGCGTGCGCAGCCTCGTGCGCCTGAAGATGACGGTCGACGAATGGCGCGCGCGGGAAAGCACGGCCAATACGCTGGGTGTTACGGCTCATACCGCCGCGATGATGGCGCAGACGGTTGAGAATGCGAATATCCTGATCGTCGAAGACCAGGCCTTCGAAGCGCAGAAATGCCAGGAAGCGTTGCTGCGCGATCATCATAAAGTGTTCACCGTGACCGGCGGCATGGCCGCGCTGGAACGCGCATCTGTCACCGATTGCGATCTGATCGTCGTTTCCTTGAACATGAGCAAGGAAGACGGCTTGCGCCTGTGTTCGCATTTCCGCTCGAATGACCGCACGCGCTCGGTGCCTATTTTAATGCTGGGGCAGGAAGAAGACCTGCCGAAAATCGCCCGCGGTCTCGAGATCGGCGCGAATGATTACATTTTGCGCCCCATCGACCGCAATGAATTGCTAGCTAGAGTCCGCACGCAGATCCGCCGCAAGCGTTTCCAGGAACGCCTGAAAGCCAATTACGAAGTGTCATTGTCGATGGCGCTGACCGATACGCTGACGGGTCTTTACAACCGCCGTTATCTGAACGTGCACCTTGAAAAACTGCTCAAGGGCGAGGGCGACCAGCGCAAGCCGATCTGCGTTCTGATGTTCGATCTCGACCGTTTCAAAGGCATCAACGATAATTTCGGCCATGCGGTGGGTGACGAGGTTTTGAAAACATTCGCCGACCGACTGAAAACACGCATGCGTGGTTTCGACCTTCTGGCGCGGACGGGCGGCGAGGAATTCGTCGCCGTGCTCGTCGATGTGTCTTTGGAAAAAGCCTGCTTCATTGCCGAGCGTCTGCGCCGGGCCATCGGCCGCCGCCCCATGCCCGTCAATACGCCGGAAGGGCAATTGGCGGTGACAACCTCCCTGGGCGCTGCCTATATCGGCACCGACGTTACAACCGTCGACGAAGCGCTGGAACGCGCCGACCAGCAACTTTACAAAGCCAAAGAGGCGGGGCGCGACGCGGTGGTGTTTGAAAATATCGGCAAGCTCAATCCGGCCGATTATGAAGAACCCGAACGCGCGGTGATGGAATAAAAAAGGGCCCTTTTTCAGGGCCCTTTTTTTTAAGCTTTGCGATCCAGCCGGTCGGTCAAATCCCGGGTCGCGTTGAGGACGCGGATGGCGCCTTCGAACGGGGCCGCCACGATATTCGCCGCGACGCTGTGATTGCCCGTGGTTTTTGCCGGGCGGGCCGGTCGGGTTTTAGCCTTGGCCTTCGCTTTGGTGACCTTCGCTTTGGCTTTGGCGGTTTTCACTTTGGCCGCGCCTTTGACAGCAGCCGAGGCGGCGCCTGATTTCACGGCGGCCTTGGCGGCTTTCACTTTGACCTTGCGAACGGCTTTCTTGACCTTGTGCTTCACAACGGCTTTGCCGAGTTTGGCAGCACCTTTGCGCAGTGTTTTGTGCTTCACGACCGTCTTGGCCGTTTTAGCGGCGGTCTTGGCGGCAACACCTGTTGCCTTGCGTTTGATCGCGCGTTTGGTTTTGCGGACAGCTTTCTTGATTTTTCTGGCGATAGCCATGAGACCCTCTTCGTTGATTAACCCTATTACCAATAGTTTAAATCATTTTAGGTTCCCCCACAAAGCAAACCCCGCGTTGTTGATCCAGGCCGCTCAAAAGCGAACCCCCCACTTGTTCATAGGGGCTTCGCAAAAGCGAACCCCCCGAGCCGTTGATAGGGGCTTCGCAAAAAAGCGAACCCCCCACTGGGGGCAGCGGGGGGCTCTCTTTGTGTGCACTGACTAACAATGGGGATTGAAGTCACCACAAAGCTTGTTCTTAGTCTGGTCGGTTTCGCTTACCGAAACCGCCCGTTGCTTATCCCACGATCTCCGAACCTGCGAAGAAGTAAGCGATTTCAATTTTCGCGTTCTCGAGGCTGTCGGACCCGTGGACCGAGTTCTCGCCGATCGAGAGCGCGAAATCTTTGCGGATGGTGCCGGCATCGGCCTGCGCCGGGTTGGTGGCGCCCATCACTTTGCGATTTTTCGCGACCGCGTTTTCGCCTTCCAGAACCTGGATGACGACCGGCGCCGAGATCATGAAGTTGACCAGTTCACCGAAAAAGGGACGCTCGCGATGCACGCCGTAAAATTCTTCGGCCTGCGTCTTGGTCATCTGGATGCGGCGTTGCGCAACAATGCGCAGGCCCGCTTTTTCAAAACGATCGCAGATCGCGCCCGTGAGATTGCGTTTGGTCGCATCCGGTTTGATAATGGAGAAGGTTCTTTCGATCGCCATGGCGGTCTTGCATTCCTATAGTGTGGGGGTTGTTTTCGAGACGGTATATAGCCTAAAGAACGCTGGTATTACAATAGGTTTGCCGAATATCTTTTGACTCGGTTTGAGGGGGTTTGCGGCAAGATTATTAGCGCTTAAAGGGCTGTTCTGGTTATAAAACCAACCTTGGACCTGCCATTAACCAGCCATGTCCTTGCAATGATTACATTCCCGAAATCGTCTCAATCATTTTTAATTTATGGAAAATAAACTGCAACCTTTACGTCCTTGTCGCCGAATATAGATAGTAAGGACCAAATAATGACCCGCCGACAGTTCATCGCTTTTATGGGTACCGCTGCCGCCGTCGCATCGCTCGGCGGCCTGGCCCGCGCGTGGCCGATGGGCGAGGGTAAAAAAGGAAAGGAGTTTGCGTTCACCATGACCGATCAACAATGGAAAGAGAAGTTAAGTCCCGAGGCTTACAACGTCCTGCGCCAGGAAGGGACCGAACGCGCCTTCACCAGCCCGCTCAACGACGAAAAACGCAAAGGCGTTTTTGCCTGCGCGGGTTGCGGACAGGAACTCTATTCGTCCGACCAGAAATTTGAATCCGGCACCGGCTGGCCGTCTTTCTGGGCGCCGATCAAGGAAGGCGCGGTGGGCGAAAGCACCGATCACAAGATCGGCGTGGCCCGCACGGAAGTGCATTGCGCCAATTGCGGCGGGCATCTTGGCCATGTCTTTGAAGACGGGCCAAAGCCGACGGGCCTGCGCTATTGCATGAATGGCGTCGCGATGAGGTTCGAACCTCAATCGTAAGCCTATCGACCAGAGCATGCGCGGTATGCTTAACTGCCGCGCATGTCCTCCAACGTCACCATCCGTCCTGCTGAACCCCGTGATTGCACGGCGATCTGCGCCCTCATCAAAGAACTTGCCGTCTACGAAAAACTTGAAAGCGAAGCGAAGGCAACGCCGGCGCAGCTTGAAACGCATCTCTTCGGCGCGAATGTGAAAGCGCATGCGCTGATGGCGGAGGTGGAGGGCAAAGCTGTCGGGTTTGCGCTTTATTTTTATAATTTCTCCACGTTTCTGGGTAAGCCCGGCATTTATCTGGAAGATCTGTTCGTGCAGCCTGATTGCCGGTCGCTTGGTATCGGCAAGATGCTGTTGCAAAAACTGGCGGCGATTGCCATCGCGCAGGATTGCGGGCGGCTTGAATGGTCGGTGCTGGACTGGAATGCCCCCGCGATCGGCTTTTACAAAAAGATCGGCGCAAGGGCGATGGATGAATGGACAGTCTATCGTGTAGACGGTGACGCGCTGAAAGCTTTGGCCGAGGCCTGATATTTGTGGCAATGATAGGAAAATTGTCCTATTCTTACATCCATGAAAACGCAGACAAACACCGTCGAATTAAAAAATCCGTCAAACGAACTGAGTAAACCGGATTTGCCAGTCAAAAGAAGGGCTTGGGGCATGCGGCGACGGCTGGCGCAGCGGGCCCGGGCCTATCGTATCAAACCCTGGCTGCAAGCGAAGGGGCCGCGCACGGTTCAGGGGCGGGCCCGCGCAGCGCAAAACGCGCGCAAACACGGAAGTTTCGATGCGCGCCGCAAAGCGCTTTCCCGTGTTTTATCCCGGCAAAGCCGGTTCATCCGGGCGGTGCATTTTTACCGGCATGGCCCGTTGCCGCCATGGCTGATCGCTGCCGGGCGGCAGGTCACGGATGAGCTTCTTCTTGCCTATGTCGCCATGGTCGCGGATAACCAAGCCCATGAATCTTGAAGAGCGCCTTATCTATAGAGACGGCCTGATCCTCGTGATCGACAAGCCGTCCGGCATTCCCGTTCACCCGGGGCCGGGGGGCGGGCCCAACCTGGAAGACGGGTTCGACTCGCTTCGTTTCGGTTTGCCGAAAATGCCGCATCTCGCGCACCGGCTTGATCGCGACACGTCGGGCTGTCTGGTGCTCGGCCGTCACCGCAAGGCGCTGGCGCGGATGGGCAAGCAGTTCGAGTTGGGCCGCGTCGAAAAAACATATCTGGCGGTTGTGCCGGCACTATCGCCCGAAAAATCAGGAACGATCGATAAGCCTTTGACCAAGGTTCATAAATGGAAGGGCTGGAAAATGCGCGTGGCCGAGAGCATGGCCGAAGAGGGCGCGCAGGAAACGGTGACGGGTTTCAAAGTGCTGTCGGAAGAAAACGGGCAAAGCCTGATCGCGTTTTATCCCAAGACCGGGCGCACGCACCAGATCAGGGTTCATGCGCTGGACCGGTTCGGCGTCGCGATTTTAGGCGATACGATTTACGGCACGGACGAAGACAAGAAGCAGCCCCGCCTGTTCCTGCATGCGGCGCGGCTGGTCATACCGCTTTATCCCAATAAAGACCCCATTCAGGTGGATGCCCCGGTCCCGGCAGAATTCCGCGCTTTACCGGTGGTTGCCAAGTGGGACGGCAGCTTGTAAATTCTTTTACGAAACAATTCGTTAGGTTGATCCATGGCTGTTGAACGCCCGCTTTCCCCGCATCTTCAGATTTACCGCTGGCAAATCACGATGACGATGTCGATTCTTCATCGTGTGACAGGTGTCGGCCTGACACTGGGGCTTTTCATCCTGACCTGGTGGCTGGCTGCAGCGGCCACATCGCCGGAAGCGTATCAGCAATTCCGCGTGATCGTTTCGCATCCGCTGGGCATTGTCGTGATGATCGCATTTTCATACGCGATGTTTTACCACACCTGCACCGGCCTTCGTCACCTGCTGCTCGACACCGGCAAATACTTCACCATTCCCGAAATTTATAAAAGCGGTTACACGGCATTGGCGGGATCGTTCGTCCTGACCGCCGTGTTCTGGCTTGCCGTTATTTTCAGAGGTTAAAAACATGCGGGCATCACTCGTTAAATGGAACAAAGGCGGCCTGAAAAATCCCATGGCGCGCGCGCGCGGCCTGGGTTCGGCGCATGAGGGTCTGCATCACTGGATCATGCAGCGTGTAACAGCTGTCCTGGCGCTGCCGCTTCTGATCTGGCTTGGTTTTTCCATCGTCAGCCTGATTGACGCCGACCAGGCAGCGTTTGCCGCGTGGCTGTCCTTGCCGTGGAATGCTGTCTTGATGATCCTGACCGTCATTACGTTTTTCTATCACGCGATCCTGGGCTGCCAGGTCGTGATCGAGGATTACATCCACAATGAAGGTTTCAAACTCTTCAAAATGCTTTGCATGAAAATCGTTTTGTCCACTGCTGCGGTGGTGTGCATCTTTTCCATCCTGAAAGTCGCGTTATGAGCACCAATTATCCGATTATCGATCACGAATATGACGTTGTTATCGTCGGGGCCGGCGGGGCTGGCCTGCGCGCGGCGCTCGGCATGGGCGAACGGGGCCTGAAAGCGGCCTGCATCTCCAAAGTTTTCCCGACGCGCTCGCACACGGTCGCGGCGCAGGGCGGCATTTCGGCGGCGCTTGCCAATGGCGGGCCGGATGACTGGCGCTGGCATTTTTACGACACGGTCAAAGGTTCGGACTGGCTGGGCGACCAGGATGCGATTGAGTATATGTGCCGCGAAGCCATTCCGGCTGTCATTGAGCTTGAGCATTACGGCATGCCGTTTTCACGGTTCGAGAACGGGAAGATTTATCAGCGCCCGTTCGGCGGCCACACGACCGAATTCGGCAAAGGCATGGCGCTGCGCGCCTGCGCGGCTGCCGACCGCACCGGCCATGCGATGCTGCATACGCTGTATCAGCAATCGCTGAAGCACCAGGTTGAATTTTTCATCGAATATTTCGCGCTCGACCTGATCATGGCCGATGACGGCCAGTGTCTTGGTGTCATGGCGCTGAACCTGATGGATGGGACAATCCACCGTTTCCGTTCGCACCAGACCGTGCTGGCAACGGGCGGGTATGGCCGCGCTTATTTCAGCTGCACTTCGGCGCATACCTGCACCGGCGACGGCGGCGGGATGGCGTTGCGCGCGGGCCTGCCGCTGCAGGACATGGAGTTCACGCAGTTTCACCCGACGGGCATTTACGGTTCGGGCTGCCTGATCACCGAAGGCGCCCGCGGCGAGGGCGGGTATCTGACCAATTCAAACGGCGAGCGTTTCATGGAACGCTATGCGCCGAACGCGAAGGATCTGGCGTCGCGCGATGTTGTTTCCCGCGCGATGACGGTTGAAATCAACGAAGGCCGCGGCGTTGGTAAAGCACGCGACCATATTCACCTGCATCTGGAACATCTGGGTCCGGATGTGATCCATCAACGCCTGCCGGGTATTGCCGAAACAGCGAAGATTTTCGCCGGTGTCGACGTGACCAAGGAACCGATCCCGGTGCTGCCGACCGTGCACTACAACATGGGCGGCATTCCCACCAATTTCATGACAGAAGTTTTGAACCCGATCACCGGCGATCCGGACCGCGTGGTGCCGGGGCTGATGGCGATCGGCGAAGCGGCGTGCGTGTCCGTGCATGGCGCCAATCGTCTGGGCACAAATTCACTGCTCGATCTCGTTGTTTTCGGCCGCGCGGCCGGTATCCGCGCGGGCCAGATCGTAACGCCGGGGGCGCCGCATCGCCCGCTTGGCACTGATACGGGCGAGAAGGCGATTGCGCGTCTTGACCATTACCGTCATGCCAAAGGCAGCCTGCGCCCGTCGGATCTGCGCCTTGATATGCAGAAGACAATGCAGACCCATTGCGCGGTGTTCCGCGACGGCACGCTGCTGAACGATGGCGTGAGCAAGATCGATGCCGTATTCCAGAGAAAATCCGAGCTGGGCATTACCGACCGCGGTCTGATCTTCAACACCGATCTGGTGGAGACGCTGGAACTGGACAATCTGATGTCGCAGGCCGTTGCCTCTTTGCACTGCGCTTACAACCGCACGGAAAGCCGCGGCGCGCATGCGCGTGAGGATTATTCCAAGCGTGATGACAAGCTCTGGATGAAGCATACAACGGTCTGGGTCAACGACCAGGGCACCGTGAAATTGTCGGACCGCCCGGTCCATAATTACACGATGACCAAGGACGTTGAATACATCGCGCCCAAAGAACGCGTGTATTAAACGCATGAAGCTGCTGGATTCTCTTTCCGACGCAGCGGGGCGTTTCAATGAAGACGGCATTTACATCGACCGCCATCTTGCCTGCGTGCTGGATGGCGCAACCAGCCTGAAACGCGGCGCGACCTTAAGCCAGGCGGAAGACCCGGCTGATAACGATGCGATCTGGTGCGTCGAGGCGATCAAGAAACATTTCAATGCCTATTCGGCGCTGGCGGCGGACCCGCATGCGCTGGTGAGAAATATTCAGCAAGCGCTGGGGCGCGATTATAAAGGTGCTACCGATTATTACCCGTCGTCCGCCATGGCGTATGCCTGTGAAGATGGCGACGAGCTGGTTATGGCGCAGCTGGGCGATACGCCGATCGTTCTGGCAATGACGGATGGCAGCACAAAGGTGCTGCCCGGCGATCCGCGCATCAAAAGGCATGAATCGGGTGTCATGAAGAAGGTCGCCCAGATGATTGCGGATCATCCGGATTTTGCATTGGCTGATTTTCGGCAGGGCGTGTTCGAGGATATTGCGTCTCTGCGTTCGCGGATGAACGAGGCCAATGGTTACGGCACTTTGTCGCCCAAGCCGGATGCGCTGCCGCACCTGATTGTTACGCGTCACAAGCGCAGCGCGGTCAAGAACGCCCTCTTGATGAGCGACGGATTTTTTGCCATTTGCGAGACGTTCAGGGCATGCAGCGCCGGCGACTTGATGGCGCGCGCGCTGGCCCCGTCGGGGTTGAAGGATATTGTGCGTGAACTGCGCCGCATTCAGGCGGAAGATGAGCCGTGCCGCAAGTTTCCGCGCCTTAAAAAAGGCGACGACGCTACCGCCATTCTGATTCAGGTGAGCCCATGATCGAGCAAAACGAACGCAGTGAACGCCTCTCCGAAGGGTTGTTGTGCTATCTGCATTTATGGGCGGCGCTGCACAAGCACGTGCAATTGCCGCATGACGAGATTGGCGCGGATATCAATTTATGGGCGGATGACGATGGCGGGTATTTCGCCGCGTTTACGCAGGACAGTCCCAAAAAGCTGAGCCGTGTTTCCAGCTATGTGTGCGCCTTGGGTGAAGACGGGCCGGTGGTCGGGCAGTTGGATCAACTGCCGCCGGCGAAGCCCGTCAAAATCAAAGACGATGCCCGCAACCTGCTCAATGCGCTCGCGACTGGCGGTCCGCGTCCCGGCGAGCAGGCCTGGAAGCAGGTGCAGATGGTCGCGAGCCTGATTGCAAAGCAGATGGCGCACTAAATTCGCAGTGCGCCATTGCCTTGTGATATAGTCAGCTTATCCCCAGCAGAGCTATGTCCGCATTATGCAGCCTTGGAATGTTTTTCCTGGTGCTGCGTCCATGCAATGAAAGAATCGACGTATTTTTGGAGGAATTTTTTGGTATCTTCGTTGCTGATATTGCCGTCGGCATCAATGAGATCGGGCTTGAACTGCAGGTAGGCTTCGGGCTGGCCCATGAGGTCGATGTCGAGATAGCCCAGCACGTGTTTCAGGCTGTTTTGGGCGACGGCCGTGCCGATCGCGCCCGGCGATGTGCCGATGATAGCGCCCGGTTTTTTGGCAAATGAGTTTTTGCCGTAGGGGCGCGATGCCCAGTCGATGGCGTTTTTCAGGACGCCGGGAACGCCGCGATTGTATTCAGGCGTCACGAATAAAACTGCGTCGGCAGCTTCGATTTCTTTTTTGAGGCGGGCGACGGGTGCCGGCATATCCTTTTCAAGATCTTCGCTGAACAAAGGCAGGTCGCTGATGTTCAAAATTTGCGCGTCCAGATTGCCCAGTTTGATGAGCGCCTTGGCGAGTTTGAGGTTGTTCGATTCTTTGCGGAGTGAACCGACGATAACGGCTACTTTGGTCATTAGCATTTCCTTTCAGGGTTAAGCGGCTTTGTCCCAGGCGGGCGCGCCTGCAGGGTGAACGATACGGCCGTCGGGCCGGGCGAGGGCGGCGATGGATGACATTTCGCTCAGGGTGAGCTGAAAATCGAAGATGTCGATATTTTCTGTCTGGTGTTTCTCGGATGCGGCCTTCGGGATCGCGATGACGCCCTGCTGGGTCAGCCAGCGCAATGTTATCTGGCCCGGTGTTTTGTTGTATTTCGCGGCAATGGCTTTGATGGTCTTGTCATCGGCGACGGCACCGCGGGCAAGCGGGCAATAAGCGGTTAGGGCGATGTTGTGCTGGCGTGCGTAATCCAGCACGGGGGTCTGGCTGAGATAGGGATGATATTCGACCTGGTTGCAGGCGATGGTTGTGCCGAGATCCTCGACCACCTGTTTCATCAGGGCCACGGGAAAATTGGAAACGCCGATATGCGTGGCAGCGCCCGTGGCCTGCACTTCGCGCAGGGCCTTGATGGAGTCTTTGAGCGGGATGCGCGCGTTGGGCCAGTGGATGAGCAACAGGTCGACGTAGTCGACGCCCAGGCGCTGTAGCGATGCGCGGGCATGTTGCTGCAATGTGCCGTCGGCGAGATTATCGGCCCAGACTTTGGTGGTCAGGAAAATTTCGGTGCGGGGAGTGCCGGCCGCCTTGATGCCGGCGCCGACTTCGGATTCATTGCCGTACATTTCCGCCGTGTCGATATGGCGGTAGCCGAGCGCAAGCGCAGAGGCCACGGCGCTGGTTGCCTTGGCGCCCCTTAACTCCCAGGTGCCTAAACCAATGGCGGGGATTTGCGCTTTGCCCGCTGTGACCAGATCCATGATACCCATCCTTTTTATAGCGATTTAGACCTACCACGAGCCAAGGGCAACAGGTAGGGGCCAAAAGCGCAGTTTCCAAGGCTTTGTAAGGTCTTGGCCGGGGGCGCGAACACCTTTATATTATGGGACATGGCTGAATTTACCTTACCCAAGAATTCCAAAATCCAGGACGGGCGCGTTTTCGAGGCGCCGGAAGGCGCCAAACGCGCCAAACGTTTTGTCATTTACCGTTGGTCGCCTGAACAGGGCGGCAATCCGACGCGCGATACCTACACGCTCGACCTCGACAATTGCGGGCCGATGGTTCTGGACGCGCTGATCCAGATCAAGAACGAAGTGGATGGCACGCTGACTTTCCGCCGTTCCTGCCGGGAAGGCATTTGCGGTTCGTGCGCGATGAATATCGACGGCACCAACACGCTGGCCTGCACCAAGCCGATCGCTGATGTTTCGGGCGATGTGAAAATTTACCCGCTGCCGCATATGCCGGTGGTGAAAGACCTGGTGCCGGATCTGACGCATATGTACGCGCAGCTAGGTTCGATCGAGCCGTATCTGAAATCGGAATCGCCGGCGCCGAGCCGCGAGCGTCTGCAATCGCCGGAAGAACAATTGCTGATCGACGAAGCATCGAGCTGCATTCTGTGCTTCTGCTGTTCGACATCCTGTCCGTCTTACTGGTGGAATGGCGATCGTTTCCTGGGGCCGGCCATTCTGCTGATGGCGTATCGCTGGATCGCGGATTCCCGTGACGAGGCGACGGGCGATCGTCTGGACAATCTGGAAGATCCGTTCCGCCTGTACCGCTGCCACACCATCATGAACTGCACCCGGACCTGTCCGAAGGGCCTTAATCCTGCGCAAGCCATTGCAGAGATTAAGAAATTGATGGTTGCGCGGGCCGCTTAACCCTCTCCTTAAATTTGACATAATGCGGTTAAATCTGCTTTCATACCCTTTAAACAAGGGGTGTGGCGTATGCCGGACAACAAGCCGATCAAACCGTTATTCGCAGGCGCGCATGGGCAGGCCGATCCAAAAGCGTTTCTTGCCGATATCGCCAAGCTGTCTGGCCGCTTCGTTCTTGCGGATGTTGATCCTGCGGCATACCGCTATCAGGCGAGCGCGTGGCAAACAGCTTTTCCAATGAGCCCGGTTCAACTGGTTGAAACGCTCACCACGAATTTGCCTGGCGAAACGCGCGTGGTTATCGATGATGGTTTCAGAAAGCTGAGCGTTGAAGGTTTTGTCAAAAAATCCCTCAAGAGCGGCAAGAAGCCCTGTTACTACACGACGCTGTCTTTCGAAGGTCAGAATGATCTGCACATCAACGAGATTTTTGTAAATCCCAATTTGCGCGGGCAGGGCATTGGCGGCGCATTGCAGAGCGTTATCGGGCGTGTTGCGCAGATGCGCGAGGCTCAGGACATCACGCTGGTTGCGGGCTGGAGTGACGGCGCGGCAAGCTGGGCGCAGGCAGGCGCTGTGCTGAATCGCGATGCTGATCCGGATCAACACGATGATTCCATGAATGTTTTGCAAAAGCGCATCGTTGGCCTGCTGGAATCCGGCGTGCTGACCGAAAGCGCGCAAGAGGAAGTGGAACGCGCGTCGCTTAAAATCGATGAAAACACATTGCAGCGCATTGTGGCGCTTCGTACCGATGTTTCGGCGCTTACAAAACCTGGCGCCGCCCTGATGGATAGCCATGGCACGTTCGCCAATGCTTATGATCCGCTGGATTGCGCAACCATTACACTGTCTGAGGCGGTGAATATCGCCCGCATGCCGGATGGCCGCGTGCCGCTTGGCCCTTTATTGCTTGCCGAGACCTATTGGCCATGCCGTCTGCGCCTGAAGGACGAGGGCATAGCCCAACGTTTCCGGGGTCCGGAAGCGGGTATTTAATAAGTTTCCCATCAAGGCTGTCGCGCAAGAGCGTTTCAGGCTAAGTAAAGGGCATGAACCGCAAAACGCTGTTTTCATGGGCGGCCTATGACTGGGCCAATTCGGCGATCACCACGATCGTTTTCACCTTCGTTTTCAGCATTTATTTCGCCCGATCCGTTTACGGCAACGAGATCGACGGATCTGCCGCGTGGGCGTTCGCGCAGGGTTGCGCCGGTGTCGCTATTGCCCTGATGTCTCCGGTCGTGGGGGCCGCGATGGACCGGTATGGCCCACGCAAGCCAGCGCTTAAATTTTTTACCTGCATCTGCGTTTTGCTGGCGGCATCGCTGTTTTTTGTGCAGCCGGATCAGTCTTTCATTGTGTATGCGCTGATCACGGGCGCAGTGCTGACGATCTGCTTTGAATTGATCCAGAATATTTACGGCACGACGCTGCCGCTGGTGGCGCCGCCGGATAAAATCGGTTTTGTATCCGGCGTAGGCTGGGGATCGGGATATATCGGCAGCATCATATCGTTGAGCACGGCGCTGTTTCTTTTCATTGGGCTTGGCGATGCAGGCGGGTTGCTGGGCATTCCCAAAGAGGGCGCGTTGCATGTGCGGTCGACGATGCTGCTGGCGGCGGTCTGGTTTGCGATTTTCGCCATTCCGTATTTTGTATTTTGCCCGGATGCGCCCAAGTCGGGACGCACATTCATGGCAAGCGCGCGCGAAGGGCTGCGGGATCTTAAAAACACGGCGCTGCATGCCAAGCGTTATCCCGACCTGATCAAATTTTTGATTGCTGCGGCCATTTATCGCGACGGATTGGTGACGCTGTTCGCAATGGGCGGGCTTTATGCGGCCGGCACGCTGGGCATGGAATTTTCGGAAGTGATGATTTTCGCCATCGCCATCAACATCGCGAGCGGCATCGGTGCCGTGGCATTCGCGTTCTTCGACGACAAATGGGGATCGCGCACGATTGTGATCATCTGCCTGATCGGGTTGCTGATTTTCGGGGCAGGAGTGATTACGACGGACAGCAAGACGATGTTCGTGGCGCTTGCGTGCTGCCTGGGTTTGTTCATCGGGCCGGTCCAGGCGGCGAGCCGGGCATTGCTTGTCCGCCTCAGCCCGCCGGAGAGCATCGGCGCATTTTTCGGGCTTTATGCGCTGACCGGCAAATCGGTGGCTTTCATGGGGCCGTTCGCCTTTGCCGCCCTGACTACCGCGTTTGACTCGCAGCGCGTTGGAATGGCCAGCATTTTGGCCTTTTGGGCAATCGGATTATTGGTGATATACTTTGTCCGACCAAATCGCGCTGTTGTCCCTTAGTCCATGAAGTTTCCGATCCACATTCATGAATCGCCCAATTATGACGATCGTCCGTTCCGGATCGATGTGGATACGATTGTTTTGCATTATACGGGCATGGCCAATCTTGAAGAGGCGATGGAACGGCTGACTGACAGCACGCCGGAAGCCAAAGGCCTTGGCCGCGTGAGCGCGCATTACCTGATCGATGAAGACGGCACGACCTATGCGCTGGTCGACGAACGCGACCGCGCCTGGCATGCGGGCGTTTCGTACTGGCGCGGACGCACCAATATCAACGATTTTTCCATCGGCATCGAACTGGTCAACCCGGGGCATGATCACGGGTACAAACCGTTTCCGCGTCAGCAGCTGGATTCGCTGGTCGAGCTTTGCAAATCCATCTGCAAACGCAACCCGATCAAGATGGATCACATTCTGGGGCACAGCGATATTGCGCCCGGCCGGAAAATCGATCCGGGCGAGAAATTCAACTGGCGCCATCTGGCGCGGGCCGGCATCGGTTACTGGCCTGAGGCTGAAGCGGAAGATTATCCGCGCGCGCAGAATTACCTGTCATCGCCGACGGCGTTGCGGGCAGGGCTTGTTAAGTACGGCTATAACCCCGATGTCGATACCGACACAATGTGCCAGGCGTTCAACCGCCATTTCGGCCGGACGGATTCCGCGACTTTGACGTGGGAAGTGGCGGCCAGCCTGTCCTGGTTGACCCGTAAAATCATCAAATCTTGAAAAAAAGCCGCTCAAAGCGCATATTGCCCGCCAGTCAGAGGGCTGGATCGTCGCGGGATAGCAATATTCCGAGGAAAGTCCGGGCTTCATGGAATGACGGTAGCGGATAACATCCGCCGGGGGCGACCCCAGGGACCAGGGCAACAGAGAGCAAACCGCCTCTCATCTTTTAGATGAGGGGTAAGGGTGAAAGGGTGCGGTAAGAGCGCACCGCGTTCGTGGTAACACGAATGGCACGGCAACCCCTACCGGAAGCAAGACCAAATAGGGATCACACGATCATTGCGCCCTCGGGCAATGTGATCTAGCGCATTCCACGCGAGTGATCCGGGTTGGACGCTAGAGTATCCGGGCAACCGGATGCCAAGAGGAATGACGGTTCTCGACAGAACCCGGCTTACAGGCCCTCTGACTTCTTTATTTAAAAAGGCCCCATCACGGGGCCTTTTTTTGTTCGTGATTATTTTTCAGCTTCTCAGCCAGCATGTGCTGAACACGAATGAAACGCCGCGCATTCGCCACCATTTCCTGCGACCAGGCGATGGTACGTCCATCGGGAAGATCCGTCATTTTAATCATTGCTGCGGTAGCGTTTTTGTTTGGTTTCGCCGGCGTTGAGCATGACTTTGAGCTCATCGCTGGCCGCGCAAAGATGCATGCCGGTTTTATGCCAGTCATAGTCTTTGCACATCATGCTTAATGAAAAGAGATATTGTGAAAGAATATGCGCAAAATGAATGCGCGCAGTATCTTCCTTTGTGGCGGATTGATCCGCCACTGTTTCGCTGCACATAGTGTCCCCCTATCAGCGTTATTTTTCAGTTTTAAAAAATATACGTTCCCAGTACACGAGCCGGACGGCGGGCAGCGCGGTGAAAATTGCGCTGCATCGGTGCGGCAAGGGTGCTTTGCAATTGCTCGGCCACCATTTTCTGAATGGTCCGACGGTTGGTCAGCCAGTCTTCGCAGACGGCAAACACCAGCGAACCGATAAACAAGAACAAGCTGGCTGCGAGGATTACGCTCAGGCCGGTCATCATGGTTTTAATCTCCCTGTATCAACCCGTTTCTTTTGACTTTGCATGGTGGGTCGTTGTCTGGACTATGCCCTTTGCATTATGAAAACACAAGAAAAAAGTGAGCAATATCAATAGTTTATGAAAAATCAATTATAAGTTTGGTTTTTCATAACTTATCTCAGCTTGAGGAATGGATCTATGGCCGGGGTGATTTGAGCTTCTATTGCAAGCCAAAAATAATGCAAAATTGCATTCTATTTCAGTGTTTTGCGAGGTCTTCTTCGTTGACGTCCCATGCTGTCCCATGATATCCCATATATATCACCTCTGTTCTGTCAGGCAGGGCAGATTTTCGTGGGTTTCGGGTCATTTTCATGGGGCTGTTTTTATCGACGACGATCAATCGGATCGATAGCAAGGGACGTGTATCGATTCCTTCGACGTTTCGTGCTGCCCTTTCAGGCCAGCCTTCTTCGGGGATCATTTTGATGAAATCACCTCTGCATGCGGCGCTGGAAGGTTTCGCGCCTGCGATGATGGATGACATTGCCGCGCGCCTTGACCGCTTTCCGATGTTTTCAAACGATCAGGACGACATGGCGGCGGCAACGATGGCCGAGGCGGTACCGCTCAATTTCGATTCCGAAGGGCGCATCATGCTGCCGGCCGATCTGGCGGCGCATGCGCATCTTAAAGCCGATATCGCGTTTGTCGGTCTTGGCAGCAAATTCCAGATGTGGGAACCCAAAGCCTGGGCCAAGCGCCGCGAGCTTGCGCAGAAGGCTGTCAGAGCCCGGGGTCTGAATTTACCACGTGCGGAGGACAGCGCCTCATGAGCCATGTGCCTGTCATGCTGCCCGAAGTGCTGGAAGCGCTGAAGCCACAGGATGGGGGCATTTATGTCGACGGCACATTCGGCGCGGGCGGTTACAGCAAGGCCATTCTGAAAGCGGCTGATTGCAAGGTCGTGGGGATCGACCGCGATGAAACAGCAATTGCGCGCGCGCAGGGCATTGACGGCGTTATTCCCGTGCATGGCGCGTTCGGTGATGTTGAAAGCCATCTTGAGGGGCTGGGCATTGATGCGGTCGATGGTTTTGTTCTCGACCTTGGCGTGTCGTCGATGCAGATCGACCAGGCTGATCGCGGTTTTTCATTCAACAAGGACGGCCCGCTGGATATGCGCATGGACCGCAGCAGCGGCGAGCCGGCCAGCGTGATCGTGAATACGATGGATGAGAAAGACCTCGCGGACCTTATTTACAAATACGGCGAAGAACGCCATTCGCGCAAAATCGCGGCGGCTATCGTCAAGGCGCGCGCCGAAAAGCAGATCGAAACCACGCTGGTGCTGGCGGATATCGTTGCCAAGGCGATGCCGGGGTCGGCCAAGAAATTCGCGATCCATCCTGCGACCCGCACGTTCCAGGCATTGCGCATTTTTGTGAACGGCGAACTGGACCAGCTGGAAAGCGCTTTGAATGCCAGCCTGTCGATTCTGAAAGAGGGTGGGCGTCTGGTGATCGTGTCGTTCCACAGCCTCGAAGATTCCGTCGTCAAAGCTTTCCTGCGCGAGCAGGGGCCCAGCCAGGCCGGGTCCCGCCATATGCCGGAAACAGAAGCCGTTCCGGCCAAGTTTATTCAACCTGTGAAGAAATCCATTGCCCCCAGCGACGCAGAATGCAGCGCAAATCCCCGGGCACGGTCCGCAAAATTGCGCTGGGCCGTGCGCACTGATGAAAGGATCGCCGCATGATGAACCGTACTGGACAGCATTTACGATTTTCGCCGTGGCCCATCATGCTGGTGCTGGTTGCGATCGGCATGGCGGTTGGCGTTTTTGTCGTCACGCAAAGCGTGCAGCAGCGCGAAGCGCGTGTTGCAGAACTGAACCACAAGCTTCTGGCCGAGCAGCAGACCCTGCGTGTGCTGGACGCCGAGTGGGCGTATCTGACCCGGCCGCAACGCCTGGAATCGCTGATCGTGATGAAGGCGGAGAAAGACGATATGCCGCCTGTGCCTGCGCCGATTGCGACCCTGATCGAACATACGGCTGAGGTCGAGCCTTCTGCAGGTGTGCCCGAAGAAAAAGCGGTTGCGGCCGTGAAGAAAGAAGAGCCGGCGATCGTGGCTGCGAAAGCGCCCGAAAAACCGGTGGTTAAAAAGAGCGTCGCCAAGGTGCAGAAGAAAGAGCCTGTAAAGACTGCGTCAAAAGCCAAAGCCAAACAGAAAACCAACATCAAGGACGATGTCTGGCAGATTTCGCGAAAAACTCCGGCACCCAGCCGCCCCACCCAGCAATTCGCCAGCGTCAAGCGCGCCGGCGTTGCGCGACCGATTATCGAATAAAGGATAGCGATGACGTTTACCCGCGCCCTTCACGATACAGCCACGCAGATCGTCGGATCGCGTGGATCTGCCGTGGAAACTGCGCGCGGCCGACTGATGGTCATGAGCGTCGTGTTCCTGATCGCCTTTGCCGGGCTTGCAACGCGCGTGTCATATCTTTGCCTGTGGCAGGAAGGGGCTGAGCCGCGTTTCGAAGCGATCCGCGCCGGCGGCGCCGATCCGGCCGTGCTGGCAGCGGGGCGCGCGGATATTCTGGACCGCAACGGCGTATTGCTGGCGACCACGCTGGAAACCATGTCGCTGTATGCCGATCCGAAGCTGGTGCCGGATGCAGCGGCCGTGGCGGCTGACCTTAAAAAGATTTTCCCGGATGCTGATGCGGTTGATATTTCGAAGAAGCTGTCGGGCAAAGGGCGTTTCGTCTGGCTCAAGCGCGGCCTGTCGCCCAAAGACATTGCTGCTGTCAATGCGCTGGGGCATCCGGGCCTTAATTTCCGTTCTGAAAGCCGCCGTTTTTACCCGCAAGAGTCGCTGACGTCGCATATTGTCGGTTATACCGATGTGGATGGCGGTGGACTGGCTGGTGTTGAACGCAGCATGGACGAAATGCTCAAACGCGGCGGCACGCCTGTGAAGCTGACCATCGATGTGCGGTATCAGCATGCCTTACGCCGCGCGATTGCCAAGTCGATGCAGGATTTCAGCGCCAAGGGCGCTGCAGGCGTGATTGTCGATGTGCAATCAGGCGATATTCTGGCAGCGGTATCGGCGCCTGATTTCGATCCGCAGGAAGCGGGCAATGCGCCGGACGATGCCAAGTTCAACCGGTTTGCGCTTGGCGTTTACGAGATGGGCTCGACGTTCAAGACGTTTTCGACGGCTGTTCTGCTCGACCAGGTTGACGGGCATCTGGGGCAGAATTTTGATGCCACCAAACCTTTGAAGCGCGGGCGTTTTACAATTTCTGATTACCATGCTGAAAATCGCATTCTGTCGCTGCCGGAAGTGTTCATGCATTCGTCCAACATCGGCACGGCGCTGATGGGCGACAAGATTGGCACGCAAAAACTCAAAGATTTCTACACGCTGCTCGGTTTCACCAAACCGGTGCCGACGGATCTGTCGGAACGGGCGCAGCCGCTGGTGCCCAATCCGTGGCGCGAGATCAATACGCTGACGGCTACGTATGGACATGGCATCGCTGTCACGCCGCTGCATCTTGTGCGGGCGTTTTCGGCGATCGTCAATGGCGGCGCATTACCCGCGCTGCATATCGTGGCGGGCGAGCATGATGAAACGCGCGTGCGGGTTATTTCGGAAGAAACGTCTGAAAAGATGCGCAAGCTCTTGCGCCTGGTTGTCACGCATGGCACCGGCGGCAAGGCCGATGCGCCGGGCACAATGATGGCGGGCAAAACGGGCACGTCGGAAAAATCGAGCGGCGGCGGGTATGCGAAAGACAAGCTGGTGTCGTCGTTCGTGGGCACGTTCCCTGCGGATAATCCGCGCTATGCGATCCTGATTTCGGTGGATGAGCCCAAGGGCAATAAAGAATCATACGGCTATGCGACGGCCGGCTGGGTGGCCGCCCCGGGGGTCGGGGCCGTGGCTGCCACCATCAAAAACCTAGAGAATCTGCCGCCCGGGGACCCGCAACACGACGTAGTCGTCGAACGCGAAATGGCACGCTATATTCAGCTGGAACCCAAAGCGTTAAAGCAGCTGGCCGCCTTCGAGCGATAACATGAGCATTGACCAGAATATTGTCGCAGTCATTCAAGGGCTGACCGCGGATAGCCGTATGGCGCGATCCCAATGGCTGTTTGCCGCATTGCCGGGCAAGCACAATGACGGGCGCCTTTTTATCGCGGATGCGATCAATAACGGTGCCAGCATCATTCTGGCGCCTGAAGGCACTACGCTGCCGCAAGGTGCCAAGGCTGATCTGATGACCGATGCCGATCCGCGCCGACGCTTCGCACTGCTGGCGGCAGAATTTTACAAGCTGCAACCTCAAACAATCGTCGCGGTGACGGGCACCAACGGCAAGACGTCGACGGTGACGTTCGCATCGCAGATCTGGGACGGACTTGGGTTTACATCGGCCTCTCTGGGCACGCTGGGCATTGTCTCGCGCATCACGATGAAAAAGGGCGGGCTTACAACGCCTGACCCCGTGACCCTGATGGCGGAGATTGCGGATTTGGCTGCTGCCGGCGTGACGCATATGGCGATGGAAGCATCAAGCATTGGTATTGACCAGCGCAGACTGGACGGCGTGAAGCTGTCGGCGGCGGCATTTACAAACTTTACACATGATCACCTGGATTACCACGGCGACATGGAAGCCTATTTCGCGTGCAAGGCGCGGCTGTTCAAGGAATTGCTGCCGGCGGACAAACCGGCGGTGATCTGCACCGACGATCCGGCTGGCGAACAGTTGAGCCGCATCATCGATAACCCAAAAATCTGCATCGGCCGCGCGCAGGATTGCGAAATCCGCCTCGACGAACAAAAGCCGACGCCGTTCGGGCAAATTCTGAATGTGACGGTGGCCGGGAAGCCGCATGTTGTTCATCTGCCTCTGGTCGGGTTGTTCCAGGGCATGAACGCGCTGACAGCGGCCGGGGTTGTGATGGCGACGGATAACGTAGCCTTTGGCGATATCGTGCCGCATCTGGAGACATTGCGCCCGGTCGATGGCCGTATGGAACTGGTGGACGGGCATCCGGAAAAGGCGGCTGTCTATGTCGACTATGCTCATACGCCGCACGGGCTGGAGACGGTTCTGGAATCCGTCCGCCCTCATACCAAGGGCCGACTGGTCGTGGTGTTCGGCTGCGGCGGAGACCGGGATAAATCGAAACGTTCGCTTATGGGCGGGATTGCCACAAAACTGGCCGATTTGGCGATTATCACCGATGACAATCCGCGTTCGGAAGACCCCGCCCAGATCAGGGCGGAAATCCGCGCGGGGGCGCCCAATGCCGCGGAAATCGGCGACCGGCGCACGGCCATCCGCGAAGGCGTGGCCGGGCTGGAGGCCGGGGATGTGCTGGTTATCGCTGGAAAAGGCCATGAACAGGGGCAGATTATCGGCGATCATGTGCTACCGTTCGACGATGTAGAAGAAGCGCAGGCTGCGATCAAGGAGTTGAAGAGTGCTTTATAATTTACTGAGCCCGCTGGGTGACAATATCCAGTTCTTCAACCTGTTCCGGTATCTGACCTTCAGGACGGGCGGCGCCACGCTGACCTCGCTTATTATCTGTTTCCTGATGGGACCATCGTTGATTGCCTGGCTGCGCCGCAAACAGACCGAGGGGCAACCGATCCGCGAGGACGGGCCGGAGACGCATTTCAAAAAACGCGGCACGCCGACCATGGGCGGGCTCATGATTTTGCTGTCGGTGACGATCAGCACCCTGTTATGGGCGGATCTTTCCAATCAGTATGTATGGTTCGCGCTGACGGTGATGATCGGTTTTGGCATGATCGGTTTTGTCGACGATTATATGAAGCTGACGAAAAAGAACGTGAAGGGCCTGTCAGGCAAAAAGAAACTGCTGTGGCAGATTCTGATCGCCGGTTTTGTCGGCGTGGGTATCGTGTTCAGCCTGCCGGACGGATTGTATGACACGCTGGCTATTCCGTTTTTCAAATCGGTGCTGCTGGATCTTGGGTTCTTCTTTGTGCCGTTCGCGGTGCTGGTGATGATCGGCGCGTCGAACGCCGTCAACCTGACGGACGGGCTGGATGGCCTGGCCATCGTGCCGGTTGCGATTGCAGCCGCGTGTTTTGGCCTGATTGCTTATCTGGTCGGCAACGCCGTTTACGCCAATTACCTGCAAATTCACTACGTGCCGGGATCGGGCGAGCTTGCGATTCTGTGCGGCGCGCTGATTGGCGGGGCGATGGGCTTTCTCTGGTACAATGCGCCGCCGGCCATGGTATTCATGGGCGATACGGGATCGTTGTCGCTGGGTGGTGTGCTCGGGGCGATTGCCGTCATCACCAAGCATGAGCTGGTTCTGGCCATCATCGGCGGGTTGTTCGTGATGGAGACCGTTTCGGTCATGATCCAAGTGTCTTATTTCAAAATGACGGGCAAGCGCGTGTTTCTGATGGCGCCCTTACATCATCACTTTGAGAAGCATGGCTGGTCGGAACCGACCATTGTCATTCGCTTTTGGATCATCGCCGTTATTCTGGCGCTGATCGGTCTTTCAACCCTGAAACTGCGTTAATGGATCAAACAGCACCGTTCATATTCGAGTCCTACAGCTTTGACGCCGTCACGGGAAAGCTGTCGCTCAATTATGCTTATGAGGACGGCGTTCGTTTTGAGGAAATCGTCACATTTCCAACGCCGCTGCCCACGTATAATGCGCAAGCCGCTGACCGGGTGTTCCGGCTGCTGTTTCTGCTGGCCGGGGTTTCTTATTACAAAGCGCGCGTGCCCAGCCGCTTGATCTGCAAGCCGTTTCATCTGGACGAGGCGACAGGCACCTGGCTTACAAAAGTTTACACGATGGGGCTGGCGGAGTTCGCGTACCGCAACAACCTGACCCTGGACATTCATTTCGAGCCCATCGACGTGCAACCGCCGGAAGCGATTGCGCTGGATCTGCCGGACCGCATTCTGGTGCCGGTGGGCGGGGGAAAAGATTCCATCGTCACGCTGGAAACGCTGCGTCGTAAAAATCCGACCCTTTTCGCCCTGGGCGGACCATCCGGGCCGGCTGCGCCGATTGCCGATACGATCAAGGTATCGGGCATGGAATCGCTTTTTGTATCCCGCGTGATTTCACCGGAACTGATCAGGCTTAACCAGGAAGGTGCCTATAACGGGCATGTGCCGATCACGGCGATTTTGAGCGTGATCGCACTGGCCTGCGCCGTGTTGTACGGATACAAGGCCGTTGTCATGTCCAATGAGTATTCGGCATCGGCGCCCAATTTTGCCAATATCAATCACCAGTACAGCAAGTCGTATGAATTTGAATCGGAACTGGCCGGGTATGTGCGGGCGTTCATTTCCCCTGATCTGCAGTATTTTTCATTCCTGCGCCCGGTTACGGAGATCAATATCGCGCGGCGGTTTGCGAAGCTGATCAAATATCATGCCGTGTTCCGCAGCTGCAATACCGCCTTCAAGCAGGATGAGGCGGCGCGCGGCAAAAAATGGTGCTGCAACTGCCCGAAATGCCGCTTTGTGTTTCTGGCGCTGGCGCCCTTCATGGACCGCGATGAAATCACCGGGATTTTCGGATCCAACCTTCTGGATGACCCGGGGCAGACGCAAGGTTTTGCCGAGCTTTGCGGCCTTAACGCCGAGAAACCGTTTGAATGCGTGGGTGAGGTGGAGGAAAGCGCTGCCGTCATGAAGCGCCTGTCGGAACGGGGCGCCTGGAAGAAGGACGCGGTGATTGCCGCGCTGGCGCCGCAAATCCAGAACCGTGATTACGATTACCTGTTCCGCCTTGCGCCCGAGCATAATTTGCCGTTCGCGTATCTGGAGTTGCTGGATGAACATCGCGGATCTTGATAAAAAAAATATCGTCATCTGGGGCAAGGGCCGCGAGGGCAAGGCGGCGGAAGAATTCATCCGTTCGCGGTTGCCGACGGCGGCGATCACTTTTGTCGATGAGGCCAGCGGCGAAGATATCAGTGCGGTCGTCAAATTTGCCGATGTGATCGTCAAGTCGCCGGGGGTGAGCCTGTATCACCCGTTGCTGAAGGGTAAGGATGTCACGTCGCTGATGAATTTGTGGTTTGCGCAAAAGCCTGATGCAAAAACCATCTGCATCACGGGCACCAAGGGTAAAAGCACGACGGCGGCATTGGTCGGACATGTTTTTAAGAAGCTGGGCTATGTATCGGCTGTGCTGGGCAATATCGGCGTGCCGGTCAGCGAGGCGCCGGAAGGCGCAGAAATCATGGTGATCGAGACATCGAGCTTTCAGGCGGCCAATTTCGATGGTCTGTGCGATATCGGCGTTGTTACGTCGCTTTATCAGGAACATCTGGACTGGCACCGCGATGTTGAGACGTATCAGCGCGACAAGATGAATTTGCTGCAGCATTCGAAAACCAAGATCGTGCACCCGCAGGTGGTTGAGAGCGGGATTGATCTGCCTGGGGATGTTATCGTCTGCCAGCCGGTTACTGCCCGCATTCCCAATGAATACCTGTCGCGGGCGCATAATCTGAACAACGTAGCCATTGCGCTGGAGGTTTTTCGCGCGCTTGGCATCGACCATGATGCCGCCATCGAAGCGATGCGCGATTTCAAAGGCCTGCCGCACCGGCAGCAGGAACTGGGCGAGCTGAGCGGTGTTTTGTATGTCGATGACTCCATCGCGACGACACCGCAGGCGGCCATTGCGGCCATGAACGTTTATAAAGACCGCCCTGTCACGCTGATCGTTGGCGGGCATGACCGCGGGATCGATTACAGCCCGCTGGTTGAGTACATCGGTAAAAACCGCACTCATGTCGTGGGTCTGGGGCCTTCGGGCCGGCGCATCTTGCAAAATGTCACGGGCGAGGGCGCCTCATCCATGGCGGAAGCGGTGCAAAAGGCCAAAGCCGTGACGCCGCAGGGTGGGGTGATATTGCTGTCTCCGGCGGCGCCATCCTTCGGGCTTTTCCGCGATTATATCGAGCGCGGCGAAGCGTTTGCCAAAGAAAGCGGCTTTTAGAAGCCCTTCAAATCATAGAAACTTGGGCCATGGTACTTTCAGCCCAGGATCGTTCGCAAATAGGAAGGTGGTGGTGGTCGGTTGACCGCCCGCTTCTGGCGGCAATCCTGGCGTTGGCGGCACTGGGTGTCGGACTGGTTGTAACGGCCAGCCCTGCCGTGGCGGTTCGCCTCGGGGTCGAGCCGATGCACTTCGTTTACCGGCATGCGCTGTTTCTGGTTCTGGGCATCGGGGCACTGTTTGTGTGTTCGCTGCTCAGCCCCAAGCAGATCTGGCGGGTCGCGACGTTCGGCGGCATTGCCGGACTGATCGGCATTGTTCTGACTTTATTCATGGGCGTTGAGATCAAAGGCGCCACGCGGTGGATTTCGCTGTTCGGTTTTTCTGTGCAGCCATCTGAATTTGTGAAGCCGTTTTTTGTGGTCGTTGCCGGGTGGCTGCTGGCGCGGCAAAAGACGACAGAAGGATTTCCCGGGTTGTGGCTGGCGGCGGCGCTGTATGCGGTTGTGGTATCGCTTTTAATGTCACAGCCCGATCTGGGCATGACCGGGGTTATTACGGTTACGTTTTTTGCGATGATTTTCCTGGCCGGTTGCCCGTTGCGTTATATCGTCGTGTTGGCGATGGCGGGCATGCTGCTGCTTGTCTTTTTCTATTATACGTTCGATCACTTCCACAGCCGCGTTGAGCGGTTTCTTGATCCGTCGAGCGGTGATACGTACCAGGTCGACCGGTCGCTGGAAGCCTTCGCCAATGGCGGGCTGTTCGGCACGGGCCCCGGCGGCGGGCAGGTCAAGAAACAGCTGCCCGATGCGCATGCGGACTTTATCTTCTCGGTTGCGGCAGAAGAACTGGGCCTTATTTTCACCGTTTTGCTGGTGGCATTGTACGGGTTCATCATCCTGCGCGGGTTTTTGCGCCTGCGGTCCGGCAATTCGGTTTTCGCGATGCTCTCGGGGGGCGGATTGCTGGTGATGCTGGGAATTCAGGCTCTGATCCATATGGGGTCGGCGACGCAGGTGATTCCGGCCAAGGGGATGACGCTGCCGCTGGTATCGTATGGCGGTTCGTCATTGCTGGCGGTGGGGATGACAATGGGTATTATATTGGCACTAACCAAGGGCCAGGGAACGAAACGTCATGATTTCCGATGGAAACCATCCGCCACAAGCGAATTCTGACACCGTCATTCTAACGGCCGGTGGCACGGGGGGGCACATGTTTCCGGCCTTCGCGCTGGCGCGCGCGCTCAAAGAACGCGGTTTGAAAGTATCGCTGGTCACCGATGCGCGCGGACAAAAATACCAGACCCTGTATACGGATTTGTTTTTTCATGTGGTGAAGGCGGACACGCTGCGCGCGGGCCTGCTGGCGAAGCTGAAAATGGCGATCAACCTGGCCATCGGCACCGGGCAGGCGTTTTTTTTATTCAAGAGCATCAAGCCGCGCGTGGTGGTGGGTTTTGGGGGCTATCCTTCCTTTCCGGCGATGGCGGCGGCGCAATTGCTGAAAATCCCCACCGTCATCCACGAACAGAATGCTGTTCTGGGCAAGGCGAATGCGCTGGTAGCGGCGCAGGCGCGGACGATCGCGTTGTCGCTGCCGGACCTGTCCGCCATTCCCGAGCAATGGCGGGACAAGGCGATTGTGACCGGCAATCCGGTGCGCGCGGATATTGCGGCGATTGGCGCGTATGAAACGCCCAACGACGTTTTCCGCCTGCTGGTGCTGGGCGGGTCGCAGGGGGCATCGGTTTTTTCAAAAGTGGTGCCGGAAGCGATCGGCAGGCTGCCGGAAGCGCTGAGATCGAAAATCAGCGTAGTGCAGCAATGCCGTGCGGCGGATCTGGCCGATGCGAAACACGCTTACGACAAAATGGGAATCAACGCGCGGCTGGAGACATTCATCAATGATGTGCCGGCGCAACTGGAGGCTTGCCACTTGCTGATCGCGCGCTCGGGTGCGAGCACGGTCACCGAAGCGGCGGTGGGGGGGCGGCCGGCGATTTTCGTGCCGTACCCGCACCACAGGGACCAGCAGCAAATGCGCAACGCGCAAGTGCTGGTCAAAGCCGAGGCGGCGGTGGTCATGGACGAAAAAACCATGACAGCTCAAGACCTTTCAACAATGCTTGAAAACATGCTGTCCCGCCCGACGCAACTGGCAATTATGGCCGCAAACGCCCGCAGAGCCTTGAATCCGGACGCTGCCGAGCGGCTTGCGGATGCCATTCTGAGCCTGTAAAACAAGGTAGACTTTAAAAGGATTGCTTCATGAGTTTCATGCCGCGCGATATTGGCGCGTTACATTTTGTCGGCATTGGCGGGATCGGTATGTCGGGTATTGCCGAAATGCTGATGGGGCTGGGCTATATCGTTCAGGGCTCTGATGCCGTTGAATCGGCCAATACCAAGCGCCTGGTGGCCAAGGGCATGCAAGTGATGATCGGTCACCATGGCGGCAATCTTATGACGGCTGACAACAAGATGCCGGCTGTGGTCGTGGTTTCGACGGCGATCAAGCAGGACAATCCGGAACTGGAAGAAGCGGTTCGCAGCGGTATCCCCATCGTGCACCGCGCCGAGATGCTGGCCGAGCTGATGCGCCTGAAATGGTCCATCGGCATTGCCGGCACGCATGGCAAAACGACGACGACATCGATGGTCGGCGCGATGCTGGAAGCAGGCGGCATGGATCCGACCGTCATCAATGGCGGCATTGTCAATTCTTACGGCACCAACACGCGTGCGGGATCTTCGCAGTGGATGGTCGTAGAAACGGATGAAAGCGACGGGTCGTTTATTTCGCTGCCGCTGAATGCCGGCGTGATCACCAATATCGATCCCGAGCATCTGGATCATTACGGCTCGTTCTCCGCGCTAAAGGCCGCGTTTGCGATGTTCGTGCAAAGCCTGCCATTCTATGGTTTTGCCGTTTTATGCGCGGATCACCGCGATGTGCGCGAGCTGATTCCGCAGCTCATCAACCGCCGCCTGATCACGTATGGTTTTGCGGCGGATGCGCAGGTGCGCGCGACGAATGTCGAGCTCAAGGCTGATGGCGCGGTGTTCGATGTGATTGTCGCGGGCAATGTGACCAAGAGTGACGACCAGCATTTTACAGGCATGCGTCTGAACGTGCCGGGCAAACACAACGTGCAAAACTGCCTTGCCGCGGTGGCAGTAGGGCTTGCGCTGGGCATGAAGGAAGACCAGATCCGCGCAGGGCTGCAAAGTTTCGCCGGCGTCAAACGCCGCTTCACAAAAGCGGGTTCGGCTGGCGGCGTGACGGTCATTGACGATTACGCGCACCACCCGGTGGAAATCCGCACGGTGCTGGCCACTGCCAAAACCGTGCAGCAGGACAGCGGGGGCAAGGTTATTGCCGTGATGCAGCCGCATCGTTACAGCCGTCTTTCCAACCTGATGGATGATTTTGCGGCGTGTTTTGTCGATGCCGACACGGTGGTGATTGCCGATGTATACCCGGCCGGTGAAAAACCGATTGAGGGCGCGGATCGCGATCATCTGGTTGCCGCCACGAAGGCGCGTGGTCATGACCATGTCATCGCGCTGGAAAATCCTGATGATCTTGCGAAACTATTGGCCGATAAGATCAAAGCGGGCGATATGATCGTTTGCGTGGGTGCGGGTTCGATCACCAACTGGGCGCATGCGCTGCCCGAGCAGCTGGAAAAGCTGATGGACAAGGCGAAAGCGGCATAATGGATATCGGTCGTCTGCCAGCCGTGCGCGGTCGCTATACCGAAAATGCGCCATTGGGGGACACGTCGTGGTTTCGCTGCGGCGGGCGCGCGGATGTTCTGTATAAGCCGGCTGATCTGGAAGATCTGATGCAGTTCCTGGCCGGGTGCCCGGAAGACGTCAAGGTCACGGTGCTGGGGGTGTGTTCCAACGTGATTATCCGCGATGGCGGCATTCCCGGCGTCACTATCAAGCTGGGCGGGGCCTTCGCGGAAATCGATGTCGATAAAACTACCGGCCATGTTACGGCGGGGGCGGCAGCGCTGGATTTGAATGTCGCCACGATGGCGCAGCGTGCCGGACGGTCGGGGTTAGAGTTTTTATGCGGCATTCCAGGATCCATCGGGGGCGCTATCCGCATGAATGCAGGCGCTTATGGCCGCGAAACCGTCGATGTGCTGGTTGAAGCGACCACGGTTGACCGCGCGGGACAGGTGCGCCGGTACAAGCCGAGCCAGATGGATATGAGCTACCGTTATAACGGTATTCCCGAGAATTTTATTTTTACGTCGGCGATTTTCATGACGGGGGAAGATGATCCCGCGCATATCGACCGGCGCATGAATGAAATCAAGGACAAGCGGGCAAGCACGCAGCCGATCCGGGCGCGCACGGGCGGATCGACCTTTGCCAATCCGACGCCGGATGAGCTGGCCGCGCTGGGCATTCAGGAAGGCATGAAGGCATGGCAGATGATCGACAAGGTCGGTGGCCGCGGTTTTTCGATCGGCGGGGCGCAGATGTCGGAACAGCATTGCAATTTCATGCTGAATACCGGGAACGCAACATCGGAACAGCTCGAAGATCTGGGTGAGGAAATGCGCCGCCGCGTGAAGGATATGTTTGGCTACGGCTTACGCTGGGAAATCAAACGCCTTGGCGTGCCATTGCTGCCCGCGGGCACGGCTTAAAGATTCAATTTCCGTTCGTATAAATCAGGCAGGTCGTTTTCGAGCAGAACGATGTCGTCGTGGCGCATGTTATCGCCCAGCCATGCCTGGGCTTGCGCGAAGGTGGCGCAAGGGACAACCAGTTTGTGCGGGGCGTTTGCGCGGAAGGCTTCGACCATGGCGGTAATGCGGATGGGAGAAACAGGCAGGAAAACGTCGCAATCCTGCGCGGCCTGCGCGCCGATACGCGCGTGTTCGGTGGCATGCGCGGCGCCCAGCTCGATCATGCCGGGGCTGATGAGGATGCGGCGGCGGTTTTTGCCCAGCAGCGTCAAGGTCGAGAGCGCAGCGGAAAAACCGGCTGGGTTTGAGTTATAGGCATCGTCGATGACGATCGCGCCGCTGGACTGATGGATGACTTCGAGGCGGTGGCGGATCTGCGGCACGGTTTTCAGCGCGGCGATGACCAGCGACGGTTCCATGCCAATGCGGCAGGCAACGGCAAAGGCCAGCGCCATGTTGCCAGCATGATGCAGGCCGAAAAGCGGGGACGAAAGTTTATAAAGGCCGCCGCGGAAATCGACGGTGGCCGTGATACCCTCAACGCTCTGGCCGATATCGACGATGCGCAGGTCGTCGGCAACGCGGCCGCCGACCAGCATGACGCGATCGCGATTGGAATCGATGAATTGCCTTGTGTAATCGTAGTCCAGTGTGTCGGACCCCATGACGGCCCAGCCGGTATTGTTGACTGCAGCTTCGGGCAACTCGCATTTGGCGCGGGCAACCGCATCCAGCGATTTGTAACGTTCGTAATGGGCGTGGCCGACATTGATGAGGACAGCGGCATCCGGCGGGGCGAGGTCGCAAAGCGCTTTGATCGAGCCCGGCCCATAAGCGCCCATTTCACAGACGAAGTATTTATGATGCGGCGAGAGCGTTTCACGCACGACACGGGCGATGCCCATGGGCGTGTTGATTGAACCCGGCGTAGCGAGTGTGGGCGCAAATTGCGAAAGGACGTGCGCGAGGATGTGTTTGGTCGATGTTTTGCCGAAAGACCCGGTGATGCCGATGGTGAAGGGTTTGAGTTCGAGCAGTTTGGCGTGCGCTTCGTTCCAGAATTTTTTCTGTACGGATGATTCCATCGGTGACAGGAGGGCATTCCCCGCGGCGAGCGCGAGCGGCACCAACTGGATCATCAAGGCCCAGAAGAAGAGATGCAGGCCAAGAAGGACGCCGACCAGGGCCAGGACCGCCAGAAGGGAAAAGGCGGTCCAGCTGATGCGCGCGGCGCGCTGGGTCATGGCCAGTTTCTTTTTGCCGATTTCGCGCGGATCGGCTTCAACCCAGCCGATGACGGCCAGCACGAGGGCTGCGACCATTTCGAAGATGGGCGCGAAGAGCGGCAGCAGCAGCGCGGGAAAGGCGAGCACGAAAACGCACAGGCTGGCTTTGCGGTCAAAGGCGCGGCGTTTCCAGACCCATTGCAGGAAGCGCCTGCCGTCGTAATCGTCCTGCTGGAAGACGTGCAGGTATGTCAGCAAGCGGCGGTAAGCAAAGAACAGAAACGCGATGGCAAGAAAGAGTGTGCTCATGATGGTTGTTCCATGAAGTTCTTGATGAGACCCGCAACCTGGTGCCGGGCGGTGCCTAAAATGGAATAATGGTCGAAGCCGTCCAGAATATGCAGCTGCGAATTGCGGATTTTTTTATGGAGGCGCCGGCTGACTTCCGGCGGTGTTTCCATGTCGTTGGCGCCGCAGATAATGAGCGTGGGGCACGCGACTTTTTTGGCAAATTCTTTCTGGTCTTCATTGACGATGCGGACGAAGGAATCGCGCAGGACCCCAGCGTTGCGATAGTCCGGCGAGCCAAAGCGCGCGCGCAGGGCATCGCGTTTCGGGCCTTCGGGCACCAGATGTTTCAACGTCTTGAATGTGTAAACGCGCGTGTTGTGAGAAATTTTCTGAAACATGGTGCGCTTGCGCTTCAGACCTGCCGGCGCTATCAGGACCATCTTGTCGAAAAGGCGCGGATATTTGGCGGACAGAATCATGCCGACGCGGCAACCGAAGCTGTGGCCTACCCAGATGCGCGGGGCGGCGGGCAGAGTGATCAGCCATTTTGCGGTTTCGTCGGCGTAATTTTCGGCGCCCCAGACTTCCGGCGGCGGCGGGCTTTGGCCGAAACCGGGAAAATCGGGCAGATAGCTGGCCGCGAAGGGTGCAAAGGTCTGAGCGAACGGCATAAATGCCTCGCTATCCTGTCCCCAGCCATGGGCCCAGACGATCTGTGTAGGACCGCTGCCAGTTTGCCTTATATTCATCATCTTCCTGTCTTGCGAAACGTAGCAAACTGCGTTGAGATGGCAACAATAAGGAACGGAATATAAATGAAAAAGCGCGTTGCAGTATTTATTGGCGGCAGATCGCCCGAACATGATGTCAGCGTGGTCTCAGGCCTGCAGGCCTTTCAAGCGCTGGATCGGGGGCGTTTCGACCCGTTTCTGGTCTATGTGAGCCTTACGGGTGAATGGTATGTGGGCGATGCCCTGGCCGAGCGCAATCATTACATTCCGACCCCTGAAACCCGCAGAAAACTGACCAAAGTCAGCCTGGACACCAATGCGGACCCGATGGGCAAAGGCCGCCTGATCGGGGAAAAAAAGGGCCTATTTGCCAAGCCGGAGATCATTTCCTTCGATGCCGCCCTGTTCGCCTTCCACGGGCTGTTTGGTGAGGACGGGGCGTTTCAGGGACTGTTTGAGGCTGCAAATGTTCCTTACACCGGCATGCGGACCATGGCTTCGGCCGTGCTGATGGACAAGGTTGCCACCAAACGCGTGCTGGCCGGGACGAATGTGCCGCAATTGCCGTTTCTGGTCATTGACCGCCCGGCATCGGGCAAACAGGTCACGGCGGCGGAAATTTCAAACCAGATGGGCAATATCGCGTTTCCGGTAATTGTGAAGCCGGCGCATCTGGGGTCTTCCATCGGCGTGGGGCGCGCGATCAGCGCGGATGAAATCGCAGCGCAACTGCCGAGCATTTTCAGCCTCGACCATCAGGCGATGATCGAGCCGTTCGTTGAAAACCTGGTTGAATATAATTGCGCGGTGAGCGGCATTTTCGGGGAGATCCGCACCTCTGCGCTCGAGCGGCCCAAGCGGGTGGCCGATCTTCTCGACTTCAAAGAGAAATACATGTCGGGCGGGGGCAAAAAAACCGGCGGGCAGAAAGCGCCGGGCACCAGCTCGGAAGGGATGCTGTCGCTGACGCGCGATATCAATCCGCAATTGCCGGAGGGCATGGAAGCTAAAATCCGCAACTGGGCGGAGACTGTTTTCAAAACGGTGAACGGCACCGGCGCGCCGCGGCTTGATTTTCTCTCCAACGAAAAGACCGGCGAAGTGTGGTTCAACGAAGCCAATCCGTGCCCGGGCAGCTTCGGCTATTTCCTTTGGGAAGCGGCCGCCAAGCCTGTTTTGTATACCGAGTTTTTAAGCGCGCTGGTCGAAGAGGCGTTTGCGCAACATCGCAAAGGCCAGTTGCCGCCCGACCCCACTTTGCGCGATGCGCGGCTTTTCCCGAGACCTTTCAATGCCTAGAGGCACCCGCCGATCCGAAATGAAATCGCGGCTGACGCCGCGCCGCCTGAGCTGGCTTGGCTGGTTCTGGGGCCGGGTATGGTTTGCGACAAAAATCGCGGGCGTCATCGCCGTGGTTGCCGGTCTGTGTGTCTGGGTACTGGCTGAAGGGTACATGGTCAAAGCCAGCGATTACGTTCAGGACAAAGCGGTGGCTGCGAGCGGCGGCATGGGTATGAAGGTCGCCGACGTTATTGTTGAAGGGCGTCATTATGTCGATGCCAACACGCTGAAGGAAACCATCGGGGTCAAACCGGGCGATCCATTGCTTGGCGTCGATATCAACGATCTGCATGCGCGGCTGACATCCATCGCATGGGTGCGTGATGTGCAGGTGCGCCGCGCATTGCCGGACCGCCTGATCATTACCCTGACAGAACGCACACCGATTGCGCTATGGCGCGATGCGGCTGGCGGACCGGCTGTGATCGATGATGAAGGGGTTTTGCTGGCGCGGCACAACCTTGCGCAATACGGCCAGCTGCTGGCGGTTGAAGGCAAGGGCGCCGAAAAAGAAGCGGGCACGCTTATGGCGTTGCTGAAAGGCCAGCCTGATATTGCGGTGCGCGTGAAAAAAGCGGTGCGCGTGTCGGACCGGCGCTGGGATCTGCTGATGGATGGAGGCACGACCATTCGCCTGCCGGAAGATGACCCCGGTTTTGCGCTGGCGCGCGCATCGAAAGCGCAGGGGCAGGAAAAAATTCTCGACCGCAATTTAAAAGCCATCGATCTGCGCCAGCCGGACCGTATTATTCTTGAGGGACAACCGGGCGAAGAATCCCGTGACCTTCTGTTAAAAGAGAGCAATCCGGTTTAATCTTCAAGAATCATGATCAGACATAAGCCCAAACCCAAAGGCACCATCATTGCCGCCCTTGATATAGGCAGCACGAAAATCGCGTGCCTGATCGGTCGCGTGGTTGACGATCTGGGCAATGTTTCGGTTATCGGCATCGGGCATGTGGCCGCGCGCGGTGTCAAAGCCGGGACCATTACGGATTTGCTGGCGGCGGAAGAATCGATCCGTCAGGCGGTCCATGCGGCCGAAACCATGGCGGTTGCAGAAATGAAGGGGTACCCGTTGCGCGATGTCGTGACCGGTGTGCCATCCATGTATACGGATTGCCGTAAAACGGCAGTCGATGTGGCGATGCTGGGCCATGAAGTGGGCGAGGGCGATATCCGCCGCGCCATCCAGCGCGCGCAAAAGCAGGAACAGGGCGAAGGGTATACGCTGGTTCACGCCATTCCGGCCGGTTACGCCATTGACGGGCATCGCGGCATTGAAGAGCCGCGTGGCATGGCCGGGCAACGCCTGCGGGTTGATGTGAATGTGGTGGTTGCAGAGAGCGCGGCGCTGACCAATATCGCGCGTTGTGTCGAGCGCACGCATCTGGATATCGAAGCGCTTTGTGTGCCGGCGTATGCGGCGGGGCTGGCATCGCTGGTGGCTGATGAAATGGATCTGGGCTGCACGGTCATCGATATGGGTGGCGGTGTTACGTCATTTGCGGTGTTCCGCGAGGGCGCGATGATTCATGCGGGGGCTATTCCCGTGGGCGGGGCGCATGTCACCAATGACGTGGCGCGGGGCCTGAACACGCGCACGCATGAAGCCGAGCGTATTAAGATTCTTTACGGGTCGGCGTTAACCTCATCGACGGATGATTCCGAACTGATCGACGTGCCCCAATTGGGTGAAGAAGAAGAATCGCAGCCCAACCACGTGCCGCGTTCTTATCTGGTTTCCATCATCCAGCCGCGCCTGGAAGAAATTTTCGAAATGGTTCGCGCCCGCCTCGATGATAGTGGTCTGGGTGCCGCCATGGGCCGACGCGTGGTCCTGACGGGCGGGGCTGCGCAGACGCCTGGCATGCGCGATCTGGCCGGCATGATTCTGGGCAAGCAGGTTCGCCTAGGACGGCCGACCAAGATCCGCGGCTTGCCGGATGCCACGTCGGGACCGGCATTTTCCGCGACTGCGGGGTTACTCCACTATGTGTGTGAACGTTCGGATGAACTGCCGCAATACGGGCGGGGCGATACGCAAGAGGGCAGCATTTTCGAGCGTGCCCGCCGCTGGTTTAGAGAAAACTGGTAAAACCATAAGCCCCTCTTTGTATGTTTCCTTATGACAATCGAATCCTCCGTTCGCGCGGCGTATGCGACTGCTGTGCAGAAATGCAAATCCTAACCCCGCACACCGCATGGAATACGCACGGCCCTTCGCGCGATGCTGTCGGGCAGATTATCAAAGGGGGAATCGATCATGGCTTTTTCGATATAGAAAAAGCATCGACCCTGTTCGATGTGCCGACCAAGACCGTGATGGCATGGGCGAATGGTGAACTGCCTGCGCGCAAACAGCGCATCAAAGTCTGGAAAGCCATCAAACGGCATATCGGCCAGCCACCATCGCAAGGGTAAGTCTCTTCAAATCCTGTGGATAACCCTTGGAGAAACAGGGGATGGATTCAGTTTTGACTTCCATGACTCTTGCGGCAAATGAATCGAAGCATTTAGACTCACCAGAGTGATTTGTTGCGGCGAGATTCAATGTTTTGCCCCGAACCACGCGAAACTTAACCGCCGCCAAGAATGGCAGCACCCGAGGATTAAACGGCCCATGCTCAACCTGACCGCTTCTCTTCCTGATCAAAACAGGGATCTATCACCGCAAATCACCGTTATCGGTGTCGGCGGCGCCGGCTGCAACGCCGTCAACAACATGATCGCCTCGAAGCTTGAGGGTGTTCGTTTCATCTCGTGCAACACGGATGCGCAGGCGCTCAAGCACAGCCTAGCACCGGCCCGCCTGCAACTCGGCACGCGCATCACGTCGGGGCTGGGCGCGGGTTCCAAACCTGAAATCGGCCGCGCGGCGGCTGAAGAATCCATGGACCAGATCGTCGCCGAGATCGAAGGCGCGAACATGGTGTTCATCACTGCCGGCATGGGCGGCGGCACGGGCACGGGCGCTGCTCCTGTCATCGCGCGCGCTGCCAAGGAAGCGGGCATCCTCACGGTTGGTGTTGTCACCAAGCCGTTCCACTTCGAAGGCCAGCACCGCATGCGCATGGCCGAAGCCGGTCTTGCGGAGATGCAGCAGTATGTCGATACGCTGATCGTTATTCCGAACCAAAATCTGTTCCGCATCGCCAACGAAAAAACCACGTTCGCTGACGCCTTTAAACTGGCTGACAGCGTTCTGCAGTCGGGCGTTCGCGGCGTTACCGATCTGATGGTCATGCCGGGCCTCATCAATCTCGACTTCGCAGATGTGCGTTGCGCGATGATGGAGATGGGCAAAGCCATGATGGGCACCGGTGAAGCCAATGGCGACCGCCGCGCCGTTGAAGCGGCCGAGCGCGCGATCAACAATCCGCTGCTGGATGATATTTCGATGAAGGGCGCCAAAGGCGTCATCATCAACATCACCGGCGGTTATGACATGACGCTGTTTGAAGTCGATGAAGCGTGCAATCGCATCCGCGACGAAGTCGACGCAGACGCCAACATCATTTTCGGTTCGACCTTCGATGAAACGCTCGAGGGCGTCATGCGCGTTACGGTTCTGGCCACCGGCATTGATACGGAAAGCGCCCGCCGCGCCCGTCCGATCCGTGGTTCGAACACCAACGCGGTCGCGCCGCAGACCCTGGTCGAGCAGCGCCCGGTTCAGCAATCGTTCCAAACCCAGCCTATGTCTTATCAGCCTCAGGCCCCGATGACGGGCGGCGGCATGGAAGGCATGTATGGTTCAACCACCGGCATGCAGCAGCCACTGGTGGTGCCCCCTTTATCTAATCGCGTATCGTCGCCGGTCGCCGCACAGGCGCCCGTTTATGCCCAGGAGGGCGCAACGATGCGCAAAATCGAAACCGGTGGCGGTCACGGCGGTTACCAGCAAGCAGAGCTTGGCATTTCTGCCGCGCCGCAAACGACAGCGGCATCTGCTGCCGAACTGAATCGTGGCATCCGTCATGCCGGCGCTTTCATTCCGCCGCGTCCGGTCGATCCGGAATCAGGTCGCGCCTTTGCTGGCGGCATGCCGGCACCGCAACGCCCGATGCCGTCTTTCGATGACGACAATGCGTTCGCTTCCGATCTCGCGGCCCGCCCGGCTGGTCTGCAGCTCAATCCGCCGACACCGGGTCAGCGTATGTCCAAAAAACCGTCGCTGTTCGACAAAATCGCGACCATGTTCACCGAAGGTGAAGATGGCGACGATCAGGGAGCACAGTCTTCGGGTGGCAATAGCGGACAAGGGGGAGGCCTGTTTTCAGGTTTCACTGCCCGCCGGTCCGCCCCACAGCCGGAACAGCAACAACCGATGATGCCGCCGATGCCGGCACCGCAGGTTCAGCAGCCGGCACCGATGTCCCAACCGCAACAACAGCAGCAGGGCGGTCAATCGGATCTTGAAATCCCGGCTTTCCTCCGTCGCCAGGTTTCTTAAAAATATTTGCAAGAAATTCAAAAAGCCCGCTGATTTAGCGGGCTTTTTTGTTAAAGTGAGACATGAGCAAGAAGAAACCCACCCTGATTTGCCGCCCGTTCGAACGCGATGAATGGGAAGCCCTGCGCGATCTGCGACTGGAGGCATTGCAGGATTCACCGGGATCTTTTTCCAGCATTTTTGAGAAAGAAAAAAAACGTCCCGAGCGTCACTGGCGCAACACGGCGCATTCGGATGAGTGCACGGTGTTTGGATTGTTCATTGATGACGTGCCCGTCGGCATTATCGGTATTACGACCATGAGCGCGGATGCGACCGGCCAGACAGCCGTGTTGTGGGGCACTTATATTCAGCCGGCCTATCGCGGCAACGGGCTGACCAAGCCGCTTTATAAAACCGCGATTGCCTATGCCAAGGCGCGGACCGACTGGAACCGGCTGGTGATTTCACATCGCGACAGCAACATCGCATCCAAGAAGGCGACTTTGTCACACGGGTTCAAATATACGATCAGTGAAAACAAGAACTGGCCGGACGGCACATCCGAACCGGAATCGTTCTATGAGATGGATCTGACCAAGGGCCGCTAGATCAGCCGCAGGTGATCTGGTTGATGACGCCTTTTTTATCGACTTTGAAATTCAGACGATTGGCGATGGTTTCTCCCGTGACAGTCGTGCCGGGGTAGATGACGCGGATCGGGGCGTCGAATTTACGCTTGGCCAGTTCGGTATGATGCTTGCCGACCAGATCGCCGGGGACCAGGCATTTGGCGTCAGCCTTGGGGGCGGCGCGTTCGGCGCGGACGATGGCGGCCAGGTCCTCCCCCGTGCGGTTGGTTGATGTGCCACAGCCTGCCAAGAGCAGGGTGGAAAGGGCAAAAAGGGCGAAAATCCGGGTCATAGCGGCCATCTTATAGGGTCTGTAACAATGCGCAACAGGGCGTGATTTCAGCTGTTGCAACCAATTCCATAGCATAAACGTAGAAATAGCGAGATTCGTTCCGAAGGCATTATGCAACACACATTGAAAACAGCGACTGAGACTTTGAGCGGCGTCGGCCTTCATACCGGCAAGCCGATCAATCTGCGCGTCTTGCCGGCGGCGCCGGATACGGGACTGCTGTTCGTGCGCACGGATCTGACCTCGGTCAATACGTACGTGCCGGCGCTTTTCGATGCGGTCGATAACAATGCATCCAAGCTGTGCACCTTCCTGAAAAATTCCGCCGGTGTTGCGATCCAGACACCCGAGCACCTGATGGCGGCGCTGGCTGCGGCGGGTATCGACAATGCACTGATCGAAATCAATGGACCGGAAGTGCCGTTGATGGATGGCAGCGCCAAACCGTTTATCGATGCGATCATGCAGGTGGGGCGCAAAGTGCAGCCGAGCCCGCATTCGACGCTTAAAGTTTTGAAACCTGTGCGCGTTGAAGACGGCGATAAATTCGCCGAACTCCGCCCGCAAGATGGCCCTCTGTCGATCGATTTCACGATCGCGTTTCCGGGCATCGGCACGCAGCAGCGCAAATTCATCTTGAGCGATGCGCAGGCCTTCATGGCTGAAGTGGGCGCGGCCCGCACTTTCACGCTGCGTTCCATCGCACTGAAAATGAAAGAGGCGGGCGCGGTCAAAGGCGGCAGCCTGGATAACGCGCTGGTCCTGAATGATGAGGACGGCACGCCCTATGAAGGCACCGCCCGTTATGCGGATGAGCCAGTGCGCCATAAAGTCATGGATGCCGTGGGCGACCTGGCCCTGGCCGGCATGCCGATTGAAGGCGCCTTTACCTGCAACAAGGGCGGCCACGCCCTGACCAACGCGCTGTTGCGCGCGGTGTTCTCCAACCCGGCCAATTACCGTGTTGTGCGCGATATTGCAGGCATTCCGGTGCCGGAAGCCGATATCCGCATCGCCCAGAAGGCTCATTAAGCCTCGTCTGGACATGCCCCCTTGGGGCGGATATCTTACCTTTCCAGTCAATAAGATAGGTATTTTTCCCATGCGCCGTTTTGTAAACGCGGTTTTGCTTTTGTCGACCGTCAGCCTCGTTGCCTGCGGCACGTCTTCCAAAAAGGACGTGGAAGAGCAGATCACCGCCGACCGCCCGGTCGAGACCATTTACAATGAAGCCGCCGAGGCGATGGATACCGGCAGCTATAAGAAATCGGCCCGCCTGTTCAACGAAGTCGAGCGTCAGCACCCGTATTCGCAATGGGCGACGCAGGCGCAATTGATGGCGGCCTACGGCCAATATAAAGCGGGCAGTTATGACGAGGCGGTTATTTCGCTGGAACGTTTTATCCGCCTGCATCCTGGCCATAAGGACATTGATTACGCTTATTACCTGCGCGGTCTGTGCTCTTACGACCAGATCACCGATGTTACGCGCGATCAGGACATGACCCGCGAGGCGCTGGAGAATTTCGATACGCTTTTGCGCCTGTTCCCGGAAAGCAAATACGCGCGCGATGCGAAGCTGAAGCGTGACCTGACGCTGGACCACATGGCCGGCAAGGAAATGGATATCGGCCGCTATTACCTGACGCGCAATTACGATACGGCTGCCGTGCGCCGTTTCATGACGGTCGTGAAAGATTACCAGACCACGACACATGTGCCCGAAGCGCTGCACCGCCTGGTCGAAGCGTATATGCATATGGGCATGTTCGAAGAGGCAACGCGTGTTGCGGCGGTGCTGGGTTACAACTATCCGGGCAGCGTGTGGTATGAGGATTCTTACAAACTGCTCAACGCCGAACAGCGTCAGAAGTTGATGGATGAGCGCAGCTTCAAAGACCGCACCATCGATGCGCTGCTGAGACCGTCTTAAATTTCAAGCCGCGCGATATTTATCGAGCGCAATGACCGGCGTGTGGGTGTGAACAACCCGCACGCTGTTTTTTTCGATCACATGGCGCGAGCCGTAATCATCGTGATTGAGAGAGCGGATTTTGAATGTGACGCTGTCATGCTCTTTCAGATCCTTGTCATGCTCATCGGGAAAGAAGATGTAGAGACGGCCATTGACGGTGACGTGGCGGAAAGATTCGCGCGTGTGTTCCGATCCGCCTTCGGGCCAGATGATTTTCTGGTCGCTGACGATTTCGACCATCCCTTGCACTTCACCTGAGGTTTTGCGGGTGAACAGACTGCGCATTTTTAAGCCTTTCCATTTGGTAATTTTATTTCAATATCAATGGTATTTGGATGATAAAAATCCACAAACTCGGACATTCTGTCAATAAATTCTTGGGATCCCGGGTGGGGAGAACGTTCGTAGAACGTCGGTTTTGTGCTACGAATCAAGGATGCTACAGGCCCTTTCCATTCGCGATGTTGTGCTGATCGACGCACTCGATATCGAGGCGGATGACGGGCTGTCTGCGCTGACGGGTGAAACCGGGGCGGGTAAATCCATTCTGCTCGATGCGCTGGGTCTGGCGCTGGGGGCGCGCGCTGATGCGGGGCTGGTGCGCAAAGGTTCGCAACAGGCTTCTGTCACGGCTGCGTTCGCGCTGCCGGCGAAACACCCGGTTTTCAAAATTCTGGATGAGCAGGGCATCGCGCATGAGCGTGACATTATCCTGCGGCGGATTTTAAGCGCCGATGGCCGCAGCAAGGCGTTCATCAACGACCAGATTACATCGGTCCATCTGCTGCGCCAGATTGGCGATCACCTTGTCGATATTCACGGTCAGTTTGAGACGCATGGATTGCTGGACCCTAAAACGCACCGCGCCACGCTCGATGCGTATGCGGGATCGGATGTCGAAAGCGTTACCAAGGCGTGGAATGAGTGGCAGTCAGCCGTTCAGGAACGCGACGCGCTGCTGGAAAAAATCGCAGAAGCCAAACGCGATCAGGAATACTGGCAGGCGGCGTGTGACGAGCTTGTTGATCTGGACCCGAAAGAGGGAGAGGAAGACGCCCTGCATGCGCGGCGCACATTGCTGGCGGCTTCTGAACAGATTGCAGGCGCCTTCGAAGAAAGCCGGGCGCTGATCGAAGATGAAGACGGCGCTATTCCGCAGCTCAACCGCGCGTGGAAATCACTGGACCGCGTGGCAGGCAAGGCGGGCGACAGGCTGAAGCCTGCGATTGAAGCACTGGACCGCGCGGCGAATGACATGCGGGTTGCCTGCGATATTCTGGAAGGCTGGTTCAGCGATACATCGGGCGGACCGGATACGCTGGAACAGGTGGATGACCGTCTGCATGAGCTGCGGGCGGCGGCGCGCAAGCATAAATGCCAGGTGGATGCGCTGCCCAAGGTGCTGAGCGATATTTCGGACAGGCTGTCGGCCATTCGCGGTGATGATGGACGGATGATGGAACTGGACAAGGCTGTAACTCAGAGGCGCAAAGCCTATGAAGCCAATGCGAAGAAACTGTCTGATATCCGCAGCAAGGCGGCCAAGACCCTGGATAAAAAAATTATGGCGGAGTTGCCACCGCTGAAGCTGGAAAAGGCGCGGTTTGAAACACACGTCAGCATCCTGCCGGAAAACCAGTGGGGACCTGCCGGTATGGAAAGCGTGCAGTTTGTTGTCGCCACCAACCCTGGCGCGGCACCGGGGGCGATTGATAAAATCGCATCGGGCGGGGAATTGTCGCGCTTCATGCTGGCGATCAAGGTTGTGCTGGCCGCGACGTCGACCGTGCCGGTGCTGGTATTTGACGAGGTTGATGCGGGAATTGGCGGGGCAACGGCGGATGCGGTAGGCGAACGGCTGGCGATGCTGGCCCATGAAGGGCGCCAGGTCCTGGTGGTCACGCATAGCCCGCAGGTAGCAGCGCGGGCGGGCCATCACTGGATTGTTGCCAAGGCGGCCAATGACGGCGCCACGCGCACCACGCTGGTGGCGCTCAAAGACAAGAAAAACCGCACCGAGGAAATCGCACGGATGATTTCCGGCGCGAAAGTCACACCCGAGGCGCTGGCCGCCGCGGGTAAATTGCTGCAACAGGCATCGTAATGAGCAAAAGAGACCTTCAGGCCCGGCACGCGAAACTCGCGGACGCCATCCGCCACCATAACGCACTTTATTACCAGAAGGACGCCCCTGAGATTGGGGATGCGGAATACGATGCGTTGTGGGACGAGCTGGTCGCGCTGGAAAAAGAGCATCCTGAGCTGGTGACGCTGGACAGCCCGACAGCCAAGGTTGGGGCCAAAGCGGCTGGCGGTTTTAAAAAGGTCAAACACCGGCAGCAGATGTTTTCGCTTGGCAAGGCGATGGCGGAAGACGATGTCACTGCGTTCTACGAGCGCGTGCACGATTTCCTGAAGATGCCGGTGGATATGCCGATTGAGTTGCTGGGCGAGCAGAAGATCGATGGTTTATCGCTATCGCTGCGCTATGAGGACGGCAAGCTGGTTCAGGCTGCGACCCGCGGCGATGGCGCGGAAGGCGAAGACGTCACCGCGAACGTGATGACGATTGACGACGTGCCGAAAAAATTGCCTGCAGGCGCGCCCAAATCCATTGACGTTCAGGGCGAAATTTACATGACCAAGAAGGCGTTTCTGGCGCTGAACAAGGCGCAGGAAAAGGCCGACAAGCCGTTGCTGGCCAATCCGCGCAATGCGGCGGCAGGCAGTTTGCGGCAGCTGGATTCATCCATCACAGCGTCTCGGGCGCTTAATTTCTATGGCTATTCGATCGGCTATAGCAGCGAGCCGATTGCGTCGACGCAAAAGGGCATTCGCGATGTTTTGAAAAAATGGGGTTTCGTCACGCCGGAACCGAGTGTTGTTTCCAGGGATCTGAAAGATATTCTGACGTTTTATGCGGATATTCAGGACAGGCGCAATACGCTCGATCATGATATCGACGGGCTGGTTTACAAGGTGAATGATCTGGCGCTGCAGGCGCGGCTGGGGTCTGTTTCCCGCGCGCCGCGCTGGGCGGTTGCGCATAAATTCCCGGCCGAAAAAGCGGTTACGGTTTTAAAAGACATTACCATCCAGGTTGGCAGGACCGGCACGCTGACGCCCGTGGCTGAGCTGGAACCCGTCAATGTCGGCGGTGTGATGGTGGCGCGCGCGACCTTGCATAATGAAGACGAGATCGAGCGCAAGGATATCCGTATCGGCGATACGATCAGCATCCAACGCGCGGGTGATGTTATTCCGCAGGTATTAGGCCACATCGAAGGCAAGCGCCCGGCCAATGCGCGTAAATTCAAGTTCCCTGATACGTGCCCGGCCTGTGGGTCCAAGGCGATCCGTGAAGAGGGCGAGGTGGCGCGGCGCTGCACCGGCGGATTGATCTGCCCGGCGCAGGCGGTGGAACGGTTGCGGCATTTCGTGTCGCGCGGCGCGTTCGACATCGAAGGCATGGGCGAGAAGATCATCCAGGAATTCTGGGATGATGGCACGGTGCGCAGCCCTGCCGATATCTTCAGGCTGGAGGAAAAGGACAGGAAAAGCCTGACGCCTTTACGGGTCCGAGAAGGCTGGGGCAGCCAGTCGGCGCAGAAACTGTTCGATGCCATCAATGCGCGCAAAACAATTGCGCTGGGCCGGTTTATTTTTGGCCTTGGTATTCACCAGGTCGGTGAAGCGACGTCCAAAAAACTGGCGAAGAATTACTTCACCATCCAGAACCTGATGGATGAAATGAAGGCAGCGGCCAAGCCGGAGAGCGAGGCTTATGCGAAGCTGACGGATATCGACGATATCGGCCCCAGCGTTGCCGATGACCTGGTCGGGTTCTTTACCGAGAAGCACAATACGGACCTGCTAAAGGACCTGCTGCATTATGTGAGCCCTGATAACTATGTAGCGCCGGATACAAGCGGCTCGAAGGTTGCGGGCAAGACGGTGGTGTTTACGGGCAGTCTTGAGAAAATGTCGCGGGATGAAGCCAAGGCGCAGGCGGAACGGGTGGGCGCGAAGGTATCGGGCAGTGTTTCGTCGAAGACGGATTACCTGGTCGCGGGCGCAGATGCGGGTTCGAAGCTGAAGAAAGCCAAAGAACTGAACGTGACCATTTTAAGCGAAGACGAGTGGCTTAAGCTGATTGCCTAAATCTTGCGGCGCAGTTCGCCGAGTTTATCCATGGCGGCGTCGTATTCGGCGGTGAATTCGCGGCGTTCGACGAAACCTTTGCCGCCGGCTTTGCGGGTCAGGGATTCTTCCAGCGCGTGATTCAGCAATTCACTGATCTGCAGATCTTTCTGCTCGAGCGAGAGTTGCAGGGCGTAGAGGACGCGGTCGGAGAGTCGTTTAAATTCCAGTGCCATGGCTTAAAGGTATCCCTGTTAAATGAACTTGGCAACAAATGGGTCGAACCGATCCCAGAACGCTTTTCTGTAAACATCCTGTTCCATCAAAACTTCATGCATGGCGCCGGGCACCACCTCATGCTCGGCATGGGGCAGGTGCTTGACGGTGGCTTTGATGGCCGCGTTAGAGACAATCTGTTCATTCTCAGCCGCGAGAATAAGGATCGGGGTTTTAATTTCGGCCAGATAGGCGGGTTGCCTGAGCGTATCCATGGATGCGAATGCCGCCCGCACCCAGTCGAAGGTCAGGCCGCCCATGCGCAGGTCGGTGTTCTTCATCCAATACCTTTGCATGCCGATGCGGCCGGAATCCGTGGTCAGTTTGAGAAGATTGGCTTCAAAATTCGGCTCAGTCCATGGACCGTTATGGGGAAGATAGTTCCTGCCCAGCCCGAGGCGATGCGTCGCAGCGATAATCCTGCGGACCAGTCCTTCCGCAAAGGGCATTTTTATGCCGAGCATAGGGGCCGTGAGGACCGCGCACCGGAAAGCGTCTTTGACACCATGCATGAAGCGCAGGCCGATATGCGCGCCCATGGAATGCGCGAGCAGCACGCGCGGCATGCCGGCGGGGACGGGGATCATACCGATGAAAATGGCAGCATCCTGAACATCGTTCGCGAAATCGTCGTGGACGCGGCGGTCGGTGTCGTAGCGCCAGGCTTTGCCCTGACCGCGCCAGTCCATAACGGCTACCGCATATCCGCGGGCGAGCAGATCGTGCGCGACTTCAAAATATTTTTCACCGTATTCGGAAAGGCCCGGGAGGATGACGACCAGCGCTTTCGCGTCCTGCGGAATGACCCAGCCGGCGCGGATATATTGCCCGGGCCGGGTCTCGATGCGGTCTTTCCATTCCCAGGCGGCGGGCTGGTGAAAACGCGCGTCGAGATCGGGCTGAAACTGCGTGTTCACGCGCTATTCCATGGCCTTGATGATGTCTTCGGCCATTTTCTTGGCGTCGCCCAGAAGCATCATGGTGTTGTCGTTGAAGAAGAGCGGGTTGTCGACGCCGGCATAGCCGGTGCCGAGCGAGCGTTTGACGAACAGCACCGTTTTGGCTTTTTCAACGTCGAGAACCGGCATGCCGTAAATGGGTGATTGAGGGTCCGTCTTGGCGGCAGGGTTGGTGATGTCGTTCGCGCCAATGACGAAGGCGACGTCCGTCTGCGCGAAGTCGCGGTTGATGTCGTCCAGTTCCAGCACGTCGTCGTAGGGCACGTTGGCTTCGGCGAGCAGGACGTTCATATGGCCGGGCATGCGGCCGGCAACGGGGTGAATGGCATAACGAACCGTCACACCTTCTTTTTTCAGCACGTCGGCCATTTCACGCAGCGCGTGCTGCGCCTGCGCGACAGCCATGCCGTAACCGGGAATGATAATGACGGAAGACGCGTTCTTGAGCAGGAAGGCGGCGTCTTCGGCCGAGCCGATTTTTACAGGCCTGTCCGATGCGACGGCGGCAGATGCCGTGCCCGCATCCGCGCCAAAGCCGCCCAGCAGCACGTTCAGGAATGAACGGTTCATGCCTTTGCACATGATGTAGGAGAGGATTGCGCCGGAGGCACCGACCAGCGCACCGACGATGATGAGCAGCGGGTTTTGCAGCGTGAAGCCGATGCCCGCGGCTGCCCAGCCGGAGTAGGAATTCAGCATGGAGACGATGACCGGCATGTCGGCGCCGCCGATCGGGATGATGAGCGTGATGCCGAGGATGAGAGCGACGGCGATGATGGCGAAATAAATCACATCCCATTCGGTGGTGCAGAAAACGAGCATGAGCAAAATCATGGCGCCGCCCAGGGCAGCGTTCAGCATGTGCTGGCCAGCGAAGGTCAGCGGCTTGCCGGAAATAAGGCCCTGCAATTTGCCGAAGGCGATGATCGAGCCTGTGAAGGTGACTGCGCCGATCGCGCCGCCCAAAGCCATTTCGACGAGCGATGTCAGCGCAATCGCACCGCGGCTGCCGATGCCATAGGCGATGGGATTGTAGAAGGCCGCGGTGGCGATGAACACGGCAGCCAGGCCGACGAGGGAGTGGAAGGCGGCCATCAGTTGCGGCAAGGCGGTCATAGCCACTTTTTTGGCAATGCCGGCGCCGATCAGGCCGCCGATGACGATGCCGATAATCGGCATGATGTCGGCGTTGACGGTATCGAGCGAGAAGGTCGTCGCAATGGCGATGGCCATGCCGCCCATGCCGTAGAGCACGCCCTGACGCGCCGTTTCCGGGCCGGACAGGCCGCGCAGCGCCATGATGAAACAGACCGCGGAGACGAGATAAAGAAGAGCCGGTAACGTTTCCATTATTTAGCGCTTTCTTTTTTGCGGAACATGGAAAGCATGCGTCGCGTGATGAGGAACCCGCCGAAGATGTTGATGGAAGCGAGCACGATGGCAAGGAAGCCCAGCATGGTCGAGAACCAGAAGCCTTCCTGCGGGGCGGCGGCGATGATGGCGCCGACGATGACTACCGATGAAATGGCGTTGGTGATGCCCATCAGCGGTGAATGCAGCGCAGGTGTGACACGCCAGACGACGTAATAGCCGACAAAGCAGGCCAGCACGAAGACCGTGATGCCCATGATGAGGAAGGTGTCGTGCGGGCTGCCGCCATGCGATGATTGCAGCGCGATGTTGCCGGCCAGCGTCGTCATGTCCTGCGCCAGTTCCGCGGACCGTAACGCCATGTCCCGGGCGTCCTGAATAAGGGTTTCTGACGACATTATTTAGAATCCTTTTCGGCCGTTTCGGGTTTGCGCTTGAAATTCGGTTTTTCGCCGTTGGGCTTGGGCGCCGCCGGTGCGGGCGTTGCAGCCTGTGCGGGCGCAGGCGCTGCGCCGGTCAGCTGGTGCACGGGCTGGCCGTTATGCATCAGGGTGAAGCCCTTGATGATTTCGTCTTCGAAATTGAAGGCGAGGGTTTTCTTTTCTTTATCCAGCAGCAGCGTGACGACGTTGAGCACGTTGCGCGCATAGAGATTGGAAGCATCGACCGCGATGCGGGCGGGAATGTTGTTGTAACCGACGATCGTGACGCCGTGTTTTTCGACGACCGCGCCTTTTTCGGATAACGCGCAGTTGCCGCCCATTTCTGTCGCCATATCGACGATGACGGACCCCGGCTTCATCGATTTGACCATTTCGGCGGAGACCAGCACCGGCGCAGGGCGACCGGGGATGAGGGCCGTGGTGATGACGATGTCCTGTTTTTTGATCGTGTCTGCGATCAGCGTGGCCTGCTGGCGCTTGTAATCTTCCGACATTTCCTTGGCGTAACCGCCGGCGGTTTCGGCAGCCTTGGTTTCTTCGTTTTCGACCATCACGAAGGAAGCACCCAGGGACTGGACCTGTTCTTTGGCGACGGCGCGCACGTCGGTGGCGGAGACAACAGCGCCGAGGCGGCGGGCGGTGGCGATGGCCTGCAGCCCGGCAACGCCGGCGCCCATGACGAAGACCTTGGCGGGGGCGACGGTGCCGGCGGCGGTCATCATCATCGGGAAGGCGCGGCCGAAAATATTCGAGGCTTCGATGACTGCGCGGTAGCCGGCGAGGTTTGCCTGGCTTGAGAGCACGTCCATGGACTGGGCGCGGGTGATGCGTGGCACCAGTTCCAGCGAAATGGCCGAACCGCCCAGACGTTCGAAGCGGGCGATGGCGTCTTTGAACTGATAGGGGCCGAGCAGGCCGATAACGGTTGCGCCCTTGTTGATGCGTTCCAGCGTATCGGCATCCGGGCGGTTCACGCAAAGGACGACGTCGGCATCCTTGATGGTGGCGCGGACATCGCCGGCGATGGTCGCGCCGGCAGATTTATAGGCGTCGTCCCCGAAGGAAGCACGGGTACCGGCGCCGGATTCGACGACCACGTTTGCGCCCAGTGCCAGATATTTTTTAACGGAATCGGGCGTGGCGGCGACACGGGTTTCGCCGGGTACAATTTCCTTAATAACAGCGATGGTGAGAGCCACGTGGCAGATCCCTGCGAATGTTTGATTGAGCGAGGGCAGATTGCAACAAAAGCAGAGGGTTGTGAAGCCGTTACCGCCGTCTAACACCCTGTTTTTCCGTGCTTGTTTGAAGGCAGCGATTCCGTTATGTTTATAAAGGAAAGTAACACACTGTTTTCTATGAAAAATTCATTCCATTCTCTGCTTTTGGGCGCGGCTCTCACGGTCGGCATCAGCGCGTCTTTGCATCCGGCAAAGGCGGAGTCGCTGGCTGATGCCGTTGCAGCCGCGATCGGCACTCACCCGTCGGTCACGGCGGCCCGCGAAGCCAAAAATGCCAGCCATGAAACCGTGCGCGAACAGCGATCGGCCTATTTCCCTGAATTGTCTGCGTCCATTGCCGGGGGGCGGGTGTATGGCGACAACGCGACATCGCGCGGGCTTTCGGTAACGCGCGGGGCCGGGTATTCCAATCTTGGGGAGGGCAACGCATCCCTGACCCAGCGCATTTACGACTGGGGTGAAACGGGCAGCAAGGTCAATGCCGCCAAAGCCCGTGAACTCGGCGCGGATTCCACCATCATCGGCACACAGGAAGCGATCGCACTGCGCGCGGCGCAATCCTACATCTCGCTTTTACGCGCTACGCATCTCAAGAAAAACGCGGAAACGAATCTTGCTTCGATCCAGGACTATAAGGACAAGATCGGCGTGCAGGTGGAAGCCGGGGGTTCGGACGAAGCCGAGCTGAACCGCGCCAACGATTTTCTTTTACTGGCGCAGAACGCGCGCACTGAATTTGACGGCGAATTTCAGCAGGCTTTGGCCGATTATCTTGAAGCTGTCGGTAACACCCCGCAAACCGCACTGAAACGCCCGATGTTGCCGGCGCAGTTCCCGGCGACGCTGGATGAAGCCATCGATGCCGCGTTTTCTTCGCATCCGCAGATCCAGGCGGCGAAGGCTTCCGTGATCGCATCCGACCATGATATGCGCGCTGAAAGCACGTCGTATCTGCCCAAGCTCAGTTCGCAGCTTTCGTATTTCCAACGCGATCAGGCAGATGTGATCGGGGGCGAGTCTACCGACGCGCGCGCGATCATGAAGATGGACTGGAATTATTCGACCGGCGGGGCGCAGCATGCCCGCGTCGACCGCGCTGAATTTTTGAAGGCGCAGGCCAAGGCGCAGCTGGATGAAACCTATCGCCGCATCGAACGTGATATCCGCGTTGCATGGGCGATGCTGGATGTCACGCGCCAGCAGCAAAAAACGCAGGAAGACCGCAAGAGCGCGACGTCCAAGGTGGTTGAGACTTACAAGACCCAGTATGAAGGGGCGAAGCGCACGCTGATCGAACTGATGCAGGCGGAAAGCCAGGCGTTCGACGCATCGGTTGCCTATGACAACGCGGATTACGGCGTTCTGAATGCTACGTACACGTTGATGGCGGCGATGGGCCAATTGGTCCCGGTGCTTACTGTTGACTCCAAGACAGCCGCCAATGACGAAGAGCGCTGAGCGCAAATCATCCGATCCGCTGCTGGACTGCCTGGTCCACCTGGCTGCCAAGTTTGGCCGCACGCGCTCGGCTGAAGCGTTGATTGCGGGCTTGCCTTACGATTCCCGCGGCATGGGGCCGGAATTGTTCTGCGAAGCGGCGGCGCGCGTTCAGCTGAAAACAAAAATCATCAACCGTGACTGGGATCATATCGATGATGCTGTATTGCCGTGCGTTGCGGTCATGGGCTCGCACGATGCCTGCATCGTGCTGGCGCGGCAGGGCAACGAAGTTAAATTGTTCGTGCCGGGCAAGGGCGAGGGGATGCTGGGCGCGAAAGAATTTTCGAAAGCCTATAAAGGGTATGCGATTTTCGTTTACCCGGAAGCTGCCGCCGTCACGGACCCGCTGACGGGCGGGCCGCTTAAATCATCCAAAAAACACTGGTTCTGGGGGCTGGTCGACCAGAACAAGGATTTATACCGCCGCGTGGCGCTGGGCGCTTTTCTGATCAACGTGTTCGGCCTGGCCGGGCCGATTTTCGTGATGAATGTTTATGACCGCGTCATTCCCAACGCGGCGCTGCAGACCGGCTGGGTGCTGGCGATCGGCGTGCTGACCGTTTATGTGTTCGACCTGATCATCCGCACGCTGCGCGGCTATTTTGTCGATCTGGCGGGGCGCAAGATCGACGTGCTGGCAGCGCGCCGGATTTTCGACCATGTACTGGATATGAAACTGGCGAACCGGCCGAAATCGTCCGGTGTTTTCGCCAACATGCTGCGCGAATTCGAGAGCGTGAAGGAATTTTTCACATCAGCCACGATGACAGCATTCATCGATTTGCCGTTTTCTGCCCTGTTCATAGCGTTCATCTTTTTCGTATCACCGATTTTCGGCCTGATTGTGCTGGGGCTTACAGTTGCAGCGGCATTGATCAGTTATTCCATCCAGAAGCCGTTGCGGTATCTGATCCAGAAGTCGGCCGAGAGTGCGGAGGCGCGTCACGGTGTGCTGGTTGAGACCATTTACGGGCTGGAAACCATCAAGGCGATCCGCGCCGATGGCGCATTCCGCGCCCGGTATGGCGACCATGTGGGTGAAAGCGCTGTTGTCGGGCAGACGACACGATTTTTCTCCAACCTTACTGTCAACGTAGCGATGTTCTTCCAGCAGATCTGCTCGGTGCTGATGATTATCGCGGGCATGTACCTGGTGTCGGATGGACAGGTGACTTTGGGCGCGCTGATCGCATCGGTCATGCTGGCGGGCCGCGCGACACAGCCGATCGCGCAGATTGCCGCGCTTATCAGCCGTTATCATGCGTCCAGAGGGGCGCTGGCCACGCTGGACCGCATCATGGCGATGCCGGTTGAGCGCGCGCCGGAACGCAATTTCCTGCACCGCCCGGTTTTACAAGGCGGCATTGAATTCGACCGCGTTGCTTTTGCCTATCCCGGCACTGGCCGCGATGTACTGGACCAGGTTTCGTTTAAAATCATTGCCGGTGAAAAGATCGGGATTATCGGCCGCATCGGATCGGGCAAGTCGACGATCGCGCGCATGATCATGGGGCTGTATGAGCCGGAAAATGGCGCCATCCTTATCGACGATACGGACCAGCGGCAGATCGACCCGGCTGATCTGCGCCGGAATATTGCCTATATTCCGCAGGATGTCGTGCTGTTTTCGGGCACGCTGCGCGACAATATCTGCGCATCCATGCCGCACGCATCGGATGAGGAAATTCTGGCTGCTTCGAAGGCTGCCGGGGTTGATGAATTCGTATCGCGCTTGCCGCAGGGTTACGACACGCCGGTGGGCGAGCGCGGCGAAGGGTTGTCGGGCGGTCAACGGCAGGCGATTGCGCTGGCGCGGGCGCTGATCACCAATCCGCGCGTGCTGGTTTGCGACGAGCCGACCAATGCCATGGATATCCAGGCAGAAGACCTGTTCATGAAGCACATTGCCGAACAGGCGAAGAACCGCACGCTTATTCTGATTACGCATAGACAGCATCTTCTGAAACTGGTGGACCGCCTGCTGCTTATTGATCATGGGAAAATCGTCGCTGACGGCAGCCGCGAAAAAGTTATCGAGGCGTTGTCCTCCGGCATGATCACGGTGAAGAAATGAAACTGATCAAGCATCTGGTCCGCGATATCGAACGCAACCGCCGTCTGCATGAGGATGCGGATTTCATGGCCGAGGCTGTGGCTGCGACGCGTCTGCAGGCCCGTTGGTCGGCCAATGCAATGCTGTACGCCGTTGCCGCATTTTTCCTGGCGTTCATTATATGGGCCACGCTGGCGGAGGTTGAGCAACTGACGCGCGGGCAGGGGCAGGTGGTGCCGTCATCGGAAGTGCAGCTGATCCAGTCGCTGGAAGGCGGCATTCTGGCCGCGCTGGACGTGCAGGAAGGCGATGTCGTCAAAAAGGGACAGCCACTGGCACGCATTCGCAACGTTGCCTTCTCATCCGAGCAAACCGGCATTGCTGCCAAGGCCGATGCCCTGACGCTGAAGCGCGATCGTCTGAAGGCGGAGGCATCGGGGCAGACTTTCACGCCCGGTGCCAACAAAAATGCAGCGCTGGCGGCCAACGAAGCTGCGCTTTACACCAGCCGCCAGCAGGATCTGCGCAATGCGCTGGATGTGCTGGACGATAAAATCCGCGCCTCTGAGGCAGAATTGCGCGAAATTTCCGCGCAGGTGTCGCGCCTGTCGGAAACGCGCGGCATGCTGCAAAAAGAAGTCGATATGACGCGCAAGATGGTCGCCAAAAAGGCAGCGCCCGAGATGGAGGCCATTCGACTGGAACGCGAACTGGCGGATCTGCGCGGAAACCTGAATGCTGCTTCCCAGCGCCGTGGGGCGGTTGAGGCGACACTGAGCGTTTCCAAGCGCGAACGGGCCGAGAAAGAAAACCAGTTCAAATCCCAGGCATTGGCCGAAATCAGCGCGGTGGAAGCAGAGCTGGCGGGGCTGACAGAAGCTGTCAAAACCGCGACGGACCGCGTGGACCGCGCCGAATTGCGTTCGCCGGTGGATGGCATTGTGAAGAACATCCACCTGAGAACCATCGGCGGGGTGATTGAACCAGCCAAGGTGCTGATGGAAATTGTACCCACCGGCGACATCCTGAAAATCACAGCCAAAGTATCGCCGACCGATATTGCGTTTTTAAGCGTCGGGCAAATGGTGAAGGTCAAGATTTCAGCGTATGATCCGCAACGCTATGGCACGCTGGAAGGCAAGCTGACGCGGATCGGCGCCGATACAATCTCGGACAGCAAGGGCAACGTGTTCTTTGAGATCGATGTGGTGACGAAAGAAAACCACCTCGGCACCAAGGAAAATCCGCTGCCGATCATTCCCGGCATGGTGGCGCAGGTTGACGTGATTACGGGTGAGCGCACCATCATGTCTTATCTGATGAAGCCGTTCCTGCGCGCCCGACAAGAGGCGCTGACAGAGCGATGACACGGCTTTTAACCCGGCGCAGTGTGCAATTCGGCCTTTTACTGGCCCTGCTGCTGACGGCGACGTGGTTTTCAGGCGCAGACCGGCCATGGCTGCAGCGGCTGCAATATCTGACTTTCGATACCTTCAATAAAATTGCACCGCGGGCATCGACGGATTCGGTGGTTATCGTCGATATTGATGAAGACTCGCTGGCGGCTTTAGGCCAATGGCCGTGGCCGCGCGATGTGATGGGCAAGCTTGTTGATGAACTAAAGGCGCTGGGCGCGAGCGCCATTGCCTTCGATATCGTTTTCGCAGAACCCGACCGCACATCACCGACTTTGATCGCAGACCGTTTGCCTGACGGGGATGATGCAGGCATTGCCCGCAAGGTGCTGGAAAGCATGCCGGACAATGACACGGTGTTCGCGCAGTCAATCAAAAATGCGGGCAACGTCGTATCCGGCTTCGTCTGGGCCAATAGCGGAAATGAAGGCAAGGTGCCGGTGACAAGCCGCGGCATGGTGATTTCGAAACCTGCGCGCATAACGCTGATGGATCATGCGCCGGCAGCCCAGCATATGGTTGTGAACCTGCAGGGCATTCAGGAATCGTCTGCCGGGAATGGTAGTTTTTCTGTTTCTACCGACGTGGACGGCATTGTGCGCCGCGTGCCTCTGGTCGTGAAGTTCACGCCTGAAGGCAGCGATACATCCACGCTTTATCCGTCGCTGGCGCTGGAGGCGATGCGCGTGGCGCTGGGCGGCAAAGATTCCATCCAGATCATGGTGGCGCCGCAGAACAGCACGATGGATTTGCTGAAGGCCAGCCTGCAGGTGAAAATCGGGCCGTTGCGCATTCCGGTCAACGATGACGGGCAATTCTGGGTGTACTACACGCCTGAGAAAAAAGAACGTTACATTTCAGCTTATAAAATTCTGACGAAAAGCGTCGATCCCACGCGCATCAAAGACAAGATCGTGATGGTCGGCACATCGGCGGAGGGCCTGAAAGATATGCGGTCCAGCCCCTTAAACCTGTTCGTTCCGGGCGTGGAGATGCATGTCAACATCATCGAGCAGGCCTTGCAGGGCAAATTCATTTCACGCCCGGCGCTTGTGCAGGGCATCGAGGCAGTGTTCATTTTCGTGGCCGGCCTGCTGGTCATTGTACTGGCGCCGTTTGTGAATTTGTTCTTCCTGTTCGCGTTCGTTATCGCGCTGATGTTCGGCGCTTTCGCGCTGTCGTGGCATGCCTATATCGACATGGGGGTTCTGATCGACCCGGTTTATCCGTCTTTGGCCGTTATGGTCATGTTCGTGCTCGCGTCGCTGCTATCGTACCTGAAGGCGGAGTTCGAGCGCCGTGAAATCCGCGGGGCATTTGGCCTGTATATTTCGCAGGACGTCATGAAAGAACTGACCAAGAACCCCGACAAGCTGACACTGGGCGGCGAAATCAAACCACTGACCATCATGTTCACGGATATTCGCAATTTCACGACGATTGCCGAGGGCATGACACCGCAGGTGCTGATTCATACCATGAACGACTTCCTGACACCGATGTCGGACGAGGTGATGAAGGCGCGCGGCACGATCGACAAATATATGGGCGATGCGATGATGGCCTTCTGGAACGCGCCGCTGGATGTGCCGGATCATGAGCGCCTGGCGGTCAAAGCAGCATTGAGCATGCGCGAAGTGCTGGTGCCGATTAACGAGAAGCTGAAAGCGCAAGCACTGGCCGAAGGACGTAATTTCTACCCGCTCAATTGCGGTATCGGCATCAATACCGGGCCGGTGGCTGTCGGCAATATGGGTTCCCGCCAGCGTTTCGCATATTCCGCGCTGGGCGATGCCGTCAACCTGGCCAGCCGGCTGGAAAGCCAGACCAAGACCTATGGCGTCAATATCCTGATGGGCGAGGCAACGGCGAAGAAATGCGCCGATTTCGCGTTGATGGAAATGGATTATATCCGTGTGAAGGGCAAGAACGAGCCGGTGCGCATTTATACGGCTCTGGGAGATGACCTGATTGCCGGATCGACCGATTTCAAAACCTGGCAGGCGACCCATGACGCATTTCTGGCGGCATACCGCAAAGGCGATTTCGACACCGCTGCGAAGCACCTGAAGGCCGCGCGGGGCATGGATACGGCGGATCGCCTTGGCGATTATTACATGGTGTTCGAGCTGCGCATCGCGGACTTCCAAAAAACTGCGCCGTCCCAGGAATGGGACGGCGTGTATGCTGCAACCAGCAAATAATTTCTAGACGCTAAAGAAGTTGGCGGCGTTCGAGATGCGCGCGTCGACCAGTAATTCAGCATGGGATGCGTTGTGCGTGTAGACGTAGTAATTCACGCCATCCACTTCAAGCGTATCCTGGCCGGTCGGTGAACCCGGGGCATCCTTGACCAGCGACAGACCCAGCATGCTGACCGCGGTCATGCTGTTCAGCTCGGATCCGTTGTTAAAGAGTTTGACCGTGTTGGTGGTCGTGGCCGGGTCGGTGCCTTCCAGGGTGATGAACAGCTTGTTGGTGCCGTTTTCCTGCGCAAGGGTCAGGACATCGCGGATATCCAGTTCCAGACGGTCCATCTGGCTGTCTGCGGCCAGCAGAATTTTTTCAACACCGCTTGCCTTGATGCGCAGGTCTTGCAGGTTGATGATGTCGGCCGTGCCCGTCGACTCGCCCTGGCTGAAGAACAGGCGCAGCGTATCGGTGCCGGCGCCGCCATCAAAATGCTCGAAGTTGTTAATGCTAAAGGTGTCATTTCCTTTGAATTCCAGCGTGTCGTCGCCGGCGCCGCCGCGGAACGAGACGCCGCCTTCACCCATGGTACGGACCGTGTTATTGCCGGAATCGCCTACGAAAGTACGGTCTCCACCCGCGGTCAGATCCACGCTGGCTGCGACCAATGTGGCCTTGCCATCATAGTTGCTGCCGTAAACCACTGTCGCCGAGCCATCCTGCACGGTGCCTGCGAAGGGGCCTTGCGAGCCCGGGTCGCCAACGATCAGGTCGTCGAAACCGTCGCCGTTAAAATCACCTGCTGATGAGAGGGTCAAAGATTCGGCGGTTTTACTCAGAAGCTTGATCGTGTAATGGGAACCGGCCGTCAACGCAGACAGATCATAAGCGCTTGGGCCTGCGGAGGTGCCGTACAGCACGTAGAGCGTGTGTTCAAACTCGCCGGCTGACAGATAATGCGAGAAATCGACGACGATATCGCTGTAGCCATCGCCATTGAAGTCCCCAGCGCTGCTGATAGCGGCCAGCTTGTCATTGGCGCCCATGCCCGATTTGGTGATTGTGATGCCATTGAAGCCAGCGGCGATATTCAGATCGGTGATGCTGAGATCCCGGTTGTGCAGAGAAGAATCACCGAAAACAAGAGCGATGTTCTTGTTATCGACGCGGAACATGAGGTCGTTTTTGCCATCGCTGTTAAAGTCTCCGGCATTGGCCAAGAGTGACCCAAGCTGCGCCTGGTCATTGGTGTCAAGGCCGCGAATGGTCAATTTACTCGTGTTGAGGTTGAGCATGTTGTTGGTGCCGTAATAGACACTCAGTTTACCCTGGCTGGTTTGAGAACCCCCGCCCGTGTCGAAATATTGCGAGGCGATTGCGAAATCATTCCGCCCGTCACCATCAAAATCACCCAGGCCGGTGACTTGGGAACCAAAGCCACCGCCATCGGAAACAAGATGATCCAGGTTGGCCCAGACCACGGGGCTGCCTGTATCGTTGCCCAGAGCAATGCCAGCAATACCCACACCACCGCCCGCCGTAGGAGAGCCAATCAGAAGATCGCCGTAGCCATCACCGTTGATATCGCCAATTGAAGCCACGGTCAGTTTTCCATACGCGCCGTCCGAGCCCGTGGTCGGAATGCCGGTGATGTTGAAGTTGTTGGCGGGTGTTTGCGGGTCGATGATATGGACGACGCCGTTTTTAGAATTGGTGACCGCCATCATGGATTTGCCGAGACGGAAGTTATTCACGATCGCAACATCAGCGCCGTAGTACGAGTTTTCACTGCTGATGGTGCCTGCCAGTTCGCCCTGATAACCGGTGAGGCTGGAAAGGTGAACGCGGCCGTCCGCGGCGTCGGCTAAAAGGCTTGCGCCATCAAAACCATACACGCCGCCGATGGAAATACTGTTGCTGTTGTGCGCGCGCGGCGCGCCGAACAGCAGATCGGTATGACCGTCGCCCAGGAAATTGCCGGCGACCGCCGAAAATCCGAAGAAGGCGCCGTTGGTGCCGCCACGGTGGTCATTGACGATGCGGAAGCCGTTGCTGCCGTCGACCATTTCGAGAATCATGGTGTCGTTGCGGCCGACAAAGGTCAGCGTCTGTTCAAGGTCTACGCCGGCTTGTTCGAAACCGCCGGCCTGGTTGGCATCCAGCTGGATGGTGACCTGGAAAGTGCCCGGAGATGTAAAATCGCCCGACTTGCCATCCACCAGTTTGAGGACGATTTTGCTGCCGATTTCGACGATTTCAAAATCATTCACGTCCAGGCCACCCGTGGTGCCGGAGATCTGGGTAACACGGAAGTTTTGATATCCAGGACGATTTGGCGAGGTTACGTCGAGGTCGTCTGCATGCAGGACGGCCATGTGCGCGCCGGTTTTGTTGCCCTGAAGAAGGACGTCGTAGGTTCCCGGCATGAAATCGATGTCATTGTTGACGTGGAAGGCAGTCGCTGCTTCGTTGACGTCATTGACGGCCACCGTAACATCGGTCGCCAAAGAATGCGTGCCATCCGTCATCGTGATTTTCAGGTCGATCGCGTTCAGCGTTTCGGCATCAAGGGTCTGATTGGCCTTCAGGACCAATGAATAGGTGCCGTTATCTTCGACAATGTCGAATTTCTGGGCAATCCCATCGTTGACGTAACCGGCGCCATCGTGACGCAGGATTTCGAAGCTGTAACCGCCTGAAGCGGCTTCCGCGTCGGTTATGTTCAGGTCCACAATATGGGTCGGGACCGTGTCTGTGCCTTCGTCAATGCTGACATTTGCCGATGTTGCGGAAAAAGAGGTCGGGGCGTCATTGATGGGGTCGACCGTAACAGAGATTGTTTTGGTTACGCTTGCGCCGTTGCTGTCCGTTACCGTGAACGTAAAGCTGTCGCTGCCGTTATAATTGGTGTCAGGTGCGTACGTCGCGATGCCAGTGCCGGAATCATAGGTCACCGTACCATACGCAGCGTTGCCTACAGCGATGCTTGCGCCGGTCAGCGTGCTGTCGACATCCGCGGTCAGAGCCAGCAGATCGACAGTGCCGGACGTGTCTTCATCGATGGTGATGTCGGATTCCGACGCGGTCGGCGCGTCGTTGACGTTGGTTACCGTGAAGACGAACGGCTTGAGAGAAGCATCCGGGGCCGTACCGTCGCCAACGGTGTAGGAAAAGCCGGCAGTGCCGTGCTCGTCACCGTTTTGCGTGAAGGCAATTTTGCCTGAATTGATGTCGGCCTGGGTGAAGCTGTCGTTGTCGTGCAAGGCGACATAGGCCGTGCCGTTATGTTTATACAGCGTGCCATGCTCAAACTGGCTGACAATGTAAACAACCTCTGATGGCGCATTGTCGCTGTCGCCATTTTCGAGCATCGATTTCGTGATGGTTATAAATTCAGCATTTTCAGCAATGGCGCCGCCATTGCTGATCACTTCGATCGGGGCGTCGTTCTGGCCGTCAATGTCGATCAGGAACTGCTGGGCTGCCGATTCATTGCCAGCGGGGTCGATTGCAACAAGCGTGATGGTTGCGCCGCCGGGTTCGTCACCCAAGTGCAGGTATTTAACCTTGTCAGCGGCCACTTCAGCCATGGTGAAGGTTTCGCCATCCGACAGGGGCTGGAAACCACTGCCGCGATCAACTTCGATCACACCTTTGGTCTGGCCTTCGATGCGGAAAGTCAGCGCATCATTTTCCGGATCGGAGGATTTCAGCATGTCGACGGTCAGGTGAATATATGCGCCTTCATCCACGCTTATCTGAGTCGATCCGGCATCGAATTTGGGCGCTTCGTCCACGTTGGTCAGGTTGATCGTCAGCGGGGTTTCGCTGGTCTGATTGGTGTCGACGCGAATGGCGCGGACAGTGAAGTTGTAGCTGTGCGGATCGGCTTCATAGTTGCCGCTTGCGGTTACAAAGATGCGGCCGTCGCTGTCAATCGTGAAGGGACCGGTGTTGTTGACCAGTTCATAGCGAACCGGGAATTTCATGGTCGTGTCGCTGAGGCTGACGCGGGCGACTTCAGCGCCGACTGCGTTGTTTTCAGCATAGGCGCCACCAGAAACGATGGAGACGCCGGAAGGCGCGCGGCGGTCGCCGGTATCGATGACCGGCGGTGCGGGCGGCAAAGGCGCCTGGGTAACGGGCGGTGCAGCCGTAATGGGTGTCAGCGGCGGTGTGGATGGTTGCTGCGTATGAACAGGTGCGGGCGCGCCCAGCGCGTTATCGATGTTGGACCCGGTGGTGAGTTCCTGGAAGACAGGCGTATTGGTCATTGGCGGCAGCGCGGGCGGCACAGCTTCCGGGGCGGTGTTGGTTTCAGGGGCCGCCGGCTGCTCGGTCTGCTGGGTTTGCGGTTGCTGTTCAGGTGCGGTTTGCTGTTGTGCGGGCGCATCGCGGCCGGAATCATCGATGGATGTGAACAGGGACGGCGCGACCGGGCGAACCGCGCCATAGGTCTGCGTCATCTGGCCGACATTCATGGTGCCGATATTGACGATTGGCTGGCTGAACGCGGTCAGCGTCACGGTTTCGTATTGCTGCGAGAGAATCTGCTCGCCCGTGCCGTTGCGGACGACGATGGCGCCTTCGATCACCGAGATGGTGCTTTCGCCGCCTTCCTTGATGTTACCGCCGATGATGGTGCCGCGGATACCGATCGAACCGACTGGCGTTTCCAGCGTGACAGCATCCGGGTTTTCACGGCCGATGAGGCCGGAGGTGAACATGAACACGCCGCGCAGGATGGACAGGCCGGTCGTGCCGCTTTGGGTTTCAGCGTTAAAGCTGAAATCGTCGACAGCAAGGCGCGCGTTTTCGGAAACGGCGAAAGTGGAATCGTCAGCGAATTTAATGTTAACCGCGCCCTTGGCGTCGGTTTCAACAATATCGCCTTCGAAAATCTGGGTGCCGGCGGTGATGGTTTCTTTCGTGCCATCCGCATGTGTAACGGTAGCTGCGCCGGTGACTTCGGTCACTTCACCAACAGGGCTTTCGTCATTCGCGGTCTCGGTCGCGGCAACCTGAATATCGCCGGCGGCCGGTTTGATGAAGGACATGACGAGGGCGGCTGAAAGCAATGCACCGGAATCGGAAACGATGACGGGCGCATCAGGCAGCGAGAAATAATTTTCAACGACGAGGACTTCACCATCCGGCGTGGTGAGGACGAGATCCTGCCCGTCGCGGGTGATTTCGCAGGCGGATGCTTCGACGCCATCCGGCAGATTGATTGTGCCGCTGTCGTTGATCTTGAGGATCGTCTCCTGCATCTCGACGCCTTTGCCCGATCCTTCGCTTAATACGCGCGCCATATACTTAATCCTTTTTGAATACCCCTACGTCCGGAAGGTGTTCCGGACCATTCACTATAACTTTCGGGGGGTTACGGATTGGTAACCATTCCCTAAAATTCTATGCTTTATACGAAGGATATGAAAGGCAGGTTAAGAGCTTAGCCCTTGTTCCTTAACCATAAAACAAGGTCGGGCTCGGCCATGGGGCGGGCGTAAAGATAGCCCTGGACCATTTCGCAGCCATGCTCTTTCAGAAGGTCAGATTCTTCTTGTTTTTCAACACCTTCGGCTACGACGGACATGCCCAGACCTTTGGCCAGAGCGATAATGGCCTTCACCAGGGTCAGATTCGCATGACTGGTGACCATATCGACCACGAAGGACCGGTCGATCTTCATGGTGTCGATGGGGAATTTGTGGAGGTAGGAGAGGGAGGAGTAGCCGGTGCCGAAATCATCGAGGGCGACGGTCAGGCCGGCTTCGCGGCAACGCTTTAACGTCTTGATCGCGCCTTCCGGGTCATCGATCAGCATGCGTTCGGTGATTTCCAGCTTGATGCGGGAAGGGTGAACGCCGGTGGCCTGAAGCGTTTCGGCGACATGGTCGGCGAAATCCTCGGCGGCCAGATCGAGGCCGGTGAAGTTGAGAGACATGAACCATGGCTGGGGCAGGTCGTGTTCCAGCTTGAGACGGTTCATCATGTAGACGGCTTCGCGCAGCGCCCAGCGCGAGGCATGCACGATGAGGCCAGAATCCTCGGCGATCGGGATAAAGGTGGCGGGCGAGACCATGCCCTTGGTCGGGTGATGCCACCGCATCAAACCCTCAAAACCCACGACTTTATTGGCTGTGATGTCCATGATCGGCTGGTAATGCAGGCGCAGCTGGTAGCCCAGAATCGCCTCGCGGAAATCATGGGTCATGCGGATGGTTTCGAAGGCTTTTTCAGATACGCCGGAATTGCGTTCGGCGATTTCGGCGGCTTCTGCGCCTTCATCGCTGACATCGCCGCCGGACAGGACGGCGCGGTAGCGGGCCAGAATGACCTGCATCACCATTTTCATGACCGGGTCGGCATGCTGGAGGCGACGTTCAAAATCGTCCCGGCTGATGGCCAGAAGGGTGCAGGGCGTTAGCGCCCGGACGCTGGCGGTGCGGGGTTTGGCGTCCACAATGGCCATCTCGCCAATGATGGCGCCCATGCCCCGTTTACCCAGGGGTTGTTCCTTGCCGTGGTGGTCGACGAAGATCTCGACCTGGCCCTGTTCGATGAGAAAGGCATTTTCGCCGATATCGCCCTGGCGCATGATGAGGTCGCCGGGGGCGAAAACCTGACGTTTTGTGCGGGTCGCAAGGGTCATAGGCCCCATGCTACCGGCCCGTTAAATAAAGTAAAGGAATGTTGACAAGGCAAGCTCTCGGCTGGTACATCAGGGCCCGGAAAAGGAATTAGGTACCATGAAAGTCAGAAACTCGCTCAAAAGCCTCAAGAAACGCAGCCGCACGTGCAAAGTCGTGCGCCGCAAAGGTCGTGTCTACGTGATCGACCCGAACAACCCCCGCTTCAAGGCGCGTCAGGGCTAATCGGCTCATCCCGATCCATCCTCAAGAACTTGAACGAAGCCGCGGAAAACGCGGCTTTATTCTTTTGCGAGGTCTGTTCATTTGTTTTGCGAGTCTGGGGTTTGTTTGCTACAGCTATGCATCAATCTGACAGCGGAAACGTAAAACGATGTTCTCAAAGCTCTTTAGCTTTGTTTCAGCCGATATGGCGATGGATTTAGGCACGGCCAATACGTTGGTCTATGTGCGCGATCAGGGAATCGTTCTGAATGAACCATCCGTAGTTGCGATCACCACCATCAACGGACGCAAAACCGTTCTGGCCGTCGGCAATGAAGCAAAACAAATGCTGGGCCGCACACCGGGCAACATCACCGCCATCCGTCCGTTGCGCGATGGCGTCATCGCCGACTTCGAAGTCGCGGAAGCGATGATCAAACATTTCATTCGCAAAGTTCACAACCGCCGTTCGTTCGTTTCACCTGAAATGATTATCTGCGTGCCGTCAGGTTCAACCGCCGTCGAGCAACGCGCAATTATCGAGAGCGCAGAATCAGCAGGCGCCCGTAAAGTGTGGCTGATTGAAGAGCCTATGGCTGCTGCTATTGGCGCCGGCCTTCCCGTGATGGAACCGACAGGTTCGATGATTGTCGATATCGGTGGCGGCACGACGGAAGTCGCTGTCATTTCACTGGGCGGCATTGTTTACGCGCGTTCAGCGCGCGTTGGCGGCGACCGCATGGATGAAGCGGTCATCGCTTATATTCGCCGCGTGCATAATTTGCTGATCGGTGAATCCACTGCAGAAAGAATCAAAAAAGAAATCGGCGCGGCGTGCCCGCCGAATGACGGCGATGGCCGCACGATGCAAATCAAAGGCCGCGACCTGATGAACGGCGTGCCCAAAGAAATTGTCGTTACCGAACGCCAGATGGCCGAAGCGCTGGCCGAGCCTGTCAGCCAGATTGTTGAAGCTGTGAAAACGGCGCTGGAAAATACCGCGCCGGAACTGGCTGCCGATATCGTCGACAAGGGAATCGTCATGACCGGCGGCGGGGCGTTGCTCAAGAACCTCGATTACGTGCTGCGGTACGCAACCGGCTTGCCGGTGACGGTGGCTGACGATCCGCTGGCCTGCGTCGCTTTGGGCACCGGACAGGCGCTGGAAGATCGCCCTGTTTTGAACGGGGCTTTAAAAACCGCCTAAAGCGGCGCTTTTTTATCCACAACCTTTTGTTCGGAACATTCGGACAACGCCTTGAAGCCCCATGATTTTTCGCATACTGCTGGTTCTAGTTGTTTCAAGTTTTTCGGGTGTTTCCCACGTGACCGGCCATCGTATCAACTACGCTGCCTATGCATCCACTGAAGTCGCAAGCCCTGCGTCTTTCAGAAAGCGTTTCTCGCTTCCCCTTATTCTCATGGTTGCCGCCGGCGCGCTGATGGGCGCCCATCTCGTGGCGCGCCCTTCGCTCGACCGCTTGCAGCAATCTGTTTTCGACATCGCATCACCCGTCATGGATGTTGCGCAAAAACCGATCGACGCGCTGAACGAACGCATCGATGTCATCGCGCGCTGGGCTGCGATCCGTAAAGACAATGACTCACTCCGTGCTGAAAATGAAAAGCTCAAAGAGTGGTATCAGGCGGCATTGATGCTGCAATCGGAAAACAAGGCGCTGCGCGATCTGCTCAACGTGGATTCCGAGCAGGCAAAAAATTTCATCACGACGCGCGTTCTGGCTGACGGTTCGTCCACCTACGCGAAAAGCCTCGTCATCGAGGGCGGCCGTGATGCGGGCGTTCTGAAAGGGCAGGGTGTCGTTTCGCGCGAAGGTCTTCTGGGCCGCGTGATTGAAAGCGGCACGCGCACGGCGCGCGTTTTGCTGCTGCAGGACATCAACTCCCGCATTCCGGTGCTGGTCGAGGGCGCCAATGAACGGGCCATTCTGGCTGGCACCAACGGTTCGGCGCCGACCCTGGACCATTTGTCCGCTGATCACCAGGTCAGCGTTGGCCAGCGCGTTGTGACATCGGGGCTCGGCGGCTTGTTCCCGTTCGGTATTCCGGTCGGCGAAACCATTGCCAACAGCGATGGCACGATCGGCGTGCATCTTTATGCGGCGCCTGAACGCAGCCAGCACGTGCAGGTTGTCGATTACGGCATCAAGCCGTTGCTGTCGGATCCGATTTTCTCGTCGACTGCGGCCGCTTCTGACATCGAACACACGTATAAGTAAGAGGCGCCTGATATGGCCGCGATTCCGCCCGCCATACGCGCCATACCCGCAATCATTCTCATTCTGGTGATGGTTTTTTTCTCGATCCGCTCGTTCGAGCTTTCAGAACTCATCACGCTGCAATTATTGCTGGTCCTGCATCCGCTTTATTATTTCATTATTTATCGCCCCAGCCTGTTTCCGGCGTGGCTGGCGTTTCTGCTGGGGTTTGCCATCGACCTGGTTGGCGGCAGCCTGCTTGGCCTGAACGCCTTTTTGCTGGTCTTCGCGAGCCTGGTCATCAGCCGCCAGCGCCGGTATCTGCTGTCGCAGCCCTTTGCCACGCAATGGGCAGGGTTTTTAGTGTTAAGCATCGGCGCAGAGGCTATTCGCTGGCTGGTGATGGGGGCTGTCACCATGACCATGTTCTCGCCCGCATCGGCATTCGCATCAGCCATCTGCAATGCCGCGCTTTATCCACTCACCAGCCTTGTGATGCTTGGAAGCTATGCGCTAATCTCGGGCTCTAACGCCAGAGATACTCTTGAATAAATAGACATGGACAGCGATCAGGACCGCGTTCTTTCGTTCACGCGCCGCGCCCTTGTGATGGGCGGGGTGACGGGCGCGTTGATGATGACGCTGGCCGGGCGCCTTGGCTGGCTGCAGCTGGCGCAAAGCGCAAAGTTCAAAACGCTGGCCGAGAATAACCGCATCCAGGTGAAATTGCTGGCCCCGGTGCGCGGCATGATGCTGGATCGCGCGGGCCGCAAGCTTGCGGTCAACGAGCAGGATTTCCGTGTCCAGATCACGCCCGAGCAAACCGACGATATCGAAGCATCGCTGGAGACATTGTCGCGAATTTTTCCGTTGCGCCCGAACGAGATCAGCAGCGTGCTGACCCGCGCCAAACAACAGCCCGGTTTTTTGCCGATCGAGATCATCGACAACCTTTCATGGGAACAGGTGGCGGCCATCGAGGTGAACATGCCGGATCTGCCCGGCATTTCCATTGATGTCGGCAAGCGCCGCTTTTATCCGGAAGGCCCGGCTACCGCGCATGTGGTGGGTTATGTCGGTTCGGTTTCGAAGGATGACCAGGATGGGGATCCGGTTCTGGCGCTGCCGGGCTTTCGCATCGGTAAAACGGGTCTGGAAAAGACATTTGAGGACCAGCTGCGCGGATCGGCGGGTAATTCGCGCATCGAAGTCAACGTCGCGGGCCGGATGGTGCGCGAACTTGAACGCGAAGAAGGGATGCCGGGAGATGATCTGGCGCTGAGCATCGATCTGGAGTTGCAGAAAAAAGTGCAGGAAGCCCTGGCCAAAGAGAAAAGCGCGTCCGCCGTTATCATGGATGCGCATACGGGCGCAGTCTATGCGCTGGCATCCAGCCCGTCGTTCGATCCGAACCTGTTCACCACCGGCATTCCGCAAAACGTGTGGGATATGCTGAACAATGACGAGGCGCACCCGCTGAACAACAAGGCGGCTGGCGGCGCGTATCCGCCGGGATCGACGTTTAAGATGGTGTCGGCGCTGGCGGGGCTGGAAGCCAATGTCATCAAACCGGATACACGCGTTTTTTGCCCGGGCCATTACGATATCGGATCGCACCGTTTTCATTGCTGGAAAAAGGGCGGTCATGGGACGATGAATATCACGTCGGCGCTGGCGCAATCATGCGACGTCTATTTCTATTCGCTGTCGCGCGATATCGGTATTGACCGCATTGCCGCGATGGCGCGCCGGCTGGGTCTGGGCCAGTCGCTGGGCAGTGAGTTGCCGGAAGAGCGCAAAGGCGTCGTACCCGATCAGGCGTGGAAGCAGAAAACCTACAAGAAAAAATGGGATGCGGGCGAGACCGTCATTGCATCGATCGGGCAGGGTTACCTGCTGGCAACGCCGATGCAGCTGGCGGTCATGGTCGGGCGCCTGGTTAACGGCGGCAAGGCCATCAAGCCTTGGATCGTAGGGGCGGAGGGGCAAAACCTGTCGCCGAATGCGCTGCGCAACTGGCCGTCGATCAATATTCCCGCTGAACACCTGCAGAAGGTGGTTGAAGGCATGCTGGCTGTGGTGAACACAGAACAGGGGACCGCTTATGGCCACCGGGTACGCGATGAGAAGCCGGAAGAGTCTGCTGCAGACGAGATCGCGGCGGCGCCCGCGATCTCGCTGCGCGGTTTCGGCGGCAAGACGGGGACGGCGCAGGTCAAGCGCATTACCATGCAACAGCGCAATGAAGGCATGCTGGCGCAGGAAGACCAGCCCTGGAAACACCGGCACCATGGCCTGTTTGTCGGTTTCGCTCCGGCCCATGCGCCGCGCTATGTGTCGTGCGTGGTGGTCGAACACGCGGGCGGATCGGGCCCGGCTGTTGCGATTTCGAAAGAGATTTTATTAGCGGCGCAGGATTTGTCGCCGGCGGACAAGCCCCTTAAGAAACCCGAACCGGGATCGCAAGCATGAGCCCTTTATCCCGCCGCACCAGTTTTTTCGGACGTTTTCAGTCGATCCCGCCGATTTTCGTGATGTCGATTGTTGTGCTGGCCTGTGTAGGCTTTGCGGCGCTGTATTCCGCGGCTGGCGGCAGCTGGGACCCCTGGGCGCGGCAGCAAGCGATGCGTTTCATCGTCGGATTCTTCGGCATGCTGTTTGTAGCCAGCCTGGATCTGAAATGGATTTATCGCATCGCTTATCCATTCTGGATTGGGTGCGTCGGGTTGCTGGTAGTTGTTGAATTGGCCGGCGTGGTCGGCATGGGGGCGCAGCGCTGGCTTAATCTGGGTGTCGTCAATCTACAGCCTTCGGACCTGACCAAAATTGCGGTGGTGCTGGCGCTCGCCAAGTATTATCACACGCTGCAAGGCAACGAGGTCAAGACGCTGAGAAGCCTGATTGTGCCCGCCGTTATTTCAATCGTGCCTGTGGCGCTCATTCTGATGCAGCCGGATCTTGGCACCGCGCTAATGATTTTGATGATCGCGACGGCGATGGTGTTCATCGGTGGGGCGCCGTGGTGGCTTTTTGCGGGGGGTCTGGCGACCTGCGCGGCTATTATTCCCACTGCGTATCATTTTTTGCATGATTATCAGAAAAAACGTGTTCTGACTTTTCTCAACCCTGAAAACGATCCGTTAGGGGCCGGATATCATATTACCCAGTCGAAAATCGCGATCGGATCCGGGGGGCTGCACGGCAAGGGGTACCTGGAAGGGTCGCAGGCGCACCTGAATTTCCTGCCGGAAAAGCATACCGATTTCATCTTCACCCTGATTTCAGAAGAATGGGGATTCATCGGCGCAGCGGTGCTTTTGACCCTGTTCAGCTTCATTATCTACCAGGGCTACAGGGTCAGCTTGCGGTCCCGCAACGCGTTCGGACGACTTGTCGCACTGGGTTTAATCACAAATTTTGCCATCTATATCGTTATCAATATCGGGATGGTCGCCGGTCTCATGCCTGTTGTGGGTGAGCCGCTGCCGCTGATTTCGTATGGCGGAACGGTCATGATTTCGACGCTGTTCGCCTTCGGGATCGTCTTATGCGTGGCAACCAACCGCAATCAAACATTGCCAAAAGGGTAGGGAAACCATGCCAAGTCTGTTCGATCCATTGAAGGCGGGCGCTTTCAATTTCAAAAACCGCATTATCATGGCGCCGTTGACGCGCTCGCGCGCGGGCGAAAGCCGCGTTCCTAACGATTTGATGGTCGCGTATTACGCGCAGCGCGCGTCGGCCGGGCTCATCATTTCGGAAGCAACGGCGATTTCGCCTGAAGGGTATGGCTGGAAGGATGCGCCGGCTGCGTATCTGAAGCCGCATATGGATGGCTGGAAGAGGGTCACCGATGCCGTGCATCAAAAAGACGGGCTGATGGTCTTGCAGCTGTGGCATATGGGCCGCCTGAGCCATACCGACCTGATCGGCCAGACGCCGGTGGCGCCGTCGGCCATTGCGGCGGATGGCGAGCATCGTTCCGTGCATAAGCCGTATGAAGAGCCGCGGGCCTTGAGCCGTGAAGATATCGAACGCATCGTGAAAGATTACGCCGCAACCGCCAAGCGGGCGATGGAAGCTGGTTTTGACGGTGTGGAAATCCACGGCGCGAACGGGTATCTGATCGACCAGTTCCTGCGCGATGGATCCAATAAACGCGATGACGATTATGGCGGACCGATCGAGAACCGCGTACGGTTCATGAAAGAAGTGACCAAGGCGGTGGTTGCCGAGGTGGGTGCGGATCGTACGGGCATTCGCCTGTCATCGCAAAACGGCGTGCAGTCCATGCATGACAGCGACCCGGCGGGCACGTTCATGCATGCGGCGCAGGTCTTGAATGATTTCAATCTTGCTTATCTGCATCTCAAAGAGCCGGTGGGCAGCCATATCGCGCTGCCGGGGGTGCGCAAGGCATTTCAAAATACGATCATCGTGAATGATGGTTATGACGGGGCTACGGCGCAAAAGGTGCTTGATGACGGGCTGGCTGATGCAGTTGCCTTCGGCACCAAGTTCATTGCCAATCCGGATCTGGCTGAGCGTCTGCGCGCGGGTGTCGAATTGAATGCGCCGGATCCGTCGACCTTTTATAAAGGCGGCGCGGCCGGATATACGGATTACCCATTTATGAAGAAGGCCGCTTAAGAGCGGCCTTTTTTCTTATGCCGCCTGTTCGCGGAAAGTGACGCCTTTTTCCTTCAGCGTCGATTGCAGCTCACCGCTTTCGTACATTTCGCGGATGATGTCGCAGCCGCCGACAAATTCGCCCTTGATGTAAAGCTGGGGAATGGTCGGCCAGTTGGTGAAGTCCTTGATGCCCTGACGCAGTTCGCCATCCGGCAGCACGTCGATGCCTTTGAACGGCACCTGGAGGAGGGAGAGGATCTGAACGACTGCGGCCGAGAAACCACATTGCGGGAAGACAGGCGTGCCCTTCATGTAGAGGACGACGTCGTTTTCAGTGATGTCTTTCTTGATGCGGTCGTTGATGCTCATAAAACCCTACCTAAAGTGTTTTTATTGTTTTTATTGATGAATCAAAGATAGGGCCATCTTAGATTTTTAGCAAATTACGGGGTTTTCGTGTGAATCTGCAAGGCGTGCAGATCGGTGCCTAGCTTGCCCTGCAGCGCTTCCTGCACCATGCGGTGCTGGGCCACGCGGGTTTTACCGGCGAACGCCTCGGCGGTTACGACAGCAGCATAATGATCGCCGTCGCCGCGCAGATCCTCGATGCGGACATCCGCGCCGGGAATCCCGTCGCGGATCATTTTTTCAATGATGGCAGCGTCCATCGCCATGTTAATTTTTACCGCTCATGTAATCAGGCAGCCAGTCCTGATTGAGTTTTTTGAGCGCGGCCACCGGGATGCCGGCAAGCGAGTCGCCGCCGGTAAGGCCGAGCACGATGGAGGGTAGAATGACGCCTTCCGGATTATCGGTGGCAATGATGTAGCGGCCCTGGTCTTCGCCGAACCAGAAGCCGGCATTATCCAGATCGCCCTGAAGCTCGACGCCCAGATCTGCCGCCATCGCCATTTCAGCAATCGCGACCAGAACGCCGCCGTCGCTGACGTCGTGACAGGCCTTGATGATGCCGCTATCGATCATGGCGCGCACGGCGTCACCGGTGGTTTTTTCGTGTTTGAGATCCACCGGCGGGCAATCACCGGTTTCGGTGCCGTGAATTTCACGGGCGAAGAGGGACTGGCCAAGATGAGCGCATTCACCGCCAACCAGCAGCAAGGTCTGGTTTGGTTTGAAGGCGAGGAAGACGGCCTTGCGCGCATCATCGATGATGCCGACACCGCCGATGACCGGCGTGGGCAGAATGGCTTTGCCGTTGGTTTCGTTGTAGAGCGATACGTTGCCGGAAACGACGGGGTAATCGAGCGATTTGCACGCCTGCGCCATGCCGTCGATGGAATCAGAAAACTGGCCCATGATTTCGGGCTTTTCCGGGTTGCCGAAATTGAGATTGTTGGTGATGGCGAGCGGTTTTCCGCCCACAGCAGTAATATTGCGCCAGGATTCAGCGACAGCCTGCATCGCGCCCATCCATGGATTGGCCTGCACGTAACGCGGGGTGCAATCGGATGACATCACAAGAGCCTTTTGTTTGCCATCAAGGCGCACGATGGCCGCATCGGCAGCGCCGGGGCCGGCGCGTGTTTCGCCGCGCACCAATGGATCGTATTGTTCGTAGATCCATTTTTTGGATGCGACGTCCGGGCAGGCGATGATTTTTTTCAAGGCGTCGCCGATTGAGCCCGTGAGCCTGGTGGCGGATTCAGGCAACGCGGCAGGTTTGGCCTGCGGCGCTGTCGGGCGCATGTATTTGGGCGCTTCGTCGACCAGCGGCGGTACGGGAATGTCGCACCAGGTTTTGCCGTACATGTTGAGCGTCAGGTAACGGCGTTCGACCGTGTGGCCGATCGTGGCGTAATCCAGATCCCATTTTTCGAAGATCTTGTTGGCTTCTTCTTCGCGGCCTGGTTTTAAAATGACGAGCATGCGTTCCTGAGATTCAGAGAGCATGATTTCATAGGGCACCATGCCGCTTTCGCGCATCGGGACTTTATCGAGATCCATGACCAAACCGATTTCGCCTTTGGCGGCGATTTCGACGGAGGAGGAGGTGAGGCCGGCTGCGCCCATATCTTGCAAGCTAACGATGCAATCCGTTTTCATCAGTTCGAGGCAGGCTTCGAGTAGGAGTTTTTCGGTGAAGGGGTCGCCGACCTGCACCGTAGGACGCTGGTCTTCGTCGCCTTCAGTGAATTCTGCCGACGACATGGTTGCGCCGTGAATGCCGTCGCGGCCGGTTTTGGACCCTACGTAAACGATGGGCTGGCCCACGCTTGCGCCGCGGGAATAGAAAATCTTGTCAGTGTCGGCCACGCCAACGGTCATCGCATTGACGAGGATGTTGCCGTTATAGGCAGGGTGGAAGTTGGTTTCGCCGCCGACGGTGGGGACGCCTACGCTGTTGCCGTAGTCGCCGATGCCTTTGACAACGCCGGCCACGAGCTGACGGGTTTTTGGATGGGACGGATCGCCGAAGCGCAGGGCGTTCAGGTTTGCGACGGGGCGCGCACCCATGGTGAAAACATCGCGCAGGATGCCGCCGACGCCTGTGGCCGCGCCCTGGTACGGTTCGATGTAAGAGGGGTGGTTATGCGATTCCATCTTGAAGATGGCGGCCTGGCCGTCGCCGATATCGATAACGCCGGCGCCTTCGCCGGGGCCCTGGATGACCCACGGGGCCTTGGTCGGCAGGCGCGAGAGATGCGCGCGCGATGATTTATACGAACAGTGTTCCGACCACATGACCGAGAAAATGCCGAGTTCGGTGTAGGTCGGCTCGCGGCCGAGAATTTTGAGGATGTGATCGTATTCATCGGGCTTGAGGCCGAATTCGCCAGCGAGTTTAACGTCGACGTCCGGTTCGCGAAATTTTTCAGGAAGTTTTTGGGCCGTTGCCGTCATGATTATCTCGCCACCGCTTGCACGATGCTTTCAAAGAAGGGTTTGGCGGATGCGTTGCCGAGCGTGGGGTCGGTTGCATCTTCCGGATGCGGCATCATGCCGAGAATGGTTTTGCTGTCGTTGTAAACGCCGGCGATGGAATCGACCGCGCCGTTGACGTTGGCGAGATCGCCTTTCGGGTCGCAATAGCGGAAAGCGACCTGTTCATTGTCATTGAGTTTTTTCAGCGTGTCCTGGTCAACGACATAGTTGCCTTCGCCATGCGCGACGGGGACGGTGATGAGGTCGCCTTTTTTCATTTTCGAGGTGAATGTTCTGCTCGTCGCTTCCAGGCGCAGGTTGACCGATTTGCAGATGAATTTGAGCGAGTGGTTGCGCAGCAGCGCGCCGGGGACGAGGCGGGTTTCGACCAGCATCTGGAAGCCGTTGCAGACGGCCAGAAGGGGCGTGCCGGCGTTGGCCAGGCGGATAACCTCTTTCATGACCGGGGAATGGGCTGCGATGGCGCCGCAGCGCAGGTAATCGCCATAGGAGAAGCCGCCGGGCAGGACCATGAGGTCGGGTTTGCCCAACTCGGTTTCCTTGTGCCAGAGCAGTTTGGGACGATGGCCGGAAGCGCGTTCCAGGGCGTCCGCCATGTCTTTTTCGCGGTTCGACCCGGGGAATACAACAACAACCGATTTCATCACGTCCTCCAGCCCTTTATCTGCACGTCAATGCGCCGGTTTTCAAGGAGAAAGTGCGGTTTGTCCGATTCGAAAATTAGAAAAAATCAAACCGCAAAAGGGGGAAGGGCCAAGTTATCCAAAAAAGGACACAAGGGTTAAAATTTTAGTTGGAAATGTGGATAAGTCCGGTTAGCGTCAATGCTTCGAGTACACGAGGGGCCAAGAAAAAAACCAATCCCCGGGTGAGTTGGACAGGAAAAGCCGAAATAAAATGCACGACCTTTTTCGAGGTCGTGCTTTTTTATTTGGACTCTTTGGTTTGCGCGTTTAAGCGGCGCGGATCTGGGTTTCCGCGTCTCTGAGGAAATTGACGAGCATGGCGTCGACCGTGTTGGCCGGTTTGCCCTTGGCGGTCAGATCAGCGCTCACTTTGCTGGTTACATCGCCCAGGCCCGGTTCTTTCAGGTTGTGCGCGACCAGATCGCCCGCGTAATTCGCGGCATCGTCGCCGGAGAGGCCCATTTCCTGCGCGGCCCAGAGGCCCAGCAGTTTGACGGCGCGCGCCTCGATTCTGAACAGGGTTTCCTGATCATTGGCATATTTGCTTTCGAAGGCGTTTTTACGGTCATCCAAGTCGGTCATGGCAGTTTTTCCTTATCGGTCATGGCAAGATTTCCCTTTCAAAACAAGCCCGCATTCTTTAGGTTCGGGGCATATTTGTAAAGGACTTAAGGTGATGTCTTTAATCCCCGTTTCCACACGCCGCCGCCAGATTTACGAAGGCAAAGCCAAGATTTTGTACGAGGGCCCCGAGCCCGGCACCGTCGTGCAGTATTTCAAGGATGACGCCACCGCCGGTAATGGCGCGAAGAAGGATGTCATCGCGGGCAAGGGAATTTTGAACAACCGCATTTCGGCGCATCTGATGACGCGGCTGGAATCGATCGGCGTGCCGACGCATTTCATCAAGTCGCTCAACATGCGCGAACAATTGATCCGCCAGGTTGAAATCATTCCGATCGAGCTGGTCATCCGCAACGTTGCGGCCGGCTCGCTGTGCAAGCGCCTTGGCGTTGCCGAAGGCTCACGCCTGCCACGCCCGATTGTTGAGTTTTACTACAAGAACGACGCGCTGGGCGACCCGATGGTCAATGACGATCACATCGTCGCGTTTGGCTGGGCCGATCCGTACGAGATCGAGGAAATGGTTAATCTGGCGTTCCGCTGCAACGATTACCTGAACGGCCTGTTCGCCGGCATTGGTTTGACGCTGGTCGATTTCAAACTGGAATTCGGACGCATCTGGGGCGAGCAGGGCGAGCTGTATATCGTTCTGGCTGATGAAATTTCCCCGGACAATTGCCGCCTGTGGGACATGAAGACCAAAGAAAAAATGGACAAGGACCGTTTCCGCCAGGATCTGGGCGGGCTGATGGAAGCGTATCAGGAAGTTGCGGTGCGTCTGGGCCTTATTCCGCGCGATGCGATCAGCACGGGCGGTTTCAACGAGAAGATGATGTCATCTCTGGAAGAAATCGAAAACGAGCTGGGGACCGCGCGTTCCCTGCGCGCCGTCAATAAAAGCAAACCGATCAAGTAAGGCCTGACCATGAAAGCGATCATTCACGTCAATCTGAAGAAAGCCATTCTCGACCCTCAGGGCAAGGCGATTGCCAATGCGCTGAAATCGATGGGTTTTGACGAAGTATCGGAAGCGCGCCAGGGCAAAGTGATCGAGCTTGAGCTGAACGGCAAAACAGACGAAGCGCGTCTGAAAGAGATGTGCGACCGTCTGCTCGCCAACCCGGTCATCGAAGACTATCGCGTCGAGTTGGTAGCATAGCTACTCTGTTGAACTGGAGGCTTAATGGCCACGAAGATCAAATATCTTCGCGATCACAAGGATCTGCGTCCGGCGCTGGAAGGCCTGCTGAAGACGGATCCGTTCTTTAAAACCTATTTCAAAAAATCGGATCTGGATCTTATTCCGCATGCGCATCGCGCGTGCACATTCGAGGCGTTTGCGCGCACCATCGTGGGGCAGCAGATTTCGGTGAAGGCGGCAGACAGCGTGTGGAAGCGGGTGGAGGCTTTGTGCGATCCATTTTCACCGGAAGGTATTCTGGCGCTGGATGACCAGGCCTTGCGCAGCGCCGGTTTGTCCGGCCAAAAGGTCGTCTACCTGCGCGGACTTTCGCAGGCTGTGGCCGATGGCACGTTTGAGCCTGCGAAACTGAAGAAGATGAACGATGAAGAGATCATCGAAACGATTACCGCGCTGAAAGGTTTCGGGCGCTGGTCGGCGGAGATGGTTTTGATTTTCGCGCTGGCGCGGAAGGATGTTTTTTCCGGGGGCGATCTGGGGTTGCGGGTGGGCCTGCAGCGCGTGCTGAAAATGAAGGAAAGGCCGACGGAGAAAGAATCCGTCAGGCTGGCTGAACGCTGGGCGGGAAATCGCACGGCGGCGTCGCTGCTGTTGTGGCTGACGCATCACCGCGAAGAGCAGGCGGAAAAGGCAAGGGCGCTGGCATTGAAAGCCAAGCTGAAACAGCCGCTTAAACGCAAAGCCCGCAAAAGTTGAACATATTTTCATAAATCAATAGATTGGCAGGATGAGACATCTTGCCCGTATCGCTGTTTTAAGCGCGCCGCTGTTCGCGGCGGGGGTTGCGCAGGCTGATGATTTTGCCTTTAGCCACGTCACTCTGGCACAGGGCGCCCGGACCGCATTTTTCATGAGCCATTATCCCGACAGCAAGACGCCGTTTTATTTTGCAACGAAATGCGCCGATGTCCTGCAACTGGGTGTTGAAAGATTGTCTCTTCATTACATGGTGCATTTTGGTGATGCGCCGGTCATGAAACCCATTGTCTTGGAGGCGGTTACGGAGGCCCGGAAGAATTGCCTGGGACCGACATCATAAAACGCACGGTGCCAGACCGATGCAGGCTGGAACAATGCGGTGCTACAGGCGTTCATAGGAGTTGGGTGTGAGATTTTCAGGAGAGTTAGGATGAAAAAGTTTTTATCTGTTTCAGGTTTGACGCTTGCAGGGGTGGTGGCCTTTAACACCGCTGCGCGCGCAGACGATGTCATCGTGAGCACGCCGGCAAAGAACAAGGATCTTTATGAATTCAATATCCACGCACAAGGCGTAGATCATGTTGTGGTCCGCGGTTATTCGTGCGACGCCATGAATGCCATGGGCAGTTTACAGGTTAAAAACATGATCGTGGGTTACGCGAAAGATGAGTTTGCGGTCATTTTTAAAGACACGCACCGCGAGAATGTTTTTGAAGAAAAGCTGAAGGAAGCTATGAAGCCGCATATCAGGCAAGCGGCAGCTTTCTGCGGAACGACGCGCCTGACGCGCCGTTAAAATCCGAATTGTTCGTCGCGGATGCGGTCTTCGAGGCTGTGATCGGGCGCGAACAGCAAAGTCGCCGCGACGCTGCGGTCCAGAGCGATCGTGAGCGAGGCAATATCTTCCACATCGGTAAAATCGGCGATTGCGTGCAGCGGCCTGCGTTCAGGGTCGATCACATCCATCGTAATTGTTGAATCCTCAGGCAGCAGGGCGCCCGCCCAGCGGCGGGGACGGAACGGGCAAATGGGGGTGAGGGCAAGCAGATTGGCATTCAGCGGCAGAATGCGGCCATCGGCGGAGAGGTTGTAGGCGGTTGAGCCGAGCGGCGTTGCAACCAGCGCGCCATCGCCGACCAGGCAGTCCATGCGGGTCTGACCATCGACGGAGATTTTGATTTTAGCGGCCTGCACGCCGGTGCGGGAGAGCGTCACCTCGTTGAAAGCGATGGCTTCTTCCTGTTTTCCGGAGAGCGTTTTGGCTTTCATGCGCAGCGGGTGGACCTTTACCGGCTGAGCAGCGGTCAGCATTGCGGTGATGTCAGCGTTTTCTTTCAGCGGATTGAGTAGGAAGCCGTGCGTGCCGCGGTTGAGGCCGTAGAAAGGTTTGTTCAGATGAACCAGATCGTGCAGAGCGCGCAGCAAAAAGCCATCGCCACCCAGGGTGACAATTATATCCGCGTCTTTGGGCTCGACAATCGTGGCCTGCGCCTGAATGGCCGCAACATCGGCATTCAGATCGCGTTTACCGGATGCGAGCAGCGCGATTTTCATTCAGGCAGCCACGCCGGCAGCGTCTTCGCCCTTGCCGCCATGCGCAACGGACCATGCGACGGGATCGGCCAGGAAATCCTCGACCGATTTGAGCACTTTTTCTTCGAAGCGCTTTTCTTCGCGGGCGAGCGCGATGACGGCGCGCCAGTCGCAGAGAGCCAAAAGTTTCAGGCCTTCGTCTTCCATGAATTTTTTGCTGCTGGCGTGGCCGTAGGTGAAAAGCACGAATACGGTGTCGACAATCGTGTCTGCCGCGCGCAGCGCATCGACGAAAACTTTGACGCTGTTACCGTAGTTTTGCAGGTCTTCGCAGATAAGGGCGCGTTGCCCGGGATCAATCTGTCCCTCGATCTGGGCGTTGCGGCCCACGCCTTTTGGTTTTTTGCGGATATAGATCATCGGCTTTTCCAGGCGGTCGGCGATGAAGGCGGCGTAGGGGATGCCGGCTGTTTCTCCGCCAGCGATGACGTCGACATCTTTGGCATTCGCGCGAATGTTTTGAGCAGCGAAATCCATCAGGATTTTGCGTTCCTTCGGGAAGGAGATCAGGCGGCGGCAGTCGATATAGACCGGACCCTTGCGGCCTGATGTGTAAGTGAAGGGCGGATCGATGTTGAACAGAACCGATTGCGTGTCGAGCAAGATACGCGCTGTTTCGCGTGCGATTTCCTGAGCGGATGACATGTATTTCCCCTTTGTGCTGTCTTATAGGTTTTAACAGCCGGGGCGCAGAAAACAAGCCTTGGAATTTACTGTGAAACCCACAGAATCCGCGCCATCCAGAGGATGTCAGCAGACTGGAAAACGCGGTCTTCGTGTTCGGCGTTCAGGGATTTCAGCTCAACCTTCTGGGCGGTCTTGCGGGTCAGTTCCTTGGCCATCACTTCGCCTTTGCGGGTTTTGACGATGACGCGGTCGCCCTTGCGCAATTGCGCGGAAGGGCCGACCACGACGATATCGCCATCGCGGTAAAGCGGCTGCATGGAATCGCCCTGGATCTCCAGCGCGTAAGTGTGCTCGTCCATGGTGTGGATTTCGGGGAAGCGCACTTCGTCCCAGCCGGTGCCGGCGGGAAAGCCCGCGTCATCGAAAAACCCATCGCGGCCCGCCTGCGCCAGACCGAGCAGCGGAATAGGGCGGGTGCCAGCATTTTTTGTGGGGATGGAGATTTCGCGCGTTTCGACCAGCGCAATGAAATCAGTCATCGACGCGCCGGTCACGATCAGAACTTTGGAGATGCTTTCGGTCGATGGCCAGCGGGGTTTGCCTTCGGGGCTGATGCGCTTGGACCTGTTGAAAGCGGTCGGATCGAGGCCCGCTTTGCGTGCCAGGCCCGACGTTGAAAACCCTGCGCTTTCGGCAAGGCGGTCAATGGCGATCCAGATGGCATCGTGGGAGATCATGAGGGGGCGTTGTACCGGAAAACCTGTAAGTGTCTAGGAAAACTGTCTTATAGGAATCGGTTATCGTAAATAGGATAAAATTCCCAAAATAGTTGTTGACGCCGTCCAGCTTATCGTCCAGTTTAGAACAAAACAAGAACAAACAGGACCAAGAAGGACCAAAATCACATGTCCAAACCCCCGCACGCCCCCGCCCAGACCAGCCATCAACACACAATTCCGTTTTCGAGCCCCGAGGAGGTCTGGTTCTGGTTTATCGAGGCCAACCAGGCGCGACTGGACGGCGCCCGGTATACAGCGGCACGCGGCAATATCCGCCGCCCGTGTGAGCCGGTGGACATCCTTCGCATTCTCGACCGCCTGTACCGGACCCGCCGGCTGATGATGGATCATCTGCGTGTTCTGCGATTTTACGGCGTGCGCCAAATGCGCCCGGAGTTGTGGCGCCGGTCGGAAGCGCGGGCTGCAACGCTGTGGAAAGAGGCGATGCGCATTCTCGAACCCGTCTTCATCGCCAAGGGCATCATGCGCGAACGCTTTGCCATCGTCGATGACGGCCAGGTGGTCGTGCCGATCTGGATGCTGCAGGAACAGGCCGCGCAACGCGGGAGATTTCTGTGAGCCAGGTCTGGATCGCATTCAGCGGCAAGGCCGATGCCCGTTACCTGAAAATTCTCAAGCCCGGTTTCCGGCATTGCTTCGCGCTGATGCATGCGGATGACACGTGGCTGATGATCGACCCGATGCTGCACAAGATGGATGTCAGCGCGACCAGTTGCGCGCCGGATTTCGATTTGCCGGCTTATTTGCGCGCGCGCGGTTACCGCGTGGTGCGGGCGCCTGCGTTTTCGCCGGAACGGCGCATGGCTTTTCCTGCGCCGTTCACCTGCGTCGAGGCGATGAAGCGCCTGATCGGCCTGCAGGACTGGCGCGTTTTCACACCGTGGCAGCTTTACTGCCGCCTCATCACATTCACCCAAGCCCGAGGAGAGACTCATGGGAAGTTTTTATTCCAAGCCTAAATTGCCGGATTCGCAGGTGTTCTATACGCCGCCGGTTCCCACGCCGGGCCCTGCGGTTACACCCGTTGAAACGGATGACGGCGGCAGCATCACCGATGCAGAGCGCGCAGCCAGCGTGGCCCGCCGCCGGTCAATGCCGCAGACGATACTCACGTCGTTCCGAGGCGTCTTGAGCCAGGGAGACTGGATCCCGCAACGCAAAAGCCTGCTGGGGGAATGATGACCAACGCAACCGATATTGTTCAAAGTTACGCCGCCGCGCGATCCAAGCGATCGCTGTGGGAAGGTGTGTGGCGCGATTGTTACGCCTATGCGTTGCCGCACAGCGATGCGTTTCAGGCGCGCAGCACAACAAACCAGATCTTCGACGGCACCGCGCTGGATGCGGTGGACCAACTGGCCTCGTCGCTGCTGGCCAACCTGACGCCGCCCTGGTCGATGTGGTTCGGGCTGAAACCCGGGCCGGAATTGTCGCCAGCGGAAGCGGAATCACTGGCGCCGGCGCTGGAAGGCGCGGCGCGGGTCATGCAGGCGCATTTCGATCGCTCTAATTTCGCGGTTGAAATGCATCAGGCCTGCCTGGACCTGGTGACGGCGGGGACGGGCACGCTGTTGTTCGAAGAATCCGCCCCAGGCCAGATGTCGGCCTTCAAATTTTCCGCCTTGCCGTTATCGACGGTGACGCTGGAAGAGGGGGCCGGTACAGGTCGCCTGGAACGCGTGTTCCGTGAAACGCAGATGACTCTGGCAAGCTTGCGTGTGCGATTCCCCAAGGCTTCACTGCCTGCATCGGTTGCAAAAGAAAAAGACGATACAAAGACTTTTACGGTCATTGAAAGCGCCATTCCGGATGGCGACAAGCCGTTCGTGCAATATTCGGTGGTGCTGGCGGGTGAGTCCGATCATGCGGTGCTCGTGGATGCGCAGATTCCGGTGTCACCGTTCATCGCCTTCCGCTGGGCCAAGGCGCCGGGCGATGTTTATGGCCGCTCGCCGGTCATGAAGGCGTTGCCGGATATCAAAACAGCCAACAAGGTGGTTGAGCTGATTTTGAAAAACGCATCGATTGCCGTGACCGGCATCTGGCAGGCGGATGATGACGGGGTTCTAAACCCGGCCACCATTCAGCTGACACCGGGCACGATCATTCCCAAAGCCGTCGGCAGCCAGGGATTGAAACCACTGGAAATGCCGGGGCGATTTGATGTTTCGCAGCTTGTCCTGGACGATCTGCGGGCGCGCATTCGTCATGCGCTGCTGATTGACCGGCTGGGGCAGATCGGCGAGCGCCGGATGACAGCGACGGAAGTGCTTGAACGCTCGGGCGAGATGGCGTTGCTGCTGGGCGCGACTTACGGCCGGCTGCAGTCGGAATTGCTGACGCCGCTGATTCAACGCGGCTGGGCCATTCTGCGCCGACGCGGGGAAGTGCCGGATGTTTCCATCGATGGCCGCACCGTGCAGCTTGACTACCGTTCGCCGCTGGCGCGGGCACAGGGCCAGCGCGGGGTTCAGAACACCATCAACTGGATCACCACTGCGCTGGCCATGGGGCCGGAAGCGGCGGCGGCCGTTGATCTGGCGGCTTCGGCGCGTTTCATCGGCGAAGCGCTTGGCGTGCCCTCCGATCTTATCCGCAAAGACCTTTCATCAATCACAGGAGATATGAATGTTTAAGTTTATAAAAAATATTTTTGCAAAAGCACTGCCGCAGGAAAAACCCGGCATCGTCGTCAGCCGCGATGATGCCCCGGCGTTGTTCGCGCGTATTTTTTCGTCCGATGACGGGCAAAAGGTGATCGCTTACCTGCGCGCCACCGTGAATGCCCGCGTGGCGGGGCCGGAAGCCGGCGAAGGCATGCTGCGCTATCACGACGGGCAGCGCGGGCTGCTGCAAACCATCAATGGACTTATCGAACAAGGCAAATAGGAGAAAGCAAAATGACCGATACCAATTTACTCGAACAGCAATCACCCGCCGCTACCAACGGCAAACCGGCCAATGTGCCGGATAAATTCTGGGACGAAGCGACGGGGCAGGTGCGCATCGACGATCTGATCAAATCGTATTGCGAGCTGGAAAAGAAACTTTCGGGCGGTTTTGCCATGCCGGAGGATGACGAAGGCCGCATGAAAATCTACCGCGCGCTGGGTATGCCGGAAACGCCGGATCAATACAGTGTTACCGTGAAGGATAACCTTCTGCAGGTGGATAACGACGTCAATGCGCGCCTGCATGCGAAAGGTTTCACATCGGACCAGGTGCAGGAAGTGTATGACCTGGCATCCGAACGGCTTGTGCCGATCATTCTGGATGTTGCCGCTGAATTTCAGGCGGACCGCGAGATCGAACGCCTGGTCAAGGATTTCGGCGGCGCCGAACAATGGCGCGAAACATCGCGCCAGCTGCTGGCGTATGGCAGAAAGAACCTGCCGCCGCAGGTGCTGGAAGGCTTGTCCGGTTCTTATGACGGCGTGATGGCGCTGTACCGCATGATGAAGGGGGATGCCCCCAGCACCATGGACTCCGTGCAGGCGCCGGGCGCCGTATCGGAAGCCGACGTGCATTCGATGATGCGCGATCCGAAATACTGGCGCGACAAGGACCCGTCGACGATTGCGAAGGTGACTGAAGGGTTCAAGCAACTGTATGGAACGAAGTAATAAAAAACCGGCCTTCAGGGCCGGTTTTTTTATGCGAGGTGTTCGACTTCCGCGGACCCCTGGGCGATGGCTTCTTCGATGACCTTGGCGAAGGCTTTTTCGATTTTCTTGGGCATGCCGGCGAATTCGAGCGCGACCTGTTTCTTGCTGGTGCGGACGATTTTGGCTTTCACCGGGATTTCGGTGACGTTTTGCGACAGTTTGAATTTCATGGTGACGTCGCATTCGGCGCCGTCTTCGAATTTGCGGCCGTCGGCTTCGAACAACACGCCGCATTGCGACCAGTCATGCACCGGATAGGTGGTGCCGTCGACTTCGGCGACGCATACATCTTTCATGCGACGCGGAAAACGACGGCGCGTCTGTTCGGCGTTGTCGTTGGTGGCAGAGGCAAGGGCCTTGCGAATCCGGTCAATGGCGTCGGTCATGGCGGGATTGTACGCAAATGCGCATTTTTTCGCAAAAAGTTGTAAAAAGCACTTGACGAACAAGGAATTTAATCCTATTCTATACGAGTAAACGCCAGAGTTGCGCCTTTTTCCAAGATGCACCGCGTTTTTCCTATCCTGTTCCCCGACGTGAAGGATAACGGGCCGGCCTTAAAAAGCCGGCCCGCCCTTTTCGCGATTCCCTGCCTGCCGAGCCGCCTTCCAGAGGCGACAACCCGCGGGGCAGTTCTTCTTTCAAAAATATGAAACCTCCAACCAAGAAAGGACTGTCCATGTCCATTTCCATCGATAACGCGTTCGTCAAACAATTCGAACGCGAAGTCTTCGAAGCCTATCAGCGCATGGGTTCGAAACTGCGCCCAACCGTGCGCAGCAAAAATAATGTCAAAGGCTCGTCGACGACGTTCCAGAAAGTCGGTTCAGGCACAGCGTCGACCAAATCGACGCATGGCATCGTTCCCACGATGAACCTGTCGCATGCGGCCGTTGAAGCCACGCTCACCGATTATTACGCCGGTGACTGGATCGACAAGCTGGATGAGCTGAAAATCAACCATGACGAACGCCAGGTCATCGCCAATGCGGGCGCTTACGCGCTGGGCCGCAAAACGGATGAGTTGGTCATCAACGCGCTTGCCGCATCGACCAACACTGTTACCGACTCGGCTGCCGGCATGAGCATTGAAAAAGTGCTCGAAGCGTTCGAGAAACTCGGCAATGCCGAAGTTCCGGATGATGGCCAGCGCACCGCTGTGGTCGGCTGGAAACAATGGTCGCAATTGCTGGCGATCGATGAGTTTTCATCTGCGGATTACGTAGGCGCCGATCAACTGCCCTTCGCAGGCACGCAAGGCAAATACTGGCTCGGCACGCTGTGGATGCCGCATTCCGGCCTGCCGGTTTCCGGCGGGGGCGTGCGCAAATGCTTCTGGTTCCACAAAACCGCCATCGGCCATGCGTCGGGCGCGGATGTCGAAACGGATATCACATGGCATGGCGACCGCGCTGCGTTCTTCGTCAACAACATGATGAGCCAGGGCGCGGCCCTCATTGAAAACACCGGTGTCGTGGTCATGACCTGCGACGAAACACCGGCATAACCAAAGCTGAAGGAGAAAAACAATGGCTTATAATTCAAACAACCTCAGCGTTCTGGCTTATGCCAACAACTTCACGCTGTGGCACTACACAACGTCCGAGACATCGGTCACGGGTAGCGGCTATTTTAATTCTGCCGCCAACATGCTGCGCGTGAATGACCTGATCATTGCGAATATCGATACCGCCGACACGCCGGAGACGATTTTTTATATCGTCACCGCGAATAGCGGCACGGCTGTTACCGTCACCGCATTCACTGCGTAACGGTACGGACTGACGTTTCCCCTTTTTCGTCAGGGGCGCGTATCGAGCGGGGGAGAGCTTACGCAGGCTCTCCCCCTTTTTTATCCCAAAGGAGAGAAAACCATGTCTTTAAGTGATGTTGCCTTATGCAGCCGCGCATTGATGCGCATTGGCTGCGCGCCGATTGCGTCTTTCGAGGACGGCACGGCTGAATCCGAAATTGCAGGCGCACTTTATGGTCCCGCGCGCGATGCGCTTTTGTCGGCTTATGGCTGGTCGTTTGCGACGGGTCAGTTGGCGCTGACCAGGCTGGATGATGCGCCGCTGGCAGACTATCAATACGCCTATCAGCTGCCCAACGATTTCCTGCGCGCTTTGTCGGCGGGCACGGGCATGCGCGGGCGCGGCCTGAATTACCGCATCAACCGCGGCGTTTTGCATTCGGACACCGATGCGGTGATGCTGACTTATATCTTTTTGCCCGATGAATCGGAATTTCCGCCATTCTTCGCTTCGGCACTAATCACAAAGCTGGCGGCTGAATTCTGCATTCCGCTCACCGAAAGCACATCACGCACCGAGGTGTTGTACCGGCAGGCGGATGAAGAATATCGCAAGGCCCGCCAGATCGACGCGCAGCAGGATACGCCGGCAGCGCTAGAATCCTTTCCCCTTATCGATGCGAGACGCTGATGCCAGTCATTCGCACACTCAAAACCAATTTCACCGCGGGTGAGGTTTCGCGCCGTTTGCTGGGCCGCGGCGATTTGCGCGCCTATGAGAACGGGGCGCTGACCTTACGCAACCTGTTCATCCATCCCACCGGCGGCGTTACGCGCCGGGCGGGTATGCGCTTTGTAGATATAGCGGCGGGAAGCGGTCGGCTGATCGATTTCGAATTCAATACCGAGCAAACCTATCTGCTGGTCGTGACGCATGAATCGATTGCGATCTATCAGGACGATGCGCTGGTCAAGACATCGCCGGCGCCGTGGACGGCTGCGCAAATCCCATCCATCAACTGGACGCAGTCGGCGGATACGCTTTTGCTGGTCCACCCCAATGTGCCGCCCAAAAAACTGACGCGGTCGGGGACAGGTGTCTGGGCATTGTCGGACTGGACGTTCGACAGCGATGAAACCAGCGGCGTTACGTACCAGCCGATGTTCAAATTTTCCGACCCGGATGTGACGCTGACGCCGTCGGGCATCTCTGGAAGCATTACGCTGAGCGCCTCTGCCGCCATTTTTTCGGCTGGGCATGACGATACGAACTTGCGCATAGGCGGCAAGGAGGTGCGCATCACAGGGATCGGTTCGGCCACGGTGGTGGATGCGACCGTCATTGAAACGCTGGCCGGCACATCCGCCACTAAAGATTGGGAAGAACAGGCTTTTTCACCGGTTCGTGGCTATCCGACTTCGTGCGCGTTTCACCAGGACCGCCTGGTGATAGGCGGCAGTCGTGACCTGCCCAACCGTTTATGGATGTCGAAATCGGGCGAGCTGTGGAATTTTGACCTTGGCGAGGGGCTGGATGACGAGGCAATTGAATTCGCCATCCTCTCCGACCAGGTGAACGCGATCCGCAACATGTTCTCGGGTCGCCATCTGCAAATGTTCACATCCGGTGCGGAATGGCAGGTGACGGGCGACCCGCTCACCCCGACAACCGTGCAGCTCAACCGGCAGACGCGCGTGGGATCCATCGTCGATCGCAACGTGCCGCCGGTGGATGTTGACGGCGCGACGATTTTCGCGGCACGCAACGGGCGGGAGTTGCGGGAGTTCGTTTATACGGATGTCGAGCAGGCCTACCGCTCGAACGATCTGGCGCTTTTAGCGCAGCATATCATCGAAAATCCGGTCGATCAGGCGTTTGACAAGAAAAACCGCCTTTTGCATCTGGTTCTGGATAGCGGGTCGGTGGCGACGCTGACTGCGTATCGCGCCGAACAGGTGGCGGCTTGGACGTTGCAGGAGACCGATGGCGCGGTCTTGTCCGTCGCGGTGGTGGGAGAGGATGTTTATCTTCTGCTCAATCGTGACGGGATTTACACCATCGAATGTTTCGACGACGAGCTGTATGTCGATTCAGGGCTTGCCGGCGAAACAGACACACCCGCCACGATGTGGTCGGGGCTTGATCATCTGGAAGGGCGCAGTGTCGCCATTCTGGCCGACGGGGTTATCCAGCCAAGCGTCATCGTTGAAAGCGGCGCGATCACGCTGGATGAGCCGGCATCAACCATCCAGATCGGTTTGCCGTTCACGCATGTTGTCGAGCCCTTGCCGCCCAATACCATTGCCGAGGGCGGGCAGGCCCGCGCGGCGCGGCTGATCGAGACGATTTTCCGCATTGAGGATACGCAGGCTTTACGCGTCGATCTTGGCCGGGGTTTGCGCGACATTCCTTTGCGCGATACCGGCACAGACCTGGATACGCCGCCCCCGGCGATATCGGGCGATATTCGCGTGCGGGCTTTCGGCTGGCGCCGGGACGGGACGCAGCCTTTATGGCGCATCGAGCAATCGGCGCCTTTGCCATTCACTTTACTGTCCGTCGCGGCGGACATCAAAACCAGCGATTAGGAGAAAATCATGGGTGCATTTACAAAAATCGCCGACATTGTCGCGCCGATGCTGTCGACGGCCGGGGTACCGGGGGCGATTATCGGCACGGGTGCCAATATCATCGCGCAGCAGCAGATGCGCGATGAACTGCAACGCCAGCAGGAGACAGCGCTGGCGCAGCTGCAATCACGCCAGAACCTGGATGAAAGCGTAAGCGCGCAGAATGCAGAGCTGGAAAAGACGCGTATCAGCGCCGAAGCGCAAAGCGCAGCATCGCGCCGGAATGCGGCCTTGCGCCGCGCGGTGGCGCGGCAGAAAACGCTGTTTTCCGCGCAGGGCTTAAGCGGCGGATCGGCGGAGGCGGTTTTGCTTGGCATGTATAACGATGCCGATATGGATGCCGCCGAGCAAACACGGCTGGATGGCTTGCGCACAACGGCGCTGGACCAGCAACTGGCGGCGCAGAAGCAGAAAAACCTGCTCGAGTCCGCGCAAATGGCCGAGCGCCAGCGCCTGGCACGGATTCTGGACGGGTATTACTAAGATGAGCGATCACATCAAAATGCCGGACGTTGCGCCGGTCGTCCGCTATGCCGCCAATGGCGCGCAGGTGGCTTTTTCCTATCCGTTCCCGGTTTTCGCTTCCGAAGATATCGCCGTTTATTTCAACGGCGCGTTGCAGGTGTCTGGTTACGACGTGTCGGGCGCGGGCAGCACCATGGGCGGCACTGTCACATTCGATGATGCGCCGTCAGAAGACACGGTGATTACCATCGAACGGCGCATGCCCCTGGAACGCATGACTGATTTTCTGGAAGGCGGCGATTTGTCGGCACGCAGCCTGAATAACGAGCTGGATTACCTGACCGCGAGCATCCAGCAACTGGCGCGGGACCAGGCAACCATGATCCGCTATGACGGGCTGGAGATGCCGGGGCCGGTTGTTTTGCCGGTCAAGACATCGCGCGCGAACAGGGCGCTTGCTTTCGATGCCGATGGCAATCTGATCACTGTCGCCCATGGCAGCACCCTGCAGGCGCCCGCCTACACGCAAAGCGGCGCAGGCGCGGTTAACCGGACGGTTACAGCCAAGGCAGGGGATGTCATTTCGGTGCGCGATTTCGGCGCCGCTGGTGACGGCCTTACGGATGATACGACAGCGTTTCAGAATGCGCTGGCTGCGCATGCATCTGTTTATGTACCCGAGGGGACATACCGTGTTTCTTCGACCATTGTTGTTAGTGCCGGGCAAGCGCTGCACGGCGGGGGACAGGGCAGTGTCATTGCGGCTGATGATGACGATTTCAATGTCATCGAGATGCGTGCGGGGTATGCGAGCGTGAGCGACCTTAAAATCGCCAGCGGCGATGCCGGTGTGAAGCTTTACGGGCATTCTGGCCCCTGCGTTCAGAACATGCTTGCGAACCTCGTCATTGAAGACGCCCAGAGCGGCATTGTGCTGGATGGTCACAGCGATACGAACAAGCCGTGTTACTGGAACTTCGTATCGAATGTGCTGGTTCTAAGCCCGGCGAATCACGGCGTGCATTTGCTGGTGTCGGGCGCGGGCGATACGCCCAATGCCAACCGGTTCCATGCGCTTCGCGTCTATAGCCAGGGCGCGGATATGTCGGGGTGCGGCATTTATGTGGAGGCCGGCGGCAATGCGAACAGTTTCGAGAGTTGCGAATGCAATGTCGATGGCACGGCGGATGCTTGCGTGCGGATAGGTTCGGGGGCGAACAGCACATTTCTGGCCAATCTCTATACCGAAAGCACGAATGAAGTGCCCAATGTGCAACTGGATGCGGGATCGGAACACACATCCATCATCAACCTGCACGCCATGTCGGATGGCGCGGCGATCAATGATTCATCCGGCGGCGCTTATACAGCGATCAATGCCGGATATCCGGTCCGCAACCAGCTGGCCAAGACCCAAATTGCGGATGCGACGCTAACGTTGCTGCGGCATGACACGGTCTATGTGGATGCGGTAGGGGTTGCCACGATCGATGTTACGCAAGCGCGGACGATTCATCTGGTGGCAGCAACCAACGGGCAGATCACAATGCGCCTGCCGGCAGCATCCGATGCGGCGGCGGCGGTTTATACGATCAAGAAAATCGATGCCAGTTACAACATGGTGGTTGTCACGGCTATCAGTGGCGACGGCCCGGATGGGCGGGATATTCAGCTGGGCGGGCCTAATGATTACGTGAGCGTGATGTCGAACGGGGCGCAATGGTTTATTTTATCCAGCAACCGCATGGCGGGGAATACGCGCTTTCACGACGGGTCCGGCACGTATGACATCGACATGGCGGTGGATGTGTACCTGCTGTCGGCTTTTGCCGGCGCCAAGACGGCGCGTTTGCCACCCGCCAATGCGCCGGCTGCCATTGGCCGCACGGTGCATATCAAGAAAACCGATTCATCCGGCAACGCGGTTACGGTCAGCGTGCAGGGCGGCGGCGATATCGATGGTGGATCCAGCGTCAGCTTAAATGGCCAGTATAAATCGGTCAGCGTCGTATCGAACGGATCGCAGTGGTACGTCATCAACAAATACCTTTGATTTCATGGAAACAAGATGTCCAAAAATAAGAACAGTGCAAACCTCGCCGAGGAAACGCGTACCCGCATTGCGCATTATCTGCCCGATGCGATCGACCATGCCATTCAGTCCTACCGGTCGTTTTATTCAACCAACAGCACGGAAGGTGCCAAGGATTTTGGCGCCCATCACACGGCCTGCAAGGCGGCGATCGCGCATATCGAATTGCTGCTGAAACTGGCCAGCTGGGCGCAATTGCCGCGCGATAGTGGCGATGCCGGTTTAAGCGCCCTGATGGCGGACGCACAGGCGGAACTGGATAAATACAACGGAGAGGATCATGAATGACCACGTTCCCGCTTTTCTTAAGCATGTGGAACCGGCTGCAAAACCAGGGCACCCCGCTTGTTCATATCCGCATTGCAAGCTGGCTGGAAGCGCGATGGGAGAGCGGCGACACGCGCCTGCTGCTGATGGCGTTCCGCAGTTGCGGCAAGTCGACGATTGTGGGGCTGTTTGCCGCGTGGCTTTTGTGGCGGCAGCCGGCTTTGCGTATCCTTGTGCTGGCGGCGGATAATGCGCTTGCCGCAAAAATGGTGCGCAATACCAAGCGCATCATTGAACGCCACCCGCTGACGCAGCATTTGCGGCCCGGCACGCCGGATCAATGGGCGGCGGACCGTTTCACGGTGAGCCGGGACACCGAGCTGCGCGACCCGTCAATGCTCGCGTTCGGGATTGAAGCGAATATCACCGGCTCACGCGCCGATATCGTGATCTGCGATGACGTAGAGGTGCCGAATACCTGTGATACAGCGGAGAAACGGGCTTTTCTGCGTGAGCGGCTGGCGGAACTGAGTTTCGTGCTGGTGCCGGGAGGGACACAGATTTATGTCGGCACGCCGCATACGGTGGACACGATTTACCAGCCGGATTTTCTGGACGGTTACGGAGAACTACGTGTGCCGCTGCTGAACGCGCATGGCGACAACGCGTGGCCGGAACGTTTTACGGCGGCAGATATTGCGCGGTTGAAAAAGTCAGGCGGGCCCAGGCGTTTTGCCGCGCAGATGATGCTGCAGCCGCAGCCAGTAACGGATTCGCGATTAAGCGTGGAGAATTTACGCTGGTACGACGACGCCATCGCTTACAGCGAGGCGCAGGGGCAGCCAACCCTGCATATCGCCGGGCGAAAAATGATTTCGGTCAGCGCCTGGTGGGACCCGGCCTTCGGGCGGAACGGGGATGGCAGCGTTGTCGCGCTTTTATATGGGGATGCGCAGGGGCAGTACTGGCTGCATAGGGTTGCTTACCTAAAAGTCTGCGACTGCGATGTGGATGAAGCCACCCAGCAGTGCCGCATGGTGGCGGATTTGTGCCGGGCGTATCACGTATCGTCCCTGACTGTTGAAACCAATGGCATCGGCGCTTTTTTACCGGCCATTCTGCGCCGGGAAATGGCGGGCGCTGCTGCGGTGGTGGCTTATTCCAACCGGCGGCCCAAGGATCTGCGCATTCTGGAATCTTTCGATGCCGTGCTGGCGGCGCGCGCCTTGTGGGTGCACCGCTCGGTCAGCGAGACAGGCTTTCTGGAAGAAATGCGCAACTGGAAACCCGGATCGCATAACCACGATGACGGGCTGGATGCTGTGGCCGGCGCCTTGTCGCAACAGCCGGTGCGGGTGGCGTCCGCGTATGCGGGCAGGCGCCCGGGCGCATGGCAGGGCAGTGGTGCCACGCACAGCGTGCAAACAGATTTCAACGTTATGGAGTGAAAGACATGGATCAATTTTTATCCGGTGGAATCCTGTGGTGGATTACCGCCATTGAAGTGCCGGCGCTGGCGGGTTTGCTGGCCCTTGTCCTGCGCCTGCGCGATGCGCTGGCGCAGGAAAAACTGGAGGCGATGCAGCGTTTTGCATCCATCGGGGCGGTGCGCGAGCTGGAACAGCGGCTGGTGTCGCATCTGCTGCGCATCGAAGCCAAGCTGGATACGACGGCGCTGAAAACCGAATCCCTGGCGCGGGGTGTGTTATGAGCACGATGTATCAGGAACTGGCGGTAGACGTGCTGGCCCGCACGATCTGGGGTGAAGCGCGGAACGAAGGCACGCGCGGGATGGAGGCAGTCGCGTGCGTGGTGCAGAACCGTATTGAAATTGCCCGCCGGCGTGGCGGGTACTGGTGGGGAAACGATGTCATCCAGGTGTGTCAGAAGCCGTTCCAGTTTTCATGCTGGAATGCGAACGATCCGAACCGGCCTAAGCTGATTGCCGTGACGGACAGGAATATTCACTTCGCAACCTGCCTGCGCATCGCGCGGCGCGTTGTTTATGGCTGCATTGCCGATATTACGGGCGGGGCCACGCATTATCACACGCTCACTGTGGCGCCGTACTGGTCGGAGGGAAAAGATCCGACGGTTATCATCGGTCATCACATCTTTTTCAAACTGGAAGGTTAAATGCTGGAAACTTTGCTTGCGAAACTGGGTTTGCCGATCCTGATCGAAGTGGTTGGCGGGGCTTTGGGTAAAATCGACAACCCGCTGGCGCAAAACGCCTCCAAGGTTCTGGCGGAAACACAGAAGGCGCTGGCGGAAGGCTTGATTTCGCCCGAGGCCGCTAAGGAAGCCAACCGCCACCTGGAACGCATGACCGAGCTTGCGCAAAAGGAACGATCGGATGCTTTATCGGAGATCAACCAATCCTTACGCGCGGAAGTGGGATCATCCGACCCTTATGTCCGGCGCATGCGCCCGACTTTCGGGTATCTGATGGCGGTGACCTGGACAGCGCAGATGCTGGCGCTTGCCTATATTATCGTGTTCGAGACAGGGAAGGCGCCGCTGGTGCTGAATGCCGTGGAGTCGCTTTCGGCCATATGGGCGATCGCGCTGTCGGTGCTGGGCATCTATGTTTACAAACGCAGCGACGAAAAAAGGCCGGTGATGCCAACAGTCATGGTGTCGGAAGAGCCGAAACCCTCTATTCCGGCGCCAGTGCCGGCCCGTAAACCATTTAATACCTAGTGTGTCATCAACCGGCCGCGGTGCAGGGAATGCAGGATGTAAATCCCTGCACCCATCACAAGGACGGATCCGATGATAATGCGTTCAGTCGGCGGCTGATCAAAGATCAACCAGCCGAAAATGACGCCCCAGAGCATCTGCGTGTATTGCAAGGGGGCGACCTGGGAGACGACGTGCGAACGCGCGAAGACCTGTGCGATGGAAAGCATCGCCAGGGCCAGGGTCAGGCCGTAAAACGCCATCAAAGCCAGATCCTGCGAAGGGGGCATTTTGAATTCTTCGAACACCAGCAAGATGAGCAGATTGGCGGCAAACATGATGCCGTGCGTGGCGAGGCTGAAATTGGTTGTCGGTTCATGCCCGCCGATGTGGCGCGCCATCAAGGCAGCGCCGGCGCTGCACAACGATGCCAGAATGGCGGCAGCAGCGCCCATGTTCATTTCAGCAAAACGCGGACCCGCGATGATCAGCACGCCTATAAAGCCTACGAAGATCGCAGCCCAACGTGCGGCCGGAATTTTTTGCTTCAGGAAAACCAGGCTGATGATGGCGACCCAGATCGGGTTCAGGAAGACAATGCCGTAAAAATCGGAGAGCGGAAGATTTTTGAGCGCGAAAAGCACCAGCATCGTGCTGATCGCCATCAGGCTCGAGCGGAAAATATGCTGGCGCCATTTGGTGCTTTTGAAAACCTGCCGTGGCCCGCGCATCCAGGATGCGATGCCCAGAACGATGCAGAAACCAACGAAATTGATGATTGTCAGGATTTGCGCAGCGCTGTAATCGGCCTGCAGCCATTTGCCCATGGAATCCCCGGCCGTAAACAACAGGTAGGCAAGAAGCGCCATACCGAAAGCGCGGGCAGGGGGCAGGACACGGTTGGCTTCATATGGGGACATGGTTACGACTTAAGCTTGTAAGTGATTCAGGACAGGATGACACTTATGATATGCCCAGTCCTTGTAATTTACGTATATATAAGAAGCGTCCGGTCTTGCAGCCGTTATCGTGCAAGAAGAAGCGCCGCGGACAATCCCGCCAATCTCCGCCAGAAAGCCGTTTAATTCATAGATTTTTTACACGAACAGGGCACACTATTGGGCCATGAAGGTCCTTTATAATTTCTTTCACAGCGAGATTTCCGGCGGGGTAATCCTGCTTTTGGCGGCAGTGGCCGCCATGCTGATCGCCAATTCGGCCTTCGAGCCCCTTTATCATGGGTTTCTCAACCAGACTTTGACGGTCGGTTTCACCTCCACAGAGGGTATCGCGACGCTTGGTTTTCAAAAACCGCTGATCCTTTGGATCAACGATCTTTTGATGGCTGTGTTCTTTCTTTTTGCAGGGCTTGAGATCAAGCGCGAGCTGAAGGTCGGGGCGCTTTCGAATTTCCGCAGCGCCATGCTGCCATTGATCGCCGCCGTGTGCGGCATGCTGGTACCAGCGCTGATTTACCTGTTTTTCAACCGCGCCTTTCCGGAATTTCATCATGGCTGGGCTATCCCGTCTGCGACGGACATTGCGTTCGCCGTTGGTGTTTTAGCGCTCGCCTCCAAACGGCTGCCGGGATCGATCAAGGTTTTGCTGCTGGCGATTGCCGTGATGGACGATCTTGGCGCCATTCTGATCATCGCTTTTTTTTATTCGGGCAGCATCGGCACAGGGGCGCTGGCTGTCGCGGGGCTGGCAGCGCTCGGGTTGTTCATTCTCAACCGCATGAACGTGGTGCATTACGGGCCATATTTCCTGATCGGGTTCATTTTGTGGGCGGCTTTGCTCAAAGCCGGCATTCATCCGACCATCGGCGGGGTTATTCTTGGCTTTGCCATTCCGATGATGGATGAGGACCATACTTACAGCCCGCTGGAAGCGCTTGAGCACATGATCCAGCCCTGGGTGGTGTTCGCGATCCTGCCGATTTTCGCGTTCGCCAATGCCGGCGTGTCGCTGGCGGGGATGGGTTGGGGCGATGTTCTACACCCGGTCACGCTGGGCATTGCCGCCGGGCTTTTCATCGGCAAGCAGATCGGCATTTTCGGATCGCTCTATCTGGCGATTAAATCGCCGTGGTTTTTGATGCCGCCGGGCGCGCGCTGGTCGCATCTTTATGGAATCTCGCTGCTCTGCGGCATCGGTTTCACCATGGCGCTGTTCATTGGTGGCCTGGCTTTCGCCGGTCACGGCATGGATGCATATGTACGCATGGGCGTCATGGGCGGTTCGTTATTATCCGCGGTGTGCGGTTACTTTGTTTTAAGCTGGGCTGCGAAGAAGCCCTATGAGGAGAGTTACGAATGAAAAAGATTCCTATCACTGTTGCCCATGGCGACGGCATCGGCCCTGAAATCATGGAGGCGACTCTCAAAATTCTGGAAGCCGCCGGCGCCCCGCTGGATATCCGCACCATCGAGGTGGGGCAAAAACTGTTCGAGCGCGGGGTTATGACCGGCATCGAACAAAGCTCGATCGACGCAATCCGCGCAACGGGCGTTTTGCTCAAGGCACCGATCTTCACGCCATCGGGCGGCGGGTACAAGTCGCTCAACGTCACGATCCGCAAGCTGATGTCGCTTTATGCCAATGTGCGTCCGTGCGTGTCGTACGAACCTTATATCGAAGCCATCAAGCCGATGGACCTGGTTGTCGTGCGCGAGAACGAGGAAGATCTTTATGCCGGGATCGAATACCGCCAGACGCAGGAAGTGACGCAGGCGCTGAAACTGATTTCGCGCCCGGGTTGCGAGCGCATCATCCGTTACGCTTTCGAATACGCGCGCGCCAATGGCCGCAAGAAAGTGACCTGCATGGTCAAAGACAACATCATGAAAATCGTGGATGGTCTTTTCTATCAGGTGTTTACTGAAATCGCGCCGGAATATCCGGATATCCAGAATGACCGTTATATCATCGATATCGGCACGGCGCGCATTGCGTCCCGTCCGCAGGATTTCGACGTTATCGTTACCGAGAATTTGTACGGGGATATTATTTCCGACGTGGCCGCAGAAGTCACAGGCTCGGTTGGTCTGGGCATTTCGGCCAATATCGGCGAAGAATGCGCCATGTTCGAAGCCATGCACGGCACCGCGCCGGATATTGCGGGCCGCGGCATCGCCAATCCCTCAGGTTTGCTGCTGGGCTCGATCATGATGCTGACGCATATCGGTTGCGGCAAAGTAGCCGAAGACGTTCATAACGCCTGGATGAAGACCATTGAAGACGGCATTCACACCGGCGACATCTATAAAGAAAAAATTTCCAAGAAGAAGGTCGGTACGGTGGAATTTACCGAGGCCGTTATCGCGCGCCTTGGCAAGAAACCGTCCGAGATGAAGGCTGCGTCTTATCCGGAAGGAAAAGGCGGGCTTAAATTGCCGCCGCTGCGTATTGTGCCACCGGCGAAAAAAGAATGGGTCGGGCTGGATGCGTTTATCGAGTACAACGGCAAGGCCGATGATCTTGCCGCGAAGGTCAACGCGGTGATGCCCGCAGGCATGACTCTGTCGCTGATTTCCAACCGCGGCGTGAAATGCTGGCCCAATGGCTCATCGGGCACGTTCTGCACCGACCATTGGTGCGCCCGCATCAAAGGGCAGGGCAGCAACGATGCCCTTTTAGCCACGCTGCGCGGCCTTTATTCCGCGGGACTGGAAGTTGTGAAAACGGAAAATCTTTACAGCTTTGATGGTAAAGATGGCTTTACGGCTGCTGCCGGATAATCATAGACGTTTACGGATGGCGCTGATCGCGTAGCTGACGAAGGCCGTCGCTGCCGGGAGAGCGCCAATCTGTTTGCGCAGCTGGTAATAGCTGCCCAGCTGGTTGAAGGCCGCGCGAAGTTTATTGGACGACAAAGATTTATGGCCGCGGCGGTAATGGACCAATTCGGAATCCAGGCAATAGGCGTTATGGTCTTTCAGCAGCCGGGTCCAGAGTTCGAAATCTTCAACGGCGACCTGTTCATTAAATCTGAAATTGCCGATTTTTTCGCGGTCGATGACCGAAGTCGAGAGGCCGATATTGGTTTTTTTCAGATAGGCGGGCAACGTGACAACTTCGGGTGCGCTCAAAACGCGCGAGGTCGGCGTGCCGTCCGGCGTCATCACGCGGAAAGCGGTGCAACTGATGGCCGCGCCGCTTTTCTGCATGAAGCTGATCTGGCGTTCGAGCTTTTCAGGCAGCCAGATGTCGTCGCCGTCCAGAAAGGCCACATAACGCCCCATCGCAAATTTCATCGCGACATTGCGCGGCCGGGCGGCGCCGCGGCTGTTTTCAGGCAGGGTGCGCGCGCTGATGCGGGAGTCCAGTTTCAATGCGGACTGAATGATTTTTGCCGTATCGTCCGTGGATGCATCGTCGACGATGATCAATTCCCAGGCGCTGTAAGTCTGGTTCAGCACAGACTGAATGGCAGACGCAATGTAGGGGCCGTTGTTGTAAACGGGCATGATGATCGAAACGACGGACGTAGGGGCAAGCATGGATCGTTTTTACACGATCAGCCCCTGATCCGTCCAATTTTTAGGATTGCTGCGCTGTTTTCAAGGTGTTCGCCAGCAGGCAGGCGATGGTCATGGGGCCGACGCCGCCGGGGACGGGGGTAATGGCGCCTGCGATTTCAGATACAGCGTTGTAATCGACATCGCCTTTTAATTTGCCGTTTTCCTGGCGGTTGATGCCAACATCGATGACGATGGCGCCGGGTTTGACCCAGTCGGTTTTGACCATTTCGGTACGGCCGACTGCGGCGACCAGAATGTCGGCGCGTTTGCAGACTTCGGCCAGGTTTCTGGTTTTGGAATGCGCGGTCGTGACGGTGCAATTTTCGGCGAGCAGCAATTGCGCCATCGGTTTGCCGAACAGATTCGAGCGGCCGATGACGACGGCTTCCAGACCGGCCAGATTTTCTTTTACCGATTTGATCAGCCTGAGGCTGCCCTGCGGCGTGCAGGGAACGAGGCCGGGAAGACCCAGCAGTAATTTACCCGCGTTGGCGACGGTGAGGCCGTCAACGTCTTTTTCGGGCAGGATGCGCTGGACCAGAGATTCCTGATCTCTGGAGAGATGGTCCGGCAGCGGCAGCTGCATCAGGATGCCGTTTACACTGGCATCGCTGTTGAGCTGGTCGATCATTTTGGCGATCTGGTCTGCGGTGGCATCAGCAGGCATGCGGTGTTCGATCGAGCGCATGCCGACTTCTTCGGTCGCCTTGATCTTGTTTTTTACGTAAACGTGGGATGCCGGATCATCGCCGACAAGGATGACGGCGAGGCCAGGTTTTGTTTCGAGTCTGGATACGCTGTCCGCAATCGACTGGCGCAGTTGCGCTGCAATGGTTTTACCGTCGATCACTGTTGCAGTCATATCCGTTCCTTAGAAGAAAATAATCGCGATGACACGTTGCAATATCATGATGCCAAAAATCACGATGATGGGCGTGATGTCAATGCCGCCAATGGGCGGGATGATTTTGCGCAAGGGTTGCATGACCGGGTCGGTGAGGCGGCCCAGAATTTCGATGAGGCGGTTGGCGCCCGGATTGGCTGTGTTGATCACGTTGAAGGCGATCAGCCAGCTTAAAACGACCTGAACAATGATAATGAACGTATAGATGTTCAGGGCCAATATCAGGAGTTCGCCAATCATCGCCATGTTAAAAACCTTCTCTTCGTGGGTGCAAAATAAACCAAAATTTAGCAAAATTGTTCCAGACTGGTATAAGCCGGTAAAGGGATTTGGGGAATAGATGCTTGGTCTTGAGTTGCTGATGGCAAGTCACCTGTTATTTCAACAGGTTAGCACTGCTTCGCCCATTCAGTGCCCTGTTCAGAAAAGCGCCCGGGTCGACGTTCGGTGGCGCAGCGAGCCTGTAAAATATGATGTTTCCAAGTCTCATGCCGAGCTGGGGCAGGGACAAATTGATTCGGATAACCCGTATGGGGCGGGTGTCGCGACGGATGTCGGCGGCCTGATGACCGGCAAGATCAAATACAAATCGGGGATCGAGGTCTCAACTTTGCAGTTCCCCTCAGCCAAGGTGACGTGCCTGTGGATCGAGAAAGTGGTCGTGGATCTGATCATCGATCCGACCATCCAGATCGCTGCTGAAAAAGTGCCGGGCAGTTGCGAGTACAACGCAATTCTGGAACATGAACAAAAACATGTGACCACCGACCGGCAGGTTGTGAAGGACCATGTCGAGCGCATCCGCGTTGCGACGGGGCAGGCGGTGCAGAAAGTCGGTGTGGTGGGGCCCAAGCCGAATTCGACCATCGAAGGCTTTAAAGGCAAGATGTCGGATTACGTGCAGGAAGCGCTCAAGACATCCATCGAGGCAATGTATAAAGACCGCGTTGCCCGCCAGCAGGCGCTGGATACCAAAGAAGAGTACGATCGCGTCGACGATTTGTGCGAAAAATAACCTACTGGCCGTCCGGCACAGGGTTTTTAATCATGCCACGAATGAATTTGATGCGGTTGTCGCCGGGCAGCAATGTTTCCGCACGGTCCAGCATTTTGATGGTTTCGTCGTTGTGACGATGCTGCAGCACGTGAATGGCGGCAAGGCGGATCATGGCATCGGCATCGTCCGGATTTTTTTCCAGACGGCCCATGAATTCGAATTCCTGCTTCATGAATTCGGCGCGTTCGGCGATGGCGGCTTTGCCGATGGGTTGCGCGGCGAGATCAGGCCGGCCCAGCACCAAATAAAGGCCAAGGGCCAGAATAGCGCATAAAAAGGACAGCGCATAAAAAGCGCGCGGCGTTTTCACCGGTCTGAAGGTCCAGCCGATGCACAAGACGCTGAGCATGGCCGCGGCGATAAGGACAGGTATCATTTTTTGCGGATCCTTTTAAAGCTGCGCCAGTTTAACGCGATTCCGGCGCCAAGGACCAGCAAGGGCATCAGCCACAAGATGTATGTGCGGGGGGCTACCGGGGGATCCAGCAGGATGTAATCGCCGTAGCGGCTGCGCAGGAAGGCGCGCACTTCATCATCGGTTTTGCCGTCGAGGATTTGCTTGCGGACGGTAAGGCGCAAATCGCGGGCGATATCGGCGTGCGATTCCTCGACGCTTTCGTTCTGGCAGACAACGCAGCGCAATTCCCTGGTGATGGCGGCGGCGCGGGCTTCCATTGCCGGGTTGGTCAGTTTTTCATCGGGGTGCATCACGGCGAGAGCCGGCGCGGCGAGGAAAAGAACAAGCAGGGCCAGGATGCGGATCATTGCATCGTCCTTAAAAACTCATCGACGGTGGATTGCTCTTCCAGCGGGCCCTGGAAACGGGCGCGGACGATGTGATTTTTATCGACGGCGAAGCTTTCCGGCACGCCGGTGATTCCCATGGCGATGGCAGCGCCCTTGTCGTGCTCGTATGCCATGTAGGGATTGCCGCGGCGTTTGAGCCAGTCGGTGATATTTTTGCGTGAATCCTTGTAGGCGACGCCGATTATTTTCACGCCACCTTTTTGCATCTGCATCAGGTTTGAATGCTCAACAGCGCAGGGCGTGCACCAGCTGGCAAAGAAATTCAGCACAAAGGGGCCTTCGGGCAGATCGATGCCGATATCGGGCATGGGTTGTCCGATGAGCGGGCTTTCGATGTAGCCCTGCACTTTCGGCGCGGCCAGTTCTGACGCGAACAGCCAGACGATGGCGGTGAGCACGGCCAGCGGAATAAAGAGAACCCAGCGGCGATTGGATGGTTTTTTCATTTGCGCCTCAGAGAATAGAGAAGCATGACGCCGCCAGCCAGCGCGATCAGGGCAAAGCCGCCCCAGAGCAACGAAACGAACGGGTGGATGGTGGTGCGCAGCACCCAGTTATCGCCATCGTTTTCACCGAGCACGACGTAAAGGTCGTCGAGAAAGCTGAGTTTGATGGCCGCTTCCGTCGTGTCGGAATCCGATACGGGATACCAGCGGCGCTGGGGATGCAGGGTCGCCCCATCGAGGATGACGGTTGCTTCCTGCGCGATGTAGTTGGGGCCTTCGACGTCTTTGACGCCTTCAAATGTGACCGTGTGGCGGCCGAGGGTGAATGCTTCGCCGGGTTTGGCGACGCGGATGTCTTCCACCTTCCAGAGCGCGGTGCCGATCATGCCGATGACGGCGATCCCCATGCCGAAATGGCCAAGAAACAGCGAAATGCTTTTCAGGCTTTTGTTTGATTGTACAAGGTAGATCACGCTGGACGTCATCAGCCACATGGCGCAGCCGAAGCCGATGACCTGCATGGCGGGTCTGCCAAGAATGAAAAGCATGGCGGCGGCGGTGATGAGCGCGGTCGTGGCGAGCGCGTTTTTAAAGGTCCAGCGCCCGGGGCGTTTCCACGGCAGGAAGGGGCCGATGCCGCAAAGCACCAGCAGGGGCAGGGCCATCATGACGACGGTTGCGTTGTAATAAGGCGGGCCTACTGAAATCTGCCCAAGATTGAGCGCATCCATCACCAGCGGGTAGAGCGTGCCGGTCAGAATGGTGGCCGTCATGGCGATGAGCAGCAGATTGTTGGCGACAAGAGATGCTTCGCGGCTGACCGGCGTAAAGAGGCGCAAGGTTTTGAGGGCTGGCGCCCGGAACGCATAGAGCGTGAATGCGCCGCCGCAATAAAAGGCCAGGAGGGCCAGAATGAAAGCGCCGCGCGTCGGATCCGTTGCAAAAGTGTGAACGGAGGACAGGACGCCCGAGCGGACGAGGAAGGTGCCGAGCAGCGACATGGTAAAGGCGATGACGGCCAGCAGAATGGTCCAGCGTTTCAGGCTGCCGCGCGCTTCGAGAACGAGAAGCGAATGGAGAAGCGCGGTGCCGGCCAGCCATGGCAGCAGCGATGCGTTTTCAACCGGATCCCAGAACCAGAAACCGCCCCAGCCCAGTTCGTAATAGGCCCATGCGCTTCCCAGCGCGATGCCGGCGGTCAGCGCCAGCCAGGCAACGGCAACGAAGGGTTTGACCATGCGGGCCCAGGCCTGATCGACACGGCCGGTGATGAGCGCGGCGGCAGCGATGGAAAAGACGGAGGAAAAACCGACATAGCCCAGATACAGCGTGGTCGGGTGGAAGGCGAGGCCGGGGTCCTGCAGCACGGGGTTGAGGGAGTTGCCGTCAAAGGGCGGGGTATCGGTGCGCAGGAACGGGTTGGATGTGAAAAGCGAGAAAGCGATGAAGCCCAGGCTGAGCAAACCCTGCACGCCGATCGAGCGCTGGCGCAATTGGGGGTCGGTGAAAGTAGGGGTGAGCGCCATGGCAGCACCGAAGAGGGCAAGGATGGTGATCCAGAGGATCATCGACCCTTCGTGGTTGCCCCAGACGCCGGAAATTTTATAGAGCATGGGTTTGAGCGAATGGGAATTCAGCGCGACGTTGATGACACTAAAGTCCGAGGTGACGTACGCCCATGTCAGGCCGGAAAAGGCGACAAGGCAAAGCCCGAAGAGGGTGATGGCGGCACGGCGGGCGAGTTCGGGCTTGTTGCCCAGACCAGCGACTGTCTGCACGGCGGCCATGACAAGCGCCAGGATAAAAGCGAAATGACCGAACTCGACGATCATTTTTGGGGTCCCAGAATTTTCTTCACTTCGGCCGGCATGTAATTTTCGTCATGCTTGGCAAGGATCTGGGAGGCAGCGAAAATCTGTTCGGCGTTGTCGTATTTGCCGTAGGCGATGACACTCTGGCCTTCGCGGAACAGATCGGGCATGACGCCCCGATAGGTGACCATGAGGTCGGACGCATTGTCGGTTACGATGAAGGTATAGGTGTCGCCCTCGCGCACCACCGTGCCCGCTTTGACGAGGCCGCCGATGCGGATCTGGCGGGTCATCTGTTTGTCGGTGAGGGCGCCGGAAGCCAATTCAGTCGGCGAATGGAAATAGGTGATTTTTCCGGAAAGGCCGTAGAGCGCGAAACCGGCAGCCAGGCCAAGCCCAAGGACAACGACCAGAATGGACATTAAGCGGGCGCGCGCGCGGGGGGTCATTCCCTGTTCTCTTTGCGCAGCTTCTCGTATTTGACCAACGCGCAGACCAGCAGCGTGCCGTAGCCAAGGAGAGCCAGACCGTAAGAGCCCCAGACATGAAGCGCGTAGCCGCCCATATGAATGAAGGAATCGAAATCCATTATTTGCGCGCCTTTCTCAGAAGGATCTGCGTGCGCAGGCGCACGATGACGACGACGGCCAGATAGCACATGAGGCCGAGGCCCATGATAAAGAGAGGCCGCATCATTTCAGCGGCGAGCGCCGGATCCATCATGCGTTTGACGGACGTAATGGAAGAGGGCTGGTGCAGCGTGTTCCACCATTCGACGGAGTATTTGATGACCGGGAGGTTCACGAGGCCGATGAGCGTCAGCCACGAGGCGGCGAGGCCGCCCTGTTCAGGACGGTCGAAGGCATCGGTCAGCGCGATGATGGCGATGTAGAGGAACATGAGAACAAGCACGGAAGTAAGACGCGCATCCCAGACCCACCAGGTGCCCCACATCGGTTTGCCCCAGAGCATGCCGGTGATAAGGCAGAGCGCGGTGGCAACCGCGCCTACGGGAAGGGCGGCGCGTAAGAACAGTTCGGCCAGCGTGTGTTTCCAGACAATGAAGCACAAGGCCGCAACGCCGCAGCTGGCGTAGAGCATCATCGCCATCCAGGCGCTGGGCACATGGATGTACATGATGCGCACCGCTTCGCCCTGCTGATAGTCGGCGGGGGAGAGCAGCAGCGCGTCGGCCAGGCCGATGGCGAGCAGCAATGTCGCAAAACCGGCGAGCAGCGGCAGCAGCGTTTTCGCGAGCGCTTCAAAACGGGCGGGGTTGGCGTATTTCGTGATCATGGCGTCGTCACTTTCATACGGACAATAAGGGCCGCTGCAAAGGGGCTTAGCACCACGGCTGCACAGGCAATTGCAGCCAGAAATGCGGCCGGCGCCTGCCAGCCGAGATCGAGCGAAAGCGCGGTCAGTGACCCGGCCCCGAAAATGAGCGGCGGCACGCAGAGCGGCATGACGATGAGGGCCTGCAGCGCGGCGTTGCGGCGCGAGCCTAATGTGAGCGCCGCGCCCATCAAGCCGATGGCGGAGAAAGACAGCGAGCCGAGCAGGAAGCCAACCCATAATGCGGGCAGGGATAAATTCATGTCGGTTAAAATGAGTTGCAACAGCGGCGGGGCGAGCAGGGCGAGCGGCAGGCCGGTCGCGGTCCAGTGCGCGAGCATTTTTGCGCCCATGGTCGCGGGCAGTGGAATGGGCGAGAGAATGAGATCGTCGAGATCTTCGCCTTCCAGCAGATCAGCAAGACCCAGCAGGGAGGAGAGCAAAAGCACGGTCCATGCCAGTGGCGGGAGGACAGCGATGAGCAACACATCCTGCGAACCGATGGCGAAGACGCAGGTCATGAGCGAGAGCGCGAAGAATGCGGCTGATTGCGCCGGCAGGCCGCGGTCGCGGCTCATACGGCGCAGGAAGTGGGCGAAGATGGCGATCATGATCCAAACCCGATTGTTTTCGAGCCCGTGGTTTCTGGGGGCCAAAGATGCGGATCGTGCGTTGCGATCACGGCAGCGCCGCCATTTTGCAAATGCAGGCTGATGACCAGTTTAAGCGTGTCTTCGCCGATAGCATCGAGACCGTCGCTTGGCTCATCGAGAAACCAGATTGTGCGGTCGGTCAGCATGAGGCGCGAGAGTTTCACGCGCTGGCGCCAGCCCGTGGAAAGGCGGTTGAGCGGCGTGTCGAGATGCGCGGTGATGCCAAACACATCGGCGATGAGTTTGAACGGCGCCCCCATCAGCGCGGCCTGGTAGGTGAGATACTGGCGCGGTGTTTCAAGCGAAGGGGTGAGCGATTGCGCGGAGAGCCAGTGCGCATCGGTGCGGGTGATGGTGCCGCTTGTCTGATCAAGAAGCCCTGCGAGCGCGCGCAGGAAAGATGTTTTGCCCGAACCGTTCGGGCCGGTAAGCAGCAGCAGATCGCCGGGCTGAAGCGCCGAACTTGCGTTTTCCGCAAGTATCGCGCCACCGCGCGCGACGGTGAGGGACTGGAATGACAGCAATTCGGCCATGGGGTGTTTATAAAGCAAAATTTATTTGACGGAACCGTTGGAATTTCGCTTTTATGAATAAAAATAAGCTTAGAACAGGGTTTTTCATCAAGAATGAGTAAAGAAGACGCCATTCGAGAGCCTGGCACCAGGACTCCAGCTGATCATATATGGGACCGTTTCTGGAAGAAGGCCTGTGAGATCACGCAGACTTTGCGCAGCATCAACGATCCTGATGTCAGGGCGGAGAATGTTCGTCTGGCGCATCGTTTTCTGGCGGCATCGCGCAATGTACGATCCGGCAAAACCAGATACGGCCCCGTGACCGATTATCTTTCCGCATACCAAATGGAAAAACTTAAAGTCCAGGCTCAGGAACAGGCGCAGGTTAAAGGCCTGTTTGCCATGGCCCAGGCCAATTTGTCTGAAGACGAGGTGCGGCCATTGTCTTCGGCGATGCTGAAGGGCGAGCAGCAAGCGATCCGGGATGGTGTCGAGCATTTCGTTTTGTGGGAAAGCCGCTACAACACCCAGCCGCCGCTACAGCCGGAAAAGCCTGAACCCGGGACCTTTACCCTGCACTAAACAGGAATGATTTGGTCCTGATTCATCGCGGAAAACCGCGGGTTAAGCCGCATGCGTAACCTTTAACGGTTCTTTATCTTTTTCCTGTGCATGTTACCCTTATCAGGACGGCATTCCGCCGGACTATTTTCTCGTTTTTTCATAAGGTTACTATAATGGCACGCACTGGTCTCGATACCCTTCAAACCCGCCGCACCCTTACCATCAACGGCAAAGAATACGATTATTTCTCGCTGCCGGCAGCAGCCGAGAAGCTCGGGGATATCAGCCGGTTGCCCTTCTCCTTGAAAGTTCTGCTTGAGAACATGCTGCGCTTTGAAGATGGCCGTTCCGTCAGTGTTGAAGACGTTGAGGCGTTCAAAGACTGGCAGAAGACACTCGGCAAGGCCGAGCATGAAATCGCCTACCGCCCTGCACGGGTGCTGATGCAAGATTTTACCGGCGTGCCCGCCGTGGTCGATCTGGCCGCGATGCGCGAAGCCGCGATGAGCATGGGCCAGGACGCCCAGCGCGTGAACCCGTTATCAGCCGTCGATCTGGTCATCGACCACTCGGTCATGGTGGATGAGTTCGGCACGCCCGCCGCCTTCCAGAAAAACGTCGACCTCGAATTCGAGCGTAATGCCGAACGGTACAAGTTTTTGAAATGGGGCCAGAAGGCCTTCCGTAATTTCCGTGTCGTGCCGCCGGGCACTGGCATCTGCCACCAGGTGAACCTTGAATATCTGGCGCAGACGGTCTGGGTCGATGAAGACGAATCAAACCTGGGCCGCATGGTTGCTTACCCTGACACGCTGGTCGGCACGGATTCTCACACCACGATGATCAACGGACTGGCTGTTCTGGGCTGGGGCGTTGGCGGTATCGAAGCGGAAGCGGCGATGCTGGGCCAGCCGGTGTCGATGCTGATTCCGGAAGTGATTGGTTTCAAACTGACGGGCAAACCCAAAGAGGGCACGACGGCAACCGACCTGGTTCTGACTGTCACGCAGATGCTGCGCAAAAAAGGCGTGGTCAACAAATTCGTCGAATTCTATGGCCCGGGTCTGGACCATATGTCACTGGCCGATCGCGCGACCATCGCCAACATGGCGCCGGAATACGGCGCGACCTGCGGCTTCTTCCCGATTGACGAAGAAACCTGCCGTTATCTCGAATTCTCCGGCCGCGACGCGGACCGCATTGAACTGGTGCGCCAGTATGCGAAGGCGCAGGGCATGTGGCGCGTTGAAGGGTCTGCTGATCCGATCTTCACCGACACGCTCGAACTGGATATGGGCACGGTCGAGCCGTCCATCGCCGGTCCGAAACGTCCGCAGGACCGCGTGGTTCTGTCGACCGCCGCGGCTGAATTCAAAAAACACCTCGAGACGGTCAAAGGCAAAGTGCCGGCTGTGGCTGTTGCCGGTTCGGATTTCAGCATGTCGGATGGTCATGTCGCTATTGCCGCCATCACATCGTGCACGAACACGTCCAACCCGTCGGTCATGGTTGCCGCCGGCCTTGTCGCCAAAAAAGCGAATGCGCTGGGCATGACTGTCAAGCCATGGGTTAAAACGTCGCTGGCGCCGGGATCACAGGTGGTAACTGATTATCTGGATCGCGCCGATCTGACCAAAGATCTGAACGCGCTTGGTTTCAACCTGGTCGGTTACGGCTGCACCACGTGCATCGGCAACTCCGGCCCGTTGCCGGAACCCATCGCCAATGCGGTCATGGAGGGCGACCTCAATGTCTGTTCGGTGCTGTCGGGCAACCGTAACTTCGAAGGCCGCGTTAACCCGCATGTGAAGTCAAACTATCTGGCATCGCCGCCGCTGTGCGTTGTTTACGCGCTGGCAGGGTCCATGCTGATCGATGTCACCAAAGATCCGATCGGTCAGGACAAAAACGGCAAGGATGTTTTCCTGAAAGACATCTGGCCGACCAATAAGGAAGTTTCGGATGCTGTCGGCCATGCGCTGACGCCGGAGATGTTCAAATCGCGTTATGCCGATGTGTTCCTTGGCACCAAGGAATGGCAGGCGATCACGGGTGCGGACGGCGCTGTCTATAACTGGGACGATGTGTCCACCTATGTCGCCAATCCGCCGTATTTCCACGGCATGCCCAAAACCGTGTCGGGCAAGATATCGGACGTCAAAGGCGCGCGCGCCATGGCTGTTTTTGGCGACTCAATCACGACCGACCATATTTCACCGGCCGGTTCGATCAAGAAGGATTCACCCGCAGGCAAATACCTGATGGAACACGGCGTCATACCGGCTGATTTCAACAGCTACGGGGCTCGCCGCGGCCACCACGAAGTCATGATGCGCGGCACGTTCGCCAATATCCGCATCAAGAACGAGCTGGTGCCAGGCACGGAAGGAGGGATCACGAAATACGCGCCGACCGGCGAGATCATGCCGATTTACGACGCAGCCATGAAGTACAAGACCGACGGCACGCCGCTGGTTGTGTTCGCGGGCAAGGAATACGGGACCGGTTCGTCGCGTGACTGGGCCGCCAAGGGCACCAACCTTCTGGGCGTCAAAGCGGTTATCGCGGAGAGCTTCGAGCGTATTCACCGTTCGAACCTGATCGGGATGGGCGTGCTTGCGCTGCAATTCAAAAACGGCCAGACCCGTGCAGACCTGAAACTGACCGGCGCCGAGACATTCGATGTTACGGGTGTCGAGAAGGGCATCAGCCCGCGCATGGATGTGACACTCACCGTCATGCGCGCCGATGGCAGCAAGGATACTTACACATTGCTGTGCCGCATCGATACGCTGGACGAGGTTGAATACTTCAAGCATGGCGGCATTCTGCCTTACGTGTTGCGTGGCATTGCCGCGTAATCAATAAGAATTTTCACCAGTAAAAAAGGCGGGCAAGAAGCCCGCCTTTTTGTATTTGGGTGCGTATTTTAGTCTTTGTGCAAATTCCTGAGGATTTTGCCGGTTGTGTCGGTCACAGGTTTTGTCGTTTCCTTGACGATATCCGTGGTGTTCTGGACAGGCTTGTCGACGGTCTCCGTTACTTTTTCGACCGTGGTCTGAACCGTGCCGTCGACCTTTTCAATCACCGTTTTGGTGGTTTCAGTGACCGTATCGACGGTGCGGGCGGTTGCATCGGCCGCCGTGCCGGTGGCAGCCCGGGTGGTATCGAGCGTTGTTTCAACGGTCGCTTTCACAGGGCTGGTGGCGCGGGTTAAGGTGTTTGCAGTATTTTTCGTGACATCTGAGACGGCGGGGAGTTCGGGCAGGCCGCTCATGCGGCGGGCTTTTTCTTCCTGCAGGCGTTTCAGGCGCTCACGGACTTTGGGTTCTTCCGGTTTCACGGAATCTTTCAGCTTAAGGCCTTCTTCTTTAAGGATGCGCTGCTCGATGATCTGCTCGCGGTGCATGGATCGCAGCATTTCGTTGCGTTCGGCGTTCTGCTTCATGCGTTCGCCGACTGCGGCCGGGTTTTTAAGCGCCACGGTGCCGATCGCCTTGTCGATTTTTTCTTTGGGCCAGGTTTTCGGCTGGGCCGGCTGCGCGGCAGCGGATTTCACCGAGGTGCCCTGACCTTTTTTCAGGCGGACCTTGCCGGCCTTGTTGGTGACTTCCACTTCGCCGTCACCGACGATGATTTCATAAGCAGCGCCCATCTGACCGCCCCAGAATTTGGTGCCGCGGATACCGATCGAACCCACCGGAATATTGACCGTGACCTGCGGATCGGGGCGTTTGGCGATGAGGCCGCTGACGTAAAGGAAGGTGCCTCTGAGCACCGAATAGGTGGCGCGGTTTTCAGCGGGCGCGTTCACATCGAAATTATAATCATCGACTGTCAGCTGGCCGTTTTCACCCAATGTCAGCTCGGTATTGTCGATCAGCTGCAGGTAGACGCGTGATGCAGGGCCGGTGGTGATGATATCGCCGGGGGATACGGTCATGGTGACGATGGCGCTGGCGGGCTTGCCGCCGGGGGCGGTGATCTGCGCCTGACCTTCGACTTCGAGGATGGTGCCGACGATATTGCCGGTCGCTGCAGAAGCGGGCGGGATGAGGAACGCCAGGAGAAAGAAAGCAATCAGGATGCGCAATTTCATTTTAGGTCCCCTCAGATTTTGAATTTTATTCGCGGTAGTCTCCGCGGGCGAATGCCGTAGTTTCTTCAATCAAGGCCATCATGTCGGGCCGGTCGGGCCGGTACTGCACGTCAAAAGTTTCTTCGAATTGCTGTAATTCCGCGTTCAGGCGGCCGAGGCGGCGCTGCACGAGGTCGAACGGCGGCGCATCCTGCAGGGTGCCACCTTTTTTAGCGTGATAAAAACCGGCGGTGACAGACAGTTGCACCAGTTCCAGCCAGGCTGCGGCGTGCAGCAGGCATTGATGGGGCTGCGCGATCACTTTGTCCCTGGTGACGCTTTCGAGTTTGGGATCAGCGCTGAAGTTGAATGTCGAAGAGCGGCGCGGGTTGCGGAACATGAGGCCGACGCGGGTTTTTTCGAACATTGCGCCGATGACCATAGCGATGGTGGCGTCGTGCTCGATTTTCACGCCGCGGCCGGCGAGGTTGAAGGCGTTTTCGGCGATCGATACGGCGCGGTCATATTCATCGCGGTTGCGGGCGTCGCATTGTTCGATCACGTCCATGAAGGGGTGGTAGTCGCCCTCCTTGAAAATGCAGCGGCCGGCGCTGTAAACGGCGATCCAGGAATTGGGATTGGTTTTTTCGAAGTCGGGTTTGAAATCTTCCCAGTTAGGCGCCCAGGGAAAACCGGGCGTGCGGGCGAGGATGGGCCCTTCCTTATAGAAGGCGCGGGTGATCATGGCGGCCATGCGCAGAGTGGTGTGCATGTTGTGGCCGCGCACGACGAGGCGTTCTTCGCGGTTGCCGGATTTTGGGATGAGGGGCAGGGCGATGCGGTTGCCCAGCGCGACCATGGGGTTCGCGGCATCGCCGTCTTCAACGACGACGAAGCGTTCGCGCAGCATGGTGGTATTCAAAAGGAACATGGTTCCGATTCTAGCAAAGAAAAGCCCGGCAAAGAAGCCGGGGTTTTCAAGCGTTTATGGCTATAATCTTACGCCACCATGCCGAAGGAAGGGGCCTTGTAGCCCGGTTTCTGGCAAAGGGAGACGTCGATCGCCTTGCCGCGGGCGGTGAGGGCTGCATGCGGCTTGTCCATGGAGGCAACAAGATAGGATTCGGTTTCGCCGGAATTGCCGGACGGCACGGTCACGCGGCGCGCGTATTTGACACCGCAGGATTTGAAGGCGGCGAGTTCGCGGATGTTGTCTTTATAGATTTCCATCTGCTTGCGCAGGCCTTTGCGTTTGGCGGCAGCGCCTTTCAACGGGCCCGGCCGCGTGAGCGCATTTTTCATCATGCTGGTTGCGCCGATGGGTGCCGGTTTTTTCGGCGCGGCATCGGAAGCGCGGCGGAATTTGGATTTTGCAGCAAACACAGATTTGCTGGCGGCGCCGTATTTCATGGCCGGTGCGCCCTGTTTGTCGGCCTTTGAGTCTGCACCCTCCATCAGCATGGTGGCGGCGGCATCGAGGCCCATCATCATGCCTGCGCCTGCGCTCATGCCCATGGCATGCATGCCCATTTCAAGGCCCACATTGCCCATCGCACCCATCATGAACATGGAATAATCGGTGCCCATGTCGACGCCCAGATCGCGCAGCATGGAATCCAGCGGCTCGAGGGGGTCGGATTTATCATGCGGAAGCTGGGCCAGTTGCGCGTGCACATCGATCAAATTCGTGAGCGCATGGTTATATAGATTTTCGACCGGCAATTCGGCGCTGGTCTCGATCGACTGAATTTTTTGAGCGGTCATCCCTGTTAAGATCCCAAGATTCTATGTTTTTTATCGTTGGGTCTAATTTACGCCCCTGACCGTAAAGAGGCGGTTAAAATTACATAATATTTTATTCAAAGCACCAAGATGAAGGGCGTTCTGCCATTCAACCTATTGTTTTTATTGATTATTGTTTGACTAACGTGCCGCAGGCAATGCGGTCGCCGGAATTGCCGGAGGGGTCAGTCAAATGATCATCCTGGGATGCGTGGACGACCAGGGACGAACCATTGGCATCCAGCAGGTCTTTGCCCAGGATAAAGGGGGTGAAGAACTGCGCCTTGCCAATACCGTCCGCGCCGACCCAAACATTGGGCAGATCGCCCGCATGGGGGCCGGGCTCGGTCATCATGCCGTGCACCTGGCGTTCGCCCTGGATGCTGACATGGGACCCTGCGGTTTCAAATTTCTTGGCGACATCGCAGGAAGCCTTTTCGTGGAAATGCACGCCGTGCCATCCTTCGGGCAGACCAGCGAGATCAAGAGAAAGCAGCGTGCCATCGCTGATGGATTGCACTTTCGCAGATCCCTTCGGCTGGCCGTCATCGCCGACAAAGGTGGTCGACATTTCCTGCGCGATCGCGGCGGTTGCGTAAATGATCATCGGCACAATGGCTGCAACCATCATCATTGTGAGGACATAACGCAACCCGCTTTTGGACATATGCATTTTGAGAGTTCCTTTATATGCGAAAAATTTTTCGCTTTTTCCTACGATGGAGATGTAGGCAGGGACTCGACTTTGTAAAGGCAGGCCATAAGTGGAAGACCTCAACCTTTAAAGGAGAAAGTTCTATGAAAAAGTTCCTGACGCTCGCCGCACTGGCTGCATTCATCGCTGCCCCGGCCATGGCTGAAGACAACAAAACGCCGGCTGAAAAAGAAGCTCATGTCAATGAGTGGATCAAAGATGCTGATACCGATGGCAATGGCACGGTCAGCAAAGCCGAATTCACGGCTGATGCCGGTAAGAAATTCGACGAAGCCGACAAAAATTCAGATGGCCAGTTGAGCAAAGATGAAAAAATGGAATGGAAAGAAGAGAAAAAAGGCTAATCCCTTTTTCCTCTCAACGAAGAAGCCGCCTTTATGAGGCGGCTTTTTTGTTAGGTGCGCCATGGGTCGCTTCCAGCCAGGTGAGGAGAAGCGCTTCCGTTTTGCGTAGGCCTGCAATGCCGGGCGGCGCGCCCTGCCATTCATTTTTAAGAAAGCATCCGGTGCGGTACAGATCCATCAATTCCGGATGGACGTAGCTTTTTTTCAAAATGGCTGGCGTGTTGCCCAGGGCGGAGGCAACCTGCTGCAGGACAGGTTTCAGGTGAAAGGTTTTTTCTTCGCATTGGGCAAGGGCGGCTTCAAGAAACAGAACGCAGGCTGACCAGGTGCGGAAATCTTTAGCCGTGATGTTGTCACCCAGCCATGCGTTGACGTCGGCTGAGCCCACATCGCGCAGGGCGCCATCGACATCCTTGTACTTGAACAGGCGGTAACCGGGCAGGTCGCTGCAATCGTTGATGACCTTGGCGAGTTTTTTGTCGGTGATGGTGCCCGACCATTCCTTGTTGCCCTTGCCCACGAAGCTGAGTTCGATCTCCTGCCCGTGCACATCCAGATGTTTTTTGCGCAGGGTGGTGATGCCGAAGGTGTTGTTTTCTTCGGTGTAAGCATCATTGCCGACGCGCAGGCCGGTTTTATCGAGCATGCGGACGATGGCGGCGATGACACGGTCGCGGGACAGATCTTCAAGATTGAGCGCGGCCTGCACGCGGCGGCGGATGGCGGGCAGGGACCGGCCGAATTCAAGCATGTTTTCGAATTTGTTCTGGTCGCGGGTCAAGCGCCAGTTTTCGTGGTAGCGGTATTGCTTGCGCAGGCGCGCATCAAGGCCGGTGGCCTGGATATGGCCGTTGGCGTTTGCAGATCCAGACATTTTCCCATGCAGGCGGTACGGCCAGTTTTTTGCAGCGGGTAATATGGGCGGGGTCGACGGCTTTTCCATCCCCCGTCTTGTAGGTAAAGCCCTTGCCAGACCGTTTGCGGATAAAACCGGGTTCGCTGTCATAGACGTAGCGCAGACCCGCTTCACGGGCGTGCTGCATGGCTTCCTGGAGACGGTCTTCTGCGGTCATGGAATGATGAACGTATGGGAACCAGAAAAGGTTCTAAATTGTTTGTGGTCAATGCAGACCCATCGTAACGGCCCTTTGCGGGTATTGATTTTATCAGGTTCCCAGCGGCGGCAGAAAAACTGCCCGCAATCGGATTCCAAATCCCGGGCGCTCATGCTGCGCATGGCCAAGCGTCTTCCGCCTGAATGGGTGATCGATTACGAGGATCTGGGCAATGTCAAACATACGGATAGCATCCAGCCGTGCAATGCATGCGTCTCGACCTCCATGGCATTATGTGTATGGCCGTGCAACTGCTATTCCAAGAGCGATACGCAAAAGCCGGATTTGCTGTGGAATCTTGATCTCTACGCGCGGATGGACCTGGCGGATGCATGGGCGTTTATCGGCCCGCAGAACTGGTTTTCCTTCACGACCAATTTCAAACTGCTGTTCGACCGGCTGGTCTGCGCCTCCGGCGGCAATCCGCGCGATGATCTGATCGATAACAAGAACAAGGAAAAAGCCATCGCCCTGGAGAAAACGGATCTCTGGAAGAAGATCAGCAAAAACCACCTGGAAGGACGCACGGCAGGGTTTTTCAGCCATGGCGATTACGGTGGCGATGAGCTGGACGCGGATGGCCGCCCCAAAATCCTGGAACACAAAGAGTATTTCAATCCCGACGAGATCGGCACGCGGTTTCAGCGCGATGCGTATGCGCCGCTGGTGTGGCAATGCCGGTATTCAGGCATCGAAGTGCCGGACCGGTTATGGCGCGCGGAAATTCTGGGCGAGGGGAAACCCTATTCCGAAAACCAGGTGGAAGATATTACAGGGGAATTTTACGGCAAGTTTGATGACTGGGTCGATGAATTCGCTTTGTTCGTGCGCAACAAGGGCAAGGTGCCTTCGAACGAATTTCCGGTCCATGATTACGACCGGTCGGCGCATCTGGCTTAACGCAGGCCGAATTTTACAAACAGAAAGCGCGGATAATCGCCGGATTTGGGCACGTGGCGGTCGACGTCGAGCAGATATTCGGCGCCTGCCGGTGTTTCAACCACGGTATCAATGCTCATGCCGGCGCTGGTGGCGCTGTTGAAAATGCGGGCCATGGTTTTGTGATGGTGTTCGGCCATCGTGGGGTGTTCGTCGCGCTGATTGAGAAGTTTGAGCGCGTAGGTTGAGGGCGTGGAATCGAAATAGCCTTTGTGACCCGCGAATTTCCTGTTCGCTTCGCCTTTGTTCAGGGCAGCGTGATCCTCGATCATGGCGTAGCTCGGGTGCTGCGTGAAAATCATCGCGGTGCCGCCGGGGTTGAGGGCGCGAGCAATGTTTCTGAAATAATCGTGCAGCTTGGCATCCGGAATTTCTTCCAGAACGAAAACCGATGTCACGACATCCACACGCTCAAACACCAGGTTGGATGAAGTCAGGTCCAGTTTTCTGAATTTTACACGCGGGTCTGTGATATGTGAGCTGGCCGTCTCCAGAATGGCGCCGCCGTCGTCGTATCCTATCCAGGACCTGAAAGGCTGGTCCAGGAAGTGGCCGATGAGATTGCCGTTGCCGCAGCCGAAATCAGCCAGGGTTTTATCGTGGAAGCCGCGCATGTGGCGATTGATCAGCGGAAAGGCCAGCTGGCGGCGGATCGGGCTTTCGCGCATATCCATTCCGTATAGCTCATTCCAGCGACGGACAAAGTCCGGGTCGTTCCATGCTTTGGTCATGGGTCAGACCCTAGGTCAGAGCATGGTTAAAATGCAAATTTACTTGTCGTCGCCCATGCGCAGGGCTTCGATGAAGGCGGATTGCGGGATGTCGACGCTGCCGTATTGCTGCATCTTCTTCTTGCCTTCCTTCTGCTTGTCGAGAAGTTTGCGCTTGCGGCTGATATCACCACCGTAGCACTTGGCCAGAACGTCTTTCTTGAGGGCGGAAATATCTTCGCGGGCAATGACTTTGGCGCCGATGGTCGCCTGGATCGCCACCTTGATGAGCTGGCGCGGGATCAGGTCCTTGAGGCGTTCGCAAAGCTGGCGGCCACGGCGCAATGCCTGTTCGCGGTGGACGATCATGGCCAGCGCATCGACCGATTCCTGATTAATCAGAATATCCATCTTGACCAGATCGCCTTCGCGGAAACCATCGAGATGGTAATCGAACGAGGCGTAGCCGCGGCTGATGGATTTGAGGCGGTCGTAGAAGTCGAAGACGACTTCGTTCAGGGGGAGGCGATAGACCAGCATGGCGCGGTTGCCGGCATAGGTCAGTTCGATCTGTTCGCCGCGGCGTTCTTCGCAAAGCTGCAGCAAACCGCCGAGATATTCGTCCGGCACCAGGATGGTCGCCTTGATGAGCGGTTCTTCGATCGATTTGATGCGCGAAACATCGGGCATATCGACCGGGTTATAGAGCTCGATCTTTTCGCCGTTGGTCATTTCAATTTTATAGACCACCGACGGCGCGGTGGGGATGAGCTCGAGATTAAATTCGCGGTTGAGGCGTTCCTGAATGATTTCCATGTGCAAAAGGCCAAGGAAGCCGCAGCGGAAACCCAGACCAAGAGCCTGCGATGATTCCGGTTCGTAATGCAGGGAGGCATCGTTCAGCGCCAGTTTGCCAAGCGAGTCGCGCAAATGTTCGAAGTTGGAGGCATCGGCCGGGAAGAGCGAGCAGAACACCATGGGGATGGACGGTTTGAAACCGGGCAGGGCGGTGGTGGCCTGGTTGCGTTCGTCGGTGATGGTATCGCCGACTTTCGTGTCGGTGATGGTTTTGATGGCGGCGGTGATGAAGCCCATTTCGCCGGGGCCGAGCTGGTCGACCATGACGTGTTTGGGCGTGAAAATACCGACGCGTTCGACATCGCGCACGGTATTGGCGTTCATGAAGCGGATTTTCTGACCCTTTTTAAGGGTGCCGTCAAAGACACGGACGAGAATGACGACGCCCAGATAGGAATCGTACCAGCTGTCGACCAGCAGCGCCTTGAGCGGGCCGTCGGGGTTGCCGGCCGGCGGCGGGAGTTCGGTGACGATGGATTCGAGCAGTTGATCGATGTTCAGGCCCGATTTGCCGGAGACAGCGACCGCGTTATGAGTGGAAATGCCGATGACGTCCTCGACCTGTTTTTTAACCGCGTCGACATCGGCGGCGGGCAGGTCGATTTTGTTGATGACGGGCAGGATTTCGAGGTTGTTGTCGAGCGCCATGTAGACGTTGGCCAGAGTCTGCGCCTCTACCCCTTGCGTGGAGTCGACGATCAGCAAAGCGCCTTCGCAGGAGGCGAGGGAACGGGAGACTTCGTAGGAGAAGTCGACATGGCCCGGCGTGTCCATCAGGTTGAGCTGGTAGGTCTTGCCGTCCTTGGCCTTGTAGTTGAGGCGGACTGTCTGGGCCTTGATGGTGATGCCGCGTTCTTTTTCGATGTCCATGTTGTCGAGGACCTGTTCGGTCATCTCGCGCAGCTCAAGCCCGCCGCAGGACTGAATCAGCCGGTCGGCCAGGGTCGATTTGCCGTGGTCGATATGGGCAATGATCGAGAAATTGCGGATAAGGGACTGGGTGCTCATTAAAACCTTTAAAAATCAGAACGCTCGGCAAGGGACTTTTAAAGCCTGCCGAGCGTCAATTCAAGGTTTAATGGGTGCTAACGGCCCATGCCGCCGGGGCCGGAGAGGCCTTTGGCCTGCGGCTGACGGCCAACGGGGGCGGCGGCTGCCGGCACGACGGTTTCGGCTTTGCTTTCGCCGGTGTTTTCGGCGCCTTGCGGCTGCTGATCCTGTTCCTGTTCGCCGTCTTTTTTCTTGGCGCCCGTGGGCACGATGGGTGCGCCAGCGGTGCCAGCGCCGCCCATAAGCGAATTGGCGGTCTTGTCCCATTCCCGACTGAACTTGGCTTTGCGGGCTTCGAGCTTGTCGACTTTATCCGCTTCATGTTTCTGGGGAGGCGTCGAGCTGGTCGCGGGTGTGGTACCGGGTTTAGGCGCGGCGCTAGTTTTCAGACTGGTTGTCGTGTTTGACCATGTGGCAGCGCGGCCGAGAACCTCGCCACCGGTTTTGAGACTTGTCACTGCACCCATAATGCTCGCTGATACCATTTACACTCTCCCTTACGCGGCCTGCACGATTAGCGGCAATTCGACGCCGCTTTCGGCTTTTTTTGTTACCGGATTGAAATAGACAAGATTGACGACATGCGCGTTGTGAAAATAGGCGCGGAATTCCTGAAGGACAGGGATGCCGAAATTGCGGATCTGGCCATCATCGAGCACGAAATCAACCTGGCTGTTTTTGGAATTGTATTCGAGCCATGACAATTCGATCGTGAAGGGGCGGTCATGAATGATGCAGACTTCCGCCTGATCGGTGATGAACAGATCGAGCGTCATATCCGTATCCGGATTGATCTTGCGCACCCCTGCAATCGGGCCGGCCGGAAATGGCGATGCGAGCGTATCGGTCTGCATGTTTTAAAAGGGATCCCTTTTCCCCTCACGTGCCATTAAGCCAGAGGAATCTTAAAGATATCTTAAAATTATGGGAATTAACCGTTGGACGGGCCTTTGGCCGCGTTTTTTGCTGTATGGGCAGGTGTGGCCGCGACCGGCGTGCGGGCGTTGATGGCGGACTGCAGCTTGTTTCTGGGGCCACGGGCCTTTTGCGCTTCGCCGCTTTGAAAATGGCTGGGGGGGCGCCAGTTGCTGAGGAAGCGATCGCTCATGGCGGCATCGGTTTTGTTGGTCAGATATGTTGGCTTGTCAGACATCAGCGATGCACGATGAGGGTATAGCCCCCATGTTCCTCGATCTTGTCCATGGTGCCTTTCAGCAGGATGGCGGCGGTCTGGTGCTCGAGCCGCGTGGCAAGACCTTCTTCGACCGGGATGCTGAAATTGCGGATTTCACCTTCTTCGAGGATGAATTCCAGACGGCGGCTCTCGGCATAATATTCGAGCCATTCGACCCTGCTGTCGAAAAACGTATCGCTCAGGACATAGAACACATCGTCCTGTCCGATGATCAGATCGATCTTGCTGGTGTTGTCATACGATGCGGTCATGGCAAACATTTAGCCACAGCCACGGTTAATTTCTGGTTTACCGAGGACCGCCGGCGCCGCCGGACGGGCCGCCGCGTCCGCCGCCGCTGGCTGCGAACCCGCCGCGCGCGCCGTTGGCGGCAGGGCCTTTGGATTGGTTGGCGACTGGCATGCGCGCATTTTGCATCGCGCGGGTCATGGCCAGGATGGAAGGTTTGAAATCGCGTTTTTTGCGCGGATTTGGTTCCGGCGCCAGCGGCGGCACGCGAAGGCCGCGTTCCGACATGTTGCCAAAAAGGGTGGGCAGGCCTTTTTTACGCGGGGTCAGCGTCAGTATTTTAGATTGCTCATTTTCCGGGTGCTCGTCCGCGCCGCCGCCGGCATCCATATCGGATGGCGGTTCGTCGTCCGGCTTTTTCTTTGGCTTGGCCTTCAATTCCTCATCGATTTTTTTCAGGGCGAAATCGATTTCAGCGCTGGATTTTCCCTGCAGGGTCATCGCGGCTTTGACGGACGTTTTTTTACTGGCGATGGCGGCCAGACGCTGGGGCAGGTCGTCCTCTTCGTCGGGGCGCGGAGTTTTGATTTTGGGCTGCTGTTTTTTGAAGCCGCGGTTCTGGCCGCGCGGGGCGACAGGCACACCGGGGGAGGCTCGTCCCGAGCCGGCAGAAGAAGATGCGGATGCGCCTGATCTTGCCATACGAAAAAAGTAGCGGTTTTTGCGCTATTTTCAAAGTTTTTAATGGTTGCGTGTTCGGACCTTAGTGCCGGAAGTGGCAGGTTGATGTGGGCCCTCACACGCCGGGCCGTTTTGCTTCGCAAAACTCTGGCTTCGCTCGCATAAGCTCGCGGGGCTGCCGTCGCAGCCCTTATGAGACATTTCAGTGTCTAAAATGTCTCATGCCGGTAAAGACCATGGCGAGGCCTTTTTCGTCGGCGGCTTTGATGACGTCTTCATCGCGCATGGAACCGCCGGGCTGGATGATGGCAGTAGCGCCCGCTTCGGCGGCGGCCAGCAGACCGTCGGCGAAGGGGAAGAAAGCATCAGAAGCGACCACCGAACCGATAGCCAGCGATTTATCTAGGCCTTCGCTGGCGGCAGCTTCTGCTGCTTTATGCGCGGCGATGCGCGATGAATCCACGCGGGACATCTGGCCCGCGCCGATGCCGACGGTGGCCAGATCCTTCACGTAGACGATGGCGTTCGATTTGACGTGCTTGGCGATGCGGAAAGCGAAGATCATGTCTTCGAGTTCCTGATCCGTCGGCTGGCGTCGGGTAACGACTTTGAGGTCGGATTTTTGAATGCGGCCGCTGTCGAGGTCCTGCAGCAGATAACCGCCGGCGATGGGGCGTAATGTTTTACGCTTTGTGGACGGGTCGGCCATTGAGCCGGTGACGAGCAGGCGCAGATTCTTTTTGGCGGCGATGATTTTTGCCGCTTCGTCGTCGACTTCAGGCGCGATGATCACTTCAGTGAAGACCTTGACGATTTCCTCAGCGGTCGCCGCATCCAGCTTGCGGTTGGTGGCGACAATGCCGCCGAAAGCGGAGACCGGGTCGCAACGCAGGGCGCTGCGGTAGGCGTCATACAGGGTTTTTGCCGATGCGACGCCGCAGGGATTGGCATGCTTGATGATGGCGATGGCCGGTTCTTCGAATTCGGATACGAGCTCGAAGGCGGCGTCGGTGTCGTTCAGGTTGTTGTAGCTGAGTTCCTTGCCTTGCAGTTGCCTGGCGAGAGCCACGCCGGGGCGGTTGGTGCCGTCCAGATACAATGCAGCCTGCTGGTGCGGATTTTCGCCGTAGCGCAGCGAGGTTGAGAGTTGCGCGGTGACGTTCAGCGTCGGGGCCCAGTCATTGCTGATCTGGCTGGCGAACCAGCTTGAGATCTGCGCATCATAGGCGCCCGTGCGCGCATAGGCCTTGGCGGCGAATTCACGGCGGGTGGGGTATGAAATTTTACCTTCGTGCGTATCCAGTTCCTTGATGAGGTCAGCGTAATCGGACGAGTCCGTGATGACGGTTACGAAATCGTGATTTTTTGCGGCAGCGCGGATCATGGCGGGACCGCCGATGTCGATGTTTTCAACGCAGAGCGCGAATTCTCCGCCCCGGGCGACGGTTTCAGCGAAGGGATAAAGATTTACAACCAGGATATCAATGGCGCCGATATTGTTGTCGACCATCGCCTTGAGATGCGCCGCGTCATCGCGGCGGGCGAGCAGGCCGCCATGCACGGATGGGTGCAGCGTTTTCACGCGGCCGTCCATCACTTCGGGGAAGCCGGTGATTTCGGAGACGTCTTTAACCGGAAGACCAGCGTCCTTGATGGCCTTGTGCGTGCCGCCGGTAGAGACGAGATCGACGCCGTGGCGGACCAGCGCGTTGGCGAGGTCGATCAGGCCGGTTTTGTCGGATACGGACAAAAGCGCGCGTTTGGGCGTTACGGCGTCGTGATGGACCTGGAAGGATTTTGAAACCATGGGCATCATTTACGATGCCACAATGCCCATGGCAAGAGAGGTTTAAAGCCTTTTCCTGAAAGAAACGACGTTTTCCGCCGTATTGTCAGGCGTGTTTTCAGGTTGGTCAGGCAAATCGGGGCCGGGTATGTCGCATGGCTCGATAATGACCAGATCGGTAAGTCCGGCGGGGGTTGCTTTCAACACCCGGTTGGCCTGATTGCAGAAAGCCTCGTCCAGCATCTGGCGTACGATGCGGGCGCCCCCATCGGTCATTTCGCCCTTGCGGTGACGGTCCTGAAGAACACGATCTATTTTTTTCTTTGCTTCATCACTGAGATGGTATTCCGCATCTTCGGCCATAGACTGGGCGATACGAACAAGTTCGGAGACGGAATATTTGTCAAATTTGAAAATATTGGCAAAGCGCGAACGCAGACCGGTGTTGGATGCGAGGAAGGACTGCATTTCGTTTTCGTAGCCGGCGCAGATGATGATCGTATCGAAATCCGGTTTGTCCATCTGGGCAACGAGGGTATCGATGACGCGGTAACCATAGTCGCGTGATGAATCGGACCCTGTCAGCGCGTAGGCCTCGTCGATGAACAAGACGCCGCCTTTGGTGGCGCTGAGAATCTTCAGGGTGTTCTCTTCACTTTGGCCAATATATTCACCGACCAGATCGGCGCGTTTGGCTTCGCGAAAAGATCCGTTTTTGGTGTAACCGCATACAAACAGGATTTTAGCGACGCATTTTGCGAAGGAGGTTTTGCCCGTACCGGGCGGCCCCATAAATACCATGTGCATGGGCGATTGACGCGGGGTGAGGCCAGCCAGGGCGCGCAGACGCTGAAACTCCTGATTATAGAGGAAGCTTTTGATGCTGTCTTTGAGACGGTCCTGACCGATGAAATGGTTCAGGGGTTTGAGGATTTCATCAATATCGGCGGAGGTGAGTTCCTTGCGCCCCTCATAACGGGCGACCAGGGCGGCTTTGTGGTCCAGTTTTGAATCAAAGCCTTTGGCAAAAAAACGCATCGGCGAAAGCGGGTTAGGCTTTTTGGCGGGCTGCACGATCCGTTTAAAAACGATCGGGGCCGAAGGCGGGTTTTTCGCGAATTTCTTTAATAGTTCAATGTCGTCCGAAGACGCTGTCGTTTTGGTCATCTCACACACCCTGGATTTTTTTTATTATGTCGTTGAAGATATTTTACGCGAAACGCGCGTGTATCAGCAACATTTTAAAGGTTGCGCATATGGACGGGTAATTTTATTGCGTGATGCTTTTTTTATACGCCGGACGGCACATAAACGCCGCGTTCGCCTTCGAGCGGCTTGAAGGCATTGGTGATGCCGAGCACCGTTTCGGCGCCGCCCATGAACAGATATCCGTGCTTGAAAATCCGCTTGGCCATTTTTTCGAGAATTTTGCCCTTGGTTTGCTGGTCGAAATAGATCAGCACGTTGCGGCAGTAAATCACGTCAAAGGTGCCGAAGGCATCCATGGGATCGAGCAGGTTGAATTTCTGGAATTTGACCATCGACTTGATGTCGTCTTTGAGCGTCCACTTGTCGCCCACTTGCGTAAAGTATTTCACCAGCATCATGATCGGCATGCCGCGCTGGACTTCGAACTGCGTATAGGTGGCGGACTTTGCCTGATTGAGAATATCGGTCGAAAGATCTGTGGCCAGAATTTCAAATTTCACGTTCGCCCATTTGGCGGCGTTTTCCTTCATGAGCATCGCGAGGCAATAGGGTTCCTGACCTGATGAACAAGCGGCCGACCAGATACGGATGTTGCAAGGGCCGCCACCCTTGGCAGCGATGATGCTGGGCACGACCACATCGCGGAATTTGTCGAAGGGTTTCTGGTCGCGGAAAAACATCGTTTCGTTGGTCGTCATCGCGTCGACGATGTCGTCGATAAGGGGCTGCGGCGCGCCGAGGCGCAGTTTGTTGGTCAGCGCCTCCATATTTTCAATGCCGTGTTTTTTAATGACGGGGGCGAGGCGGGATTCCAGCAGATAGGATTTATCCGTCGTGATGACGTAGCCGGACCGCTGGTACAGCATGTTTTTATAGACGTCGAAATCCTGAACCTTCATGACAGAACCCTTTTGGCGACGTAACCGCCGATTTCCTTGATTGGCAGGACAGCCGAGCAGAGACCCGCCATGGCAACCGCGCCTGGCATGCCCCAGACAACGGATGATGCCTGATCCTGCGCTACCACATAGCCCCCAGCTTCGACGACGTCTTTCCCGCCCAGCATACCATCGGAACCCATGCCTGTCAGGATGACGGTGAGAATGTCGCGTCCATAATGCGGAATGAGGGATCGCAGCATCGGATCGACTGCGGGTTTACAGAAGTTTTCCTGCGGGCCGTCGTCGAGATGCAAGACCATTTGCCCGGCGTCGTTTTTTTTAATCAGCATGTGCAACCCGCCTTTGGCCAGATGGGCGCGGCCGGGCAGAAGAGGCATGCCTTCCGCCGCCTCGACGCAAGGCACGCCGGATTGCTGGGTAATGTGCTGCGCCAGCAGCGCCGTGAAAGTGGGGGGCATATGCTGGGTAATCACGATGGGGATGTCTTTAATGCCCTTGAGGGGTTTGAAAAACTCGAACAGGGCCTGCGGGCCACCCGTGGACGACCCCACGGCAAGAATCCGGGGCTTCCAGAGAGCTGTAGGTTCGCCGCGCTTGGGGAAGGCGGCCCCGGCGCCGGGCATGACAAAGCCGGCGGTAGCCGCGCCGGCCGCTTTGGCGACCGAGGGGGCGGGTGCGGGGATGGATGAATCGGCATTGCGCGGACGCCTTTTGCCGAAGGATCGCACCAGTTCGATCATGCGGGCGCGGAAATCGGCGGAATTGTTGAGTTCGGACGAGCTGGAAGGTTTTGGAATGTAATCAACGGCGCCGATTTCCAGCGCCTTCATGGAAATCTCGGCATTCTCCAGAGAGAGTGTCGAGCACATGATAACTTTTGCGTCCTTGTGACGCTTCATCAGTTCGGTCAATGCGGTCATGCCGTCCATCACGGGCATTTCGATGTCCAGGATTACCACATCGGGTTTATATTCATCGTAGAGCCGCAGCGCGATTTCGCCATTCGGGGCGGAAGCGATGACTTTGATATAGGGGTCGCTTTCAATAATGCGCGTGATCATGCCGCGAATGACGGCGGAGTCGTCGACAACAAGAACGTTGGTGATGTGCGCAGTCGCGGAAGTCATTCGGCCTTAATCGAAAGAAGAAGCGGGGTAGAAGCCGGCGATCAGATGAGACCGATCTGAGAGAACTTGGTTGCGACAATTTCCCCGTCGAACGGCTTCATGATGTATTCATTGGCGCCGGCCATCAGCGCCCGCTGGATGAAGGTCATGTCGTTTTCCGTGGTGCAGAAAATGACCTTGGGGGCATCGCCCCCCGGCATGGTGCGCAGTTTTTCGAGGAATTCAATGCCCGACATGTTGGGCATATTCCAGTCGAGGAGGATGGCGTCCGGCATGGCTTTTTCGCAGGCAGCGACGGCGAAAACACCGTCTTCGGCTTCCTCGCAGGTAAAGCCCAGATCTTCAATAATGCGGCGCGCGACTTTGCGGACAACGCGGCTGTCGTCGACGACGAGACAGGATTTCATAGTAAATTCCCCATTCTAAGTCAGTGCTTTAGCCCTTACAGAGTTTAACGCTTCCGGCTTAAGCACAGCTTAATGAACACTGTGTTGCAGCAGGCGGGAAACGTCCACAACCACCATAAGCTGATTCTCCAGCCGGAAAATACCGGTCGCAATGTCGCGCCAGGTCGTATCCATAGTCGGAGGGACCTGTTCGAATCCTTTGCTTTGCAACGACAAAACGTCTCCCACCGTGTCGATGATCAGCGAATAGAGTTCGTGTTCGTGTTCGACCACAACACTCATGGTTTTGGACCCTTCGGGAAGGTTGTCGAGGCCAAGGCGGCGGCGAACATTGATGGCGGTGACAATGCGGCCGCGCAGGTTCAGGGCACCGGCCACTTCCGGCGGGGCCAGGGGGACGTGCGTGACCGTCTGCTGGCGCAAGACATCCTGCACCTGCAGGATCGGGATGCCGAACATCTGGCCACCAACGGTGATGGACAGAAACTGGGTCATCTGCGGACCTTCGTCGACATCGCCGGCGCGGCGTTTCTGGAATTTTGTGACTTCTCCGCTCAGGCTCATGCGGCCTCCGTATGGCGTTGCTCGGCCAGGGTGGACGAGATTGCATTGAGCAGCGTGTCGCGGTCGAATTTGGCGACGTATTTGGTGAAGCCGAGGCTCATGCCACGCTCGATATCATTTTTTGTCGCGTGGCTGGACAGGGCGACCATCGGCGTGTTCTGCCAGGGGCCCTGTTTGCGCACCGCTTCAACAAATTCGAAGCCCGACATTTCCGGCATTTCGATGTCGGAGACGATGATGTCGAAGAACTGGCCTTTTTCGGCAAGCTCAAGCGCGCGTTTCGGGTTTTCCGCCGTGGTCACGTCGTAGCCCGCGACAGAGAGCAGCGGGGAGAGCATGTTGCGGAAGAAAGGCGAGTCGTCCACGACCAGAACGCGGCGCAGGCGTTTCATGTCTTCGCGGTCGAAATCATCCTCGCCATGATCCTTGAACCAGTCTTTGTACGCGCCTTTCAGGAACGAGCCAACATCGATGATGTCTGTCGCCTTGTTGCGGATGATGGTCGAGCCCAGATAGCCCGTGCGGTCGGAATTGATCTGCACGTTGATGATGTCTTCGACGATATCGATGATTTCGGCGACCATGAGGCCCATCGAACGGGTACCGTCGCTGAAAACAAGCGTCGGTTGCGTGCCTTTTTCATTGAGCGGCATATCCGGATCGAACTTGACGAGCGGCATCAGCGTATCGCGATACTGGATCAGCATCTGGTCGCCTGATTCCTCGATCTTGGAGATATCGACGTCTTCGAGGCGAGCCACGAGCGCCAGCGGCACAGCTTTGGGAATTCCGTCGCCGGTCGAGAACAGCAGCAGAGACGTGCGCGTGCCGCGGATTGCGTGTTCTTCGGCCGCGCTCTTGTCGGTGGAGGCGACCTGAATTTCGCCGGAAGCCTTGGCAACGCCGGTCGGGTCGAGGATCAGAATGACCGAGCCGTCGCCCAGAATGGTATTGCCCGAGAACAGTTCGATGGATTGCAGCATGCGGGCCATCGGTTTGACGACGATTTCCTCAGTGTCGAAGACACGGTCAACGAGAATGCCGAAGACGTAATCGCCGACCTTGGTGACGATGATGTATAAATTCTTGCGGCCGACACGCTCGGAGGCGGATTTATCTTCCGGCAGTTTGAGCATGGCTTGCAGGTTGACCAGGGGCAGCAATGTTTCACGCAGGCGGAAGACGGGCGTGCCGTTGATGTATTCGATTTTATTTTCGCCGCCCTCGGAACCCATGACCAGTTCCTGCACGGCCAGTTGGGGAACAGCGTATTTTTCGCCGGCCACTTCGACGATGAGGGCCGAGACGATGGCAAGAGTGAGGGGGATTTTGATCGTGAAGGTCGAACCCTGGCCTTCTTCCGAAAGCAGGTCGATTGTGCCGCCGATTTTTTCGATATTGGTGCGAACCACGTCCATGCCGACGCCGCGGCCGGAAACGGAGGTAACTTTTTCGGCGGTGGAGAAACCAGCGTCGAAAATGTACATGTGAATCTGCTTTTTAGGCATGGCCGCCAGCTGTTCGGCGGTAGCGATGCCTTTTTCGATGGCTTTTTGCTTGATGCGCTCGGTGTTGAGGCCTTTGCCGTCGTCCTTGATCTGGATGATGATATGGCCGCCTTCATGGAAGGCGCGCAGGATGATCTTGCCCGTTTCCGGTTTGCCGGCGGCCGCGCGGTCGGACGGTTTTTCGATGCCGTGGTCACCGGAATTCCGCACCATGTGCGTCAGCGGATCTTTGATGAGTTCGAGGACCTGGCGGTCGAGTTCGGTTTCTTCGCCTTCCATCACCAGATCAATTTTCTTGCCCAGTTCGTTGGAAAGGTCGCGAATGATGCGCGGCAGTTTCGACCAGGCGGCGCCGATCGGCTGCATGCGGGTTTTCATCACGCCTTCCTGCAGGTCGGAGACGACGTGATTGAGGCGTTGCAGCGGGGTGCCGAATTCAGAACCCTTGGAATTGCGCTGGATCTGCAGCAACTGGTTACGGGTCAGCACCAGTTCGGAGACCATGGTCATCAGATTTTCGAGCACGTCGACATTGACGCGCAGGGTCTGGCTGGCGACGGAGGATTCCTTAGCACCGTGATCGTCGGCCGGTTTTGCCGCCACAGGGGCGGGAGCAGCTGCAACGGGTGCGGGGGCTGGCGCAGCCTCGACAGGCGCGGGAACGTAATTGGGAACCATGTCGGCGGGGCCGGGCGTGGAATCGAACAAGGCCTGCAGCGGGTCAATTTCGGCAGAAGCGGGTGCGGCACCATGGGCAGCTGCGGGCGCCGCGCCAGTCGTATCGCGGCCTTCGTAGACAGCATCGAGTTTTTCGATCAGGTCCATGTCGTTGCCTTCGGGTTCTTTGCCGTTGGCTTCGAGTTCGCCCATGATCATTTTAATGCGGTCGATGGATTCGAAAATGAGCGTAACGTAAGCAGGGGTAACCTGCAGCGTGCCGTCGCGGAAACGGCCCATCACGTTTTCAGCGCGGTGCGCACAGGTTTCAAGACGGGGGAGACCGAGGAACCCGCATGTGCCCTTGATGGTGTGCATCAGGCGGAAAATGGACCCGAGAAGATTTTTGTCGTTGGGATTCTGTTCCAGGCCGACAAGCTGGAGGTCGATCGCAGCGAGAGACTCGTTTGTCTCGGTAATAAACTCAACGATCAGATCATCCATGGCTTCTGCCTTTTAGTCCTGTAGGGTGTTGATTTATTGAAATAAAACGATTCAATTCATGACATGCTTACTGTACCAGAATTTACGAAGGTTAACACGTACTTCCGCATATGATTAACGACTTATGCTACCGCCACAGGCGTTAGCGAATGGTAATGACAATACGAAAATTGAATTCTGGAAAGCGTCAGGCGGCTAGCGCCTGAATGCCGATTTACGCAGCCAATGCCTGCAGCGCCTGTTTCACCTGCATCGTCGATGCATCGGCCTGCGATGCACTGGCGGCGATTTCGCCAACATCGTTGCTGATGCTGACCACTGCCGTTGCCGCGATCTGCATGCTGCGCGACATTTCCTGCGCCACCGCGGATTGTTCTTCGATGGCGCTTGCGGTGCCCGCGACATATTCACGCACCGATTCCATCGACTGCTTGATCACGGTGAGGGCGGCGACCACTTCGCTGGAAACATTCTGCATGTTGGCGATTTCGCGGCTGATCTGTTCGGTCATGGTGCCCGCCTGGCCGGCGAGGTTTTTAACCTCCTGCGCCACAACGGCAAACCCTTTGCCCGCTTCACCCGCGCGCGCGGATTCAATCGTGGCATTAAGAGACAGCAGGTTGATCTGGCCGGTGATGTTCTGAATGAGGGCGACGATGCCGGACATATCGGTTGCGGCCCTGTTCAAACGCTGGGTCGCGTCATCGGCCTGCACGGTCTGGACGAAGGCGTTATCGACGGACTCGCGCGAACGCACCATGCTTTCCGCGATTTCACGCACCGATGCGGTCAACTCCTCCACACCGGAAGCGACCGTCTGCACGTTGGTGGCGGTTTCGGTGGATGATGACGCGGCATTGGCGGATTTGCCGTTGGTGACGGACATGGCGTGCGAAATTTCGACCAGATTATTGTCGATGACGCGCAGGGCTTTTTCTTTTTCCATGCGGGACCGGACCTGAGCGGTGATGTCGGTCGCGTATTTGACGACTTTGAAAGGGCGGCCGCTCATATCCATGATCGGGTTGTAGGAAGCCTGGATCCAGACTTCCTTATTGCCCTTGCCCAGACGCTTGTATTCGCCGCTCTGATAAGTGCCGTGGCGCAAGGCATCCCAAAATGCTGTGTAATCGCTGCTGGCGGCATAGGAGGAATCAACGAACATGCGGTGATGACGGCCTTTGATTTCATCCAGTGTGTAGCCCGTTGCCGCGAGGAAGTTTTCATTCGCTTCATGAATGTTGCCGTCAAGGTCAAAGGAAATGACTGCCTGCGATTTGCCGATGGCTTCGATCTGGCCCGCGTAATCGGCATTGAGCAGTTTCTGATCCGTGATGTCGGTTGCGTATTTAACCACTTTGCAGGGCTTGCCGTTCAGATCCATGATCGGGTTATAGGAAGCCTGGATCCAGATTTCGCGGCCGCCTTTGCCGATGCGCTTATATTCTCCGGCCTGATATTCACCGCGGCGCAGGGCATCCCAGAAATCGGTGTATTCCATGGCGTTGGCCATAGCGGGTTCTAAAAACATGCGGTGGTGACGCCCTTGAATTTCATCGTGCGCGTAGCCGGTGGCCGCCAGGAAATTGTGATTGGCTGCCAGAATGGTGCCGTCGAGGGCGAAGGAGATCACCGCCTGGGATTTGCCGATGGCTTCGATCTGTCCGGAATAATCGGCATTGCGTACTTTCTGCGCCGTTACATCGGTTGCGTATTTGACGATTTTCGTGGGAATGCCGTGGGCGTCCATGATGGGGTTGTAGGAAGCCTGAATCCAGATTTCGCGGTTGTTTTTGCCCAGGCGCTTGTATTCTGCCGACTGGTATTCGCCGCGGCGCAGCGCGTCCCAAAAGGCGGCGTATTCGTAGCTTCCTGCATAACCGGGTTCTACAAACATGCGGTGGTGCTTGCCTTGAATTTCTTCCAGCGTGTAGCCCATCGCGTCGAGAAAATTTTCATTGGCACTGAGGATCGTGCCGTCCGTTTCGAATTCGATCACCGCCTGTGATTTATCCAGCGCCTGCAGCCGGGCATGCATTTCAAGCAGATCACGTGTTTTCATTAAAGACAGCATACGAACAATCCCCTCGTGAATATATGGTTGTGATTCTTTTCAGGAATCACTCATAGGTTGTTGTTCAATTTACCGTGAATCGTGGCGAATTTAAAATGTATCTTGCGGGCAGTGTCAGGAATTCCAGCAAATATGAGGATTTGCGCGGGCGACGAGCTGCGCGATTTCTTCGTCGCATACTTTTGTAACTTTAATTCCACACGCATGCATTTGGGCAAGGCCGTTCTGGTTCACGAAATGCGGCGGTTCGGCCATGGCGTAGACGACTTCTTTGAAATGACGGTCGATGATGAGATGCGCACAGGCCGGGTTATCGGAGAGGCGCGTGCCGCAAGGTTCGACCGTGCTGTAAAGCGTCATCGTTCCTGCATCAGATTCAGCCGGCAGTTTTTCAATCGCAATTTTTTCGGCATGGGATTTGCGGTTGCCGTCTTCGCGCGAATAGCCGGTGGCGATGATTTTGTTATGCCCGTCAACGATGATGCAACCGACGGCGAGTTCGGTTTCGGTGTGCGGACATTGCAGGGCGAGCATTGCGGCCTGCCGCATGATATCAAGGGGCTGCATATCAGCCCGTTTTGGGTTTGTAATTGGGTTCATCCATCGGTTTGGCGAAGAAATAACCCTGGCCGTAATCAACGCCCAGCGTTTTGAGCAGGTCGGCGTGTTCCTTTGTCTCGACGCGTTCGGCGACGACGCCAACTTTCAGATCGGCACACATGCGCACCAGGCTGGAGACCATTGAGCGGTCACGCTCGTTTTGCGTGATGTTCATGATGTATGCGCCATCGATCTTGACAGCATCGACGTGAATTTTATGCAGATACTGGAAGCTTGCCGAGCCGGCGCCAAAATCATCCAGTTCGATTTTGAATCCATCGTCCTGCAATGCCTTGACGAAGTTGTTCACTTTGTCGAGGTCGTTGATCTTGCTGCTTTCGGTGATTTCGAAAATGAGGCGTTTGGGGATGTCGCTTTTCAGATGCGGTTCCAGCTTGTTGCGCAGTTTGTCGACGAAACGTTCGTTCTGGATGGATACGCCGGACAGGTTGACCGAAACACGCACGTTTTTCGGCGCGGTGAAGACCAGATAATTGATAACCTTGCCGCAAATGGCGAGGTCGAGTTCCGGTGAAAGGCCGACATCTTCACAAAAGACGATCGCTTCGTAGGGCGATTTGTTGCCTTCGAAGCGGACCAGCACTTCGTAGTGCGCGGCCTGGCCGGTTTTCAGATCGACAATCGGCTGGAATTTCAGATCGAAGCGCGACTGGTTGATGATGGTTTTGAATTCGCTGATTTTCTGCGCGTTTTGTTCGAGGAAGGTTTCAAACCCGGTTTCAAGCGAAAGAATATTGAAGGCGCTGCCCTGTTTTTCGAACTGGTTGATCGTGTACATCACGGCGTTGGCCAGTTCGCGCTCGGATAAGGTGTCGTCTTTCAGGTCTACAGTTTTGGCGGCGGCGGAAACACCTTTTTTGTCGGGGTCGGCATCCCGCGACAGGGCTTCGATGTCTTTCTGCAGCGTGCTGGCGTCGACACTGGATGAATGGACGACGCCGAAGCGGCCGTCATCCAGCGCGGCAGCGGTGCGGCCATCGGCGGCATGGGCGCGCAGCATGGTGGAAACGGAATCACGAAAGCCCGCCCATTTTTCAGCGCCCAGCTTGCCTTTGAAATTTTTTGCATCGGGCAGGTCAATGAAGGTCATGCCGACTTTCTGGCCGAGCATGTCGGACGCCGCGATCATTTCGAGCGCGGCATTGGCGAAGGTGTCTTTATCCAGCAGGGCCACGCCGGCATGGTCGCGTTCGCGCTGGCTTTCGGCCACTTGCGCAAGCGTGCCTTTGGATATGGTCATGAAAACAACGCCGGGGCGATCGGGCATGGCGACGCCGGAAAGCATCGCCTTGCGGAATGTGGTCTGATCTTCGTTGAGGTTGACCAGCACGGGACCGAAACGCTGGCCCGGTTTGGCGCGGCTGCGCAGGGTGGAGATGAGGCCGCGGTCACGGCCAGCGAAAATATCGGCGACGTTTTTGCCGGTGAGAGAGGAATCGTTGGTGCCGGTCAGGCCCTTGGCGGCGCCCAGCGCATAGAGAATTTTACCGTCCAGATCGACTTCAAGCATCAAATCGGCGCCGGCGAACGCGAACGCCAGAAACCTATCACGCTGATCTTTAAGGTCTTTTTCGGATGACATCGATGGTTTGGCCAGACTTTCCTTGAGAGTCTAGACCATCATAGAAGTATTGATAATGGCTTAATTACTTATTGAGCTGGCGGGCCATATCGAGCGCCGTATACGTCAGAATGCCATCGGCGCCGGCGCGGCGGAAGCACATGAGCATTTCCATCGCGGCCTTCTCGTAATCCAAAGCGCCTGCTTCGGCGGCGAATTTTAGCATCGCGTATTCGCCGCTGATATTGTAGGCGAAGGTCGGCATTTTGAAGGTTTCCTTCACGCGATAGAGAATGTCGAGATAGGGCAGGCCCGGTTTGACCATGACCATGTCGGCGCCCTCCTGGATGTCCATCGCCACTTCGCGCAGGGCTTCGTCGCCGTTGGCGGGGTCCATCTGGTAGGTTTTGCGGTCGCCTTTTTGCAGGCTGCAACCGGCCGCTTCGCGGAAGGGCCCATAGAAGCATGACGCATATTTCGCAGCGTAAGCCATGATGGGGGTGTGATCGAAACCGTTGGCGTCCAGCGCGTCGCGGATGGAAGCGACCTGGCCGTCCATCATGCCGGAGGGGGCCACGATGTCGCATCCGGCCCGCGCGGCGATGACTGCCTGCTTGCCGATGTTTTCAATTGTTTCATCGTTTTTGACGTGGCCGCATTCATCGAGCGGGCCGCAATGGCCGTGGTCGGTGTATTCGCAGAAGCACAGATCAGCCATGACGACGAGGTCCGGCGCGGCATCTTTGGCGCGGCGGATCATGCGGTCAAGCAAACCGCCCGGGCGCATGGAGTCAGATCCCGTGCTGTCTTTGTTATGACTGACGCCGAAAAGCATCACGGCGCCGAGACCGGCGTCCTGCGATTGCTTCACGATATCGGCGATGCTTGCTTCGGTTTCGCGGTAAACGCCGGGCATCGAGCGGATCGGCGTGCGTTCGGAGAGGTTTTCTTCAACGAAGAGCGGCAGGATCAGATGGTGCGGCTCAATGGCGTTTTCGCGAACCATGCGGCGAATGTTTTCGGTGCGGCGGTTGCGGCGCAGGCGGGTGCGGGGAAACTGTGCGCTGTCAGCGGCCTTGCGGTCGGCAGGGGTTTCGCTAGGTTTAAACCACGATTTCGGCGAAAGGACGTTCATGTCAGTCTCCAGTGATGAGCTTTTAATAGAAGAAAGCGGTCATCTTGTCCATGTTTGCCTGAACCGGCCCAAAGCGCTGAATGCGCTGTCCCATGCCATGATTACGGGACTTTCGCAGGTGTTGCGAAACGCCGGCGGACGGGCGGTTCTGATCAACGGGGCGGGGGGCCGGGCCTTTTGCGCAGGCGGTGACATCAAGCTGCAGGCGCTGGCCATCCAGTCCGGCGATCTGGCGATCCCGGCCGAATATTTCCGTGATGAATACGGGCTGAATGCGCAGATCCACGACCACCCCACGCCTTATATCGCGTTTTTGAACGGCATCACGATGGGGGGCGGGTATGGCGTGTCGGGTCACGGGTCGCATGTGATTGCGACGGAGAAAACAAGCTTTGCCATGCCGGAAGTGGGTATCGGTTTCTTTCCTGATACCGGCGCGGTGTGGAAACTGGCGCGCGTGCGCCATGAGCTTGGCACCTATATGGCGGTGACGGGCAATACCGTGTCGGCGGCCGATATGATTCATATGAGGCTGGCGCAGGCGTATATGCGTTCGGATCGTTTTGATGATTTCAAGAAGGCGTTGCAGGACATGGATCCTGATACCGCCATTGCGCGGCTGGAGATGAATTGTCCGGATGAAAGTGTTCTGGCTGCCCACGAAGATCTGATCGCGTCGTGTTTCGGATTCAACACGGTTGAAGAAATTCTGGACGCGCTGCAAACGCAAGGGTCGGATTTCGCGCTGTCGACAGCAAAAACGATCGAGGGCCGGTCGCCGACCAGCCTCAAGGTGGCGCTGGCGCATCTGCGCCGGGCCGAATCGGAAGACTTCGCGGAGGTGATCGGGCGGGACTTCCGGCTGGCGCTAGCGTTTCTCAAAACCACTGATTTTCCGGAAGGGGTGCGGGCGGCCGTGATTGATAAGGACCGCCAACCCCGCTGGAATCCGCCATCTTTAGGGGATGTCCGGCGCGACATGGTGGCCCTTTACTTAGATTCATCAGGGGATTAACCTTTTATCAGTACAATTCGTGAATAATTTGAAAGACCTAACTCTTTAAGGGGGCCTCCCTTGCAGTCCAGCGCGTACCACGATTCCATTCAGCTTATTGAACGCCTGCACCGTCGATTCCTCGACGTGGTGAAGGCCGAACTGGACCGTTTGGGCATCCAGGACATCAACAACGTCCAGGCCATGATCCTTTATAATATCGGCGATGACGACCTGACCGTCGGCGAACTCACGCTGCGCGGCTACTACATGGGTTCGAACGTGTCGTACAACGTCAAGAAAATGGTCGAGAACGATTACATCGTGCAGGAACGCTCGGTTCACGATAAACGCTCGGTTCGCGTGCGCCTGTCGGAGAAGGGCAAAAAGCTGAACAGCTCTCTGGAAAAAATGTATTCCAAACATGAAGAGCTGATCCGCACCACGGATTTGTCGAAAGAAAAACTCGACCTTCTGAACGGTTCGCTCAAGCAGCTGGAACGTTTCTGGGCTTCGCAGTCCGCCTTTGCCGGCCTCGATACCCTGGACGAAGATTTCTAACCCTTTTCCAAACGGGAATTAGCACGTAAGATATTCGCTATGAAACGCGGTCTTCTGACACTTATGGCTGTTTCGACCATTGCCCTGTCCGGTTGCCTGGGCGGTGGGGACTTCACCTATGGCGGCGACCCGGTCGATCCGCGCTGCTTCCTTTACGGTCAGGAATCCGGCAGCGTCGCGCTGGCAGGTTGCACCGGCGAAACAATCCGCAATGCCGATTATCCGGCGGCGACGGATAAACCCGTTAACGATCCGGACCGCGGTATCGGTTACGATTTCAGATCAGATGAAGATGGCGCACCGCGCGGCTTCGTCTATTACAAAGTCATCGGCAAGATGGACGACCAGTATGTGGTTTTGATTAACCAGTCCGGTGGGGGAACCGGGCAATTCTCGTCCTTGCGCCGCGTGAGACTGGATGGCGACGTCATGCGCACCGAGGCCCTCATTGCCGGCGGCGACCGCTGCAACGGCGGTGTGGCTTCGGCCAGCATGCAGGCTGCCAACATCAGTTACAGCCAGATGCTGACACCCTTCGACCTGATCGAATTGTCGGGCGGCAACCGGGAAACCAGGTTCGTCGCCTATGACGATATCGCGGCATGCGCATCATGCTGCGTCGCGCAGGCCAATTACACGAACGGGGAACTGACCGGCGTCACGCTGACGATGGAACCGGCGGAAGTGCCGACCGACCAGGAGCCGAAGGATACCTGCTTCTATAATTCGTACAGCGCCGCCTACAAGCAGCTGGGCGTTTCACTGGATACGGGCAAGCTGGCGGAGTTTGGCCGCAAATTCGGCGAACGCTGCGCGCCGCTCGGCAATCACCGCTAAAATTCTAGAAAATCAGATTGTCCAGGTGGCAGGATCGCCCGCGCTTTGCGCGCCGGTGTTCATATCCTTGATCTCGTGCTTGCCTGCGTCATCGAAGGGCGGGAACCAGACGAAGGGAATGCCTTTTTTATTGGCGTATTCCATCTGCTTCTTCACGTTCTGTGGCGCGTGGTACAGCTCGACATTGAAGCCGCGCTTGCGCAGCGTTGAAGCGGTGGCGGCAGACTGTACGCGGCGCTCTTCGGATGGCAGGACGACCAATATCTGCGTGGGCGTCTTCGGCCCCGGTTTGATGTGACCGTAATGCGAGAGCACGTCGAAGAGGCGGGTAAAGCCGATCGAGATGCCGACACCCGGCAGATGGCGGTTGATATAATTTCCGGCCAGATCGTCGTAACGCCCGCCTGAACAGACAGAGCCGGTGAATTCAGGAATATCGAGCAGCGCGGTTTCGTAAACGGTGCCGGTGTAATAATCGAGGCCGCGAACGATGCCGAGATCGGCGATGGCAGAGCCTTCAGGCACTGCATTCATGACAAAGGTCAGTTCCTGCAGGCCTTCCTGCATCTGGGCATTCTGCGACGGGATATTGCGCAGCGCATTGGCGTCGCCTTTGGTGCCGGCGAGTTGCAGAATGGCGTCGATGGCGGCGGTCTGAAGGCCTAGATCTTTTTTAAGCTGGTCGGCGACGGCGTCGCGGCCGATTTTTTCGGCCTTATCGACGATGCGTGTGACGGCGACAGAATCCGGGATGCCGAGTGCTTCGACGAGGCCGAGCAGAATTTTACGGTTGGAAATGCGGATCTGCACATTGCCGACATTGAGGCCCATCATCGCCTCATACATCACGGCGGGCATTTCGGCGTCGAAGGCGAGCGGCAGCTGGTCAACGCCGATGACGTCGATATCGCATTGGTAGAATTCGCGCAGGCGGCCCAGCTGCGGCCGTTCACCGCGCCAGACTTTTTGCATCTGGTAGCGTTTGAACGGGAAAGCGAGATCACCGAAGCGCTGGGCCACGTAACGGGCAAGCGGCACGGTCTGGTCGAAATGCAGAGCAAGGCGCGCATCGCCCTTGTCGTTCGGGTCGGCGTGCAGGCGTTGCAGGACGTAGATTTCCTTATCGACTTCGCCCTTGGCGGTCAGGACGTCGAGTTCCTCAACGGCGGGCGTTTCGATCGAGCAATAGCCGTAAGATTCAAAGACTTTGCGTAAATGATCCATCCAGCGCTGTTCGACGGCGCGGAATTCGGGCAGCCATTCGGGGAAACCGCTGATGGGCTTTGGTTTATAGACAGTCTTCTTTTGTTTGTCGTTCATGCAGCCGCAGTTTCAGTTACGGGAACGCTATCGGCGGGCGTGTAGGCGAGGGCGATGCTGACCATGTTGTCACCGACCGTCAGTGCTATCGGGAAACCAAAGTGTTTTGAGAAAATGCTGGTCACATAGGGGTGAACGGTTTTGGGGCTCAACTGGTCGACCGGCAATTCGCCGCGCAGGGCTTCAGCCATGCCTTCGCGCACGGTGACGGTTTCACCGATTGCGGAGATTTTCATGGTCATGCCTTCTTTTTCGACCTTCACGACGCCGCCACGGATCAGAACTTCGCGCGCGAACAGCATGCAGTTGAGCAGCACCTTGAAGAAACCGGGGTTGAGGTCTTCGTCGGGGACAGCGTTCATCAGGTCCCATTCCAGTTTGACTTTGTCGGACTCAATGTACTGGGTGAAGGATTCATAGATCATCTTGCCGGAAATCAGCGCCTCCGATCCGCCTGCGCCGTAGCAGAGACGGAAGGTTTGCAGCCGCACCGAAGCCTGGCGCCCGGAATGACCGAGGAGGCCCAAAGCATCCTGCAAACCATCAGGGCCCATTTCGGTCAGAAGCTCGACGCCGTTGGAGATAGCAGCGACCGGGCTGACCAGGTCATGACAGATGCGCGAGCACAGGAGTTCGACAACACGGACGGGCAGCTGGACTTCGTTGTTCTGGGACATGGGCGAACCTCGTGAAGAATTAGAGATTCTTTAGTTTAATGATTATTTTCAAGGGGTAAACCCAAACCTTCTTCCTGCAGGGCGGCTTTCAGGCGGTTTTCGAGAAGTTCAAGGATTTCCGGGGTTTGCGCCTCGATGCGGGCGACCAGCGCCGGTTGCGTATTGCTGGGGCGTACCAGCAGCCAGCCGGTCCCCGCAGGGCCATCCAGTCTGATTCCGTCGATGTCGGTCATTCTATAATCTTCGCCTTCAAATGCTTTGGCCAAGGAAGCCTTCATGCGGTCAACGACGGCGAATTTTTTCTCATCGGCGACGTCGATGCGGATTTCTGGTGTGCCCAGAAGCTTCGGGAGATGGGCGAGCAGGCCCGACATGGTTTTGTCGGATCGCCCTAAAATATTGATGATGCGCACGGCGCAATATTGCGCGTCGTCGAAACCGTAATATTTGTCCGCGAAGAAAATGTGACCCGAGAGTTCGCCGGCAAGGGGCGCGCCGGTTTCGGCCATTTTGGCTTTGATGAGAGAGTGCCCCGTTTTCCACACAACCGGGTTGCCGCCCAGGCGGTGAATTTCGGCAAACATCGCGCCGGAACATTTCACATCGCCAATGATGGTGGCGCCGGGTTTTGTTTCGATGATTTCGGCGGCGTAGAGCGCCAGCAGCATGTCGGACCGGATAACAGTACCGTGCTCGTCGACGCAGCCGATGCGGTCGCCGTCACCGTCGAAGGCAATGCCTAGATCCGAGCCGGTTTCCACAATCTTTTCTCGCAGGGCGGCGAGGTTCGCATCGACCGTGGGATCCGGGTGGTGGTTGGGGAAAGTGCCATCGATGTCGCCGAACAAAATGATGTGCTGGCCGGGGAGTTTTTTGACCAGTTTGTTCAGGATGTCGCCGGCAGCGCCGTTGCCGGCATCCCAGACAATGTTGAGCGCGCGGCCGCCTTCGAAATCCTTCATAAGGCGGTCGACATAGGCGTCGCTCACATCGGCGATTTCGTGTTTGCCTGAACCTGTTGTCCAGTCAGCTCTGGCGGCCTGCGCGCCGAGATCAATGATGCTCTGACCGTAGAAGGGTTTGTGAAACAGCGAGAATTTGAATCCGTTGTAGTTCGCGGGGTTGTGCGATCCGGTCACCATGAGGGCGGCATCGGTTTTCAGATGATGGCCGGCAAAGTGGATCATGGGCGTGGGGCCTATGCCGACGGTGATGACATCGCAACCACTTTGTCGCAGGCCGTCCACCACTGCGCCGTGCAGGGCAGGGGATGACAGGCGGCCGTCATAACCCGTGACCACGGTTTTACCGCCGCCACGAATGAGCGTGGTGCCAAAGCTCAGGCCAATGGCAAGGGCGTCGGCTTCGCTGAGCGTGTCGCCAACGATGCCGCGAATGTCGTACTCGCGTAAAACGGAGGGGTGGAAATTATGCGGCTGCGGCATTGCGGGATTGGGATGCATATTTGGCGAGGATCTTGCGCATCTGATCGCCGAATTCGGGGTCCTTCAGCGCAAAGGCGATATTGGCTTCAATGAAGCCGGTGTGGTGGCCGCAGTCGAAATATGGATCTTTCAATTCCATCGAGGTGAAGTTTTGCGACTTCATCAGGGTCAGCATCGCGTCAGTCAGCTGGATTTCGCCGCCGGAACCGGCCTGCTGGTTTTCGAGGATATCGAAAATTTCCGGCTGCAGAATATAGCGGCCAAGAATATGCAGGGTGGACGGCGCTTTATCGACGGCGGGTTTTTCGATCATGTTTTTAATCGCGCCGTTCGCGCCGACATCGAGAATGCCGTATTTCGAGACATCTTCGCGGGCGACATGGGCGCTGGCCACGATGTTGCCGCCGGTCTTGTTATAAACGTCGATCATCTGCGCTGTGCAGCCACGTTTTTTTTCATTTTCAGGCAGAACCATCACATCGACCAGCAGCAGGGCGAAGGGTTCGTCACCAACCAGTTTGCGCGCGCACCAGACGGCATGGCCGAGGCCCTTGGGGTTTTGCTGCAGGACGGATGAGAAAATGCCGGATTCCAGGTTCGAGGCGCGGACCTTTTCCAGCAGTTCGTTTTTATTTTTTTCTTTCAGGGCGCCGATCAGCTCGGGCTGGTATTCGAAATGTTCGGTGATCAGCGATTTGCCGCGGCCGGAGACAAAAATGAATTCATCGATGCCGGCTTCGCGCGCTTCTTCAACGGCGCGCTGGATCAGCGGGCGGTCGACGAGGGGCAGCATTTCCTTGGGCAGCACTTTGGTGGCAGGCAGGAAGCGTGTGCCCAGACCCGCAACCGGAAAGACAGCTTTTTTAATCGGGCGTTTCAAATTTTCAGTCATGACACCACAAAAAGTTTAAAGCGTTCGCCGCGGCTGACGGGCGCCGGCGCTGGTTCGTGCTGATGATTTATTTCCCGCAGGATCACACACAGGTCGCGGCGGGGCGTGAAAGCCGTACTCATAAAGGCTTCGCCGTAATGCATGGGGCGCGGCAGGCGGAAAAAATCGTAAGCATGGCGGTCGTAATAGGCAGTCTGGCCGTCCAGATATGTCCGGCCCAGCTCGCCGGCGCTGACACAGGACATGATTTCCTTGCTCTGGCCCGTGGTCAGATCTTTTTCAAATGCCATGTGACCCGAAGAAACCAGTTCGCTGATGGCGGCTGGCGTCAGTTCGCGGCGGTCTTCGAATAACACGCTCAAGGCATTGAAAAAGTTAAGAAATCTCATCGTAAATCCTCGTATCTCCTTGGTTTTAAAGAGTTGTGAGGGAAATGTCGAGTTTGGATGGCTTAACCGCGGACGTTGCCGAAACCGCGGGTGCCAACGACTTTGTCGGGTTTGCGGATTTTCCGGATGAGCGCAATGCGCATTTCTTCGGGCACGATGGCGGCGACCAGCAGACGCACTTCCTGGCGTGCGGCCAGTTGCGAACTGGTCATGCCCTGGCCTGTTTCGGCCCCTTCGAGATCGAGCAGGGTCAGGCCCTTTAAGAACATATCGCGGAAAACGATGCGTTCGGAAAAACCCGGCAGATAACGGAAGCCGTATTCGGATGAGAGTTTGATCAGCGTGTCTTCGATGTCACGCTTGGATTTCAGATTCAGCGACGATATGCGGTTGCGCATGACAACCCAGCGCATCGGCAGGCCCAGTTCGGATTTGCGGTGTTCGCGCACCTGCATGACGTGGCGGGCGTAGACGGAGGGGCCTTTCACATCCAGCGTATCGGGATCAAGATTGGCGATGAGGTCAAGATCGATCATGGAATCGTTGACCGGCGTGACCAGCGTATCGGCAAAGCGGTGGGCGAGGCGGTTGAGATGGCTGTCCGCCCCCGGCGTGTCGACGACAACGAAGTCGCAGGTCTTGGTCAGTTCGTCGACGGCCATGAAGAAGAAAGCGGATTCTTCGTCTTCGCGGGCTTTCAATGTATCGGCCGTGGATTTTTCGATCGGCATATGGATGGGCATGGCGATATCGCCGCCCTTTGAGATGCCGTGGAAACGGTTGGACAGATAACGGGTGAAGGTCCCCTGGCGGGCGTCGAGGTCGATGGTGCCGACCTTGTAGCCCAGTTTCATCAGCGCGACAGTCGCGTGCATGGCGGCGGTGGATTTTCCGCAGCCGCCCTTCTCGTTGCCAAAGACAACGATATGTCCCACAGTGTTGTTGGTATTCGCTGGAATCATTGAACTCGCATTGTGCCGAAACCCTCATGAAAAGACCAGAGCCCGTATCAGCATCCGAGCGCCTGAAGAAGGTCCGCGCTTCCATGGCGGCGCAGGGGCTGGATGCCTTCATCGTTCCCTATGCCGACGCGTTCCAGAGCCGCAACCGCGCGGCGGAAGGGTCCAACCGGCTGGAATGGCTGACCGGTTTTCGCGGCTCGGCCGGCGCGGCTGTCATAACCATGGCTGAGGCTGCCGTGTTCGTGGACAGCCGCTACACGCTTTCGGCCCGCTCGCAGATCGATACGGGGCTGTTCACCATCATCGACGAAGACTCAAAAATCAAACCCGAAGCCTGGGCGCTGTCGAAGCTGAGCAGCAAACAGGCGCTCGGCTACGACCCGTTTTTGCATACCAGGGCCGAGATCGATGCCATGGGCAAGGTGGTCGCGCTCAAACCGGCGGCAGACAATCCGCTGGATGCCGCGTGGGGCGATAAGGGACTGCCGCGCAACCGCGCGATTGCGCATGACATCAAATACGCAGGCCGCAGCGTCGGCGACAAGATCGACGATATCTGCAAGACGATCAAAGAACAGGGACAGGAAGCCGCTGCGATCACACGGCCGGATTCCATTTCGTGGCTTTTGAATCTGCGCGTGCCGGAATTGCCGATTGTTCCTGTCGTACACGGGTATGTTCTGGTCGATGCTGTCGCGGGGCATGTGATGCTGTTCACGGATGTCGATTGTTCCGCGCCTGCGATTACGGCGTCTTTTGGCAATCGCGTGAGTGTGCGCAAGCTGAACGAAGTGGGTGCCGGCGTCGTCGAGCTTTGCGAGAAGCGTAAAACCTGGTCGGTGGATGATTATAATACGCCGTCGTGGTTCCGGCAGGCGATTACGGCATCGGGCGGCAAGGTCACCCATGGCATGGACCCGGTGACATGGCCCAAGGCGTGCAAAAATCCGATCGAACAAGCCGGCATTCGCGCATCGCATATCCGTGACGGCGTCGCGCTGGTGAATTTACTGTACGCGGTCGATACGCGCAAAGGCATGACTGAGCGCGATATTGAATCCCTGGTGCTGGAGATGCGCTCGAAAGAGCCGACGTGTTTTACGCGCAGCTTCGATCCTATTGTGGGCTTCAATGAAAACGGCGCGTTCGTGCACGGGCAGGTGCCGGATGACCAGGTCAAGACGGTTGAAGGCGACGGCTTGCTGCTGATCGATTCCGGCGGGCAGTATATGGACGGCACCACGGATGTGACCCGCACCTGCGTGATCGGCATTCCGTCGCGCGAAATGAAACACGCCTTTACCTGCGTGATGAAAGGTCACATTGGCCTGGCCCGCGCCATCTTCCCGGAAGACACGTCGGGCGTGCAGCTGGATGTGCTGGCAAGGCTTCCGTTGTGGGAGAATGGTATGAACTACAGCCACGGCACGGGACATGGGGTCGGGTATTGCCTCAACGTCCATGAAGGCCCGTGCAATTTTTCGCCCAAGGCTGTCCGGGCGGCCGAGCCGCTCAAGGCGGGTATCCTGATGTCAGTCGAGCCTGGGGTGTACCTGGAAGGCAAGTTCGGCATCCGCCTCGAAAACCTGATGCTGGTTACCCCGCATAAGCCCGGTTTTCTGCGGCTGGAGGCGGTGACCCTGGCGCCCTTCGACACCCGCGGCCTGAACCTCGAAATCATGACCGACGAGGAGAAGGACTGGCTGAATATGTATCATGCACGGGTGCTGGAGACTTTGGGCCCCCTCCTTGAAACGCCCGTTTTACGGTGGTTGACGCGGATGTGCGCGCCGGTTTAAAAACCTGACTATCATACTGGTCAGGAGGGGATGCCATGGAAGCCTGGAGTCTGCAGGACGCGAAAGCCAAATTTTCGGAATTTGTCCGCCTGGTGAAAGCCAAGGGCCCGCATGTCGTGACATTGCGCGGCAAGCCTGAAGTGATCGTCATGACGATCCGGGATTACGAAGCGCTGAATGCGCAAAAGCCGTCTCTCATGTCTTTGATGAAATCCTCGCCGCTGGCCGGCATGGATCTTGATGTCGCCCGCACCGGCACGGGACGGGAGTTCGATCTGTGACCCAGGGTTATCTGCTCGATACGTCCGTTATTCTCGAGACTTTGCGCGCGCGGCCCAGCCATGCGGTCACGTCGTGGATGGAGAGCGTGGACCAGAACACGTTTTATGTTTCGGCCATCACCATCGGCGAATTGATGGCGGCGCTGGAACAGGTGTCCGATCCCGACCGCCGCACCGAATTGATGCGCTGGATTCTGACAGACATGCAGGCCTGGTTCCGGGGGCACATCCTTACCCTTACGCCGGAAGTGGCGGCATTCTGGGGATCGGTTGCCGGCAAGCTGAACGGGGCGACCACCGCCATTACGGGGCTGCAGGCGGCCTTCGCGCTCAAACATAATCTGCAGCTGGTGACGCGCGAAAACGTCCAGATGGCGCATCTTTCAGTCATCAATCCATGGCTGGAAGCTGCCCAGGCGGCCTAAACCGTAAAAAACTTACGGATTTTACAGAATAAAATTGCAGTTTTTCAAACGCTTATATAGTTTTTGGGCATGGTCCAAGACGTCAGCACGAAACCGCTCAGCCGCAATAAAAAGGCGGTCATTGCGCATCTGCAAAAAATATCCGGTACCGGCGAAGCCGGTGAAGGCGCAGGTTTGAATTTTGCGCCCACTACCCGTTTTGGCCCCGATGTTTCGAAAAAAGCTTTCACGGGCGATCCTATCGTGGTCATCGGCGGCGGCGTCAATGGCAGCGCGATCGCAATGGAACTGATGCGCGAACTGAAAGAGCAGAATTCAGCGCAAGAAGTCATTTTGTTCGATCTGCAAGGTTACCCGGACCCCAACATCGTCGCAAATTCCAGCGGCGGCGATACGCGCATCACGCGCATTGCCAATGCGGAAAAGAAGGAATTGAGTTACACCGCGACAGATGGCGCGCGTTTTTATACGAAGCTGCAGCGCGAATTCGAAACATCCAGCAATATCGGCCTGCAAAAAGTTGCCGCCATGCTGAAGGACCGTTACGAAAACACCATGATGTACAACCCGCATGGTTTCGTCTGGTCAATGCCGCGGGTTAAAGAGTCGCGCGAGTTTCACGGCAAGTCCAACAAGGATGGCAATTCCTACGAAAAAACACTTCGCAACGCGATCGCCAACGAGGTGCGCCACGAAGTGATGGATGGTTATGAATTCGCCGACCGTTTCCCCGGTTTTAAAATTGCCGATTCCGACCGTAATCTGACGGATGTCTATTACGAGCCGCCATGCCCTGAAAAAGATGAGCGTAAAGATAACTGGTTCGCGACCGGCGGCACGCTTTACGCCGAACGCTGTGTCGCAGCTCATCTGGCGTTGTTTGAAATGTATGGCGGCATTTTCCGTCCGTACACGAAAGTCGAGTCGGCAAAAGCGAGTGAGAAAAGCGGGGTTGATCTGACCTTGGCTGACGGCAGCACGCTTACAGCATCCAAGGTTGTATTCGCCGGCAACAGAATGAACACACCGTTCCTGCCGACCAGCATTTTCCAGGTCGCCGAGCAACGCCAGGTTGTGGGTTTCACCAAAGGTGAAAACATGAAAATTCTGTCGTCGGACGGGCCTAATCCGTTGCCTAGTTTTGTGATCTATTTCCGCACCACAGGGGAAAAAGCCGATTACGCCTATGGCATTCCGGCAACCCAATACAGCATCAATTATAAAGGTTACTTCAAAGCTGCGCGTGAAAACGGCGTTTACGGCGATCCTAAATTGAAAGAGATCATACCGGGCGAGCTTTCCAGCCTTTACAATTTCACATCCAATTTTGCGCAGATTAACCAGCCTGAGCGCATGCGGGGCCTGATCTGTTTCTATGGGGTTTCGCCGGGCAGCATTCAGGTGTTTACAAAGCATCCGGTTATGAGCGGGGGCTATATCGTCCATAACTGCGATGGCGGGGGATTCAAACATGCGGCTGGGGCTGCGCGGCCGTTCGCGCGCATGATCCTTGGCATGGAATCCAATAATCCGAACATCAATCTGGAAGGTGATTTCGCCCTGCCGCTGCTCACTGACTATGACAAGCCGCTGCAGCCGAACCCTGAGCTCGATCAGGCGATCAAAGACTTCAAGCTCAACATATAAAAAAACCGCCCCGAAGAGGGGCGGTTTAATTTGTACTGCGTCGACCTTAGTTACGGTCTTTGCGTTTACGTTCCATCTTGCGCCAGCGGCGCACGGCTTCGGACGCTTCGCGTTTCTTCTTTTCGGACGGTTTTTCGTAGTGTTTACGAAGCTTCATCTCGCGGAAGACGCCTTCACGCTGCAGTTTTTTCTTGAGAGCGCGCAACGCCTGATCGACGTTGTTATCGCGCACTGATACCTGAACCAAACAAATCCCTCCTTCCGAAGGAACCCGGTACTCGCCGGGGAATAGGTTGAACGGGGCTGTTATGCCCGTAAAGACCAGCAAATGCAAGAAGTTAAGCCGCTTTGGCGGTAATTTCGAAAGCGGCGGCCATGAGAGCCTGGGTGTAGGCCTGTCTGGGATTTGTGAAAAGTTCGGCCGAAGGGCCTGATTCCACGACTTTTCCGTCTTTTAACACGATGACCTTATGGGCGAGGGCTTTCACCACGCGCAGATCGTGAGAGATGAACAGATAGGCCAGATTGCGGCGTTCCTGAAGGTTGCGCAGCAGGTCGACCACTTCGGCCTGGACGGACATATCGAGGGCGGAGGTCGGTTCGTCCAGCACCAGGAATTTGGGTTCGAGGACGAGGGCGCGGGCGATGGCGATGCGCTGGCGCTGGCCGCCGGAAAATTCATGCGGGTAGCGGTGGCGGGTTTCGGGGTCGAGCTGCACGTCTTTCAGGGCATCGATCACGATGGCTTCGCGCTCGGCCGCGCTCAGTTTCGGGCGGTGAATTTTGAGGCCTTCGCCGATGATGTCGCTGGCGGTCATGCGCGGGGACAATGACCCGAACGGATCCTGAAACACGATCTGCATGTCGGATCGCAGATCACGCAATTCCTGGCCACCAAGGCCGGAAATTGTTTTGCCGCTCAGGACAATCGTTCCCTGCGAGGGGGCGAGACGCAGAAGGGCCAGGCCCAGCGTTGATTTACCCGAACCGGATTCACCGACGACGCCCAAAGTTTCACCGGCACGGACGTCGACATCCACGCCGTCGACGGCGCGCACGTAATCAGCCACGCGGCCGAGGAACCCTTTGCGGATGGGGAAGTGCACCTTGATGTCGTCCGCTTTCATGACCACGGGGGCATCGGCGGGCACAGGGCGCGGCGTGCCTTTGGGCTGGGCGGCCAGAAGTTTTATGGTGTAGGGGTGTTCGGGCATGGTGAAGACCTGGTCGACCGGGCCCTGTTCGACGATTTCACCGTGCTGCATGACGGCCACGGTATTGGCGACTTTTCTGACGATGGTCAGATCATGCGTGATGAGCAGAATGGCCATGCCGAGTTTTTGCTGAATATCCTGCATCAGTTCGAGAATTTGCGCCTGGACGGTGACGTCCAGGGCGGTGGTCGGCTCGTCCGCGATCAGGATGTCCGGGTTGTTGGCGAGGGCCATGGCGATCATCACGCGCTGGCGTTGGCCGCCGGAGAGTTCGTGCGGGTAGGCATTCAGGCGGGTTTTGAGACGGTGCAGGCCGACGAGGTCGAGTAGTTCGAGCACGCGGGCACGGGCCTGAGTCGGTTTCATGCCGCCATGGACGCTGAGCATCTCTGAAATCTGGCGTTCGATGGAGTGCAGCGGATTGAGCGCCGTCATCGGTTCCTGGAAGATCATGCCGATGCGGCGCCCTCGAATGGTGCGCATCACGCTGTCGCCCAGGCCGACCAGATTCTGGTTTTCAAAAATGATGTTCGATTTATCGCCATAGGCGGTGGTGTTTTTCGGCAGCAGCTGCATGACCGATAGTGCGGTGACGGACTTACCGGAACCGGATTCACCGACCAGCGCCAGCGTTTCGCCCTTGCGCAGTTCAAGGCTGACATTCTTTACAGCCTGGAAGATGCGGTCCTTGCCGGTGCGGAAGGTCACGTCAAGGTTGCGGATAGCCAGAATCGGGGTCTCTTGCAGCATCCGGCCAATATAAGGGGTTTCAGGGCGGTTTTCTATGCTTGAACGTTAGTGCCGGTATTTTGGGCGAACCTTCGATTTTTCAAGGCACCAGGCCAGTATGGCCTTCTGTGCATGCAGGCGGTTTTCCGCTTCGTCGAAGACGACACTTTGTTTGCCGTCCATCACGGCGTCGGTCACTTCCTCGCCGCGGTGGGCAGGCAGGCAGTGCATGAAAATGGCGTTCTTTTTGGCCAGTTTCATCAAGCCGCCGTTGACCTGGAAGGGTTCAAACCTGGCGTTGTCCTTGGCTTCCTGACCCATGGAACGCCAGGTATCGGTCACAATCACGTCCGCGTCTTTCACGGCTTTTTTGGGATCGCGTTCGATTGTGATGTTTTTGCCTTTATAGACCTTGTCGCTGAGAGGCAGATGTTCGGGTGCGCACATTGTAAGTTTGAAGCCGAAGAGCCCTGCGGCCTGCGCAAAAGTTTTGGAGACGTTGTTATCGTCGCCCAGCCAGGTGACATGAGCCCTGCTGATATCCTTGCCATGCTCTTCCATGGTCATGAGATCGGCCATGATCTGGCATGGGTGCGAATTGTCAGTGAGTGCGTTGATGACAGGAATTGTCGCCCATTTCGCCATTTCCTCAACCATCTCGTGGGACGAGGTGCGGATCATCAGCACGTCGACATAGCGTGATAAAACTTTGGCCGTGTCGTGCACGGTTTCGCCGTGGCCGAGCTGGATGTCGGTTTTATTCAGAACGCGCGCGCGACCGCCCAGTTGTTCGAAGGCTTCCTCGAACGAAACGCGGGTGCGGGTGGAGGGTTTATCGAACAGCATGCGCATGGACAGGCCATCGAAGATCTGGACGTGGCTGTATTTTTCTTTTTTCAGCCTGTGCGCGTTATCGAGAATTTTGCGAAGCGTTTTCGTGCCGATATCAGGCAGGTTAATGAAATGGCGCGGGTCCACTTCCTTAAGCACTTTTTTTGCGCTTGCGGTGGCCAGCTGCTTCTTCAGATTTTTGATCTGTTTTTTCTTGCTCATAGTTACTCTCTTACGCCGAAAGGTGGCTGTAAGGCAAATTTGCCTTTACGGCGTTGCTAGCCAGAGTCAGGGGCTTATGCATGAAAACGCAGGTGTATTCCTCGCCAATCACAGAGGTTTCGCCGCTGGCTGTAAATTTGGCATCTTCGAAGACCTTAATGCTCTTATCGTTGGCGACATCGGTTTTGGCCAGCAGGTGGCGGCGGTAACGCTCGTGAGCGATTTCTTCGGCTTTATCCAACAGCAATCTGGCCACGCCTTTTTTGATAACGCCAAGGGTCTGGATGACCAGGCAATCTTCCGGCGCGTAGAGGCCATGGAAATAACCGATTGGATAGCCCTTGAGGTTTTTGCCGCCGGGCAGATCCGGAAAAGTTAAGAGTGCCTGACCGACCATGTGGCCATTGGCGTCGAACACGCCCAGGCCAATATGGCCCTGTTTGAGGTGGTTGGTCACATTTTCCGCATCCCGGGGTTTGACCCAGTGCTTGCCATGTGCGGGCAGGGCTTCCAGCACCTGGGCATGCAGGGCCATGAATTTTTCGATGATGGAAGGTTTGGCCACAAGTTCGCGCACCGTATAGCCAGCGCTATCAAGGAATTCTGCCGAGCAGCAGATATCGTTTTCGATGGTCGCTTTCGGGGCGGCGGTGGAGGTCATTGTTCGGGTACCCTTGTCTTATGCGGCAAATGCCACGTTGTTGGAAACTACGTCCCGCGAGATTCATCACGGGGAAAGTTTTCAGCGGATTGTCGGATAAGAGAGGGTTGTTCAGACCATCATTCCCAAGCTGCGCCCGATCGGGGCGTTGCAGTTGGTTATCGTCGTGAGACGATGGGGTTCGTTGTGGTCAAAATGAACATGTATGCAGTATGGGGGTATAAGGCGGGTTTTTGTCAAATTTTAATTGGTTAATAAAAAGCAGGCCTAAACCCGAAGGTTCAAGGCCTGCCTTGTAGGCACGTCAGTAATCCCCGTGAGAAATTACTGGGTGCTTTCCCGCGTGGTCGTCGTGGTCGTGCGCGAAATCGTGTCGTCACCAACCGATAACGTGGTCGAGTTGGATTCGATTTCCGCTTCACCTGCAGCAGGGGCCGTACCGGCCACTGTGCTGCGTTCGACCATGGATTCAGGCACCGTGTTGGTGGATCCCTGGAAATAGAAAAAAGCAAATGCCATCACGGCAACGAGCAAGCCACCGACGATGAAATATAAGGCGCTGTTGTCTTCACGTTCGACAATCATAGGAAACTCCTGTTTTAAGCTGTAAGTACTTGTCCAACGCGCCGCCGCCGGTTCGGTTCCGCATATACCTGGTGTTCTAAAACCTTTTTCTTTTTGTCAGTGTTCCAGAACACTTCGAAACCCGATGCGGATTCATAGGGAATGCAAAGGGTTTGGTAATGACGCGCTTTTGCCTCTGCGCAGGCCATTTCAATCAGCGGATGAAAATGACCTGCGGTGAAGATCAGCCGGGCGCAATGCGCACGGGCAAAATGGTGATGCAATCGCATGTTATTCGGCAGGCCAAGGCGGGGGAAAACAACAATGGCCGCGCCGTATAAGGCGCCCTTGTAATTCTGCGCGCCCAGCAGCAGGTGTTCGCGCGCCTGCAGATCGGCCACGTCGCGAAAATGCGGGGCAGCCTTGGGATAATGCGTGTTCTGATAGTAGCGTAAAAATTTCCGCAGGCCTTCGCGGCCGTTCAGGATTGTGTAATTCGTATAGGACAACATGAGAGCGCTTTCAAAAAAAGTTAAACCGCGGAGGGGACTATGACCCGGCGGGTTTTTGAAAGCGTTTTGTGGGAGGTGTTATCGCACAGAAGCCAAAACCGTCGCCGGGTAAATCGGGCGCGGTTGCGGCGGGTTGATGGGTGCGAATAAACGGTGCATAGGCCCAGTTAAAGGCAAAAAGGCACCGCCCGTCAAGGTTATGTATCTGGCCTGGTTATTTGAGGGGCAGGCTGGATTCGACCAGTTCGGCGAAATAATCGATGCCGATGGGCAGCAGATCGTCGTTAAAGTCGTAGCCGGGGTTGTGCAGGCCCTTGTTGTGGGGGCTGGCGGTATCGGCTGTGCCCTGACCCATGAAAATATAGGCCCCAGGCACCGCCATCAGCATGCCGCCAAAATCCTCGCCGCCCAATGTGGGCTGGATGTTGGTGTTGACGTTTTCCTTGCCAATGATGCGTCCCATCGCCTCGGCGGCAAAAATCGTGTGCTCGATATGGTTGATGGTGGGGTCGATGCGGCGTTCGTAATCGACCGAAACCTTGGCGCCGTAGGACGAACAGATTTCCGAAGACATTTTCTTGATGCGCGATTCCATCAGGTCACGAATATCGGGGTTGAACGTGCGCACCGTGCCGTGAAGTTCGGCGGAGTCCGGGATAACGTTATGAGCGCCGTTACCGGAGTGGAAATTGGTGATCGAAAGAACGGCCATCTCCTGCGGCGGCACCATGCGGGCGACGACGCCCTGTAGCGCGTTGACCAGCGTCGCGCCAATCACGATCGGGTCGACACAGCGCGCCGGATAGGCGGCGTGGCCACCGACGCCGGCGATCTGGATGGTGAAGATATCGACCGCCGCCATCATTGGCCCAGAGCGAATACCGGCCGTGCCGAGCGGCAGGGTCGGCCAATTATGCATGGCGTAGACGGTGTCGCATTTCAGATCGTCCTTGAACAATCCGTCTCGCATCATGGCGAAGGCGCCGCGACCGCCTTCTTCGGCAGGCTGGAAAATCAGCAGCACGCGGCCATCGAAATTTTTTGTTTCGTTCAGATATTTGGCCGTGCCCAAAAGTGTGGAGGTATGGCCGTCATGACCGCAGGCATGCATCTTGCCTGGAATTTTGGAGGACCATGGCTGACCGCTGGTTTCGGTGATCGGCAAGGCGTCCATATCGGCGCGCAGGCCGATTGTTTTATCGGATGCGTTTTTTTTCCCCTCGATGATCCCGACAATGCCGGTTTTACCCAGGCCACGCTTGAAGGGGATGCCCCACTCGGCAAGCCTGGCAGCGATAAAGTCAGATGCGAAGTCTTCCTCGTATTTCAGGCCGGGGTTTTGGTGAAGCTCGCGGCGCCAGCCGGCGACTTCTTCTTTCATGGGGGGAATCGAATTGCGTTTGGTCATAGGCCCAAAATAGAGGAAAACCGGACGGTTTCAACAACCATCCGGCTCGTAGGGCCTTATTTTCAGGAGTTTTAATTTATATTGAAGCGGAACTCCTTGGCGTAGGTCACGCCTTCGGATTCCTGAGCGCCCATTACAATGGCATTGGCGACTTCCTTATGGCGGTCGGCGGCGGCGCAGAGTTCCTTGGCCCATATTTCGCGGCCGAACCTTTCGCGAATAGCTTCACGGTGGCCGCATAACTGGTTCAACGGTGTGCTGTACGGGCCGCGCGGTGTATCGAAAATGACAACCGGGCTTGCCTGATTGCTGATGTCGAGGGTGCCGGATTTCGCGCCTTTGATGTTGGTTTCATACCAGATGCGGGAGGCGCTGGGTTCGTAATTCGAGGTCGACATTGAGGTCCTTCCATTCGAGTTGGAAGGTCAGGCTAGCGGTGATTCCTGCCATATGCACCGAGCGGTGCAGCAACATCAGGCAGCAGTTTTTCTGGGGTCAAACGCGTCCCGCACCGCTTCACCGACGAAGGTCAGCAGGGTGAGCATGACGGCGATGCTGAAGAAGGCGGCAATACCCAGCCACGGGGCCTGCAGGTTGTTTTTACCCTGCTGGAGAAGCTCGCCCAGGGATGCCGAGCCAGGGGGCAGGCCGAACCCCAGGAAATCGAGCGAGGTCAGCACGGTGATGGAACCGGTCAGGACGAAGGGCATCATGGTCAATGTGGCGACCATGGCATTGGGCAGGACATGGCGGACCATGATGGTCGTATTGCCGATACCAAGGGCGCGGGCGGCGCGCACGTAATCGAAGTTGCGGGCGCGCAGAAATTCGGCGCGGACCACGTCGACCAGGGTTGTCCATGAGAACATGAGCATCACGGCCAGCAGCGACCAGAAACCGGGCGTGATGATGGATGCCATGATGATAAGGATGAAAAGGACGGGCAGGCCGGACCAGATTTCGATGAAGCGCTGCATGATCAGATCAGTACGGCCGCCGAAATAGCCCTGAACGCCACCGGCCATAACGCCGATGAGGCTTGAAACCAGCGTGAGCGTCAGACCGAAGAGAATGGAAACGCGGAAACCGTAAATAAGCCGGGCGAGCACGTCGCGGCCCTGATCGTCGGTGCCGAACAGGTTTTCGTGGTCCGGCGGCGAAGGGGCGGGTTTGGGATTGGCGAAGTTGATCGTGTCGTAACGGTAGCGGATGGGCGGCCAGATCATCCAGCCGTCTTTTTGCGCAATCAGGTCCTGAACGTAGGAGTCGCGATAGTCGGCCTGCGTATCGAAATCACCGCCGAAGGATTTTTCGGACAGCATCTGGAAGATCGGCATGTAGTAGTGATTGTCGTATTTAAGCAGGATGGGTTTGTCATTGGCGATGAAATCGGCGCCCATGCTGCCGACAAACAGGATCATGAACAGGATCAGTGAATAAAAGCCGCGGCGATTGGCGCGGAATTGCTGCAGGCGGCGTTTGGTGAGGGGGCTAAGGTTCATGCGACCAGTTTCTGTACGTCACGCATTTTCAGAACTTCATCACCGGATGCTGCGACAAATCCGGGCGCGGTTAAATGCGACATCTGGCTGTTGCCGTAAACGATGTCCTGGCCGGTTCGTTGGATTTTCACGGTGCCGCCCGCCGCCAGAACGATGGCATGCGCTGCTGCGAGCGATGCCTCCGGTAATGGGTTCGGATGCAAATAAATATCCATGCTGCCTTGCGCCAGCCGGCATAAGCCGTAAGCAGGCGAGGCGTCGGTAAAGCTGCGTTTGACATTGTGGCTGTTGCGGGCCGTGCGAAAAGCGGAGGATTTACGTTTGCCGTGCAGGGTTGCGGCTACGATTTTCAGATTTTCGCGTGTCTTGGTACTGATCTTGCGCGGGTTCCTCTTGCCTGTGCTGGCGACGGCCCATTCTTCGGAAACCAAACCGGCATAGGTACGGTTTAAGCCGGGAAAGTGCACGACGCCCGCAATCGGGCGGCCATGATCAATCATCGCGATGCCGAGTGAGGCGTCCGCGTAGTCGATATCGGCCATGGGGCTGATGAGCCACCATTTTTTTGCGAAGCGCAGTTTTTCATCGGCACTCGCCAGCGGCGTATCGGTCAGAATAAGACGTTTTTCGGCAAGGCTCGAGAGTCCGGCCATGATGATGTCGCGGGTGTCCGAACGGACCTCATCATGCTGGAACGTGGCTCTTCCGCCGTTCAGTTTTGACGCTGCGGCGAGGGCATTGAAATGACGGCGCATCGGTTCGCCCGCGAGCTCGGCGAGCTTGATCAGTTTGCGGACGAAGGCTTGCTCGCGGCTCATCCCGGGCTGCAAAAGCGCGGTCATGATTTCCTTGGCCTTGAGCTGTTCTTGCGCGGCGACGCGCTGACGCAGGGTCTGAATGCTGTCATGCTCAAACATGCCCAGATCAAGCTGGCCGTGAGGGCCCAGAATATTGAACGAGCCCAGGCGTTTCAGAAGGCTTGCTTTGAATTTCGCATCATCCTGGATGCCACGGCGAATTTCACGGATCTTCATCATGCGGTCCTCGCGTTAAAGTCGATACGGGGATCGACTAACACATAGGTGATGTCACTGACAATTTTAAGGACCAGACCCATCAGCGTGAAAATATAGAGCGTGGCGAACATCACCGGGTAATCGCGGTTGATGGTCGATTCAAAGCCCAGCAGGCCCAGACCGTCGAGGGAGAAGATGACCTCGATCAGCAGCGAGCCAGTGAAGAAAATGGTCATGAACGCGCCGGGGAAGCCGGCGATGACGATCAGCATGGCGTTGCGGAAAACATGTTTGTAGAGAACGCGGTGTTCGGACAGACCCTTGGCGCGCGCGGTCAGCACGTATTGTTTGCCCAGTTCGTCGATGAAGGAATTTTTGGTCAGCATGGTCAGGCCCGCGAAGCCGGAAATGACCAGCGCCGCGACGGGCAGGGTGATATGCCACAGATAGTCGAAAACCTGTTTCCACAGCGGGAAGTCTTCGAAACCGTCGGAGGTGAGGCCCCTTAAGGGGAAAAGATCGAAATACCGGCCTCCCGCGAAGAGAATGATAAGCAGGATGGCAAAAAGAAAGGATGGAATGGCATAGCCGACGAAAATCACGCCGGATGTCCAGACATCGAATGGCGAGCCGTCTTTGGTGGCCTTTCTAATGCCGAGCGGGATGGAGATCAGGTAAATGATGAGCGTCGACCACAGCCCGAGCGTGATGGAGACGGGCATTTTTTCGGCAATGAGGGAAATGACGGAGACGTCGCGGTAATAGCTTTCGCCAAAATCGAACGTCGCATAGCTTTTGAGCATGAGGAGGAAGCGTTCGTGCAGCGGCTTGTCGAATCCGAATTGTTTTTCCAGTTCTTCGATAAAGGCGGGGTCCAGGCCTTGGGCCCCGCGATATTTGCTGGTGGCGCCGCTGGCCTGGCCACCTTCTGGCGCCTGGGTCTGCTGGGCGAGGTCGCCGCCGCCGCCTGAAAAGCGCGCGGTCGCGTCGGTGGAGAGGCCCTGGACTTTGGCGATCATCTGCTCGACGGGGCCACCGGGAGCGGCCTGCACGATCAGGAAGTTCAGCAGCATGATCCCGAGAAGCGTCGGGATGATGAGCAGCAGACGGCGCAGGATGTAGGCGGGCAGGGACATGGCCTTAGTCTAGGGCGAAGGGCACCCCCCGCCAAGCCATTTAGGCTGTTTTAAAGCGTGTTTTTAAGGACATGCTGAACGACCTGTTCAACATGTTCTTTAAACTTGGCGACCATGGGCGGATTTTCGCTGGCTGCGGCGACAGCGAACACCATGGCGCAGGCAATCGCACCCACACCCATAACTCTCGCAGGGGTCATGCCGAGGAATTTTTGCTGATAAGCCGGCGGCGGCATGGGGATGGATTGAAAATTGAAAAGCGCGTTGCGCTTGCGGTCGACAACCATGGCTGCCCAGCGCATCGCCTGATGCGAAAAGGCGACTTCCGAATCCTGGCGGGTCTCGTCCGGGACGGGACCGTTTGTGAAGAGGCTTCTGGTTATCTGTCGCGCGTCTTCAGGTGACATCTCGGTCAGAATGGTGCGCAGGTAAAAACGGCCGCGCAGTGCTTTCTGGTGTGGGAATTCCTTCAGCCTGTCGTTCAAGAAGCCGGGCACGATCGCCGTCCCGTAATTAGTGGGGGCTTTACGGTTGTCGCACATGACAAAAGTCTGGATCAGTCCGCGCTGCGCTTTTTGATGTTTGACATCAAAAACGTCTTTCACGCTCTTCGCGTCAGGCCGATTGGCGAGAAGATTGATGAACATATCAATGTCTTTTTGCGGCAATTGTTCAATGCCGCGTTGCATGGTCTGGGCGGTGCCCAGAGCCCGCAGATAGTCGTGGAAAACGCGGGGGAAATTATCGCGCATGATGCCAAGAGCCTTGAGTATGCGCTCGTTCATATGGCCGTCCTGGTTGCCCGGAAAGCCGTGACACAGCTTGATAAACTCCTTGTCACCATCTTTCTTGTTCTTGTTTTCAAACATGAGAATGATTTCTTTGATCACGCGCTCGCGAGCGGTCAACGAGGCAGGCTTCACGAGCTTAACCATGAAGTTCTCTACGAGGATGATGTTTTGTGCTTTGGCCATGATCAGCGGAGATGGGGAAAGAGGCGCCGTACTTCTGCGCTCGGGGTAATTTTCTCGGTCGGCACGCTTTTGGGGGCGTAGGGGTCGGCGCGGCGCAAGGCTTGCGCACGGGCTTCAGCCGGGTCAGGCACGCGGTCCAAGTGAATTTTTTTGGTTTCGTGTTGCGGCTTGGGTTGCTCGCGCTGAACCGTCTGAGGTTTATTGTCACTGGTGACAACAGCACTTACGGCGGCGTAGGCTTTTGTTAAAGCGCCGGATTGCCATCCGACAACACCGGCTGCCAGGACGAAAGCCGCCACGGCTACGCGTCTGACGATTTTAGGCGTATAGATCATGATGCCTTTGGGCGTGTAGATACGCGGCATGGTATGCGCGGGTATGGTCGCGGTGGTCGGGCGCGGAATGCGATAGGCCAGCGGCGCGCGGGCGTAGGGCTCGGCCGGCCGGGGGCCGCGTCTTTCCTGCCAGCTTTGCACCGGGGCTTTTTCCGGCTCGGTGGTTACGCGAGGATGACGCGCTGCCTCGTCGAACAGAACGACATTGCTCTCTGCTGCAGAGACAGGGACAGGGACACGGGTGCGGGCAGGGGGGGAAACTTCGTACTGCATTGCCGCCGCCAGCTGCGTTTCAACAACCTGCGCGAGTTCCGCTTCCAGCGTCTGTTCCAGGGCCACCGGCAGATTCGTGGCCGCATAAGATTCAGATTTAACTGCCGGAGGTTCCTGTTCGGCGATTTCGGGTGTTTCAATTTCCGGTTCCGCCATTTCAGGCTCGCTCATGTCCGGTTCGATGATTTCGGGCTGGACGATCTCGGGCTCTGCAATCTCGATGACTTCAGGCTCTGCAATTTCCGGCGCCTGATACTGGCACTGGTTGATTGCATCGCTCATCGCCTTTTCGGCAATGAAAGTGAAAGCGGTTTTGCCAGTTTGTGCGCTGATGGTTTCGCTTTCGAGCGGAAAAATATTCTCGGTCCGGAAGACCAGCCCCAAAATCGCTTGGGCGTGGGACAGTTTTTCTCCACCAAACCATGCCAGGAATTTTTCGCGCGCCTGCAAGTGCGGCGTTTCTTTCATTTCGGCGCGTTTTTGCTGGACGTTTGTCTTAACAGCATCAATCGGCCAGTGTTGGTCAAGAAGCCGGGCGCCTTTACCCGGCGCTGCCTTGGCCTGTTCGATTTCAATGTTCAGAAATTTAAAAAGAATGCGGGAGGCGCCCGGCGTAAAACGGCCTGCGTCATTGTCGCGGTAGATGAAATCGCCATTGGCGGGCAGATAAAAACGGCCGCGCTCTTTGTCTTCAATCAGCCAGTTGCGGTGATCGAATACTTCGTTGACGTAAGTCATCTTACTTTGTTCGGCATGATCAAAGAAAAGTCTGATCTGACGCAGGTCATGGGTTTTGAGCTTGCCAAATGTCTGGATCATTTGCTGAGCATCGGTCAGCACCGAAAGGTATGCCTGGATCACGCCCGGGTCGCGCTTGAAAAAGCTGCGCAGTTCTTTGAGTTGGGGGAGGTCGTGCGAGGTCGGCTCAGTTGAGAGAAAATACTTTTCGAGATCAAGAATAGCGCCGCGCCGACCGGCGAACGTGTCTGCGCCCATGGTCGTCGTGAGGAAGGTCTCGATTGCCTGAATTGGCTGGTTATTTTCCTGGTTCAAAGTCGTGCCTGGTTGTGTATGGCCGCAACCTAAGCGATGAAAGGCAAGGAAATCAAGTTTTTTGAAAGGTATTTTGTGAAATTCTGAAGATTATGCTGCCTTTTTCTCGCCTTAAGGCTTTATATTCCAGTGGCTGAGCATCCAGAGGCCGCCTGCGCCCTCCATAACCGAGAGCGCGCCAGTCGCCATTTTGCGGTTATTGGCAGGGATGATGTCGTTGGAATTGTTGGTTAAAAGCGGCGCGAAGCGCGCGACCCCATTGGATGTAACCACCAGAACGGTTTTGTCATCGTAGTTTTGTTCGCAATGCTTTGCGAAGTCGAACCAGCGTTTGCGCAGGACGTCGGGCTGGGGGGACCATTCGCGCGGCATGGCGTTTTCCTGTTCCCAGGCATTGAAAGCGCGGGCGCCGATGCGGGCGACAATTTCCGGGTCGGTTTTGTTTTCATCCGGGCCGTGGTCGATTTCGTCGAACAGATCGGATTGATGCAGCGCGCGCCTGATGCCGATTTCCTTGATCGCGGCTTCAGCGGTTTGCGCGGTGCGTTTGAGGCGCGAGGTATAGACAACATCCGGGATCATGCCGTTGGCCTGCAGATACTGACCCAGCTTGCGTCCTTGCGCGACGCCGCTTTCGGTCAGCGGCAGGTCGGTGGGCGCGCCGATGCGGCGCGGGACCTCGCCGGCCTGGAATGTATTGCCGTGGCGGGCGATGACGAGGCGGACGGTCATGCGGCCTCCTGCAAAATTTTCTCAGCGCGGGCCAGATCTTCCGGGCTGTCGATGCCGGAATGGACGCGAATGCCGGGTTCGATCTCGATGCACTGGACCGGAATGTAGTTTTCGATGAAGCGCATCTGTTCGAGGCCTTCATATTGTTCATAGGTCCCGGGCTTCATGTTGGTGAAGCGTTCGAGGGCCGAGAGCTGATACCCGTAGAGACCGAGATGCTGGTACACCGGTGAAAAGGGCGTGGCCTTGCGGTGGTCGTCTTCGTTGCGGATAGCGGGAATGATGTTTTTCGAAAACCACATGGCGCGGTTTTGCGTGGAGATGGTGACCGTGGTGCCGGAAAACGGCGTGGTTTTTTTGCTTTCGCGCAGATTGTCCAGTTCGGCCCAGGTCAGGCGTTTGATCGGCGTGGCGACCTTGGTGGCGGGCTGGGTCCAGAATTCGTCGAGGATGGCTTTCAGCGCCTCGATCGGCATCAGGGCGGCATCGCCCTGCAGATTGATGACAGAATCGTCCGCCATGAGGCCCAGCTTATCGGCGGCTTCGATCACGCGGTCGGACCCCGTGGCGCATTCGGCCGGGGTCATTACGCATTCAAAACTTTTTGATTTGCAGAATTCCTCGATGCGGGCGTCTTCGGTGGCGACGACGATGCGCACGTCAGGGTCGCCGGCGACAGCCTCCACCGCTTTGGCGTGAACATGTTCCAGCACGGTTGAACTGCCCAGTTTGGCCAGCGGCTTGCCGGGGAAGCGGGTGGAACCGTAACGGGCGGGGATAATGACGGTGATGCTCATGAAAAACCCTGATAGAATCAACACCATTCAGTGTAATCGCATGAGGCCAGCATGGAAGCCTTTATTACGTATTTTTTCCCGGTGACCATCCCGCTTTGGCAGGCGCTGGGGCTGGTGGCATTCAGTTTTTTCACGTCGCTGCTGGCGGCGTCGGTAGGTATTGGCGGCGGGGTGGCGATGATGGGCGCGATGGCGGCGATTATCCCCGTCAATGTGCTGATTGCCGTGCACGGGCTGGTGCAGCTGGGGTCCAATACGGGGCGGGCCATTTTACAGCGCGATCATGTGGATTGGCCTACGGTGCGCAAATTCGCGGCCGGGGGCATTGTCGGGGCTTTGCTGGGCGGCATGTTTTTCGTGAGCCTGCCCGATCGCATGCTCATGCTTATTCTGGGCGCTTTCATTTTATACATGGTGTGGGGGCCGAAGGTGAAAATGCCCCATGCTGAAAAATGGGGCATGCCGGCGGCGGGGGCGTTTGCCGTGTTCTGCGCCATGTTCATCGGCGCGATGGGGCCGTTTTTAAACGCCGTATTGCAGCGCATGGGTTTTTCAAAACAAAAACTGATCGGGACGCAGGCGGCGTGCCTTGTGATGCAGCACGCGCTCAAAGTGGTCGTGTTCATTTTTCTGGGCGTGGCTTTGCGCGAATGGCTGGGCATGATCGTGCTGATGATCGCGACCGGCTTTGCGGGCACTTATGTCGGCACGCATGTGCTCGAGCGCATTCCCGAGCACCTGTTCCAGGTGATTTTGAAAATCGTTCTGACGATTGTGGGCGCCGATCTGCTGCGCCGGGCAGCAGGCCTTAGTTTGCCGGTTTAGACCACCAGGTATCCATGTAGCCCAGGCCATAGGGCGCCACTTTGGCGGGATGGTCGAACTTGTCCCAATAGGCGATTTTCCAGACCGGCGTATACCATTGCGGCACGACGTAGTAATTCCACAGCAGGACGCGGTCCATGGCTTTCACGTAGGCGGTCAGTTCGTCCTGCGAGGTTGCGATGGAAATTTTGTCGACCAGATCATCGATCACTTCGTTTTTAATGCCGATGATGTTGCGGCTGCCGTTCATATCGGCTTTGTCCGAACCCCAGAATTCGCGCTGCTCGTTACCGGGGGAGAGCGACTGGCCAAAGCCTGCGACTGTCATGTCGAAATCGAAGTCATTGGTGCGGGCAACGATCTGCGATGTATCGACGACGCGGAACGTCGCGTTGATGCCGATGCGTTTGAGATTGCGGATATAGGGCAGAACCCAGCGTTCGAATTCGGCCTGGTTCTCGATGATCTCGAAGCTGAGTTTGACGCCGCCTTTTTCGCGGATGCCATCGGCGCCCACCGTCCAGCCGGCGTCATCGAGAATCTGCATGGCTTTGCGCAAATTGTCGCGCGCGTTGCCTGAGCCGTCGGTCACCGGGTTTTTGTATACGGTGGTGAAGACTTCCGGGGGAAGCTTGTCTTTGTACTGGTTCAAAATTTCCAGCTCGCGGCCTGTGGGCAGGCCTGTGGCGGCATAGATGGAGTTGGTGAAGTAAGAGTTCGAGCGGGTATAGGCGCCGTGGGCGAGGGCCTTGTTCGCCCATTCGAAATCGAACGCATACTGCATGGCTTCGCGTACCGCGCGGTCTTTGAATACGGGTTTGCGAATATTCATCACAAAGGCCTGCATGCCGGCCGGCAGCATGTTTTTGATTTCTTCCTTCTTGATGCGGCCGTCTTTGACAGCGGGCGCGTCATAGCCGGTGGCCCAGACCTTGGCCACGTGTTCCTGGCGCACGTCGTAGCGGTTGGCGAAGAAGGCTTCCACGGCGACAGTGGTATCGCGGTAATAATCAACCTGGATGCGGTCGAAATTGTAACGGCCCTTGTTCACGGCCAGGTTCGCGCCCCACCAGCTGTTGGCGCGTTCAAATGTGAGCGATTTGCCGGGGTCGACCCTGGTGATGGTGTAAGGGCCGCTGCCGACGGGAATTTCGAGGGATGTTTCCTCGAATGCTTTTCCTTCGTAGAAATGTCTTGGCAGGATCGCCATCTGGCCGACGATCAGGGGCAGTTCGCGGTTGCCAGCGCGTTTGAATTTGAAGGTGACGCGGCGCGGGCTTTCGGCGGTAACGCTTTCGACATCGGCGTAATAGGCGGCGTAAAAGGGCGCGCCTTTTTCGATCAGGGTGTTGTAGGTCCAGACCACGTCGTCGGCGGTGACGGGTTTGCCGTCACTCCACACCGCCTGTTCGCGCAGGTTGAAAGTAATGGCGCTGCGGTCTTCGGGCACTTCGACGGTTTCGGCAAGGAGGCCGTATTCGGTGAAGGTTTCATCGTTCGAGCCGGTGAGCAGGGTCTGATAGATAAGTCCGACGTTATCGGCGGGGACGCCTTTGACAATGAAAGGGTTGAGCGAGTCAAACGTGCCGAGCGCGGAGACGCGCAGCGTGCCGCCTTTGGGCGCATCGGGATTCACGTATTCAAAGTTTTTAAAATCCGCTTTGTATTTGGGTTCACCGTACATGGCGATTGCGTGCACCGGGTCAGCCGCAAAGGCCGAAAAGGGGAAAAGAAGGGCAGCGGTTAAAAGCAGCGTGCGGATCATGGAACCTCGGTTTGATTTAGACTAGAATATAGGTATGAAAATTCTTTTTGTCTGCACCGGAAATATCTGCCGGTCCCCCACTGCGCACGCGGTTTTCCGCCATAAAGCGGGAGAATCAGGGCGGGATATTCTTGTGGATTCCGCCGGCACCCATGCTTATCAGGTCGGGCATCCCTCTGATGCCCGCAGTGTTATGACAGCAAAGAACCGTGGCTATGATATGTCGGATTTAAGGGCGCGGCAGGTCAGCCATTCAGATTTCGAAGAATTCGATTACCTGATGTGCATGGACGCAGGGCATAAGCTGATTTTAGAACGCGCTGCGCCCAAAGAATTTCAGCACAAGATTGTGATGTTTGACGATCAGGATGTCGGTGATCCGTATTACGGCGGTGATGCAGGGTTTGACCGCGTGCTCGACCAGATCGAGGCGGCATGCGAGCGGTGGCTGGCTAAACTTTAAAACCGTGCATCAGGCCGGTCGGGTGGGGCTGGTCTTTGAGAACGTCTGCCACTTTTGCAGGGTCGATGTGGTCGCTGGTGGCGATTTCATCCCAGTGGATGCCTTCGACATTCCAGATCACCTCGCATCCGAAATTCGCAGCGCCGCCGACATCGGTGAGCAGGCCGTCGCCGATGGCGATGATTTTGGATTTCTCAGGCCTACCCAGCAATTCATGCGCCCATTCGTAGATGGGCTTATAGGGTTTGCCGAACCAGATGACGTTGCCGCCGCTTTTTTCATACGCATCAGCCAGCGTGCCAACGCACATATGCAGGCCGCCGCTATTGATGACCACGCGGTCAGGGTTGCCGCAGATGATGGTGAGGTTGCGTTTCAGTGCCTGATCGAGCGCCGCGGCATAGGTCTCGGCTTTTGAATTATAGGGCACCAGCGATGCGTAGATAAAGTCGGCCTTATCCAGATCGTAGACGCGGGTGATGTCGAGGTCTTCGAGGGCGGTTGGAATTTCGTCGTCCCAGAAAGTGTAGACCTTTTGGCCTTTGTAATGTTCGTCCATGTAATGATGCGCGGCTTCGCCGGAGGTGATGATGTGCTGGTATGTATCGGACGGTATGCCGATGGGGCCGAGCACCTTTTGCACCACGCGGCTGCTGCGGTTAGGTGAATTGGAGAGCAACAGCACCTGTTTCCCATGATCTTTCAGGTAGCGCATCGCGGATACGGCATCGGGGTAGGCGTTGTTGCCGTCATGCAGCACGCCCCAGATATCGACGATGAAGTGATCGTATTTTTTCGCGAAGTCATCGAGGCCCGCGAAGACAGGCGGTGTTTTCATTTTGCGTCGACGCCGATGGCGTCGCTGATGTTCTTGAAGCCGTCGCGGTCCATGAAGGCGGAAAGATCGCGCTTTATCTGGCCGATCAGGCCGGGCCCCTGGAAGACGAGGGCGGTATAAAGCTGGACCAGCGATGCGCCGGCGCGGATTTTTTCATAGGCATCGATGCCCGATGCAATGCCGCCCACGCCGATGATGGGCAGGCTGCCGTTGGTGAGTTTGTAGAAGCGCTTGATGATTTGTGTTGATTTCGCGCGCACATGCGGACCGGAAAGACCGCCGGTTTCCTTGCGGAAGCCTTCAGGCAGTGTTTCGGGGCGGTCCGTGGTGGTATTGGACAGCACGAGTCCGTCGACTTTCGCGTCCATCACGCAGGCCGCTATGTCTTCGCATTCTTCGGGCGAGAGATCGGGCGCGAGCTTGATGAGCAGCGGCGAATATTTGGTATTGGCGCAGACCTGGTTGCGGCGCTCGACCAGGGCGGTCAGCAGCGGCATTAAAATTTCGCGCCCCTGCAGGGTGCGAAGCCCCGGCGTGTTGGGGCTGGAGATGTTGACGGTCAGGTAATCAGCATGACCGGCGAATTTGCTGATCAGGGTCAGGTAATCTTCGGCCGGGTCCTGCGTGTCTTTGTTTTTGGCGATGTTGATGCCGACGATGCCGTGGCGGTGCAGGCCTTTCTGGCGAAATTTCTGGTAACGGTCCCAGAAGACTTCCATGCCTTCGTTGCTCATACCCATGCGGTTGATGACCGACTTGCTCGATGGGTCGCGGAAAACGCGCGGGGTCGGGTTGCCGTATTGCGGTTTGGGCGTGACCGAGCCTGCCTCGAGGAAGCCGATGCCGAAGGCGAAGGCGGCATCCAGCACCTGCGCATTTTTATCGAAGCCTGCGGGAATGCCGACCGGGTTGGTGAAGGCATGACCGAAGACGGAAAGGTGCAGGCGCGGATCATCCGGCGTTTTGTCGCGCGGGTAGAGGCCGGTGGCGAGGGCGCGCAGGGTCAATTTATGCGCGGTTTCCGCATCCATCGCATGCAGGATCGGGCGAATGACGGGGAAGAGCTGCGGCATTACGGGTTGCCTTTGCCTTCGTCCATGGTCTGGATATAGGCGAGGCCTTTTTTCATGTAATCCCAGCCGGTGATGACGGTCAGAAACGCGGCGAATGAAAGACAGATCTGTCCGATCAATAATGTTTGCGGCAGTACCACATCGCCATGCGCGCCCATGATCAGAAAGCCCATCGCAACCATTTGTGAAACGGTCTTCCATTTCGCGAGTTTGGTTACGGGCACTTCAATGCGGTGGGGCCCTAAAAATTCGCGCAAACCCGCGATGAGCATTTCGCGCATCATGATGATGATGGCGGGAATGGTCCACGCGCCGGGCAGGCGGTCGAAGGCGGCGATGAGGATGAGCATGGCGGCGATCAGAAGCTTGTCGGCGATGGGGTCAAGGAAGCGGCCGAAGGCAGACATCATGTTCCAGCGGCGGGCAAGGTAGCCATCGAAGAAGTCGGTGATGGCGCCCAGCGTGTAGAGGGCGAGCGCGGTCCAGAGCGACCAGGCTTCGTGAATCAGGAACAAAACGACCAGAACCGGGATAATGGCAATCCGGCCAAGGGTCAGCATGTTGGGAAAGTTCAGGCGCATAGAGTTTAATTAAAAGGATTTGCGCTCTCCGGCAATGGCCTGACCGAGAATTCTGGACAGTTTTTCGCTGGATTCCGGGGTCAGGTGCGAACCATCATAACTGACATAACCGGGGCCCGGATCGACCCATATTCCGCCGGCTTGGGTGAATTGACGGCGAAACGCGGGCTCATCAAAACCGCTATGTTCGGCTTCCACCGCTTCCATGGCCGGGGTGGTGGGGGGGCGATAGGCAAGAACGATGATTCCCGCCGATACCCATTTGCGGGTTTGCGCTGCAATATCCGCAAGGACTTTGGGATCGACCTGGTTGCCGCGGAAATCGGTGCGAAACACATTCAGTTCCGCTTCCGGGTCATGCGTCGCCCAATCGCTTTTGATCCATCCATTGTCCAGGTATTCGTAAAGCTGGTTGCTGTCGTATTTTTGTTCACCGCCTAAAACCAGTTCTTTCAGCCGCCGGGTGGACAGGCTGCGGAAAATTTCATGGAGGCTTTCCAACCGGGATGGCGGGCCTTTTCGCAGGTAATCCGCATATTCGCCATTCTTTTGCGCCTTGGGCGTAAGAGAATACGGCGTAATGCCTAAAATGACCGCACGGGTTTTGCTCTGGTCTTCGTCCAGCAGGCGGGCGATCTGGTCAAACATCATTTTATTGTGACCGCTGCCTGAAAAACCGTAATTCAACACTTTTGCGCCGGGCAGGACAGATTCAAGCGCTTCAGGAGACAGGCCTCGATAGACGCGGGAATCGCCGCTGGCGATGACGGTATAGCTATGATCGGGATGGCCGAACACTTTGTGCTGCCAGAATGCCTGTTTTTCAAATTCCCGGTCGCTGCGCGCATCGGGCGCCGCGTTGTTGACCCAGGCGACAGCAAGCGTGACGATAGCCGCCAGCGCAAAAACCACAATGCTGCGTTCCCTAAAACTGGAAATAAATGAAACCATGACCCGGTCCGCGGAAAAGAATGGCAATCGCCAAGGTTAAGCCAAGTATGCAAACTTCAAGATTGCGATACCGGCGCAAAGGCTGGTATCGCGTGTAAAATTCCATGATCAGAAACACCGCAAAGACGCCCAAGGGGATGTTGATGTCAATATGCGCAGGCCCGGCAGGGAACAGCATGTTGCTTAAAATATGCGCAGCGTCACTGAATGTGGCGGCACGGAAAAACACCCAGGCGGTCGTTGCCATCATAAAGGTGAGAAGGACGGCAGGCAGACGGGGCATGCGGGCCGGCCATTTTGTGATGCGTTCAAAGCTTAAATAGGCGGCATGCAGGGCGCCCCAGGCCAGAAAAGTCCAGCCGGCGCCATGCCAAAAGCCGGAGAGCAGAAACGTCGCCCATAAGGCACGGTATTGAAGAATTTTTGAGCCGTGATTGCCGCCGAGCGGAATGTACACATAATCGCGAAACCAATGAGAAAGAGAGATGTGCCAGCGGTTCCAGAATTCACGGAAGCCCGCGGCGAAGTACGGAAATCTGAAGTTGGGCTTGATGCCGTAGCTCATGTATTTCAGAAGACCGCGCGCAATGTTGGAGTAACCAGCGAAATCGCAATAAATCTGCACCGCAAAGGCGGTCATCACACCCCACCAGAATATTGTGCCAGCCGAACCCGCCGGGTTGGCGAAAGCCTTATCGACGAAACCGGCCAGGTTATCGGCGATCAGCAATTTTTGCGTGAAGCCCAGAACGATCAGTCTGGCGGCGATCCAGCGCTGGGTTTCGGTCGTGGAAGGGGTTGCTTCCAGACGCCAGAGAAGGTCCGTCGCGCGGATAATGGGTCCTGCCACCAATTGCGGGAACAGGGCGAGGAACGCCATGAAATGCATATAATTATATGTGGGCCGCAGTTTGCGGCGATAGACGTCGATCGTATAGCTCATCGACTGGAAGGTGTAGAAGCTGATGCCGACGGGCAGGATCAGAGCGAAGGCCGGAATATTGTTTTTGAGATCGGTGCCGATCAGGCCGTCCATATTCTCGGCAAAGAACCCGGAATATTTAAAGATGCACAACGTGCCGAGATTCACAAAAATTGAAAAACCAAGGATCAGCTTGCGGGCGAGCGGGGATTTCGCGCGATCCATCAGCATGCCGGCGAAAAAATCGACTGTGCCTGACAGGATAATCAAGAAAAGGAAGCGCCAGTCCCACCAGCCGTAGAAAATGAAAGAGGCGATGGTGATGAACCAGTAGCGCAGCTGGCGATGGGGTTTCACCATCATCCAGCCAAGACCGAACAGCGCGATGAAGACCAGGAATGTCAGCGAGTTAAAAGCCATTCGCCCCACACGATGGAGGGGCGAACGGGATAGGTCAATCTATAACAGGTGTTAAGCCGTAGCCTTTTTCTTGTCGGCTTTGGCGGCGTCTTCGCCGCCCACATCCGGATCGCGCAGGACGTAACCGCGGCCCCAGACGGTTTCGATGTAGTTAAGACCGTTGGAGGAGTCTTCGAGTTTCTTGCGCAGTTTGCAGATGAAGACGTCGATGATCTTGATCTCCGGCTCGTCCATCCCGTTGTAGAGGTGGTTGAGGAAGGTTTCCTTGGCCAGCGTCGTGCCTTTGCGCAGGGCCAGCAATTCGAGGATGCCGTATTCCTTGCCGGTGAGGTGGACCGGTTTGCCATCGATATCGACGGTGCGGGAATCCAGATTGACGACGAGGCGGTCGCCGACCTTGATCTGGTTCTGGCTGTGACCTTTGGAACGGCGGATGATCGCCTGGACGCGGGCCATCAATTCGCGCTTGTCGAAGGGTTTGGTCAAATAGTCGTCGGCGCCAAAGCCCAGACCCTTGATTTTGTTATCCAGCTCGGCAAGGCCGGAGAGGATGAGGATCGGCGTTTCGATTTTCGCGGCGCGGAGTTTTTTGAGGACTTCATAGCCATCCATGTCGGGCAGCATGAGGTCGAGAATGATAATGTCGTATTCATAGACTTTGCCGAGGTCGAGACCTTCTTCGCCAAGATCGGTGGTATCGACGACGTGGCCGTCGGATTTGAGCATCATTTCGATGCTCTTTGACATTGAGCTGTCGTCTTCTACGAGCAGTACACGCATGGATTCCTCACCTGCAGTTGGTCGAATAGCTATAATTAACCTTCGTTAAGATTTTAACAAAGTTTAATGGACTCTACAACAGATTCCGCCATCGCCCTAGAATTGCGTTTTGGCCTGTAAAAGTGGCAGGAAACCTAGTGGTATAGCGGCTTTTCTTAAAGCGTTTTCAGTGCGTTCAGGGTGGTTTCAGGCATTTTTGACACCGGCATTTTATAGCCTCGGCCTTTGATACCTAGGACCAACGCATTGTCCGCGTTTAAACCCAGTTTCCTGCGCGCGTGGAAAATGAACACGTCGATTACCTTGTTCGATGGGCGCACATTCTCCGGGTAAATCGCTTCGATGATTTGCCATTGCGCATGAGCCCGCCCGCCGTTTCGGGCCAGATAGGCGATCACGTCGTATTGTTTGCCGGTGAGATCGATTTTCTCGCCTTTCATGCTGACGGTGCGGGTGGCGAAATGAATCATCAAATCGCCACGCTGATAAAAAGCCGGTGCTTCCTTCTCCATGTCGTTGCTTTAGATGGTTTTTATGAAAAAAGTCAATTCAAAGGTTAATGAAGCGCTTCGCCGGTTGTGGTAAAATAATCGGGCTTGGCCATGAAAACGCTTCATCCTGGATCTCCCGATCACTCCGCCCGCCGCAGAGTCGAATCCATCATTTCGGATATCGGCAATCTGCAGCCGGGGAGTGTTTACGGCACGGTCACCAAAGTTCTGGGCCTGATGGTTGAGATCACGGGCTTTCCGGAAACACTGTCGCTTGGCAACCGCGTGACCGTGATGCCGGACGATGGCCGCAAAGTTTTATGCGAGGTGGTGGGCTTCCGCGAAAATCGCGCGCTGGTCATGCCGTTCAGTCCGCTGGAAGGCATTGGCCTTGGCTGCAAGGCGGTGATCGGCGATGCGCGCCCCGTTATCCAGCCATCGCGCGCCTGGCTTGGCCGCGTCATCAATGCCCTGGGCGAACCGCTCGACGGCAAAGGGCCTTTGCCGCTGGGCGAGATCAATTATTCCTTACGCGCGGCAGCGCCGCCGGCGCATAAGCGCACGCGCCTTGGCACGAAGCTCGATCTGGGCGTGCGCGCGGTGAATACATTTCTTTCCATCGTGCGCGGTCAGCGCATGGGCATTTTTTCGGGTTCGGGTGTCGGTAAATCGGTCACTTTGTCGATGATGGCGCGTTACACCGAAGCGGAAGTGGCGGTCATCGGCCTGATCGGCGAGCGCGGGCGCGAGGTGCAGGAATTCATCACCGACGATCTGGGTGAAGAGGGCCTGGCGCGTTCTGTCGTCGTGGTCGCCACGGGCGATGAAGCGCCGCTGATGCGCCGGCAGGCGGCGTACCTGACCATGTCGATTGCTGAATTTTTCCGCAAGGAGGGCAATGACGTTCTTTGCATGATGGATTCGCTCACCCGTTTCGCGATGGCGATCCGCGAGATCGGTTTATCCGCGGGCGAGCCGCCGACGACCAAGGGCTATCCGCCCACAATGTATGGCGAGATGGCCAAGCTGCTGGAACGCGCCGGGCCAGGGCAGGAGGGGGAAGGTTCCATTACAGGCATCTTCACCGTGCTGGTCGAAGGCGACGATATGAATGAACCGGTGGCGGATGCCGTGCGCGGGATTGTCGACGGGCATATCGTGATGGACCGCGCGATTGCCGACCGCGGGCGCTATCCGGCGATCGATATTCTTAAAAGCGTATCGCGTTCGATGCCGGCGTGCCAGACGCCGGGGCAATGGGCGCTGGTCAAACGCGCCAAGCAGCTGATCACGACGTATGAAGACATGGCGGAACTGATCCGGCTTGGCGCCTATCGCAAGGGCGCGGATGCGCTGGTCGATGAATCGGTCAAATATTATCCGCAGATCGAAGAATTTTTATCGCAGATGAAAGACGATCACACCTCGCTTGAAGAGGGCTTCAAGCGTTTGGCGAAGATTCTGGACATGCCGTATAATGGCTAATCTCGAACCGCTCATCCGCTACCGCAAATTCCAGATGGACGAAAAGCGCCGCATGATCGCGCGCCTTTATGCGGAAGCCGACAAGATCTACAGTCACAAGCAGCGCGCGCTGGATGATGTGGCGCGGGAACGCGGCTATGTCGATGCGTCGTCCGATCCGCATGTCATCACGGGGTTTCTGGCCTATCAGGGGTTGATGAAGAAAAAGATCGGGCTGATCGAAGTGGAGATCAAGCGCATCGATGCACGTATCGAAATCGCGCAGGAGGATTTGCGCGAGGAGTTCACCGAACTTAAGAAATTCGAAATCGTACAACGCCGCCGCCTTGAGCGCCGCCGCAAGGACATGGCCAGACGCGAGTCGCAACTCTTTGATGCGATTGCGATTGAGGCGTATTTCCGCGCTTTTGGCGAAAACGCTTAAGATTTTCTTGAAGCCTGTCCCGGGCGGGTGCAATATTTCCGTATAAATATAAAAAACGGAACAGGGCATACCGTGACATTGGGACTGAAAAAGGCGCGCGGGACAATCGCGGCCGCAGGCATTGCGTTGATGGCATTTACCGGCGCATCCAGGGCGCATGCGGAAAATATCTCCAGGCCCATGCAGATACTGCCTGCCGACGTGCCCATGCCGCCGGTGCGGCCTGCGCCTCCCAAGCCATCGCTCAATCTTCAGCTCTACGACAATCTTCTGTCGTATGTCGCGGACGCGCATTACGCGCATGATCGCTACGGCAAATCGATGCGCACGATCCTTAATCTGCGCCGCGCGGTGGACCTTGGGAAAAAAGATCCGCTGGAAGCCGTGAATGAGGTTCTGGAACTGCTCGATCCCTATTCCACGGTGCTACGCGTCACCAGCCAGAACGCGCATCACGAACAGTCCGGCTGGAACGGGTTGGGGCTGGATTTATCGATTGTGGACAGCCAGGTCCGGGTGCGCGGCGTATTTTACAGGGGCAATGCGCAAGGCGCCGGTATCCGGGACGGCGATATCATCACGCATATCAATGATGAGGCCATCGCGGGAAAGACACTCAAGGAAATCAAACAATCACTCTGCACCATGGAACAGCCCGGGGTGATGCTGAGCGTGAAGCGCGACGGACAGGCCGATCCAGAGACAATGACCGTGCATTGCGATTTTCATCGCGCTTATGCGGTTCATGCCAAAATGCTGCCCGGCAATATCGGGTATCTGCGTGTCGACCGGTTCACGTCGCGGGTTGCTGAAGATGTGATGGCGGTTTTCTCGGAAATGAAAACCGTGAATCCTCAAGGCTACATCCTGGACCTGCGCGATAATCGCGGCGGTTTTCTGCACGAAGCGCATCAAATGATCGATGCGATGCTGGATTCCACAGAGGTGATGACGAAAACGATGACCCGGAAAGCGAGTGTGGCCGTGACCGCAAAACCGGGTGATATCACGCTGGGTAAAGACATTATCGTTCTGATCAATGGGGGCAGCTGTTCTGCATCGGAAGTTGTCGCGGGCGTGTTGCAAAAGCACAGACGTGTCAAAGTTCTGGGGCTGCAAAGCTGCGGAAAAGGGTCCATACAAAACGTCTACCGGCTGAATGCGCGCGGCGTTGATCCGGAAAAACATGAAGGCAAGGCTATCGAGCTTCGCATCACGATCGGATTTTATTTACTGCCCGACGGATCGTCAGCGCAACTCAGCGGCATCATTCCTGATGTGCTGGTGCCCGGCACTTATACGAGTCACACTCAAACCGACAAATACGCGAACCAGCTGGAAAATCCAGTCGCGTCGAAAATCAGCGCTGGTCACGATAATTCCTGCCAGCCGCCGGTCTCATGGATCAGCGGCAATCGCCATATCAAAGCGCCGGATGGAAAACCCGATCTGGCGGTGCTGTGCGCCATGCTGTGGCTGATACCGGAAGTGCCGTCCCATGTGCCGGTGAAGGCGGAGGCAGTTCCGCCGCAAACCCTGACCGGTTTACGCGCGAGCGCCGCTGTTCCCCACTGAGGCGTCATCCATCACGACCCAGCCTTTGTGATCGGCGCTGGCGTTGAAGTTAAGCTCGCCGGCAAAGCCGATCCCGCCGATCGCGTCGCGATAGCGCGCGCGCATCATTTCGCGCATGCCGGGGCTTAGCGATTGTTCGCTGCGCAAGGTGACATCCAGTTTTTTGCCGATTGAAAAACCGTCAATCTGCAGCGGTCCCATGCGGGTGAGGGAGAGATCCATCACAAAGCGCGTACCGTTCTTTTTATTCTGCCCATCCGCTTCACCTTCACCCTGCGTGAAGCTGCGGTAATAGAGATGAATGCGGCCTACTTCCTGGCCATAGACCATGGGCAGGGCCAGGGATTTCCATTCGCCACTTTGCGCGGGCTCATCCATGCGCCGGCTTTGTGTTGCGAAATCATTGCTGATGCGGGACAGCGCATCGGCGCGGCGCGATGTCTTGATCGCGTCGATGCCTTTTTCGCCGATCCATGCCGAAAGATCGCCGCTGCGCAAAGCTGCGGCCATCATCATGACCGGCGCGGTGAAAGCGGCGGCGCCGGGGCGCGGCAAGGCGGCGGCGAGGGGATTATTGGCAGATGTTCCCTGCGGGCTGCTGCGGATCGCATCATCGAGCGCATCCCACGCCATGGCGTCGCCCAATGCGGGCAGGGATGAGAATGTGGATGGTGCGGCCATGACCGCACCCTGCGGCGTGGGCAGAATGTTGAGCTGCAAAATAGTGGCTGCGGGCAAGGCGCGGGCCGGGAATTGCAGCACCATCATGGTGGTCGCCGGTTTCACGCTGCCATCCGGCGCGGTGGTGAAAGTGGGCAGTTCGACGACGGGCAGGCCCTGCGGAGTCTGGCCGGTGACTTGAGCGAACATGACCGGCGCGGTTGGCGAGCCGTTGAGCAGATTGGCAATGGCCGGGTTTTGCAGCGCGACGGCCGGGGCCGTCGGCAGCATGGCGGTGACGCGCACATCCATCGGCTGGGTGAGCGCCGGGATCTGCATGCCAGGGCGGGCGGTGATGATGGGCTGATGGATCTGCCCATCCGGCGCAGGCGGCGTGGTAATTTGCGGGGCAGCATTCATCAGTGGCAACTGGGTGTTGATAGCCGGCGCTGTCTGCATCGCCGGTGTGAGCATCGCGGCTTGCGGCATGAGGGGCATCAGAATCCGGGTCAGCGGATTGGCCTGTGCCGGCGCACCCGGCATTTGCGGCGTGGTCAGCTGGGCGGTCTGGCCCTGCATGAGCTGCTGAATGTTTTGCTGCAGCGGCATGGCTGGCACGCCCGCGCTTTGCGGCAGCAGGATGAGGGTGGTTGGTGTTTGGGCCTGTGGCATCTGCACCGTGGCAGGCGCGGGATTGAGGAGAGGCGTTTGCGGTGCGGGGATCTGCGCGGGCACCGGGTTTTGTCCCAGCGGCAAAACGGTCAGGCGCAGCATCTGGCCCAGCTGCAGCGGGCGCTGCTGTTGCGGCGCGCCCTGGGCGGGGTGTTGCGG